>FWPV01000043.1_pt1 | contig 468127 bp, 421 predicted proteins | sample 2228371 | NCBI WGS metagenome assembly FWPV01 (sample SAMEA103939776, study PRJEB20133) | metagenome | reverse complement strand
TGGGGTGAGCACAAAAACGTCTGGAACGTTTTTGAACGGCGCAGCCGGCCCGCAATAATGTAGTTCACCGCCCACGAATTCAGAGCCGAGAGCTTTTAAACTAACCAACAATTGCTTTAACGGCGCAATGCCTTCGGCGATTGCTCCCTGTTTAGATTTATGCAAAAGTACTCAAATTCAAACAAATACAAAGTCTTAAGGCCAACAGATGTCAGGCAAGTTACGCAACTACAGCAATAACGTATTTATCGCTTTAAGTAGGTTACTAAATGCCATACTCGGAGGTAATCCAAGTTTAACCTTAAGCGCAAGAGCAGGGTTAAATTATAGGAAAGGGCAATGGATACAACGGAGGTGGTTGATTAACAGACTATTCTGGTTACAACAAGACCATTGTGAGTTCGCAATTAGGTTGGATACAGACAGAAACCAGCAAGCGATACAAGCTGTGGCACAAGACAAAGCAATAAAAACACAGCCTTTGTGACATCAAACGACATCACAAAGGCATAGGGGAGGGATTAATTTAACGCCGGTTTCATTTCCACAACCACTTCATTGTTGTGGAATAACTGCAACTTATCGCCGTTTAATTCAATGCGATCAGCCATTTGTAAGTGCTGAGTAAAGTTCGACTCATAGTAATTACTCTGAGCACAATACTTTTTAGTACTGACTAAAGGGTTCACTTTCAACAAGTTAGAACTTTGGCTGTAGCTTGCATTAAATACGTTACAACCTGAGAACCCATACAATTTGGCATTGTCGTTAAACAGCATACGTAAGTTATATTGTTGTGGTACCTGAATAAACTTTACACGTTCTACCCGCCAGACAATACCTTGTACTTTGGCTATGTTCAGTGTGTCCGGACAGGTAGCGCCAGGCCAGAACTGTTCAAATTTTTCAACAAACAGCATCTTGTCTTCTTTTTGACTTTGACGCGCAATCATAGTGGCAATCACTGGTTTGCCATTCAGGTTTTTGTCTGTCTGATAACTACGCAGCATAGGAATATGATGCTGAGTCATGGCTATGGTTGATTTTTCGCCGCTAGTACAAGAGGTAAAAACTGCATTATTATCAATAACCTGATACATACCTAGCATTTGCATGCTGGTATCCAATTTCACAAAGTTGTTGGAGCGTACTAATTCATAGTTATCTTTGGAAATGACAGGTTTACCAGCTTCATCCAACAGCACTACTTTGTTATTGCTGACAAATTGGAATGAAGGAATTTTAGTTTGCTGAGACATCAAGTGAATAACCCGACCTTCCAACAGCCAGGTACCTTTCACCAGGTTAACTTCGTGTCTGTCAATAAACTCCTGCCGGGCTTCAAACTTACCGTCCTGAAATAAATTCACATGGTACTTCACGCCAGGGCAACCTTCACAGGGCAAGGTTCCGATAAAACTCATATCACGATCAATAAAAATATGACCAAAATCAGTGGCCTGAGCTTGCGCTATATGATCATTTAATACTTCATTTTCAACGAGTTCAGGCTCAACAGCCACAACAGGCTCATTGACTTCACTGATAGGGGCTGGCGCTTGCTCTGGTAACTGGCTACAACCAGCCAAAGCTAGGACTAAAGCGCTTAAAATAAAACTTTGCTTCATATTCATCTGGATCCCAAGAAAATTGGCGCCATTATAAAGCAACTAAGCAGACAGTCGAATGGTATTACTGATTAAAAATTGTCATATTTTATTCTTTAGTCTGCTGTTGTAGAAAGTTGAAAACGATAGATGCACTACCCTTCGGATTTTCCTGCATAAAACAATGTCCACCTTTCACCTGATGCAATTGGATAGCATGATTTATCTTGTGCCATTTTCTCGCTGATTTGCTGACAAATGGGTAGGTGTCGTGGCCATGGATAAGAAGCGTTGGGCTGCAGGGCTGCCGGAGTTGTCTCCACAACTGTATTGGGTAAGACGCAAATATTTCGGCTTCGCGCTCCGCTTTGCATTTCAACGTCAAACCTTGTTGGGTGTGATGTAATGCGTGATCGATGTAACTTGCTAAGGCGTCATCCTGCCAGTTTTTGAACATTCCCCTTTGGTGCAGATAGCTGTAGGCCGAATCTCTGTCTGGCCAATGTTGACGACGGTTTAATGCTTTTTTCGCCATTGGATTCTTTTGATATAAGCCAAACCAATCGAGGGTGCGCATCAGCGCCAGCATGCCGGGTGTAAACAACACTGGGTCAAGTAGAACTACCGCATCGAATGGACTGTTTGGTTTGCTATTGATAAGGGCTGTCAATACACCACCAAAACTATGGCCTAGTCCATAACAAGCGACATCAGCAAATAAATGTTTGTGAGCCAGCCAAGCCTCTAAAGCCAAATCCGCACTTTGATTCCAGCCAACAAAAACACCGCCATGGTCGCTGTCCCCATGTCCTTGAGCATCCGATAAAAACAAATCAAAGTGGGAAAGGAGTTGAGCTAAAAAAGGTTGGTACATTCGGCTGCAATAGCCATTGCCGTGCAAAATATGCAGTACTGCTTTGCCGCTTGGCGGGGTATAAAATCCACGCAATGTAAAACCGTGCCGAGTCGAGTAACTCCAGGGGATTAAATCCATCTTTTATCTTTATTGAGCAAACCTGAAGGTACTTTGCCATGGTCATACCAGATCTGCAAATACAAAAGCCCGTTTTGAAAACCGGGCTTTTGGCTTTATTTAGGTCTATCAGAAGTTATAGTTTAAACGAACGTAGTAGAAACCGCCGTTGATGCCCATAACCGCAGTTGTTGGGTACTTAGAACCCGCAACACCTTGCCATTCGTGCTCGTCAGGGTATTCGTCAAACAGATTTTGAGCGCCTACGCTGATTTCATAACTATCGTTAATATTGTAGCTGATCTCCACGTCTGTGGTGATTGCAGAACCCACTTCAATAGGTAAACCACCGTCCGCAGCCGTCAACACACCACTGTCTAAATGATCTTCATAGAAAGAGCCGAAGTGATTGATACGGACATAACCTTTCCAGTCGCCATAATTCTGATTGACGGTAAAGCTGCCGCGGACACGGGGTAAACCACGTTCTAATTGCTCTACCTTAGCTTCGCTGATATTGCTTGAGTAGCTGTCTACTGCTGTATCTGTCCAGTTATACGCAAAAGCTAAACCAGTACGACCATTCCACAGATCAAAACTATAGTTAGCAACTAAGTCCAGACCTTGAGTTGTGGTATCAAAGTCGTTAGTGAAGTACTTCACGCCAGTAAAGCTACTGGCATCTTTGACACCTAAAGCTAATAGCGCTTCAATGTCTTCGGCAGTTAAATCCAGAGAGGAAGTCTGACTGATACGGTCTTCTACTTTGATATGGAAATAATCCAAAGTCACATACCAATCGTTCACTTCAAGTACTGTACCGATGGAGAAGTTTTTCGACTCTTCCGGAGTTAACGGTTTACCACCTTTTTGGATTGAAATAGGGTGAGTTGGCGGTAAAGTGGCTGTATCAACCAGACCTGCAGGGCTGAATGATGTAGTCACATTACGTACGTTACTTTGACCTACTGTAGGTGCCCGGAAACCCGTGCTTACCGCAGAACGGAAAGCAATTTCATCAGTCGCCTGATAGCGGGCAGTCACTTTGCCATTGGTGGTATCACCAAAGTCTTCAAAGTCTTCGAAGCGCAGTGCAAAGTCCATGCGGAAACTGTCGCTGAATTCAGCACCTAACTCAGTGTACGCAGCGTAGCTATAACGGTTAAATGAACCCGCATCTTCAGGTTTAAAACCAGGGAAGCCGTTTGAACCTATACCAAAACCTTGTGAAGCCAAAGGACCCACTTCAAAAGAGGCTGCATCACCTGCATAAATTTCAAAGGTTTCATCACGATATTCCACACCACCAGCCACGTTGAGTGGGTATGGCAGAGCATCCAGTTCAAATGGCTTGTTGAAATCTAAGTTCGCTGCCTTTTCCAGTTGCACATATTTACCTGGACTAAAAGCTCGCGGAGTATTAGCACCTAAAGAAGCGTTCAGCGTGTTTTTAATATAAAACTCTACTTCACTGCGGCCAATTGACATGCTGGCATCAAAAGCCCAGCCTGAATCCAGTTCACCTTTTACTCCTGATGCTATGGCTGTATCTGTAATAACACCACCAAACTTAGGAGTAAAACCACCTGGCAACATGCCGTAGTAAGTGAAACAATGCTCAGGTAAAGCGTCGACATCAGCCTGAATGGCTGCATGGTCACGAATTGAAATACTTGGGCAAGCACCTAAGCTTTCATCCAGATTACCAATCAGTAGGCTTTTACCCTCGTCATTAGAGTAGACACCACTGCGCGTGCTAGGGTGACGATAATAAAAACCACCTTCTACGTCACGTTCTGCCCAGTTAGTGAATAAATAAAACTCTCGGTCTTTCGCTACTTCTAAGCCCAGATTGGCAAATAATTTCGCATCACGTTTAAATTCAGGTGAACCCCAGACTTGAGCAGGATTTTCGATAAATGGATTACCTGCTGCCGCAGAAGCCGCAGCATCGCTACGCTGTACTGAACGACTGGTTGGATCGGCCTGTTTAAATTCACCACTGATATTGGCAAAACCGTTATCGGTAAAAGGTAAACCTATGTTGCCCGATACCTGACGTAAATCGCCATCGCCTTCATAAAACTGACCACTTTTTACTTCAAAAGAACCGCCTTCAGCGGCGTCTTTTAGGCGGAAGTTAATGACACCAGCTATAGCATCAGAACCGTATTGTGCTGCCGCGCCATCTCTTAATATTTCAACTTGTTTTAATGCAATGGATGGGATCACAGAAATATCCGGGCCTTGTGAACCGTCCGAAATACCGCTACCTAAAAAAGTGATTACCGCAGCTCGGTGACGTCTTTTTCCATTCACTAATACCAGAGTGCTGTCTGGTGGCAGGCCACGTAAGTTCGCAGGACGAATTAAGGTTGAAGCGTCGTTAATAGGCTGGGCATTGACGTTAAAGGAGGGTACAGCTGCGGTCATTAAGCTGACCATATCGCTGGTGCCGGTTTTTGAGAACTCTTCGCCGCCTATAACATCTACAGGCACTGCCGAGTCACCTACAGAGCGCGGCGCTCCACGGGCACCTATCACCACAATTTTTTCGACAGCTGCATCATCAGCTTTCTTTTCTGCTGCCGCATCAGTGGTTTCTTGCGCTAACAAAGAGGTGCTGATCAATAAACTGCCGCATAAAGCGACTTTTATAGCGGCAGCAACGGGATGGTAGTGGATTGATTCTTTCTTCATGGATGTTGCCTTCTCATCTGGATTTTTGTTTTGGCTCATTTTTATCTACGAGCTCTAATATGACCATATTTGAAAAGTTCATCTTTGTCTATCGTGATTTCCTGTGATCTGATCGCTCATTTTTGGTGAATCATCGCACCATTCTGGTGCTTTACGTGGTTTTGGACTGATTTTTTACAGAAGTATGACTAAAAAATTGAACGAAAATAACTGAAAAATGTCGGATCCGACTTGCTGTTTTACTCAAAGTCGATTCAGATAACAGGGTTTATTTAATCAAGGATTTATAGTAGTGAAAAAACTTCTGACTCCGGCAGGTTTAGCAACTGTATTACTTTCAGCTACAGCGCAGGCAAACGTCAATTTACCTCTGGAACGTTTGTTTGCAGAACCAGCATTAAGCGGTACAGCGCCACGTTCTTTAAGCTTTTCTCCCGACGGCAGTCGTGTGACTTACCTCAAAGGCAAAGAAACCGATGCGAACAGGCTGGATCTGTGGCAATACCAGATAAAAACAGGAAAACACAGCATTTTAGTTGATTCAAATCAACTGTTTAGCGGCCCAGAATTGCTGTCAGATGAGGAAAAGGCCAGGCGGGAGCGCTTGCGTTTATTTGCCAGTGGGATTGTCAGTTATAACTGGTCGAAAGATGGTAAAGCTTTGTTGTTTCCACTGAACGGTGACTTATATTATTACGACTTATCCAGTCAGAAAGCGCGTAAGTTAACCAACACCGAAGCCTTCGAAACCGATGCACAAATATCACCCAAAGGGCGTTATGTATCTTTTATCCGTGAACAAAATATTTTTGTATTAGATCTGAAATCAGGCAAAGAAACTCAGTTAACGACAGATGGCAAAGGGTTAATTAAAAACGGCATGGCTGAATTTGTGGCACAGGAAGAGATGGGCCGGATGACCGGCTATTGGTGGGCGCCTGATGATAGCAAAATTGCTTTTAGTCAGATTGACGAATCGCCTGTGGCCGAAGCTGTACGTAATGAAATTTATGCGGATGAAATTAAACTTTTTAATCAGCGTTACCCATTTACCGGCACCGACAACGTAAAAGTGAAGCTGGGTGTGGTTGCAGTACAACAACCTGCAGTGCAATGGCTGGACTTAGGCAAAGAACAGGATATTTACCTGGCACGGGTTAACTGGAGTAAATCCGCGTCTTTACTGACTTATCAGTGGCAAAGTCGTGATCAGCAGCATCTGGAATTACGTGCTGTCGAATTACCATCAGGCACAACCAAAGTGCTGTTGAAAGAGCAAAGTCCTACCTGGTTAAATTTAAATGACGATTTGCACTTCTTAAAAGATAAGCAACATTTTGTCTGGGCATCTGAGCGGGACGGTTACAAACATCTGTATCTTTACAAACTTGATGGCACTTTAGTTCGTCAACTGACCAAAGGCGATTGGATAGTAAATAAGATAGAAGCCATTAACGAAGAGCAGGGCATCATTTATTTCTCTGGCCGTAAAGATACTCCGCTGGAAAGTCATCTGTATTCGGTAGACGTAAAAGGTGGTGAAAGTAAGAGACTGACTCAGGCTGAGTTTTCTCATGCTGTGGTCATGGCTGAAACCGGCCAGAGCTTTATCGATAGCTATTCCAGTGTGCTACAGCCGACTAAGGTGGAGCTTAAAAGCGTGGAAGGCAAAGTGCTGACGGTACTGGAATCGAATGAAGTCTCTGGTTCACATCCGCTGGCGCAGTACAAAGATAAACTGGTAAAACCACGTTTTGGCACGTTAAAAGCCAAAGATGGCCAAACCTTGCATTATCGTGCCTTTGAACCCGCAGAGCTTGAAAAGGGCAAAAAATATCCTGTTATCGTCGGTGTATACGGCGGACCAGGTGCACAGCGTGTTACTAATAGCTGGAGCGCGAAAGACCTGTATTTCCAATACCTGGCACAAAACGGCTATATCGTATTCCAACTGGATAACAGAGGTTCGGAAAACCGTGGTAAAGCCTTTGAAGATCCAATCTACAAAAAGCTGGCTGTGGTTGAACTAGAAGACCAAATTACCGGCGTGGAGTATCTGCGCAGCCTGCCTTATGTCGATGCGGGGCGTATCGGTATTTATGGCCATAGTTACGGTGGCTATATGAGCATTATGGCGATGTTTAAGGCTGGTGATTATTTTAAAGCCGGAGTCGCAGGCGCTCCGGTGACCGATTGGGCTTTGTATGACACCCATTACACAGAACGTTATTTAGGCCACCCTGCAAGCAATAAAGCGGGTTATGAGCAGAGCTCGGTTTTCCCTTACGTGAAAGATTATCAGGGCAACCTGCTGATTTATCATGGCATGGCAGATGACAACGTGCTCTTTACTCATAGCACCAAGCTATATTCTGAGCTGCAAAAACAAGGGAAATTATTCGACAGCATGGATTATCCTGGTAGTAAACACTCGATGTTTGGTCAGCCAGTGCAAACCCATTTACATAAAACCATTACGGCGTTTTTTGATCGTCAATTAAAACATTAAACTGTGGGGCGGGTTTTGGACCCGCCCTTCTGTCACAATTCGTTGCCGCTGAATTTGTTGGTTTTAAACGCCAGTAGATTCTCGCTGGTGACCTGACAAATTTGTTGTAACGCTTCCTGGGTGAAAAATGCCTGATGTCCGGTGATTAATACATTGGGGAAAGTCAGCAGACGTTTAAAGACTTCATCGTCTATCAGCTGCCCTGATAAATCCTGAAAAAACAGATCGGCTTCCTGCTCGTACACATCCAGGCCTAAATAACCAATCTTACGACTCTTCAGTGCTTTGATTACCGCTTTGGTGTCAATCAGGCCACCTCTGCTGGTGTTGATTAACATCACACCATCTTTCATTTGTGTAAGGCTGTGGTCGTTAATCAGGTGTTGGGTTTGAGGAGTCAGAGGGCAGTGCAGGCTGATTATATCGGACTGGGCCCAGAGATCGTCCAAAGGCAAATACCGCACACCGGCTTTTACCAGCTCATCATCTATTTTGATGTCGTAACAGAGCAGCTGCATACCAAAACCAAGTAAAATTTTGGCTGTCGCTACCCCTATACGACCAGTACCAATCAGACCTGCAGTTTTGCCATGCAGGTTAAATCCCAGCAAGCCATCCAGCGCAAAATTATCGTCCCGTACTCTGTTGTAGGCTTTGTGTAATTTGCGGTTTAAGCAGAGGATCATCGCGACTGTATGTTCAGCGACAGCTTCAGGTGAGTAGGCCGGTACTCGGGCTACTCGTAGCCCTAACTCCTTGGCTGCGGCTAAATCAACATTATTAAAGCCTGCGCAGCGCAGCGCAATCATGTCTACCCCCATAGCTTTAAGCTCGGCTAGCACAGGTCTTGATAAATCATCATTCACAAATACACAGACTGCCTGATAACCTCTTGTTAATCCTGCGCTGTGTTGATTCAGAGGTCCATCAAAAAAGCTAAACTCAAGACTGGGATCGGTCCATCGCCTAAAACTTTCCTGATCGTATTTTTTCGCGCTAAAGACTGCAATTTTCATTGTTGGGCTCCTTGCTCTGTTGTTGAACTTCAGAGTAGCGCAAAAAGTAGCTGGCTTTATTGTTTTTAATCAAGCTGCTGTGGTTCACTTAGCTGGCCAGCACTTCCTCAATGGACTGATTCAGGCTGGATGGTTTGGTTCGTGGTGCATAACGTTTCACCACATCACCCTGGCGATTGACTAAAAACTTAGTGAAGTTCCATTTAATAGCCCGGGTTTTCATCAAGCCACGGGCCTGATCTTTTAGATATTCAAATAAAGGGTCGGCATCCAGACCATTGACCTGAACCTTGCCAAAGACCGGAAAACTGACGCCATAATTGAGCTGACAAAATTGCTGTATCTCAGCATTAGAGCCTGGTTCCTGCGCACCAAACTGATTGCAAGGAAAAGCCAGCACCACAAAGCCCTGGTCCTTGTATTGCTGATATAAAGCTTCCAGCTCCTGATACTGAGAGGTAAAACCGCACTGGCTGGCCGTATTGACAATCAGCACTACTTTATCCCGGTATTGGGCTAAATCGACGTCCTGACCCTGACTATCCTTCACTTTAAAATGATGAACCTTTGGCATAACTGTCCTTTTCTGCAACCCGTCTGATGCTTTTGCATCAGAGCCCCTGATTCTAGTAAGCTTCTTGTTATTCGAGTCTGTCACAGAAATAAGTCAAAATTATGTCAAATTTATCACAACAAAAAGTTGCCTTTGTCGGTTTGGGTGTTATGGGTTTTCCTATGGCAGGTCATCTGCAGCAAAAAGGCGAGCAGGTCTGCGTCTATAACAGAACTCGGCAGAAAGCACAGGATTGGGTGCAGCAGTATGGCGGGACCTGTGCATCAACTCCAGCAGAGGCTGCCGCAGGTGCTGATCTGGTGATGTTATGTGTAGGCAATGACGATGATGTGCGTTCTGTGGTCTATGGTGAGCAGGGCGTTTTAGCGACTATGAGTCCAGGCTCCTTATTAATAGACCACACCACAGCTTCCGCTGATTTGGCGCGGGAGCTGGCATTAGCTTGTAAAGAGAAAGGTATAGGCTTTTTAGATGCGCCAGTCTCAGGTGGGCAAGCAGGCGCTCAAAATGGCTTGTTGACCATTATGCTGGGAGGGCAAGATGCTGATTTTGCCAAAGCTGAAGCGACATTAATGAAATATGCCCGCAGCGCCCGTTTATTAGGGCCAGCAGGTTCTGGTCAACTGGCCAAAATGGTCAATCAGATTTGTATTGCTGGGGTAGTACAGGGGCTGGCTGAGGCCATGCATTTTGCCCAGCAGGCAGGCCTGGATGGTCAGGCTGTACTGGATACCATCAGCAAAGGTGCGGCTCAATCCTGGCAGATGGAAAACCGCGGCTCCACTATGCTGCAAGGCAAATACGACTTTGGTTTTGCCGTGGACTGGATGCGTAAAGATTTAGCTATCACCTTAAACGAAGCGCGTCACAATGGTGCCACTTTGCCATTAACTGCTTTAGTTGACCAGTTTTATGCCCAGGTACAAGCCATGGGCGGAGGCCGTTGGGATACCTCCAGCTTGCTGACTGTGTTGCAGCGTAAAGGCTAACTCAGCCACTTTTAATCATCCAGACCGGTGCTGGCTAAACCTAAAGTCAGCACCAGTAACAAGGGGATTTGCACCAGATGCAGCAGCGGATCCGGATTAATCTGCAAGGCCAGACCTACCACCATAGCCCAGACTAAAGCCAGTAACGCCCACACAGTTGTACGTTTTGACAGTTGAAACATAACCACCTCCTGTTGTTGATGTGGCTACTTTACTCTGCTTAAAAATCAGTCTAAAGTGTCACTAATGACGTAATAGTGGTTAAAAGTGACATCATGAAACGTATTGGTATTTGGGTTGATCACGACATAGTGATGAGCAGCGTCACAGGGGTGATGGATTTTTTTACCTTCTGTAATAAATACTGGCAACTGATCCAGCAAAGTGATCAACAGCTGTTCGAAACTGTGTTCATGGGGCCTAACCCTGAGGTACAGCATGGCGCTCTTAGCCTGAAGGTTGAGGCTGTTGATTTCGGCTCTATTGATATTTTGCTGATCCCTGGTTTTTACGCTTACAACCCAAAAGATTTGGTACGTGTCAGTCAGCAATTGCAGCCATACACAGCAGAGTTGCAGGCCATGCTAGCGCAAGGCAAATGGCTGGGAGCCTTTTGTAATGGTACTTTTGCTTTAGCCGGCACAGGTTTGCTGAACGGTTTACAATCAACCTCAGTCTGGTTTTTTAAAGACTATTTTCGTCAGATGTTTCCGCAGGTCAAACTGGATTTGCAGCAGTTGGTGGTCCAACAGCAAAGAATTTTGACCGGCGGGGCTACCACCTCTTACCTCAATTTGTGCTTGCGTTTTGTTGAGCTTTGTATGGATACGGCTTTTGCACAACAAATGGCAAAAATTATGCTGACGGACCCAAACCGGACTTCTCAGCTGCCTTATCTATCGTTGCAACTGGCGCCTCAACACAAAGATGCGAAGCTGGCAGAAATTCAACAGTATCTGCAGGCCCATCTGGCAGAGGTTATAACTCTGGAACAGTTAGCTGATCAGTTTGCCATGACTCCCCGCACTTTGATCCGGCGTTTTAAGCAACATCTGGATGAGACGCCTATGGCCTATTTACAACGTTTGCGTATTGAGAGAGCGAAGTCGTTGCTGGAGAACACCTTGTGGACAGCGGAAGACATTATGCAGCAAGTGGGTTATGAGGACATTTCGTCTTTTCGTAAGTTGTTTGTGCATTACACCAGTTTGACGCCCAAAGCCTATCGGCAAAAGTTTATGTTTGAGCCACAAATTAACTGCTGCCCAGTCAGTGGCCGGGAGCGGGAGTTCGCGTCATAATCAATGACGGCACTCTTAGTTAACAAAATTTAACAAATGAATCAGTAAAAGTTTGTTTTGTGCTATTATCATGTGGCCAATTCACTGATGAAAGTAAATTAAATGTATTTATCTGAGATCGGCTGGCATCTTTATGCACTGCTTTTTATCGTCTGCATTCTGCTTCCGGCGCTTATTTTATGGGCTCTGGTGTATTTTAAACCTGTTTGGTTAAGACAATCTTTATGGGCTTTCAGTTTGTGCAGTTTGTGCTTTTTAGTGCTCAGTCTGAAACTCAGTGATAACAGCTTGTTAATGACTGAGAGCTCGCTGGAGCTCAAAGCGGGTTTATACCAGACGAAAATTGATGATATTCACTCAGCGCAAAGTAAAGTGTCAGTGGTGTTTTGTGATGAATTGGGAGAATTCAAACCTGTAGTCGCAGTCAACGCAATCAATCTGCCTAACTACAAAGTAGGCTGGTACAGGCTGGCCAACCAGCAAACTGCTTTTGTAATGCTGATTGGTGATATAGACAAAGTGACAGTAGTCAGCACTAAAAATGCGATAGCCTTAATTAGCGGTGATATTAATAGAGATAATGCTGGGGCTGGTATGCAGGCTAAAGCGTTTCGATAGGGTCAGAAGCTTTGGCTCTGACCCTTTCATGTTTTACATCAGAACTGCATTTCCGGAATATCACCAGAGACCACTAACTTACCCGCAGTTTTTTGCTGAATTTCTTCTACGCTGATGCCAGGCGCACGTTCCAGTAAATGGAAAGCGCCGTCCCGAACTTCCAGCACGGCTAAATCAGTGACTATCTTTTTCACACAGTTGACGCCCGTCAAAGGCAAAGTACAGCTCTCCAGTAACTTGGAACTGCCGTATTTGTCGGCGTGGGTCATAGTGACAATAATATTTTGTGCGCCAGCTACTAAATCCATAGCGCCACCCATGCCTTTGACCAGTTTGCCTGGGATCATCCAGCTGGCGATATTGCCGTTTTGATCCACTTCAAAAGCGCCCAGCACTGTTAAATCGACGTGGCCGCCGCGGATCATGGCAAAACTTTCCGCTGAACTGAAAATAGCAGCGCCTTTAATGGCGGTGACTGTTTCTTTACCGGCGTTGATCATATCGGCGTCCAGTTCAGCTTCGGTTGGGTAGGGGCCCATACCTAATAAACCGTTTTCCGATTGCAGCATCACTTCAATACCAGCAGGCACATAGTTGGCCACTAAGGTGGGGATGCCGATGCCTAAATTGACGTAATAGCCGTCCTGTAATTCCTGAGCCACCCGCATAGCGACTTGTTCACGTGATAATGCCATTTGCTGTGCTCCTTAAGCCTGACGGACCATACGACGTTCAATGCGTTTTTCAAAGCTACCTTTGATCACACGTTGCACATAAATACCTGGGGTGTGGATTTGGCTTGGCTCCAGCTCACCCGGTTCAACTATTTCTTCCACTTCAGCCACAGTGATCTTACCTGCAGTAGCCGCCATAGGGTTGAAGTTCATAGAAGTGTGACGGAATACCAGATTGCCGTAACGGTCGGCTTTCCAGGCCCGAACTATGGCAAAATCACCGGTAATGGCTTCTTCCAGCACATAATGGCGACCATTGATTTCACGGGTTTCTTTGCCATCAGCCACAGGCGTGCCGTAACCGGTTGCTGTGAAAAAGGCCGGAATGCCAGCACCACCAGCGCGGATTTTTTCAGCCAAAGTGCCTTGTGGTGTCAGTACCACTTCAAGCTCACCAGATAACAGCTGCTTTTCAAATAAGGCGTTTTCGCCGACATAAGAGGCGACCATTTTTTTGATCTGACGGTCTTCCAGCAGAATGCCTAAACCAAAACCATCGACACCGCAGTTATTGGAGACGACTGTTAAATCCCGGGTGCCCATTTTTTTAATCTGAGCAATCAGGCCTTCAGGAATACCACATAAACCAAAACCACCGGCGATGACGGTCATGCCATCGCTAAGGCCAGCCAGCACTTCTTCGTAGCTGGTGACAACTTTATTAAACCCTGCCATTTTGTATCCTTTATCGATGCTATGTATAAGTTAATTTTGCTGGCATTTGGCTTTGAGCGCCAATCCTACTTTAGAACTAGGAGCTTTGCCCAGCTGCTCGCTGATAAACCAGCCCGCGCTGGCCAGAGCCTGTAAATCGACACCTGTTTTTATACCAAGGCCGTTTAGTAAGTACACCACTTCTTCAGTGGCCACATTGCCTGAGGCTCCAGCGGCGTAAGGGCAACCGCCTAAACCTGCAACTGAGCTGTCAATGACGCTAATACCCCGTTGCAGCGCGGCATAGATATTACTTAACGCCTGACCATAGGTATCGTGAAAATGCACAGCCAGTTGCTCGACTGGTACAACTTCAAGCACAGCGTCCAGCATGGTGTTCACTTTGGACGGTGTGCCAACGCCTATGGTGTCGCCTAACGAAATTTCGTAGCAGCCCATATCGAGCAGGGCTTTAGCAACCCGTGCCACTTCTGCAGCTTCAACCTCGCCCTGATAAGGGCAGCCGACCACACAAGAGACATAACCCCGTACTTGAATGCCATCCAGTCTGGCTTGCGCCATCACAGGGGCAAAACGCTCTAAGCTCTCTGCTATGCTGCAGTTGATATTCTTTTGGGTAAAAGCCTCTGAAGCTGCGCCAAAAACTGCTACTTCAGTGGCTCCTGCGGCTTTAGCTGCCTGATAACCTTGCAAATTTGGCGTCAGCGCCGCATAGCTGATCCCCGCTTTACGCTGAATTTGGACAAATACGGCAGCGGAGTCAGCCATTTGTGGCACCCATTTGGGCGAGACAAAAGCGCCGGTTTCTATAGTGCGAAGTCCGGTTTCAGCCAAGCGGTTGACCAGTTCAACTTTCGCCTCAAGCGACACGGCTTTTTCATTCTGCAAACCATCGCGTGGGCCTACTTCAACAATCCGCACCGCTTTGGGTAAACCAGCTGTATGCTGTGGATTTACTATCAGTGACATGCATGTATCCTTTAAACGGGGCTGCGTTATTCCGCAGCCGTAAAATCTACCAGCTGAGCACCGTCTTTCACCAGATCACCAGCGGCATAAAACAGCTGATTAACCACACCATCTTTCGGTGCTTTGATGCTGTATTCCATTTTCATCGCTTCCATCACCAACAGCGTCTGGCCTGCGCTGACGGATGCACCTTTTTCGACCATCACAGCGACAATAGTGCCGTTCATTGGCGCTGTCAGGCTGCCTGCAGCCGCGCTGTCGTCGACTTGCGTCTGTACTTGGGTCTGGTAAATAAAGTCATACCGTTGGTGTTTAATAAAAACCGATACCGTATCCTGGTATTGGCTGACCCGTACTTTGACCCTGTGGCCATTTAAATTAGCTTGCAGTTCATCGCCTTGTAAGCTGGCGGTGGCTGAAGTAGTAACGCCTCGCTGGGTTAAGCTCAGTGTTTTGCCCTCAGAGCTGACGCTGACCAAACGGCTTTCTTCCTGATAAATCAGTGGGAAAGACACCCTCGACACTTCATTTAAACGCCAACCTGAACACAAAGCCCATGGGCTTTGATCGTCTTGTTTGTCCGAGCGCTCTTTCAGTAACAGATACAAGGCCGCTAATAAACTGGCTTGTTCGGTTTCAGACTGACCCGGAGCAAATAAGGATTCTTTATGCCGCTCAATAAAATGTGTATCCAGCTCAGCTTTGGCAAAAGCTGGTTGCTCCACTAAACGGGTTAAGAAATTCAGGTTGTTTTTCACACCGGCAATACGGTAATCATCCAAAGCACGCAACATACGGGCTATGGCGCGGTCACGGTTTTCATCCCAGACTATCAGTTTAGCAATCATAGGATCGTAAAAAGGCGAGACTTCGTCGTTTTCGACCACACCTGTATCGACCCGCACATAACGGTTCTGCTCAGGCTGACGTAAATAGGTTAGTTTGCCTGTAGCGGGCAGGAAATCGTGATCCGGGTCTTCAGCATAAACCCGCACTTCAATGGCATGGCCATCAATAGTGATTTGATCCTGAGTTAAAGGCAAAGGCTGACCGCTGGCGACCAACAGCTGCCATTTCACCAGATCCTGACCTGTGATCATTTCAGTGACTGGGTGTTCTACCTGCAGACGGGTATTCATCTCCATAAAATAGAAAGAGCCGTCTTCGTCAAATAAAAACTCCACTGTACCAGCGCCCTGATAGGCGATAGCTTTGGCGGCTTTGACCGCCGCTTCACCCATGGCTTTGCGCTGCTCTGCGCTGAAATTCGGTGCTGGTGCTTCTTCAATCACTTTTTGGTGACGGCGCTGAATAGAGCAGTCGCGCTCAGCTAAATATACCGCATTACCCAAACTGTCGGCAAAGACCTGAATTTCAACATGGCGGGGTTTGGTCAGGTAACGTTCCATCAACACTTTGTCATTGCCAAAGCCGTTTAAGGCTTCACGTTTGGCGCCAGCCAAAGCTTCAGCAAATTCGCCACTGTTCCAGACCACACGCATACCTTTACCACCACCGCCGTATGCAGCTTTTAGTAACAGCGGGTAGCCCACCAGATCAGCTTGTTGCTGTAAAAAGACAGGGTCTTGATTGTCACCATGGTAACCCGGTACTAAAGGCACACCGGCTTGGGTCATAATCTCTTTGGCGGCGCTTTTACTGCCCATAGCCGCAATGGCAGGTACTGGTGGGCCAATAAAAACCACACCTGCTTTAGCGCAGGCCTCTGCAAATCCTTCGTTTTCAGATAAAAAACCATAACCTGGGTGCACAGCTTCGGCGCCACTTAATTTGGCGATTTCTAAAATCTTGTCTGCCCGTAAATAAGATTCTTTACTGGGTGCAGGGCCCAATAAGAAAGCTTCATCGGCCATATGCACATGGCGGGCATTGGCGTCAGCTTCTGAATAGACAGCGACACAACGAATACCCAGTTTATGGGCGGTTTCTATCACTCGGCAGGCAATTTCGCCCCGGTTGGCGATCAAAATTTTGCGAAACATCAGTCTGTTTTTCCTTATTCTGACCGGATCCAGGCCGGAGTACGTTTTTGTAAAAAGGCGGTTAACCCTTCCTGACCTTCATTTGATACCCGAATGGCGGCAATGCGAGCTGAAGTGCTGTCAATCAGTTGCTGATTAATAGGCTGATGATTCACAGCGGCCATCAATTCTTTGGCACAGCGCAAAGCAGCGGGGCTGTTATTCAGTAATATGCCAACAAAATGTTCTGCTGCGTCACTCAGACCTCCAGTGTCCACTAATTGATGTACTAAACCTAAATTCAGCGCCGTAGTTGCATCAAAACGTTCAGCCGTTAAGAAATAACGGCGGCTGGCACGTTCGCCAATAGCGCGCATCACGTAGGGGCTGATCACGGCTGGTATTAAACCGATTTTCACTTCGCTTAAACAAAAGCTGGCGCCTTGTTCGGCAATGGCTATATCGCAGCAGGAGACTAAACCTAAAGCACCACCAAAAGCTGCACCTTGCACCAGTGCAATAGTGGGGGCAGGGAAAGTATCTAACTGGCGCATCAACTCTGCGAGTTGACCTGCATCTGCTAAGTTCTGCTGGTAGTTTTTCTCTGCCATAGAGCGCATCCAGTTCAGATCTGCACCTGCACTGAAGTTTTTACCCATGGATTTGAGCAGCAGTACCCGCACTGCAGGGTTCGAAGCCAGGCTTTTTAAGGCATGGATTAATTCGCCAATCATGTTGTCATCAAAAGCGTTATGCACTTCAGCGCGGTTCAGCACCAGCTCTGCAACACCAGCTGCATTTAACGAGGTCGTAATAGTTGTATAGTTTTGCATTGTATTTACTCCCTGACTGTTACATGCGGAATACGCCAAATTTGGATTCGGCGACAGGCGCATTCAGTGCTGCACTTAGCGCCAGACCTACCACCATACGGGTTTGTGCCGGGTCGATAATGCCGTCATCCCATAAACGCGCGCTGGCGTAATAGGGGTGACCTTGTTGTTCGTACTGGGCGACAATAGGCTGACGTATGGCTTGTTCAGCTTCGGCTGTTAAGCTTTCGCCTTTACGAGCCAGGGCATCTTTAGTCACTGTCGCCATCACACCAGCAGCTTGTTCACCACCCATCACGGAAATACGGGCATTGGGCCACATCCACATCATGGTTGGGTCATAAGCGCGGCCACACATGCCGTAGTTACCAGCGCCATAAGAGCCGCCTATTAATACGGTAAATTTCGGCACATTGGCACAAGACACAGCCATCACCATTTTTGCGCCGTGTTTGGCGATGCCTTCGGCTTCGTATTTTTTCCCGACCATAAAGCCGGTGATGTTTTGCAGGAATAAAAGTGGAATTTTGCGCTGGGCACAGAGTTCAATAAAGTGAGCGCCTTTTTGCGCCGACTCGGAAAACAGAATGCCGTTATTGGCCACTATGCCAATAGGCTGGCCAAAAATGCGGGCAAAACCACAGACCAAAGTGGCGCCATAAAACTGTTTAAACTCATCAAAGTCAGAAGCATCCACAATACGGGCTATCACTTCACGTACATCAAAAGGTTTTTTCAGGTCGGTGCCGACTATGCCGTATAACTCACTGGCATCATAAAGTGGTGCTTCGACAGGACGCACGTCGCCTTGCACTGGTTTTTGATGATTCAGGCGGCTGACGGCATTACGCGCCAGTTGTAGCGCATGTTCATCATTTAATGCATAGTGATCGGCCACACCTGAGATTTTGCAATGCACATCAGCGCCACCTAGCTCTTCTGCTGTCACTTCTTCGCCTGTAGCAGCTTTAACCAATGGCGGGCCTGCTAAAAAGATAGTGCCCTGGTCTTTGACGATAATACTTTCATCCGCCATAGCAGGTACATAAGCACCGCCTGCAGTACAAAGCCCCATCACGACCGCAATTTGTGGGATCCCCTTGGCGGACATTCGGGCTTGGTTAAAGAAAATACGTCCAAAGTGCAGCTTGTCAGGGAATACATCGTCCTGACGGGGCAGGTTAGCGCCACCTGAGTCGACCAGATAAATACAAGGCAGATTGCAGGTTTCGGCAATTTCCTGGGCCCGTAAGTGTTTTTTCACGGTAAGCGGATAATAAGTACCACCTTTGACGGTCGCATCGTTGGCGACAATCATGCACTCCACGCCATTGACCCGGCCTATGCCTGCAACCACACCAGCGGCAGGGACGTAGTCGTCATAACACTGCCAGCCAGCAAATTGACCGACTTCCAAAAAGGGGGAGCCAGGGTCTAACAGTTTTTGAATGCGATCACGTACAAACAGCTTGCCGCGTGAGGTATGACGGGCTATCAAAGCTTCGCCGCCACCTAATTTGATCTGTTGTACTTTTTGTTCCAGATCGTCTACCAGCAGCTGCATCGCCGCTGCATTCTGGATAAATTCGTCACTGCGTGGATTAATTTTGCTATTCAGTCTGGCCACGTTCACCACCTTTGGCTATCGGTATTTGCTTTTATCTTCTCTCCACCTACGGATCGAACGGCCTTGACTCGGCCTTCAAAAGTAGTGGGAAAAGATATGAAACGTCAAAAGGGAAATACGTAGCAAATAAGCCGACCGTAGAGCGCCAGGGATGGCAGCGACACGAGCCCCCCAAGGACGGGTTTACGGGCGTGTCGGCGTTTTGCTTCGGATTTCCCCTCCACCTTTGCAGGTAAAGAAATTAGTTCGATTCGTTAAATAACTCGCGGCCTATCAGCATACGGCGAATTTCTGAGGTGCCAGCACCGATTTCGTACAGCTTGGCATCGCGTAATAAACGCCCTGTCGGGTATTCGTTGATATAACCATTACCGCCTAACAACTGGATGGCGTCCAATGCCATTTGAGTGGCCAGCTCTGCGCTGTATAAAATCGCGCCTGCCGCATCTTTACGGGTGGTTTCACCGCGATCACAGGCTTTGGCAACCGTATAGACATAAGCACGGGCCGCATTCATTTTGGTGTACATATCAGCCACTTTGCCCTGTACTAGCTGGAATTCACCGATGGATTGGCCAAATTGTTTGCGGTCGTGGATATAAGGCACTACGACATCCATACAGGCTTGCATAATTCCAAGCGGGCCGCCGGATAACACCACACGTTCATAGTCCAGGCCGGACATCAGTACACGGGCACCTGAACCTACTGTGCCTAACACGTTTTCTTCCGGTACTTCACAGTCTTCAAATACCAGCTCACAAGTGTTGGAGCCGCGCATACCCAGCTTGTCGAGTTTCTGCGCCTGACTAAAACCTTTAAAACCACGTTCAACAATAAAAGCTGTCATGCCTTTAGAACCGCCATTGATGTCGGTTTTGGCGTAAATCACATAGGTATGGGCGTCAGGGCCGTTGGTGATCCACATTTTGTTGCCGTTTAAAATGTAGCGATCACCTTGTTTATCAGCACGTAATTTCATCGAGACGACGTCTGAACCTGCGTTCGGTTCTGACATGGCCAGTGCACCAATATGTTCGCCAGAACATAACTTGGGCAGGTACTTTAATTTTTGTGCTTCGTTGCCGTTACGGGCGATTTGATTGACACATAAATTCGAATGCGCGCCGTAAGATAAAGCCACTGAAGCAGAGGCGCGGCTGATTTCTTCCATCGCCACCACGTGTTCCAGATAACCTAAGCCAGAACCACCGTATTGTTCGTCGACCGTGATGCCTAATAAGCCCAGGTCGCCAAATTTACGCCATAAGTCGTTAGGGAACTCATTGTCATGGTCTATTTGTGCAGCGCGTGGCGCTATTTCATCACGGGCAAAGCTGTTGACCTGTTCGCGGATCATGTCGACGGTTTCGCCCAGATCGTAATTTAATGTTTTGTATGTGCTAATCATGTGACAACCCTGTTTGCAAATTATTGATTCTGTTTGATTTGTTTTTTATTTAATTCGGCTCTTTGACTTGCTTAGCCTGGTCCAGGGTTTCGCGGCAGCGTTTTTCAACTGTCACTAATTCCATCAACACCACTTTGATGTCATCCATCTGTTGGTGCAGCTCAGCTTTTTTATGTTCGATCAGTTTCAGCATGGTGCTCAATTGAGTCACGCTGCTTTTATCTGCATCGTAGAGTTCAAACAACTGGCCTGTTTCTGACAAGCTAAAGCCCAGTCGTTTGCCACGCAAAATCAGTTTTAATCTCACCCTGTCTCTGCGGCTGTAAATACGGGTTTGCCCCTGTCGTAACGGCGTTAACAAGCCCTGATCTTCGTAAAAACGAATACTACGGGTGGTGATATCAAACTCTTTTGCCAGCTCGCTGATGCTGTATGTTTTGTCGTCTTTTTCTGTCATTTGGGCTGTCGCTTGAACGGTCATTTTGGCCTTCCGGCAAAGTGGCAACAACTATAAGTGAAGTTTACGTAAAGGTAAAGCTGTGTTGGCGTCAAATAAGGCCTGGCGGCAGGTCTGATCTCTCGCTTGTAAAGTAAAGGTGCCAAAGCAAGACGCTTAAACGTGCATTTTTCTGAACCTTTGATGGCCCATAGGACCATAGTGGTAGGTGGTTGACGTTGGCGTAAACGTAAATTTGGTGTAGTGTGTGGACCAACTTTTTTATCATGCTTCTGAGTGACGGAGAAATGAACATGGCGCAGCACGAGAAAATTGCCATAGTGGCAGCCAAAAGAACAGCGATGGGTGGATTTTTAGGTGGTTTGTCTGACGTCAGCAGCACTGATTTAGGCGCACAAGCTATTAAAGCAGCATTAGAGCAAGCTGCTATTGATGGCACCCAGATCAGCGAAGTCATTATGGGTTGTGTTTTACCCGCTGGTTTAGGTCAGGCGCCAGCCCGTCAGGCGACGTTAAAAGCAGGCTTACCTTTGTCCGCCGGTGCGACCACCATTAATAAAGTCTGCGGTTCAGGTTTAAAATCTGTGATGTTAGCGACAGATTTATTGCATGCCGGTTCTGCTGATGTCGTAGTGGCAGGTGGCATGGAGTCTATGTCAAACGCTCCTTATATTCTGCCAAAAGCCCGTGTCGGTATGCGTATGGGGCATGCCGAAGTCAAAGATCATATGATGTTGGATGGTTTGGAAAACGCTTACGATGGCAAAGCCATGGGTTGTTTTGCTCAGAAAACTGCTGACGAGCATGATTTTAGCCGTACTCAGATGGACGACTACGCCGTGTTGTCATTAACCCGGGCACAGCAAGCCATCAGCTCTGGTGCTTTTGTTGAAGAAATCACTCCTGTGACTTTCCAGACCCGTAAAGGCGAAGTGACCTTTGCCACAGATGAGCAACCTGGTAACGCCAAAGTGGACAAAATTCCAACACTAAAACCAGCTTTCGCTAAAGATGGCACTATCACTGCAGCTAACTCCAGTTCAATTTCTGATGGCGCTGCGGCACTGGTGTTAATGCGTGCAGAGGATGCCAAAGCACAAAACAAAACTGTATTGGCCCATGTAGTTGGCCATGCCACACATTCGCAGGAGCCTGAGTTATTTACTGTAGCGCCAGTGGGCGCTGTGACTAAGCTGTTAGCCAAATTAGGCTGGACAACTTCTGATGTCGACCTGTGGGAAATTAACGAAGCTTTTGCCATGGTGACTATGCTGGCGATAAAAGAGCTGAAGCTGGATGTCAATAAAGTCAACGTCAATGGTGGCGCTTGTGCTTTAGGCCATCCAATAGGTGCGTCAGGTGCCCGCATTCTGGTGACTTTAATTCATGCCTTAAAAGCCCGTGGTTTAAAACGTGGTATCGCTACTTTATGTATAGGCGGTGGCGAAGCTGTGGCTTTAGCGGTAGAGCTGCCGTAATAAATAAAAAAGGCGCGGTAGCAACTGCGCCTTTCGCTTTAAACACTTAATAAAAAATATATTCAAATCAACAGGTTTAATTTATCAACAAATAGCCAAAGTAGTTGGTGTTGCAGCAAGGCGGCAAGCGGGCGAGACCCCAGGAGCATAGCTGTCCCTTTTCAATAAGGGCTGGGTGCCTGGGGCGAGAAGCGAAGTCAACGCCGCTGCAGCGTCAAGTACGAAGGCTATAAAGGGGAGACGTGTTAATGGCCCATCAGGTTCAGTTATTTATCAACGGTGAATTTGTCCCGTCCAAGTCCGAACGTTTTATTCCGGTGACAGATCCTGCCACTCAGGACGTGATAGCTCAGGTGCCTTGCACTACAGCAGAAGAAATGGCTTTTGCCATTGCTTCAGCCAAAGAAGCCTTTAAAAGCTGGAAAGAAGTGCCGGTGTCAGAACGTGCCCGTTTAATGATGCGTTTTGCGCATTTATTAAAAGAACATCAGGCTGAAATTGCCGACATTATTTGCCGTGAATTAGGCAAAACAGTGGAAGATGCCAAAGGCGATGTCTGGCGTGGTATTGAAGTGGTTGAACAAGCCGCTAATATTCCTTCGTTAATGATGGGCGAGACAGTTGAAAACGTAGCGCGTAGCATCGATACCTACAGTTATATTCAGCCTTTAGGGGTTTGTGCTGGTATTACGCCATTTAACTTCCCGGCTATGATCCCGCTGTGGATGTTCCCAATGGCTATCGCCTGCGGTAACACTTTTATTCTAAAACCCTCTGAACAAGATCCAATGACAGTGAATAAAATCGCTGAGCTTTTTGCTTTAGCTGGCGCACCAGCTGGCGTGCTGCAGGTGGTGCATGGCAATAAAGAGCAGGTCGATGTGTTATTACGTCACCCGGACATCAAAGCTATTTCTTTTGTCGGTTCTGTCAATGTGGGCCAGTACATCTATAAAACCGGCACCGATCATTTAAAACGCGTACAGGCCTTTGCTGGTGCGAAAAACCATATGGTCATCATGCCAGATGCCAATAAACAACAAGTAATTAATGCCTTAGTTGGTGCTTCAGTCGGAGCTGCAGGTCAGCGTTGTATGGCTATTTCTGTGGCTGTTTTTGTGGGTGATTCGCAGCAGTGGATCCCTGAAGTGGCAGCTGCTATCGCCAAAGTTCGCCCAGGTGTGTACACCGACCCTGAAGCTGCGTACGGCCCACAAATCAGTCCGCAAGCTAAGGCCCGTATTTTGTCTTTAATCGAACAAGGCAAAGTCGAAGGTGCCACTTGTTTAGTGGATGGCTCAGATGTCAAAGTTGCTGGTTATCCAAATGGCAACTGGGTTGGTCCTACGGTATTTAGCGATGTCACACCTGATATGACGATTTACAAAGAAGAAATTTTTGGCCCTGTGCTGGCAACCGTCAATGCTGCTTCTTTGGATGAAGCTATTGAGCTTGTCAACAACAGCCCATACGGCAACGGTACTTCTATTTTTACCGCCAGTGGCGCTGCAGCCCGCAAATATCAGCATGAAATTGAAGTAGGTCAGGTCGGTATTAATATTCCAATTCCTGTGCCTCTGCCATTTTTCTCGTTCACCGGCTGGAAGGGTTCTTTCTATGGTGACCAACATGCTTATGGTAAACAAGCGGTACGTTTCTTCACAGAAACTAAAACCATCACAGCCCGTTGGTTTGATGACTCTATTCCGGTGTCAGGCCCGAATATGTCAATTAACCTGCGTTAAGCAGTCTAAAAGCGTTCTGTTTTCAGGCTGAACGCTTTTTTAATATAAAAGCCTTAAGGCAAACAACCAAGCCAGATTAAATGCGTATAAACGCATGAAGACCAAAACAGCAGAGCTATCAAAGTGCATAGACACTGCGCTGCTGAAAACCTCAGGGTGATGTGATGAATTTTAATTTAACAGACGATCAAAAAGCCTTTGTAGAAGTAGCTAAACAATTCGCTGAACAAGAGCTGGCCCCGCATGCTGCAGCCTGGGACAGGGATCATCACTTTCCAAAAGATGTGATCCAAAAAGCCGGTGAGCTGGGTTTTTGTTCCTTATACACGCCGGAAGAACAAGGCGGTATGGGCTTATCCCGTTTAGATTCGAGCATTATTTTTGAGCAGCTTTCGATGGGCTGTACTGCCACCACCGCCATGTTAACCATCCATAATATGGCCACCTGGATGATAGCAAGCTGGGGCACGGAAGATGCGAAAGCCCAGTGGTGCCCACAGTTAGTGACAGGCGAAAAGCTGGCTTCTTATTGTTTAACTGAACCCGGCTCTGGTTCAGATGCGGCCTCTTTACGCACCAGCGCTAAAAAAGACGGCGATCATTATGTGCTCAACGGCTCTAAGATGTTTATTTCCGGTGCTGGCGAAACTGAAGTCTTAGTGGTGATGGCGCGTACTGGTGAAGCCGGCCCTAAAGGTATCTCCGCTTTTATAGTGCCAGCAGATGCACAAGGCGTGATTTATGGTAAAGCCGAAGAAAAAATGGGCTGGAACGCCCAGCCAACCCGTTTAATCACTTTTGACAATGTCCGTATTCCTGCTCATTACCTGTTAGGGAATGAAGGGGAAGGTTTTGGCTTTGCGATGAAAGGCTTAGACGGTGGTCGTATTAATATAGCCACTTGCTCTATAGGTACAGCACAACAAGCCTTAAACACAGCCCGTAACTATATGCTGGAACGTCAGCAGTTTGGTAAGCCCTTAGCTGCGTTTCAGGCCTTGCAGTTTAAACTGGCGGATATGGCAACAGAGTTAGTAGCTGCCCGTCAGTTAGTGCGTTTAGCGGCTTTTAAGCTGGACTCAAACGATCCGGAAAAAACAGCCTATTGCGCTATGGCCAAACGTTTTGCTACAGATGTAGGGTTCCAGGTTTGTGATCAGGCACTGCAGCTGCATGGTGGTTATGGCTATATCAAAGAATACCCACTGGAGCGGCATTTCCGTGATGTACGGGTGCACCAGATTTTGGAAGGCACCAATGAAATTATGCGGCTGATTATTGGTCGACGTTTATTAGATGAAGCGGCAAGCGAAATTCTATAAAACTATGACCCACAACGAAGCAGGTGTGCAGCCTGCTTTGTCTAATTTAAAGATTAAAGCTAACCGGTATTAGCTGATAAAAGACCGGTAGAAAAGGAGATTTTATGGCACAACTCAAACTCGAAAAACGCGGCCATACCGCTTTAATTACCATGGCAAATCCTCCTGCCAATACCTGGACCAAAGAGACCCTGACGCAATTGCGTGATGCGGTGAAATCTTTGGAGCAGGATAAAAATATTTATGCTTTAGTGATCACAGGCGAAGGTGAAAAATTCTTCTCTGCTGGTGCTGATCTAAATTTGTTTGCCTCTGGTGACAAAGCTGTCGCTGCTGATATGTCAGCCATTTTTGGTGAAGCTTTTGAAACCTTGACGGCTTTTCGTGGTGTCTCTATCGCCGCTATTAATGGCTATGCTATGGGCGGCGGCCTTGAAGTGGCTTTAGCCTGTGATATCCGTATTGCTGAAACTCAGGCACAAATGGCTTTACCTGAAGCCAAAGTAGGTTTATTACCTTGCGCTGGTGGCACTCAGAATCTGGCGATCTTAGTGGGTGAAGGCTGGGCTAAACGTATGATCCTCTGCGGCGAACGTCTAACGGCAGAGAAAGCCTTACAGATAGGTTTAGTCGAAGAAGTGGTAGGCACAGGTATGGCGCTGGAAGCTGCACTGTTGTTAGCTGATAAAGTAGCGGAGCAAAGCCCACCCGCTGTAGCTGCCTGTAAGCAACTGATCCAAAAGGGACGTAGCGCGCCTGTACAAAGTGCCTTGCCTTTAGAGCGGGAGCTGTTTGTGAAGTTATTTGATACCAAAGATCAGGTGGAAGGGGTGCAGGCTTTTTTACAAAAACGTAAAGCCAGCTGGATTAATGGATAAGGTACAAAACATGACTGAAGCTACGAACCAGCAGGATGTGGTGCTGTTTGAAGAAATCGCCTGTGTCGGTGGAAAAATTATAGGTATTGCCACTTTAAACTCAGAAAAGTCGCTCAATGCGCTGAGTTTGCCAATGGTCGAACTCTTGCTGCCGCAAATGCAGCAATGGAAAAACGACCACAATATCGCTTTGGTTGTGCTGCAGGGCGCGGGCGATAAAGCTTTTTGCGCTGGTGGTGATATCCGCGATTTGTATCAGGCGATGAAAGCAGCCCCAGATACTTATCAGCCTTATGTCGAAGATTTTTTCACCAAAGAATACACCCTTGATTATTTGATCCATACCTTTGACAAGCCTGTGCTGGTCTGGGGAAATGGCATAGTGATGGGCGGTGGTTTAGGCCTGATGGCAGGTGCGTCACATCGTATAGTCACAGCAAGCAGCCGTATTGCGATGCCAGAGATGGCCATAGGTTTATACCCTGATGTCGGTGGCAGCTGGTTTTTAAACCGTATGCCGGAAGGCTGTGGTTTATTCCTCGGTTTAACAGGCGCCTCTATTAACTCCGCCGATGCCAAATTGATTGATTTAGCCGACCATTTTTTAACTCACGATAAAAAAGCTACTGTGCTGGATAAATTAACTCAGGTGAAATGGGGTAATACCATAGCGCTGAATCATCAAAAGCTGACGGATTTATTACTCGGCATGGAAGACATGTGCCGCAGTCAAATGCCACCGAGCCAAATCCGTTTACATCAGGCGTCGATCAGCGCTGTAGGTCGTGCCACCTCGCTGCAACAGGCTGTGGAGCTGATTCTGGCTATGCCAAACGAAGATGCCTGGCTGACCAAAGCCAAGGCTTCGTTGCAGTACGGCAGCCCTATCACTGCTCACATTGTCTATCGGTTGTTAGAGCTTGGCCAAAGCAAAATACTGGCGGACTCGTTCCGGCTGGAGCTGGGCTTAAGTGTGCAGTGTGGCAAACTGGGCGAATTTACCGAGGGAGTCAGAGCGTTGCTGATAGATAAAGATCAAAAGCCAAACTGGCGTTATAAAACTGTGTCTGACGTGCCTGCTGACGTGATAAATCAGCTGTTTCATTCTCCATGGGCCGCGGACTTACATCCATTACAACATTTAGGTTCACTGGAGCATTAAGATGAGTACAGTTGCATTTATTGGTTTAGGCAATATGGGCGGCCCTATGGCCAGCAACCTGCTCAAAGCGGGTTTTAAAGTTCAGGCTTTTGATTTATCCGAAACTGCTTTAGCTCAGCTGGCAGCCGAGGGTGCTAAAGCCTGTACTTCTGCAGCAGAAGCGGCCACAGCTGCTGATTTTGTGATTTCCATGCTGCCAGCAGGTAAACATGTCGCTATGACCTATACAGGCGAAACAGGCATAGCTTCAGTTCTTCGCAAAGACGCACTAGTCATTGATTGCTCTACTATTGATGCGACCACGGCCCGTAAAGTGGGTGCAGAACTGGCAGCGCAGGGGATAGCTTTTATCGATGCCCCTGTCTCAGGCGGGGTTGGTGGTGCCAAAGCTGGTACCTTGACCTTTATCGTCGGTGGTTCAGAGCAAAACTTTAACCGTGCTCAGAGTGTGTTGTCTGCTATGGGCAAAAACCTGTTTCATGCCGGCGATGTAGGCGCAGGCCAGGTGGCGAAAATTTGCAACAATATGCTGTTGTCTGTGTTAATGCTTGGCACCAGTGAAGCGCTGCAACTGGGCATAGACAATGGTCTGGATCCGAAAGTGTTATCTGACATTATGCTGAAAAGCTCGGGCCGCAACTGGACTTTAGAACTGTATAATCCATGCCCGGACGTGATGCCCAATGTGCCGTCCAGCAACGGTTATCAGGGCGGCTTTATGGTGGATTTAATGGCAAAAGATTTGTCTTTAGCCACAGAAACCGCCTTATCCAGCCAGTCCAGTACACCTATGGGCACTTTAGCCCGTAGCCTTTATGTGACGCATCAGCGTCAGGGCCACGGCAAAGAAGATTTCTCCGGTATTTTTCAGATGTTTGCCAAAAAGAACTAAGACCTTTGGCATTAGCCGTTTTTGTAGGTAATAAGATAATGAATTTAAAAGACAAAATCATAGTAGTGACAGGTGGTGCTCAGGGCCTGGGTTTAGAAATGGCCCGGATGTTGTCTGCTGAAGGCGCTCATTTGGCCTTGCTGGATATGAATGCAGAACAATTAAACGCAGCTCAGGCTGAGTTGTCGACTACTGGCGTGACAGTTCGCACTTATGTCTGTAATGTTGCCAATGAAGAGAGTGTCGAAACGACTTTTGCCGCTATTGCAACAGATTTTGGTGCTATAGATGGCCTGATCAACAATGCCGGTATTTTGCGTGACGGTTTATTGCTGAAATTTAAAGACGGCGAACTGGTTAGCAAAATGTCGCATCAGCAGTTTCAGTCTGTGATTGATGTGAATTTAACTGGCGTGTTTTTATGTGGCCGTGAAGCTGCGGCTTTAATGGTCAAATCAGGCCGCAAGGGCGTGATCATTAATATGTCGAGCGTAGCCCGCTCAGGCAATATGGGCCAAACCAACTACGCAGCCTCTAAAGCTGGTGTAGTGGCTATGACTGTGACCTGGGCTCGTGAGTTAGGCCGTCACGGTATTCGTGTCGGTGCTATAGCACCAGGTGTGATCCGCACTGCTATGACCGACGCGATGAAACCTGAAGCCCGTGATCGTTTAGTCGCGATGAAACCTGTTGGGCGTTTAGGCGAAGCCACAGAAATCGCGCACACTGCGAAATACATCTTTGAAAATGACTTCTTTACCGGCCGCGTCGTTGAAGTGGATGGCGGTATTAGTATGTAACTTTATAAAGGCAGAGTGATAAACTCTGCCTTTATAAAATCTGGTTACAGGATCATCACCGATGAAATTTATTCTCCTGCCTTTGCTGTTTTTGGCCTCTGCTTTTACCTCTGCACAGCAACTGGATACCCCAAATTACACCGTTGAAATTCAGCAACTTTGTCCTGAAGGTGAAGTGCAATGCCAACAGGTGCTGTACAAAGGCACTTCTAAAGTATCGGGTGCCAGCATCGAATTAAAAGGCACGGCCTGGCATAGTGTGTGTGCTGATGGCGTCACGCCCTGTCGTTTTTTAGGCTATCAGTTTAAGAATGGTCGTATCCGTTATCTGGTGCATGAGTCGGGTTTATTGCAGGTGATCGGCAGTTCAGACAGAGTTTTAGTGGAAGAGCAGGGGGTCTGGGACTATCAAAAAGACAGTCAACAAGGCACTCAACAAGAACAGCCAAACCACAATACGAAACCAGAACCAAAGGCGAAAGCATGACACCGCTGGATGCTGGCACTTTACAACTGCGTTTGCTGACTGAAGCTGATTGGCCGTTATTCCTTGAGCTGCATCGTCATGAGCAAGTGCTGCAGTATGTGGCAGATCCTTTTTCTAAACAGCAAATTCGTCAGCGTTTTGAGGAGAGGTTACAACCTTGGCAAGCCGGTGATCTGCATTGGTTGAGTTTGGTGGTTGTAGAAAAACGAAGTGGCGCTGCGACAGGGCTTTGTGGTTTTCATAGCCTTGATTCAGACGCTGATATGCCGTTAACCGCCGAAGTGGGTTATCTGTTTTTACCAGAGTTTTTTGGCAAAGGTTATGCGACTTTGGCGTTAAAAACCTGCCTGGAGTATGGGGCTACACTGGGTATCAAGCAGTGGCAGGCTGTGGTCACCGAAGGCAATTTGGGCTCAGGCCGGGTGCTGGAAAAATGTGGTTTTCATTTACTTGAACGCCAGCACAATGGCTATCAGATAGGCAATCAATTTGTCGCTGATTTAATTTACAAAAAAGGCGACAACGAAGGAGTCACAGCGTGATCCCGGTAGAATTTATTTTGTTGCTGTTAAGCCCGGTTTTTTTCATCTTTATTGCTTTTGAATGGCTCCATAGCGAAAAACGTGGCAAGGCGTTGTACCAATGGCGCGATACCGCCGCTAACTTTGCTTTAGCCGCTTTGCATCAGGCCGGTGATTTTATTGCCTTGCTGGTGCTGTTGCCGCTGATGTTATGGTTATCACAATTCGCCTTGTTCTCTATTGAATTTTCGGCACTGAATTTGTTTGTACTTTTTATCGCCCAAGACTTTTTGTATTACTGGTTTCACCGCTGCTCGCACAGAGTGCGATGGTTATGGGCTTCGCATGTGGCGCATCATAGTTCGCGTTTAATGAATTTCAGCACGGCTTTTCGCCAGTCTTTAACTTACCCTATTTCTGGTATGTGGTTGTTTTGGTTACCGCTGGTGTTGCTGGGGTTTGAGGTGCAACTGGTACTGGCTGTAGTGGCCATCAATTTAGCTTTCCAGTTTTTTGTCCATACCCAATCCGGTAAACACTGGGGGATTTTAGGTTGGGTATTAAATACGCCTGCCTGGCATCGCGTGCACCATGCCTGCAATCCCCAGTATATAGACCGTAACTATGCCGGTGTTCTAATTATCTGGGACAGACTTTTTGGCACTTTTGTACCAGAAGACGAAGCCTGTCGTTATGGTATTACTGACGATTTTCAGTCGAATAACCCCATCACTATTACCTTTTATGAATGGCGAAAAATAATCAGGTTGTGGCCGCAACTCCAAGGCTGGCGTAATAAACATAAACTGCTGTTTGGCCCACCAGAGGCTTTTGCTGAATGGTCTGTCTCGGGCAGCAAAAAGCAACCAAAGGAGCCGAATAACCATGATTAAACTGTTACTCAAATTAGTTGTGCTGGTGTTGGTGTTGCTTTTGGCTGTCTGGAAACTGTCTTCCAGTGTGCAGTTTCAGTTGTTTGGTGAGCTTGTTCATAAGGTGGATACAGAACAAAAACTGGTGGCATTAACTTTTGATGATGGTCCAACCCCACATTACACCACAGACATTTTACAGCTGTTGGAGCTGTATCAGGTCAAAGCTACTTTCTTTGTCACCGGCTCCGAGACTCAGCGTTATATGACGCAGGCGAAACAAATTGTCGCCGCGGGCCATCAGCTTGGCAATCACAGCTGGTCGCATCAGCGCATGCTCTTTATGTCGTTGGACGAGATTAACCGCGAAATTGAAGGCACAGATCAGCAAATCCGCGCCGCAGGTTATCAAGGCGAAATTTTGTTTCGGCCACCTTATGGCAAAAAGCTGCTGCTGTTACCCTGGTATCTGGCAGAAAACAACAGAGTTTCCATTATGTGGGATATAGCACCTGAGACCTTTGACGAGGACTCTGAAGATCCACAGACTATGGCCGCGCAGGTGCTGGAGCAGGTGCAGCCCGGCTCTATTGTGTTGCTGCATCTGATGTACAAGAACCGCGATGCTTCACGAGCGGCATTACCGCTGATTATCAAAGGCTTAAAACAGAAAGGTTATACAATGGTCAGGGTGTCTGACTTGCTTGCTGCAGAAAAGCAGGCCGCAGTAGAACACTAATCAGGCAAACAGGGCTCTGGTTAGAGCCACTGCTGTATTAACATCACTGCTTTTTGACAAACTCAGACTTTAACTTCATAGCGCCAAAACCATCGATTTTACAATCGATATCATGATCGCCTTCGACAAGACGTATGCCTTTGACCTTAGTGCCAATCTTCACCACCAACGAAGACCCTTTGACTTTTAAATCTTTAATGACAGTCACTGTGTCGCCGTCCTGCAGTACATTGCCAGCCGAATCACGGATCACTTTGTCACCTTCTGCGGCATCTGCACTGGCGGTTGCTGACCACTCATGGCCACATTCAGGGCAGACCAGCAGGTTGTTATCTTCGTAGGTGTATGCAGAGCTGCATTGTGGACAGGCGGGTAACTGGCTCATGGTATTCCTGATTAATTGCTGTAGGGCTTGAAAAGGCCGGCATTGTAGCCGAAAGGCCCTACTTTTTACAGGGCTTTTAGCCTCAGAGCAGTAAGTCCGCCTCAATAGGCCGCCACAGCGCACAGTTTTGTTGCAGCGATTGGGCTGTTAAACCCGGCACGCTGTACACCACAGTATCTACGCCGTGTTGTTTATAGACAGCCTGCAACAGCAAATCAAAATCACCATCGCCGGAGAGCAAAACCACTGTGTCGACTTCGGCAGCTAAGGTCAATACGTCTATCGTAATGCCGACATCCCAGTCCCCTTTGGCTGAGCCATCGGCGCGCTGAATAAAAGGTTTGAGTTTCACTTCAAAACCTATATGACGCAAAGCATCCTGAAACTTAATCTGCTGATCATCTTTTTTATCAATAGCATAAGCATAGGCGTAGCTAATCTCGCCCCTAAGCTGCAACAGTTGCCAAAACTTACGGTAGTTAAAAGAGCGGCCATAGGCCTGCCTGGTGGTGTAGTAGATGTTTTGTACATCAACAAAAACTGCGATTTTTTCCATAGAATGCAAAGCTAAAATAAAGACTGAACGGACTATAGCATGGCATCTGTTTGAAACCGCGAAAGAAAATCAGCAGGCAGCGCTTTGTGTCTGTTAAAATGTCAGCAACTTGACTGGAGCGCTTTGCGAATTTTTATGAATAACAACGATGTATTACGCCGTTTACGTTACGCCTTTGATTTTGGCGATCAACAAATGATGAATTTATTTGCCCATGCCGGTTTAACCGCCAGCAGAGCCCAGGTCAGTGACTGGCTGAAAAAAGACGAAGACGAAGCTTTTCAGCCTTGTGATGACGTGACCCTGGCTACTTTTTTAAATGGCCTGATCATTGAACGCAGAGGGCGCAAAGATGGTGAGCAGCCTGTAGCCGAGCAGCGTCTGAACAATAATATTATTTTCCGTAAGTTAAAAATTGCACTGGATTTAAAAGACGATGACATAGTGCAAATGATGACAGATATTGGTTTTCGCATCAGTAAACCAGAACTGAGCGCCTTTTTCCGCCGAGCGGATCATCATCATTATCGCCAGTGTCAGGATCAAATTCTGCGAAACTTTATCAAAGCAGTGCAGATTAAATATCGCGAAAGTGCTGAAGATTAAAGATCTTGATGTTAAAAGCCAGGGATAGAATTGAAGGCATGGAAGCCTCGCTGTATTTCTTTAAAGTTTTTACTGACGATGCGTCAAAAGGTAATCCGGCCGCTTGTGCTTTATTCAGTGAATGGCCACAGACTGATGTATTACAGCGTATAGCTTATCAAGCCAAGCAAGTGGTGACAGCTTTTGTGGTGCCAGCTGCCCAGCCTCAGCAGTACCAAATCCGCTGGTTTTCCTGCCAACAAGAAATCAACCTTTGTGGTCATGGTACTTTGGCGGCTGCAGCTTTGTTACGTCAGCTAAAAGGGCTGGGCCACTATCAGTTTTTTAGTGACTGTGGTGATTTGGAGGTGAGAGCCAGTGCTGAGGCTTTAGTGATGCGATTACCACAATGGCGCTCAGTTTCTGTGAATACACCCTATGCTTTTACTACCTGTCAGCCAGTGGAGTGTTTTCAAACCCGTGATCTCGTGCTAGTCCTCCCTGATGAGCAGGCTGTAAGGCAGTTCCAGCCTGATATGCAGCAGATCCGCCAACTCCCTCAACACGCGCTGATCGTCACGGCCTTCAGAGCGCCTGATAGCTATGTGCTGCGTTATTTTGCTCCTGCTATTGGAATAGATGAGGATATTGCAACAGGTTCAGCTCAGTGTTCGCTGGCGCCTTATTGGGCTGCCAAAACTGGTTTGGCCGAGCTGAAGGTACAGCAATTGTCTGCAATACCAGCCGGTTTTTCTGTCTTTATCAGGTCGCAACAACTCTATCTAAAGACACAAGCTGTACCTTGTCCTGATCTGACTAAATCGACAATGACTTAACATCAAAAGATAATTCCAGTAGGCTGATGTTGTCCACGCATCGGGAGGTTCTTTATGTCAGCATCGCAGGTTCAGACTCCGGGGGCCATTCATGGCCACTGTTTATGCGGCAAGGTCAACATCAAAGCCACAGGAGTGGCATTAAGCGCCGGAGCCTGCCATTGTCAGTACTGCCGAAGATGGTCAGGTGGACCGCTATTTACTCTGGATTGCGGCACAGAGGTGAGACTGGACGGCGCTTGTTTTATTTCTGCTTTTCATTCGTCGGAATGGGCCGAACGAGGCTTTTGTAACAACTGTGGTACTCATTTGTTTTATCGGTTGAAACAAAATGGCCGGTATTTTATTCCGGTAGGTTTATTTGGACCGTTAAAAGATCTGGTGTTCGATCATCAGATTTTTATTGAGCAAAAACCGGATTGGTATTGTTTTGCTAATAAGACGTCGGAACTGACGGGAGACGAGATTTTTGCTTTGTTTGCCGAAGAATCAAATTGAGCGAAGCATAAGAAAACAGCTGGTATGGATCTCAGACTGCAGATTGATGCTGATGCTTTAGTTAAGCCGAAAACCCTGGGTAGAGCCAACGGCAAGCCACCAAGGCTTAGTCATTAAGTCTTTGTTTAGATTTAGCTCTTATACTAACAGTATATTATTTTTGCGAACGGGAGAGGGCGTGAATAAAACATCAAACTTAACCAGACTGACAGGCGTTTTTTTACTGGGCTCGGTCAGTGCAGCCGTCTCAGCTCAGGATGTTAGTGTCTGTCAGGGGACTCTTGATAACAATGAGCGTTTAGCTTGTTATGACAGGATATTTGGCACCACAGCCACAGTGCTGGCCGAAACGGCAACCTCAGCAACAGCGGCTGCCGAAGCGGACGTCGAAGTTAAACCTCAGGCGGCAATTGCAACTGACGTCGTGGCGGAACCTGTTGCTGTGGCAACAGTGATGCAAAAATACTGGGAGTTAACCCCGGAAGAGAAACGCGATCGTTTTGTATTTCGTACCTATCAGCCTAACTTCTTTTTGCCTGCTCATATCACCTCTAATATTAATAAAGCTCCACAAAGTCCAACCCGTGGTCAGGCAGAAGAGAGCGAAAACTACAAACAGATGGAAAGTAAGCTGCAAATCTCTTTACGCGCTAAGCTGATGACGGAGTTTCTGTTACCTGGTGCTGATTTATGGTTTGCGTTTAGCCAGCGTTCGATGTGGCAACTATGGAATAATCAGGACTCAGCCCCTTTTCGTAATACCGATTATCAACCTGAGCTGATTTACGTCGTACCTGTTGCAGAGCAGTGGGGCGATTTACCCGGGGATTGGCAAGTCCGTATGCTGCAATTTGGTATAGCTCATCAGTCCAATGGTCAGGCGAAGCCTTTGTCGCGCAGTTGGAATAAAGTCTACGGTGGTTTAGCTATAGATAAGGGAGAGTTTGGTCTGAACTGGCGTTATAACCAACGTATTTCAGAAAATGGCGAAGAAGACGATAACCCGGATTTAATCGACTACATAGGCAGTCACGAAATCAGTGCCAGCTGGTTACCTGGTGACGCCACAGCACAACTAACCTGGCGCAATGATTTTGCCTACTTAAGCCGTGGCTCCTGGCAGCTTGATCTGACTTATCCTGTCGATAGCAGCAAAATCGATGGTTTACGCTGGCACCTGCAACTGTTTTCCGGTTATGGCGAAACATTGTTGGATTATAACTTCCGGCAAAATAGTATAGGACTCGGAGTCATGTTATTTAATTTCTAACTACGAACTTCTGTTATGGCCGCAACTTAGCGGCCTAGAACTTGGCCTTAGCTTTGCGAGCTAAGCTAAAACCTAAATGACTATGAATCAAAGGCCTACTCAAGTGACATCTGAACAAGCTCAAGCTTTAACTGAACACCTTATTGCTTTGGAGTTACAACTACAGCATGCCGAAACCAGACGAAATAAAGTGCTGCTGAACCAGTTGCTGGCCAATGGTTTTGAAGAGATAGCCGCGTCCGGCGTGCGTTTTGGCAAGGCCCATGTACTGGAGCGTCTGCCGGAAGAGCAGGCTCCTTGGGTAGAAGCTTCTGATTTTGAAGTGCGTTTATTATCTAAAGACCTGGCTCAGGTGCTCTACAAAGCCAAATTGCGTAAAGCAGGCGAGCTGCAAACCAAAGTGTCGCTACGCAGCTCTTTATGGCAACTCAATAGCCTGGGCTGGCAAATGGTGTTCCATCAGGGCACTACCGTGCTGCCCATCAGCGGACCTGTTTAAATGTCTGAGTATAGGCTCCGCGCTTTACAGCCAGAGGATGTTGATGCAGTACTTCAGTTTGAATTAGCCCACAAGAGCTTTTTTGAGCAAAAAATCGAAGCAAGGCCAGAGGATTTTTATCAGCCTGACGCTGTACAACACCATATCGCTGAGTTTTTGCTGCTACAACAGCAAGGGCTTGCATTGCCGACTTTGGTTTTTAGTGCAGACAACGAGCTGATCGGCAGAGCTAATCTCAAAGACATCGATCAGGTCACAAAATCTGCTTATGTCGGTTACCGCATTGCTGAACACTGGTCAGGAAAAGGTGTTGCCAGCTTTGCTTTGGAGCAGTTGATCCAACAGTCAAAGCAAATGGGATTAATGATTTTATTTGCCTGTGTTTCAACAGAAAACTCTGCGTCAGAGCGGGTGCTGAGAAAAGCAGGTTTTCAACAGCTGGAAACCATTCCTCAGGTGGCCATAGTACAGGGGCAGGCTGTGGCTGGTTATCTGATGTGGCTGAAATTATAAATTATTAATAAATCAGTTAAATTTTTCTTGACCTCAAGTTAGCTTGAGCTTTTACAGTGGCGACAGATTTTAAATTTGTGCACTAAGCACTGTAAAAGGAGTGTTTTGTAATGAGTTCAGTTGTATCCCGTTGGTATGATCCCTGGTTAACCGCTTTAGCCCCTTTGATTTGGGGCAGCACTTATGTAGTCACCACCGAGTTTTTACCACCTGATGTACCTTTATTATCCGCTGCGTTACGTACTTTACCTGTCGGGCTGCTGATGTTGTTGTGGTTGCGCCAGCTACCGGACCGGGGGTGGTGGGGAAAAATCTTTTTGTTAGGTTTTTTAAATATTGGGGTATTTCAGGCTTTACTTTTTGTTGCTGCCTATCGTTTACCTGGTGGAGTAGCTGCCACTGTTGGAGCTATCCAACCTTTGGTGGTGGTGATATTAAGCTGGGCAGTGCTCGGGGCCCGAACTTCATGGCTCAGCTGGATTGCGGCTGTATCAGGGATGCTGGGGGTGGCTCTTCTGGTGCTGGGACCTGCAGCGAAACTGGATGCTCTGGGGGTTATAGCCGCGGCTGGTGGCGCCTTGGCTATGGCGTGTGGCACTTTATTAACCAAAAAATGGCAACCTCCGGTCAATGCGCTGGTCCTGACCAGTTGGCAGCTGAGCGTAGGTGGCTTATTTTTATTACCTTTAGCCTTGAGTGTCGAAAGCTTGCCGCAGAGTATTAACCTGACTCAGGTGCTGGGCTATCTCTGGTTAGGTTTGATTGGTACAGGACTGACTTATGTGTTCTGGTTGCGTGGTGTCATGCGGATGTCGGCCAGTGCTGTGACAGGTTTTAGCTTGTTGAGTCCGTTAAGTGCCACAGTGCTGGGTTTAGTCCTGTTGGATCAGCAACTGACCTGGTTACAAAGTGTCGGTATGGTTTTGGTACTGACTGGTGTCTGGCTGGGGCAGTATAAAATGACAGCTGCAGTGGCGCCTGTAACAACAGAGGTTCGCCCATGAACGTAGCTATTGTGTATCACTCTGTCACAGGTACTACTGCCCGATTGGCTGAGGCTGTTGCCGATGGTTGTCATTCTGTGCCTGAAGTCACAGCGGCTTTACTTCGTATCGAAGCGGCAGACATAGAACAAGGACGTTATCACAACAGGACAGTGATCAACGCAATTGATCGAGCCGACGCGGTGATTTTTGGCTCTCCTACTTTTATGGGGTCTGTATCAGCACAGTTTAAAGCTTTTGCTGATGCAACGGCGGGAGAGTACTGGGGAGAGCAGCTGTGGGCAGATAAAATTGCAGCAGGTTTTACGGTAGGAACAGGTTATTGTGGTGATACTTTGCATAGCCTGCATTATTTACAAATTTTAGCTGCCCAACAGGGCATGCTCTGGGCCGGTCTGGATTTGGCTGGTGCTGGCGACAGGAAAGCGCCCAACCGGCTTGGAGCTCAGGCTGGGGTGATTGTCAGAGCAGTGGATGGTGCTATAGAAACTCCAGATCTGCATACTGCATTTTATCTGGGCCAGCGCGTGGCTCGTCTGGTCGGCCGCTTCAGAGTTGTGACTACGCAGATAGAGAGAGTACAACAACTCTGAGTTTCCAAAGCTGCTCTGGTCTTTTGTGCCACTTTTGCTGATCATCAGGGTTTAATCACCAAAGAGGATCCTGATGACTCACCTAACTCAACAAACAGAAGCAGAGCTGTTGGTGCAAAAGCAGCTGGACGCTTATAACAACAAAGATATCAAAGCCTGGCTGGACTGCTATCACTCCGACACAGTGCAGCTGGATTTTCATGGCTTCGTATTGGCCAGTGGCCACGATCAGATGCGTCAGCGCATCAGTGTGCGTTTTACTGAGCCCGATCTAAAAGCAACCTTACTCAAGCGTATGGTGATGGGAGAGTGGGTGATTGATCATGAGGTGATCCAACGCAACTTCCCCGAAGGCCGCGGCCAGATGGAGATGTTATGTAGTTATCAGGTGAAACAGGGCCTTATTGTGAAAGCCCTGTTTCAGGCAGGAGAGGTCGTATTATTTTGAGTTGATGTCGCCGCTTGCTACAGGCTCAATTTTATAAACATCCCCTTTGGGTAGACCTGCTTTGACATAAAACAGCTGCTGGTTTTGTATGTCGTAATGATCAACAAAACGCTCTGGCGTGGCCAGTAGCAGGCTGTTGCTTTTGCTTTGTAACTGATACTGACGAATGCCCTGCTCGGGCTGATAATAATAGATACTATCGTCAGACAAGCGCCAGTTCAGCCCGTTGCTTTTATCAAAGTCGGCAATCAGCAGATCTTCCTCACCTGTGGCGATATTCAGCATAAATAAACCGTCCTGATGAAATTTACTGAAATACAGCTGGTTACCAAGTCGATAGCCACTGTAACCACCTTGTTGAGTCAGCTGCGTGCTGTATGCTGTGTTCAAATCCAGTTGCCACAACTGCCAGTCGCCGCTTTGTTTGCTGCTGTAAATAATGCCTGTACCATCAGCCATCCAGTTGGCAACATCCACTTGTTTATCCGCTGCAACCAGCACACGGCTTTGACCTGAGGCGATCATCAACTGCCATAATGCGCCGTCTTTACTAAAGAGCAGTGACTCGCCATCCGGTGACCACTGCAGTCGGACCAGGGCGGGAGAACCCGGTACATCAGCCAGTTGGTATTCGTTTTGTCCAGCAGGTTGTAACCAGATCTGCTCTTTGCCAGCGCGTTTGCTCAAAAAGGCCAGATCCCCTTTATGATTCACACGAGGCATCAGATCGGCTTTACTGCTACCAATACGAATTCTGTTGGTGTTGGCTGCCAAATCATACTGCCAGATATCCGCATCCTGCTCATAGTCAGCGTAGTAAATCTGTTGGTTCACCACAGCAAGCGACTGAACGGTCCGGCCTGTATAAAATAAAAACTCCAGTTGATCAGTTGTGGTGTTGTATTGCAGCAATTCGGCATCTTTGCTTACGACTAAGTGAGTGGCTAACCAGTCGATGTTACTGATCGGAAAGGGGAAACTTTTTTGCTGCAACACAGCAAAACTACTGCTATCGAGCAGCAATAACTGGCTGTGCTGCTGCGGTAAATCACGCACAACGGCCAGTGTCTTACCATCATCGGATTCGGCGAAAGCCAAGTCACCTGTTGGGCTCTCTGCACTCTGCGGTCTGGTCACTTGCTCTTTGGTTGTGGTATCTAATCGATAGCGGCTTAATGTGTAAGGTTGAGTTTTGTCTGCTCTGTCACGCAGGTAAAAACCCTTACTATCGTTTTGCCAGGCAATTTTTACCATTGCATCCGTACTGCACTGTGCTACGGTTTTTTTCTGTTGTGGATTTTCCGGCATAAACCACTCGACGACGCAGTCTTGTGAGTTTTGTTTAACCGACAACACCTGCAAACCGTCAGGGCTAAGAGCGGCGGTAGACAGCGCGTTATCTTCAGCTAATAGCTTTGGTTTCCCTGGATTCTGCTGCAGGAGCAGCTGGGTTTTTTCTGCATCTTTGGACAGATACACTAAGGTCGCACCGTCTTTACTCAGGCTCAGATCATAGTCAATACCCTGTGCTGTACTGATGGGGACAGGCGGGTTGATATATGGGGTTGGTAATTTTTCGGGAGCAGGCGCGAGCGTAATAAAAAACCACAAGACAAAAAACAGCAAAGGGGCTGTCCAGAGTACAGCCAGTATCAGTTTTGTTTTAACTCCGGCGCGTGGTGGTGCTGTATGTTGCAGCGCCGCCGGCTGAAGCGAAGGTTCAGGAGCTGTCACTGAATACATGTGAGTGTGCTGTGCCGTGGTTTTTTCGGCTGCAGTTATAATATCAGGTAGTACAGTCTGGCACAGCCGATAACCTACTTTGGGTAAGGTTTCAATATAGATTGTTTGGGGATCTAACTGTGCAAAAGCCTTACGTAATAAAGACAAAGACTTCGTCAGGGTGCTTTCGCTGATCATCAGCTGCTCTGTGATTTGTAATCGGCTCAACTGATGTTGCTCTGCGTCGATAAACAGGGATAACAACTGAAAGACCTGCGGTTCCAGAGTCAAAGTTTCAGTCGCAGAGCTAAGCTCGCGGCTGAAGCAGTCAAGGGTCAGTTGACCAAGCAAAAATCTCTGAGGGGAGTGGTGTTCAGACATATTCTAAAAATCCGCAAACTGGCTTAGCTTAAGGCTAAGCTTTTTATCACAAAAATAGCCGAAACTCTTGTATTCCTGCTGCATTTTTCGATAGAGGCGTCAGCTAGCGTTCTGCGGGCTGGCTTTTCTGACACTTTATGGCATGAACAGAATAGCTCAGGCTTTATTCTGGTTACAAAACTATGGGCCCAAGGTAGACTCTGTGCGAATTTTAATGCTTTTTTACAATGGTTTAGTTCGAGAGTTCAGTTGCTTATGCTTAGATGTTTAGTGATCCCTTGTTTATTGTTTTCAGGCTCTTTGCTGGCCACTGGTGCCGTGTTTTCAGTATCAGACGTTGAATTGCTCACACAACAGGCGAAGACCAAGGTAGCGGGCAGACCTGTTTTTCAGGGCACAGCGCTACTGATGCAAGGCAGAAAGATTTTATGGCAGTATCAACAGGGGCGCACGTCGCAAGGGGAGCCTTTTGACCAAAATACTGCATTCTTCGCAGGTTCCATCAGTAAAACGCTGACCGCAGCTCTACTGATGCAACACGTACAAAAAGGTACTTTGGATTTACAGGCTCCGGTAAAATTGTATCTGCCTGAATTGCGACAGCCCTGGGCGAGCTCAGTGCGGCTAGCTGATTTGTTGAGCCATAGCTCTGGTCTGGTCGATATGAGTACTCAGCAACACTATGGCCAGTTTCGTTATAACAATTTAAATTTCCAGCTGCTCGGGGATATTCTGAGTGCTGTCACAAAAGTTCCCTATGCTGACTTAGCAAGGCAATTCTTGTTGCAATGTCAGATGAGTCATTCTGGTTTTGCTGACAAAGCGTCCAGCGCCAGTGACGGCTGGTATGAAGATCAGGGGCAACTGAAATCTATCCGCGGTTTTATGCCGGTTGAAGCCGAGCCTAGTGGTGGTTTGATTGCTTCAGCCTCAGATGTGGCATTATTGCCTTTATGTATACAGCAAGAGTTGAGTCAAACCAGCGTGCAGCAGATGACCTGGCCCAGAGTGCTGCGTCAACATAGATGGGGCGAGGTCTATTACGGTTATGGTATGCAGGTGACAGAAACTACGGCGGGTACCGAGTGGAGTCATGGAGGTTATATTCCGGGTTATGTTTCGGTATTTAACCATTTTCCGAAACAGCAACTGACTTTGGTCGTGCTAGAGAATCAATCGCTGGACCCGGCCGATTTTGCCAGAGCGGTTTATTATCACGACAGTTTAAGAGAAATAGTGATCAGAGTGCTGAGTCAAAATCAAAAAGGATGATCTATGAAACTGAAGTATTCTTTAGTCTGTGCCGCGCTGACCGGTAGTTTATTTGCTGCTCAATTGCAGGGCGCAGACGATTTTAGCCAGCGTTATCAGCAGCAGATCGCCCCTTTTTGGCAGAATGTACAGCCACAACAGCTGAAATTGCAGGACGGTAGTCAGATCCATTATGTTGTGCTGCCACCAGCGCAAAGTGCAACAAAGCCAAAAGCGACTGTCGTTGTAGTAAACGGGCGGACCGAATCTTATCTGAAGTATCAGGAACTGGCGTATGAGCTGATACAGCAAGGTTATCAGGTACTGATGTTTGACCATAGAGGGCAGGGTCTATCGGCTCGTTTGACTGACAATCCACATAAAGGTCATATCGAAGATTTTCAGCAGTATGTGGATGATATGCATCAGCTGATCAGCCGTGTAGTGCTGACGACTGTGCCTGCAAAGCGGTACTTGTATTTGTTGGGGCACTCTATGGGCGGTGCTATCAGTACTTTGTATTTACAGCAGCACCCGCAGGTATTTCAAAAGGCGGCGCTGTCTGCTCCTATGCATGGCATCAATGGCAAGCTGCTTTATGATGAGGGCGATGCCTGTCGTCTGGCCAGCCTGGTCTCGGTATTTTCAACAGAAGGCTATGCTGGTTTTGCGGATGAAGCCTATAGTGCGAGGCCTTTTGCTGGTAATGACCTGACGGGATCAGAACCGCGTTACCAGTGGATGCAGGACTTATATCAGCAAAACCCACAGCTGCAACTAGGAGGCGCTACCTGGGGCTGGTTAGAGCAAGCTTGTGCTGTGTTACCTCAAATGCAACAGCAGGCAGACAAGATCAAAATTCCAGTGTTGGTGCTACAGGCAGAACTGGATAGCATAGTGTCAGCATCAGCTCAGCAGCAGTTTTGTGCAGCATTAGAAAGCAATGCGGATTCGGGTTGTGTCGGTGGTGTACAGCAGATCAAAGGCGCTAAGCACGAGCTGTTGTTTGAGCAGGATGAGATCCGTCAGCAGGTTCTGGACAAAGTACTGACACATTTTGCGTCCAATTAAACGGGCCATACTTGAAGTCACTGACTCAGTCAAAACCAAAAAAAGGCCACCTCGCGGTGGCCTTATTCGTCTTAGCTGACAGCAGTTTATTCCACTGAACCAGGTTTGGTCATAGGAGCGACACTCATTTGACGGGCAGAGGCTGAGCCTGCTGGACGTTCTGAGCTGATCACCAGTGGGCGTTCGCTGTTATCCATAGCTGTAGGTTGAATCACAGTCTGGGTTTCAGCTTTCACTACGGGTTTGGTCATATCCGCAGTGACCATTTTGGCGTATCTGTTGCCTGAAGCGATTGGAGCCTTCACTTCCGCTACTGCTTTTTTGACAGGAGCTTTACGTGTTTTGGCTTTTGGTGCTTCTTCTGTTTCCACAGCAACTTCTGCTGCGACAGCAGCAGTCTCTACTAGTGTTTCCACCGCAGCAGTTTCTGCTGCTACAGGAGCAGTCTCTACTGGTGTTTCTACAGCAGCAGTTTCTGTCGTAACAGGCGCTGTTTCTACTGGTGTTTCTACAACAACAGTTTCTGTTGCAACAGGTGCTGTTTCTGCAGGCGTTTCTACAGCAGCAGTTTCTGTGACGACAGATGCAGCCACTGTCACTTCAACGGCTTCTGCGATTGGCAAATCCAGTTGCTGTTCAGTGCTGACCGCTTCGTTTTGATCTTCAGGATAACGGGCAGCTAAAGCCTCTTCAGCTTCCTGATCCTGTTGCTCTTTTTTACGTTTCTGACCAGCAGCACGTAAATGACGAGGAGAACGACGGCTGCGGCTGCGGCCTTCGGCGGCTTCTTTCTCTGCATCAGCGCTTTCTGCTTCAGTCTCAACAGTTTCAGCTTCAACAACATCGGTCTGAACCGGTGCTTCAGTCACTGCAACATCGGTCTGAACTGGCGCTGCCACAGCAACTTCTGCTACCGCAGTATCAATGGCGACTGGTGCAACGACCGGAGTTTCAACCACTGGTGTAGCCACAACAGCAGCTTCAATAGCTGTTGGAACCGCAACTGCTTCAACGCCTTCTTTTTCATGACGCACGGACTTGCGCATCTGACGGCGTTGACGGCGTTCCACAATCTTAGTGCTGTGCTCTTCGTCGTGATCTACAGCTTTAACCGGAGCTGGACGTTCTGATACAGCTTTTTTCTGCTCGGTACGTTCAGGACGCTCGACTCGTTCGCCACGTTCAGCTCGCTCCGGGCGCTCACCACGTTCCTGACGAGGTTTATCCTGTCTTGGGCCTCGTTGTTCCTGATTACGTTCATTTGAGCGTTCAGCTTTCGCTGGAGCAGCGTTATCGTCTTTTGCAACTTTATCATCCCCTTCCTGACGGCGGCGATTCTTGTTGTTACGACGTCTGTTGTTATCACGGTTATTACTGCGGCGTGGTGCTTCTTCTACCTTTTTCTCTGGTGCAGGTGCAGCAGCGAATAAAGATTTAAACCAACCCACCAAAGAATCAACCAGGCTTGGGCCTGTATCTCTGGCTTCAGCTACTTCAACTTTGCGAGCTGTAGCAGCCACAGTTGGTGCGGCAGAGGCAGAAGCTTCAGCCATATTAATAGCAGAGACTGCTGGCTTTTCTTTAACGTTTTCACCTATTGGGTGATAGACAGCGCTGCCAATAGCAGGAGCTTTCACCATGTTGTAGCTGGACTCTTCAATCTCTTCGTCGATACGGATGCGCGTCACTTCATAGTTTGGCGTTTCCATATGTTCGTTCGGAATGATGTAAATCCGGATGCCATGACGGCTTTCAATACGACGTACTGAATCACGTTTCTCATTCATCAGGTAAGTGGCTACAGAGACCGGCACCTGAGCATGAATTTGACTGGTGTTGTCTTTAATGGCTTCTTCTTCGATTAAACGTAAAATCGACAGAGCGGAAGACTCAGTGCTGCGGATAGTGCCGCGGCCATGACAACGTGGACAAACGTGAGTTGCAGATTCGCCCAAAGATGGACGTAAACGCTGACGCGACATTTCCAGTAAACCAAAACGCGAAATGCGGCCAATCTGCACGCGGGCACGGTCTTGTTTTACGGCATCTTTTAAGCGGTTTTCTACTTCACGTTGATGGCGCACCGGCGTCATATCGATGAAGTCGATCACAATCAAACCACCTAAGTCACGTAAACGTAACTGACGGGCAATTTCATCTGCGGCTTCTAAGTTGGTATTAAAGGCAGTTTCTTCGATATCACCACCTTTAGTTGCTTTTGACGAGTTGATGTCAATTGCAGTTAAGGCTTCAGTGCTGTCGATGACGATAGAGCCACCAGAAGGTAAACGCACTTCACGGCGGAAGGCGGACTCAATCTGAGTTTCAATCTGGAAGTGCATAAAGAGTGGCACTTCGCCCTGATACATTTTGACGCGGTGGGCAAAATCAGGACGGAACTGCTGAATATACACTTTGGCTTCTTCGAAAATACGTGGGTTGTCAATCAGTATTTCACCGACGTCACGGCGCAGGTAATCACGAATAGCGCGGAATACCACGTTGCTTTCCTGATGGATCAGAAATGGTGCAGGGCGGTTTTGCGCTTCGTGCGTAATAGCAGACCAGTGTTTTAATAAAGCTTTTAAGTCGTAATCCAACTCTTCGTGAGATTTACCCACACCAGCGGTACGAACAATTAAACCCATGCCGTCTGGCAGTTGTAATTGATCCAGCGAGTCTTTTAAATCCTGACGCTCATCACCTTCAATACGACGGGAAATACCACCGGCGCGGGGATTATTAGGCATCAGAACTAAGTAAGAACCAGCTAAAGAAATGAAAGTAGTTAAGGCTGCGCCTTTTTGACCACGTTCTTCTTTGTCGATCTGGATAATAACTTCCTGACCTTCTTTGACCACTTCTTTAATATTTGGGCGACCGTCAAAGGTATAACCGGCAGGGAAATATTCGCGGGAGATTTCTTTCAGAGGTAAAAAGCCATGGCGTTCAGAGCCATAATCAACAAAAGCTGCTTCCAGACTGGGCTCAACCCGGGTGATTCTTCCTTTGTAAATGTTTGCTTTTTTCTGTTCGTGTCCTGGGCTTTCGATATCCAGGTCGTATAATTTTTGTCCATCGACAAGTGCTACGCGGATTTCTTCTTCCTGCGTGGCGTTAATTAACATTCTTTTCATTGTTTTGTGACTCTATAACATAGGCCACAACGCAACGACATCCTGCGTCCGCGTTTCAGATGGTCAAACATATCAATGCTGCAGTCTCTCGACTGGGGGATGCTTGAGCTAACTCATTTAATACCTTTACCGCTGTGTTACTTCGGGTTGCTTGCTGTGGCATTCACTGAGGATCTTAGTCCGTCATGGCTAGCCTGCTTATCACCTTACTCGAACCTAAAACAGTCCAGGTATTTTTGGCGCCGCCTTGTCAGGGCCGCACTTAAATGTTTTTTGCTGTGATCTGACACAGAGATCGCGCGATACCGCGCTGCGTTGTCGCAATTTTTTTTTGCCTAAGTGACCGGAAGCTGTGTTTTGTCTCTGTCAGTAATAAATTACGCAGCATTACTTCAGACAAATAGCGTTATTCTCGTTCGCAGAGGATAAATACGTTGGTTTTCCCAACGAATTCGGTATGATCTGCCTCCCGAACGGTGCCTCACATTTTCTCTTACGTCACTATGAGCGCCCTAATTGCCATTTTTGGCATAATTAGCCCGGTGATTATCCCACTAATGTACGACCAATAGCAACTTAATTTAAGCTTAGCAGAGTAACTGAAACGCATGACTGAAAATATCAAAACTCCAGTGCAATATATTGATGTAGAAGAAGATTATTCTGGTCAGCGCATAGATAACTTCTTAATGGCGCGGCTTAAGAGCGTACCAAAGAGTGTTATTTATCGGGTTTTGCGCAAAGGTGAAGTGCGGGTTAACAAAAAACGAATTAAACCTGAGTACAAACTGCAAGCCGGCGATCAGGTGCGTGTGCCGCCTTTGGTGGTTCATGACGAGCCGGAAAAAGAACCAGTGTCTGTGGGTCTCTCGATGGTGAAAAACCTCGAAAGCCATATTCTTTTTGAAGACAACGATTTAATTGTTCTTAACAAGCCCACTGGTATGGCTGTGCATGGCGGTAGCGGTTTATCTTTTGGTGTCATTGAAGCATTACGCGCCTTGCGTCCAACAGCCCGTCATCTGGAACTAGTACACCGTTTAGACCGGGATACCTCTGGTTGTTTGTTGATCGCGAAAAAACGTTCAGTGCTGACCAATCTGCACGAACAGCTGAGGCTAAAAACAGTAGAGAAAAAATACTGGGCATTGGTTGCCGGCCAATGGGATAGCAAAATTAAAAAAGTGACAGAACCGCTGCGTAAAAACACCTTACAAAGTGGCGAGCGTGTGGTGAAGGTCGATGAAGCTTTAGGTAAACCTTCGGAAACCCGCTTTAAAATTCTGCAGCGTTATGAAGAAGGTACTTTGGTAGAAGCCTTTCCTGTCACAGGCCGTACTCACCAAATCCGCGTGCATACCGCCTGTAAAGGTCATGCCATTGCCTGCGATGACAAATACGGTGATAACGAATTTACCTCACAAATGCAGAAGCTGGGCTTAAACCGCTTGTATTTGCATGCCAAAACCTTGACTTTCACGCATCCAGGCACGGGCAAGTTACTCACCTGTGATGCACCTTTGGACAACGCATTAAGTAGTGTATTAGAAAAACTGAAGAGAAAATAATGAGTTCGGATATAGCTTTAGTCGTATTTGACTGGGACGGCACTGTGATGGACTCAGTAGGGCGTATTGTTTCTTCTATGCGCTGTGCTGCAGAGCTGTCTGGTTTAGTAGTCCCGACCGAACATCAGGTGAAACAAATTATTGGCCTGAGTCTGGACCCTGTATTTGATATTTTATTCCCTGGCATCAATACCACACAGCGCCAGATGGTATTTGAACATTACCGCGACCAGTATTTATCACATGAGCATCCGCCTACACCTTTATTCGAAGGGGCAGAGCAAGTGATGCAGGAGTTAAAGCAACAAGGCTTGATATTGGCTGTTGCCACAGGTAAAGCACGTAAAGGCTTAAAGCGGATGTTTGCAGAAACCGGATTGGAGCCTTACTTCACCACCAGTCGATGTGCTGATGAAGCAGAGTCCAAACCTAGCCCTGACATGCTGAAGCAAATTCTGACAGAGCTTGACTTACCGGCACATCGCGCTGTGATGGTGGGGGATACGATTCACGATATGGCGATGGCACAAGCCATAGAAATGCCACGTATCGGCGTGACTCATGGAGTGCATAGCAGGGAAGAGCTAAGCCGTTATCAGCCTAAAGCGATAATTGATTCGCTGCCAGAGCTGTTAACGGCGCTTTAATTGAAAGTTCAAACTTTAGATATCGATTAAATAATTGAATAAAACGCTTTCGCCGAAGGCGAGCCTCTTTCTTTTGCGTCGCCAAAAGAAAGAGGCGCAAAGAAAAGGCGACCCTGGCCGCTTCGAAAGCAGCGGCTAAGGGGAGGGTGTTAGTAGTTATATGTGCTGCGTTTAAAGGATCTGATCAAGGTTGCGTCAGCAAATCCCTGCCTTCGCTTCTAAGCATCTCAAGTAAACGGATCAGTGGCAGACCTATTAAGCTGTTTGGGTCGTCGCCTTCGAGCTTTTCAAACAAACTAATGCCCAAACCTTCGCTTTTAAAACTACCAGCGCAGTTCAGCGGTTGCTCTCTTTCTATATAAGCAAGGATCTCAGCGTCTGTTAGCTCACGAAAATGCACTTTAAAAGGTTCAACACAAAGCTGGTGCTGTTTGGTATGGGCGTTGACCAGAGCCAGGCCGGTTAAAAAAGTCACACAATGGCCGCTAAAGCTTTTTAACTGTTTATAGGCTTTTTCAGAGGTATGAGGTTTACCGAGGATTTGACCATTAAACACAGCGACCTGATCTGAGCCTATCACTAAACCTTCAGTCAGGTTTTTAGCCACAGCTTGTGCTTTTAAGACTGCTAAGCGGCTGACCAGTTGCTCTGGTGTTTCACCCTGCAGAGCGGTTTCATCGACTTCAGGTTTGGCCGTAGAAAAGTTCGGTGTAAGTTTCTCCAGTAAAGCCTTACGATATACGGAGGTAGAGGCTAAATACAAAGCTTGGGTTGACATAAAAGCACCTCGTTGGGACAATGCGTCGCACTATACATTTCCTGCATGAAGTTGCAACTTTGTCGGCTCTGTGTATCAAAACAGTAGTGACTTGAGCTCATCTAAGTCACAATGGCCTTCAGAACAGCGGTTTAGACCGGAAAAATTAACAAAAAAGAGGCAGGAATCCTTTGACAGCTTTAGCCTCGATCTATATGATGCGCGCCTTATGCAAAAGGTAAAAATTCCAATTACCCTTGATCCAACACGGGCTGCACAAAAACGTTCTACGTTTGATGGCATTATTCCGCTGGTCAATTTAACCAGATTAACGGAGTCGTTAGTAAGTTCTGAGGGTGATGTAGACGTAGTAGTACATTGCGGAACTGATGAACAGGGTTTGGTCTTTATTGAGGCTCAGGCTCGTTGTCAGGTACAAGTGAAGTGTGAACGCTGTAGCGAACATATGAGCCTGGAACTGAACAGCAGTTTTGCATACACTCCAATCAGGAGTGACAAAGATTCGGCTCACGACGATATTCCAGAGCGCTACGAAGTGGTCGAGAAAAACGAACACGGCGAAGTTAACTTGAGGCAATTGGTTGAGGACGAATTAATTCTGGCTTTACCCTTGTTTCCGATGCACGACGAAGGATCTTGTGATCCAGCCAAAGTGCAGATGAGCTGGGGAGAAATAGAACCAGAACCAGAAAAACCGAACCCATTTGCAATATTGCAAGAATTGAAGAAAAAATAGTTTTTTTAGGAGAAAGGCAATGGCTGTACAGCAAAACAAAAAATCTCGTGCAAGACGTGACATGCGTCGTTCTCATGATGCGTTGACTGGGCCAACGTTGTCTGTAGACGCAACTTCAGGTGAAACTCACCGTCGTCACCACATCACTGAAGATGGTTACTACAAAGGTCGTAAAGTAATTAAGTAAGTTTGGATGCACTCGTTGCAACCACTACGACTTAAAATAGCTTTAGACATGATGGGGGGCGACCATGGCCCCCAATCAACTATTCCTGCAGCCATAGAAGCGCTGTGTGAATTTCCTCATGTAGATCTTGTCCTTTGCGGCGACACTGAACTACTTACCCACGAACTAGAACAAGCTGGTTATTTGAACCATCCTCAGCTTTCTGTTCAGCATGCTTCCCAAACCGTTCTGATGACCGACAAACCCTCAGTGGCTTTGCGTAACAAGCGCCAGTCGTCAATGCGTGTTGCCTTAGATTTAGTCGAACAAAACAAAGTCGCTGCTTGTGTCAGCGCCGGTAATACTGGTGCTTTGATTGCGATGGCTCATTTTGTCTTGAAAATGCTGAACGGTGTGGAACGACCCGCGTTAATCAGCAGCTTACCCTCAACTGTCGGCAGTCCGGTCTTTATGCTGGATTTAGGCGCAACGGTCAATTGCGACTCAGACACTTTATTCCAGTTTGCTGTGATGGGCGCTGTGATGGCTGAAGAAGTGGAAGGTATTTCCAGGCCTAAAGTGGCGCTGCTGAATATGGGCGAAGAAGAAATCAAAGGTTCTGATCAAATTAAACGAACCTCCTTACTCTTATCCGAATGCGCGGATATTAATTACATTGGCTATATCGAAGGCAATGACATCTTTTCCGGCAAAGCCGACGTCATCGTCTGTGATGGCTTTGTTGGCAATGTAGCGCTAAAAACCTGCGAAGGTGTAGCGAAACTCATCTTAAAACGTTTAGAAACTGCGCTGAAAAACTCGATGTCTGCTCAACTTTTCGGCTGGCTAATCAAACCTTTTCTGAAAAGTATGTCTTTAGGCGTGAACCCCGACCAGTATAACGGGGCAAGTCTGATAGGATTGCGCGGAATTGTAGTGAAAAGTCATGGAAATGCGACAAAAGAAGCATTTCTTAGTGCCATCCGTCAGGCCGTGCGCGAGGTTGAACGCCAGGTGCCGGTGAAGATCAAAGACAGGCTGGAACACGTATTAATTGACAAAGCGTAGGGCCCAATGTATTCACGCATTATTGGAACCGGAAGTTACTTTCCGTCTCAGGTCAGAACCAATGCTGATCTCGAAACCATGGTTGAAACCACAGACGAGTGGATCATCGAACGTACTGGTATCAAAGAACGCCGCATTATAGGTGACAACGAAACTGTCGCTACAATGGGGGCTCAGGCAGCGCTAAAAGCTATTGAAGCCGCCGGCATCGACAAAAACTCCATCGATCTGATAGTGATGGCCACCACCAGCGCCGCCAGAGCTCTGCCAAGTGCAGCTTGTGAAGTGCAACGTGAGCTGGATATTCCTGGTATTCCTGCTTTTGACGTTGCAGCAGCTTGTGCAGGCTTTTGTTATGCCTTAAGTATTGCCGATCAGTATGTAAAAAGTGGTATGGCAAAACGAGTGTTGGTGATAGGCGCGGATTGTCTGTCACGCTTAATGAGCCCTGAAGATCGCAGTATGGTGATTTTATTTGGTGATGCTGCAGGCGCTGTTATTTTAGAAGCCTCGGAGCAGCCTGGTATTTTATCCACTCATATTCATGCTGATGGTAAATACTCCGAATTATTGTATGTCGATAATCCTATCCGTGGTGATGAAGCTTCAGTGCATAATTCCTGGGGCGCGATGAAAGGCAACGAGGTCTTTAAAGTTGCTGTCACCCGTTTATCTGAAGTGGTGGAGCAAACTCTCTCTGCTAATCAGATGGATAAATCCCAAATCGACTGGTTAGTTCCGCATCAGGCTAATCTGCGCATTATTTCTGCCGTGGCCCGTAAGCTGGACATGTCAATGGAGCAGGTGGTCATTAACCTTGACCGTTATGGCAATACTTCTGCTGCGACAGTGCCTACCGCCTTAGACGAAGCTGTGCGTGACGGCCGTATCCAGCGCGGACAGACTATATTGCTTGAAGCCTTTGGCAGTGGTTTTGCCTGGGCTTCAGCCTTAATACGTTATTAATAAAATTGCAGGAAAAATGATGAATAACAAACTTGCATTGGTATTCCCTGGACAGGGTTCACAAAGTGTCGGCATGTTAGCTGAGCTGCATGCTGAATTTGCAACAGTGCGTGACACCTTCACTGAAGCTTCAGCGGCTTTAGGTTACGACTTATGGGCCTTAGTGGCCAATGGTCCTGATACCGAATTAAACGAAACACATCGCACTCAGCCCGCTTTATTAACAGCCTCAGTTGCTGTGTATAGAGTATGGCTGGAGCAGGGCGGTGCTACCCCGGCTTATTTAGCTGGTCACTCTTTGGGTGAATATTCTGCTTTAGTTTGTGCCGGTGTATTGAGCTTGTCTGACGCAGTCAAGCTGGTGGAAAAACGTGGTCAGTATATGCAACTGGCAGTGCCTGCTGGCACTGGCGCTATGTCCGCTATTATTGGTCTGGACGATGCACTGATTGCCAAAGCCTGTGCTGAGGCCGCGCAAGGCGAAGTGGTGTCTCCTGTTAATTTTAACTCACCTGGTCAGGTGGTGATTGCAGGTAATAAAGCGGCGGTCGAACGCGCCAATGAACTTTGTAAAGCCGCTGGTGCCAAACGAGCGCTGCCTTTACCTGTGTCGGTGCCGTCGCACTGCGCTTTAATGAAACCTGCGGCAGACAAACTGGCAGCTGATTTAAACAGTATTTCGTTTCATACAGCTGTCATACCTGTAGTGAACAATGTCGATGTGGTGGCTGCTGCCGATGCTGCAGATATCAAAGATGCGTTGGTACGTCAGCTGTATAGTCCGGTGCGCTGGACAGAAAGTATCGAGTTTTTAGCTGCACAAGGCGTGGACACAGTGATTGAACTGGGTGCAGGCAAGGTATTAAGTGGCCTAATTAAACGTATAAATAAAGAGCTGAACACAGCTTCAGTGACAGATGTAGCGTCATTAAAAGACGCTTTAGCTGCAGAATAAAAGGTTTAGAAACAATGACAACCCCATTTATTTCGTTAGAAGGTCAGGTGGCCTTAGTGACTGGTGCCAGCCGTGGTATTGGTCGTGCTATTGCTGAACAATTAGCCGCTTTAGGCGCCAAAGTGGTTGGAACTGCAACAACTGAATCAGGTGCAGCTGCAATTTCCGCTTATTTAGGTGACAAAGGATTAGGCCTGGTGTTAAATGTCGGCGACGCAGACTCTATTGAGCAGTGTTTAGAGACCATTAAAGCTCAGTTTGGCGATATTGATATTCTGGTGAACAACGCTGGCATTACCCGCGATAACCTGTTGATGCGCATGAAAGAAGAAGAATGGTTCGACATCATGCAAACCAATTTGACATCAGTGTACCGTTTAAGTAAAGCTGTGCTGCGTAGCATGATGAAAAAGCGTCACGGCCGGATCATCAGCATAGGTTCAGTGGTAGGTTCTATGGGGAATGCGGGTCAAACTAACTATGCAGCAGCGAAAGCGGGCGTGTTAGGTTTCACCAAGTCATTGGCCAAAGAAGTGGCCTCCCGTGGTATTACTGTGAACGCTATTGCACCTGGTTTTATCGACACCGATATGACCAAAGAATTGTCAGAAGAGCAAAAAGAAGCAATTTTCAGCCAGGTCCCGGCAAATCGCCTGGGCAAGCCGGAAGAGATAGCGGCCGCTGTAGCCTTTTTGGCTTCAGGTCCGGCAGCATACATTACGGGTGAAACCATCCATATCAACGGTGGTATGTATATGGTGTAAGCCGAGGGTCTTCGTGAACGAAACTATGGTTTCGAAGACGAAGGCAAATGGTTTGACCAGCATGAAAAGCGAAGTGCTTTGCTTGCATCAAACCGGGCTTACGCATAAACTAGCCGCCACACAAAATTGCACCAATTGTTGCGATTTACATGAGAAAAAGGAAGAAAAGATGAGCAACATCGAAGAACGCGTTAAAAAAATTATCATCGAGCAGTTAGGCGTTAAAGAAGAAGAAGTGAAGCATGAATCTTCTTTCGTTGACGATTTAGGCGCTGACTCTCTGGACACAGTAGAATTAGTTATGGCTCTGGAAGAAGAATTCGATACAGAGATCCCAGACGAAGAAGCTGAAAAAATTACAACGGTACAGTCTGCTATCGACTATATCAAAGCCCACGCTGAGTAAGCGTTAAGCTGACAAAACGGGTAGCCTCTGCTACCCGTTTTTGTTTCTGAAGCTGTCTGCTACGTACTCAATGCAGAAGCGGATCAGCAATAAAGAATAAATTAGACTGCGGAGGATTCTGTGGCAAAACGTCGAGTGGTTGTGACGGGCTTAGGTATGCTAACGCCCCTGGGGAACGATGTAACGTCGACCTGGCAGGCTTTATTACAAGGTCAAAGTGGAATAGCGCTGTTTGATCATATTGATCCAGAGGCTTACACCACCAAATTTGCTGGTTTAGTCAAAAATTTTGACGTCGAACAGTTTTTCCCGGCCAAAGAAGCCAAGAAAATGGATTTATTTATCCAGTACGGTGTGGCTGCCGGTGTGCAGGCCTTTAAAGATTCCGGATTGGAAATTAATGAAGAAAACGCCGAACGTATTGGTGTTGCTGTAGGTTCAGGTATTGGTGGTTTAGGTTTAATCGAAGAAAACCACACCAAATTATTGAACAGCGGCCCACGTCGTTTATCGCCGTTTTTTGTGCCTTCTACCATTATCAACATGATTTCTGGTCATTTATCTATCATGTTAGGTCTGCAAGGTCCAAATATCAGTATTGTCACCGCTTGTACCACAGGTGTGCATAACATAGGTCAGGCCGCTCGTATGATTGCTTACGGTGATGCAGACGCCATGATTGCCGGTGGTGCAGAAAAAGCTTCTACTACTTTAGGTATGGGGGGCTTTGGTGCGGCCCGTGCATTATCGACCCGTAACGATGCGCCACAACAGGCTAGTCGTCCATGGGATAAAGACCGTGACGGTTTTGTCTTAGGTGATGGCGCTGGTGTTGTGGTACTGGAAGAATACGAACATGCTAAAGCCCGAGGCGCAAAAATCTACGCTGAGCTGGTAGGTTTTGGTATGAGTGGCGATGCCTATCATATGACATCACCACCAGAAAACGGTCGTGGCGCTGCTTTGGCAATGAAAAATGCTTTACGTGATGCTGGTGTAAATGCCGAACAGGTGCAGTATATCAACGCACACGGTACCTCCACACCAGCTGGTGACATTGCGGAAACTATGGCAATTAAATCTATTTTTGGTGCAAAACCAGAAGGATTAATGGTCAGTTCAAGCAAGTCGATGATGGGGCACTTATTAGGTGCAGCAGGTTCTGTTGAATCTATCATCACGATTTTGTCACTGATCGACCAGAAAGTCTCTCCAACCATTAACCTGGATAATCCGGATGAAGGTTGTGATTTAGACTATGTACCGCATACAGCCCGCGATGCCAAAATGGAATACGCGTTATGTAATTCCTTTGGTTTTGGCGGCACCAACGGTTCTATTCTGTTTAAGAAAATCTAATGTTTGAACTCAGGGTCGGAGCAATGCTCTGACCCTTTGATTTTTCTATCTTATTTTTCCCGCCTATTGTCGTAATTCCAACTTAAGTCTGACAGTAACAGTCAATACTGGAGCTGAACCTCATTTCTTTTTATCAACAGAAGCACCAAAAACGATGTCCTATAAAAAAAGCTGTGTTGCTCTGGCTCTGATGCTTTGTGCTCAGGTCTCATTCGCCGATCCTATTGCCCAAACTAAAGGTAAGTTTGAAGATAAATTCCGTCAACTGGATGAATCTTTGCCAACGCCCAATATCTACCGTAATGCCGCAGGTGAGCCCGGTCAGCAGTATTGGCAACAGCAGGTAGATTACAAAATCAAAGCCAGTCTGGATGAAGAAAAACGTCGTTTGTCCGGCAGTCAGACCATAGAGTACAAAAACAACTCGCCTTATACCCTGAAGTATTTATGGCTGCAGTTAGACCAGAACATTTTTAAATCCGATTCTATGGCGGAAGTCACCAGCACCTTTGGTGGTGGTTCAGCACCGAGCAACGAGCAGCCTGCCAAAATTAGTTTGAGTGAGCTACGTAATCTGCAATTTTTGGCGGATCACGAATTAGGGTATCAGCTGGATAATATTAAACTTTCCGATGGAACTGCGCTTAAGTTTGTGGTGGTTGGTACCCAGATGCGCATTGATTTACCTAAACCGCTGAAAGCGGGTGAGTCAGTGCAATTTTCTATGGATTTTGCGTTTAATATCGTTGAAGAAGATGCGGTTTCGGCCCGTTCTGGTTACGAACACTTCCCTGATGACCCACGCAAAGGCGGTAATGATATTTTCTTGTTCGCTCAATGGTTTCCGCGTTTAGTGGCCTACACAGATTATGAAGCCTGGACCAACAAAGAGTTTTTAGGCTCAGGTGAATTTACCCTGGAGTTTGGTGACTATGAGGTCGAGATGACGGTGCCTGCTGATCATATTATCTCTTCCACAGGTGATTTAACCAATGCCTCAGAAGTGCTGACCAAAGAGCAGTTGCAGCGTTTAGAACAAGCCAAAACAGCAAAACGCCCGGTGTTTATTGTGACTGAGCAAGAAGCACTGGAGAACGAAAAAGACGACACAGACGACACCAAAACCTGGCGTTTTAAAGCCAACAATGTGCGTGATTTTGCCTGGGCTTCTTCTCGTAAATTTATCTGGGATGCCAAAGGCTATCAACAAGGGGGCGCCGAGCAACCTTTTGTCATGGCGATGTCGTTTTATCCAAAAGAAGGTGGTGATCTGTGGAAAAAATACTCCACAGAATCTGTTGTGCATACGCTGGAGGTGTATTCGCGATTCTCCTTTGATTACCCCTATTCGGTCGCCCAGTCTGTCAACGGTCCTGTCGGCGGCATGGAATATCCGATGATCACATTTAATGGCCCCCGGACTGAACTGCAAAAGGATGGCAGCCGCACCTACTCGCAAGCAGAAAAACGCTTTTTGATTGGCGTCGTGATCCACGAAGTAGGGCATATTTACTTCCCTATGGTGGTGAACTCAGACGAGCGGCAGTGGACCTGGATGGATGAGGGGTTGAACAGCTTTTTGGATGGGGTTGCAGGTCGGGAGTGGGACCCACAAATTCCCTGGGGTGTAGAAGCGCGCGATATCACTGACTATATGAAAAGTGAACAGCAAGAACCAGTGATGACCCAATCGGATAGTGTCACGCGGTTAGGTCCTAATGCTTATACCAAACCCGCAGTTGCGCTGAATATTCTGCGTGATGTGATTTTAGGCCGTGAACTGTTCGATTTTGCTTTTAAAGAATACGCCACCCGCTGGAAGTTTAAGCGCCCAACACCCTCAGATTTTTTCCGCACCATGGAAGAAGCTAGTGGTGTCGATCTGGACTGGTTCTGGCGCGGTTGGTTTTACAGCACAGACCATGTCGATATCTCACTGGATAAAGTGTACAAATTGCAGCTGGATACCAAAGATCCAGACATTGATTTTGAGCGTCGACGCAAAGAAGAGCAGGACAAGCCGGCGTCTTACTTTGTTGAATTAAACGAAGCTGAAAATAAAACCACCTGGGTGGAACGCAATAAAGACGTCACTGATTTTTATGATAAAAATGACCGCTTTACTGTCACCAACAAAGAACGTAACAGCTACCAGCAATTCCTGGCCGACCTGGAGCCATGGGAGCGTAAGGTCTTTGAAAGGGCAATTGATGAAAATAAAAACTACTATGTGCTGAATTTCAGTAACTTAGGTGGTTTGGTGATGCCAATTTTACTGCAACTGACCTTTGAGGATGACAGTGTGGAAGAGCTGTATATTCCGGCTGAAATTTGGCGAAAAACTCCTGATGCGGTCAGTAAGCTGATTGTCACAGAAAAGACGTTGAAGCAGGTTGTGGTTGACCCTAAGTGGTTAACAGCGGATGTGGATGTGGAAAATAACCATTACCCGCGTCAAATTATTCCATCCCGTATTGAAGCCTTTAAACGGGAGAAGAGTAAAGACTTGGCTGAGCGCGATATTATGCAGGACAGCAAAACCAAGCTAAAAGAGCCAAAAGCTAAGGATTAATGATGCGTTGGATAGTGATTTTTTTATGCTGTTTGAGCTTGCAGTTATCAGCTCATGAAATGAAATCTGCTATCACCAAGGTGCTGTTTAACCCACGCACAGGCAATGTTGAAATCATGCACAGGTTTTATGTGCATGATGCCGAACATGCGGTGAAAAAACTGCTGGATAAATCGGCTGACTTAATCGCCAAACAGTCCACCCGCGATAGTTTTGCCTTGTATGTATCCAGCCATTTTCAGTTGAAAAGTGATGGTCAGGATCTGAAGCTGAGTCTGGTGGGCAACGAACTGGACGGCCGTTTTTTCTGGGTTTATCAGGAAGTGGCCATCCCAAAAAATCTGACACAGTTGCAGTTGCGCCATGATTCACTACAAAGCCTGTGGCCGGATCAGGTCAACGTAGTCAATATTGAAGGCCGTGGCAAAGTGAAAACCCTCAAATTCACCCCGGAACAGCAATGGCAGCAGGTGCAATTCAGCAAGTAACTGCTTAAATGTGGGGCAGATCATTAGGTTAACTGTTAACAATGTGATCTGACCCCATTTTTAAAGTTACTGATTTCAGGCATACTTTCGACCAGAATTTTTCCAAACCCTTTGGATTGGCCTTGATGCTTTATCTGCAAACCCCTGATAACTCAGATCGCAGCTTTCACTATGGCGACGGACTTTTTACCACCATCAGGGTAAAAGACGGCAAAGCTATGCTGTGGGATTTGCACCTGCAACGTTTGGTGTCAGGTGCTAAAGCTTTGTTGATTAATGAATTTGATACGGATGAGCTGACAGCAAAAGTCCAGCAGGCTATTTCAGCGCCTGACCAAGTCATTAAAGTATTAATCAGCCGTGGTCAGGCGGGGCGTGGTTATAGCCCACAAGGTATTGAATCGCCTTGCTGTTACATCAGTACCGCTGCTTTACCTGATTACAGCAACTGGCAGCAACAGGGGATCCGTTTGGGGGTTGCGGATTTTAAACTAGCACAACAACCTGCGTTGGCAGGACTTAAACATAACAACAGGCTGGAGCAAGTGCTGATTAAAGCCGAGTTAGCAGAGCGCGATGTTGATGAGCTTGTAGTTCTGGACCAAACTGGGGCAGTCATCGAAGTGTCTGCCGCCAATCTGATGTTATACAAAGATGGGCAGTGGTTTACACCTAAGCTGGAGCAGGCCGGTGTCAATGGTGTGATGCGTCAGTATCTGATGACTCAGCGAGTGGTCACTGAAGGCAGTTGTAGTCTGACTGATCTGCAACAAGCAGAAGCTTTATTGGTGTGTAATGCCTTAATGGGTGTGGTTCCGGTGAAAGAATTTGCCGGGCAAGCTAAAAATATGGAACTGGTACGCCAGTTTATCCACGGAGTTGAGCTTTGATCCGAACTTTATTTGTAGTGCTGTTAGTTTCCCTGGTCAGTTTTTTTGGTTTAACCAATATCTGGCAACAGTACAGCCAAAGCACTTTACCGCTGAAAGAGGCTTACATCGAAATTAAAGCTGGCGACAGCGCAATGAAACTTTGTCGTAACTGGCAGCAGCAAAATCTGTTAAGCAATGCCCAGTGCCGTTGGTTATCCATCTATTTACGGATACATCCTGAGCTTTCAAAGTTGCATCAGGGGGTGTACAGAGTACCGACAGAGCAAAAACCAACCCGCTTATTACAAATGCTGCATCTGTTTGCCAGTGGAAAAGTAGCTCAGTTTACTTTTAGTATCAAAGAAGGTGAAACCTTAAGCCAAAGCTTGAAGCGTTTAGCCGAAGCTGAATATTTGCAGCATGACCTGACGGATAAAGCTGCATTAATCGAACTTGCCAACTGGCCGGAAGCTTGGGGAAATAAACCAACCAATGCTGAAGCGCTATTTTTTGCAGAAACTTACAATTACACCGCCAATAGCACCAGCACTGCATTATTAAAACGTGCCAATGAGCTACTGATCCAACGTTTGCAGCAGGCATGGGACAATCGGCAGGCTGAATTGCCTTATAAAAATCCTTATGAATTACTGATCATGGCCTCTATTGTTGAAAAAGAAAGTGGTCATGAGCCAGAAAAACCGCTGGTCAGCTCGGTTTTTGTCAATCGTTTAGCCCTTGGCATGAAATTACAAACAGATCCAACAGTGATCTATGGTTTAGGCGATAGTTTTAATGGTGATATCACCAGAGCTGATTTACGTAATCCGCACTTGTACAATACCTATCAGCATTTTGGTTTACCGCCAGGCCCGATAGCTGCGCCAAGTGGCAGTTCTATCATAGCTGCGGCTCAGCCTGCGAAAAGTGACTGGCTGTATTTTGTTTCAAAAGGTGACGGCACTCATCAGTTTTCCCGTACGCTAAAAGAGCATAATGCCGCTGTGCAGCAATACATTTTTGGAAAGAAAAAACAATGACAATTCAGGGGCGTTTTATCGTAGTGGAAGGGCTGGAAGGTGCAGGTAAAACCAGTGCTATCCTAACTATCCAGCAGTGGCTGAGTGAACACAACATCAAATTTATCAGCACTCGTGAACCAGGTGGTACAGCTTTAGCTGAACAAATTCGAACCCTCGTCAAACAAGTGCAGGATGAAATAGTTGCGCCTGAAACTGAATTATTATTGATGTATGCTTCCCGTGTGCAGCTGATAAAAACTGTGATCCAGCCCGCCTTAAAGCAGGGTATTTGGGTAGTAGGGGATCGTCACGATTTATCCTCCAGAGCTTATCAGGGCGGTGGTCGTCAACTGGATGAAAGCCTGATCAACAGCATTCGTCAGGTGGTGTTAGGTGATTTAACACCGGATTTAACGCTGTATTTAGATATAGACCCGGCTATAGGGTTACAACGTGCTCAGGCTCGCGGTGAATTGGATCGAATTGAGCAGGAGCAACTGGCGTTTTTCCAGCGTACCAGGGCCAAGTATCTGCAAATCGCAGCCGCTGAGCCTAATATAGTCACTATTGATGCCAGTCAGTCTATGGCGCAGGTGCAGCAACAGATCCTGAACGCACTGCAACAGGCCTATCAAAGTGGTTCTTTAAGCATTGGTGTAAGCGCGGATCTAAGCAGCAATGTCTGATTTCCCCTGGCTGGACTCGTATCAATACAAACTGACTGAATTGGCAGCCGCAGGGCAGTTGCACCATGCTTTATTGCTGACAGGCCCTGTTGGTATTGGCAAACTCGCACTTTCTAAACGTCTGGCCGCTTATTTGCTCTGTAAAAACCCACAGCTGCACCAGCCTTGTGGTTTGTGTAAAAGTTGTCAGTTGATGGCGTCCGGCCATCACCCGGATCTGTGGCAATTGCCGACAGAAGGCAGCAGTATTGGGGTGGACCCGATACGTGCTTTGGGTCAATTTATGCAAGGTGCATCACAGCAAGGTGGCGTCAAGCTGGCGATTATTCCTCAGGCTGAACTGATGACAGAAGCCGCCGCCAATGCGCTGTTAAAAACTCTGGAAGAGCCACCACAAAACAGTTTTCTGATTTTACAAAGTGCTCATCCTGCTCAATTGTTACCTACTATTTTAAGCCGCTGTCAAAGCTGGGCTTTAGCTCCTGTCTATGGCGAACACATAGAGCACTGGCTGCAGGAGCACAGCAGCAGACCTGTACCGGATTTCTTACTGCAATACGTTGGCGGTGCACCTTTATTAGCGCTGAAGTTATTAGAGAACGATGAAGCGGCAGCAATTTCTGCACAATTGGTTATGCTGAAGAAGTTCGTGTCAGCTCAGTTAGATATGTATGAGCTGTTGGCCCATTTGCCGGACACTGACCAATTGCCTTCGACCTTATTCTGGTTTGTACGGCAGGAGTTATGGCAGAAAGGCGCGGATATGCAGTTAAAACATCATCAATTATTATTGTCTTTGCAGCAATGGAGTCGTGACCGTCAGTTGATTTCAGGGCAGAATGCCGCGCTGAATTTATCCGCCTTGTTAGTACAACTGCGTTCTGCCTTGTTGTAACAGGAGCTTATTGTGGACGAAATCCAACTGGATTTTACTGAGCTAAAAGAGCTGTACCGCTGCTATATGCCATTTTTGAAAAATGGCGGTTTGTTTGTGCGTACTGCAAAGCCTTATCGTATGGGACATTCGTTATCTTTGCTGGTGACTTTGCCTGACGCACTGGAGCCTGTACGAGTCTCTGGCAAAGTGGCCTGGCTGACGCCACAAGGTGCCCAAAGCTCGACGCCTGCAGGCATTGGTGTGGCTTTTATCGACGATAAGTTTCAATTGCAGGATAAAATTGAGAAATTATTGGGAGGTATGCTCGATTCGACCGAGCCTACCTACAGCCTTTAAAGGTATAAAGCCATCTTCCGGCTGTTTTTAGTGAATGTTTTGGAGAAGTCTTTTGTTTGTTGATTCGCATTGCCACCTCGACCGTCTGGAATGGGACAAATTAGCCCTGACTCTGCCTGAAGTATTACAGCACGCTGCCACTGCCAAAGTTGAGCATATGTTGTGTGTCTCAGTTAGCCTGAAAGAATTTCCTGCAATGAAACAGCTGGTAGCTGCGTATCCGCAAGTGTCAGTGTCTTGTGGTGAGCATCCACTGCATCAGGAAGATCAAATCGATATCGAATTACTACGGCGTTATTGCGCTGATCCTGCTGTAGTGGCCGTAGGTGAAACAGGTCTGGACTATTTTTACAGTCCGGACAGCAAAGCTATTCAGCAAGAGGCTTTTGCAGCTCATATTGCTATTGGCCGTGAACTGAAAAAACCTTTGATCGTACATACCCGCGATGCCAGAGCGGACACACTGGATTTATTGCGCTCTGGTGGTGCTGCTGACTGTGGTGGTGTATTGCATTGTTTTACTGAAGACTGGGATACCGCCAAAGCTGCTTTGGATTTAGGTTTTTATATCTCGTTATCCGGCATTGTAACCTTTCGCAACGCCGATGAGCTGCGTGCAGTAGCGCGCCAAATTCCGGCTGATCGCTTACTGATTGAAACCGACTCGCCTTATTTGGCTCCTGTACCTTATCGTGGAAAAACCAATCAGCCAGCTTATGTCAGTGCTGTGGCTGCTTGTATTGCAGAGCAGCGTAATGTCAGTATCGAATTGTTGGCAGAACAAACCTCAGCAAACTTTTATCAGCTATTTCAATCAGTTAAGAAAGCTTAATTGAAGAGAAAAGTAGCCCAGAATCAAGGGATCTATTCTGGGCTTAGGGGAATGGCTCATCTAAATGAGCCGTGCGCTATACGGAACCAAAGAGGACAAACAGATTTACTTACTGGTTTTGAGTGTAGACAAAGCTGTAAAAATTTCCTGCACTGAACTTAGTCTATTAAGTGCTTCAATCCGAAACAGAAGCCCAAACTTATCCTGATCTTATACCGCAGTTATCCCCAAGTTATCCACTCCGCCTCAGGCTAAATAAGCTTTTGCAGCAAACTGAAGAGCTTTGTCGCACTATTGCTATAGAAGCTAAAGTTTTTACATATCATTAATGTTAGAAAAAATTAATCTAATAAAAACTGCAAAGTCAGTATTGGTTTGAAGTTGGGTGGGGTTAGTTCGCTGTAAAAGTAGCTGAAGTTTTTTGGCTAGACTTTTGTCCTGTCGATTGAGGTCAATTTATATGTTATAAACCATCTGGATTTGCGTTTTGCTCCGATGAAGCTGGACTATGTCTAATTTATTTATGTGCAGCTTTGCAGTAGGGTTGGCAGTATCAAGGACGATGTTTACCTATGGATATTTTGACGATCAGCTCAGTGAATCTACTGCTGGGTTTGAGTTTCTTTTTAAGTCTCTTTTTGTATTGCAAAAACAGTACTGAGCTAAAGCATTTTAGGATCTTTAGTCTGGCAGGATTATGCTTAGCCCTCAATTCACTGATTGTTATAGTAAATAATATTGTTACTTTGCCCATTTATTTAATGCCAGCACTGGCAAATGCGGCGACTGTCGGTTTGCATTGTATTGTTTTGCTGGGAGTTCTGACACTCTGTAAGCTGCATTTCAGAGTGATTTGGTTTGCAATACCTGTGCTGCTTTCTTTTAGCCTGAGTTTTTTCGAACCTTTTAAAACAGAGATGGCTATGCGCCTGATGGCAAATTATTTGCTGATCATTATGTTGAATGCGCTAAGTTTCAAAGCGCTGCAGTCTGTGAACAAATCGACGATAGCCTTCACTGTTTTTAAAGCGGTGTTGATATTCAACGTACTGCAACTGTTCGGCAGAGGGCTGCTTTATGTACTGTTTGAATTAGAAATATCGCAGTTGGCTCAGCATCTCATAGTTCATCAGTTTGGCTGGTTTGCTTTTACAATCTATTGTTCTGGCTTATTAGCCAGCTGTTTACTGCTTTTAGTTGAGTCACAACAAAAAGAGCTTGAACGTAAAGCAAACACAGATCCTCTGACTGGTTTATTAAACAGAAATGACCTCAACTCTATTTTAAATAAAGAGATAAGCCGTTGTATTCGTCAGGGTGAAGCGATAACTGTGATGATGTTGGATGTGGATTTCTTCAAGCGCATTAACGATACTTACGGTCACTCAACCGGTGATGTTGCACTACAACACATTGCAGAGCTACTTCGACAACATTTTAGAAATTATGATTTGTTGTTCCGTATTGGTGGTGAAGAGTTTCTGGCATGTCTGCCCAATGTCGATGCACCACAAGCCAGGTGCAAACTTGAGCAACTCAGACAAACCTTTCTTCAACAGCCCGTGAAAGCTCAGGAAGAAATCCCAATCACTGTGAGCATGGGTTGGGTATCGACACGACAGAAATTAGACGGAGCCTTATTGCTAAAAAGAGCGGATGAAGCTTTATATCAGGCAAAGAAGCTGGGGCGTAATAAAGTACTTGAAGCAGAAGCGTTGTAACGCATGCCTTGTTCACTTTAGTCTAAAGTTGTGCTCTAGCCTTGACCCATAAAACCAATAATTCAGCTTTGAGTGAGGTTCCAGATGAATTCAACCTTTAAAGAGACGCCACAGCTTTACGTGCACCTTGGGGGATTATTTTATCTGGCTATTATTGCATTAGGGCTTTTTGGTGAGTTGATGGTCAGAGGATCTTTAGTGGTACCGTCCGACGCTACTGCTACAGCGCAGAATATTACCGCTGCACCTACCTTATGGGGTCTTGGCATAGTAGGGGATTTAACTATGCAGCTGTTGGATATTCCCGTTATCGTATTGTTCTATTTGCTGTTTAAGCGAGTCAATGCCGGGTTAAATCTGGCGGCTACTTTTTTTAACCTGATCCAAACAGCGATGTTAGTTGCCAATAAATTGTTGTTGGTGATCCCTTTGCTGTTGTTGGGTGGAACTGCTGCAGCTTCAGTGTTCTCTTCAGAGCAATTAGCGGCCTGGTCTGCTCTGGCTATTCAGCTGCACGCTTACGGTTTCGGCATAGGGCTGATTTTTTTTGCTTTGGCCTGTCTACTGCGCGGTTATCTGATCGTCAAGTCTGGTTTTTTCCCTGTTTTTATTGGCGTGATGTTAGCAATAGCGGGTTTATGTTATTTGATCAACAGTCTGGCGTTATTGCTGGCTCCAGATATGGCTGCACAACTATTCCCCTGGATTATGCTGCCGGTATTAGCAGGTGAACTCACTCTTAGCCTGTGGATGATTATAAAAGGTGTAAACAGGCAGAAGTGGCAGCAAAGCATATAAAACCCGTCCATAAATCCATACAACGCCCTCTAGTACTTTAGTCTTTATGTCGACATAGTATCTCGTTTTAGCTTGACCAAAGCCGATTCTAGGCGTAAAACGTAACTAACTTCCAGTTATTGTCGACAATCTGATGCTTGCTACTGAATTTAAAGAAGCTATTACTGCCGCCGACCGGGTGCTGGTGCAAATTCGTACTGCCATAGTGGAAGGCGAAATTCCTGCTGGTACCAAGATCAGTGAGCCAGAGCTGGCGCGACGTTATGATTTAAGCCGTGCACCGCTGCGTGAAGCCTTAGCGCGTTTAGAGCGCTGTCATTTAATCGAACGCACGCCCAATGCCGGCGCCCGTGTGGTCAAGCTGTCGATTGAAGGGCTACGTTCTTTGTATCAGCTACGCGAAGAGCTCGAAGGTCTGGCTTGTCGTTTAGCGGCTGAGCATATGACAGAGCAGGACATTGCCGAAGTGCGGGCGCTACTTGATCAGCATTTGTCGACACAACGAGTGCGTGAAGGTGAAAGTTACTACCAGGAAGCTGGTGATGTCGATTTTCATTACCGCGTCATCTTGGGCAGTAAAAATCCTTATCTGATTAATATCTTAAGTGACGAGTTGTATTTTCTGGTGCGGATGTACCGGGTGCAGCTTGGCATGAATGGCCCACGGGTATCGCGGGCTTTTGACGAACACAAAGCTATTATTAACGCCATTGCCAATCGCGATGGCGAATTGGCTGACTTATTGATGCGCCGTCATATCGCTGCATCCAAACGTAATATTGAACAACAGTTACTTCAACAGGGGACTTCACATGGCTAATGTAAAAAGCGCTGGCGCTCTGCTTCGTCAGGCAATTAAAGACAATCATCCGTTACAGCTGGTCGGCACTATTAACGCCTACACCGCCATGATGGCTGAACGTGTGGGTCATAAAGCCCTGTATTTATCAGGTGCAGGTGTGGCCAATGCCTCTTTTGGTTTGCCGGATTTAGGCATGACTTCATTAAACGATGTCTGTGAAGATATCCGCCGTATTACCGGTGCGACAGAATTGCCATTGCTGGTGGATGCCGATACAGGTTGGGGCGGTGCTTTTAATATTGCCCGTACTGTGAAAGAAATGACCAAAGCTGGCGCTGCAGGTTTTCATATTGAAGATCAGGTGGCGCAAAAGCGTTGTGGTCACAGACCCAACAAAGAAATCGTATCTTTGGAAGAAATGGTTGATCGCGTCAAGGCGTCTGTGGATGCCAGAACAGACGAGAACTTTTTTATTATGGCGCGCACTGACGCCTTGCAACAACAAGGTTTAGAAGCGGCCATCGAACGTGCTTTGGCTTGTGAAGCGGCGGGCGCTGACGCCATTTTTGCCGAAGCTGTCTACACGCTGGAACAGTATCAGGCTTTTACCAAAGCACTGAAAGTACCAGTGCTTGCCAATATCACCGAGTTTGGCCAAACACCACTCTTTAACAAAGCAGAGTTAGCAGCTGTGGGTGTCGATATGGTGCTCTATCCATTAAGTGCCTTTCGTGCAATGAACAAAGCTGCACTGAATGTGTACGAGTCTATTCTGGCCAACGGCGATCAAAAAGCCGTTGTCGACAGCATGCAAACCCGTGCTGAACTTTACGACTTCCTGAACTATCACAGTTATGAGCAGAAATTGGATTCCTTATTTGCCGCAGGCAAAAACACTAAATAAGAAATTTGCTGCTAAAAAATAAAAACAATAACTACAGCATTCAATAAATCAACAGAATAAATTAAAAACGGAGAGACAAGATGGCGAACGCAAAAGAATTATCAGGCGCAGGCTTACGTGGCCAAATCGCAGGTAAAACCGCTTTATCCACAGTAGGCAAAACAGGTTCAGGCTTGACTTACCGTGGTTACGACGTGAAAGACTTAGCCGCTCACTGTGAATTTGAAGAAGTAGCGCACCTGATTTTAAAAGGCGAGTTACCGAACGAAGCTGAACTGGCTGCGTACAAAAAACGCTTAAAAGCTATGCGTAACCTGCCACAGGCATTAAAAGAAGTACTGGAACGTATTCCGGCTTCTGCTCATCCTATGGATGTAATGCGCACGGGTTGCTCTATGCTCGGTAACTTAGAAACTGAACAGAGTTTCGCCCAGCAGCAAGATGCGACCGACCGTTTACTGGCGATTTTCCCTGGCTTAATTAACTACTGGTATAACTTCAGCCATAACGGAAAACGCATTGAGGTAGAAACAGCGGCTGATTCTATTGCCGAGCAGTTTCTCTGGACTTTACATGGTGAAAAACCAACACAGTTACACACCGATGTGATGAACGCTTCACTGATTTTATACGCAGAGCATGAGTTTAATGCCTCGACTTTCACGGCCCGTGTTTGTGCATCGACCTTAAGTGATATGCACTCTTGTATCACTGGCGCTATTGGTTCATTACGTGGCCCTCTGCATGGTGGTGCCAACGAAGCGGCGATGGAACTGATTGAAAAGATGGATAATCCGGATGATGCCGAAACCAAGTTGTTGGGCATGCTGGAACGCAAAGAGAAGATTATGGGCTTTGGCCATGCTATCTACTCAGAATCCGACCCACGTAATGCGGTGATCAAAGAGTGGTCAGAAAAACTGGCGAAGGCCAATGGCGATACGTCCTTGTACGATATTTCTGTGCGCTGTGAAGCGGTAATGTGGCGCGAGAAAAAACTGTTCTGTAACGCCGATTTCTTCCACGCCTCGGCTTACAACTACATGGGTATTCCAACCAAACTGTTTACGCCTATTTTTGTCTGTTCACGTTTAACAGGTTGGGCCGCTCATGTGATGGAGCAACGTGCGGACAACCGTATTATTCGCCCAAGTGCTGAATATACGGGCGTGGAACCACGTAGTGTAACGCCACTAGCAAATCGCTGATTAAAAACACATTTATTTATACCTAAAGTAATTGGAGTTGCAGCGAGGCGGTTAGCGACGAATCCCCATGAGCACAGGAGTCCTGTGTGATTGGGGTGAGTGAGCAAACCAACAAAGCTGCGGCTTCAAGTACGACAGGTAAGAAGCCCGCGAAGGGCTTTTGTTGGATCTGAACTTATACATACAGGCGAATGGCCATGAATTCTAACTACCGTAAAAACTTACCAGGCACCAGTCTGGACTATTTTGATGCCGAAGCGGCTTGTAACGCCATTGAACCTGGCTCTTATGCCAAATTACCTTATACCAGCCGTGTGCATGCAGAAAACTTAGTACGCCGCTGCGATCCGGCCTTACTGACCGATGCGTTAAAACAACTGATTTACCGCAAGCAGGATTTGGATTTCCCCTGGTTTCCGGCCCGTGTAGTCTGCCACGATATTTTAGGTCAAACCGCTTTAGTGGACTTAGCTGGCCTGCGTGATGCGATAGCGCTACAAGGCGGCGATCCGGCCAAAGTCAATCCTGTAGTGCCGACTCAGCTCATTGTTGACCACTCGCTGGCGGTGGAGCATGCGGGTTTTGAAAAAGATGCTTTTGAGAAAAACCGCGCTATCGAAGACAGACGTAACGACGACAGATTCCACTTTATCAACTGGACCAAAAAAGCCTTCAAAAATGTCGATGTCATTCCTCCAGGCAACGGCATCATGCACCAGATCAATTTAGAGCGGATGTCGCCAGTTATTCACGCTATAGATGGTGTGGCTTTCCCTGATACTTTAGTTGGCACCGACAGCCATACGCCTCATGTGGATGCGCTGGGAGTTATTGCTATTGGGGTAGGCGGCTTAGAAGCGGAAAGCGTGATGTTAGGCCGCGCCTCCTGGATGCGTCTGCCGGATATTATTGGTGTCGAACTGACCGGCAAAGCACAGCCCGGCATTATGGCCACCGACATAGTGCTGGCCTTGACTGAGTTTTTACGCAAAGAAAAAGTCGTCTCTGCTTATCTGGAGTTTTTTGGTGAAGGCGCAAGCAGCCTGAGTTTAGGTGACCGCGCTACTATCTCTAATATGACGCCGGAATATGGCGCTACTGCCGCTATGTTCTCTATCGATCAGCAAACTCTGGATTATCTAACCCTGACAGGCCGTGAACCAGCGCAAGTCAAATTAGTGGAAACCTACGCCAAAACTGCAGGTTTATGGTCCGACAGTTTAAAAACAGCAGAATACGAGCGTGTGATTCGTTTTGATTTATCCAGTGTTGGCCGCACTATTGCCGGTCCTTCCAATCCTCATGCCCGGGTATCAACCAGCGATTTAGCCGCTAAAGGTATTAGTGGAGTGGTAGAAAACGAGCCGGGCTTAATGCCGGATGGTGCTGTTATTATTGCTGCTATTACCAGCTGCACCAACACCAGTAACCCACGTAACGTGATAGCCGCTGGCTTATTGGCCCGCAACGCCAAAGCCAAAGGCTTAAGCCGTAAACCCTGGGTGAAAAGTTCCTTAGCGCCTGGCTCTAAAACTGTGGAGTTGTATTTAAAAGAAGCCAATTTATTAGGCGATTTAGAAAGCTTAGGTTTTGGTATTGTCGCTTTTGCCTGTACTACCTGTAACGGTATGAGTGGTGCTTTGGATCCAGTGATCCAAAAAGAGCTTATCGAGCGTGATTTATACGCCACTGCTGTGTTGTCGGGTAACCGCAACTTTGATGGCCGCATTCACCCTTATGCCAAGCAGGCGTTTTTAGCCTCTCCTGCATTGGTGGTAGCTTATGCTATTGCCGGTACTATTCGCTTTGATATCGAAAAAGATGTGCTGGGGCTGGACCAAAACGGCAAAGAAATTCGCTTAAAAGATATCTGGCCAAGCGATGCTGAAATTGATGCTGTGGTTGCAAGCAGCGTCAAACCTGAACAGTTCCGCAAAGTTTATGAGCCTATGTTTGCATTGTCGGTTGATTACGGCGAAAAAATCAGTCCGCTGTATGACTGGCGTGCGCAAAGCACTTATATCCGTCGCCCACCGTATTGGGAAGGCGCACTGGCTGGTGAGCGTACTATGAAAGGCATGAAGGCGCTGGCGGTGCTTGGCGATAACATCACCACAGACCACTTATCGCCGTCTAACGCCATCATGATGGACAGCGCTGCCGGTGAATACTTGCATAAAATGGGGCTGCCGGAAGAAGATTTTAACTCTTATGCTACTCACCGCGGCGATCACTTAACAGCGCAGCGAGCTACTTTTGCCAACCCTAAGCTGATTAACGAAATGGCAGTGGTGGATGGCAAAGTCAAACAAGGATCGTTAACCCGTATTGAGCCTGAAGGCAAAGTGACCCGCATGTGGGAAGCCATTGAAACTTATATGCAGCGTAAGCAACCTTTGATCATCATTGCCGGTGCTGATTATGGTCAGGGATCGTCGCGTGACTGGGCGGCGAAAGGGGTGCGTTTAGCCGGTGTGGAAGCCATAGTGGCGGAAGGTTTTGAGCGTATTCACCGTACCAACTTAGTGGGCATGGGGGTGTTGCCGCTGGAATTTAAAGCCGGAGTGAACCGCAAGACTTTAGGTCTGGATGGCACAGAAAGTTATGACGTTTTAGGTGAACGTACACCTCGCACAACTCTGACTTTAGTGGTGACGCGCAGAAATGGCGAAGTGCTGCAGGTGCCAGTGACTTGTCGTTTGGATACCGCCGAAGAAGTGTCTATTTATGAAGCCGGTGGCGTGTTACAGCGTTTTGCCAAAGACTTCCTTGAAGCTAAAGTCTGAGGAGCCAACGCATGACTTATTTACCTCAGATTAAAATCCCAGCCACTTATATCCGTGGTGGCACCAGCAAAGGCGTATTTTTTCGTTTGCAGGATTTGCCGGAGGCAGCACAAACTCCTGGAGCGGCGCGTGATGCGCTGCTGCTGCGTGTGATTGGTAGCCCTGATCCGTACGGTAAACAAATTGACGGTATGGGCGGCGCTACGTCCAGTACCAGCAAAACTGTGATTTTAGCCAAAAGCAGCAAAGCCGATCATGATGTGGATTATCTGTTTGGCCAGGTCTCTATCGATAGAGCTTTTGTTGATTGGAGCGGTAACTGCGGCAATTTATCCGCAGCGGTCGGCTCTTTCGCCATCAGCGCAGGTTTAGTGGATGCCAGCCGTATTCCAGCAAACGGCAAAGCTACAGTGCGGATTTGGCAGGCCAATATTGGCAAAACCATTATTGCGCATGTGCCGATGATCAATGGCGAAGTACAGGAAAGTGGTGATTTTGAACTGGATGGTGTCACTTTCCCTGCCGCTGAAGTGCAACTGGAATTTATCGACCCAGCCGCTGATGAAGACGGCGAGGGCGGTGGCTCTATGTTCCCAACCGGCAACCTAGTGGATGATTTGGACGTGCCAGGCGTAGGTACATTTAAAGCCACACTGATCAACGCCGGTATTCCAACGATTTTTGTTAACGCCAAAGATATTGGTTACACGGGCACAGAGCTGCAGGATGCGATTAACAGTGATGCTAAAGCTTTGGCTATGTTTGAGACTATCCGCGCTTATGGTGCGGTCAAAATGGGCTTGATAAGCCATTTCGACGAAGCTAAAACCCGGCAGCATACGCCTAAGATAGCTTTTGTCGCGCCGGCAACAGATTATGTTTCGTCCAGTGGTAAAGCCGTGACTACAGCAGATATGGATTTAGTAGTGCGGGCTTTGTCGATGGGCAAATTGCACCATGCCATGATGGGCACTGCTGCTGTGGCTATAGGCACTGCAGCTGCAATTCCGGGCACTTTAGTCAATCAGGCCGCTGGTGGCGTAAAACGTAAAGCTGTACGTTTTGGTCATCCGTCTGGCACTTTAAGGGTTGGGGCTGAAGCGGCATTAGTAGCTGGCGAGTGGAAAGTCACCAAAGCTATCATGAGCCGCAGTGCCAGGGTATTGATGGAAGGTTGGGTGCGGGTGCCTGCTGAGACGTTTTAATCTCACCTAAATACAAAAACTGATAAGCCGTAACTAAAATTCTAAATTTACGGCTTATAAATACCCTGCCTTGTTGAAAAGGCAGGGTATTCTCTGTAGATTGATTATCGAATTTACGATTTTTTAGGGGAGCCTTAGATGAAGAAGTTAGGTTATAGTCTGTTCGCCGCTTTATGTTTAAGTTCTGCAACGCTGTCTTCTGCAGTGAAAGCTGAAACAGTAGACTACCAGTATCTGACCGTTGCAGGTTATCTGAATTTTTACTTGTTAAATCTCAATGCCTGCGAAGACTATCATCCGGAAATTCGCCAGCAGGCTTATGATGCGGAAAAGCAGCTGTATCCATGGCTGACTAAGTTAGAGCAGAAATTAAAAGGCGCAGACGCTGACAATAAAACCTTGTCCGATGTAGTGCAAAAACGCCGTGAAGCCTTAAACCTGCAAATCAGTGAAGGTGATTTCACACTGGATCATTGCAAAGCCATAGTGAAGTTATTAACCGGAGATGGTTTAGATCAGACGCTGTTAAAGAGTCTGAACTAAAACTCGATATACTCTGGGGTCTGTTGTCTGAGAAGCCACTTGTCTCTTTAAGAGCTGGTGGCCTTTTTATTGGTGTATCTGATGTCTATAACCGTTTTATCTGCTGCTGATGTGCCTCAACTTATGCAGGTGCAGCAGAATTGTTACAGCCAGGAACTGGTTGAATCTGCGACTGTGATGGCTGAGCGGATTTCAGTGTTTCAGCAAACCTGCTGGGGTTATTTTGTTGACCAGCAGATGGCGGGGTACCTGCTGGCTTATCCTTCGGTGCTTGGCAGTATCACGCCTTTAGCTGCGGCTTTTCCTCTGTATCAAAACACAAACTGTTTGTATCTGCATGATATGGCGATTTCCAGTGAGTTTCGCGGCCAGTCTTTGGCTCCTAAGTTATTGCAACATGCCCGTATCGAAGCTGAAAAGATGGGGTTAAACACCATGGCTTTGGTGGCAGTACAGGGTGCAGACGAGTATTGGGCGAAACAAGGTTTTGCCAAAGTGACAGATATTAGTGCAGATCAGCAGGCTATTCTGGATACATATTTGCCAGAAATTGCCTGTTATATGATCAAACAATAAAATTGGGGTCAGATCACATTGTTAACAGTTAACAATGTGATCTGACCCCAATTTAAAGTTTCTCCAGCAGATAGTTACCGGATTTTAAATCCTCCGCCAACTCTTTTGATCGTTCCAGCACTAAGGCCCAATACTCCAGACGTTGTGTGTCTGTTAGTTTGTCGAAATCCTTGCGGTCCGGAATTTTGCCGTAAGGCAGAGATTTTACCCAGGATTCTGATGGGCAAAGCAAAATCATCTTATCCATTTGCGCTGCTTTGGCACGACGCCAGGGCAGGGATTTATCAAACCAGCCGGGGATCAGGTATGGATAAAAGTGCGGATATAAAATGAATCCTTCCTGCTGATAAGGCAGCGGCAGGTGATAGTCCAGCAAACCGCCGTCCATATACAAACCTTTGGGCAAACCAGCCGGATCTTTGACCGGGTGCATCACCAGAGGAATAGAACCTGAAGCCAGTAAACTCGCTTTAAAGTTATCCAGAGTTAAGGGGTAAGCTTCGTGGGGTACTCGCTGCAGTAAAGTCGGGTTAGTGTGATTTTGCATCACCACTCTTTTATAAAATTTTTGCAGCAAGGCAGGTTGAAGCAGGTTCGCGCCCGCCGCCAGCATTAAACGTCGCAGTTGCGCAGCCTTGCGTTCTGATTTTCGGACTTTTACTTCGCGTGCAGCTATAAAATTCAGTTGCAGCACAGGGTTATTCAGCACTTGCACTATGGCCTCATCATCAGGAAACACCTGATCCAGCACTGAAGCTGAAGTGGCCGTAATGTCATCAATACTGGCGTTGGCTGGAAAACATAAAGTGCTGTAGGCTTTGGCAAAACGTTCTGTTGCTGCAGCAGGGTTTTGCTGTGTGACACAGGCAAAACGCCAGGCGCCAGCCGAACTGCCGACTAAAGATAAAGCTGAGGTTCTGTCTTTAAAAAACTCACCGAACAGATACTGGTCCAAGCCAAATAAGCAAAACCATTTAGGGCCACCGCTGGCCCCTAGTACCAAATCAATGTCTTGCTGACGTAAACCATATTGCTGCAGATGTGCAAAAGCTGTGGCTCCTGAAAGTACTCTTAATGTCGACTTTGTCACCCGAATTCTATCCTCATTCAATACTTACAAAGACGCAGCGAATAATTGCTGATGCATACGCAGTGCGTACTCATCTGTCATGCCAGACACATAATCACAAATCACCCGCATTTTGCTCTGTTCGTTGTCTGCTATCAGCCAACGGTTTTTGGTATTGGCAGGTAATAAACGTTGTGCTTCACAACTGAAAGCTTCAAACAAGGAACGGACAATTTGCTGGCCTTTGTATTCGCCTCTTTGCACCTCCGGCGATAAGATCACCGCCTCATAGACGAAGTTCTTCAGCAGTTGCAACAACTGTTGCTGCGGCTCTGGCAGCCGGGCATTGTATCGGATCAATGGGTCTTGAGTGTTAGGCAGCGATTGATACAGCTCAATGCTGGTGATCAGCAAGTTTACTAGCGCACCAATGGCATCTTTACGAATATGATGTTCGGGTATAAATAATTTTTGGCTGATATGTTTTAACGCGCAGGCAATATCAGCAGGTAGTTTTGCCATTTCAGGCTCGGCCAGACGACGCCAGTGCTCCAGAGTTACAGTGCCTGTCACTATTGCATCTTCCAAATCATGCACACCATAGGCGATATCATCGGCCAGCTCCATAATGGAGGCATCTAAAGATTTATGCAGCGATTTCAGAAAAGGCGCCTTATCCAGTGTTTCGGTGCGCTGAAAAGCCTCACGATCCGCTGTTGATAATGGGCTTAAGATCCAGTCGAGCAAATCACTGTCTGCTGCATAAATAGCTTTGCAGGGTTTAACGGTCAGGCCTTGTTCAACGTGGGCAGGAGCTGGTTGTACTATCGGATACTTTAATAAACCCAACAAAGTGCGGCGGCTTAAATTCATACCGCCGCTGGCGGTGTAAGGTTCCAGTTTGCCGACAATACGTAAGGTCTGGCCGTTGCCCTCAAAACCGCCAAACTGCTGCATGCAGGCGTTTAGCGCCTTTTCACCGCCGTGGCCAAAAGGAGGGTGACCTAAATCATGCGCCAGACACAAAGCCTCCATCAGGCTATCCTGCGCCAGTAATGCCCGAAGTAGTGGATCTTCTTGCTGATAACTTAACTGAGCCACTAAAGCTGTGCCTATTTGAGCCGCCTCTAAAGAGTGAGTCAGGCGAGTGCGGTAGAAGTCATTCTGGCCTATACCCATGATTTGAGTTTTCGCCTGCAAGCGGCGAAAAGCAGCAGAGTGCAGAATTCTGGCTCTGTCTCTTTGCCAGGGGGAGCGGTGATCGTTTGGTCTTTGACTCTGTTCGGCAAGACGGCGTTCGGCCCACAGATGCTGCATACAAAATCCTTCTGACACTAGCCTGAAATTTTTACTTTAAATCATTACTTTATGCTACGGCAAAAGCAGGAAAGAGGCGATGCGTATTTTTATAAAAAGTACTGGACAAATAAACAGTGGCTGCTGTATAAATGTTCAGTATCAAACGCAGGAGGATTTATGGCCGTTATTATTAAATACATTGTTGAGCGCGCTGGAGTAGAAAAAATGACCTTTAGTTCAAAGCCCGAAGCAGACGCCTATGACAGGATGCTGGATATTGCTGATGAACTTTTTGTAATGTTGGGGCAAAGTGAGTTAATCCCGGATGAGCAACAACGTGAAGATCTGGCGCTGTATTTAGCTCAGCAAAAAGAGCTGGTGATCCAGACTCTGAATCAGAAAACTAAAAACAATAAAGCCCCAGCCGCTGATAAAGGACAGGCAAAAGAGAAGAGTGCCGCTGACCCGGCTAAAGCGGCTGTTGTACTGGCAGAAGTTACAGAAGCTACGGACGATCTGGCTGCTTAATTTATCAACAGCTGCCCGGTCGCCTGAAGATCTTGTCCCTTTAGTTTTTATTAGAACAGCTAATTAAATAAATCTCTTTAAAAAGGCATAACTATAAATGATTTATGCCTTTTTTATTGGGGTTGAATAATTTAGAGTGCATAATTAACTGCTTTTACGGCATTTTTATTGGTTTTTCGTATCTTTGTTGAATAGTGAATATGAAAGCAAGCTGAATAAATCATGACGGGCAATCCTATTTTTCATTAGAAAAACTAATGGCTAAGCTATAAATTATCTCGTTAGTGAGCTGGTTAAATTTGCAGCATAATAACCACGTTTTCGGATGAACACTTTCTCAGACTTAACGAGGTTGAACATGAACAGTATCAATACAACAGTAGAAAAATCTAACGTGAGCACAACAGAGCGTAGCGTATCTTCTCTGCTGCTGGTGCGTCGGATCAATCAGTTTTTAGCTCAGATAGGTCGCGCATTAAACTTGAGCGGCGCTGTTTATACGAAATAATAGTTTGAAACTGGGGCAGGCGATGCTGAGTCTGTTACAGAAGAGCTTTTATTGCTGAGTTCTTGTTGTTGAAAAACGTAACCCCTTTAACGCGCTTAGATTGCTGCTAAGCGCGTTTTTTTTATCCTGTAACCACCACTTTGGCTCTATATCATTTTTGTTGCTCATTGGTACCTTTCAACAATCTATCCTCAGGTTCTGTCGTAATTTATTTGTCATCGCTGGCTCTTAAGCTACTTTTATGTGAACTCTATTCTTAATTCTCACTCTGTAGTATCTGAAATACAGATTTAAGGCATTGAATTTTTTCATTAAAGCTTAAGGTTTGGATCAGGTAGACTGCAGTTGAGTATCACAGTCTGTGATGACAGAGCACATCAACATGAGCTGACACATGCTCTGAATTCAGGTGTCAGAACAAAGACGATATTGACTGATAACATGCGAGGATGTGCAGGTTCTGATTGCAGAGTTATCGCCATTCGAAGGGCGTAGTCCCTCATAACAGCAACAATTGGAGTTACAGATGGATAACAATACCAAGGGCAAATGCCCTGTAATGCACGGCGCTTTGACCAAGTCAGCTGCCGGCGGCACTTCGAATCGCGACTGGTGGCCGAATCAGTTGAATTTAAATATCTTACATCAACATTCTTCCTTGTCTGATCCTATGGATCAGCCTTTTAACTACGCTGAAGCCTTTCAAAAACTTGACCTGGCCCAGGTGAAAAAAGACCTGTATGCGCTGATGACCGATTCACAAGACTGGTGGCCAGCAGACTATGGTCACTATGGCCCATTATTTATTCGTATGGCCTGGCACAGTGCTGGTACTTACCGCACCAGCGACGGCCGGGGGGGCGCATCCACAGGTTCACAACGTTTTGCACCACTCAATAGCTGGCCGGATAACGGCAACCTGGATAAAGCCCGCCGTTTGTTATGGCCAATCAAGCAGAAATATGGCAATCAATTGTCCTGGGCTGATTTAATGATTTTGGCTGGTAACTGCGCACTGGAATCGATGGGCTTTAAAACCTTTGGTTTTGCTGGCGGCCGTGAGGATATCTGGGCGCCGGAAGAGGATATTTACTGGGGTGTGGAGACCGAGTGGCTGGGCGATAAACGCTATGCTGGCGACCGTGAATTAGAAAACCCGCTCGCAGCAGTGCAAATGGGCCTGATTTACGTCAACCCTGAAGGTCCGAATGGTAATCCTGGTCCAGTCGCTTCCGGACGCGATATTCGCGAAACCTTTGCCCGTATGGCCATGAATGATGAAGAAACGGTCGCGTTAGTAGCAGGTGGCCATACCTTTGGTAAGTGCCATGGTGCCGGTGATGCCGCCTTGGTTGGCCCTGAACCTGAAGCTGCACCACTGGAAGAGATGGGGCTGGGTTGGAAAAACGCCTTTGGTACTGGTAAAGGTGTACATACCACAACCAGCGGTATTGAAGGTGCCTGGACTCCAACACCAACCCAATGGGACAACAGTTATTTTGATACCTTATTTGGTTATGACTGGAAATTAGTGAAAAGCCCGGCTGGCGCTCATCAGTGGATCCCAACGGATCCGTCGGCCGCTACAGCAGTGCCTGACGCTCACGATCCATCAGTTCGTCATGCGCCTATGATGACCACAGCGGATTTGGCCTTGAGAATGGACCCGATTTACGAGCCTATTTCACGGCGTTTTCATCAGAATCCGCAGGAATTTGCTGATGCTTTTGCGCGCGCCTGGTTTAAGTTAACTCACCGCGATATGGGGCCTGTGGCACGCTATTTAGGCCCTGAAGTGCCATCAGAAGAATTAATTTGGCAAGATCCGGTGCCAGCAGTCAAACATGAACTGATCAATACTCAGGATATCGCTGCACTGAAAAGTAATATTCTCTCGTCCGGTTTATCTATTTCAGAGCTGGTTTCAGTCGCCTGGGCTTCAGCTTCCACCTTCCGTGGTTCAGATAAACGCGGTGGTGCCAACGGCGCTCGTATTCGTCTGGCGCCACAAAAAGACTGGGTAGTCAATCAGCCTGCGCAATTAAGCAAAGTACTTTCTGTGCTTGAAAAGACTCAAGCCAGTTTCAATCAGCAGTCAGCAAGCCGTAAGGTGTCTCTGGCTGATTTGATTGTATTGGCAGGTGCTGCAGCTATTGAGCAAGCCGCAAGCAATGCCGGTGTTGCTATTGAGGTGCCTTTTAGTCCGGGCCGCACTGATGCGACGCAAGAGCAAACTGATGTGGAGTCTTTTGCTGTGCTGGAGCCGATAGCTGATGGTTTCCGTAACTATGTCAAAGGCCGCTATTCAGTCAAAGCAGAAGAGCTGTTGCTGGATAAAGCTCAGTTACTGACCTTAACTGCGCCACAAATGACAGCTCTGCTCGGTGGTCTGCGGGTGTTAAATATCAATGCGGATAAATCGGCGCATGGTGTGTTCACTAAACAGGCTGACACATTAAGCACCGACTTTTTTGTCAATCTGCTGGATATGAACACAGTCTGGACACCTGTCTCTGCAGCAGCCGAAGTGTTTGAAGGCAAAGACCGCAAAACAGGTGCTCTGAAGTGGACCGCCAGCCGGGTTGATCTGGTGTTTGGTTCCAACTCTCAGCTGCGTGCTTTGGCTGAAGTTTATGCCCAGCATGATAACAAGCAGAAGTTTGTCCGCGACTTTGTCAGCGCCTGGAACAAAGTGATGAACGCCGATCGTTTTGACTTAAAGTAAAACCAGTCTTTTGGTACTGAGTGAAACAAAGGCAGCAGTTTTTAACCGCTGCCTTTTTACTTAGAGCGCTTTTTTAGAGAAAGTTATTGAAGCCAGGGAGCTTTGGCTTTAGCGTAAAGCCAGTGGCTGAATCACATCCAAAGGCAGTCAGGTTTTACTTCCTTGCCATAAAATACTTTTAACTAAAGAGTTTAGTTATGGACACACTACTCAGAGCTGTTCCAGCTATTAAAAAAACGCTTTGAAAAAAACAAAAATCGCCATGCTAGTCTGGATTGGTCCACTGTACAGCAGCGTATTGAAGCCCACCCAGACAAACTCAAATCGCTTTTTGAAATGGAAGCAACAGGCGGCGAACCGGATCTGGTAGCGGTTGATAAACACAGCGGCGAATTAATTTTTTTTGATTGCTCAGCAGAAAGCCCAAAAGGTCGTCGTAGTTTGTGTTATGACTCTGAGGCACTGGATGCCCGAAAGAAGCATAAACCAGTCAGCAGTGCAACAGAAATGGCTGCGGCTATGGGGGTTCAGTTGCTTAATGAAGACGACTATCGTTATCTGCAGCAGTTCGGCCCTTTTGACAGCAAAAGCTCCAGTTGGTTAGCAACACCGGAAGATATTCGCAAACGAGATGGCGCTATCTTTGGTGATTACAGGTATGGCCGGGTTTTTGTCTACCATAACGGCGCCCAGTCTTATTATGCCGTCAGAGGGTTTCGCGCTTTGTTGAGGGTGTAAACATTAGCCTGATCTTTACGGGGAGGGAGTTTAAGTCTCTGCTTTTAAGTTTATACCTGTCGTCATTGAAGCTACAGCTTTGTTGACAGCGCCATTTCGCCCCGGTCATACAGGTTGACTATGCTTCTGGTGGCTCAATAGCTTAGCGTCTCGCGGTATCTTCAAGTATCTTGGGTATATATACAAAAGAGAAGCCATAGTGCGGGATGTTCTGCAGTCTCAGGGCGCTTTACCCGCAGCAACAGCGAAGCAATGAGCTGTGGTTTTAAATCGAAGCTGATAAAGGCGAGCTTAAAGTCGCCTTTATCAGCACAAGTAAAGGCTCTGCTTATTAAGCCTCAATAGGATAGGCGTATTCAGTTAAACCCAAGTCCGCCAATACCTTATCTAAATGCGCATAAGCTTCTTTGGTTGGGCCGGGATAATCGCCGCCTATGGGCACATTACCGACATAACCCAGGTCTTTGGTACCTTCAGGTGTACAGAAAAACGCCGCCAGTACCAAGCTTCGGAAGCGGCTGAAAGCCGTGGCAATGCGTTTAAACTGGGCTGGAGTTTCAGCGGTATCAAAGGCGATATCTTCCATAATGGCTTTTTGCTGCGCTTTAGTGAGTGCGACAAAGGTTTTGCTAAAACGCATCTGCGCTTCGTCGTCTATCCAGGCCAGAGCCGACAAAATAGTCAGTCTGTCTTGCTGTTGACGCTCGTAAGGCGCGCTGACCCATTCATCCACCACAGCAGGTACATGCACTTCAGAAGCGCTGGGCACACTACCTTCACGCGGCAGCAGAATATCCGAAAGCACGGCTACTAAAGTCAGCTGAGCCTGAGTTAAAGTCAAAGGCCACGGCGATTCAGGCGGCAAAATTAAATTCGGATCTTTGCCATAACCCGGTGCTGTAATGGGGGCTAACTTCAACTCTGGCCAATGTTCAGTGGTTGCTTTTGCTGCATCCGCGCCTGCATCAGTGGTACTGACCGGCGCACTGTCGCAGCCAGCTAACACTGCAGGTAACAGGGTGCTAGCCGCTAATGCCATCATCAGTTTTAACGAATCGCGTCTGGTCATGCCGGATTTGTACTGCATCTGGTGCTGATCCGCTGTGTTGTTTTGATCCTTGGCCATCAGATCGCTCCTTGTTTTAACTGGGACGAAAGCCAGTTTGAATTACGCATCGCCAGCGTCATAATGGTCAGAGTGCAGTTTTTATGCGGGTTAGACGCAAAGACGCCGCCATCCATCACAAAAAGGTTAGGGCAGTCCCAGCTTTGACCCCATTGGTTAGTGACTGAGTCTTGTGGCGATGCGCCCATACGGGTGGTGCCCACCTCATGAATAATTTCGCCGCCTTTTAAAATGGCTTGCTCCGGAGTTGGCAACTCGCCTATATCTGCGCCCATTTGGGCAAAAATAGCTTTGGCGGTTTTCAGGCCATGTTCCACTTGCTTTAATTCATGCTCCGACCATTTCCAGTGAAAACGCGCTACAGGAATACCCCATTTATCTTTCACTTCAGGATCTATATCCATATAACAATGCTCGTTAGGTACCATTTCACCCCGCAAGGCAAACCCTATATAAGCACCATAGTTATGTTTGACCTGACGTTTTAAATCGGCGCCATAGCCCTGAACATTGCCAGCTATACCTGAACTGGGTTCGTTAAAACGACCACCAATTTCAAAGTGATAACCGCGTGGGAAATCCAGCTCTTTACGTTCTTGTGCTTTGTGGCCCCACCATGGAATAAACAAATGGTTAGCGGTATGGCCATCTTCGTTATAAATAGGCCGACCTTGTAAGGCTGGCACCATAGCGCCAATGTTGGCGCCTGTGGAGTCCATCAGGTTTTTACCGACCTGACCGCTGGAGTTGGCCAGGCCATTTGGAAAACGTGTTGATTTGGAATTTAACAACAAGCGGGCTGATTCGCAGGCGCTGGCTGCCAGGATCACTACTTTGGCTTTAAGCTGGTGCACTGTTGAGGTCTTTTTATCGACATAACTAACACCTGTCACTTTGCCATTTTCGTCGGTATCCACAGATTTCACCATAGCGTCTGTGATCACCTGCAAATTGCCTGTGGCTTTGGCCATAGGAATAAGCGACGTAGTAGTTTGAAAGGCTGCGCCAATAGAGCAGCCATGACCACAAGGGGTGGCATAAAAACAGGCGGCTCTGTTATCCAAAGGACGGGTGAGTACAGCACGGTGCATAGGTGCCACCGGGATACCCAATTTTTTCGCCGCTGCTGCGATCAACAGCTCAGTGATCCGGGGTTTTGGTGGCGGTTGTAATATGCCATCGGATGAAGGCGGCATATCGTCCAAACCCGTATTGGTGCCACAAACGCCCACTAAGGCTTCAGTTTTATCGTACCAGGGCGCGATATCATCATAGTCAAATGGCCAATCCGCACCTAAGCCGTCACGGCTTTTGCCTTTAAAATCATGTTCACTGAAACGCAATGAATAACGACCCCAGTGATTGGTGCGACCGCCCAACATACGAGCGCGCCACCATAAAAACTCGGAGCCATCGGCTGCGGTATAAGGCTCGTTAGGCACTTGCCAGCCACCATCGACCGTAGCATCATAAAAACCAAAGTCTTTATCTGAGTTACCAGCACCCATCAAAGGCGCTTCACCGTTGCGTTTAAACATAGGCGTTTCTGTTTTTGGATCGTAATCCCGTCCAGCTTCGAGCATCAACACTTTATGCCCAGCTTTGGTCAGCTCATAGGCCGCCATGGAACCACCAGCGCCGGACCCAACCACCAGCACTTCAAAGTCAAAATTGTTCATTAGTTCAGCTCTTTAATTTTGATATTTTTGAACCAGACCTTGTCGCCATGATCCTGTAAACCTATGTGACCCTCTTTGGCTGCAGCAAAATCTGGCCAGCTGGCAAACTTACTTTTCGCGATTAAGTTCTTCCATTCAGCGCTGCCAATGGTCACTTTTGCCGTTTGCACGTCATTTTGCCAAATGGTTAAAGCCGAATTTTCTAACCTAATTTTAGTGCTGTTCCATTCACCAGCTTTTTTGTGGGAAGCGACAGGAGAGGCAATCATGTCGTACAAGGAACCTGAGAGGTGAGTGTCGAGCTTGTTGTCCGGGTGGCGCTCGTTATCCAGAATTTGAATTTCCGGCGCATGGGAGTATATGTATTTACCTTTTTCATCAGCCAGAATAAGAATGCCGCTGTTGCCAGCTTCGGCAATTTTCCAATCCAGCGTCAGCTCAAAGTTTTTGTAACTTTGTTTACTAATTAAGTCGCCGCCACCGCCTGAGGTCAGGGTGATAGCGCCATCTTCAATTTTCCATTTCTCGTTGACAGTTGGCTGTTTAAAACTGCGCCACTGCGACATATCTTTGCCGTTAAACAACAACTGCCAGCCGTCTGCTTGTTCCTCTGCGGTCAGTTGATTATCAGCTGCGAACGCCGGTTGGCTTAGCACCGAAACCAAAGCTAATGCTGCTAAGGTTTTATTTTTTATCGATAAAATCAAGTTGCTACCCCTGTTATTTGCTGAATGCTCTGACGGCACTCTGTTAGGTTTTCAGTTTAGTGTAATCGGTTTCATTGCTGCTCTATAAAACCAAGTAAAGCCATTAGAAAGCAAGCGTTGTTTTTAGTTTTTGAGCTGCAAACCTTGTTGTTTGCGCTGAAGTGTGGCGACGCTGTAAGCAGGTAACTGAAAAGTTGATTGGATTCACTGCCTCTTGGATCCTCAGCTAAAGCTGAAGATCCAAGAGAGTGAAGCATAGCAGCCACTACTGGCTCTTTACTTTTGAAATAGCCGGGCCGTCACTGAACTCAAGCTGCACCTGTTAGGGCTGCCCAAACACAGTGCTTAGAAACTTAATCATGTCATTCAAAGTCGGGGTGGCTAAGTCTTTAAAGCAGCCTTTAGTGTAGTCGTTACAGCCGCTATCGAGAAAGGCATGGCCTTTGCCTTGGTATATTTTAAACTCCACCTGCTGTCCTGCCGCTTTGATCATACGGACATAACCACTCGCAACTTCAGGCGTAGTGAGATCATCTTCGCTGCCGACCAGTACAAACTGAGGCGGTAGTTTGTAACCAGCTTCTGGCAACAGATAAAGAGGCGATACCGCTTTGTAATACTGTTCATGACTATCAACACTAATACCATCACCAAACAAGCCACGCGGGCTGGCGTTACCCCATGTCCAGAACGGGTTTTGTGCTGTCTCAAAGCCACCTTTTGCGCTTTGCAATAAATCAAAGGCGGTGTAACTTAAGATCACTGCCTGCACTCTGGCGCCATCCGCAGCTGCAACTTGTTCGGCCGTTTTACCTTTTGGCAAGTAGCTTGGAGTGAATTTCTGGCTTTGTGGCGTAAAACCTTTGGAATCTAAAGCACGGCCAGCCAGCATCACCATAGAAGCTAAATGACCACCAGCACTATCGCCTGTCACCGCAATTTTTGCCGGGTCGCCGCCGTAGTTTTGAATATGATCTTTCACCCAAAGCACAGCCCCCAGCGCATCTTCCACTATTTCGTTGATTGTGGTGCTGTTGTTATTATCGCCAAGCAGCCGGTAGTTCATATTGACCACCACCAGATCGGCGTGGCTTGCCATATAGAGCGCCATATCCTTCATAATGGATTTGTTATTCACCAGCCAGCCGCCACCATGAAAAATCACCAGCACGGGCAAAGGCTTAACTGCCTTTTGCGGGCTGTAAATGTCAGTCGTCAGTGAAAAACCTTTGACCTTCACCCACTCAATATTTTGATGTAATTTCACTTCATTGAGCGCCAACACCTGCTGGCTAAAAAGTGCAGCGATAAAAAAGACGATATAAATAAAAGCAACTTGCCCCTTGCGCATAAAAACTCCTGATAAGTGTTTGCTGGCAGCTTGTACCACCAGGTTTTGGTTTGTCCGCCAATGCTTTTATAAAAACATGAATTTGTGGTCGATACCAAAACAATTCGAGACAACAGGCTTTTGTGCGAAAAAACGTTAAGCGGATAAATAAATTGTGAAAGGGGTAGGTTGCAATCGCCGCATGCGGTATTGCAACATAATCTCGGTAGGACCTAATCAGGTGTGTACTTTAGCCTTTTAGCTGGATTTTTTATTCAAACCTACTCCCCACCATCCTTTTTCTTCTCTGGCGCAGGCAAAGTGGTCTTTTGTTTTACTTCTTCGGTCAGCTCATTTAGTAAATCGTCAGCCGGGGCGCGGGTTTCGTCTACTTTTTTATTGGCTTTATCTTTGGCCCACTGTTTGGCTTCTTTTTCTAAAGTGGCTTTGTCTTTTATAGTCGAGGCTGGCTTTTTCTGATTAGCGTCAGCCCGAGCTTTGGCGTCGTCGACGTATTTTTTCGCTGCTTTTAATTCTTCTGCCGATTTGCCGGTGAATTGTTTCACCATGTCGTCTTCGGTCAGCATGGCTTCCTGAGTCATTTCGGTAAAACGTTGTTTTGGCTGATTTAATAAATCGGCTTTGCCAGCTTCCACCTTTTGTTTAATTTCTTCGACCGGATCCATAGCTTGTTGTTTTAAGCTCTCCTCCAGCGCGTTTTGTACTGAGCCACCGGATAAACCCGTTTCCATCAAACCTTGTTGCTGTTCGGATAAGCCTAAGGTCTGACCAATTTGGCCTGCTGCGGCGGCGACCGCTTTTTGTTTTAACTTTTCAGGACTGGTGTACTCGACCAGTTCTTTTGGCCAGCTGGGCACTATTTTACCTGCAGCTCCTTCCACCACCTGGTTAAATATTTCAGTTTTGCCACCAGAGACTAACAGAATCGCCATTTGGTTATGTTCTGAGTTCCAGACAAAACCGGCTTTTTCGGCTAAATGCGGCAAAGGGGAGTGCTCTGATACGACAAAATACAGTGGGCCTTGTTGCTGAATGGCCGTGGCGGTATTTAACAGGGTAACAGCGGTGCGGTAATTGTCTTCACCCATTAACGCCACCATGGGGTCGCGGATCAAGGGGTTTTCAAACAGCTTGACTTCAAGTGGGTTAAAACCCACCAGAGGACGAAACAATTCCCCTAGAAGTTGAGCCTGCGAGGTCATTAATAAAGCCGGCGCAAAGCAGCCGGTTAATAACAAACTGCATAACATCACTTTGATTTTTGACCACAACTTCATGACAGACTCCGCACCCAAAAACAGCATTGATTACTGTGCGCAGGCTAGCAGAAGTGCGTTGTGAAACATAGAGAGCTGACCAGCAGCTGAATAAAAATTTAATAAAAGCCCGCAGGACACGGGCATTTAAATGAGTGGCTTACAAACTCTGCGCGTACTGAAATAACGCCTTGAGGATATTCATTTTTTTCACATCATCACCTGCTTCATGCGCCAGATTTTCCAGCGCCAAACCAAATTCTTCAAAAGTTAAATTAGGTTTATCCAGGCCGTGCGTCAGCTTGTCGCTGCGATAGCGTTGCCAGCGTTGTTGTTCCTGATGAGTCAGGCTTTGTGGGTAGTTGCGGGCACGGTATAAAAACAGCAACTGATTGAGTCTGTCTTCGCTAAAAAGCACAGGATTAGACGCCAGTTGATCGGCACTCATCAAATGCAGCTGTTCCATCCGCTGTTTATCTTCGTTGGAGATAAAACCGTTATAAAGCTGATAATCCGGATTAGTCTCCACACTGTAGTCTGTCGGCAGTTGATACAGCTCCATCACCTTGGGCTGAATAGCGGCACGGTTTTGCCGCAACCAGTCCAGATGCTTCAGGCAGGCGGCTCTGTCGATGCCCAAATCGGCAGCGCGTTGCTCTGACAAGGTTTTAGCCGGGGATAACACAGGGCACTTGTTGATATGAATCAGCTTTAAGCCAAGCCTTTGCTGGTCTTCATCTAAATCAGCGGTTTTGGTATACAAAAGTTGCTGCAAGGAGGATAAATCCAGCTCCAGCAAAGGTTTAGGATCGGCTTGCAGGTTGTAGCAAATCACGGCGTTTTTATTAGTGGGATGCGGTGCTAAAGGCACTATCCAACTGACACAACCCTGAATAGCAGGGAAGCGGCCGGACACATGCACCAGAGGCGTTAAATTGACTAAATCAAATAGCTTACTGACTTCAGTTTTTTTGCGTAAATCCAGCAGGTACTGAAACAGCTTCGGCTGTTTTTCTTTTACCAACTTGGCAATGGCGATAGTGGCGTAGACATCAGACAAAGCATCATGTGCGCGTTGGTGTGATAGGCCATTGGCTTTGGTTAAATCTTCTAATTTAAAGCTTGGGCTGCCATCGGCTTTTTCTGGCCAGACAATACCTTCAGGGCGCAGCGCATAACAAGCCCGTACTATGTCGATTAAATCCCATCTGCTATTACCGTGCTGCCATTCACGACCATAAGGCTCGTAGAAGTTACGGTACAGGCTGTAACGCGTGACTTCATCATCAAATCGTAAGCTGTTGTAGCCAAGCACACAGGTATTGGGCTGGCTGAAACGCTCTAGAATACGACGACAAAATTCAGTTTCAGGTAAACCTTTTTGATTACAGAGCTGTGGCGTTAAGCCTGTGATCAAAGCCGCTACCGGATGAGGCAAATAATCGTTCGCCAACTGACAATACCACATATCGGGTTCGCCAATAGGGTTTAAATCTAAATCTGTGCGAATACCACCAAACTGGGCTGGACGGTCTTTTTTCGGATCCGCGCCCCAGGTTTCATAGTCATAAAAATAGAATGTAGGCTGTGGGTTCAACACCATGAGTCCATAAATGCCAGAGTAAAGAGCGGGCAGTGTAGCACTGGTCGCTAAAAGCGTCGATTGTGGGACCAGGCTTTTTGAAAGCTTGCAAAGGCATGCATTCCTGCTCGACCATACAACAATACATAGTCCCGCTGATGTTAAGCCTCAATATCTGTCGACAGAGATAAGGCTTTATAGTCGTTCAACTCCTGCAAACGGCGTTGATAAGCAGTTGTTAAATAGTCTATAGCGTCAGACCCTGCGGCATATCGAAGTGGCAGAGCCTTTGCCTGTGCTAGTTGTACCAAGACTTTGCCCAGTTTGGTTGGATCGCCAGCCTGTTGATGGCTGACTTTGTTGTAAGCTTGCTCTAGTGCAGTGGAGTAGTCCTGATAGTCGGCTAGTTTCTCAGTGCCATATTGCACTGAACTGCTGTCGAGAAAGTCAGTGCGAAAGAAACCTGGTTCGACAATAGTCACTTCTATGCCAAAACCTTTGACTTCAAGCGCCAGAGATTCAGTAAAACCCTCTACCGCAAACTTAGTGGCGCAATAGACAGAAGCCGCATCAAAACCTAAAGCACCGCCAATAGAGGACAGGTTGAATATACGGCCACTACGCTGCGCCCGCATCACGGGCAATACCGCACGGCTGACGTTCATCACACCAAAGACGTTGGTGGCAAACTGCCGTTCTACCGCCTGTTGTGGTATTTCTTCAAACACACCTAACTGGCCGTAACCTGCGTTATTGACCAGTACATCGATACGGCCAAAATGGTTGAGAGTCGCCTCAACGGCTGCCTTAGCCTGAGAAGTATCTGTAACATCCAAAGCTAACACCAAAGCTTTGTCTGAATCATCAAACTTTTCTCTGAGCTGCTGTAGATTGCGGCCTGTGACTACGACAGAATCTCCTGCAGAGAGCGCCGCTTTTGCAATTTCAGCGCCTATGCCCCGGTTTGCACCTGTGATAAACCAGACTTTTTCTTTTGTTGTTGCTGTTGAATGTAGATTGAGATCAGACATCACGTTGCTCCTGTGCTAAGCGAGAGTTCGCTATGAATTTAGCTTGGCAGCAGGGCTCTCTCTGGTGGTAGAACAAAACTTGAGTGTCCTTGCCTGTTTCTTCAGAATTGACATGGACAGCAATTTTTGTCACATAAATTTAGCATTTTGCGATTTTTTACTTGTAGCTCAACTGATATAAAGGTAAAAAGTCGGCCCAATTTTTTGCTGCAAGCAACAGGACAAGTTATGAAAGAGCGTATTGGTTTTATTCATCAGCCGGGCAGTGCTGTCACTGTGGAATTACCGGACTGGGTGGCTACTTTTGTTGACTGGCAAAAAACCTACGTAACGGACGATGAAAAAATGGCCTTAGCTATTGAGCTGTCCAAACAAAATGTCGAACGTGGCACAGGTGGCCCTTTTGGTACTGCTATTTTTGACCGTGCTTCTGGTCAGCTACTAGGCGTGGGCGTTAACCGTGTCGTGCCTTTGAGCAATTCCACCTTACATGGTGAAACTGTGGCTATTATGATGGCAGAAAAAGCACTGGGCACTTTTACTCTGGCCACAGAGGCTGGTCGTGAGCTCTTTACCTCTTGTGAGCCTTGCGCTATGTGTATGGGTGCTGTGCTATGGAGTGGCGTCAACCGTATGGTCTGTGCTGGTACTGCTGAAGATGCACGTGCTATTGGTTTTGACGAAGGCCCGGTGTTTGAGCAGTCGTATCAGTATTTAGAGAATGCAGGCATGGAAGTGGTGCGTCAGTTTAAACGCTCTGATGCCAAAGCTGTGCTGGATTATTACAAAAGCTCTGGTGGCCGCATTTATAACGGCAGGGATTAACAGGAAATCGTCATGCTATTTGTTGTGATGCTGGGGGGGAAACACCCAAAAGCAAAAATTGAAGTGCACGATGTGGTCTTTGTTGCCGGCAACAGTCTTGAAGACTGCTACCCAGAGTTGCGTCAGCAGTGGTTCGGCACACTTGCTGGTATGCATATCGATTCCTGGATGCAGGTGGATGGAATCGAAGGCTATCAGGTACGGTTTTCTGAGCAGGCGCCTGCAGCAGATGAGCTGCGATTATTTTTTATCAACTTAGGTGGCTATACTCCAGGCGCTTTTGGCGAAGATCACCATTACCTGCTGCTCACAGCAAAAGATAAAGCAGAAGCTAAGCAAAAGGGCAAAACCTATTTGCCGACAAGCTGGGATAAACCCCATACCGATGCAGTGCTGGATGTCGATGACTGTATTGCTATTGATCAGATAGGCGGTCGTTATGTGCGTCTGATCCCAGGGCAACATAAAGAAACAGTGCATCAGTCGGATTATATTATTTTGGGTTAAAGCTGAACCTGAGTTAATCCCTGTTGGGTTTTCTTTAAGGTTGCCAGATATTTTTCAAAGCGTTCCTGCTCGCTTTTTTCCAGCTGATTTTGCCGAAGTACACGGGCGGCGTTACGGGCGTAGTTGATGGTTTCACCTGTGACGCCTGCACTTTTACTCATGGCCTGTAGTAAATTCAACGCTATCACCGGATTAGTGGGCATATAGTCGAAGGTTTCACAAAACAGCATGACAGCACGGCCATATTGGCCCATGCGATAGGCGTCAGTGGCTTCGGTATTAATTTGTTTGATCTGCTGTTTTAAGCTCTCATGTTTGTCCTGTTCCAGCTGCAACATTATTCGCTGGGTTTCGGTGAGGAAATCATCGTCATACAACATGGTTTTTAAACGGTCGATGCAAAGTTGGCTGGAGTACAAATCACCCAGTTCAAAATAAGCTTTGGCGGCGTCCATGCAGCTATCAATACTTAGATCATCCATAGGTAAATCCTGAATTTGCTGCATCAGTTCACGACCTTCTTTAATAGCACCACGACAGCTGCTCATACGGCTGCGTAAAATCACAGTTTCACGTTTCAGCGCCTCGACATTAAAACGTTTATGCAGCGCATCCAGTAGTTTACCGGCGTTTTGGACTATCACGGCTTTTTCCAGCACGTTAGCGCTTTTAGCCTGATCAACTAAAGCTCGGGCGTGGTTCAGATAGTTATCTGCGGTATCGTCAATGGAATGACGGGCTCCCTGAACTATTTTTCCGGCAATGCGGGCTGCCAGATCGGTGTGGCCTAATATGACACATAGATTACTCAGTGTTTTTTGCCGGCTGATATTTTTCGGCGACAAAGATGCAGCCTTGCTTAAGGTGTCAAAGGCCAGTTGATATCTGCCATGACGCACATACAAGCGGGATAACCAGTCCAAAGCTTCCACTTTGGTATCACCAAACTGGGTTAAATCCGCCAGCTCAAGTTCGGTATCTTCCCAACGTTCCAGATAAAAACAACTTAAGGCATGACCCAAACGAGCCCAGCTATAGGCTTTTTGCTGCAGTACTTTTTGGTAAAAGACTTCGGCTTTGTCGTACTGGCCTAATTTCAGCAGTAATTCGCCTTTCACCCGCATGGCTTGTAGTGCGTAATCAGGCTTAGTACGGATCACCAGATCACATTCCCGGCAGGCTTCTGCATAGTCCTGTTCAAACAGGCGGAAAAAAACTTTGCGTAGTTCAATACGATGCCGAATAGCTTTGCAGATCCGTTCTTCTAATGCTGGGGCTGTAAAAGGTTTGAGCAGGTAGTCGTCGGGCTGCAGCTCAATGACACCATGCACGATCTGGCTTTGGGCTTCAGCACTAATCACAATAAAGCAGCAGAGCGGGGCCAGCAGCTGTTGTTTTTTTAACGCTTCAAACAACTGATAACCGTCTTTGCAGTCACCCAGATTAAAGTCGCATAAGATAAAATCGAAGGGCATATCGATGCATTTTTGCATAGCTTCGCCCGCGTCTTTGGCCAGGTGAATAGCCTCAAACCCCATTTGCTGTAACATTCCTTTTACGGTGGCCCGGACAGGCGCACAGTCATCAATGACCAAGACTTTTTTGCAACGAAAAAATGACTGGTCCATAGCGGATTAACTCTTTTTCTGCGTTTAACTGCTGCTTTGTAGCGATGAAACTACATTTTGCACGCTTAATAGTCAAATTAACTTTGATTACGATGTTTTATTGCAGATAAGTAGTAGTAATACGGATTTCAGCATAAGGTTGAAATAAAAGGCGAATAACTTAGGCTGCGTCTCCTTAAATCTTTATTTTTTAGTACGTTGTGAACTGAGCTTCTCTGGTATTGCGCTGGTATTCCTACAAGATCCATCGTTCAGTAAATGCCTGATCCGCAGAGCTCAGACTTATGGCATAATAAAACAGTTCAGCAGGCAGTTTAAGGTTGTATCGCTTTGTTTAAATTTATGTTTTGTGCTGTATTCTTTGCTTTATCTATAGTTGCCAATGCCGCACCTGCTAATTTTGACTCTGCAAAAACTATCGCCAGCCGTATTTACGCCCCTGAAAAACAAGAATTTTATTGTGGTTGTGCCATTCGTTGGCAATCAGGCAAAGGTATTCCTGATTTAAAAGGCTGCGGCTATCAAATTCGTAAAAATGGCCCTCGCGCCAACAGAATTGAATGGGAGCATGTGATGCCTGCTCAGCAATTTGGCTCTCCTTTGGCCTGTTGGAAGCAGGGTGGCCGTGAGCAATGCGGTAAAACAGACGTCTTGTTTAAGCAAATGGAAGCCGATTTATTTAACCTCAAACCCGCCATAGGCGAGGTGAATGGCGACAGAGCGCATTACCGTTTTGCCATGTTGCCAGCGCAGGCACCGCAGTATGGCTCTTGTGAAGTCAAAGTCGATTTTAAAAGTCGTCTGGTGGAGCCTCGTGCTGAAATACGGGGGGATATAGCCCGTATTCATTTTTATATGGCGGATAAATATCAAATCCCTCTGGCCAGAGCGCAACAACAACTTTTTATGGCCTGGCATCAGCAAGATCCTGTTGATCAGACAGAGCGTAAATTACAGCAACGTATTGCGCAGCAAATGGGCCACGCCAATGACTTTGTCACTGGAAAGAAAGTCTGGCAGCTCAACTACAAGGCATCGGGTTTTGGCTTGAACCAGACCAAACAACCAACACAAGTCGCGGCGATTTTGATGCAAGGCTCCAGCGGTCAGGTGCTGGGTAACAAACGCAGCAAGTTGTATCATTTAAGTCATTGCAGTGGTTATCGTCAGGTGTCAGAGCGCAATCAGCAATGGTTTGACACAGAGCAGCAGGCACTGAATGCGGGCTTTAAGCGGGCAGGAAATTGCAGTGCGGAAGCTTCGATTGGCGCTGAAGATTAAACCCTTATTCTTAACTGATTAACGCAGCACAACTTGCGTCTTTGATAGAGTTCGCGGTACAACCTGATGTCACTACTAAAATAATCAGGGTACTTCTTATGCGCCGCACCATGTCTTTTTTAGCTTTAAGCTGCTTTTCTGCGATGGCTTTTGCCAAACAACCTCTTGCTATCGTCATACACGGTGGTGCCGGTACTATCAATAAAAGCCAGATGACCGACGCGCAGGAGCAGGCCTACCACGCCACACTGAAACATGCGGTGGATACCGGTTATGCGGTGCTGGAAAAAGGTGGTAGTAGTGTTGATGCAGTGACAGCTGCAGTGCTGATTATGGAAGATTCTCCGCTTTTTAACGCCGGTAAAGGCGCCGTTTATACCTATGATGAAGGCCATGAACTGGATGCCTCTATTATGCGCGGAGATAACCTGATGGCCGGTGCTGCTTCTGGCTTAAAGCATGTGAAAAACCCTGTGTTGCTGGCCCGCGCTGTGATGGAAAAATCTGAGCATGTGATGCTATCAGGTGCTGGCGCTGAGCAATTTGCCAAAGAGCAGGGGCTGCAGTTGGTGGAGAACAGTTATTTCGATACCAGTTTTCGCTATGACGCCTTAAAAAAAGCCAAACAAAGTATGCAAAAAGTGCCACATCAGGCACAAAACTATCGTTTAGAAGCACCATGGCAACCAGAGTGGAATATGGGTACTGTCGGCGCAGTGGCGATAGATAGCACTGGTTTATTAACCGCAGCCACCTCAACGGGGGGGATGACCGCTAAGCGTTACGGTCGTATTGGTGATGCGCCTATTATTGGCGCTGGTAACTTTGCCGATAATGCCAGCTGCGCGGTTTCTGCGACAGGTCATGGTGAGTTTTTTATCCGTTACCGGGTTGCTTCAGATATCTGCGCCCGGGTGAAGTATCAGGGCATCAGTGCTGATAAAGCGGCCGATCAGGTGATTCAGCACGAACTGGCAAAAGTAGGGGGCACAGGTGGAGTGATCCTGATTGATCACAAAGGCAAAGTCAGCTGGAGCTTTAATACCGAAGGCATGTACAGAGCAAAAAGATCCGAAGGTGAAGCGGCGGTGACTGAAATTTTTAAACAGAGTTCAGCCAAGTAGCTGATGCTGGTCTACGCTTAAGCTGTTGTAGGTAAACGACAGTTTGAGGGAGCTATGGACTTACTAAAAATATCCGATCATATGAATCGTCACCCCGTGACTTTTACCGAAGAAATGTCAGTCGAGGAAGCAGTGAATAAACTGATCCTCGCTGAGCAACTCGGCGGGCCTGTGATCAATAAAGAGAAAAAGGTGATTGGTTTTGTGTCTGAGCAGGATTGTCTGTCCAGAATGCTATCCGGCACTTACCACTTGCAGCAATCTGCTTCAGTAAAAGATGTGATGCGTACCGAAGTGCTGACGGTCAAATCCTATCACGGCATAGTGGATTTAGCCCAAACCATGCTACAGGCCAAACCTAAAGTGTATCCGGTGGTGGATGACGATGGTTATCTGCTTGGCGTGATTAGCAGAACTGATGTATTGCGCGCTATTGACCTCGAGCTGCACTCCCATTACAAAGCTGTAAGTTGACGTATTTCCAGTAAAAGCACTGTTTTACGCGGTGCTTTTACTGGATCTAAAGCCCCTGAACTTGGTAGCATGTCGCCCCTATTTATTGAGGGCCTTGTGTTGACCGACTCTACTGCTAAACCTGCTGTTGCTAGCAATCACCTTAATACGGACGCTGAAATTTCTGTTGCCGCGCTTACCAAAGCCATACCTAATTCTTTATCCAAAGATCAGCATAGGTTTCGCCAGTCTTTACAGAACATTAAAAAGCAGCAGGATGAAAGTAAACAGCAGCAGTTAATGCAGCAATTGTCGGCAAAAATCACCGCTTCTATGCAGCTACGGGCTCAGCGCCAGGCCGCAGTTCCCGCTATTGACTACCCGGCTGAGCTGCCTGTGGTCGGTAAAAAAGACGATATTAAAGCCGCCATTGCCAAACATCAGGTGGTGATTATTGCCGGTGAAACAGGCTCGGGTAAAACCACCCAAATTCCAAAAATCTGTTTAGAGTTAGGTCGTGGTGTCGCCGGTATGATAGGCCATACCCAGCCACGGCGTTTAGCTGCGCGCAGTGTTTCTGCACGTTTGGCCGAAGAGCTAAAATGCCCTGTTGGTCAGCAGGTGGGTTATAAAATCCGTTTTGGCGATCACACAGCGCCCACCACCTTAGTTAAACTGATGACCGACGGTGTGCTGCTGGCTGAAATTCAGCAGGACAGATTTTTAAATCAATACGACACGCTGATCATCGACGAAGCGCACGAGCGCAGTTTAAATATCGACTTTTTATTGGGTTACTTAAAGCAGCTGTTGCCGCGCCGCCCTGATTTAAAAGTCATTATTACCTCGGCCACCATCGACCCGGAGCGTTTTGCTAAACACTTTTTTGATGCGCCTATTATAGAGGTGTCAGGCCGCACCTTTCCGGTAGAAACCCGTTACCGGCCACTGGCAGAAAATGACGATAAAGACGCCGACCAGCTGCAATCTATTTTTGATGCGGTCGAAGAGCTGTATCGAGAACCACCGGGCGATATTCTGATTTTCTTAAACGGTGAGCGAGAAATTCGCGACACAGCAGATGCGCTGGAAAAACTTAAACTGCCTCATACTGAAATTTTACCTTTGTATGCTCGTTTAAGTGCGGTAGAGCAAAACCGAATTTTTCAAACCGGCGTAGGGCGTCGTATCGTACTCTCGACCAACGTGGCAGAAACCTCCTTAACAGTGCCAGGTATTCGTTATGTGATAGACCCTGGCACAGTGCGGATTTCGCGTTACAGCTACCGCTCAAAAGTGCAACAGTTACCTATTGAAGCTATCAGTCAGGCCAGTGCCAATCAGCGTAAAGGCCGTTGTGGCCGTGTTGCAGCGGGTATCTGTATCCGCTTGTACAGCGAAGAGGATTTTAACAGCAGACCCGAATTTACCGACCCTGAAATTCTGCGCACCAACTTAGCCTCTGTTATTTTGCAAATGCTGGCCTTGGGTTTAGGTGATATTCAGGCCTTCCCGTTTCTGGAGCGGCCAGATAGTCGTTTTATTAACGACGGTATAAAGCTTCTGGAGGAGCTGGGCGCAGTTAAACCTCAGTCCAACAGCCATAGCTTGCAAATGACCGACTTAGGCCGACAAATCAGTCGTTTACCCGTCGACCCACGTTTAGCTCGTATGGTGTTTGCTGCGACAAAACACAGCTGTTTACAGGAAGTGCTGGTGATTGTCTCGGCCTTGTCGATCCAGGACCCTCGTGAACGGCCTTTGGATAAACAGCAAAAAGCCGATGAGTTACATGGTCGTTTTGCTGATCCTGATTCAGATTTTAGCGCCTGGTTAAAACTTTGGGCTTACTTGCAAGAGAAGCAGGACGAGCTGACCAATAACCAGTTCCGCCGTTTATGTAAACAAGAGCTTTTGAACTACCTTCGCGTGCGCGAATGGCAGGATTTATATGGTCAGTTGAGTCAGATTTGCACTGAGCAGCAGTGGAGCCTGAATTCGCAGGTGGCGTCTTATGAGCAAATCCATAGCGCTTTACTCACAGGTTTATTAGGCCAAATTGGTAGCCGCGACAGCGACGCCGATTATATGGGCCCACGTCAAAGCCGCTTTTTTGTCTTCCCAGGCAGCAGCTTATTTAAACGTAAACCTAAATGGGTAATGGCCGCTGAACTGGTAGAAACCTCCAAACTCTATGCCCGTGCTGTGGCCAAGATTGAGCCTGAATGGATAGAACCTGCTGCTATGCACCTGGTTAGCCGCAGTTACAGCGAGCCACATTGGGAGAAGAAAAAAGGTGCTGTGGTGGCCTATGAGCAGGTGTCTTTGTATGGCCTGATCATTGTGGGTAAACGCCCAGTGCTGTACAGCAAAATAGACCCAGCCACCTGCCATAAAATCTTTATCCGCAGTGCCTTGGTCGAACAAGACTTAGGCCTGAATGAAAGCTTTTTAGCTCATAACCAAAAGCTGATAGAGCAGGTCACTGAGCTGGAAGAAAAAGCCAGACGGCGCGATATTCTGGTCGATGAAGAAACGCTGGCTGATTTTTATGCTGAAAAAATCCCGGTTTGGGCTAATAACAGAGTCGATTTTGCCAAGTGGTGGAAAGAGGCTAAAGCCAAAGACGCAAAGTTGTTAAATTTGGATCTGGAACAGCTGTATAAGCGCGATGCCTCTGAAGTAACAGCAGACAAATTCCCCGAGTTCTGGCGTCAGGGCAATTTAACTTTGCCGCTGGATTATCATTTTTCACCGGGCGCGCCGGATGATGGGGTCAGTTTAGTGGTGCCTTTGTCTTTACTTAATCAGGTGGAAGAGCAGGGCTTTGACTGGCTCATTCCAGGCTTGCGGCATGATTTATTAGTGGCGCTGATTAAATGCCTACCCAAACAATACAGACGCAACTTTGTGCCAGCGCCCAATTACGCCGATGCCCTAATGCAGAGCATTAAACCCGAAGATGGGCCTTTGTTGGATGTGGTCAGCAACAGATTAAAGCGGATGTCCGGTGTGACTATTCCAGACGATGCCTGGGATTTATCCGGTATTGATACCCATCTGAAATTTAACTTTAAGGTGGTGGACGACAAAGGCAACACCTTAAAACAGGGCCGCTCTTTGGCGCTGTTAAAACAAGAGCTGCAAGGCAAAGTACAACAAAGTTTAAGCCAGGTAGCGGAGCAGGGCATAGAGCAGGAGCAATTGACGCAGTGGTCTTTTGGCCAGTTACCACGTGAGTACATCAAAATGCAGGCCGGTTATCAAATCAAGGCTTATCCGGCTTTGGTGGATAATAAAGATTCGGTCGCTATTAAATTATTGGATAACGCCGAACAAGCGGCAGAGCAAAGCAAACTGGGCCTGCGCCGATTGGTGCTGTTAAACGTACCATCGCCGGTCAAATACTTGCAGGAATCCTTGCCCAACAAAGCCAAGCTTGGGTTGTACTTTAATCCGTTTGGCAAAGTGCTGGAGCTGATAGACGACTGTATTGCAGCTGGTGTTGATCAACTGATCAGCGAGCAGCCCTGGCCTGAAACCGAAGCAGATTTTACCGCTGTCAAAGAAAAAGTCCGCGCTGAACTAGGGGAAACTGTTTTACGTATTGCACTCAAAGTAGAACAAATTTTAACCCTGGGTCATGAAATTCAGAAAAAGCTCAAAGGTAAAGTTGAGTTAAAGCATGTGCAGGGGCAGGGGGAAATCAAGCAACATCTGGACTCTTTGCTGTTTAAGGGCTTTGTCAGCACACATGGTGCAGTGCGTTTGGATGCGATTTTGCGTTATTTGCAGGCACTGCAAAAACGTCAGGAAAAACTGCCGGTGGATCCAAACCGCGACAGACTGATGTCGCACGAATACCAAAAAGCCGAAGAAGCCTACCAGAGCTTGTTGGGTAAGTATGCTGGCCGCGCTGTTCCGGAGCCTGTACTGGCTATCCGCTGGATGCTGGAGGAACTTAAGGTGTCCTTATACGCTCAAACTTTGGGAACGCCTTATCCGGTCTCGGTAAAACGCATTTTACTGGCGGTAAGTGAATTAAAGTAAATTTTTTGTCTGTTTTTTGGCAAATTGTTAAACACGCCATACACTTATGGTTAAACGCACAGATGCGTTTGCATGGAGATCTCAAGGATGCAGACAATGGAATTGAAGCAAAAAAAAGTCATGATAGTAGACGACGAAGATTTTATGTACCGTCTGCTGGAGCTGGCTTTGTCACCTTTTTATCAATTGTCCTATGCTAAAAGCGGTGTAGAGGCCTTGCAACTGGTGCTGCAACAGCAACCTGATCTGGTGATGATGGATATCTGTATGCCAGGTTTGGATGGTTTGGACACCTGCCGCTTGTTAAAAAATACTCCTGAAACAGGCCATATTCCTATTCTGATGATGTCAGGGCTGGACACGCCACGCGATGAAGTTATAGCGCTGGATGCAGGAGCTGACGCTTTTGTCAGCAAACCTATCAGCGCCCGCCATATTCAGATGCTGGTTGATGATTTACTCTGTAGCCATTCACACAAATAAGGCTTTACAGCGGCTTATTGCGGATCTATAAAAGAAGCCTACCCCAATAAAGACAGTAATACAGCTTATGTTAGGCCACAGTGATAAACGTAACTACTACCGTATGATGGTGAATGCTCAGGTGGAGTTGATGATCAACGATCCGCAATCGGGCCGCGTGATCAACGCTATTTGCCGTGATTTAAGTGCAACAGGTATGTCGCTTGAGATCGATGAACCTCTTGAAATGGGCATTATGCTTTACATCAAAATGGAAAGCTCCAACCCAAGTATTCCGCCTTTATCTGCTCATGCGAAGGTGATGCGCTGTGCACAGGAGCAGGAGGATTGTTATCAGTTGGGTGTGCAGATTATCGAGCTGAATTAAAAAAATGTGCTGGTAAACAGTAGCTTATTTTTTTATAGTCCATGCCAACACATCTCTTTTAAGGTTGTAGCTTGTTGTGTCAGACATTGCTCCCGTTATATCGCAACAAGCTTGGGTAATACAGTTTTTATGGTGCCTTCAACCATCTGCAGACTAATAGCCTCAGCAATACTTACTCCCGGAATATCGATAGATGCATTGTCCATCCAGCGCCATAAATAAGTGCTGCCTGATTCGTCGCTAATCAACGGAAAAATGCAGGACAATTCTTGCAAATCACGCTCTACTGTTCTTTTTGACACCTCAAATCCTGCATCTTTAAGTAAATGACACAGCTGTAAGGCTGAGCAACCTGGATCACGGGTTGGTAACAGCTTTAGCATTTCCCAGTGCCGGCTTAGTGTGTTTCGGGATTTAATAGCTGACATAGAACATCTGTACTTTTTATCGTGAGGAAATAAAAAGCCACCAAAAAAAGGTGGCTTCTTCGCTAAGCTAGATTCTAAAGCAAAAACCTACTTCACCAGCACCAGACTAAAAGTGGTGGGGACCATTGGGCTGATGGATTTCACGCCTGCCAGTTCACGTAGTTTTTCTACGCCAGCGTTTAATTCAAACTTGTTTACGTCCAACATAATGGGCGCAACTGTGGTGACGACCAATTGGCTGTCTGACACTTTGGTCACTTTTACTTTGGCCGTCAGGCTTTGGGTTTTCGTCAGTAAGGTTAAATCTAACGCTTGATCAACAACCACGCTGTCACCGGTTTTTAAACCTGCCAGAACTTTGCTGTCGACTTTGCCTTTGGCATTGATGCTAGCGTATTGTTTGGCGGTTAACACGTGTTCCAGAATACGTTCGTTACGAATTGGAATCATAGTGTCGATACTCATGGCTGGGATAGCCACTGCAAAATCACCTGCTTCAGTTAAGCTGCCTGTTAAATCTTTAAAGCTGTGGGTTTCAGCCACTACGTCATTTTTAACCGAAACAAAATTCAGGCTGGATTGCGCACTGTTGACAGACCAGTCGGCGGCGGCAGAAAAACTTAAGGCTGCGGCCACTACTAAAGCTAATTTTTTCATTGTCATCGAACACTCCTTAGTGGATGGGCGAAGGCTAGTGCCTCTGCTTAAAATACCTTACAAACTAAACCTTTCAGATAATGACCCTCAGGGTAGAAGCTGGCAATGGGGTGGTCGCTGGACTGACTGAGTTTCTCGATAAACAAGCAATCTTTGTTCGCATCCAGTGCAGCGTCGGCCACTATTTTCTGAAACAGCATGTCTTCCATTAAGCCAGAGCAGCTGAAGGTCAGTAACAAACCACCTGGTTTGACCAATTGCATAGCGACACGATTGATATCTTTATAACCGCGGGCGGCTTGCATCAACTGGGCTTTGCTGTCGGCAAATTTTGGTGGGTCTAAAATCACCATGTCAAACAACTTGCCTTGCTCTTTGTATTCGCGCAGCAACTTAAATACGTCCTGTTTGACGTTGTTGGACTTGTCCAGTTCAATGTTATTCAACGCTAAATTGCGTTCTGCGGTTTTTAAGGCTAAATCCGACATATCGACGTTGGTGACATGGGCCGCACCACCTTGTAAGCAGGACAGCGCAAAAGTGCCGGTGTAGCTAAAGCAGTTCAGTACGGTCTTGCCTTTGGCTAAGCGACCTGCAGCAGCACGTGAATCACGTTGGTCCAGATAAAAACCTGTTTTGTGACCGTTAACCACGTCCACCAGAATGTTCATGCCGTTTTCTAAAATCACCACTTCGCCGCTATCGCGTGGTAAATGCAACCAGCCGGTGACTGGTTTTAAGCCTTCTTTTTTACGTACATCCACATCTGAGCGCTCGTAAATGCTGTAGTCAGGGAAGATTTGTTTTAAGGCTTCGACAATCAGTTCGCGGTTGGCATCTGCACCAGCGGATAATAACTGGCAAACCAGTACATCGGCGTATAAATCGATAGTGACACCTGGTAAACCATCAGATTCAGCTGCGACTACACGTAAACCATTGGTTTGGTTTAAATCGTACATATCCTGGCGCACAGACCAGGCGCGCTGAATACGGCGGGTGAAAAAGGCCTGATCAATTTGTTCTTTTTCATTAAAAGTCCAGGCGCGTACCCGAATTTGCGAGTCAGCTGAATAAGCACCACGACACAACCATTTGCCATCGTGGGTCAGTACGTCTACAGTTTCGCCCGACACTGGTTTGCCTTTGACCTGCAGCACCGCTTTAGAAAATACCCAAGGGTGGCGGCGTCTTAAGGATTTTTCGCGTTCGGGTTGTAAAATGATACTGTGAGACATAGGTCAACTCTGTAGATGGGCAAGGGGCGCTATTTTAGTGAAGAGCGCGCAAAAGCTAAAGCAAAACTATAACAAGTTAAAGGTAAATAGATGCAAAACTATCAGATCCCAGCTCAAATGACCGCTATTGAGGTGATTAATCTGGGCAAGCAAAGCCAGTTGCAGCAAACCACAGTGGCTGTTCCAAAGTTAAAAGCCGGGCAGGTGCTGGTGAAAGTCGCGGCGGCCGGTGTTAACAGAGCTGATTTATTACAGCGCTCCGGGCTTTATCCGCCGCCAGCTGGCGAGTCTGATATTTTAGGGCTGGAAGTTGCGGGTTCAGTGGTGGCCGTGGCAGCTGATGTATCAGCAGAATGGCTTGGTGAGGCTGTTTTTGGTTTAGTGCCTGGCGGTGGTTATGCGCAGTATGTGGCGTTGCCTGCAGAGCATTTAATTAAAAAACCTGTGTCTTTGGGCATGAGCGAAGCGGCAGCTTGTGCGGAGGTGTTTTTAACTGCATTTCAGGCGATGCGTGTTGTCGGGAGTTTACCGGATCAAGGGGCCTTGTTAGTGCATGCCGGAGCCAGTGGTGTTGGTACTGCAGCTATTCAGTTAGGTAAAGCTTTGGGTTGTTTTGTTGCTGTCACTGTAGGTTCAGATGACAAAGCCAAAGCGTGTTTAGCCTTAGGCGCTGATGTGGCTGTCAATTATAAAACTCAGGATTTTGTTACTGAATTAAAAGCAGCGCGCCCTCAAGGCTTTGATTTAATTATCGATCCTGTAGCGGGGGACTATATAACCAAAGATATTCAGCTGTTGGCACTGGATGGCCAAATTGTCGTGCTGTCTATGCTGGGTGGCCGTATGACACCAGAGCTGGATTTAGGCCTGATGCTGAAAAAACGCGGCCAGCTTTTATGCTCCACACTTCGAAATCGAACTGACGGCTACAAAGCGGCGTTAATCAGTGATTTTAATCAGCAGTTTGGAATGGCTTTGGCTGAAGGAAAACTAAAGCCTGTGCTGGCGCAGAGTATCGACTGGGCTGAAGCGGAGCGGGCGCATCAGTTACTGGCGTCAAATGCTGTGGTAGGGAAACTGGTCCTTACTCTGTTTTGATACGGGCGACGGCCTAAAAAACAAACCGGCTTAGACCGGTTTGTTTTCATCTTTGTGCTGGTCCTGATCGGGGGCAGTGATAGCTTCTGTTGGATTTATCTGTACTTCTGGTACAGCCGCTGTGTCCATACTACTTAACTCTTGATCTGCTGTAGGTAACTCAGCATCCGGATGATGTGGATGCACCATTTGCTCTTGCACCATTTGTTCGTCCACCCGAGGATCTAAAGCCGCGGCTAAAGGCGAAGACACTAAATCGCCGGATGCCATCACATAATCTTGCGATACTTCTTTATCTTGTTGTTTTTGCTGATAATTAACCTGAGTTAAGCGTAAAAACAGCAACAGGGTACAAAGTGCCATAAAGCCGTACAACATGCTATTACCCACCAGTTGCATAAAACCTGAAGCTATTAAAGGCCCGATACAAGCGCCCATACCAAAGGTCAGCAAAATAGTGGCGGATAAAGCCACCCTATGTTCCTGTTCTACGTTCTGGTTCGCCAGCGCTGTGGCCAGCGGGTATAAGGTAAAAGCCAGAATGCCAAAAGCAAAAGTGAAGACAAGCGCAAAAATGCCACTTAACGGCAAAATCGCAATACAAAGCACTACAGCACCTAACAACACTGTGTTAATGCGGATAAGACGACTACGACGTATTCTGTCGGACAAACGGCCCATAGGCCACTGCGCTAATAAGCCTGCAATCACAGTAGTGGCCATATAAGCCGCTACTTGTTCAGTAGTGGCGCCGCTATGGGCTATATATGCCGGAGCCAAGCCATAAAAGGAACCTACAATCACGCCAGCCATCGCAATGGTGGTCAGCGACTGTGGCACTTTTTGCCAGAACAGTTTGATTTTAAGTGGCGCAGGTTGCAAAGGCGCAGGGTGAATACGACGGGTTAAGGCCAAAGGCACAATACAAAGCGCAAAACACATAGCAACAATCAGCAGAGGTTTTAGGGTTAATTCCGGGTTTAAGCTAATCGCCAATTGGCCCAGCACTAAGCCTAAATACGAGACAATCATATAACTGGCAAAGACTGTGCCGCGGTTTTTGCTGTCAGCTTGCTCATTCAGCCAGCTTTCCAGCACCATATACATGCACATCATGCCCATACCCACCATCAGGCGCAGCACCAGCCAAATGGCTAAATCGTCTATTAAGGCATGGCCCAAAGCGCTTGCTGTGGTAATACCGGCACTGGCAACAAAAGCACGAATATGCCCGACGCGAGCAATAAGTTTATGACCTATTTTTGAACCAGCCACCAAACCCAGATAATAAGCCGACATCATGCCGCCTATCCAAATTTGTGCGGCAGAGTCTGCGGCAAGGCGCAAACCTAAATAAGTGGTTAGTACCCCAGAGGCGAGTACCATCAATAAAGTGGCAAAATACAACGAAGAAAACGAACGCAGAATGTTAGACATAAAGCTTCCTGCAAACGGCTACGAAAAAGGGCGGGAGATTTACATCGGACCCGCCCGTATTTTTACTTCACTCTCATACCAGGCGTAGCACCATCATCTGGTGTTAACAGGAAAATATCACTGCCACCAGGGCCTGCGGCCATGACCATACCTTCGGACATGCCAAAACGCATTTTACGTGGCGCTAAGTTCGCCACCATCACCGTCAGACGGCCAATTAACTGCTCTGGCTGATACGCGGATTTAATACCAGCAAACACCTGACGTTGCTCATTGCCTAAATCCAGTTGCAGTTTCACCAGCTTGTCCGCACCTTCAACGTGTTCGGCATTGATAATGCGGGCAACCCGTAAATCCAGCTTAGCAAAGTCATCAATGCTAATGGTTTCACCAATAGGCTCAATAGCGGCGTCTGAAGATACAGCCGCAGGAGCTGCTTTTGTTTCCGCGGCTTTTGGTGCAGCAACAGCAGCTGTAGGTTGTAAGTTTTCTTTTGAGCCTTCGATCATAGCTTCTACCTTGGTCATTTCGACGCGTTGCATCAGAGGCTTAAATACGTTGATGCTGTGATTGGTTAAAGCGGTCTGATAAGTCGACCAGCTTAATTCGTCGTTTAAAAACAGTTCCACTTCTTTGGCCATAGCCGGCAGCACTGGTTTTAAGTAATGCATCAGTACGCGGAACAGGTTAATACCCATAGAACAGACTAAATGCGCTTCGGTTAAGGTCGCTTCATTTTTTGCCAGCACCCAAGGCGCTTTGGCATCTATATACTGGTTGGCTTTATCGGCCAGCGCCATAATTTCGCGGATAGCACGGGCAAATTCACGTTTCTCAAAGCTTTCGGCAATGGTTTCGCCTGCAGCCGTAAATTCAGCTAATAAAACAGGTTCTGCAATGTCTGTGGCTAACTTGCCATCGAATTTTTTGCTGATAAAGCTGGCGCAGCGGCTGGCGATATTCACCACTTTACCTACTAAGTCTGCATTCACTTTTTGCGCAAAGTCTTCCAGATTTAAGTCTAAGTCAGTGATATTGCTGGTGAGCTTGGACGCAAAGTAATAACGCAGATACTCCGGGTTTAAATGATCCAGATAAGTACGGGCTTTGATAAAGGTGCCACGAGACTTGGACATTTTGGCGCCGTTGACAGTAACAAAACCGTGCGCATAGACAGAAGTAGGTTTACGGTAACCCGCGCCATCTAACATAGCTGGCCAGAACAAGCTGTGGAAATAGATAATGTCTTTGCCGATAAAGTGGTAAATCTCAGCGTCTGAGTCTTTTTGCCAGAACTGGTCAAAGTTTACGCCGGTTTTATCACAGTAGTTTTTAAAGCTGGCTAAGTAGCCGATCGGCGCGTCCAACCAGACATAGAAAAACTTGCCTGGCGCACCTGGAATTTCAAAGCCAAAATAAGGTGCGTCGCGGCTAATATCCCATTGCTGCAAACCATCGGTAAACCATTCCTGTAGTTTGTTCGCCATTTCGTCCTGCAATGAACCACTGCGGGTCCAGTCTTTAAGCATGTGCTCAAAAGCTGGCAGGTCGAAGAAATAGTGTTCGCTGTCTTTGAGTACTGGAGTTGCACCTGACACCACTGAGCGCGGGTTCTTCAGTTCAGTTGGGCTGTAGGTTGCGCCACAAACATCACAGCTATCACCGTTTTGATCCAAAGCGCCACATTTAGGGCAGTCACCTTTAACAAAACGATCCGGCAGGAACATTTGTTTTTCAGGGTCAAACAACTGGCTGATGGTTTTACGTTTGATATAACCACCTTGATCCAGTTTGGTATAAATCTCGCTGGCAAACTGACGGTTTTCTTCGCTGTGCGTGCTGTGGTAGTTATCAAAACCTATTAAAAAATCGGCAAAGTCGGCCTGATGCTCTTGCGAGGTTTGCGCAATCATCTGCTCTGGTGTGATCCCCAGTTGCTGAGCTTTGAGCATAATAGGGGTGCCATGAGCATCGTCGGCGCAGACGTAATAACACTGATGACCACGGGCTTTTTGGAAACGGGACCAGATATCAGTCTGAATATATTCCAGCATATGACCTAAGTGAATGGGGCCATTGGCATAAGGTAAAGCACTGGTGATCAAAATTTTGCGTTGTGTCATCGATAACTCATAGATATATCACTGAAAAAAGTGACTTAATGATACAATAGCGCGCGTTAAAGCGCACCAGTTCAACAGCAGCAAAACGCTGAAAAGCTGGTAAAGTGTGCGCAAAAGACAGTTCACAGGAATTGAACCCGTTCAGCAACACAAATTGAGTGAGACGATGTGGTTTAAATGGTTTAAAAAAGCGGCAGAACAGTCATCTTCAGCCGATGGCATGCCAGAACTCTTAGCCAAAACTTTGGCTGAATTTCAAAGCAGTGAATTTCCTATGCCGCTGGATAGCTTAATTCAGCAGGCCAGTTTTAATGCGAAACAGAATAGCCTGAGCTTAACGCTGAAGTTTCCATGGTCCTCTTTGGCTGATGAATTATTACCTGTACTGCAGCAGGTGCAGCCTGGTTTGACATTGGAACTTCGAAGCGACAACAGCGCAGAACCTGCCTATCGCACTATCAAACAAGTGATTTTGGTGGCGTCTGGCAAAGGTGGTGTCGGCAAAAGCACTACTGCTGTTAATCTGGCGGTGGCGTTAGGCTTAGAAGGCGCCAAAGTAGGGCTTTTGGATGCGGATATTTATGGTCCTTCCATTCCAACTATGTTGGGTTTAAAAAACGCCAAAGCAGAATCAGCCGACGATAAGCATTTATTACCTAAACAAGCTGCCGGTATTTATCTGCAGTCGATCGGTTTTTTAGTTGACCCGGAACAAGCCTCGGTCTGGCGTGGCCCTATGGCCAGTCAGGCGTTGCTGCAGCTATTAAACGAAACCTTGTGGCCGGATTTAGATTATTTAATAGTCGATATGCCCCCTGGCACAGGCGATATTCAGCTCACTATGTCGCAAAAATTGCCAGTGACCGGGGCTTTAATAGTCACAACACCGCAGGATGTGGCTTTGGCTGATGCACAAAAAGCCATTTCTATGTTTCGCAGCGTGAATATTCCTGTACTTGGACTGGTGGAAAACATGAGTTTTTACCAGTGCAGTCACTGCGGTGAAATCGACGATATTTTTGGTACCAATGGCGGCTTAGAATTGGCTGAACGTTATCAGGTGCCTGTGTTGGGGCAGTTACCCTTACAAAAACAAATACGTCAGTCTTGTGATGCCGGAACGCCGTTCGTGCTGAACAGAGCCGAAAGCGGTACTGGTTTTTACCGGGCTATAGCACGACAATTGAGCTTTGCTTTATATTGGAACTCCCAACATCAGCAAGCGCAGCAACCCGATATTATTTTTACGGATGATTAACCATGAGATTGTGTGACCGCGACATTGAAGCCTATATCGAAGCAGGCAAGATCCAAATTACACCACGGCCAACACCGGATATGATCAGCGGTGTCAGCGTGGATATTCGCTTAGGCCATAAATTCCGCACTTTCCGTGCTTATGCTGCACCTTTTATTGATTTAAGCGGCCCACGAGAAGAAGTGGATTTAGCGCTGAATTCAGTGATGAGCGATGAAATTGTGCTGACAGATGATGAAGCTTTTTTTCTGCATCCGGGCGAACTGGCTTTGGCTATTACGCTGGAATCCGTCACGTTGCCTGCCGACATAGTCGGTTGGTTGGATGGCCGTTCTTCCTTAGCCCGCCTGGGTTTAATGGTGCATGTCACAGCACACCGCATCGATCCGGGCTGGTCTGGCAACATAGTGTTGGAGTTTTATAACAGTGGTCGTTTACCGCTGGCGCTTCGGCCTAATATGAAAATTGGTGCATTAAATTTCGAAACTATGACAGGTGAAGCGGCCCGCCCATACAACAAAAGAGTCGATGCGAAGTATCAGCAGCAAACAGGTGCGGTAGCAAGTCGTATTAGCCAGGACGACCAGAGCTAAAAAACTGCTTCGTATTTGAAGCTGTGGCGTTGTTAACGGCGCCAATCGCCTCAGAAATGAAAAAGCCCATACAAAAGTGGTATGGGCTGAAGCAATAAAGCAAAAATGAAGCGGGGTAATTATGCAATATATTTGCATAGCTTCGCAACCTGGCTTTTTTAGATTTTTTCATTTTTTTGGCTATTCCTGTCGCATTCACTGAATACTTAGTTAAAAAAACAGAATTTATCCAAAGAGTTGTAAGACTCATTCAAAGTGCAACCTCAGATCTGATTGCGTCAAGGAGTGTTCAATGCAGGCCGCCAGTTTTATCCGTCTTTTTAGCTTGGCCGCTATCTGGGGCTCATCGTTTTTGTTTATGCGTATTGCTGTTGGCAGTTTAGGGCCTGCAGCCTTAATGACGGGCCGGGTGTTGTTTGCGGCGTTGTTTCTGGGGTTGATGGGCTGGTTGTTGAAAAAGCATCAATTGGATTTAAAAAATAATTGGAAGCATTTTTTTATCCTCGGCTTTTTTAACTCAGCTTTACCGTTTTTGTTATTTGCCTATGCAGCGCAAACTTTAACAGCGTCAGTTTTATCTGTACTCAATGCCACAGCTCCTATCTGGGGGGCTTTGATAGGTATCATGGTGTTCCGGCAAGCTTTAACTTTACGAATTGCAACAGGCTTAGTGCTTGGCATCAGTGGTGTAGCCATATTGGTGGGTTTTGACCCTGTAGTGCTGGAACCCGGAGCTTTAGTGGCCGTGTGTTGTGCGGCAGGCGCTGCTTTTTGTTATGGCATCGCTACTCATTACACACGTTTAGCAAAATCGGTCGCGCCTTACACCAATGCTCACGGCAGTATGTGGACCTCAACCCTGATGCTGGCTCCTGTGATGTTGTTTATGCCGGTACAAACGGATATCAGTCTGAATGTAGCTGCTGCAGTTCTGGCTCTGGGTGTACTTTGTACAGGTGTAGCTTATTTGCTCTATTTCCGTTTAGTTCAGGACGAGGGGGCAACGCCGGCTTTAACTGTGACCTTTTTAATTCCTGTCTTTGGCGTATTCTGGGGTCATGTGTTTTTAAACGAGGTTTTAGGCTGGCATACTTTTGTTGGAGTAGCTGTGGTTGTTATCGGCACTTCGTTAGTCACAGGTTTTAAACCTTCGGCGCTTTTTAAAGTCAAAGCCTAAACTGTAGCCAGTATTCAGAAGCTGTTCAGACAATACTTGCTATAAACCGATGCAAGCTGGTGATAAATCCATCAGTCGATGAAATTTTTTAGAGTGTGGCGTCGGATCTCGCGACACTTTTACCTTTAGATCCGGGTTTTAGCGGCCACAAAAGTGGCAGGAGCTTACAATGCGTGCCCTGATGAAATGCTTACCTTTGCTTTCAGTGGCTTTATTCCCAGCCTTGTTGGTTGCCCCTGTGGCAGCACAACAAACCGCCAGTGCCGGTAGCACTGTGCAAAGTTTTAGTCAGGCTGAGCTGGACGCTATGCTTGCCCCCATTGCTTTGTACCCGGATACAGTATTGTCGCATGTGCTGATTGCCTCGACTTACCCGCTGGAAATCATTAAAGCCAACAGGTGGGTGGAAGAACATCCAAACTACAGTGCTGAACAAGCGTTGCAGGAAGTTGAAGATGAAGATTGGGACCCAAGCGTAAAAGCTTTGGTGCCTTTCCCGCAGTTGCTGGAACGTATGAGCGACGATATTGACTGGACTCAGCGTTTAGGCGACGCCTTTTTAGGTCAGGAAGCGCAAGTGATGACCAGTATCCAGACTTTGCGTAATAAAGCTTATGCTGCAGGTAATCTGGATAAGCAAGAACATATTAAAGTGGTCAGGCAAGAAAAAACCATCATCATTGAACCCGCCTCTCCGCAAGTTGTGTATATTCCTTATTACGACCCTTATGTTGTGTATGGACCCTGGTGGTGGCGCAGTTATCAACCCGTCTACTGGCATGTCCCGGTAGGTTATGCTGTCCATCGCGGATTTTCCTGGGGTGTGGGTATTCAGATTGCCCCTGGTTTTTATTTCAGTAGTTTCCACTGGCCACGTCGTCAGATTGTGGTGATCGATCATCACCATCATTGGCGCGAACCTTACTACTATCGCAGTCATCAGATTATTCACCATAAGAATTCTCATCATTGGCGTCATAACCCGCACCACAGGCGTGGTGTGAGCTACCACGCGGGTTATCAGCCAACACGTGAGTTCAGTGGTCAGCGCAGTTATCAGAATAGAGAACAGCAAAGAGAATGGGCCGCCCAGACCCGCGAAAACAAAGGTTATGCTCCAGATCGAAAAGTGAATACTCAGAAAGAGCAGCGCTTTGCAGAAAAAGATCGTCAATTTGAACGCAATAAAAAAGGCGATGACCTGATGCGTCGTGCCAAAGAAGAAGGTCCACGCGCTCAGGTAGAGCCGACAAACTCCCGCGAGTTGAGGGACAGGCAGCAACAGTTGCGTCAGGAGCTAAAAAATAACAATCGTCAGGATCCTGTACTAGACCGTACGGTAAGGCAACCAGGAGCAGAAATGATCCGCCCTGAGCGCACTTACCAGACCCAAAGGACTGAACAAGCGAAATTTGAGCGTCCTGTGCAACAACCACGAGTGGATACGGTGCGACCAGAGCGGAGTTATCAGACGCCTCGCATTGAACAGCCCAGATTTGAGCAACCTAAAGTTGAACGCAGCTATCAGCAGCCGCGTATCGAACGCAGCTACCAACAACCTCGTGTTGAGTCGCCCAGAGTAGAACGTAGTTATCAACAACCAAGGCAACCCAGGATGGAGCAGCCACGAGCGCAAAGCAGAGAGATGCGTGGCGGTGAAGGTCGCCGGCAAATCGAATAACAGACTGTATCAGACTTAAAAAGGCAGCGTTGGCTGCCTTTTGTATAATTCATATCGACTTATCAAAAGGACAATCCGATGAATGTCATTATAAAAGCTGTAGTTACTGCCTCGACGCTACTGATGGTATCTTTTAGTTCATTCGAAACCTCTGCACAATCTCCGCTGTTAAAAGAGCAAATTGAATCCATAGTCATTGGAAAAAAAGCCACTGTAGGCGTTGCAGTGTGGGGGCCTGACGATCTGGAACCTTTACTGATTAATCCTTTTGAAAAATTCCCAATGCAAAGTGTATTTAAATTGCATTTAGCTATGTTGGTACTGCATCAGGTTGATCAGGGAAAGTTGGATTTAAATCAGACCGTTATCGTAAACAGGGCTAAGGTTTTACAGAATACCTGGGCTCCGATAATGAAAGCGTATCAGGGAGACGAGTTTAGTGTTCCAGTGCAGCAACTGCTGCAATACTCGGTCTCGCACAGCGATAACGTGGCCTGTGATTTTTTATTTGAACTGGTTGGTGGACCAGCTGCTTTGCATGACTATATCCAGTCTATGGGTATAAAGGAGACCGCTGTGGTCGCAAATGAAGCGCAGATGCACGCCGATGATCAGGTGCAGTATCAAAACTGGACCTCGATGAAGGGGGCCGCAGAGATCCTGAAAAAGTTTGAGCAAAAAACACAGCTGTCTGAAACCTCGCAGGCTTTGTTATGGAAGTGGATGGTCGAAACCACCACAGGACCAGAGCGGTTAAAAGGTTTGTTACCAGCAGGTACTGTGGTCGCACATAAAACTGGTACTTCGGGTGTCAGAGCCGGGAAAACTGCGGCCACTAATGATTTAGGTATCATTCTGTTGCCTGATGGACGGCCCTTGCTGGTTGCTGTTTTTGTGAAAGACTCAGCCGAGTCAAGCCGAACCAATGAAGCTATCATTGCGCAGGTTGCTCAGGCTGCGTATCAATTTGAATTGAAAAAGCTTTCTGCCCTAAGCCCAAATTAACAGACTATCAGCACTATCTAAGCCGCTGACTCTGGTTGTACACTAAAGCTATGGTTTGAAATTGGAGTAGGTTATGCAGTTATTAGGTTCAGTGGCTTCCCCTTTTGTTCGTCGTTTACGTTTAGTACTGGCAGGGCAACCTTATCAGTTTGTAGCGCTTAATATTTTTGAGTCTGAAGGCCGTTCAGTGTTGGTACAACATAATCCGGCACGCAAAGTGCCTGTGTTAGTGGATGGAGAGCAGGTTATTTTTGATTCAGGCGTAATTTATCGTTATTTGGCTTCGAAACTGAAATTCAAACCATTGAGCTGGGATCAGGAAAACGGTCTGACGACCATCAATGCCTGCACAGACTCCTTGGTTGAATTACTGCTTTGTAAGCGCTCAGGTTTTGACGTGACTGAAGATAAATTGTTTTTTAATCTTCAGCATGAGCGAATTCAGGCGACGCTAGAGGCACTTGAGCAACAAATCAGGGCAGGGCATTTCGGTGACTGGGACTATCCTGGTATCAGTCTGTTCACTTTAATCGACTGGATATTGTTCCGCGATTTAGTCGACTTAAAACCCTTCCCTGTATTATTACAGTTCAGAAATGCGCATTTAAACCGGCCGATGGTCGCTGAAACCGACCCGCGTTTAAGCTAAAAACAACAGGTCAGAGCCAAGACTCTGACCTTTATTATTTATTCCACACCAATAAAGCCGCCGGTTTGATGCGCCCATAATTGAGCGTAAATACCGCCTTTGGCGATCAGTTCCTGATGACTGCCTTGTTCCACAATACGACCTTGATCCAGAACGATCAGCCTGTCCATAGCTGCTATGGTAGATAAACGGTGTGCAATGGCTATAACCGTTTTGCCTATCATCAACTGAGTCAGACTATGCTGAATAGCTGATTCTACTTCGGAGTCCAGCGCTGAGGTGGCTTCATCCAAAATCAGAATAGGGGCGTTTTTCAGTAAAACCCGAGCTATTGCAATACGTTGACGTTGACCACCAGAAAGCTTGACTCCACGTTCGCCCACCTGAGCGTCGTAGCCACTGTTGCCTTTAGGATCGGTAAGCTCCTGAATAAAAGCATCGGCTTCGGCTAAACGGGCTGCTTCAATCATTTCCGCTTCGGTAGCGCCAGGACGACCATATAAAATATTTTCCCTTACAGTACGGTGTAGCAGGGAGGTATCCTGGGTCACCATAGCTATATGAGCGCGAAGACTTTCCTGGGATACAGTTTTGATGTCCTGACCGTCTATCAAAATCTGGCCTGAATTGACATCATAAAAGCGCAGCAGTAAGTTCACCAGCGTGGATTTACCAGCACCAGAACGGCCGACTAAACCTACTTTTTCACCGGGTTTAATCGACAAGTCCAAACCATCAATCACAGGACCATGTTCACCTGCTGCTTTGCCGTAGTTAAAGTTCAGTTGCTTAAACTCAATCTGACCTTGTGGCACTTCAAGCGGCTTAGCATCAGCTTTGTCGATGATTTGCTGAGGCTGAGACAAAGTCGCAATACCATCTGCCACAGTACCTATGTTTTCAAACAGTGCACTGACTTCCCACATGATCCACTGCGACATACCATTTAAACGCAGCGCCAGACTGACTGCGATGGCAATAGAGCCCACAGTGACGGCATTGACAGACCAAAGCCATATCGCCAGCGTGGCAATAGAGAACACCAACAGATAGTTCAGACCCTGCACACAAATATTGAGCCAGGTAGCCAGTCGCATTTGTCTGTACACAGGCACCAGAAACAGCTGCATGCTATCGCGGGCGTATTCTGACTCACGAGCCGTGTGTGAAAACAGTTTAATAGTGCTGATATTGGTGTAGCTGTCGACAATACGGCCTGTCATTTCTGAACGGGCATCGGCTTGTTCTGTTGCTACTTGTTTCAGTCTCGGCACAAAATAAAACTGCAAGCCGGTGTACATGACTAACCAGGCAATCATCGGCAGTACCAAGCGCCAATCTGCATCGGCGATCAGATACAGCATAGAGCCAAAATACACCACCACATACACCATCACATCCAGCAGCTTGGTGGCCGTTTCGCGCACTGCCAAAGCCGTTTGCATCACTTTAGTGGCGATACGACCAGCGAATTCATTCTGGTAGAAACCCAAACTTTGTTTTAGTAAATAACGATGCGCCAGCCAGCGGATCGACATAGGGTAGTTACCCAATATAGTTTGGTGGATCAGGGCTGAGTGAAAAAATACCAAACCAGGCAACACCAGCAACATCACTATGGCCATAGTGATCAAGGTATCCTGCTCTTCCTGCCAGAAAGTAGCCGGATTCTTGGTTACCAACCAATCGACTAATTGCCCCATATAGCCAAATAAGGACACTTCTAATGCGGCCAGTAAGGCTGTCGCAATAGACATCAGGATCAGTGGCAACACCATGCCTTGACTGTAATGCAAACAAAATGCAAACAGGCCTTGAGGTGGCTGAGTTGGCTCTTTATCAGGGAAAGGGTTGGTTAAGCGTTCAAAAAAGCCCAGCATAAAATTTCTCAGCAGCAACGAAAAAGGCGATTATTGTACGTCAAAATTTAAAAAACAGATGTAACTATTTGATGAAAGCCCGGTTTTGAGCGGCCATCTTATTTGATTACCTATGGCTTATGATTTGCTTTTTTGCTGAACAGAACAGCAGATTGTTGAAAATAAATACAAAAAAAATCTGAAAAATCCAAAAGATGCTATATCACGTGAACTCAGCAGCTTAGATTTATTTGAGGACCATTAATAGGTAATAACTGGAAAATCTATAACTTAGCTTCTGTTTTGTCAGCTTGCAAAGGACTTTTTGCTTTCTACACTGAAAATACAGAGTACCCGAATCAGGGTGTTGTCTCGTCTTACAGGAGTGTTGAAATGGATGCCAAAGAATTATTGGTCTACATGAAGCAGGCTGAACTGCAAGCTGAGTTAGTCGTTGAGGCTGGTCAGCAACTGGACAGAGCCATCAAACAATTACATGACTGGTCTGAAGATTGGGATTGTCAGCGCCGGGCTTGTGAAGATATGTACGATGCCGTGCATTTAATTCTGATCCATAGCTATCAATTATCCCGGATTTTCTGGCCCGCCAAGTGTTGCGGAGAACTGGGGCTGGATTTGTGTCATAGAGCCATGGCGCTGCGAAGTGAAATCAACCTGCCTGATCTAAACCATCCACTGCGGAATGAGGCGTTATGGCGTCATGCAGATGAGCTGGATCATTCAGTGCGGGATAATACTGCTCTGCGTCGTTATCAAGCGCATCATTTAACCGGTTTTAATCAGGTGATCACCTGGATGGATAATGAAGCCATGTTTTGCTGGCTTGAACCTGCCAGTAAAACCTTTGTGTTTCATGCCGAGGAGTTTGCTTTAGCCCAATTACTGGATGCTGTGCATCAGGTTCAGCAAGATATTCAGAATTTTCTTAACAAGCAGCATCAGTCAAATCTAAAGGTGCCCAAAGCTGGCGTGTATCACTATGAGAAGCAGTGGGCTAACTAGTTGTGGTGGCTTTGAAAGGCCTCCATTTGAGTCGTTTGATCTTCAGATTTTAAGAATTACTTTATAACCAGTTTTGTTATTTTATTTCATCAGCCGAATATATCCATAAGCTGAGATACTGCGAACTTTGTATTCTTTTATTCGTAATGCCACTTCTGCCTGATAATCTTCAAGATATAAATGCAAGTCGTCCTGAAACTTCTCAGTTGCCTTTTTTCGTTCGAACGGATTGGCAATTCTCTCCGCGTCATAAGCCTGCAGGCAAAGGCAATGAGCTCTTCCTTTCATTTCCTTTGCAACAGTGCTTTCAATCTGTCTGACCGTAGGAGATGATGCAATATGTTTGTAAATCAAGATGCAGCATATGGTACAAGCCACTGATAATGTACAAGAAAGCAGAGCTAGCATAAGACTTGAATTCCTCTTCTCATATTAATCACGCTAGAGATCAGCCAAATGACTATTGCTGATGCAACGGCGATATTAATGGATGGCACACCATATTTGTAAACAGACGGCAGTACATCCGTATTAAATAAAAGTCTATCCATTAGTCGTGCTGTCTGCAGAATGACCATAGATACACAGGAAAGAGTAATGTATTGACTCAACTTAGAATATTGCCAAGCAAAACGTTTGTGCATACCAAATATAATGAGCACAGTGATAGTATTAAGCATCACCCAGGATAAATACCAAGCATGGCGAGCAATTTCCGCACTCCATGCAGACAGGGCCATCAGTTCTAGCGCTACCTTGTCCATCATTAATCCCATGATAACCCAAGTAACTGCTGCTGCCCTCGATGACTGAACCACTGGAACGAATACAGATATAACCAAACTAAGTAAACACGCGATCCAAAGGTATTCAGCGAGACTGATTATAAAATGTCCCAAAACTATGCCCCTTAATTTGTTCCCTAATTATTATTTTGGCGGTTCGTTACCCCAACCACTGCCTAATGTAGTCAGCGTTGGATTTATTGCTTTAGATTCTTGCTGCTCTGCAGCCAGCTTCGCCTTTGCTTCAGCAGATAAGGTGACAGTGTCTGCAGTAGAGGGTGCTGTTGTAGTGGTTGTTTTAGCCTGAGCAGCAGGAGCAACAGTTTGTATTGTTGATGTAGCCGCTGTGCCCGGAGTATTTAAGTTGATTTGCATAACTGTTCCTTACCATTGTCACTAAATCAGAAAACAAATGTACACGAACTGTTTATAAAAAATCCAATAATTTTTACAACACAAAAGAATTAATAGCGCTCAGACAGCTGGATGGGCGATATGAATTGTTGAATCCTCGAAAATAACCCCCTGCATTTTCAACATACCGTCTTTTATGGACATAAAAAAACCTGCTCTAAAAGCAGGTTAATTTAATGGTCGGTACGAGAGGATTTGAACCTCCGACCCCTTCACCCCCAGCGAAGTGCGCTACCAAGCTGCGCTACGTACCGACGTTGGGCCTTATACTACTGCTTTAACTTATAAATGCAATGCCCGCTGGTTTGACTGCGTTTTTTTTGTTCGCTTTGGCCTGTATCAGCTTAGTTTCCAAGCGCCAGTTCGACCCAATGTTGATAGACGGGGATGGCCAGCAGCACGTTGACCGGAAAAGTAATACCTAATGAGGCCAGCATTGCCAAACCTATATTGGCATCCGGGATACTGGCGCGCACCGCAGCTGGTGCTGCTATGTAAGATGCACTGGCTGCTAATGTAGTTAAAACCAGTAATGAGCCTTGAGGTAAATCCAACAGTAAACCAAAAGCCAGACCTAAAGCGCCCAGGGCAAATGGAGCCAAGGCGGCAAACAGCATCAAGCGCCAATGTTTAATCGGCAATGGGTTACAGACCTTCGCTGTGCACAGCCCCATTTCCAGCAAAAACAGCGCCAGCATAGTTTTAAAACCACCAATCAGTGCAGGGGCTAAAGGCTCCAGCCCTTCAGGTCCATATAAATAACCTATCAGAACACCACCACCTAATAACAGCACGCCGCGACTGGTTAGGGCTTCTCGCCAGATATGAGCCTGATTGCCCTGGCCTTTAAGCGCACCATATAAGCCCAGCATAATAACGATGGCAGGGAGTTCCAGCATCACTAAATAGAGGGTAGTTTCGGGGAGCAGTGGCAAACCTGATTTTTCGGCATAAGCCAAAACAACCGCAAAGGTACCAGCGCTGACGGAGCCATAGTGAGCTGCAATACTTACGCTATCTGAGTTAGTGAGTTTGATCAGGTAACGTAATACTGGATAAGCCAGCAGCGGAATTATCAAACCTAAAGCCGCAACGGCTAACAGATCCGGGATCATGCCGCTGTGGGCCTGCCCATGCAAAGCCAAGCCGCCTTTAAGCCCCAGGACCAGCATCAGCAGGATGGATAAGGTTTCGTAAATGGACTGAGGAACTTTTAAATCTGACTTTAATAAACCTGCCAGCAGGCCAAAGGCGAAAAATGCGATCACAATATCAGGCATGACTTTACTCCGTAGCTGTTATTGGGTGGCGATTCTGCCTGTCTTTGGGTATATTGGATAATTAATTGTTTGCAACTTTGGTATTGATGATTATCTATGGATGTGCGGCATTTAAGTTTTAGATTATTGCAGGTGTATGTGCAGGTGGTGCGTTTAGCTTCAGTCTCTGCGGCTGCGCGGCTGTTGCATTTAACTCAGCCTACAGTGTCCTTGCAGCTAAAAAAATTAGCAGACGAAGTGGGACAGCCTCTGCTCGAATACCGTGAAGGTAAAGTACACACTACTTATGTTGGCGATGCATTATTTCAGGCGGCGTCTGATGTGCTTAGTCGTTTTGATGACTTTTCCGCCTTATTAGAGGAAGCCAAAGGTGGACGCAGTGGTACATTAAGCTTAGGCATAGTGACTACCGCAAAATATGTCATGCCGACTATCCTGGGAGCTTTTGACAAAATGAATCCCAAAATTGATGTGACATTAAATGTTGGCAACAGAGCTCATATTTTAAACCGGTTTGCTCATCAGGATGATGACTTGTATCTGTTTAGTCAGCCACCCAGCGGCGAGCAGGTTCAGGCCTGTCGTATTATCAAAAACCCGCTGCAACTGCTGGCGCCTGCGGATCATTGGGCGACTCGTTATTGCGAACAAGGTGGGGAGCTTGATTTTGCTCAGTTAAAAAATGAGCGCTTTTTAATGCGGGAACCGGGTTCAGCCACTCGTATGCAGTTTGAATCCTGGTTGAGCAGCCAGGGGGTTGAGCTGTCAAAGACGATGCAAATTGAAAGCAATGAAGCTATCCGACTTAGCGTTGCCAGTGGTCTGGGGCTGGCAGTGTTATCCACTTACACTTTGGCGCAAAGTAATGACCAATTTAAAATACTGAAAGTAAAAGGCTTTCCCTTGAATAGCCATTGGTATCTGGTGGCGAGAAAAGATAAAAGGCTAAGTGCTTCAGCCAGGCGTCTGGTGCAGTTTATTGCACAGCATCTGACAGATTGTATTGAAGCTCAGTGGGTGGTGGAGGATATTGCGGCGTTAGATCAGTATTTTAGCTAAACAGCTGGTAAAAACTTTGCCTTCCTGCTCTTAACAAGGCATCATTTTGTTTTATAAATTTTGGATGTCTGTATGTCTTTATGGATCCCTTTTACCTTGCTGGCTGCATTTATGCAGGCGATGCGCAACGCGCTACAAAAACAACTAAGTAAAGATGTGCCTGTGATGGGCGTGACCTTGGCGCGTTTTCTTTATGCCGGCCCTTTAGCTTTGTTGTATTTAATCGGACTTTACCAGTGGCAGAACTACGCCATTCCACAGTTTAGCCTCTGGTTTGTGTTTTACGTGCTGGCAGCCTCTGCAATGCAAATACTGGCGACAGCCTTGATGGTGGTGTTGTTTCGGTTAAAAAACTATGCAATAGGGGTGGGTCTTGCCAAAAGCGAGGCTATTCTGGCTGCTATTGTAGGTGTGATGTTTTTTGGTACTTACATCAGTCCTTTAGGCTGGGTTGGAGTTTTTATTGGTGGCATAGCTGTGTTTTTATTAACAGGAGCCACCAGTATTCAATCTTTATCAGTCAAAACTCTGGCCTTAGGTTTAGGCAGTGGTTTGGCCTTTGCATTGACATCCTTGTGGGTCCGAGAGGCCAGCCTGACTCTGGGCTTGCCATTTTTACCTGCAGCGGCCTGGGTGCTGTTTTTTGTGATCACCACTCAAACTATTGTTTTGTTAGTTTATCTGGCGCTGAAAGACAAAGCGACCTTAGTGAAGTTATGGCAGAGACCACAGCTGACGTTAGCCACAAGTTTTACCAGTTGTTTGGGCTCTTTAGGTTGGTTTACTGCTATGAGTTTGCAGGCTGTGGCTTATGTTAAAACGCTGGGGCAGGTGGAAGTGTTATTTACCCTGCTGATTTCCGTTTTGGTACTCAAAGAAAAACTCAAACGTCAGGACCTGCTGGGGTTGACTCTGATCGTGCTTGCGGCAGTGCTGGTGATGTGGGCTTAGTTTTGAGTTGATAAGTAAATAAAATGTTTTTTATTTAAGCGATTTGTCATAAACCTAAGTTAATCTTGTAGTGCTTTGATGGAGAAGCGAAGCAATTCTGGGGGCAGGATGCAGATCCTCAAACAACAACAAGAACTGACAGGATTTATAATGAAACAGATCACAACCTTATCATTGCTCGCTGCAGCGTTATACAGCAGTGCCAGCTTTGCCAATCTGCTGATCACTGAAGTGTTGTATGACGCTCCAAACAATGACAGCACTGAAGAATTTGTCGAACTCTACAACAACAGCTGCACCGCCATTAACCTGCAAGGCTATAGCCTGCAGGATAACGGCGGTAGCTTTAATTTGTCTGGCACTGTGGCGCCACGCAGCTATTTTTTGGTGGCAAAAAACAGTGCAGCTCTGCAAAGTTTGTATGGCAAAACAGCGGAGCTTACTGGTTTAACTCTGGCGTTTGGCAATAGTGGCGATTACGTCAAATTAAGAAATGGCAGCACAGAAGTGGATGCAGTCGGCTGGGAAAATGGCTTATCCGGTTGGTCCATCAATGCTGTTGATAAATCCATTAGCCGCAATAAAACCACAGATAACAATCTGGCCTCAGATTGGGTGGTCTCTGCCAATTATGGCAACCCTGGCACCGGCGTATTTACTGCAACCTGCAGTGGCGGTGGCGATACCGGAGGTGGTACTCCACCTGTTGTTAACTTGCCCACCTATTACGCAGCAGCAGTTGGCAAATCCGGTAGCGAGCTCAAAGCCGCGCTCAATAGCATTTTACGGGGCCATGTACGTTTAACCTATAGTCAGGTCTGGGATGCACTTTCCTATACGGATGAAGACCCAAATAATACCAATAACGTGATATTGCTTTATGCTGGCCGTTCTGAGGCTAAAACTTTCCGTGCCGGCCAGACCAATTCTTTGGATGCCTGGAATCGGGAGCATGTATGGGCAAAAAGCCATGGTTTTCCCAGTGAAAGCCAATACGCCTATACCGATATTCACCATCTGCGACCTGCTGATGTGTCTATTAACTCAAGTCGTGGTAATAAAGACTTTGACTTAGGAGGCACAGCTTTGGCTGAAGCACCGGAAAATAAAACCGACAGCGACAGCTTTGAACCCCGTAATGCCGTCAAAGGTGACGTCGCCCGTATGATGTTTTATATGGATGTGCGCTACGAGGGCGGGGATGAAACTGGCACGCCAAACCTTGTTTTACGCAATTTTGCTCCAACTGGCAGTTCGGCGCCGGAGATGGGAAAACTTTGTGTATTGCTGCAATGGCATATCCAGGATCCGGTCGATAGTTTTGAAAGTCGTCGCAACAACCGTATTTACGAATGGCAACAAAACCGCAATCCCTTTATTGATAACCCACAATGGGCTCAATCTATTTATGGCGCAAGTTGTGGTCTCTAACGGGTAGAGTTGTAACAAGCTGCTTTTGCAAGCAAAAGCAGCTTGGAGTGTGTCAGGGGCCGAGCTAGAATGAGCCAACTTAAAAAAGCGTTTAAGCGCTAGTCTATGGAGCATCTATGAAGCCTGAAACTCTGTTGCAGCAACTGCAGCAAAACCCTGACTTTTTAAAACTCACCTTAGCCCATCCCGACTTTTTACCTTTTGTTCGCTATTCACTTCAAAACGACACAGAAATCCAGGTTTGGGACACAGGGGTGATCTATTGTCAGCCCAAGCAGTGTGGCCAGCAAGACATAGTGCTCAGCAGCGGCGTGCATGGTAATGAAACTGCGCCTATCGAGCTTTGTTCCACACTGTTAAACGACGTATTGGCTGGCAAACTATTGCTGACAGAGCGGGTGCTGTTTTTATTTGGTAATCCGCCTGCTATCAATGCCGGCGTGCGGGAAATTCAGGATAACCTCAACCGATTATTCTCTGGTCACCACAGCAAAGAACCTGGTACACAGAGTGCGGAGCGCGAGCGGGCTAAAAAGTTAGAGAGCTATGTGCTGAAGTTTTACGACGAAGCGCCGCAAGGTTTACGTGAACGTAAACTATATGATTTGCATACCGCTATTCGTGGCTCACGTTTTGAGAAGTTTGCCGTTTATCCATTTTTACATGGCCAAAACTGGAGTAAACAACAGTTTGAGTTCCTCAATGCTTGTGGTGCCAATACGGTACTTTTGATGCAAACTCCGGCCAGTACCTTCAGTTATTTTGCCGCCCAAAGCTGCAAGGCGCATGGCTTTACCATCGAACTGGGTAAGGCACGGCCTTTTGGTCAAAACGATATGAGTCGTTTTGCTGAAGCCGCTACTGCTTTAAGAGCTTTGATTTCAGGCAGCGAGCTGAACACAAAGGAGTTTAACGAAGCCGACTTTAACCTCTATGAAGTACGGCGCTCCATTAATAAAAATACCGAAAACTTTAAACTGCATTTTGCCGACAACATAGAAAACTTCACGACCTTTGAGGTGGGCACTGTGCTGGCCAGTGATGAAGGTGTGGAGTACAAAGTCGAAGTGGAAGGCGAAGCTATTATTTTCCCTAACCCTAAAGTGGCTATTGGTCAGCGCGCCATGCTGATGGTGAAACCTGTTTCTGTGGCTGGAAAAGTGAGTTAAGCCTCAGGTTCATGGCATAGCAGAGTACAAAATATCTGACAGCTGGCCTTGCTTTAGTGCATGGACCAGCTGTTTTTATTTGTGACTCAGGTTGCAATGCAGTTTACGTAAAGGTAAAGTTGCGGCCGAAAAATAGAAGAAAATAGCCATACTGATTAAAACACGTAAAACAAAAAATAATGGTCAGGGCAAACGGGGAAACGCAATTCAGTTACCAAGAGTGGTCACCAAGCCACCATGCGTTCATATCGTTGCCACCGTCTGACGGATACAACCAAAAGAGACACCTATGACTAACCCCAATAACGCAACCATCTCTACAGTGCACACAGCTGAGTTTACCAGCGGTCACGCGTTACAAATTCCTACGCTGCGTATCCTGCAGGATGACGGCTCTTTGTACCCAGGAGCTGAAGCTCCAGAGCTTGATAAAGCCACAGCCCTTAAAATGTACGACAGCATGCAGTTTATTCGCATACTGGACGAGCGTATGCTGGCCGCTCAGCGTCAGGGCCGTATCAGTTTTTACATGCAGTGTTTAGGCGAAGAAGCCGCCACTGTTGGCAGCGCTGCTGCGCTGGATGATAAAGACATGATTATGGCGCAGTACCGTGAGCAAGGCGCCTTACGTTATCGTGGTTTTAGTCTGGAACAGTTTATGAATCAGCTGTTTTCCAACGAAAAAGACTTAGGCAAAGGCCGCCAGATGCCGGTGCATTACGGCAGCAAAGATATTTATTACATGACCATTTCATCGCCGCTGGGTACACAAATTCCTCAGGCAAGTGGTTATGCGTATGCGCAAAAGTTACGCGGACTGAAAAACACCACCATTTGCTATTTCGGTGAAGGCGCTGCCTCTGAAGGTGATTTTCACGCTGGTTTAAATATGGCGGCTGTGCATAAAGCGCCGGTGATTTTCTTCTGCCGTAACAACGGTTATGCCATTTCAACGCCTGCCAACGAACAATTTAAAGGCGATGGTATTGCCTGTCGTGGCGTGGGTTATGGCATGAAGGCCATTCGTGTGGATGGCGCTGATATTCTTGCCGTGTACAAAGCCACGCAAATGGCGCGCAAGTATGCGCTGGAGCACGAAGAGCCAATTCTGATTGAATCTATTGCCTATCGTTTAGGTGCGCACTCCTCATCAGACGACCCAAGTGGTTATCGCTCGAAAGAAGAAGAAGAGCTGTGGCGTAAAAATGACCCGATTTCCCGTTTCCGTTTATGGCTGGTGAAACAAGGCTGGCTGGACGAAGAAGCAGATAAAGCGAAATCCGATGCGCTGCGTCAGGAAATTCTGGATGCATTAAAAGTGGCTGAAAAAGTGGCCAAGCCTGGTATCGAGCATCTGATGAGTGATGTGTACGAAACGCCAATTCCACTGTTGAACGAACAATTAGAAGAACTAAAAGCACATATCAGAAAGTACCCGGATGCGTATCCGGTGACGGCGGGGAGATTTGAATAATGGCTAAGATGAATATGTTGCAGGCGATCAATAACGCCTTAGATTTAGCCATGGCCAAAGACGACGGTGTGGTGTGTTTTGGAGAAGACGTTGGCCATTTTGGCGGCGTATTCCGCGCCACCAGCAAGCTGCAGGAAAAATACGGCAAAGCGCGTTGTTTCAACACGCCATTGACTGAGCAAGGTATCGCCGGTTTTGCCAACGGTATGGCGGCTCAGGGCATGAAGCCTGTGGCTGAAATTCAGTTTGCGGATTACATTTTTCCGGCTTTTGACCAGATTGTGAATGAAACTGCTAAGTTCCGTTACCGCTCAGGCAATGAGTTTAACGTCGGTGGTTTAGTCTTCCGCACGCCATACGGTGGTGGTATTGCTGGTGGTCATTACCACAGCCAGTCGCCTGAAGCTTATTTTGCCCATACACCGGGTTTAAAAATTGTGGTGCCACGCGATCCTGCTCAGGCCAAAGGCTTGTTATTGGCTTCCATCAACTGCCCGGATCCGGTGATTTTCTTCGAACCTAAGAAGTTATACCGCGCCTCTGTAGGTGAAGTGTCAGAAGAGTATTATGAAATTCCACTGGGCAAAGCCGAAGTGTTGCAACAGGGCACAGACGTGACTGTGTTAGCCTGGGGCGCGCAGATGGAAATTATCCAAAAAGCTGTGGAAATGGCACAAGCTGAAGGTATTTCCTGTGAAGTGATTGACCTTCGCAGCATTCAGCCCTGGGATGTCGACACTGTGGCAGAGTCGGTAATGAAAACCGGCCGTTTAGTTATTAATCATGAAGCACCGTTAACAGGTGGTTTTGCCGCTGAAATCGCTTCTACCATTCAGAAAAAATGCTTCCTGCATCTGGAAAGCCCGATTGAACGGGTGTGTGGTCTGGATATTCCGTACCCGCTGGCACTGGAAAAAGAATATGTGCCCGATCATCTGAAAACTTACGAAGCGATAAAACGCTCGGTGAACTTCTAAGGATAACCAGATGAAAAAAGATTTTATTCTGCCGGATATTGGCGAAGGCATAGTCGAGTGTGAAATCGTCGAATGGCTGGTAAAAGAAGGCGATCGGATCACTGAAGATCAGCCGGTTTGTGACGTGATGACCGACAAAGCCTTAGTGCAAATTCCTGCTGTGTACGATGGTGTAGTGACCAAACTTTATTACGCCAAAGGTGATATAGCCAAAGTGCATGCGCCTTTGTTTGAAATGGATACAGACGGCGCTGCGCCAGCTGTTGCAGCTCCATCTGCTCCGGCTCAAACTCCAGCCGCTGTGGCCACTGGCAAACAGCTGGAAGACTTTATCCTGCCTGATATTGGCGAAGGCATTGTTGAGTGTGAAATTGTCGAGTGGCTGATCAAAGAAGGCGATGTGTTGGCTGAAGACCAGCCCGTCTGCGATGTCATGACCGACAAAGCTTTAGTGCAAATACCGGCTAAATACGCCGGTAAAGTGGTGAAGCTGCATTACGCCAAAGGTGAAATCGCCAAAGTGCATAGCCCGCTGTTTCAGCAGGAAATAGCTGGTGCTTCTAATGTAGCTCCGATAGCAGTTGCAACACCTGTCGCTGCGCCGGTTTGTGCTGCCAAAACAGCAGCGGCTTCTGCTGCAGCTCCGGCAGGCAATGGCAAGGCGTTAGCTAGCCCGGCCGTGCGTCGTTTAGCCCGTGAATTAAGCATTGATTTATCCCTGGTGCCAGGCTCTGGCGAGAAAGGCCGGGTGTTTAAAGAAGATGTGAAAGCTTATGCCAATGGTGGTGCTAAAGCCGTGACTGCTCCAGCCAAAGCACCAGCATTAGCAGTTGTTGCTCCAGTGGTGAGCAGTACTGGTGGCAGCCGTGTTGAGCCTATCAAAGGCATTAAAGCAGCGATGGCGCGTCAGATGCAGGATTCGGTCTCGACCATTCCGCATTTTACCTACTGTGAAGAAATTGATTTAACAGAGCTGATTGCACTTCGCAGTCAACTGAAAGATCAATACGCTAAACAGGGTATTAAGCTCACCTTGATGCCATTTTTTATGAAAGCCATGTCGCTGGCTATGAAGCAGTTCCCTATTATGAATAGCCAGGTCAATAGCGACTGCACAGAGCTGACTTATTTTGATGACCACAATATTGGTATAGCGGTCGACTCAAAAGTGGGTTTACTGGTGCCGAATATCAAAGGTTGTCAGAACAAGTCGATCGTACAAATAGCTCAAGAGCTGACCAAATTAACAGACGCCGCCCGTGAAGGTCGTGTCAGTCCGGTGGAGCTCAAAGGCGGCACTATCACCATCTCCAACATCGGCGCCATTGGTGGCACTGTGGCCACTCCTATTATCAATAAGCCAGAAGTGGCGATAGTAGCGCTGGGTAAAACTCAGTTATTGCCACGTTTTAACGCCAAAGGTGAAGTGGAAGGCCGCTCTCTGATGCAAATCAGCTGGTCTGGCGATCACCGTGTGATAGACGGTGGCACCATAGCCCGTTTCACTAACCTGTGGAAAAGCTATCTGGAACAACCATCATCCATGTTATTGTCTATGGTCTAAACCATTGATAAATAGCTGGTCATTGGCTTAGTTCTTTGCTACAAAACCCGGAAGATCAGAAGATCCTCCGGGTTTTTCGTTTTAAGGCCATTACGACGGGTAAGGCATGGACAAACATCAGCTTCGTAACTTCTATATCCCCGAAGAGCAGTCGGTGTATCTGCTTAACGCTAACGATGCGAAAAAGCTCAAAGACTGGGTGGCGCTTTGTATCTCTGAACTGGAGAAACTGGGTTACCGTCAAATCGAGCTGGTGGGCAAGGGCGCTTATGGCTTTGTGTTTGCCGGTCTTGACCAAAAACAGCGAGATGTGGTGTTTAAATTCTCCCGCATTAATTTACCGCCTCATATCCAGGAACGATTAGCCGACGAAGGTTATATGTTATCGCAGGCTGCTCATCCGAATGTGCCACCGTTTTTTACTTATCAGTTGGTGAAAAAGCAGGGCATTTTGATGATGGGTCGTGCCAAAGGCGTGGATCTGGAGCAATACGGCCTGAAACATGGTCGTTTGTCAGTGCGGTTATTGCTGGATATTGCCACTCAGCTGGCGAGTTTATTGCAGGCTTTGCGTCAGCATAAAAAAGACGGAGAAAGCGCACCTATAGTGCATGGCGATATTAAGCCGTCGAATATTGTCTACGACGAGAGCACTAATCAAATCAGCCTGGTGGATTGGGGCTCTTCAGTCTTCGCCCAGCTTGATAATGAAGGCCATTACATTGGTAACAATGTAATGCAGCTGATGTCGTCGGATCTACAAACATCCAATGCCCGTTTGGGTGATGTATATTTTATTGGCCCGGAGCAGCGCTCTGGTGCTTTATCCAGTCCGCGTTTTGATGAACAGGGTGTGGCCAGTACTTTGTATGCCTTAGCGTCTGGCCAGTCCTGTCGGTTTGGTCGCAAGGCGATCCCCGCACGCAGTCTGGGCTTGCCAATGGAATTTGCCACTCTGCTCGACAGCATGCTGTCGGACGATTTACAGCTACGTCAGCAAGCTGGTGATTATTTCCTCAAAGCTATGCCGCGATTACAACATCTGGTGACCCCTGATCTGCCGCTGTTAAGCACAGACGCTTTATTACCTGTCTGGACCAGTGCTAAAACTCAGGAGCTGGATACTGTGGTTTATTCTTCGCGCAAATCCTTTTTGCGTGAGCACAGCGACGAAGAAGGTATTCAGTACATAGACGATGTGCAGTTGGAGCGTTATTACAAAAACTACCTCGAGGGCATGGGGGAAACCGAAAAAGCTTTTGTCGCTGCCGTCAGCCGTTTAGGCCGTTATCCTGTGGTGGGTGGTATTGCTATTCATTGGCAAAGTTCCGGGGTTTATATTGACTCCAGCCTGAATTTGTTTGACGAAAGTCTGTACAAGGCTTTTGCAGTGGCGGTGAATAACGTGGTGCAACTGGCGCGCTCTATCGCCAAAGTTGGTATTTTCAAAGCCTGTTTATTTGATGCCCGTCAGACCATTCATATAGCGCGTGACAATACAGATCAGCCTTTTGTCGTGCCAGAAGGCACTGTTCTTAAATACGAGCTGGGCCAGAGCCAGCTAGACGATCGCAGCGCCCAGCATAGTTATTTTGAAGATGGCAAAGACCCTGATGAGCAACTGGTATTGCCAGACGGTATTATGGATGATTTGGCTGCACTGAATTTAATCCGCCATACCGGTTGCATTATTTTTGAAGTCACGCCTTTGTATATGAAAATACATAACTATTACCGTTTGCTTGAACCTGCTGCTGAAGCGCAGTTTGCGGCTTTGCTGCAAAGTATTCTCTCAAAAGTACCTTTAATCAGTGGTGAAGGGGTTGGTGGTTTTATGAAACTTCCACACAAAGATACCCGACATTTCAGTCACCAGAGTCAGCAGGAACTTTGTTATTATCCTGCCAATCCTATGAATTACCGTAAGAATTAGTTTCGGAGAATAAAATGCGTGTTGTTGTGCTCTTGTTGTTTATCCTGGCTGCGAAAGTTCAGGCTGCTGATCCTCATAGTTTCAGCAACTTTGCTTTAGTGAGTCATCCGCAACTTAGCTTAGATTTAACGGCTGATTTTGATAAACAGCAACTGCATGGTTTTGTTGAGCTGCAATTGGACTGGCATCATCCTGATGTGCGCGAGCTGATTTTAGATAGCCGTGATCTGACTATTAAAAAAGTCATTGGGCAATCTGCTGATGGCAAGTGGTTGCAGCTGAGCCATAGTTTGGGTGAGAAATCACCTACTCATGGTCAGGCACTGCGTATTGAGTTTCCATCTCAGTTTCCTAAAGTGCGGGTGTATTATCACACCAGCCCACAAGCCTCTGGTTTGCAGTGGCTGACCAAAGAGCAAACCAGCGAAAAGCAGCAGCCTTTTATGTACAGCCAGTCGCAGTCTATTCATGCCCGTAGCTGGATCCCGTTGCAGGATACACCTGCAGTGCGGCTGAATTATCAGGCCCGTATTCATACCCCTAAAGAGTTACTCGCTGTCATGGGCGCGGATAACAGCGCCAATACGGACAAAGACGGCGATTATTTTTTCCGTATGCCTCAGGCTATTCCTGCCTATCTGATAGCGCTGGCGATAGGGGACTTAGAATTTAAAGCCATGTCAGAGCGTACCGGAGTTTATGCCGAAAAAGTCTGGCTGGATAAAGCAGTTGCCGAGTTTTCGGATACAGAGCAAATGATGCAGGTAGCAAGCACGCTGTACGGCGAATACCCCTGGGGTCGTTACGACTTACTGATTTTACCGGCCAGTTTTCCTTTTGGTGGTATGGAAAATCCACGTTTATCTTTTATTACCCCTACTGTGATTGCAGGGGACAAAAGTCTGGTTAGTTTGATAGCGCATGAGCTGGCGCACTCCTGGTCAGGCAATTTAGTTACCAATGCAAGCTGGCACGAACTATGGCTGAATGAGGGGTTTACCAACTATGTGGAGAACCGCATTATGGAGCAGGTGTACGGACCTGAACGTGCTTTGTTGGAGCGTCAGCTGTCGGTACAGGATTTACAAAACGATTTGGACCTGCTTGATCCAAAAGATACTTTATTGGTCACCGATTACACAGGACGAGACCCAGACGATGCCTTTACTCAGGTGCCTTACGTCAAAGGCATGTTATTCCTGCAGTTTTTAGAGCAAAGAGTGGGGCGCGCTGCGTTTGACCCTTTTCTAAAAAACTATTTTCAGACTTTTGCCTTTCAAACTATGGATACGGAAAAGTTTCTGCGTTATCTGCGTAAAACTTTGCTGAATGACCCTGATATTGTGTCTATGGGCGAGATACTGGAATGGCTCTATCAACCGGCACTAGCCAGCACTTTTGTTGCGCCACAGTCAGATGCCTTTGCACAGGTTGACCAACAACGGGCATTATGGCAAAAAAGCGGCAAGTTGACTGATTTACAGACAAGCAGCTGGACTATTCACCATTGGTTACATTTTATCGGCCAATTGGCTGCTACTGTCGATATTGCCCAGTTACAACAGCTGGATCAGGGCTTTGGTTTAAGCCAAAGTCAGAATGCGGAAGTGGCTGCAGCCTGGTTTAAAGTGGCGCTGGCAAAAAATTACACAGAAGCTCAACCTGCGCTGCAGCAGTTTTTGGTCAGGGTAGGACGGCGTAAGTTTGTGGTGCCTTTGTATCAGCAGTTAAGTCAAAACCCGGAGACTCTGGGTTGGGCCAAAGCTGTGTATCAGCAAGCCCGGGCTGGTTATCATCCTCTAACTCAATCTGCTGTAGATAAGGTACTGAAGCTTCATTAGTTTTTAAGTAACCGTTCAGCCAAGAGGCGCACACTCCGTGATGTCTGTTTATAAAAGGATTAAAAAATGAAAGCAAAAGTAGTCGCCTTGTTGGTTTGTAGCCTGAGTTTTGTTGCTTTAGCCGATACGCCTGCTGTTAAAACAGTGACAGTATCCGGCTCCGCTGTGATGCAAGCCAAACCAGATGCTGTTCGTTTAAGTATGCAAATTCAACAGACCTCAGAAAAGGTCAGTGATGCAAAACAAAAAGTGGATGACCAAGTGGCCGCTTTAACTAAAGCCTTACGTAAGCTCGGGGTGAAGGAAGAGCAACTGAACAATGCGCCGCTTCGTATTCAACCCGATTACCAGCATGATCCTGAGCGCAAATTACCACAGCGTTATCTGGTCAGCCGTGACATCACTGTGTCTTTAGATGATTTATCGCTGTACGGTACTGTATTGCAACAAGCAGCTGATTTAGGTGTGACTCAAATGAATCAGGCTGAATTCTTAGTCAGCGACTCCGATGAGTTGTATCAAAAAGCGTTGCAACAAGCTTTTGTTCATGCCAAAACCAAGGCTGCTTTGTTAGCAAAAGCCAATGGTTTAAAACTGGGTTCTGCTCAAAAAATCAATGAACAAGGGTTCGCGCCGGCTCCTGTGATGAAGATGGCTCGTGCTATGGCCGATGGCGCTGAAGTCAGCTTTGGTCAGACCGATATCAGAGCCGAAGTGTCAGTTGAGTTTGAAATGAACAGCCATTGATGTTTTATTGAACAAAGGTAGCTAAATCTTTTTCTGGCAGAGGTTTAAATTTCGCGACAAAACAAGTAATGTAGGGACCTTCGTAGTTATGGTAGAACCTATATTTCATGCGTGAGCAAAAATCAGAATTTTATCAGCTGCTGCAACAGCAAGCTCAGTCTCTGATCGAAGACGAAACAGACCTGATTGCCAATATGGCAAACCTGAGTGCGTTGCTCTTTAATGAAATGCCTGATCTGAATTGGTCAGGCTTTTATATTTTAAGAGATGACGTTTTGGTTTTGGGACCTTTTCAAGGCAAAGTGGCTTGTGTGCGTATTCCTGTAGGCAAAGGTGTCTGCGGTACGGCAGTAGCCACTGGAGAGATCCAATTGGTCAAAGATGTCCATGAGTTTCCGGGCCACATCGCCTGTGACGCCGCCAGTAACTCAGAAATTGTGTTACCTGTGCGTCATAACGGCAAAATCATTGCGGTACTGGATATTGATAGTCCAAGTCTGGCTCGTTTTGATATAGACGATCAACAAGGTTTAGCCGGGCTGGTTCAGTTATTTGAACAGCATCTGGCACGGACGTTATGAAAGATTTAGTCAATATTCAGGACTATTTATTCCAGGTTGCCGATGTCGGCGACTGGGAAGGTGAAGAGGAGATCGTTGCCGATCGGATCAACGCCATTTACCACGCAGTCTGGCGCCGTTTGCCGGATGATCTTTCAGCAGATGAAATAGACCATTTACTAATCGCGATTTGGAACGAGCTACGAGGTAGTTTAGTTTTGTTAGAAGCCGATGAAGATGAACTGGTCGATTGGGCTATCTGTTACGTTAATAACCAATTAGAAGAAGGCATTACTTTAGACGATGCCGCTGATGAAGAAGAGTAATTTTGCATGACAACCCCAACTGAACAAATCCAAGCTCAACCTGCAGGCAAAGATGTGAAACAAATCCTCGCCGAACTTAGCGAGAAGTTTCCACTGTGTTTCAGCCAAAGCGGTGAAGCTAAACCTCTGAAAATTGGTATTTTTCAGGACTTAGCGCAGCGGTTGTCTGAAGAAGATGGCATTAGCAAAACCCAAATTCGTCACGCATTGCGTCTGTATACCTCCAGTTGGCGGTATCTGGCAGGTATCAAAGTGGGGGTCGCCCGTGTTGACCTGGATGGTCAGGCCGGAGAGCTGATTGATGAGCAGCAAGCTGCACACGCGGCTGAAACTTTGGAGCAAAGCAAAGCCAAAGCAGCTGAAGTGCGTAAAGCCAAAGCTGCAGCAGAACGAGCTAAGCATAAAGAACAGCAAAAAGATCAAGCAAAAGCGGCACCTTCTGACAAAGCTGCTTACAAAAAATCTCAGCCAAATAAGGCCTCAGTCGCTGCAAAAGCAGCCAGACTGAACTCAAAGCCTCAAACCACAGAAAAAGTGGTGCAAGAGCAAGCGGTTGAACTTATTGCATTAAATACAGCCACATTAAAAGTTGGCAGTGTGGTGCAGTTGAAAGTAGGGTTAAAACCTGTGCCTGCAACTGTACTTGAAGTAGTTAAAAATGATGTTGTGGTGCAGCTTGCCTCAGGTATGGTGATTAAAACCCAAGGGGATAAGCTGTTCCAGGCTTAACAGAGATGAGTGTTCAATGAAAAAAATTTCCAGCTTAGCGGCATTTTTTCTGGTGATCGGCAGTGGTGTAATAGCTGCGCCGCTTATTTCTCCTGTGCCCAATCTGGCGCAGGAACCGCAACATGCAACGGCCAGTAAACGAATTACCAATTACTTTACCCGGGAGCACTATTTAGGCTTGCGTATTGACGATGAGTTATCGTCAAAAGTTTTTGACCGCTATTTAAAAAGTCTGGATTTTTTCCGTAATGTTTTGTTGAAATCGGACGTCGACAGCTTTGAGCAGTATCGCAAAGAATTTGATAACGGGTTGGCGAAAGGCCAGTTTGACTTTGCTTATCAGATGTTTAACTTGAGCATGACACGCCGTTTAGAACGTTATGATTATGCGATTAGCTTGCTGGATAAGCCTTTTGATTTTACTCAAAAAGACAGCTACGAATTTGAACGCGAAGATGCGCCTTGGGCGGCGGATGTTGCACAGTTAAATGAGTTGTGGCGTCAGAAAGTGAAATTTGATGCGCTGAATCTGAAATTGGCGGGTAAAACAGCAGAAGAGACCACAAAACTGCTGAAAAAACGCTATGAAAACGCGAAAAAACGTCTATTGCAAACGGAAAGTGAAGATGTTTTCCAGATCGTGATGAATTCCTATGCCCGCAGTATCGAAGCTCATACGTCCTATTTATCACCTCGTAATGCAGAGCGTTTCCAGCAAGAAATGAACCTGTCATTGGAAGGCATTGGGGCTGTGCTGCAAAGTGATGATGATTTTACCGTCATTATGAGTCTGGTGCCCGGTGGCCCTGCGGATATGACCAAAAAGATCAAACCTAAAGATAAGATTATTGGTGTCGCTCAGGGGGATGAGGAATTTGTTGATGTAGTGGGCTGGCGTTTAGATGACGTAGTGGATCTGATTAAAGGTCCAAAAGGCTCGACTGTGCGTCTGCAGGTATTAGTGGGGGGCGATGCCTCCAAAGGCGTGCCGACCCAGATTTCTATAGTGCGGGATAAAATCCGTCTGGAAGACCGGGCTGCCAAAGCTGAGGTACTGGAGCCTAAACTTAGTCCGCTGGGTAAAAAAATTGGCGTCATTAATATTCCAAGTTTTTACAACAACCTAACAGAAGATGTAAAAAAAGAGATTGCCAGCTTAAAACAGCAAAACGTTGACGGTATTATTGTTGACTTGCGTGGCAACGGTGGAGGGTCATTGCCTGAAGCTGTGTCTTTAACAGGTTTATTTATTGATAAAGGCCCTGTAGTACAGATCCGTGAAGCGGGTAATCGTATCGGTATCAGTCAGGATCAGGACGGCAGTGTATTTTATGATGGTCCGCTGACTGTGATGGTCGATCGTTATAGTGCCTCAGCCTCTGAGATATTCGCTGCGGCTATGCAAGACTATGGCCGGGCTTTAATTGTAGGTGAACATACCTTTGGTAAAGGCACAGTGCAACAGCACCGGGGTTTAGGCCGCGTCTATGATATGTTCGAAGAATCCTTAGGTTCAGTGCAATTTACTATCGCCAAGTTCTACCGTATCGATGGTGGCAGTACTCAGCATAAAGGGGTGATCCCTGATATTTTGTTCCCTTCGCCGATAGAACCGGGTGAGTGGGGTGAGAGCAAAGAAGAAAATGCTCTGCCTTGGGATAGCATTCCAGCTGCGCAGTACACTGCATCAGATGAGATTAAAAAAGTGCTGCCGGTGCTACAGAAAAAACATCAGGAACGTTTCAGTAAAGAAACCGAATACATGTACCTGATGGAAGACATCGCTCTGTATAACAAAGAAAAAGATGAAAAAACCATTTCATTAAATGAGCAGGAACGCCTGAAGAAAAAAGATGAAAATACTGCCCGTGATTTAAAACGGGTCAACGAGCGTTTAGCACGATTGAAGTTGCCAGCGGTGAAAAACCTGGATGACTTACCTGAAGTGTTAGAAAAATTGGATCCGTTGCTTGAAGAGACGGCGCAGATCACAGTAGATATGTTAAGTCTGAATCATTTGGCAAAACGCTCGTAATAGATACGACTAAGGGGCAGAGTTGCAGGTCGTCTGAGCGGTCTGCAACTCTGACCCTTTTTTATAACAACAGAATTGGTGCTAACCAATCGTGAAGAGAACAACTCCATGGAACTACAAGCTGTACCACGCCAGATAAAAGCTCCGAGCTTTTTAGATGCCAGCATTCCTCTGCTGGTCCTTATCGTCCTATTAGCTCTTGCCGTGTATCTCTACGGTAGCGATTCTTCTTATGGCGCCAACCAGATCGCATTATTTATCGCGTCAGGTGTGGGTGTGATTATTGGTCTGAAAAACGGCTACAGCTGGAATGATATAGAACAGGCAATGGTCAAAGGCATTTCGTTGTCTTTGGGAGCTTTGCTGATTTTATTTTCTGTAGGCGCTTTAATAGGCACCTGGTTGTTGGCTGGCACTGTACCTTCACTGATTTATTATGGCTTGCAGCTGCTGGACCCGTCCTGGTTTTATGCCGCAAGCTGTTTACTCTGTGCTGTAGTTGCTTTAAGTATAGGTAGTAGCTGGACGACGGTTGCCACTATAGGTGTTGCTCTGATAGGTGTGGCTGCTGGCCTGGGTATGTCTCCGGCCATCACAGCAGGCGCTATTGTTTCCGGTGCTTATTTCGGCGACAAAATTTCTCCTGTCAGTGAAACGACTAACTTAGCTCCTGCTGTGGCTGGTTCAAACTTATTTGATCATATCCGCCATATGACCTGGACTACTATTCCAAGTCTGATTATGGCGCTGATTATTTTTTCTGTATTGGGTTTCAATGCCAACGCTGTGGCCGACGACTCACAAATTCGTGCGATCAGCGAAGCCTTGCAGCACCATTTTATGATCAGTCCGCTGATGTTAGTGCCGTTACTGGTGTTAATGGCGATGGCAGTGAAAAAAGTACCGGCTTTTCCTACGGTATTTATTGGCGCTTTGTTAGGTGGTGTCTGGGCTGTGTTATTCCAGCCGCAGTTGATTGCAAAAATGGCTGATCCGGAGTTGAACGGTGTATTGGGCACTTTAAAAGTGGTGTGGACTACCTTACATGGTGGTTTTGTGATTGAAACTCAGAACACAGAGCTTGATAAATTACTGAACGGTGGTGGCATGGTAAAAATGCTGAACACCTGCTGGCTGATCTTTTCTGCCATGATGTTTGGTGCAGTGCTTGAGCATATTGGTTTATTGCGTAAGTTTGTTGAGGCCATCTTGCACAAGGCACATAGCACGGGATCATTAATTACCAGCACTATAGCTACTTGTATCGCGACCAATATTTTAACGGCAGACCAATATATGTCGATTGTCATGCCTGGCCGTATGTTTAAAGAAGAGTATGAACGTCGTGGTTTAGCACCAGTGAATTTATCCCGTACTTTAGAAGACGGCGGCACCATTACCAGTCCGCTGATCCCATGGAATACCTGTGGTGCTTATATGCACGGCGTGCTTAATGTGAATCCGCTGGATTATGCCATGTACGCATTTTTTAACCTGATCAATCCGGTGCTGGCGGTGATCTATGCTTATATGGGGATTAAGATCCTGAAACTGACACCGCCAGACACGCCAATTACAGCGGCCGTGCAAGGTAACAAATAATAATTAAGGCCAGTTTTAACTGGCCTTAATTTTAATGATTAAAAAGACAGAGCTAACAAGAGAGATTTTTGATGAGCCAGGTAACAAGCCGTCAGGCAAAAAAACTAAGTGACTATAAAACACCGGAATTTACTATTACCGACGTGGAGCTCAGTTTTGAACTGCATCCTGAAGCTACAGTCTTGACCGCTGTCTACCAACTGCACTCTGCCAGTGGCAAAGCAGGAGCTTTAGCTCTGGATGGGCAGGAACTGAAGCTATTAGCTGTGTCTGTAGATGGTGAGTTATTGAATGAAGATGCCTATCAGGTCACGCCAGAACAACTTATTTTGCCAGTTATACCAGCCAAAGCACGACTTGAACTGAAGATTGAACTCAATCCAAAAGCCAATACAGCGCTGGAAGGTTTGTATCTGTCCAATGGTGCTTATTGTACCCAGTGCGAAGCTGAAGGCTTTCGACGTATTAGTTACTACCTGGACCGACCTGATGTATTAGCCCGTTTTACCACTCATATTATCGCCGACGATAAGGCTTATCCTGCGCTGTTAAGTAACGGCAATCTGGTTAGTTCCACTGTGCTGGCGGATGGCCGTCGTCATGTCACCTGGGTCGATCCATTTCCAAAACCAAGCTATTTATTTGCCTTGGTGGCAGGGGACTTTGATTGTTTAAGAGGGAGTTATACCACAGGCTCTGGCCGTGAGGTGGCGCTGGAGTTTTATGTCGATAAAGGCAATAAAGACCGGGCACAGTTTGCTCTAGAGTCGTTAAAACGCGCCATGTTGTGGGATGAGCAGACTTTTGGTCTGGAATACGATCTGGATATTTACATGGTGGTGGCTGTCGACTTTTTTAATATGGGCGCGATGGAAAATAAAGGCTTAAATGTCTTTAACAGCAAATACGTACTGGCCGATCAGGCCTCAGCCACAGACACTGACTTTTTTAATATCGAATCTATTATTGGTCACGAGTACTTCCATAACTGGACAGGCAATAGAGTCACTTGTCGCGACTGGTTTCAGCTGAGTTTAAAAGAAGGCTTAACTGTGTTTCGTGACCAACAATTCAGCGCTGATATGGGATCTGCGACTTTAAACCGTATTGATGCGGTGAAAACCATTCGAACCGCGCAGTTTGCGGAAGATGCCGGTCCTATGGCGCATCCGATCCGGCCACAACAAGTACTGGAAATGAATAACTTTTATACCGTCACAGTCTATGACAAAGGTGCCGAGGTTATTCGTATGTTGCATACCTTGTTGGGACAGGACGGTTTTAGAAAAGGTATGGATTTGTACTTTAAACGCCATGATGGTCAGGCCGTGACCTGCGATGACTTTGTCAATGCCATGCAGGATGCCAACGGCCGCGATTTGAGCCTGTTCAGGCGCTGGTATCAACAATCGGGCACACCAGAGTTAAAAATCTATAGCCAGTTTGATGCGAAAAAACGTGAATTTAAACTGCTGATGCAACAGCATACCTCGGCCACCGCCGATCAGGCGGAAAAGCAGCCTCTATTGTTGCCTGTGCGTATTGAGTTGCTAACAGATGGAATGAGTCAGTCTTATCTGCTTGAGATGACACAAGCGCAGCAGGAATTTAGTTTTGCTGTCAGTCAAAAACCAGTGCCTGTACTTTTGGCCGATTTTTCTGCGCCGGTGAAATTACAGTACCAGTACAGTATGGATGAGCTGTTGCAAATTGCCCGGGATGCGAAAGATGGCGTCGCGCGGTGGGATGCGATACAGCAGTTGTGGCAAAGTCAGGTGAAAGCTGCTATCGAAGCTAAAAACGCGGGGACAACCTATCAGTTACCGGCTGCCTTACTTGAGTTTTATCGACAGCTATTAATTCAGCCTCTGGATGATTTAGCTTTTACCGCTGAGTTATTGACAGTACCAGCTTATGACATGGTGGCAGAGCAGTTCGATGAAATACCAGTACAGGAGTTGGTGTGGGTATTACAGAGCTTCGTACAGCAACTGGCAGACAAATTGGCAGATCAGTGGCAGCTTTGTTATCGGTCGCTGCAAACCGAAGCCTATCAGTACCAGGAGCAGCAGGTTGCTAAGCGTGCTTTACGATCTGTTTGTCTACATTACCTGGCCTTTGTTGAAGGAAAGGATGAGTTGTTACGCCTGCAGTACCTGAACAGCGACAATATGACGGATCAATTAGCTGTGCTACGCGCTTGTCGTAGTGCCACACATCCGCTGTTTACAGAGCTGATGAGTGTCTTTGAGCAGCGCTGGAATACCGATGTGCTGGTATTGGATAAATGGTTTAATTTATCCGCTTCTTATCCGCAATCGTCAGTATTTGCCACATTGGAACAATTGACTGCCCACCCACAATTCAGTTGGCAGAATCCAAATCGGGTACGAGCTGTGTTTGGCGCTTTTTATCAGCAAAATCCGGCTATGTTTCATGCTGAGGATGGACGTGGTTATCAGGTATTGGCTGATGTGGTGCTGAAAATGGATGCCATTAATCCTCAGGTTGCCTCCCGTTTAGTGACACCTTTATTGTCATGGAAACGCTATCAACCTGTTCGTCAGCTGCAGTTAAAAGCAGTGTTACAGACTATGCTGAGCAAAGAGCTGAGTAATGATTTGTATGAAAAAGTGAGCAAGAGTTTAAGCTGATGCGACAGTATAAATTCAGACTGGTGCTTGATGTGGAGCAATGTCTGGCTTTTTATCAGGGCTTGTATACCGACGTGGTGGTACAAGCCGATAACGGCCAGACAGTGCAATTGCCTCTACGTCATTTTCGGCCTTACATCAGTCATGCCGGAGTTAATGCACGCTTTGTATTAACCTTGACTGATCAGGGGAAGTTCCAGACTTTAGAGAAAATAAATTAGAGTTATTACTTAAAACGGCAACTTAAAACAAAACAAGCAAATTCTTCTACTTTAGCTATTATTTTCATTTAGTTAGGTGATCTTCATTCAACTGGTCAAACCGGATCAGGTATCAGCAGGAGCATTTCACAGGGAGAAAGGGAAAAAACTGAATAAAAATCAACAGATTTGAGTGATCGCAAGCCTTGCGCCCCGATCAAAATGATGTAATGATTTCTTCGATACAAGCTGACCTCCGAGCAGTTGGTTGGCTCAAAATAAAAAATAACAAAATACCTGCAGGGACAGGGGGGGAGATAACGAATGAATACTAAGCCAGGTGCCTTCGTCAGAAGTACTTTAGCTCTGGGTGTTGCTTCTGCATTATTGGCCTTGTCGGCCACCAGTGCTCAGGCCGCTACTTTTAATTTTGATGACGTAGAAGTAGTGTTTGACTCTACGTTCTCCTACGGTGCCAGCTGGCGGGCTGAAGACCGTGATTGGGATACCATCAGTAAGGTCAATCATCCGCGTTTTGACTGGACAAATTACAGCGCTTTTAACAATCCCATTTATACAGGTTCTCAGATTTGGTCTCAGCCAGGTGCTTACTCCAGCAACGGTGATGCAGGCAACCTGAATTACGACCAGGGTGATGTATTCTCTGAAGTATTCCGTGGTACACACGAGTTATCTATTGCTAAAGATGATATCGGCTTTTTTGGTCGCTTCACTTATTTCTACGACTCCGCTTTAATGGATCATGAGGTAGCGTACACCAATCCTTTGTCCGGCAATAAAGTAGATCCTTGTGCTGACGACGAAGCGAAGGAACTGGCCTGTCGTGATATCCGTGTACTGGATGCTTATGTCTATGGCAATTTCGCATTAAATGATGGCGCTAACCCGCTGTCTATCCGGGTAGGTAATCAGGTACTCAGCTGGGGTGAAAGCACCTTTATCCAGCATGGTATCAATATCACGCCAATTGATGTCGGTGTTGCCCGTAGTCCTGGTGCTGAATTAAAAGAAGCTTATATTCCTGTAGGTATGGCGTGGGCCTCTTTAGGCGTTACTGAGAACTTAACGGCTGAAGTGTTTTATCAGTACGATTGGAAAAACAGCTATCTGCCAGTGCCAGGTTCTTATTTTTCTACCAATGATTTTGCAGGTGAAGGTGGATACAACCAGAATATCCAGTTAGGTTTTGCCGGTAACCCGGATATTGATCTGGATTTCTTAGTGTCTGAAATGAATCTGCTGTCGCAAAACGCTCCAGCTTTATTGGCTGCCCTGACCAATCCGGCGTCAACCGCAGCTCAACGCGCAGCCGCAGTGAATGCTATGTTGGCGTATTCCACTAAAGTAACCTTAAGACCACAAGGTGCTGCAGGTGAAATTGAACCAGAAGACGGTGGTCAGTATGGTATTAAGCTGGAGTATTTTTCTCCGGAACTGAACGACACTGAATTTGCTGTTTACCACATGAATTACCATAGCCGTACTCCGCTGATTTCGGGTATTGCCTCTGATTTTCGTGTTGGTGTAGATGCCAATGGTCAGCCTCTGGGAGTGATCCAGTCTTTGGCTTATCTGGCGGCAAACCAGGGAAATATCAATAAAGAAAACATCAATGAGCTGGATGTGTTCTCCAAAGGTTTAATTCAGTATCCGGAAGATATTAAGCTGTATGGTTTTAGCTTCAACACCACTGTAGAGGGCACTTCTGTTGCGGGTGAATTGTCTTACCGTCAGGACGAACCACTGCAAATTGATGATGTGGAAATTCTGTACGCCGGTATGCCAGAGCAGTTAGCTATTGCTGGTTTACGTCCTGAACTGGAAGGGATCAGTCAGATTGGTCGTTACGACGGTCTTAAAGTTGGTCCGGGCCAATTTGCTCAGGGTTATATTCTGTCTGACACCACACAAGCTCAGATCACTGTGACTCACCTGTTTGGCCCAATGTGGATTGCAGATAACTTTTCTATGTTAGCTGAAGTGGGTGGTATCAAAATTAATGATATGCCGGATCAATCTGTATTACGTCTGAATGGTCCTAATACAGATCGTAGCGGTGGTCCTTTGTTGGGCACCATCAACAATGGCCCATTGGTGAATAAAGACGGTGTACATACAGCCTTATCCAATGGTGCTGAAACCAACCCGTTCCCTACAGCATCAGCCTGGGGTTACCGTTTATTAGCAAAAGCAGATTTCAACGACGTGTTCGCTGGCATCAATATGTCGCATCGTGTGGTGTTTTCACATGACGTGAACGGTATTACACCAGATCCATTGTTTATGTTCTCTAAGGACAAAAAGTCTGTAGGTTACACTGTGGCTTTTGATTATCTGAACCGCTGGTCTTCTGAGTTTTCTTATAACGCCTTTTGGGGTGGTGTAGGCACAACCAACAATACAGCTGACCGTGATTTTGTATCTTTTAACATTAAATACTCTATTTAAGGGACGAGGCGAGAACCATTATGAAAAAACTCACCCTGATTGCATCCACTATTGCGCTAGTTGTTAGCTGTGGTGCTATTGCGAAGTTAACCCCGGATCAGGTTGCCCGTTTGGGTGCTGATTTGACGCCGCTCGGCGCGGAAAAAGCCGGTAATGCCGATGGTAGTATTCCAGCGTGGGAAGGTGGTATCCAGTCTGCTCCAACTGGTTACAAGCCAGGTGATCACCACCCTGATCCGTTTGCTGGCGATAAAGTACTATTTACTATTGATAAGTCCAATCTGGCGCAATACAAAAATATGCTAAGTCCTGGTCAGATCAAGCTGTTTGAAGCTTATCCGGACAGCTACAAAATGAATGTGTATCAGACTCGCCGTACTGCGTCTTACCCGCAGTATGTCTATGATGCAACGAAGAAAATTGCAGGAAGTGCTGAGCTGGTTGAAGGCGGTAACGGTATTGTCAATGCAGCCATTGGTATCCCGTTTCCAATTCCTTCGAACGGTTTAGAAGCCATTTGGAACCACACCTTACGCTTTCGTGGTGTAGCGGCCAGCCGTAACGGTGGCCAGGTTGCACCTACAGCGTCAGGCGATTATGTGACTATCGGCTTTGATGAACAAATCATGTTCAAGTATTCAGCGCCTGATGCCACTGTGGATGCGTTACAAAAAGAAAACATTCTGTTCCGTTTTAAGCAGGCTGTCACCACTCCAGCTCGTTTGGCCGGTACTGCGCTGTTAGTGCATGAAACCATGGATCAGGTGAAAACACCTCGTCAGGCGTGGACTTACAATACAGGACAACGTCGTGTACGTCGTGCGCCTAACGTCGCTTATGATGCTCCAGGTACAGCTTCTGATGGTTTACGTACTACAGATGACTTTGATATGTTTAACGGTTCTCCAAACCGTTATGACTGGAAGTTAGTGGGTAAACAAGAGCTGTTTATTCCATACAACAGCTACAAACTGCACAGCAAAGACGTGAAATATGCGGATCTGATCAAACCAGGCCACATTAATCCTGACTATGTACGCTGGGAAAAACACCGCGTCTGGGTGGTAGAAGCCAATCTGAAAAGTGGTACCAGCCATGTCTATGGCAAACGTGTGTTCTTTATTGATGAAGATAGCTGGCAAATTCATGTAGCTGACCTGTATGACAACAGAGGCGAGTTATATCGTGTTGCTGTAGCTCACGGTCTGAACTACTACGAAGTGCCAACACACTGGAGTACGCTGGAAGTTTTCCATGATCTGAATACCCGTCGTTATATTGCGATCGGTTTAGACAACGAAGATAAGATGTATGACTTCTCTGTGCCGTTAACAGACAACGACTTTACACCTGCGGCTTTACGCCGTGAAGGTACCCGTTAAGCTGTAGACATCTAATAAACGGTTGGCTTGATGCCAACCGTTTTTGTTTTTAAATTGAAGCTGAGTGAAAACTCTAATGATGGTTAAACTTTTATCTTCTGTCGCAGCTCTGCTGCTGACAACTCATATTCAGGCAGAGTCAGCCGTTGCGCCGACGCCATCTTATCTGATGCCTTTGGCGGAAAAAGCTGTACTGACAGATTTAATTAAGGTGAACGATCAGCTGTATGTTGCAGTAGGTGATCGAGGCCATTTGCTGTTAAGTAAAGACAGCACAAGCTGGACACAAGTGCAGACCCCAGTGCAAAGCCTGTTTACCTCAGTGTATTTTTCTGATGAAACACATGGTTGGGCAGTAGGGCATGATGCCACTATTATCGCCACGCAAGACGGCGGACAAAGCTGGCAGTTGCAGCAATTCAAACCTGAAACCGATAAGCCGCTGTTTGACATTTTGTTTGCTGATGCCAATAACGGCATAGCGCTTGGTGCTTATGGTATGTTTTACCGCACTACAGACGGTGGTAAAACCTGGTTGGATGAATTTCATCTGGAGTTGGTGGGCAGCGAGGATCAGGAGTATTTAAAAGAGTTGCAAGAGTCAGACCCTGAGGCTTATCTGGACGAAAGAGCTTCGGTACTGCCGCATTTCAACCGTATTTATCAGCACAATAATGTGTTGTATCTGATTGGTGAAGCAGGTTTTTTTGCTACCAGTACAGATTTTGGCAAAAGCTGGACTCGTCATCCGGAATTTTATAACGGTTCTTTATTTGGTTTGACGATGACGCCAAAAAATAGCCTGATTGCCGTAGGTTTACGTGGTCATGTGTTCAGAAGCACAGATTTAGGCCAAAGCTGGCAGCAGATACAACTGGCTCAAACCGCAACATTGAATAGCGTACTGACAGACTCTGCAGGGCATCTTTACCTGACAGGGAATGCCGGTACTTTATTAGTCAGTCAGGACGATGGCGTCAGCTTTAGTGCAATACCAACACAAGACAGTAAAGCCATTTTGAATGCCGTCGCAGTCAAGGATCAGCTGGTATTAGTGACCGAAGCTGGAATTCGAACCTTAGCAATCAAGAAGCCGGAATAACATGAGTCTGAATCGAATAGTAACCAGCTGTGAGACGGTGTTATTCCGTCATCGTATCGCTGTCATCGTACTTTTTGTACTCGCTACTTTGTTTTTATTATTCAAAGCCAGCCAAATTAAACTGGATGCGGCTTTTACAAAAAATATCCCGTTGCAGCATGAATATATGCAGACTTATATGCAGCATGCCAAAGATTTTGGGGGAGCCAATAATATTCTGGTATCGGTTTGTGATGCCAAAGGCGATATTTTTAACCCGGATTTTTTTGCGTCCTTTAAAAAGATCCATGATCAGATTTATTACCTGCCCGGTGTAGACCGCAGTCTGGTGAAATCGCTGTACAGCCCCAGCACCCGTTTTGTCGAAGTAGTGGAAGACGGTTTTGCCGGTGGTCCGGTGATCCCGGCCGACTTTGCCCCAACAGCTGAAGGTTTGGCTGTAGTTAAATCTAACGTGGAAAAAGCGGGTGTTGTAGGCCGCATGGTGGCTGACGATTTCAGCTGTGCCATGGTCACAGCACAATTGTTAGAGGTCGATCCTGATACCCAACAGAAACTCGACACCATTAAATTCGCTGCAGAGCTTGAAGAGCAAGTTCGAGGTCAGTATCAGAATGAAAATCTGACTGTGCATATCATCGGTTTTGCCAAGATGGTCGGTGATGTGGCAGACGGAGCTAAAGGTGTATTGGCTTTTTTTGCTGTGGCTATCGTCATTACCGCCATAATGGTTTATCTGTTCAGCGGTTCTGTGATGCTGACTTTGTTACCTATCGCCTGTTCTCTGATTGCGGTGATCTGGCAGATGGGTATGTTGACCGTATTGGGTTTTGGGATTGACCCCATGTCTATCTTAGTGCCTTTCCTTGTCTTTGCGATAGGGGTAAGTCATGGTGTCCAGATGATCAACGCGACAGGCAAAAATGTTGCTTTGGGCATGGATGCAAAAACAGCTGCAGAGGCTAGTTTCCGTAAGTTGTTGATCCCAGGTGGTATTGCACTGTTATCCGATACTGTAGGTTTTATTACTTTATTGATTATTGAGATTGGAGTGATCCGTGAACTGGCTATTACCGCCAGTTTAGGTGTAGGTATTATTATCCTGACCAACCTGATCTTATTGCCTGTATTGATGTCCTATGTGAAGTTCAGCGACAAGTACAAGCAGAAAGTTCAGACTCCGCATCCGCGTATTGAAAAGTTCTGGTATAGCTTGTCCGCTTTTGCGACGCCTAAGTATGCGGTGGTGATTTTAATTGCCACAGCGGCGTTATTTGCTTTAGGGTGGCAACAAAGTGCTTACCTGAAAATTGGTGATTTACATCCGGGTGCGCCGGCCTTGCATGAAGACTCTGTGTATAACCAGGATACTTTTCTGATCACAGACCGTTATGCTATTTCTGTCGATTACATCAATGTGATGGTGGAAACTCCAGCCAATGGTTGTACTTTCCACGATGTGATGAACCGAATTGACCAGTTCCAGTGGCAAATGGAAAACGTAGCTGGTGTGCAATCTGCCGTGTCGCTGGCCTCTGTGTCTAAATCTATCAACGCAGCCTTTAACGAAGGCAATGTGAAATGGAAAGTATTACCTCGTACCACAGAAAGCCTGGTGCAAGCATCTAGCAGAGTAGAAACCAGCACAGGTTTACTGAACAGCGACTGTTCTGTAATGCCGGTGATCCTATTCTTAAACGACCACAAAGCTGAGACTATTGAAACTGTGGTGGCTGCTGCGAAAAAGGCGGGTGCGGAACTCAGCACGGATGAAGTGAAGTTTAAATTAGCTTCTGGTCCTGTCGGTGTGATGGCGGCGACTAACGAAGCAGTAGACGCAGCCCAAACCCCTATGATGTGGTATGTCTATGGTGCAGTGATCCTGTTGTGTTTAATCAGTTTCCGTTCTGTTAAAGCCACTGTAGCTGTGATAGTGCCGCTTTATGTAGTGTCTATTCTGGCAACTGCCTTGATGACCAAACTGGAAATTGGTTTAACAGTGTCGACTTTACCTGTGATAGCGCTGGGGGTTGGCATAGGGGTCGACTATGGTATTTATATTCTGTCGAACATGACGCAATTACTGCGTGATGGTACCCCGTTGCGACAGGCGTATTTCACTGCGTTAAAAGAAACGGGTAGCGCGGTGTTATTTACCGGTATCACCCTGGCCATAGGCGTCAGTACCTGGGTGTTTTCAGCGCTGAAATTCCAGGTTGATATGGGCATACTGCTAACCTTTATGTTCTTAGTAAATATGCTGGGTGCTATTTTGGTATTGCCGGCACTGGCGGCCTTTTTCTGGCGAAAAAACAACTAGCCACTGTTTATGTAAATAACTGCATGTTTAAACAAGAAAATGGCCGTAAGGCCATTTTCTATTTACAGCAGGTGAATAACTTGTCAAAACATCAAATCTTGGTCTGGTACAACCAGTTCCAAAGAGACAAATAAAGCTCGAAAAGCCCGTCAATACTCAATAAACTTCGCACCTGACACGCTCTGTATGTAAGTAAACCCAGTCTTTGCAGACTAAGGTTTCAAAAAAGGATACAAAAATGGCACTGATAGACGGTCAACCTTCTGTACTACTACAAAATGTAAGTAAGCTTATTCGTTCTAAAGTCAAAGATCAGGTCGAACTGGTCGAAAAATTTGCCCACACTCTGTATGGCAATATGTCCCACGAAGATTTGTTTGGCCGCAACGACAGCGATTTATATGGCGCTGCCCTGAGCTTATGGCAAAGCTTTAATGGGCATACCGATGCTAAGGCATTAATCCGCGTCTTTAACCCTGAGATCGCTAAACACGGTTGGGAGTCTAAACACACTATTGTTGAAATCGTAGTGAAAGACAGTCCGTTTTTAGTCGACTCAGTCCGGATGGCATTAAGTCGCCAATCTATTACCGCTCATCTGTTATTGCATTACCCGTTGCAAACGCTCCGTAACGATAAAAACGACATCACGGACTTTTTTAAGCTGGGTACTGTCGAGCAAGCCAGTACGGAACAAACTGTGTTCCACATCGAAATTGACCGCATGACGGATAAAACTGCAGTAGAGGCCTTAACCTCTGAACTGCAATCTGTGATGGAAGACGTGTCATTAGCTGTGCAGGACTGGAAACCAACCCGTGCCAAACTTTTGCAGGTCATTGCTGACTTACCAAAACAAGCTGGGTCTATCAATTCAGCTGAATTGGAGCAAGCCACAGAATTTTTAAATTGGATGGCTAAAGATAACTTCACTTTGTTGGGTTATCGTGAGTACCGTATCAAGGCGGTAGAAGGCGATCACAAAATTGAGGGTGTGAACGACAGCGCTTTAGGCTTAATGCGCCGTTCTACCTCGCGCGATTTAATGTTATCTGATTTACCAGAGCAGGCGCGTAAGCAGGCATTAAGCTCGTCTTTGCTGATCCTGACCAAAACCAATAATAAATCCCGCGTACATCGTCCGGCTTATATCGACTATGTCGGTATTAAACGTTTTGATGACAAAGGTCATGTCATCGGCGAAGATCGTTTTATTGGTTTGTATTCATCGTCGTTGTACAACAATAGTGCCGCCGACATTCCATTGCTGAAAAACAAGTTGGCCAAAGTGATGGCCAAGTCTGGTTTTGCCCATGGTACTCATGCTTACAAAGCCCTGTTAAATATTCTGGAAACTTATCCACGGGATGAGTTAATTCAGGCCACGACGGATGAGCTGCTGGACGTATCAACTGGCGTACTGCAAATGCAGGAACGTGATATGACCCGTCTGTTTGTGCGCAAAGACGCTTTTGGCCGTTTTGTCTCGGCTATGGTCTATGTACCGCGTGAGCGTTATAACACTCAACTGCGTAAAGACACGCAGCAGATCTTAGCTCAATCTCTGGGCAGCACTGAAGCTGTGGAATTTACCACCTACTTCTCTGAGTCTGTATTGGCGCGTACCCATTATTTCGTTCGGATCAACGATAACAATATCGAGTTTAATGTGAAAGAAATTGAACGTAATCTAGTAGAAGCGGCCCGTACCTGGGAAGATAAACTGGAAGCAGCGCTGGTTGGCCATTATGGTGAAGCCCGTGGCCGTGAGTTGGCTCGTAAATATTTAACGGCTTTCCCTTCGTCTTATAAAGACGAAATGTTGCCTAACGATGCTTTAGTCGACATCGAAAAAATCGAGTCGCTGAATGATGAACATCGTCTGGACATGCTGTTTTATCGCCCGCAGGAAGAACGGGGTGATAGCAAAGCGGTCCGATTGAACCTGTTCCATAAAGATCATCCGATTTATTTATCTGACGTCCTGCCTATTCTGGAGAACTTTGGTTTACGTGTGATAGGTGAAACTCCTTATGCAGTGCGTTGCCCTGATGGTTCTGTCAGCTGGATTTTAAATTTCGCGATGGAAGTTAACGGCACTATGCCAGCTGACTTTGAACAGGCTCAGCTGTCATTTCAGGACTCTTTTGCCAAAGTATGGAAAGGCGATCTGGAAGACGATGGTTTTAACCGTTTGATTTTAGGTGCAGGTTTAACAGGCCGTGAAGCTTCGTTACTACGTGCATTTGCTAAATATAAACGTCAAATCGGTGGCACATTCAGTCAGGCTTATGTCGAGTCGACCTTTGGCCGTTATCCGGTGCTGGCCAATTTGCTGGTAAAACTCTTTAATGCCAAGTTTGCATTGGAGAACACCAATCAGGCCGATGCTGAGACTTTGCATACAGAAATTCTGGCGCAACTGGAAAACGTGGCGAACCTGGATGATGACCGCATTATCCGTCGTTTCCTGGCTATTATTCAGGCTATAGTCCGTACCAACTACTTCCAAAAAGCAGCAGATGGCAGCGACAAACCTTATATCTCCTTTAAAGTTCGTCCGGCTATGATCCCGGATATGCCATTACCACTGCCATTCTTCGAAATTTTTGTGTATTCACCAAGAGTTGAAGGTGTGCACTTACGCTTTGGTAAAGTAGCGCGCGGTGGTTTACGTTGGTCAGACCGTCGTGAAGACTTCCGTACAGAAGTACTGGGTCTGGTAAAAGCACAGCAAGTGAAAAACACAGTGATAGTGCCTGTCGGTGCTAAAGGTGGTTTTGTTTGTAAAAAATTACCTGAAACCGGTGGTCGTGAAGCCTGGTTAAACGAAGGTAAAGAATGTTACCGTACCTTCATCCGTGGTCTGTTAGATGTGACTGATAACATTCTGCAAGGTCAGATTGTGCCGCCAAAACAAGTGGTACGTCTGGATGAAGATGATCCGTATCTGGTGGTTGCTGCCGACAAAGGTACGGCTACTTTCTCTGACATCGCTAACAGTATTTCACTGGAATACAACCACTGGTTGGGTGATGCTTTTGCTTCAGGCGGTTCAAACGGTTACGACCACAAAGGTATGGGTATTACTGCCCGTGGCGGTTGGGAGTCAGTGAAACGTCACTTCCGTGAAGTAGGTATTAACTGTCAGACCACAGATTTCACCTGTGTCGGTATAGGCGATATGGCCGGTGATGTGTTTGGTAACGGCATGCTGTTATCTAAACATATCCGCCTGCAGGTCGCATTTAACCATATGCATGTGTTTGTGGACCCGAATCCGGACGCGGCAAAAACTTACGTTGAGCGTGAGCGTTTATTCAGATTACCGACCTCGACCTGGGATGATTTCGACAAATCATTAATCTCTGAAGGCGGTGGCGTTTTCCTGCGTAGTGCTAAATCTATCAAGCTGACACCGCAAATGCAGCAGATGTTAGGCACAACGGCAGCTAGCCTGACACCGAACGAATTTATTCGTGCGGCTCTGATGATGGAAGTAGACTTGATTTGGAACGGTGGTATCGGCACTTACGTCAAAGCCACAGATGAAACTCATGCTGAAGTCGGCGACCGTGGTTCTGAAGCGCTTCGTGTTAACGGGAAAGATGTCAAAGCGAAAATCATTGGTGAGGGAGGTAACTTAGGTACCACACAACGCGGTCGTATTGAATACGCAGCAAAAGGTGGACGTATCAACACCGACTTTATTGACAACGTGGGTGGCGTTGACTGTTCAGATAACGAAGTGAACATCAAAATCCTGTTAAACGCGCTGGTGGCCAGCGGCGATATGACGCTGAAGCAACGTAACGAGCTGTTAGCTGCCATGACCAGTGATGTAGCAGGGATAGTGATCCACGATTGTTACCGTCAGACCCAAAGTATTTCTGTCTCTTCCGTGCTGGGCGCTGAACAGATGAAGGAATACACCCGCTTTATTCATTCGCTGGAAAAAGACGGTAAGTTAAACCGCGAACTGGAGTTTTTACCTTCAGATGACGCTTTGGCTGAACGCACAGCTAAAGGTCAGGGCTTAACCCGTCCTGAGCTAGCCATTCTGACCGCTTATGGCAAGATGGTAATGAAAGAGTGGCTGGTGTTGCCTGAAATTTATGAAAACAGTTACTTTAAACGTCATCTGTTTACAGCTTTCCCGAAAGTGCTGCAACAAAGTTATGCCAAAGAGATGGAAACTCACCCGTTAAAGGCTGAGATCATTGCCACCAAACTGGCTAACCTTATTGTCAACGACATGGGCGCTAACTTCGCCCAGCGTATGATGGAAGAAACAGGTTCGTCTATTGCTGAAGTGGCGGTGTGTTACACCATAGCGCGTGATTTATTTGACGTGGAAAGCATCTGGAACAAGCTTGAAGAGTTGGATAACCTGATCCCTGCAGAGCTGCAAATCAAGTTATTCCACCAGTTGCGCCGCACTATGCGCAGAACGACACGCTGGTTCTTACGTCATCGTAACAAAGCGCTGGATATTCAGCAGACGATAGATTTCTTCAAACCTGCTTTTGTTGAAATCAGCAATAACCTGCAGAAACTACTTGCTCCGGCCGAAGCTGAACAATTGGCGTCGAACGAACAAGCACTTATTGAACAAGGTGTACCGGCAGATGTCGCACGTTACCTGGCTCAACTGAGTACTTGTTTCTCGGTGATGGATATTGCTCAGGTCGCTGATGCAGAGAAAAACTCACTGTTACTCAGTGCTGAAATTTACTTCAAGTTGGGCGATCGTCTGGATCTGCACTGGTTCCTGGAGCAAATCACTCAGCAGCCAGTGGCAAACCATTGGCAGGCGCTGGCCCGCGCTTCATACCGTGAAGAGCTGGACTGGCAACAACGTGCGTTGTCTGCTGTAGTGGTTCGTGGTTGTGGTGGTGCTTGTGATGCAGAAGCTGTGATTGGCAGCTGGATCACTGAGCATGAGCCTGTACTGGCGCGCTGGCGTCAAATGCTGGCCGAGTTCAAGACCACCAAGAGTCACGAATTTGCCAAGTTCTCAGTGGCACTGCGTGAACTGATGTTGCTCAGCCATCACTGTGACCCTGTGAAATAATTCAGCTTCCAGTTAGAATACACCGGCTCTTTTCAGAGCCGGTGCTTTTTTATGCTCTGCTATCCTGCAGAGCACCCTTCGGGCCAGCTAAAGCTGTTAAAAATCGTTCCAGACGATTTTTTGCAGCGAGTTTCTAACTATTAACTATTAACTATTAATTATTAAAAGCAGGTTGTTATGTTCTATTCACTGGCGCGTTCTTTAATGTTTTGTACCGATGCTGAGTTTTCACATCACCTGGCTCTTGGCAGCTTAAAGCATTTAAAAAATACCCCTGCATCCTTGCTGTGGCGTCAGGATTTACCAAAAAAAACTGTGACAGTAGCGGGCATTCATTTTGATAATCCTGTAGGTTTGGCGGCGGGTTTAGATAAAAATGCTGATTGCATTGATGCTTTTGGTCAGATGGGCTTTGGCTTTATTGAAGTAGGAACTGTCACGCCACGGCCTCAGGCTGGCAATGATAAACCCCGTTTATTCCGTTTACCTGAAGCGAATGCCATTATTAATCGTATGGGTTTTAATAATAAAGGTGTGGATTACCTGGTAGAAAACGTTAAAAAATCCAGCTACAAAGGTGTGCTGGGTATTAATATCGGCAAAAATAAAGACACACCAAACGAGCAGGGCAAAGACGATTACATTGCATGTATGCGTAAGGTGTATGCGCATGCCAGTTACATTACAGTAAATATTTCCTCACCCAATACACCGGGGCTGCGGGATCTGCAATTTGGCGATGCATTATTTGATTTGCTGCAGGCGGTAAAAAACGAGCAATTGGATCTGCAGGCACAGCAAGATAAATATGTGCCGGTTTTTGTCAAAATTGCGCCTGACATGGACGAAGTTGCAGTACAGCAAGTGGCGGAAACGTTGCTGCGTAGCAAAATGGATGGGGTCATTGCCACCAACACCACTCTGGATAAAAGTGCGGTGCAACATCTGAAATATGGCAACGAAATGGGCGGTTTAAGCGGTTTGCCTGTGCAACAAAAAAGTACCGAAATTATCCGGCAGTTCCGCGCAGCTCTGGGGCCAAAGATGCCAATTATTGGCGTAGGTGGTATAGATTCTGCCAAAGCAGCGCAGGATAAAATGGATGCTGGTGCCAATCTGGTCCAAGTCTATTCCAACTTTATTTATCAGGGCCCAAGCTTGATCAAAGAGATCGTCGAGAGCCTGAAATAACTCATATGCCGATCAATTTTGGATCCCTGATATTTAGTCCAAAATAATCTTTAACAGGGCTTATAAACAGGTGTAGAAAGGCAACATCTTGAATTCACAAGGATTGAGTATGTTGTCTTTATGCCCTGACTGGTGCTGGCAGTATTGCGATGAGCAAGACCGTTTGGTGTTGCAGTTATCGGCTAGTCACCGTATTCATACCGCATTTGCTGCGAAAGAGCTGAATATTAAACCACAGCAACAAAGCTTGTGTATGGAGCAGGCACAACTGTTGATGGATTTTGCCGAAGCACTGGAAGGACTCTTGCCTGACAGCGAGCTACTGACAGTTGCAGCCCAAGCCGTTGCCGCTTTGAGTTTTGTCAAAGCTCCGGTACAAAAAAGTCATCTGTTTAATTTCTCGAGCATAGAATGCAGTAATCACTTAATGAGCATCGCTAAACTTGAAGGTTTAAGCCGTGCAAGAGTGCTGCTAGTTGCTAAAGCAGATCCTATGGTGGATTGTCTGTTGCTTGAGTCGATAGAGCTGTTAAATGGCAAAAAATTGTCTGCAGGCCAGTTAGTGCGGGTACAACAAAACCGTCTGATGCCGCTGCAATTTGCTCCGCTTTATGCCCTGACGGCCTGATTTAAAGAAAAGAGCTCAATAATTCAACAACCGCCAAGTGATCGGTCCAGATTAGTCTGGTGATCCTTCAGGCAACAGGTAGAATAGGGCACATTTTCAAGTTGGGATTTAAAAGCTGTGCCAAATCAAACGGATCCTTTCAAGGATATTCGCCCTTATTTTGACCATGAAGTACCGGATGCGATTCGTCGTTTATTAGACGACGCCGATTTTTTGCATGCAATTTTAAATTACCGCCTGGCCAGCTGGCCTAAAACTATCCGTTATTTATTCACGCCTGTACTGCGCTGGTTGCTGGCGCGTAAAGCCAAAGGTTTGCGCAGTGTTTCTGATGTGCAACATATGGTGGCAGATTTTTTACAGCAAAGTCTGCACAACAGCTCTGCCGGCGTCAGCGTCAGTGGTCTTGAACATCTGGATCCAAAACAGTCCTATTTATTTATCTCGAATCACAGAGATATTGCTATGGATCCGGCACTGGTCAATTGGTGTTTGCATCAAAAGGGCATGGACACTGTGCGCATCGCTATTGGCGATAACTTGCTGAAGATGCCTTGTGCTACAGAACTGATGAAGCTCAATAAAAGTTTTATCGTCAAACGTTCGATCAAAGCCCCACGCGAGATGCTCAAAGCCTTGGGTCATTTGTCGGCTTATATCAAAGATTCACTCGAAACAGGTCATTCGATCTGGATAGCGCAAAAAGAGGGCCGGGCTAAAGATGGCCTGGATCAAACCGACGAAGCTATCTTAAAAATGTTTTATATCGAAGGTAAAAAACGCGGTCTGGATTTTGCGACTTATATGCAGTCGCTTAATATTGTGCCAGTGTGTTTATCCTATGAATTTGACCCGCTGGATCAGGCTAAAGCCAACGAGCTGCATCAATTGGCAAGTACAGGCGAATACAAAAAGTCGGAGATGGAAGATATTCAAAGCATAGTGCAAGGCATAGTGGGCCAGAAAGGCCGGGTGCATGTACATTTTGGCGAAGCTATTCAGACCACTTTCCAGGACCCTCAAATGTTAGCGGCGGAAATAGACCGGCAAATTTGGGCTGGCTACCGTTTATATCCGGTCAATTATTTAGCTGCACAAATGGATGTAGAGCTGGACCCTGGCGAAGAAAGTTTATGGTATCAAACCAAAATGGCGTCTTTGCCTGAAGAGCTACGCCTTTATGTACAGCAAATGTATGCGGCACCAGCGCTGAAACAACAGCAGACTTTAGCCCAGCAAGAACAGCTGGCTACTCAACATAAGGAGCTGGAAGATGGCGCGGCATATCAGTTATAAATACAAAGGGGAGTGGAAAAAAATTCCATTCAGCTACGACAAATACGCCGACAGCTTTGAGGCTGTAGCCGCAGCCGAAGGCATAGATTTAACTGCTTTTCGCAAGATGGAGCAGCAAGTGGCCATGACAGCCAAAGGAACTGGTGCGCTCAAAGACTATCGCAAAAACGCTTTTGTAAAGATGGGTTTCAGCGAAATTCTGCTGCTAAGAGATGCTCAGGAGCCTTTTAATCTCTGAGTCTTCGCCTGTTCACATATCATCCACTGAAAGGATAAGTAGTAACATGGATAGTTCTGTTTCTGATAAAACTCGCCTGGATGGCCTGGACACGCTGCGTGCCATCGCCATTATCATAGTGCTGATCTATCACTACAAAGTCGTTGTCAGCCCTGAAAATCTGTTCGGCTTTATCAGTTCATTGGGCTGGACAGGGGTTGATCTGTTTTTTGTATTGAGTGGTTATTTGATTGGTAACCAGGTTTTGTCGGCCTTTGCCAAAGGGCAGGATTTTTCACTCAAGCTGTTTTACATTCGCCGTTTTTTACGCACTCTGCCGAATTATTATTTTGTGCTCGCGCTTTATTTCCTTTTTCCTGTGGCGCTTGGCGGCACTGCGACTGCTCCGCTCTGGTCATTTTTAACTTTTACTCAAAATTTGGGATTAGGTCCGGGAGAAACTTTTACTCACTCCTGGTCGCTGTGTATTGAAGAACAGTTTTATTTAATCTTTCCAATAATTGCATTACTCATCGCTTATAGCCGACGTTCTATTGGCCTCGCCTGGACAGCTCTTGTTGGCGCTATGGTGCTGGCTATGTTTCTGCGCGGATTTAATTGGTATACACATGGCGAACAGAACATCTCAGCCCGATCTTTTATGGAGCATATTTATTACTCAAGCTTTACCCGCTTTGATGAGTTACTGCCTGGAGTAGCCATAGCTTTATTAAAAAACTTTCACCCCACTGTTTATGTAGCTTTACTACGCAGAGGTAATCTGCTGTTGCTCGCCGGACTGGCCAGTGTGGGATTGATATTTTATGTATTTCAGAACTATGAGTACATCAGAGGCTTTGGCCGCACATTCCAGGTTGTGACCTTTGGTTATTCATTTCTAACAATCAGCTTTGCTATTCTTGTGCTTGCAGCTCTAAGCCCACACTCCTTGCTGAACCGCATACGCATTCCAGGCGCTACATCTATCGCACTTTGGTCCTATGCGATTTATTTGATCCACAAACCCTTATTTCAGGTTCTGAAAGCGCCACTGACAGACTATGGCATTGATATTCATGCTGGTTTGGGTGTGGCCATTATTATGGCTATCAGTATTTTTTGTGGCTGGACACTGTACTTTTTTGTAGAAACCCCCTTTATGAAAGTACGGGATCGGTTTTATCCGTCCACTACCCGAAGCTGTTCCTTTACTTATCAGCAAAGCGCTTAATTCTTGTCAGCAAATGGACGTTTCGTTAAGTGGTTTGTCAATTCAGCGAAGGGGATAGCTGTTAAATAAACTTGCCTGCGCATGCTAATGCGCATATGCTATTTTTAAGCATAGATAATGTTTTGGAGTCGTTTATGGCCGATCTTTATGATGTAACAGCACCTAAAAAAGCCGCGAATCTTTCAGTCAATAGTGATCTGTTGCTTAAAACCCGGACATTGAATATCAATCTTTCAGCGACCTTAGAGCGAGCACTAAGAGAAGAGTTAGCGAAATATAAAGCTGCACAGTGGGTTGAAGAGAATAGTGCCGCCATTAAAAGCTATAACGAATTTGTTGAAGAGCACGGCTGTTTTGGTGATGAATTCAGGAGCTTTTGATGGCTCAATTTGATGTATATGCGAATCCCAGTAGCCACAGTAGCGTTCATTATCCCTATCTTGTTGATATTCAAAGTGAGGTACTGAGCGGGCTTGGCAGCCGTATTGTGATTCCTTTGGGTCTGAGTTCAGCTTTTGCTGGCGAGACTATGAAGGGGCTCACGCCACAGATAAGTTTCGATGGTGAAAAACTACTGTTACTGACGCCTCAAATTGCTTCGTTGCCAGAAAAGAAGCTAAGGAAGCCTGTAGGTTCTCTGGCGCATTTCAGAGAGCAAATTATCGCAGCTTTGGATCTTGCTATTACTGGTATTTAATTAATCTTTTAATCACACTTCTTACCACAGCGGATAATCTTAGTGCCTGCTGCTAAACCTTGGGCTTTAAACCAGCCTTGCGGCATCTCCAAAGCGCCTATTACTGGCCCTTGTGAAGCTTTGCCTTTTTCATCGTAAGGATACAAAAACTGTATTGGCTCTATAGTCCAGTCGGCTTTGATATAGGCTATATCCAAAGGCACTTTGGTGTTGCGCATCCAGAACGACAAAATGCGTTCTTCTTCGTACACAAATAACATGCCGTTTTCTGCGTTGTCGCGATACATCAGGCCACGGGCGCGCTGTTCTGGGGTCAGAGCCAGTTCGGTTTCAAATGCAACATGACCTACTTTAATCCATTCTTTTTCGAAATTGATCTGTTCAACAGCCTCAACAGCAGCAACAGAAACACTGCAAGCAAGAAGTGCAGATGGCAAATAATTCATAACTCAATGACCACAAAGAATAAAGCCTGAAGACTAACGGAATTTGCAGTAAAAAAAAAGGGTGACCCAAAGGCCACCCTGATTATTCTTCGCTGTAAAATTACAGTGCAGCTAAAGCTTGTTTAGGATCAACAAATGGCAGGTTCAACGCGTCTGCTACGTGTTTATTCACCACATGACCATTGATCACGTTTAAGCCGTTTAACAGGTGCGCATCGTCCAGCAGTGCCTGTTTGTAGCCTTTGTTGGCTAAACGGATGATAAATGGCAGAGTGGCGTTATTCAGTGCAAAAGTAGAAGTCAGTGGTACTGCGCCTGGCATGTTGGCTACACAGTAATGCACGACGTCGTCCACAATATAGGTTGGATCAGCGTGCGTCGTGGCTTTAGATGTCTCGACACAACCGCCCTGGTCGATGGCCACGTCAACAATGGCTGAACCTGGTTTCATACGCTTGATATGATCTGCAGTCACCAGCTTAGGAGCAGCAGCACCTGGAATTAACACGCCACCAATGACCAGGTCAGCAGATAACACGTGTTTTTCCAGAGCATCGACAGTGGAGTACACAGTTTTTACTGCGCCGTTGAACTGAGCATCGATACGACGTAATACGTCTACGCTGCGGTCGAGTACGACCACGTCAGCACCCATACCTACAGCCATCTGAGCTGCGTTGGTACCGACCATACCGCCACCTATAACCACAACTTTAGCTGGTTCAACACCTGGTACGCCACCTAACAACATACCGCGACCGGCGCATGATTTTTCCAGTGCACGGGCACCAGCCTGAATAGACATACGGCCAGCTACTTCAGACATTGGCGCTAACAGAGGCAAGCCACCGCGGTTATCTGTCACTGTTTCGTACGCGATACAGATAGCCTTTGATTTGATCAAATCTTCTGTTTGCGGCAGATCCGGGGCTAAGTGCAGGTAAGTGAACAGGATTTGGCCTTCACGCAGCATAGCGCGTTCAACAGCCTGAGGCTCTTTTACTTTGACAATCATTTCTGCTTTAGCGAAGACTTCAGCTGCAGTGTTTAATACTGTGGCACCAGCAGCCTGATAGGCATCGTCACCAAAACCAATGCCGCTACCTGCATTGTGTTCAACAAAAACACTGTGGCCAAGTGCCGTCAGTTCACGCACGCTGGCAGGGGTCATACCGACGCGGTATTCGTGGTTTTTAATCTCTTTAGGTACGCCAATAATCATGATATTCCGCCTGTGTAGGGTTGGGTAAAATTTTTGCCTAGTATAGTTACTGATTTATAGTTTTGCCTGTTGTTTTTTCGGTAAATCGCAGTTATAAATCCTGTTATAAATTGAAATGTGAAATTTTTATCTGCTATGTACGAAACCAGTAAAAGTGTTAAAAAACTAGACCGAATTGACCGCAAAATCCTGACTGAATTACAGCACGACGGTCGTATTGCCAATGTTGAATTGGCGAAAAGGGTAGGGTTGAGTGCCACTCCTTGTCTGGAGCGGGTGCGTAAATTAGAAGCTGAGGGCTATATACTGGGCTATACAGCGCAGGTCGACCCGAATAAAGTGGGTTCCGCGTTACTGGTTTTTGTGGAGATTACGTTAAGTAAAACCTCACCTGAAGATTTTGATGAGTTCAGTAAAGCTGTACAGAAGCTGCATGAAATACAGGAATGTCATTTAGTATCCGGTAGTTTCGACTTTTTACTAAAAACCAGAGTGGCCAATATGGCGGCTTATCGCGAGTTATTAGGCGAAACCTTATTACGTTTACCCAGCGTACGCGAAAGCCGGACTTACGTGGTGATGGAGGAAGTGAAACAAACAACCTTTGTGGCGGTCAATTGATGGATGTGTTCTTACATGGAGCATAGTTGTCCCTATGTGACTGGGGCGAGCCTCTTTTATTAAAGTCAGACAGTCAATGACGCTATGGCATCAAGGACGAAGGGGTTTTGTACAGCCAGTGTTCAGGCGTTAAAGTTTATATAGCCTTTTGTCGCTGAAGATATGGTCAATAAGGCTGTGGCTTCAGGTTATGCGGCTATAAAGGGGTGCATCAGAGTTGTCTCTCTGGTATCTTAACTAGGTAGAATTCTTAGAATAAATGGGACTTGTTGTGTTGAGTGAAGCCAGAAGGTTGCGAGCCAAACTATTGTTTTCTTTAAACGGAATGCAGCGCTTATCTGAAGTAGGGTTAATCCTCAGCTTTGGATCTGCTGCCTTTATGTTATTGGCTTTAATGTCATTCGACCCGGCAGATCCAAGTTGGTCTCAGGCAGGTTACCAAACCGTTGTTCACAATTATGCTGGTCCCAAAGGTGCCTGGATTGCCGATATTCTGTTATTTAGCTTTGGTTGGATTGCCTATTTAGTCCCACCTTTAGTTGCCTTTGGTGGTTATTTATTGACCCGCCGAGCGAAAGCTCTGATGGAGATGGATTACCTTATTCTGGGCTTACGTCTGATTGGTTTGGTTTTAACCATTCTTTGTGCCAGTGCTATTAGCAGCATTAATTTTAATGATATTTTCTATTTTTCATCTGGTGGTGTAGTAGGTGATGTGGTTGCCTCTATGCTGATGCCAAACTTTAATTTCATCGGCACCATTTTACTGCTGTTATGCGGTTTATCTACTGGCCTAACTCTGGCCACAGGTATTTCCTGGGTCACAGTAGCGGACGAGCTGGGGGCCTTAACCGTGCGTGCGCTGATAGCCTTGTATCAGGCACCAACCCGTTTAGGCCAGTATCTGGCAGAACGTTCCGCAACCAAAGCTTCATCTCCTCTGTCTTTCCAGAGTGAATCCACTGTGCCAGTGCAGCGCCGGGAACCAGAAATTGCGGTGGATACAGCAGCGACAAGACTGAACCTTGCAGCGACAGAGGTCGAGGCCGCGCCAGAAGTGATCCGTTTAAATAGCAGTCGTGATGACGCTGTGCAGTCTGCTTTTATTGCGCCTGAAGAAGAACAAATTCCGTTACCTGATATTGAAGAGGTTCAAACGCAACAAAGCCGCGTCTACTTCCAGCCGAATGAACGGGTCGAGCCTTTACCTTTTGCGCCTCTGGATGAAAAAACTGAAGCTGTAGCCTTTGTTAGTGTCGATACCCTGGCAGATGATGACTTAACCTTCTCCGCTGTGGATGATGGTTATTATCCAGAGCAACTACAGCACCTGGAACAGAGTTTTGCTGAGGTCGAACGTCAGGCTGTAGTCGCGCCCGTGGTAATAGCAGAAGACGAAGAGGATGATACTCCAGTTGCAGCATCATTCAGCCCGGATGATTTACCTTCGTTAGCTTTGTTAGACAGACCCGATAAAGCCACGAATCCTATAGACCCAGCCGATTTGGAGCGGGTGTCCCGGTTAGTGGAAACCAAGCTGTTGGATTTTGGTGTGGAAGCCAAAGTAGTGGCTGTCTTGCCAGGCCCCGTCGTGACGCGGTTTGAGCTGGATTTAGCTCCTGGTGTCAAGGTCAGTAAGATCACAGGTTTATCCAAAGACTTAGCCCGTTCATTATCCGCCATTAGTGTGAGGGTGGTGGAGGTTATTCCAGGTAAATCCTATATAGGTTTAGAGCTGCCGAACCAGTTCCGCGAAATAGTACGTTTATCAGAGGTGATAGGCGATGAGGTTTTTATCCAATCAAAATCACCTTTAACTATGGTGCTGGGTAAAGACATTGCTGGTAAATCTGTAGTGGCCGATTTAGGCCGTATGCCGCACTTGCTGGTCGCCGGTACCACGGGCTCAGGTAAGTCGGTGGGCGTTAACGTGATGATTTGTAGTTTGTTGTATAAATCCACGCCTGAAGATGTGCGCTTTTTAATGATTGACCCGAAGATGCTGGAATTGTCAGTCTATGAAGGCATTCCGCACTTACTGACCGAAGTCGTTACCGACATGAAAGAAGCGGCCAATGGCCTGCGCTGGTGTGTTGGTGAAATGGAGAGGCGTTATAAGCTGATGTCAGCTCTTGGAGTACGTAACTTAAAAGGTTACAACCAGAAAATTCAGGATGCTATTGCTGCTGGTACACCCATTCGTGACCCCATTTGGAAGCCAAGCGACAATATGATGACCATGCCGCCAGAGCTTGAGAAATTACCTTCTATCGTAGTGGTCATTGACGAATTCGCCGACATGATGATGATTGTCGGTAAAAAAGTCGAAGAGCTGATTGCCCGCATCGCGCAAAAAGCCCGGGCTGCAGGTATCCACCTGATTTTAGCGACACAGCGCCCGTCCGTGGATGTGATCACAGGTTTGATTAAAGCCAATATCCCAACCCGTATGGCGTTTCAGGTGTCGTCGAAAATTGACTCCAGAACCATTTTGGATCAGCAAGGTGCTGAGAGTTTGTTAGGTCAGGGGGATATGTTGTATCTGCCGCCAGGCTCTGGTGTACCCACCCGGGTGCATGGCGCTTTTGTCGATGACCACGAAGTGCATGCTGTAGTATCCGACTGGAAACGCCGTGGTAAACCTAATTATATTTCTGAGATATTAAACGGTGAGCCCACGGAAGACAGCCTGTTACCAGGCGAGACAATGGAAGGCGATGAAGGAGAGTCCGATCCACTCTTTGATCAGGCTGTAGCTTTTGTTACTGAAAGCCGTAAAGCTTCGGTTTCTGGTGTACAAAGACGCTTCCGTATTGGCTATAATCGCGCCGCCCGTTTAGTCGAACAAATGGAAATGAGCGGTATTGTCAGTGGTGCAGGCCATAACGGTAACCGTGAAGTGTTAGCGCCTCCTCCTCCTAAAGTATTTTAACTAAGGTGTATATGAAGAAGAACTTCGGAAAAAAAGCTGTGGCTTTAGTTTTGTCTCTGGCGCTGCCAACCTTTGTGGCGGTGGCCGATCAGGCCGAGGCCTTGCAGAAAAAATTAGCGCGCTTATCCAGCTTTCAGGCCAGCTTTGACCAAACCGTTGTTGATGCCAGCAATAAGCTTATTCAGCAAGGCGAGGGCATGTTGTCGCTGAAACAGCCCTCTTTGTTCCGTTTTGAGACTCAGACCCCAGAGCCTAATCTGTTTATTGGTGATGGCAAAACTCTGTGGTTTTATGCCGAATTACTGGACCAGGTCAGCATTTATGATGCCAAAGAGCAGGTACAGAAAACTCCTTTTGTGCTTTTGACGTCACATGACCCTAAGTTATGGGCTCAGTATAGTGTCACAGGTGCTGATGAGCAGTTTGATATCACACCAAAAGACCCAGGCAATGCAGTGAAAAAACTGAGCCTGAGATTTGCAGGTTTAGCCTTATCAAAAATGATCGTTATTGACAGTAATGGCCAAAACAGCACTTTCGATTTTAATCTAGTGCAATACAACACACCTCTGGCTTCAGAACTGTTTCAGTTTACCATTCCGGCCACAGCGGAAGTGGATGATCAACGCGTCAAGTGAATAACCTCGGCTTTGAATTCCATGACGATATCAGGCCTCTGGCAGCACTGCTGAGGCCAACAAAGCTATCGGACTATGTTGGGCAACAACAAGTGTTGGGGCCTGGCACCCCGCTGCGTAAAGCAATAGAAGCCGGGCGTATTTCCTCACTCATTTTATGGGGGCCTCCGGGCACAGGCAAAACGACCTTGGCGGAATTAATTGCCATTTATGCCAAAGCGGCTATCGCGCGTTTATCTGCTGTAACCGCTGGCGTTAAAGAAATACGTGAAGAAATTCAGGCGGCCAAGCAACGCTTAGCGCAAAATCAGCGCACTTTGTTATTTGTTGATGAAGTGCACCGCTTTAACAAAGCCCAGCAAGATGCATTTTTACCCCATATTGAAGATGGCACCATTATTTTTATTGGTGCAACCACAGAAAATCCTGCCTTTGCTCTGAATAACGCCATGTTATCCCGCGCCCGTGTCTGCATTTTAAAAAAGCTGACGGCAGAGGATCTGAGTTTAGTGATAGAACGTGCTGTGGCGCATTATCAGCAGTCTGGCCAAGAGGTCCACATCAGCCCTGACGCTCAATCTTTATTGCTGCAACTGGCAGATGGCGATGCGCGGCGCCTGTTAAACCTGTTTGAGCAGGCCGTTGAAACCGCGCAGCAGGGCGCTACAAAGACTGAACTGACAGCAGATTTATTCCGGCAGTTAGTACCACGGCAATTGCCGGGTTTTGATCAGCAGGGCGATATTTTTTACGATTTAATTTCTGCTTTTCATAAATCGGTGCGGGGCTCTAACCCGGATGCCGCTTTGTATTGGTATTGCCGCATTTTAGAAGGCGGTGGTGATCCTTTGTATGTGGCTCGTCGTCTGTTGGCGATAGCCAGCGAAGACATAGGCAATGCTGATCCACGCGCTTTAACCATTGGTTTGGATGCCTGGGATACCTTTGCCCGTGTTGGCCCTGCCGAAGGGGAACGGGCTATCGCTCAGGCTGCGGTCTATATGGCGTTAGCGCCAAAATCCAATGCACTGTACAGTGCCTTTAACCAAATGCGGCAGTATGTGCAGCAAACCCCATCCTTTGAAGTGCCGGATCATTTGCGTAACGCGCCAACAGCGCTGGCGAAACAACAAGGTTTTGGTAAAGGGTATCGTTACGCGCACAACGAGCCCGGCGCTTATGCCGCAGGCGAAGTGTATTTACCCGCTGAAATGGCCGGAATGAAGTTTTATCAGCCGTCTGATCGCGGTTTAGAGAAACAGTTGCAAGACAAAATGGCCTATTTAGCCATGCTGGACCAACAAGCAAAAGGACAGAGCTGATGCAGGCATATCTGGCAGTGGCTATTGGCGGAGCTTTAGGGGCCTGTTGTCGGTTCGGTTTAGGCGAATTTATCCTGCATCTTTGTGGTAAATCATTCCCTTTTGCTACGTTGCTGGTTAATATTCTCGGGTCTTTTGTGTTAGGCCTGCTGTATGGCCTGTTTTTAGCCGAACATCTGACGGTTAACCCGTGGAAGACTCTGATCGGCGTAGGTTTTTTAGGTGCCTTTACTACCTTTTCGACGTTTTCACTCGACACTGTTTTACTGCTGCAACAAGGCGAACTGGTGAAAGCCGGCCTGAATGTTGTGCTGAACGTGCTGGTTTGTTTAACACTCGCCTGGCTGGGTTTAAAGCTGGGCTCAATGAAGTAGTCACTATGTTAGATGCAAAATTTTTAAGAGCCGAATTAGCTCAGACTGCCCAACGTTTGGCGGATCGTGGTTTTCAGTTAGATGTTACTGCGCTTGAGCAACTGGAAGAGCAGCGCCGTGCGCTGCAAATGGCGACTCAGGATTTACAGAACTCTCGTAATACCAAATCCAAAGCCATAGGCCAGGCTAAAGCCCGTGGTGAAGACATCACGCCATTGTTAGCGGAAGTGGATGGTTTAGGTGCAGAGCTGGAAGAAGCCAAACAAAAACTAGATGCGGTATTAGCGCAGTGGGATGTTATTGTCAGCGCTATCCCAAACCTGCCACATGAGTCCGTGCCAGCCGGTAAAGATGAAACGGGTAACCTGGTCGTGCGCCAGTGGGGCGAACCTAAGTCTTTTGATTTTGACGCAAAAGATCATGTGGCTTTAGGTGAGGCTTTGGATAAAGGTCTGGATTTTGAAAATGCTGTCAAAATTGCAGGTTCTCGTTTTGTAGTGATGCGTGGCCAAATTGCCCGTCTGCACCGCGCTTTAGCGCAGTTTATGCTGGACTTGCACACTGAGCAGCACGGCTATACCGAATTGTATGTGCCTTATCTGGTGAATGCTGCATCCTTATATGGCACAGGCCAGTTGCCAAAGTTTGGCGCGGATTTATTCCATACCAAACCTGCGACCGAAGAAGGTGTGGGTATGTCGTTGATCCCAACGGCGGAAGTTCCTGTCACCAACTTAGCCCGTGACTGCATTTTTGAGCTGTCTGAACTGCCGCAAAAATACACGGCACATACGCCATGTTTTCGTAGCGAAGCGGGCTCTTACGGCCGTGATACCCGGGGTTTAATTCGCCAGCACCAGTTTGACAAAGTGGAATTAGTGCAGTTAGTGCATCCGGATCAATCCTTTGCCGCGCTTGAAGAGTTAACAGGTCATGCTGAAAAGGTGCTGCAGCTTTTGGGTTTGCCGTACCGGACTATGTTGCTGTGCACCGGTGATATGGGCTTTGGTTCCACCAAGACCTACGATTTGGAAGTCTGGTTACCGGCGCAAAATACCTACCGTGAGATCTCGTCTTGCTCAAATATGGGAGATTTCCAGGCCCGCCGTATGCAGGCGCGCTTCCGTCCGGGCGAAGGCAAAAAGCCTGAATTGCTGCATACCTTAAATGGCTCCGGTTTAGCCGTAGGACGCACGCTGGTTGCTATTTTGGAGAATTATCAGCAAGCTGATGGTTCTATTCAGATCCCGGCTGTATTGCAGTCTTATATGGGCGGCAAAACAGAGATCCGCTGTTGATCTGAACTTGGTATTGTGATGATAAGGAGTAGTATTTCTACTCCTTTAACCTGGTAAATCTAATGTCGCTCATCAAAGAACAACAAGAAAGCTCAAAAAAGACCGCTATCCCACGTCATGTAGTAGTGCGTAAAACCCGCAAAAGCCCCATCAAGGTGATGCTACGTTGGATGTACTGGCTGGTATTGATAGGCGTGATCGCTATCGTAGTGATGACCAGCTTTGAGGCTGGTATGTCCATGTATAAAGCGGGCCAATAGACCCGCTTTGTCTTTTGTTACAAACACTTCGCTGGTTTTGGTAAACCGGCTATACGGGTAGCTTGTTTCGCTGGTCCCTCTGGGAATAATAGAAACAGATACTTACTGTTACCTTTGTCTGCACCCAGTTTTTCTCCCATGCTTTTGACCAATAAACGTATCGCAGGAGAGGTTTGGTATTCCTGATAAAACGCGCGGACAAAATTCACCACTTCCCAGTGCGCTTCGGTCATCTGGATCTGTTCTAAGCGGGCAAACTCTTCCGCCAGTTGTGGTGTCCATAAAGTTAAATCAGCCAGATAACCATGTTTATCCAGTGGGTAGCTTTGGTTATTTAAAATCAGTTCGTTCATTAGAGTTGTTGCTTCGCTTGGAGCACTAAATCCAGCCATTGGTTGTCGCTAAGTGCGGTAAAAGGTTCGGAGATAGGTATACCGCGCACAGCGGCGTCTGTGGTTAAACAATAGACGGCACAGGGCAGGTTATTTAACTGGCCTGTTGTCATTAAATACACCGCCTCTTGCCTTAACAAAACTTTATCTTCTGCACGGACAAGATTCAGTGCATCAGGCAACTGGTTGTGGGCTAAATCAAAAAGTCTCATATCAGGCCTTAATCACATGCTGCTGCGTATCAAGCAACTGGTTAAGTTCTGCGTGTTCTAAAGGCTGAACGTCCAGCACAAGCTCAGAGGCGTGTAAGTGACGTTGCCTTAACGATTCTGCGCAGATATAGACATGGTCAATATCATAGAGTTCAAACAGCTTAAAACTGCGTCTGAAGTCTTTTACCATAGTTTCTGCACTGTCATGGGCTTGTACCAACTGATAGACCGCATCGTCACTAAAAACTACACTGACCTGATGCTCCACCGCAGCTAAAGCAAAGATTAAATCCAGGCTTTCACGGGCTGCTATGCCGTGCAAAGGTAATTGGCTTACTAACACTGCTATTTTCATGAAAACTGCACCAGTTTATCCACTTGAGCCAAACGCATGGCAAACTCAGCCAAACCTGCAGCTGTATAACCATCTGCCGGCTTTACCTCATTAGAGCACACACCACGTTTCTCAGCAGCTGTAATACAAAACAGCAAAGGGATCTGATGCGTATGACAAAATTGCTGCAGTTTGAGTGAGAGTTTGGGTTCGTCTGAAGGTAAATCAATCAGTGCCGAAGCGGCACCTACTGCATCGCGGTATAAAAACACCGAATCCACCGTGTGACTTGCCTCAATAGCCTGCTGCATAAAACGCAAGGCGCTGACAAAACTCTGGCCTTGTAACACAGGGCCTTCAATCAGAACGGCAAAACTGGTCATCTGTTTACCTTTTTCATCATCATTATTCTAAATACCCCTTTACCAAGGATATAAAAAAGCCCCGCTTTTGGCGGGGCATTTTAATCGAACCTCAGCTTATCTCAAGCCTTAATTAGTCATCACTGCCCATGATACCCAGTAACTGCAGTAAAGAGGTGAACAGGTTGAATATGTTCAGGTACAAGCCCACTGTAGCGCGGATATAGTTGGTTTCACCACCGTTAATAATACGGCTGGTATCAAACAAAATTAAACCAGACATGATCATCACTACAGCGGCGTTAATAGCCAGGTGCAGCGCAGGGATCTGGAAGAAGATATTCGCCAGACCAGCCACAATCACCACAATCAAACCTACAAACAGGAAGTTACCCATAAAGCTGAAATCTTTACGTGAACTTAATGCGTAAGCTGAAAGTGAAAAGAACACTACAGCGGTTAAACCAAGGGCTTGCATAATCAGTTCAGGGCCATTGGCTGTTGCAGCAAAACGGTTCAGCATAGGACCGATAGAAGCACCTAAACAGCCCGTTAAAGCGAATACCCAGAAAATGCCACTGGCACTGTCTGCTTTTTTCTGTACCACAAAAATTAAGCCGAAGGCGACCAGTGTTAACACCAGAGCCACGCCAAAACCGAAATTCATCGCCATGGCAATACCCGCTGTCACTGCGCTGAATGCTAAGGTCATCGCCAGCAGGAAGTAGGTATTGCGCAATACTTTGTTGACTTCGACGCTATGGCCTATATGGCCAGTCTGAGTGCTTTGGTTGTAGGACATTGCTGTTCTCTCCATTGAGTAGTTACTTTTCTGACTTTATCTTACTTGGGAAGTTCCCAAAGTGCCAGTAGTTATCTTTGTAAAACAATTCAATCATTTAGCTTGTTTTATCAAAGTTTAAAAAAATGCTTTTCTTTCCTGACCGATCTGATTATTATACGCGGCGCCGGAGGGGTGGCAGAGCGGTTTAATGCACCGGTCTTGAAAACCGGCGAAGGTTAATAGCCTTCCGAGAGTTCGAATCTCTCCCCCTCCGCCATTATTCCCAGAACCCGTATCAGTGAACACTTATACGGGTTTATTTTTTTGTCAGATCTGAACTCAGTCAAACAAGACATAAAAAAAGCCGCACAAGGCGGCTTCTCTCTGCTTTACAGCTATTAATTCACCGCAGTACAACTCATGCAGACTGAGTAGATACCTTTAGGATCATTAAATTGTTCCATCACTTTAAAGTCACGGTTGATTTGGCCCATGATGTTTTTCAGAAGTGGACTAAATGCTGATGCTTTGGCATCAGGTAACAGAGCTTGCACAGTACCTGAGGCAAACATATCACGCAGTAATTGCTCGGTTGGGGTTAATTCCTGCTCCATTACTTTAATATCATATTGCTTCAAACCCGCTTTTTCAGCAGCTGCGGCTATTGCATCATCAAAGGTGCCCAGTTTATCCACTAAACCAAATTCCAAAGCTTTAGTACCAGTCCAGACGCGACCTTGCGCGATTTTATCCACGGCTTCTTTGGTCATACCACGGTTTTCAGACACCATACTGATAAAGTCGTCATAACCTTTGTTGATCAGAAGCTGGAATATGCTGGACATCTCTGGCGTTAAGCCTTTAAACAGCGGCAGCCCAGCACTCATTCCTGCGAGTTCAGTAGTGCCTACACCATCGGTATTTAAACCTAACACAGGCATTGCGTTTTCCAGGGTGTGGAATAAACCGAAGATACCAATAGAGCCCGTGATCGTGGTAGGAGAGGCCCAGATCTCATTCGCCGGAGCCGCAATCCAATAGCCACCCGAAGCCGCTACCGCGCCCATAGACGCAACCACAGGCTTACCGGCAGCTTTTAACAGCTTGATTTCCTGACCTATCACATCAGATGCAAAGGCACTGCCGCCGCCGCTGTCGATACGAAGTACCACGGCTTTTACTTTTTCATCAAAACGGGCACGACGTAATAAAGCGGCAGTGCTATCTCCGCCTATAGTGCCAGCTTTGGCTGAACCGTCAATAATAGTGCCTCGAGCAACCACTACTGCGACTTTTTCAGTCAAAGGATTGTCGTAATGAACCGGTGGTAACACCTGGGCCTGATAATCTTTAAATTGAATTTGATTAAAGCTGTGTTTATCGCTTTCACCAACGAGCGCTATTAAATCCTGACGGAACTCTTCACGACTTTTGATGCTGTCGACTAACTTGGCATCCAGAGCATACTGAGTCATATCGCCATTGACGGCTTGTAATTTTTGATACAACCCGGTGATGGTCTCATCAAAATTGTCGACTGCAAAACCGCGACGCTCGGCCACTTGCTGCTTGTAGCTGGCCCATAATTCGTCTAACCAGGCTTTGTTGGCTTCTTTGGCCTCATCTGACATGGTATCGCGGGTAAAAGGCTCTACCGCAGACTTGTAGGTGCCTACTTTAAACACATGAGTGGTGATCTTTAATTTCTCTAATGCTGACTTGTAATACATAGGGTAAGTGCCGAAACCTTCCAGTAATACAGTACCCATAGGGTTTAAATTGATGCTGTCGGCATAAGAGGCCAGGAAATACTGGTTTTGACTGTAATAATCTCCTGTCGCCAAAACTTTTTTGCCTGTTGCTTTAAAGTCCTGCAGAGCAGCACCGACCATAGTCAATTTGTCCATAGAACCAGAACCAAAGGAGGATAATTCCAGTACTATGGCTTTAATACGCTCGTCCGTTTTTGCGGCCTGAATAGTTTTCAGCAGGTCAGTCAGCAAAATTTCCGGTTCTTCCTCTTCGGAGCCCATGCTCTCATTCAACACTTGATCCAAAGGGTCGACATAACGTTTTTCTTCCACCAAATCACCAGATAAGTTCAGCACTAACGCTGCACTTTCAGGAACTTCAATCTTATCGTCGCCGCTGAAAATGGAGATCAGGACCAAAATGAAGACAAGAGCAAACAGCAGATTAAAAGTGATATGACGAACCAGACTGATAGCGCGCCAAATGCCACCAAAAAAGCGTCTTAAGATCCCAGGTTTTTTCTCAGACATATGATGTACCTATAGTTTCGGCAAAGTAGTAGAGGTCTATGCTAACGAATTTATCCGCAAAGCTCAGGGTGGAATTTGTAAGTAAATGTATATTTGCTTCTGTCATAGAAAGTTTCATCGGTAATTACTTTGGGTAGTTCTTGCGATAAGGCAGTAAAACGGCTACATTCTTGCTATTCAACAGGTACGACCAGAGAGATTGTTGTGGCATATCCGCATTTATTGGCCCCATTGGATTTGGGCTTCACTCAGTTAAAAAACCGCGTCATTATGGGTTCCATGCATACTGGCCTGGAGGAAGAGAAAAAAGGTTTCGATAAACTTGCTGCTTTTTATGCCGAACGGGCTAAAGGCGGAGTAGGTTTAATTATCACTGGCGGTATTAGTCCCAACTTTCGTGGCAATCTGGTGCCTTTTGGCAGCCAGCTTACCTGGTGGTGGCAAGCCGGAAAACATAAAAAAGTCACTCAAGCTGTGCACCAGCACGGTGGAAAGATTTGTATTCAGCTGCTGCATGCCGGTCGCTATGGTTATCATCCATTTAGTGTGGCTCCAAGTGCTGTGCAATCGCCTATTACGCCCTTTAAACCTAAGGCGTTGTCGGATAGCCAAATTCGCAGCACCATAGCCGACTTTGCACACTCAGCCAAACTGGCGAAAAAAGCAGGCTATGACGGTGTTGAAATTATGGGCTCTGAAGGTTATTTATTAAACCAGTTCCTTTGCGAGCGCACCAATCAGCGCACCGATCAATGGGGCGGTAGTTTCGAAAACCGTTGCCGCTTTGTCCTTGAAGTTTTAAAAGCAGTGCGCGAAGCCTGTGGTAAAGACTTCATTATTATCTACCGCTTGTCCATGCTGGACTTAGTTGAAGATGGTAATAGTTTTGATGAGGTCATAGCACTGGCCGCTTCTGCGGCCGCAGCTGGTGCCACTATGCTCAATACCGGTATAGGCTGGCACGAAGCCCGTATTCCAACCATAGGCACTATGGTGCCGCGGGCCGCCTTTAGTTGGGTGACGGAGCAAGTTCGCAAACACGCCAGCATTCCTGTGATTGCCACCAACAGAATTAACGATCCAGAAGTGGCCGAACATATCCTCCAATCAGGTCAGGCCGATATGGTCTGCATGGCACGGCCATTTTTAGCTGATGCTGAATTTGTCAATAAAGCCGCAGCAAACCAGGCGCATCTAATCAATACCTGTATCGCCTGTAACCAGGCGTGTTTGGACCATGTATTTCAACAAAAGCGGGCCAGTTGTCTGGTGAATCCCCGAGCTTGTTACGAGACTGAACTGAATTTTGAAACTGCAGCGACAAAGAAAAAAATAGCTGTAGTAGGTGCAGGTCCAGCAGGTTTGGCTTTCAGTGTTTATGCAGCCTCCCGTGGTCATGATGTGACTTTGTTTGATCGCGCTGCAGAAATTGGTGGCCAGTTTAATTACGCCAAACAAATACCAGGTAAAGAAGAGTTTCATCAGACGCTGCGTTATTTCGCCGAGATGTTAAAGGTAAACAAAGTCAATGTGCAGCTGAATTCTGAACAAACGGCCGAGAGCTTATCTGCTGGTGGTTATGATCATGTGGTGTTATCTAGCGGCATTAAAGCCCGTCAGTTAGATATTCCAGGTTTTGATCACCCTAAAGTATTAAGTTATCTCGATGTTTTAAAGCATCACAAGAGTGTCGGAAAAACCGTGGCAGTGATCGGGGCCGGTGGTATTGGTTTTGATGTGTCTGAGTATTTGACTGAGCCACATTCGTTAACTTTGCAACCCGAAGCCTGGTTAAAAGACTGGGGTATAGACAAGGACTATCAAAGGCGCGGTGCTTTGCTGCCTGATACTCCCTCTGAACCTGCAGAACGTAAAGTATTTTTATTGCAGCGTAAAACCAGCAAGGTAGGTGCCGGGCTTGGCAAAACGACAGGCTGGATCCATCGCAGTTCATTAAAGAAAAAAGGCGTCGAGATGCTCAGTGGCGTCAGCTACCACAAGGTGGACGATGCAGGACTTTGGATTAGCATTGATGGCAAGGAGCGTTGTCTGGCGGTCGATAACGTCATCGTTTGTGCTGGGCAGGAGCCTGAGCGCAGCTTGCAGCAGCAATTGCTGGATGCAGGACTACAGGTGCACCTGATCGGTGGTGCTGATGTAGCCGCTGAGCTGGATGCAAAACGTGCCATTCGACAGGGCGCTGAACTCGCTGCCCGTTTATAGTGTGTTTCCGTCAGCTCCAATCAGACTTTACTCAGATTGGAGCTGACAAAATCTTCGCCGCTTTTACTCTGATCCCGCCGCTGAAATATATTTTTCTAACTTTCACTTGCTAAGCAGACCCAATTCCCGTTATTACTCAGCTCGTGATTGCATTCGTATGCATAAAGCTGCTGTTCTATTTTGGTGCAACTTTAAAGCTCTGCACCAAAACAGTGACTTGTCATACAGACGTCATCTGCTGTTCCTAATTTAACTGTTCGTAGAAGCATTAGTAGGCTTGGGGGAGCAAGAATTCTTCATAGTTCTGCTGCTTGTGGTATCCACTTTGCTTTGGTAACAGCAAAGTAAAAATATAATAGTCAAATCGTCAGTTATATCTACAGGGAGAATTTTATGTCTGGTGTACTTACCATGATTTTAGCAGGGGGCGAAGGGACAAGGCTGGCACCTTTGACTGGAGTCAGAGCTAAACCTGCAGTGCCTTTTGGTGGCAATTACAGGATTATTGACTTTGTACTGAATAATTTCGTCAATTCAGATTTGTTGCAGATCTTTGTGATCACTCAATTTAAATCACACTCACTGATGAAACACTTAAGCCGGGCCTGGCGGGTGACGGGCTTAACCAACAGATTCATTGACCCTATTCCAGCTCAGATGCAAACAGGTAAACATTGGTACCTGGGTACAGCGGACGCTGTTTATCAGAATATCCATTTGATCCATGGCCTGGATCCGGAACAGGTTTGTGTATTCGGCGGGGACCACATCTATAAAATGGATGTGCGGCAAATGCTGAACTATCATCGCCAGAATAATGCTTTGCTGACGGTGGCCGCTATCCCGGTGCATGTGTCTCAGGCTCATGAGTTTGGTGTGATAGAAGTCGATAGCACAGGCAAAATGATAGGTTTTGAAGAGAAACCTAAAACGAACCCTAAAACTATCCCTGGTCGGCCAGACTACGTATTGGCGTCGATGGGCAATTATATTTTTGATGCTAAAACCTTAGTTGAGGTGTTGAACGAAGATGCAGCACAAATTGATTCAAAGCATGATTTTGGTCATAACATTATTCCGAAGATGTACCCGCAAGGCAGCGTCTATGTCTATGACTTCTCTACTAACGTGATCCGTGGTGAGCAGGCAGAATCTAAAGGGTACTGGAGAGATGTAGGGACTTTAGATTCTTATTATGAAGCCAATATGGATTTAATTTCGGTTCAGCCGCCACTGGATTTATACAACAAATACTGGCCACTACGCAGTTACACGCCCCCCATGCCACCTGCCAAGTTTGTCCATGATGAGGCCAACAGAACAGGGCAGGCGATAAGTTCCATGGTGGCTTCTGGCTGTATCGTCAGCGGCGCTATCGTGTATCAATCTATTTTGGGTTATAACACCGTAGTGCACAGCCATGCTTATATTGAAAAAAGTGTGTTGATGGGCAATAACGATATTGGTCGGGGTTGTCGTATTCGCCGTGCTATTATCGATAAAGATGTGAAAATTGCACCGAATACCATTATCGGCGAAGATCCGGTGCTGGATCGTCAGCGTTTCCATGTGTCGGCTGACGGTGTTGTAGTGATCCCCAAAGGGGCAATGGTAGGATTTGACTGATACTGTAGGCAAAAGGCCGCAGGTCGGAATGCGGCCTTGAGTGGGAAAGAATCAATGCGTGTGTTGTTTTTATGCAGTGAATTTGAAGGTGTCATTAAAACCGGTGGTTTAGCTGACGCCTGTCGGGGTTTAGCATTACAGATGCAAAAACTCGGGCATGAAGTTAAAGTGCTGATGCCTCGTTATGGCAGCCTGTATACAATGCCTGTTGAAGAAAGCTGGAGTTCTGTTTATTTTGCTTTGGGTGGTCATGCGCAGGGTTGTGCAGTGCGACAAGTAGTGAATGCGGAAGTACCGCTTTTACTGATCGAGCACCATGATTATTTTGGCCGGCCGAGACCTTATGACGATGGTCAACAGGCCTATGCTGACAATGCGCTACGTTTTGCCTTTTTTTGCAAGGCGGCCTTGCAGTTTTGTGTTGATACGGGCTGGATACCGGATCTGATCCATGGTCATGACTGGCAGTCCGGTATTGCTGCCTATTACTTAAAACAGTATTACCAGCAGGCTTTGCCCGGCACTAAAATGCTGTTTACTATTCATAACGGTGCTTATCAGCAAGCTTTATCCGCTCAGGACAGGGCACAAACAGAAGTGTACTCATCCGATCCTATCGCATGCTCCAGTATGTTGGCTTTGGGACTGGCGCATGCGGATAAAGTGAATACGGTCAGTAAAGGTTATGCCAGTGAGTTACTGTCTGAACCCGCAGCCAATGGTTTAGCGGCTTTGTATCAATCCCGGCTGGATGATTTCTCTGGCATTTTAAATGGCTGCGACTATGAACAATGGGACCCAGCTACTGATATCTATCTGAGTACGAACTACAGTCAGAGTGAACTCAAAGGCAAACAGGCTTGTAAAGAGCAGATGAGACAAAGGTATCATCTTGAGCACAGTACGGCGCCACTGTTTGTACTGGTTAGCCGGATCACCGAACAAAAAGGTTTTGCTTATTTACTGCCTGCACTGGAGCAGTGGCTCAGTGATGCCGATGCACAGGTACTAATGATGGGGACTGGGGATCAGGTATACGCCGGGCGACTGCGTGCGCTGAACGACAAATTTCCGCGGCGCTTTGTGTTTGTCGAAGGTTTTGATGAAGCCTTATCACATCAACTGGAAGCGGCGGGTGATTTTTTTCTGATGCCTTCTTTGTTTGAGCCTTGTGGCTTAAATCAGATTTATAGCCTACGTTATGGCACAGTACCGCTGGTGCGTTTAACCGGGGGCTTAAAAGATACTGTGCGGGATTTGACGGACAGGGAGCCCACAGGAGTAGGCTTTGTGGAACCTACAGTGCAGGCTCTGCTGGAGGCCTTGAACAGAGCAGTGGCCTTGTATCAGCAAAACACCTTATACAAAGAAATACAGCAACGTGGTATGCAACAACGTTTTGGTTGGGCTGAGTCTGCTCTGCAGTACCAGGTGTTGTACCAACAACTCAGGCCTTAAAGGATCATTGCTGCGTTAATTCGCCCAGAGCTTGAACAAACAGCTGCTGTGGGTGCGAAAGCTGTTGTGCGGATAAAATAAAGTTTGGTAGCCTTAAGCCAGCTAAATCAAAGGGTTTATTTATGGATGCTGTTACATTACTGACGACCCGTTATTCCTCTGCTCGTTTAACTGAACCTGCTCCAAGCGGCGAAGCTTTGGCTTTGATCAAACAAGCTGCATTACAAGTACCAGATCATGGTCATCTGAGACCCTGGCGTTTTGTGGTGGTCCATGGTCGTAAATCATTGGAAAAGTTAGGGGATATTTTTGCTGAAGCAGCGTTGGAAGAAGACCCGTCCGTTGCTAACGAGCTGATTGAACGTGCTCGCCAGTTGCCTTTGCGTGCTCCTATGGTCATTGTCTGTATTGCTAAATGTGTAGAACACCCGAAAGTACCTTTGTCTGAGCAAATCCAGTCTGCTGCTTGTGCTGTCATGGCGATGCAACAAGCCGCTTTTGCCTTAGGTTTTGGTGGTATATGGCGCACAGGTGCTTACACTCAGTATGAATTTGTAAAACAGGCCTTTGAGCTTGGTGAAGATGATGAAATAGTCGGTTTTCTGTATTTAGGCACTTGTGCTCAGGACGTGCCAGCCAGGGCGCCTTTGGCTGTCGAAGAGTTTTTCAGCGACTATCAATAAGCTCAGCTAAAAAGCAATTAAAGAACTGGTGTACCTTGTTCTGTTTGCTGGTTTTCACAAGACGAAATAAAAGAGGCAAAAACAGCATAGGTTTTGCCGCTTGCTGAAGAGTGAAAGTTTAGAACCCTGTTTCAAAAGAAGCTGTTGCCTGAACGGCTTCCCAGGTGCCATCGCTATAGAGGATAGTGGCCGACCCCAGATGCTCCTGATAAGGACGGATAGGTTTAGTGCAGCTGGTTGCTGTGCTGGCACAGCCTGATGTTGCATTCGCCCAGATCACAGATGAAATAGGTTTAGTAGCGCCAACAATGCGCCATGAAGCAGGGTTGGTGTTGTAGTCCATAGTAAATTCCATACCAAAACAGTAGCCATCGCTCCAACTGGCGACACCGCTGATCATGCATTGCATGGTCGCTGCTGTTGCGGGCAGCGCCATCATTCCAACCACTAAGGGGACTAATAATTTTTCATCTTTATTCCTTTAACTGTGTTTGTTTAACTTGGTTGTTACCAAAATGGCAAAATAAGTTAACTAACTGTTTATTTTTGTGTTAATCTAAATTGATTAAAAAAGGAACAAAAATCACTTTTCAGGAACTTATTCAGTGAGACAGTTGCAGTGATGATGAAAAAATACATAAAAAAAGGCCTCATTCAGAGGCCTTCAGAAAAAGATAAGCAGAATAGCTTAGAAATCAGCATTTCCCGGTGTACGAGGGAAGGCAATGACGTCACGCACGTTGCCCACACCAGTCACATAAGACACCAGACGCTCAAAACCTAAACCAAAACCAGCATGAGGTACTGTGCCGTAACGGCGCAGGTCACGATACCAGCTGTAGTCTTCTTTGTTCAGACCCATCTGATCCATACGTGCATCCAGCTGCTCTAAACGCTCTTCACGCTGACTACCGCCGATGATTTCACCAATACCAGGCGCCAGAATATCCATAGCAGCCACAGTTTTGCCGTCTTCATTCATCCGCATGTAAAAGGCTTTGATGTCTTTTGGATAGTTTTGCAGTATCACAGGAGCGCCTACATGCACTTCAGCTAAGTAGCGTTCGTGCTCAGACTGTAAATCCACACCCCATTCCACTGGGTAATCAAACTTCTTACCGCAGTTTTTCAGAATTTCAACTGCTTCTGTGTAATCCATACGGACAAAAGTGGAGTCGATCATGTTTTGCAGACGGCTGACCGCGTTTTCATCCACTCGTTCAGCAAAAAACGCCATATCATCAGCGCGTTCCGCAAGTACAGCTTTAAACACAAACTTCAGCATGTCTTCAGCCAGCTGCGCTACGTCTTTTAATTCAGCGTAAGCAACTTCTGGTTCAATCATCCAGAATTCAGCTAAGTGACGGGTGGTGTTTGAGTTTTCAGCACGAAAGGTTGGGCCGAAAGTATAGACCTTAGACAAAGCACAGGCATAAGTTTCCACGTTCAGTTGGCCTGATACGGTCAGGAAAGTTTCTTTACCGAAAAAGTCCTGTTTGTAATCAATAGCGCCTTTGTCGTCACGTGGCAGGTTTTCCAGATCCAGCGTACTAACACGGAACATTTCACCTGCGCCTTCAGCATCAGCGCCAGTAATGATAGGGGTGCTGATCCAGTAAAAACCCCGTTCGTGGAAGAAACGGTGAATGGCCTGAGCTAAACAGTGACGAACACGGGTGATAGCGCCAACCATATTAGTTCGGGCACGTAAATGCGCCTGTTCACGCAGGTATTCCATGCTATGGCGTTTTGGTGCCATAGGGTAGGTGTCCGGGTTTTCCACCCAGCCCACCACTTCAACAGAAGAAGCCTGAATTTCAAAAGCCTGACCCTGACCTTCTGACCTGGCAATAGTACCTGTCACAATGACAGAGCACGCCGTCGTCAGACGCTTAATTTCGTTTTCGTAATTATTCAACTCAGCCGGAGCAACGGCCTGAACTGCATCAAAGCAGCTGCCGTCGTGCACGGCTAAAAATGAAATCCCGGCTTTGGAATCACGCTTAGTGCGGATCCACCCTTTTACTGTGACTGTATCGCCAACCAGATACTGGCCAGACAGCACATCTTTGATTACTGCATGCGTCATGCAACCTGCTCCAACTTACTTAAGAAACTGTAAAAACCCAAAAGCAGACATCATACTGAGGCAAAGACTGAACACAAGTAAAAAGTGTGGGGAATTCCAAAATGAGTGCTTTAGAACCTGATCTCAAGCAAAAAGAGCGCCGTAAAGGCGCAGACTGGCTGTTGGTGTTGCTGAGTATGCTGAATCTGGGCGCTTGGTTTCTGCTGATCATGGGGCTGGCCTTGGCACATTTGGCCAAACCAGAGTTTAACAGTGGCTTGGTGCAATACTGGGGCATTCCGATTGAACATGAATGGGATAAAGAGCTGGTGGTGAAACTGGAAGTGTTAGTGCGTTGGTGTCTGTTGTTTACGGCTGTCACTTTGGTCTTGCAGCAGTTTCGCAACAGACGCCGTGACGATGGCTGGCGCTTAAACTTGTTTTTTCTGCTGTTTTTAAGCGCCGTGGTGTTGTTTGTGTTTTCTACTATTGATTGACGGCTCAGGCTCCGGGTAATGCCTCTATACCATCCTGCTGAGATTGATGACAAAGCAAGGTTAGCGCAGAAGTGAGTTTAGTCAGCTGTGTTTTACTAATAATATAAGGAGGCATTAAATACAGCAGTTTGCCAAAAGGTCGGATCCAGACCCCCAGTTCAACAAAAGCTTTTTGCATGGCTGCCACATCGATATTCTGTTTCATTTCCACCACGCCAATAGCACCCAATACTCTTACATCCGCCACATAAGGCGAATTTCTGCAGGGTTCAAGTTCCAGTTTTAATTGCTGCTCTATGGCTGAAACCTGTGCTGGCCATTGATTCTGTTGCACCAATTGCAGGCTTTTCAAAGCGACGGAACAGGCCAGTGGATTCGCCATATAAGTAGGACCATGCATTAATGCAGGCACAGCGCCCTGGGCTATGCCATCCGCTACTTTATCGTTGCACAAGGTTGCGGCCAGTGTCAGGTAACCGCCTGTTAAGGCTTTACCCAAACAAATAATGTCCGGACTGATGCCGGCATGCTCACAAGCAAAAAGCTTTCCGGTGCGGCCAAAACCTGTGGCTATTTCGTCGGCAATCAACAGCACCTGATACTGATCACAGAGTTTGCGTGCCAGTTTTAAATAGTCCGGATGATAAAACCGCATTCCACCAGCGCCTTGTAATATGGGTTCCAGAATAAAGGCCGCTAAGTGCTGGTGATGCTGTGCAAATAAAGCCGTCAAAGCCTGCTCATCTTCAGATAAAAAGTCGCCATCAAATTGGCTTTGGGGCGCAGGGGCAAATAGCTGCGGGATGATCTGATGCTTAAACATCGAATGCATGCCATCCACAGGGTCACAGACCGACATAGCTGCAAAGGTATCACCGTGATAGCCTTTTTGAATGGTCAGTAAGCGGCTTTTCTCCGGCTGGCCTAACCCCAACCAGTACTGCAACGCCATTTTTATTGCCACTTCGACAGAAATAGAGCCACTGTCAGCAAAAAACACTTTGCTTAAACCTTGCGGTACCATCTGCAGTAATAACTTCGCCAAGTCCACAGCAGGCTGGTGGGTGATACCACCAAACATCACATGGCTTATTTTTTGACTTTGCGCCACCAGAGCCTGGTTCAACTCCGGATGATTGTAGCCATGGATCGCAGCCCACCAGGACGAAGTACCATCCACTAAAGTCCGGCCATCCTCCAGCATTAGCTCAGAGCCCCGGGCGCTCACCACAGGATAGACCGGCAAGGGTTTACTCAGGGAGGTATAAGGATGCCAGATATGCTGACGGTCAAACTCACGATCGATGCTCATAAAATAACCCGTAGTAAACTTTGTGAACTGGTTGGCGTTGACATGGCGCTGAGGGCCGATAGACTAACGGAAAATTTAAAAGACCACAATTTATCTGGCTCTTGTCTTCGGGGAATTTTATGTCTGCAGTTTTACCACTTCGTCACAACTGGACTCTGGCTGAAGTTAACGCTTTATTCGCTTTACCTTTTAATGATTTAGTCTTTCAGGCTCAAACAGTCCACCGTCAGTTTTTTAAACCCAACGAAGTGCAGATCAGCACTTTGTTGTCGATTAAAACCGGTGCTTGTGCTGAAGACTGCAAATATTGCCCTCAAAGTGGTCATTACAATACCGGCCTTGAACGCGAGCGTTTGCTCGAAGTGGAAAAAGTACTCACTCAGGCCAAAGCCGCGAAAGACAAAGGCGCCAGCCGTTTTTGTATGGGCGCAGCCTGGAGCAATCCAAAACAACGTGATATGCCGTTTCTGATGGAAATGGTCAAAGGCGTCAAAGAAATGGGCTTAGAAACCTGTATGACGCTGGGAAAACTGGATGCAAGCCAGGCCAAAGAGCTTAAGCAAGCCGGTTTAGATTATTACAACCATAACCTGGATACCTCGCCTGAGTTTTACGGTGAAATTATCACCACCCGTACTTATCAGGACAGATTAGACACGCTGCAGCATGTGCGTGATGCCGGTTTGAAAGTTTGTTGTGGTGGCATAGTGGGCATGGGGGAGTCGGCCAACGACAGATCCGCACTTTTAATGCAGCTGGCGAATTTGCCGGAGCATCCACAAAGTGTGCCTATCAATATGCTGGTAAAAGTGCAGGGTACGCCGATGGAAAATGTCGAAGACTTAGATGGTTTTGAGTTTATCCGTACCATAGCTGCGGCCCGTATTATGATGCCGCAAAGCCATGTGCGTTTATCTGCGGGTCGCTCTCGTATGAACGAGCAAATGCAAGCGCTGTGTTTTATGGCAGGCGCGAACTCTATATTTTATGGCGATAAGTTGCTGACTACTGAAAACCCGGAAGCTGATGCCGATATGTTGTTATTCGCTAAGCTTGGGATTAAGCCTGAACAGCGTCACGATGTCTCAGACGAAGCCCACGAAGCGGCTTTGGCCGATGCCATTAAAGAGCAAAATACCCCTTCATTGTTCCACAGCGCGGTTTAAGTCTGGCTATGGACAAGTTACAGCGCTTTGCAGAGCAGATCTCAAAGCGCAAAGCTGCTGGTTTGTATCGGCAGCATCCGGTGATTGATTCCTGTCAGGGCCCTTTGCTGCACAATCAGCAGGGCGCCTATCTGAATTTCTCCGGCAATGACTATCTGGGTTTAGCCACTGAGCCAGAGCTTATTAAAGCGCTGGCAGAAGGAGCTGAACGTTTTGGTGTCGGTAGTTCAGGTTCACCTTTGGTGACCGGGTATCATTATGCGCACAGGGCATTATCTGACACACTCTGTGATTGGCTGGGCGTAGAGGATGTATTATTGTTTTCCTCAGGTTTTGCTGCCAATCAGGTGATGTTGCAGCATTTGGCGGATAAAACCGATCAGCTGCTTTTAGATAAACTTTGTCATGCTTCTTTGATTGACGCTGCGCTCACTAGTGATGCTCCTTACAAACGTTTTGCGCATCAGGACCTTACCGCGCTTGAGCAGCTGTTACAAGCCTATCCATCGGCTTTGGTTGTGACTGAAGGTGTCTTTAGCATGGATGGCGATAGTCCGGATCTAAGCGCTTTATCTGCGCTTTGTAAAACGAATAAAGCGGATTTGCTGTTGGACGAAGCTCATGGCTTGGGTGTGCTTGGTAAAGAGGGAAAAGGCAGTTGGGATGCGCAGGGGCTTGAGTCCGGCGACATGCTCTGCCTGATGGCAAACTTTGGTAAAGCCTTAGCAGGTCAGGGGGCTTTTTTAGCAGGTTTAGCCACAGTCATTGATTATTTACGCCAGTTTGCACGGCATTATATTTACAGCACTGCGTTATCTCCTGCCTTGTGCTGGGCAATGAAGACTTCGGTTGAATTAAGCCGCAGCCAAGAGTGGCGTAGAAATAAACTGAATGACAATATTCAACTGTTTAAAACTCTGGCCGCTGGTGCTGGTTTGACTTTATTGCCATCCAACACAGCTATACAACCCTTGATTATTGGCGATTCAGACCAAGCCATGAAGATTAGCGCCTTGTTAAAACATCAAGGCATTTGGCTAAGTGCGATACGGCCTCCGACAGTGCCGCAAGGCAGCGCCAGGTTACGCATTACTTTATCCGCATCACATCAGAGTGACGATATTCGCCTTTTAGTACAAAAGCTGGAGCAACTGCTATGAATGCTTTGGCATTAACGGACGATATTGCCCGTCATTTTGGCCGTGCCCGTGAAAGTTACGAACAGGCTGCCCGGTTGCAACGTGTAGTTGCTGCGAAAGCCTTGACTTTATTAACACCAACAGCTGGATTGTTACTGGATTTAGGTTCTGGTCCGGGCTGGTTTCATCCAACACTAAAACAGCACTGCGTTGATTTAATAGCGCTGGATTTAAGCCATGACATGCTGCAAAAAAACTTGGCTGCACAACAGGCCACTTGGGTAGTTCAGGCGGATGCTCAGTCTTTGCCTGTCGCCAGTGATAGCGTCGACAGAGTATTTTCCAGCCTGATGCTGCAATGGTGTGATAAGCCAGAGCTGGTATTACAGGACATTTACCGTGTGTTAAAGCCCGGCGGTTCAGCTGTGATCAGTACCTTGCTTGATGGCACCTTGCAGGAATTTAAGCAGGCCTGGTCTGAGGTCGATAGCCATCAGCATATTAATCAGTTTTTGTCTTTAGATTTTTATCAGAAGTTAGAGTATCAGCATCCGCAATTAGGCTTGCGGTTACAGACTGAAACTGTGCAGCTGGACTATCCGGATGTGCTGGCATTGGCGCGGGAACTAAAAGATTTAGGTGCCAATACAGTGACTCAAGGCCGCAATAAAGCCTTAACCGGCAAACAAAGCTGGCACAAAGTGCAGCAGGCTTATCCGTCCCGATGCATCGATGGCCAAATCAGGGCCAGTTATCAGGTGTTGTATCTGGCCTTGACCAAACAAAGCAAAGAGTAACTTTATGCAAAGCCTTTTTATCACCGGCACTGACACTGATGCTGGTAAAACCTATGTTGCAGTGGCTTTATTACGAGGTTTAAAAGCTTTGGGTTATCGCACCGTAGCGCAAAAACCAGTGGCCGCTGGAGTCAATACTGCCGGTTTTAATACCGATGCGCTGCAGCTGCAACACCATGCGACAGAGTCGTTGAGCTACGAGCTGGTGAATCCTTATTGTTTAGCCGATGCCGTAGCACCGCATTTGGCTGCAGCAAAAGCGGAGCTTGTGATTGACTGCGAGATTCTGAGCCAAGCCTTACATCAAGTTCAAAAAGCGGATGCTGATATCGCTTTAGTCGAAGGCGCTGGTGGCTGGTTGTTACCACTGGATGAGCACAGCACCATGGCCGATTGGGTAGCGGGACAGCAATTGCCGGTGCTCTTGGTGGTTGGAATGAAATTGGGTTGTTTAAATCACGCTTTATTAACAGTGCGTGAAATTGAGCGTTCTGGCCTGACGTTAGTGGGATGGGTGGCTAATTGTATTGACCCTGATATGGCGTATCAGCAACAGAATATCAGCTACCTGCAACAGGTGTTGCCTGCACCTTGTCTGGGAATTTTGCCTTATCAGTCGGAACCACAGATCAATACTTCTCTGGCCGCAGCTTTAATCAAGCAGCTGCGCAACTGACGTACCCTGTCGCATCAACAACTCCATTCATCTTTATTTACAATTGCTTGTCGCACTTTGATTGAAAAACGGCTTCTAAGCCATATAGTACAAGTAATTGCTTAATAAACGAGGTATCTATGAAGCGAATTATACTGTTCTTAGCCACAAACCTGGCGGTGATGTTGGTATTAAGTGTTGTGCTTAGTATCGTCTTTAAAGTGCTGGGCATTGATAGCCGAAGCATAAGCGGCTTGTTGGTGTTTGCAGCAGTATTTGGTTTTGGTGGCTCGTTCATTTCATTGTTTATGTCGAAATGGATGGCCAAACGCTCTACGGGCGCTGTAGTGATCACTCAGCCTCGTAATGCCACAGAACAATGGTTGTTTGATACAGTGCGTCGCCAGGCTCAGCAAGCAGGCATAGCCATGCCGGAAGTTGCTATTTACGATTCGCCTGAAATGAATGCTTTTGCGACTGGTCCAAGTCGAAATAATGCTTTGGTAGCCGTCAGCACAGGCCTGATGCGTAATATGCGAGAAGAAGAAGTCGAAGCGGTCTTGGCCCATGAAGTATCACACGTAGCCAATGGTGATATGGTGACTCTGACGCTTATTCAGGGGGTAGTGAACACCTTCGTTATTTTCTTCGCCCGATTAATAGCTGGTGCTATCAGCGGTAACCGTAACGATGAAGGCGGTGGCGGTAACGGTTTTGCTTATATGATCACTGTGTTTGTGTTAGAAATGGCCTTTGGTGTACTGGCCAGCATCATCGTGATGTGGTTCTCCCGTAAGCGTGAATATAGCGCTGATGCCGGTGCTGCAAAATTAGTGGGTGCCAATAAAATGATTGCTGCGCTGGAGCGTCTGCGCAATAACCATGAAAGTCAGCTCGAAGGCTCAATGATGGCTTTTGGTATCGCCAGCAAGCCTGCGACTTCAGAACTATTTTTGAGTCATCCACCGCTGGAAAAACGTATTGCTGCATTACGTGGTGGTTTTTAAATCAGCCAGTTAAAGCTCACAAAGAAAAAGGGACTTCGGTTCCTTTTTCTTTTGCAGTCCGCTTAGCACATCACGACCTGATTACGTCCTGCGGCCTTGGCTTGATAGAGGGCTTCGTCTGCTGCCTGAATCAAATTAAAAGCTGTAGACCCATGGTCTGGATAAATAGAGATGCCGGCAGATAAAGTGATGGTCACCGCCTGATGTTTGGCAAAGACCTGAGCTTGTTCTACATGAACACGCCAGTTTTCGGCCAAATGCTGGGCCTGATTTGCATTGGTGTTCGGTAGGATCACCAAAAACTCTTCACCACCATAACGGAATAACACATCTGTTCTGCGGCTTTGTCTGAGTAAATGTTTAGCGACCATTTCAATGACTTTGTCACCAGTCTGGTGACCGAACTGGTCATTCAGTTGTTTAAAGTGGTCGAGGTCGAGCATCACTACTGCCAAAGGTTTTTGATTCCGCCTTGCCAGCGCCAGCTCCCGTTCCATGAATTCGTTTAAGAATCTGCGATTATAAAGATTCGTCAGCGGGTCCCGAATAGATTGCTCCCGAATTCTGTTTTTCAACTGTTCTATATTCGCCAGGCGCTGCTGCAATTGTTCATTTTGTTTTTTAAGCAGTTCTATAGCATTTTCCTGCTCACTAATATCCTGCATGACCAGCAAGCAGCTGTCAGGCTCCGAATCACTGAATGCAGCTTGTAGTTTAAAATGCCGACAATGACCGTCCTCTGTCAGCACACACCAAGTAGACACTGTAGTGCTTGGGCTAAGCTGCTGTAGCTGATGAATAAAATCCACAGGCAGGGAGTTCAGCAACTGAGCGCTGTTGCTTTTAGCTAACTTAAATAACTGTTGAAAAGCGCTGTTACTACGGAGTGCTCTGGGAGGATTTTTAGCACAGATCTGCAGCAAAGCGACAGGATCAGGCAAGCACTGAAACAAGTCAGTCCAAAGATGTGCTGTATTTGTGTGTGAATATCCCTTAGCCACGAGTTGTAATGCTCTCCATAATTTGTCTGACTATAGGAAAAATTTGCTTAAAAATACAGCTGTAGCCTTATAAAAATAGCGGTGTTGTCGTAGGTAAGGCTTGGAAAATTGGCAGGACTGACACTTTTTCTGGAAAATTTGTCAAATAGGGTCTAGCTTCAAGCAAAACAACGACAAAGGAAAAGACGAGATGCCAGTAAATTCACAACTGAATGACGAAATTCGTATTTTGACCTTATTTAATTTAGACACCTCACTGGAGGGTATTAAAGCACACAAATCAGCAGACCCTGAAGCCAAAGAAGCCATAGAACGTTTATACAAAAAAGGTTTGCTCACTCAGGCTGATGGTGGTTATTTGACAGATTTAGGGCGAAATTGTGCTGAACATTTGCAGAGTGCACTGCGTATTCTTAGTTCCTGAGCAGAACTTAGTGCTTAGATATCTGGCGGAGCTGTGCATGTATTTTCGGCTCCAAAACCCTCTACTTCAGTAGATGCATTCTTTGATGTGCGCACCCTAAATCAGGGTGCTAAGGCATGCGCAAAGGGGACTCAAGCCTGCTAAATGCTCTATCAGTAAATGACTTTTCGACATAAATAACACAAGGTCAATCTGACCGACAGAGGTTAACTAAAACCAACTGATGCAGCTGAGCTTCCAACTGCTGCAAAGCCTGAATTTCTGCCATAAAAACTCCAATTGGAATAGTGTTTTCAGCCTGTAACTCATGCTAAAAAACGCTTGATATTTTCAGATGTTTAGCCATCTGGGTGTTTTTGGTGATAAATGTCGTACTATTTACAAAATTCAGCGCAATATACTCATTTAAGCATTGAATTTAGCCGCCAATAAATTTACTTTGTCTGCGGATAAATAACCTAGTGACCTTAACTATCAATTCAGAACTATAGGACTACTTAAAGTGACGACCTGGACGCCTCAAAGTTGGCGAGCTTTTCCAATACAACAACAACCTCATTACGATGATCAGGCTTTACTCAGCACTGTTGAGCAGCAATTGCACAAATATCCGCCTTTGGTGTTTGCGCAAGAGACTCGTGATCTCTTTAGTCAGCTTGGACAAGTGGCTGAGGGCAAAGCATTTTTACTGCAAGGCGGAGATTGTGCGGAGAGCTTTAGTGACTTTAATGCACCAAAAATTCGTGACACTTTTAAAGTATTGCTGCAAATGGCCGTGGTTCTGACTTTTGCCGGCGGTTGTCCTGTAGTCAAAGTGGCTCGTATGGCAGGCCAATACGCCAAGCCTCGTTCAAGTGATTTGGAAACCATAGCTGGTGTCTCGCATCCAAGCTACCGTGGTGATATAGTCAACAGCTTTGAATTTACAGCAGAAGCGCGCAAGCCAGATCCAAATCGTTTGATGACTGCTTACCATCATTCCGCTGCGACCCTAAATTTGTTACGGGCTTTCGCCCAGGGTGGATTAGCCGACCTGCATCAGGTCAGCCGCTGGAACTTAGGTTTTGTTGATGCTAACCCACTGAAAGGCCGTTATCAGGATGTGGCTCAGCGTATTCAGGAAGCACTGCGTTTTATGGAAATTTGCGGTATTACGGCGGAAAACTCGCCGTCTATTCGCGAAACATCCTTATATACCTCGCATGAAGCACTGTTGCTGAACTACGAAGAAGCCTTAACCCGCCGTGATTCCTTAACAGGGGACTGGTATGACTGCTCAGCGCATATGGTCTGGATAGGTGAGCGCACCCGACAGCTTGATCATGCCCATATTGAATTCTTCCGTGGTATTAAAAATCCTGTGGGTGTAAAAGTAGGCCCTGGTATGGATGAGGTGGATTTATTGCGCCTGATTGATGCGCTGAATCCGGACAACACACCAGGCCGACTGACCTTAATCACCCGAATGGGCGCAGATAAACTGGCAGAAAAACTGCCAGCTCTGGTGCGTCGTGTTGAGCGTGAGGGGCGCAAAGTGGTCTGGAGTTCAGACCCTATGCATGGCAACACAGTCAAAGCCAGCAACGATTATAAAACCCGTGACTTTGAAGCTATCTTGCGTGAAATCCGTTATTTCTTTGCGGTGCATCAGGCTGAGGGCACTCATGCCGGTGGTATTCACCTGGAAATGACAGGCGATAATGTCACTGAATGTACTGGTGGCGCTTATGGTTTGTCTGAAAACGATTTAAGCAAGCGTTACACCACTCAGTGTGACCCTCGGTTAAATTCAGATCAGGTGCTGGAACTGGCATTCCTGATCGCAGATACCCTTCGTGCGGTCCGCAAATAAAAATCGCTCAACAGCGCTGCTGTCTGATCATTCAGGCCGTAGCGCTGCCCCTCTGCGAGTAGCTGTCGTAGGCGCAGGTGCTATCGGTTGTTACCTCGGTACCGTACTGGCCCAATCTCCTGAATGTGAAGTGATATTTATCGGGCGCGAACGCATGGCGCTCGAAGCCGCAGCTTATGGTTTAACAGCCCAGGATTTAAACGGAGCTTGTCATCGGCTCCGCTCTCCGGCTGTTTATACCGAGTTTGAAGCGCTTCGTACCGCACAGCTGGTGCTGGTGACGGTAAAGGCGTTGGATTTGCAGATTTTATTACCTCAACTAGCCCACTATCTGTCTGCAGACGCTTTGGTCGTGGCGATGCAAAATGGTGTAGCTATAGCACCTCTGTATCAGCAGCTCTTATCTCAACCCGTATTTAGGGCCATAGTCCCTTTTAATGTGGTGAAAATCAGTCCGGGTTTTTATGCCAGGACTACGGGCTCAGAGATGATCTGGCAGCGAAGTGACGATGCACGTATTCACGCTGTACTGAAGCAGTTAGACCAGCACGGTATTAAGTCAAAACAGCTGGAGAATGTCAAAGCGGCTGAATTTGGTAAGTTAATGTTGAATCTGAATAATGCCATTAACGCATTGTCAGACTTACCTTTGCAGCAACAGCTGTTACAACGCCCTTATCGGTTAGTGCTGGCTGCAGCGATAGATGAGTTGCTGAGGATATGCAGGTGTTTGAATATTAAAAGTTATTCTTATACTTCTGTCCCCAACAGCTATATTCCTTTTTTATTGCGAACCCCCAATTGGTTATTCAAACGTCTGGCAAAAAAGATGCTGGCTATATCGCCAGAAGCGCGCTCTTCAATGTGGGATGATATTCAGGCCGGCAAAGCGACTGAAATCGACTTTTTAAATGGGGCAGTGGTGACTCTGGCAGAGCAGTTGAAACTTGACGCACCTGTAAACCGACTCTTGGTGCAGCTGGTCAAACGTAAAGAGCAAGGTGAGCCTATCCGGCTGTGCCTCTTGCATGCTAAACAGTTGCTGCAAGAGGCCAGCGCTGTTCAATCCTCTTAATATTTTTGTCGTTTTAAACCGGTTTGCGCCAAAATTTTTGCCGATATCTCTTCAATGGATAAATGAGTTGAGTTTAAAAACGGAATTTTTTCCTTTTGATACAAAGCTTCAACTTCATCCAATTCCAGTTTGCATTGCCGCAGTGACGCATATTTACTGCCTGGGCGGCGCTGCTCACGAATTTTACTCAAACGTTCTGGCGTAATGGTCAGGCCAAACAGCTTGGCTTTTTGCTTCTTCAGCTCATCCGGTAGTCGCAGCATATCCATGTCTTCCTGCACAAAGGGGTAGTTGGCTGCTTTAATTCCATACTGCAATGCCAGATATAAGCTCGTTGGCGTTTTGCCTGAGCGACTGACACCCACCAAAATAATATCGGCTTTCGCATATTCCTTTAAGTTCACACCATCGTCATTGGCCAGCGCATAGTTCACCGCATCAATACGGAAATCATAGGTTTTTTCATGAATGCTATGAGTGCGATGAGTTTTGGGCATTGCCGCTATGCCTAATTCTTTTTGCATCGGCTCAATAAAGGCATTTAAAAAGTCGTAACAGACACCATCGCTGCTGTTAATGATCTGCCTTAGTTCCTCGTCGACAAAGGTCTGAAAAATTAAAGGGCGAATTCCAGTTGTTTTATAACGATCGTTTATTCGTTGTTTTGCTTGTAAGGCGATCTCTTTAGTTTCAACAAAAGGGATGGTGATATGGTCGAACTCTGCCGGAAACAGTGACAATAGAGCGTGTCCGAATACTTCGGATGTAATGCCTGTGCCATCAGAGATATAAAAGGCTGTTCTCAAAATTTACTCCATTTTGTCGTTATAAAATTACATAAAAATTAAGGTTTTATTTAGCTTTCGCGCCAGTGTAGAATTAGTATGCTTGTGTGGCTGGCCATGTAAGCTTACATAACCTGCAACAAAAATTGGAGACTCATTGTGCAAGAATTCGTTGTTTGGTACCAGGACCTGGGCATGCACGACGTTCCTCGCGTTGGTGGTAAAAATGCTTCATTGGGTGAAATGATCAGTAACCTGGCAAATGCAGGGGTACAAGTTCCTGGCGGTTTTGCCACCACAGCTTATGCCTTTAATCAATTTCTTGAACAGAGTGGTCTTAACGAGCGTATTTATCAAGTACTGGATGGTCTCAACGTTGATGACGTAAACGCCTTGGCCAAAGCTGGTGCGCAAATTCGCCAATGGGTGATTGATACACCATTTCAAACCGAATTCGAACAGGCCATTCAAACCTCCTATCAGCAGCTGCAACACGGTTGTGCTGAAGATGTCTCCTTTGCAGTGCGTTCCTCAGCCACAGCGGAAGATATGCCTGATGCATCCTTTGCGGGTCAGCAGGAAACGTTTTTAAACGTACGTGGTTATGCTCAGGTGATTGAAGCCATTAAGCACGTATTTGCGTCATTATTTAACGATCGTGCTATTTCGTACCGTGTGCATCAGGGTTATGACCATCGTGGTGTAGCTTTGTCTGCCGGTGTGCAGCGTATGGTGCGCTCGGATTTATCCGCCTCTGGTGTGATGTTCAGTATTGACACTGAATCAGGTTTTGAAGATGTGGTCTTTGTTACCTCATCTTACGGTTTAGGTGAAATGGTGGTGCAGGGTGCAGTCAACCCTGACGAATTTTATGTGCACAAGCCAACGGTGATGGCTGGTCGTCCTGCAGTTGTTCGTCGTAACTTAGGCAGCAAGTTACTGCAGATGGTGTACTCCAAAGATTTAACTCATGGCAAACAGGTTGTTGTTGAAGATGTGCCTGTAGCAAATCGTCAGAAGTTTTCACTGACGGATGCTGAAGTGCAGGAATTGGCGAAACAAGCCATTATCATTGAAAAACACTACGGCCGTGCTATGGATATCGAATGGGCCAAAGATGGTCAGGACGGTAAGCTGTATATAGTTCAGGCCCGCCCTGAAACCGTACGTAGCCGCGAAGACAGCAATGAAATGGAACGCTTTCAGCTCAAAGGTACAGCACCAGTTGTAGTTGAAGGCCGTGCCATTGGTCATAAAATTGGTTCAGGCAAAGCTAAAGTGCTGGCCAGTATCGCAGATATGGATCAAATCCAGCCTGGTGATGTGTTAGTCACTGACATGACAGATCCGGACTGGGAACCTATCATGAAACGTGCTTCAGCTATTGTCACCAACCGTGGTGGTCGTACTTGTCACGCTGCTATTATTGCACGTGAACTGGGTATTCCTGCCGTAGTAGGGTGCGGTGATGCGACGAAAAAAATCAAGAATGGCCAGGATGTGACAGTGTCCTGCGCTGAAGGCGACACAGGTTTTGTCTATGACGGTATTTTAGGTTTTGACGTGATGACCTCACGTGTTGATCAAATGCCTGCGCTTAAGATGAAAATCATGATGAACGTGGGTAACCCGGAACGTGCGTTTTCTTTTGCCAAGCTGCCCCATGCCGGTATTGGCTTAGCCCGTCTGGAATTTATTATCAACCGCATGATTGGTGTGCATCCAAAAGCTTTGTTGAACTTCGATGCCCAGAGCGATGAGCTTAAAGCAACCATTAGTCAGATGATGGCAGGCTACAGTTCACCTGTAGAGTTTTACGTCGGTAAGCTGACAGAGGGGATTTCTACTCTGGCTGCTGCTTTCTCGCCAGAGCGGGTGATAGTAAGGATGTCCGACTTTAAGTCGAACGAATACGCTAACCTGGTTGGTGGTCAACAGTACGAACCACACGAAGAAAACCCAATGATAGGTTTCCGTGGCGCATCACGCTATATTTCGGAAGATTTCCGTGATTGTTTTGCGATGGAATGTGAAGCCTTAAAACGGGTTCGTAATGAAATGGGTTTTACTAATGTTGAAGTCATGATCCCATTCGTTCGTACTTTGGAAGAAGCCAAGGCTGTGATTGAACTGTTAGAAGCTCATGGTCTGAAACGTGGTGAGAATGGCTTAAAAGTCATTATGATGTGTGAATTACCATCGAACTGTTTACTGGCCGAAGAGTTCCTTGAGTACTTTGATGGTTTCTCCATCGGTTCCAATGACTTAACCCAGCTGACCTTAGGTCTGGACAGGGATAGTGGTTTAATAGCCCATCTGTTTGATGAGCGTAATCCAGCCATTAAAAAGCTGCTGTCTATGGCGATACAAACTGCCAAAGCCAAAGGCAAATACGTCGGCATTTGTGGTCAGGGCCCTTCTGATCATGAAGACTTTGCGGCCTGGCTAATGGATCAAGGCATCGACTCTGTGTCATTAAACCCTGATACAGTATTGGAAACCTGGTTGTATCTGGCTGAGAAATACGGTCAGTAAATTAAGCTAATTGAACCAAAAGCCAGCCTCGATGCTGGCTTTTTTCTTTCTAAAAAGAAGCTATTTCGTTGATTTTAAAGCGAAGTACTTGGCTTCTTGGCTGCAATACCTTATATATTAATCAAGCATAAAAATTAGCCGCTTAAGGCTTTATCACGACGGAGGTCTGCATGAACGACTCGGTGCTCAAATCCAAAGCCCTGGGTTTGATGTTTGGCTTATTGGCCGGAGAAGTTTTAGGTTCCGCCGTTGAAGGTCTTGAGCAAGATGAACGTGAAGAGCGGCTTCGCTTTGACCTGAGTGAAATGTTACTGCAAAACCCCTGGCAAACCTTGTCAGGACAGCCAACCGACAGCGGTGAGCTTGCTGTGCTTTTATGCCGCCTGTTAGCTCATTATGCTGAGTATCAGGAAGAGGGGGCCTGGCAGGCCTATGAATATTGGCTCAGGACCGAACCTTTTGCTGTACCCGATGAATTAAAACGCGCTTTGTTAAGTGAGCAGGACGAGGAATCCTGTGCAACAACGGCTTTGGCTCGGGTTGCCCCCATGGCGTTGATGGTGCCTTATCAGTCTTTACCTCAGTTAGCGGCCTGGGCCATGGCTGATACCGCGTTAACTCATCCAAATATGTTGTGTCAGCAAGTCAGTGGTTTGTATGTAATGGCATTAGGCCATGTGCTGGAAAATGATTGTAGTGCAGATCAGTTGTACCAACTGATCAAAGATTGGGCGTCACAGCTGAAAGTGGATAAACGTATTATCCGCACTATTGATCAAGCGTTATTTATGCCACCAACTGATGCAGAAATGTGTGATACACCTGTTCTAGTGTGTTTTCAAAACGCCATCTGGCAGCTGTTGTATGCTCAGGATTATATGGATGGCATGCTGGACACGCTCAAAAGAGGCGGAGATACCGCCAACAATGCTGCAGTAGCTGGTGCTTTATTAGGGGCTTGTTATGGTGTGGCTGAAGTGCCTGAATTCTTAAGAAGCGCCATTACTCATTGCAGGCCACTCAAAGGCCAGTTTGGTGTGCGTCAGCCACGACCTGAGTGCTGTTGGGCCAATGAAGTAGAGTATTTAGCCGAGCAAATTTTAACGGGTATAAAAAAACCGGCCTGAGAACAGCCGGTTCGATCTGGGGAAGAAGCTGAAATTTACTTCGTATTACGATTTTCTTCGCACGATTTTTTGTCCACACATTCACCGTACAGATACAAGCTGTGGTGCGTCAGCTTAATACCGTTTTTCTCAGAAATTTCTAATTGCTTACGTTCAATATCATCATCTTCAAACTCGATGACTTTACCGCAATTTAAACATACCAGGTGATCATGGTGATCCATGCGGCTTAATTCGAACACCGACTTACCACCTTCAAAATGGTGACGGGTGACAATGCCTGCATCATCAAACTGGTTTAATACCCGGTATACAGTCGCCAGACCTATATCTTCACCTAACTCCAGCAAAATCTTATATACATCTTCAGCACTGATATGCTGATGATTAGGATCTTGCAAAATATCGAGGATCTTCACTCGTGGCAGAGTGACTTTGAGGCCTGCTTTACGCAATTCGGTATTATGATCTGACATGGACTGTTCTACTCTTTCTTGAATTTCAAATGATTATAAGGCCATTACCAACAGAAGCAACCTCTAAATCTGCCCATTACTACCAGCAAAGCGCTGACAAAGTGCAAACAAGACGTTAGAATTTCGCCAAACAGGTCTTACCAGAGGTTTCTTATGCGTTGGGCATTTAATCCGGCCGTGATGCGACATTTATTAAATTTGTGGCCACCATTTTTCTTCACAGGTATTAAGGTGGTTGAGCTGGCAGAGGACTACAGGTATTGCAAGGTGGAGCTGAAAAACAGGCCCTGGACCCGTAATATCAATAGCAGTCAGTTTGGTGGTTCTATGTTTGCGATGACCGATCCTATTTATCCCTTGATGTTGATGGGGTCTCTGGGCAAAGAATATATGGTGTGGGATAAGCAAGCCGATATTAACTACATCACACCGGGTCGTGGCAAATTAATAGCTGAGTTTGTGCTGACAGATAACGAGCTCGAGCATATCAAACAACAAACTGAAGCAGGGGAGAAGTATTTCCCTGATTTTGTGGTGCATGTGAAGGACAGCAGAGGGGAGTTGGTGTGTGAGGTTAAACGTAAGGTGTATATCCGCAAAAAACCTAAATACCGCGATACATCTCAATAAAATAAGAGGGTCAGAGCTTCAGCTCTGACCCCAGGCAGATTACAAACCTTCCAGCTCTTTTAAGCTCAGTTCATCATAAATCTGCTTACACCATTGTTTCACACGTTGCTCGGTCAGTTCTGGCTGACGGTCTTCGTCTATCCCTAAACCAACAAAGTGATCGTTGTCTGCGAGGGCTTTTGATGCAACAAAGTTGTAGCCTTTGGTTGGCCAGTTTCCAACGATAATAGCGCCTTTAGGTTCGATAATGTCACGTAAGGTGCCCATCGCATCAAGGAAATACTCGGCATAATCTTCCTGATCACCACAACCAAAAATCGCCACTAACTTATTGTTAAAGTCTATGTTTTCCAGCTCAGGAAAGAAGTCATCCCAATCACACTGGGCTTCACCGTAATACCAGGTCGGAATACCAAACAGCAACAAATCGTAACTGGCAATTTGTTCTTTTGTGCTTTTGGCAATATCCATTACATCAAACAAATGTTTGCCCAGCTCTTTCTGAATCATTTTTGCGATATGTTCAGTGTTACCTGTATCGCTACCAAAAAATATACCTACAGTTGCCATAACTTTCGCCTTCTACCTGGTCAACGCTTGTTCTAAAACCCATTCTATATAGGCGCTACGTGTCATATTCTGCTGCTGTGCAGACAAACTCAGCTGTTCATACAACTGTTCTGACACTTTGCACTCTATACGCTTTAAACCTTTACTTCGATCGCGTTTGATTTGATTGCGTTTGTTCAGCTTCAGCTGTTCTTCCCGCGGTAAAGGATTAGTCCTTGGCCGGCCGGGGCGTTTTTCATGCGCAAACAAATCTATGGTTGTGCGATCTGTGGCTATTTTAGCCATGTCTCGCACCTCATTTATTCGACAAAATACTCAAAAATCACCTTAGCTATAAAAACTGCAGGGGATAAAAACAGCACTAACCACACAAAAATTTTGCCAAAACGAGGAGCGTTACTTTTTTTAAGTACATCCCAAATGGCCATCACAATAAACAGATACAGGGCACCTACGCCCAGAAAAAGACCCAGGGTCTCAAACTGCTCAATATTCATAATGACCCACTAGCCCTAAAAAATTGCGCGCACTATAGCACAATTTTATTAGGAATTAATTGCGTTAACTCAATAAAAAGTCGGTGACTATTTTTGCAAAGGCCACAGGTTTTTCAGCATGTAACCAGTGGCCTGTGCCCATAATAACTTTCGCTTTGCTGTGCGGGAATAACTGTTGGATCAGGCTCTGGTGTTCTGGTAACAGATAATCAGATTCTGCGCCTTTAATAAAAAGCGTAGGGCCTGTGTAGGGGCCTTTGCTCGGCGGAGCCTCTAATAGCTGCGGATAATTGGCAATCAGTGCTTTTACATTAAAGCGCCAGCGGAACTGATCATCTTTTTTATACAAGCTTTTGAGTAAGAACTGCCGTACACCGGTTTCTGTGACAGACAAGGCCAGTTGTTGATCTGCCTGCTGCCGGCTTTGTAAGTTGCTCAGGTCAATGCTGTCCAGAGCTGACAATATTTCAAGGTGGCGCGGTCTGTTTTGCACTGGCGATATATCGGCCAGAATGAGTTTACTAACACGCTCTGGATAACGCAGCGCAAACTCCATCGCAATTTTGCCGCCCATAGAATGGCCCAGCAAAACCACCGGCTCTAAACCCAAATGATCCAGAGTCTCTTTCACATCCTCTGCCATCAGCGCATAGGACATGGTATCGTGCCAGCCTGAGCGGCCATGGTTACGCATGTCCAGATTGACCACTTGCCATTGTCCTGCCAAAGCGCGAGCAATCACGCCAAGGTTCTCGTAGCTGCCAAAAAGGCCGTGGATCAACACAATAGCTTGACCTTGGCCTGTGATCTCGGTATGTAATATCATTATTTTTTCCGATTAAACGACCTTATTTACGACATAAATGCATGGTATCAAAACAGCTGGCTGGCGTCAGCGACTAACTTTTTTGTATACCCAAAGTCATTGGTGTTGCACTGAGGCGACAAGTGATTGAGACCCCAGGAGCATAGTTGCCCTCGATGACTGGGGGAAGAGTGCAGTCAACAAAGCTGCAGCTTCAAGCACTAAGGGTATATAATGGCTTTAATTTTAAAAATGCGGACTAACTTCATGAAAACCATCGAAATAGATGACGATCTTTATCAATTTATTGCCAGTCAGACTCAACAGATTGGTGAAAGCGCCTCTGATATTCTGCGCCGTTTACTGATAGTCAGCCTGACAGAAGCACAAGCTCCTGCGCTACCTGCTGCAAAAAATCTTACGAAAACCCCGGCAGTTGAACTCCCTAAGTCTGCAGCGCAAACTGCGGTTCAATCTGCGCCAAAGCCTATCGCAGAGAAAACAACTACGTCAGAGAAGTCTGGCTCTGTATTTGACTTTATCAGCCAACAAGATTTGTCTGCCGAACAAAGTGTGGTAGGGCGATTTCTGTTTATTTTATCGGCTCTATCCCGTGCTCATCGAGGCGACTTTGCTCAGGTACTGGAAATTAAAGGCCGTAACAGGCTGTATTTTGGTCAATCCGAAGCCTCTTTATTAGAAGCGGGCAGCAGTACCAATCCTAAACCTATTCCCAATACAGATTTTTGGGTGATCACCAATTCAAACACCACACGCAAGAAAATGATGCTGACTGAAGTAGCCACCAAACTTGGCTACAATGCAGCTGAGGTAGAACGGATCCGCGATTTATTATAAGGAGAGTGTATGTCGTTACATCCGCTGGCAGGACAAACAGCACCAGCTGCCATGTTGCCAAATATAGCGCAGCTGATGGCCGCCTATTACAGTCTGAAACCTGATGTGACCATCGCCAGTCAGCAAGTGAGTTTTGGTACCTCAGGCCACAGAGGAGGTGCTTTACTTAAGTCTTTTAATGAGTTTCATATTCTGGCGATAGTGCAGGCTGTTGCGGAGTACCGCAAACAGCAGGGTTATAGTGGCCCGTTATTTTTAGGTAAAGACACTCATGGTTTATCAGAAGCGGCTTTTGTCAGTGCTTTACAGGTACTGATTGCCAATGGCGTCACCACTCATGTTCAACAAGACGGCGGTTTTACGCCGACCCCTGTGATTTCTCATGCAATTTTGCGTTACAACAAGGGGCGTAGCTCGGATTTAGCTGATGGTCTGATCATCACACCTTCCCATAATCCACCGGAAGACGGCGGTATTAAATACAATCCACCTCATGGCGGTCCTGCCGACACTGACGCGACAGATTGGATCCAAAAACGAGCCAATGCCTTACTGGCTGCACAGTTAGATGGCGTGAAGCAGGTAGGCTACGAAGAAGCGTTGGCGTCCCCTTTGTGTGTCAGCATTGATTACGTGCAGCCTTATGTCGATGATTTAGCGAACGTGATTGATATGGCCGCTATCGCCAAAGCGGGTGTCAAAATTGGTGTTGATCCCTTAGGCGGTTCAGGTATTGCGTTTTGGCCTGTGATTGCCAAGACCTATGGTCTGAATATCACCGTAGTGAACGAACGGGTTGACCCGGCTTTTAGCTTTATGCCGTTGGATAAAGACGGAAAAATCCGTATGGACTGCTCCTCTGCGTATGCAATGGCCAATCTGATCCAACTCAAAGATCAGTTTGATGTGGCCATAGGCAACGACCCTGATTTTGACCGTCATGGCATTGTGACCCGAAGTGGCGGCCTGATGAATCCAAATCATTATCTGGCTGTAGCCATTAACTATTTATTGAGCAACAGACCTTTATGGTCAACCGGCTTAGCAATAGGCAAAACACTGGTTTCTTCAGCCTTGATTGACAGAGTAACTCAAGGCCGCGGCCGTAAAGTGTATGAAGTCCCGGTGGGCTTTAAATGGTTTGTCGATGGTCTCTACAAAGGCACTGTAGCTTTTGGGGGGGAAGAAAGTGCAGGGGCAAGTTTCCTGCGTTTTGATGGCACTGTCTGGTCGACCGATAAAGATGGTTTTATTCTGGGATTACTGGCGGCAGAAATGCTGGCAAAAACCGGAGTCGATCCGTATCAGCAGTATCAGGCGCTGACCAAAGAATTTGGTTCACCTTTGTATCGTCGTCTGGATGCAGCAGCTTCAGCAGAGCAAAAAGCTGCACTGAAAAATCTCGATGTCAGCAGTGTAAAACAGACTGAATTGGCAGGCGATGACATACTTGCAGTGCTTACAAAAGCACCAGGGAACGATGCCAGTATTGGTGGTGTAAAGGTAGTCACCAAAAATGGCTGGTTCGCTGCGCGGCCATCCGGTACAGAAAATAGCTATAAAATTTATTTAGAGAGTTTTGTTGATCAAACACATTTAATGCAGCTTGAATCTGACGCCAAAGCCTTTGTGGATGCGGTGTTCAAGGCAATTTAAGCATTTGAAATAGCCTGTTAGCGTGTTGTAATAAAATTACGATAACAGGCTTTATTTTTGCTAATTCTTGACTATTGCCCGCCATTTTTGTAATTTTTCTACAACTACAGTTATAAAAAAAGCGGCCCACCGCTCATTAAACCGGGATTTAGCAATGAAAAAAACGTCTTCAAAGGCAAAAGCCTCAGTGGCTATTGCGGACCTTCCGAGCACGGAAGAATTAAAAAACAGTATTATTAAACATTTGCACGGCAGCCTTGGTACTGACGTAAATAAAGCCAGCCCACAAGCCTGGTGGCGCGCTACTTGTTCTGCAGTGAACGAATATGTGTACGATGGTTTACGTAATACTCAGCGTACTCACTATCAACAAAATACCCGCGCTGTGCATTATTTCAGCCTTGAATATTTAATGGGTCGTCTGTTCAGCAACAACCTGCACAATTTGGGTGTTTATGACGCTGCAAAAGATGCACTGGCACAGCTGGGCTTAAATATCGCTGATCTGGAAGATCAGGAAGAAGACATGGCGCTGGGTAACGGCGGTTTAGGCCGTTTGGCTGCCTGTTTTATCGACTCTATGGCGACGCTGAATTATCCAGCTATTGGTTATGGTATTCATTACGAACACGGATTGTTTAAACAAGAATTTTCCGATGGTCGTCAGATTGAGCGTCCGGATAGCTGGCGCGAATACGGTAACCCGTGGGAGATTTGCCGTCCTGAATCTATTCAGGAAATTTCAGTCTACGGTTATGTGGAAACCACTTATGACTTGCAAGGCAAAATGAAAAAAGTGTGGCACCCTGGCCGCATTATCAAAGGTGTACCTTGGGATATTCCCGTGGTAGGTTATCAGGGCAGTTCTGTTAACGTATTACGTTTGTGGGAAAGCCGTGCCAGTGATTTCTTCAACTGGGACGTATTTAACTCAGGCGGTTACATCGATGCGGCGCGTCAGAACATCGAAGCGGAAACCATTTCCAAAGTGCTGTATCCAAATGATGAAACAGACGCGGGTAAAGAATTACGTTTAATTCAGCAGTATTTCTTCTGCTCTTGCTCACTGAAAGACATTATTCGTCGTTACAAACGCGCTAATGGCGATGACTGGAGCAAGTTCCCAGATCAAGTGGCTATCCAACTGAACGATACTCACCCGGCTGTGGCTATTCCTGAACTGATGCGTATTTTAGTTGACCGCGCAGAAATGAGCTGGGATGAAGCCTGGAACCTTTGTCAAAATGTATTTGCCTACACCAACCATACCTTGTTGCCAGAAGCTCTGGAAAAATGGTCAGTGCGGTTATTTGAAAAAGTATTACCACGCCACTTAGAAATCATTTACGAAATTAACCGTCGTTTCCTGGTTGAACAAGTGGACGTATTGTGGCCTGGCGATAACGAGAAAAAACGTAAACTGTCAATTATCGAAGAAGGCCATGAGCCTATGGTTCGTATGGGCCATTTGTCTGTGGTCGGCTCGTTCCGTGTTAATGGTGTGGCCGAAATTCACTCAGAGTTAGTGAAATCAGATCTATTCCCAGAGATGGTTGCCTTATGGCCGGATAAATTCACTAATGTGACAAATGGTGTAACACCACGTCGCTGGTTAAAAGCCTGTAATCCACGTTTAGCCAAGTTGCTGGACGAAACTATTGGCGATGAATGGCCACGTGACTTAAAACAGCTGAATAAGTTTGCTGCTTTTGCTGATGATCCTGCCATTCAGGATGCCTTTATGGCCATCAAACAGCAAAACAAAGCTGATTTAGCGACAGTAGTGAAGAAACTGACCAATATCAGCATTGACCCTCATGCTATTTTTGATATTCAAATCAAACGTTTGCATGAATACAAACGTCAACATCTGAACTTGTTGCATATTCTGGCCTTGTACCGTCGTATTCTGCAAAACCCGGATTACGACATGGTGCCACGTGTATTCCTGTTTGGTGCGAAAGCAGCTCCTGGTTACAAACTGGCCAAAGAAATTATTTACGCCATCAATAAAGTGGCTGAGAAGATCAATAACGACAAACGGGTGAAAAACCGTCTGAAAGTGGTCTTTATGCCAAACTACCGTGTGACATTAGCTGAGAAAATGATCCCGGCTGCTGACGTGTCAGAGCAAATCTCTACCGCAGGTAAAGAAGCTTCAGGTACAGGTAATATGAAACTGGCGTTAAACGGTGCTATCACTGTAGGTACGCTGGATGGCGCCAATATTGAGATCGCAGAGGAAGTGGGGCCGGATAATATTTCTATCTTCGGTTTAACCGTTGATGAAGTAAAAGCGCTGCAGGCCAAAGGCTATCACAGCTGGGATTACTATTATCAGGATGCTGAAATCAAAGCCATTCTGGATTGGCTGGAGACGGATTACTTCACACCGGGTAAACCAGGTGAATTGTCCGCCATCAAACGCAGCCTGCTTGAAGGTGGAGATCCGTACTTAGTGTTGGCCGATTTCCAGTCGTACGTGAAGGCACAAGAGAAAGTGGATGGCTGGTACCGTGATCAAGCCGGCTGGGCGAAAAAAGCTATTCTGAACACTGCACTGATGGGCAAGTTTACCTCAGACCGTTCTATTGAGGACTATGTAGAAAAAGTCTGGAAATTGGACGCCTGTACCATCACTCAGCAGTAGGCTGTTGGCTGGTTAGTCGCTTAGTTCGCTACTTCATAATAAAGCCCACTTAGGTGGGCTTTATATTTGGCTCAAAGCAAGGGGGCTGAGAAACGCCTGAACTATTTGTTACAATTTGCAGTCCTAGCAGGCATTGGGAATTTGTTTTCGCATCCCCATTACACTATACAGAGCCATTAAACAGGCGTTTTAAAGAGAGCAATCCATGAATTATCAACAGCAAGCCCAACAATGGCAGGCCTTATTCCGTCAGAAACAGCAGGGCAGTTTCCTCAGTCGTGTGCTGCTATGGCTGGTCGCCGGTATCATGCTGGTGTTTGCAATGGGCGTATTACTTTTTGTGCTGATGCTAAGCTGGTTACTTATCCCGGTGTTTTTATACAAAAGACATCAGCTACGCAAACAAGGCAAATCGTTTTTCCAACAGGCTCAACAACACCAGCAAAGCCGTTCTTCAGAATGCACTGGCCGGGTGATTGAAGGCGAAGTACTAGAACGTAAAAGCGACAACTAAGCAGTTCATATCTTCATCTGCTGATGCAAGTGATGTAAGCAAAGCAGGGCATTGGAAAATCTGGAATTTTTTCCGAACGCCCTGACCATCTATCCTATGCTTTGGTATACTCGGCCCAGTTTCAAATCTGGTGCGTCTTATGATCCCGAAGTTAACTGCGACAGAAACACTTAATCCCCAGGTCCAGGCTTATGTCAAGGCTTTAACAGCTGCTGGTTTTACCGGCGACATTGAAGTCAGTTATGCCAGCCGTTTGGCGGTAGCCACAGACAACAGCGTGTATCAACAGCTGCCTGCTGCTGTGTTATTACCTAAATCCGCAGCTGATATACAACTGATTTGCTCTCTAGCTCAGACATCAAGTTATAGTGAGATAAAATTCACGCCACGAGGCGGTGGTACCGGCACCAATGGCCAGGCGCTCACCTCTGCAGTGGTGGTGGATTTGTCGCGCCATATGCGTGAAATCCTGGAGATCAATGTCGAAGAGCGCTGGGTGCGGGTACAGGCTGGTGTGATTAAAGACCAGCTGAATGCCTTTTTAAAACCCTATGGCTTTTTCTTCTCTCCGGATTTATCGACCTCAAACCGCGCCACCATTGGAGGCATGATCAACACCGATGCTTCAGGTCAGGGCTCTTTAGTCTACGGCAAAACCAGTGATCACGTGTTATCCCTTGATACTGTGCTGATTGATGGCACGGCGTTGCATACTCATGTCATGCCGATAGACCAGGCAGAGCAGTTGGCAGAGCGCCAGGACAGCATTGGCCGCGTGTATCGTCAGGTATTATCCAGTTGCCGCGATTTCCGTGCTGATATATTAAAAACCTTTCCGCGTTTAAACCGCTTTTTAACAGGTTATGACTTAGAGCATGTGTTGAACGAGGATTTAACTCAGTTTGATTTATCCCGCGTTATTACCGGCTCTGAAGGCTCTTTAGGTTTTGTCACTGAAGCCAAACTCAATATTACGCCCATAGCCAAATACAAATGCCTGGTCAATGTAAAGTACGACAGCTTCGAAAGTGCGCTTAGAAACGCCCCATTTTTAGTCGCTGCTCAGGCGACGTCGGTGGAGACTGTCGATAGTAAAGTGCTGGATTTAGCCCGTAACGATATCATCTGGCATCAGGTCAAAGACTTTATTGAAGATGTGCCAGGCAAAACCATGCTGGGTCTGAATATGGTCGAATACAATGCTGAAGACGAAGCGGATATGGCGCAAAAAGTTCAGCAGTTAGAAGCTCGGCTGCAGCAGTCGGTGGCAAAGGGCGAGTCTGGCATTATTGGCTATCAGCTGACTTATGATAACAATGCCATTACTCAGATTTACGCGATGCGTAAAAAGGCAGTGGGTCTGTTAGGCAATGCCAAAGGCAGCAAAAAACCTATTCCTTTTACTGAAGACACCGCTGTTCCACCTGAAAATCTGGCTGATTTTATTATGGAATTCCGTGCCTTACTCGACAGTCATGGACTAGCTTATGGCATGTTTGGCCATGTCGATGCTGGTGTGCTGCATGTGCGTCCAGCTTTGGATATGTGTGACCCGGAGCAGGAAAAACAGTTACGCGTGATTTCCGATCAGGTGGTGAAACTGACGGCTAAATACGGCGGCCTGATGTGGGGCGAACACGGCAAAGGTTATCGCAGCGAATATGGTCCGGAATTTTTTGGCGAGGCTTTGTTTACCGAACTGCGGAAAATCAAAACCGCTTTTGACCCCTTCAACCGCGTCAACCCAGGCAAAATTTGTACGCCTATCGACAGCAGCGAACAGTTAGTTAGCGTGGATGATGTCAAACGTGGCTTTTACGACCGGCAAATTCCGGTGGTGGTCAAAGAGAGTTTTGACAGTAGCTTAAATTGCAACGGCAATGGCCTGTGTTTTAACTACGAAGAAAATTCGCCTATGTGTCCGTCCAGTAAAGTCACTAAAGACAGACGCCACAGCCCCAAAGGCCGTGCAGGTTTAATGCGCGAATGGTTGCGATTAATGAGCAATCAGGGCGTGGATGTGCTGGCACAAGAACAGCAGATCCTCACTAAATCCCAGACGCTTTCTGGCATAGTTGCCAAAATCAAAAACAGCTGGCAGAAAAAACAAGGCCAGTATGATTTCTCCCATGAAGTGATGGAGGCAATGGAAGGTTGTCTGGCCTGTAAAGCCTGTGCTGGCCAATGTCCTATTAAAGTGGATGTACCCTCTTTTCGTGCCCGTTTTATTCAGCTCTATCACAGTCGTTATTTACGTCCGGCCAAAGATTATCTGGTTGGAAATATCGAACGCTCAGCACCGCTGTTAGCCAGCATGCCAAAACTGGTCAACTTTTTTCTGCAGCAGGGCTGGATGGCAAGCTTGCTGAAAAAGACTGTAGGTTATGTCGATACACCACAATTATCGGTGCCCACTTTAAAGCAAAGAGTGCAAGGCAAGTATGGTTTTGATTTAACCGAGCTGCAGGCTCTGCCTGATGCTGATAAACAAAAGTTAGTCTTGTTGGTGCAGGATCCATTTACCAGCTTTTATGAGGCTGAGCTGGTAGCTGACGCATTACAGCTCATTGAGAAACTGGGTTTCAGGCCCGTGTTGCTGCCATTTTTACCGAACGGTAAACCTCAGCATGTCAAAGGCTTCTTACGTGATTTTGCTAAAACAGCAAAAACAGCCTCTGATTTTTTAAATCAGGTAGCCGCTTTAGGCGCGCCATTGCTGGGCTTAGATGCTTCGTTAGTGCTGGTGTACCGCGACGAGTATGTCAAAACCTTAGGTGCAGAGCGTGGCGATTATCAGGTAGCGTTATTTCATGAATGGTTAGTAAAACAAGATTTACCTGCTATTCAGACCCAGCAGAGCTTTAGTTTACTGGCGCATTGCACCGAAAAAACGGCGTTGCCAGCGACAGAAAATCAGTGGAAGCAAATTTATGCCAAAGCAGGATTAGAACTCAAAGCTGTGTCTGTAGGTTGCTGTGGTATGGCCGGTACTTATGGCCATGAGGCGCAAAATTTTGATAATAGCAAAACGCTGTATGAAATGAGCTGGCAAAAACCCGTGCAAAACACCGGTGCCGATCAGGTCTTGGTCACAGGCTTCTCCTGTCGTAGCCAGGTAAAACGTCTAGAAGGGGTGAAACCTAAACATCCGTTGCAGCAACTTTTGCAGTTACTTTAGCTCATTCTTTGACAACATACAGGGGCAGCAATGCCCCTGAATTTTTTGCCTGCCACCCAGGTTTCGTCAGTCTCTGGTTGTCCCTATGTAGATAAGTCAATAAAACGGTACAAGTTCAGCTAAGGTTTATACCACTGAGCTATGCTAGCTATTAGCTTTTTAATAACGTCACCCAAAGGAAGATGGATATGAATTGGTTTAAATGGCTGCTCGCGGTCGTAGCGGGCTTTATCGCAGTGGCTGCCTTTTATCTGCTGGTTGTGTTTGATTTAAATGACTTTAAAGCGGAAATCACCCGAAAAGTCGAACAACAAACCGGGCGACAGCTACAGATAGCAGGGGATATAGGCTGGACTATTTACCCTAGTCTTGGGCTATCACTGAGCGATGTAAAATTATCGAATCCAAAGGGTTTTGCGCCAGAGCAAATGCTGGAAGTGTCTGAATTGAAGGCTGCCGTAGCCTTAATGCCTTTATTTAATCAAGATCTGCAAATTCAACAGCTGCATCTAGATGGCGTTATAGCGAACCTTGTCACCCGTAAAGATGGCAGTTCCAGTATGGACGGCCTGACAGCAAACAAAACGACCACTACTACTGAGACTGAAACTGCAGCTGCAACAGGCCCAGAATTGCAACTACAGGATCTGTCTGTCAGCAATCTGCAATTAAACCTATTGAGTGAAGGTAGTCTGGACCAACGATTAACCTTGAAATCACTCAAACTAAATGATTTTAAAGCCAATGAATGGGCACCATTAGATTTTGAACTGGTCGTGCTATCGAGCCAAACTCAGCTCGATGTTAAAGGTTCTGCTCAATTGCAATTGAGTGAAAATAATCAGCTAGTGCAGTTAAAGGATTTTGTCCTGGAGACTGACTTTACCGGAGTACCGGTCAAACAGCTTTCTTTAGAGACAGAGTTAACACTGGCTCTGGATAAAAAGCAGCTGGAGTGGCAATGGAAAAAGCTGCAACTGGATGAGATCAAAGGTTCGGGCCAACTAGCGGTGAATTATGCCAAACAAGCCGTGATTAAATTGGATTTGCAGTTGGATGAAGTTGATACCGCATCTTATAGTTCTGAAAACAGTACCGAGCAGGCAGGCACAACAGCGCAGCAAAGCCAAGCCGAGCCTGATTTATCCGCGCTGCGCCAATTTGATTTGGATTTAAAACTGGCAGTGAAGACATTAAAAGTGGCGGGTTTGCATACAGAAAACCTGCAATTAGCGTTGACCAACAAAGCAGGACTGGTGCAAATTCAAAACGCCAGCGCCGATCTCTATCAAGGTAAAGTGCTGGCTAAAGCCACATTAAATGCCCGCAAAACGCCTGTCAGTTACAGCTTTAACAAACAACTGTCCGGCCTGGCGCTGCGGCCTCTACTGACAGATGGCGCTGATATTGATTTATTAAGTGGCACTGCAAAACTGAGCATCGAAGGCAAAGGCCATAGTTTGTTACCGGAGCAAATCAAGAAGAACCTGCTGGCAACTGGCAGTTTTGAAGTGACAGACGGTTCTTTGTATGGCGTCAATATCGCGCAAATGATCAGAAATGCTAAAGCCACCCTGAAAAATGAAGCTCAGACCGGTGATAATTCAGAGCAAAAAACCGACTTTTCCAGCTTAACCGGCAGTTTTAACCTGACAGATGGCCTGCTGACGAATCCTGATTTAAAAATGGCAGCACCTTTGTTACGACTAGCAGGCAAAGGCTCAGCTAACTTACTCAGTGAAGAACTGGATTATCAGCTCAGCACGGCACTGGTGAACACATCAAAAGGTCAGGGCGGAAAAGAGAAAGATGAGCTGGCAGGCATTGAAATTCCGCTTAAGATCAGCGGTACTATGCAAAAACCTAAATACTCTTTGGATACCAAAGCCTTATTGGAAGGCCAACTGAAAGAGAAAGTAGAAAGTGGCAAGGAAAAACTTAAAAATAAATTATTGGAAAAACTCGGTGGACTGTAAATAGCCAGTTTATTTCCATGCATAAAAAAACGGAGCTTATAAAAGCTCCGTTTTTTTATGTCTAATTTAAACTTAGAATGCAGAAGTATCCTGAAATAAACCGACTTTCAGATCTTTGGCTGTATAAATTTCACGACCATCCACACTGACAGAACCTTCGGCAATTCCCATAAACAACTTGCGTTTAATCACCCGGGTCATATCGATACGATAAGTAACTTTTTTCGCTGTAGGCAGGATTTGACCTGTGAATTTGACTTCACCTACACCCAAAGCCCGACCTTTACCTGGGCCACCGGCCCAACCGAGAAAAAAACCTACCAGTTGCCACATAGCATCTAAACCTAAACAACCTGGCATCACTGGATCCCCTTTAAAGTGGCAATCAAAAAACCACAGTTCAGGATGGATATCAAATTCAGCGATGATTTCCCCTTTGCCGTATTTCCCACCTTCTTCCGAAATGTGCACAATACGATCGATCATCAGCATATTGTCGACAGGTAACTGGCTGTTACCTTCGCCAAATAATTCCCCACGGCCACAGGCCACTAAATCTTGTTTTGTAAAGCTATTCTTAGTCATGTATGTTAGATCCATCATCAAGGCTGGGCCACTTTAGCGAACACTTGTAAGCTAAACAAGTCCGATTAGTCAAGGTGCCCCTCTGAAATCAGATTAACAGCAAAAGATAGAAGCATTATGACGGCACAAGAAAAAAAAACACTTTCTAATGCAGAAAAGCAACAACGTTACAGAGAACGGCAAAAAGGCAGTGGAAAAAAAGAGCTGCGCGGCTATTTAACACCTGAAGCTTTGGCCTGTTATCAGGAAATTCAACAAAAAACTGAATGGAATGACAGCGTGATGCTGAGTAATGCTATTCGGTTGATGTATGCGGCTCACAAACTTGGACAAATAGGTTTACTGAACGGCTGGCTGACCGAACATAAAAAATAAGGCCAACTTAACGCGCGCCGCGTATTGCTTTATAATGCAGCCACTTTTTGCTGTTTCAGCCTTATCCGGAATTTTTTTATGATCTTATTTGTCCGCGACTTAACCGTCATCGATTTCTCCTACCTTTGCCAGCAACGGGGTTTGCTGGGCGAAAGTTATATTGTTGATGTGGAGTTGCACGGGGATTTGGATCAAACCTCTATGGTGTTTGATTTTGGTCTGGTTAAAAAAGTCATTAAAAAAGCCATTGATCAATTGGTTGATCATAAACTTGCTATTCCGGCTTTAAGTCCCGCCACACAGCTGATCACAGGTGAGGTGGAGCAAGTGTTATTTAGCTCCGCCAAAGGATTATTGCAAATAGCCTCACCAGCTGAAGCTTTTGCTGTGATCCAGGCTGAAAAAATTGATATGGCCTCAGTCACCGAATTTTTAACCGGGCAGATTAAACCTCTGTTGCCTGACAATGTGGCCAAATTGGTGTTGCAGCTGCGCACAGAACAGGTCAGTGGTTTTTCTTACCATTACACCCATGGCTTGAAAAAACATGATGGCAACTGTCAACGTATAGCCCATGGTCATCGTTCTACTATTCAGATTTTTGATAACGGTATGTTGTCGCCTAAATTAGGCAAATACTGGTGCGAACGTTGGGAAGATATTTATCTGGCCACTGCTGAAGATCAGATTGAAGCATCTGCTTTACGGTACTTAAAAGCAGAAGCAGGGGCGCTTAATTTTGCTTATAGCTCAGCTCAGGGCTATTTTGAAATCTCTTTGCCAGCGACAACCTGCGAAGTGGTGCCTTGTGATACTACAGTGGAATGTTTAGCTGACTACATTGCAGCCAGTATCAAAGAATCACATCAATTGAGTGCCGTGAAAGTTGTCGCTTTTGAAGGTGTGGGTAAAGGCGCTATTGCTTTTGCTTAATGCTTTGCTATGGAGCAGAAGGCAGAGCAGAGCTCTGCCTTTTTTGTCAGAGCACCAAATCCGATAAAGGCAATTGAGTTTTCGCCAAAGCCCGCTGATACAACCAGGCAAAACTTGCGGCATGATCGCGTGGGAATTCGAGCTGCACTGGTGGCTTGGCTTGCGCACCATCTGCGACTACAAAACTAAAGCTGTAAAAAGGCGCCATGCCCATCCGAAGGTCCGTCAGCAGCACTTCATTGCCTTTTTGTTCCAACTGATAAAAACCATGACTAAACCAAGCTAAACGCGCGACAGCCGGATTATCTTTCCACTGCTCAATCAAGGTTTTATCCCGCGTAAAACTACGCCACTGCATAGGTGTAGCGCCATCCAGCAACGAATAATAACCTTCCAGATACTCACCATCCCTGATCACCACAGCCCGCCATAACAAGGTATTAAATGGCGTTGCTGTGACTAATAACTTATCGGTTTCCTGATCAACATCTGCCAGCTGTTGCTCCACTTTGGTGTAAGCCCATTGCTGAGCCACTAAACCAAACAGCAGATAAGCACTACTCAACAGTAAGCCTGCACTGTTCCAACTTAGCTTTTTGTTAAAAAGCGCTATGCCAGTGCCCAGCAATAACGGCAGAGTGTACAAAGGGTCGATCACAAAAACACTGCCGGTACCAAAGGGATAATCGCTAAAAGGCAATGCCAGTTGGGTACCATAAATGGTCAGAGTATCCAGCAGTGGATGAGTGAGTAGCACTAACCCTATCGCCAGCAGACTCTGTTTAAACAACTCAGGGCTTCGGAGTAATTTCACCCAAAGCCAGGCGAAAAGTGGCGACACTAAAGTTAAATAAAATAACGCATGGCTTTCAGTGCGGTGCAACGTCATATCACTGATAGGATCGCCATGAGAAATCAATACATCCAAATCAGGCAAGGTACCAAAGACTGCACCTGCTGCAGCGGCTTGCCAGAGCTTTAATTGTTTATCGCGTATAGGTTGGCGAAAGGCCGCAACACTGACGGCTGCGCCCAAGGCTATTTGTGACAACGAATCCATTTTATTCCTGTGTTTTTCCAAGCCATGCAGCGGCTTTTTGCTGGTCGACAAGCTGCAAGTACGTCAAAGTCTCCACAGCTAGCTCTACCGGCATCGACAGCTGTACCAAGCGTTGTTTACGAAATACATGCAGATTAAGTACGCTGCCAATCTTACTTTGGTTGAGCTGACGCCAGAAGTTTTGCTCTGTTGCTTTGACTGCGTTGATGGCAATCAGTAGGTCCTGAGCCATTAAGCCAGCTTTGTAAGCGACTGAGTTCAGAGGAACGTTGACTATTTTCAGGCCTTCCGCTGATGCGGTAAAAGCTGCACCAAAAGCCCGAGCTGGATAAGTAGGTGCCTTACTGCCTGATAAATCTTTGCTCTGCTCTTGCTGGCGTTTGGCTGTCGCTACACCAAGATAGGGTAAGAGTTCAGCCAGAGGTAACACAGAGGTTGCATGTACCCAGCTGTAAAGTTGGCTAGCGATGTCTTTGCCTGCGTAGTCTGAACAGAGTTGGATAAATTGCTGCTCAGAACTGCCCAGCGCTGGCTCACCATAACTACGCCAGGCCAATTGCATTAACGCATCCAGTGTCTTGTTTTTACTGCGTAATAATGCATCCAGACACAAGGCAATTAAACTACCTTTGGTGTAATAGCTGACCACCGCATTGACGGCGTTTTCGTCTTGTTTGTAATACTTAGTCCAGGCATTGAAACTGCTGTCGGCTACAGATTGCACCAGTTCAGAAGGGCTGAGTTGTACCCTGTTAATGGTTTTCTCCAATGCCGCAAAGTACTGTTCCTGCGTCAGTAAACCAGAACGGACCAAAGCCAAATCATCGTAATAAGAGGTAAAGCCTTCATAAAGCCACAGCTGACTGGTGTATTGCTCAGACTGCAGCTGATAAGGCAAAAATACTGCCGGTTTAGCACGTTTTACCCACCAGGTGTGAAAATACTCGTGGCTGCACAGGCCGAGTAAATTTTGATAATCGGCAGTACTTTCGTCTGGTCGTTGTGCGTTGGGTAAATCCTGATGCGTCAGCAACAGCAAGGTCGAGTTGTGATGTTCCAATCCGCCGTACCCTGTGTCTGTCACCCAACATAAAAACCAGTACTGTTGTAAATCGGTGGGTAAGCCACCGAAGACCTGTTGCTGCTGCTGGCAGATGTGTTGCAACTCTGCTTTGAAACGTGGCAGATCAACCTGCTCATGGCCGGCCAGAGCAACATAATGCGTCACGCCACAGACATCAAATTCAGCAATATCGAGTTTGCCTAACATTAAAGGGGTATCAATCAGTTGCTGATAGTTATCAGCATGATATAAACCACAATGCAAGGCTGGGGTGCTACGGTCACGGGAAAGGCCTGTCGCCACTTGCCAATCTAAACATTCCGGAGCAACTACAGTCAGGTTAATTGGCTCTGCCTCCATGCCTTTCACTTCAAGGCACAAGGCCGCAGGATTTAAAATGGCAAGCTGATCATCCAGATAACAGCCACGTACCGACAAATCAAAAGCATAGACTTTATAGCGCACTGTCAAAGGCTGTTGATTATGATTTAGCTGCCAGCTTTGTTTGTCCAACTGCTGCAACATCAAAACGCCTGCATCATCAAAAGCTTCGAGCGAGTGCAGATGCTTGGCAAAGTCACGCACCATATAACTGCCGGGGATCCAGCTTGGCAAAGATAACAGGATGCTGTCGTTGGTCTGTGGTGTAAAACGCAGTTCAACAGCGACCAGATGTGCGGTAATGTCAGTAATACTAAGCTGGTAAGCCAGTGGCGTCATACCCTATACTCCCGAAAGTGATGTATGCATTATTCTATAAGGATCTTCTGATGGCTCAAGAAACTATTTTCAGTAAAATCATTCGTCGTGAAATTCCTGCCGATATTTTATATCAGGACGACTTGGTTACTGCTTTTCGTGATATCAATCCTCGGGCACCGACCCATATCCTGATCGTGCCTAATGTATTAATTCCAACAGTAAACGATGTTGAACCTGAACATGAGCTGGCTTTAGGCCGTTTATTTACCGTTGCGCGCAAGTTGGCCGCTGAGGCGGGCATAGCGGAAAACGGCTACCGTTTGATCATGAACTGCAATCAGCATGGCGGCCAGGAAGTTTATCATATCCATATGCATCTGGTCGGTGGGAAAGCTTTAGGGGCTATGGTGGCGCGTTAAACCGTATCCCCTTCGTACTTGAAGCCGCAGCGTTGTTGACTGCGCTACTTGCCCCAGTCACATAGGACTACTATGCTCCTGGGGTCTCGCTGGCTTGTCGCCTAGCTGCAACTCCAATTACTTTGGGTATAAAGATGTGGAGTGGGTTGCAATTGCCGGGGAAACTTCTAAAATTCGCGCCTTATTTTCTGCCGGAGTGTCTGATGACTGACGAAGCTTTACTTGCCAAGCGTATTGAATATGCGGTGACCCGTGTCACAAAAACTGTATTTCCTGGCCGTACTAATCACCATAACACTCTGTTTGGTGGCGAAGCTTTAGCCTGGATGGATGAAGCGGCTTTTATTGCTGCGACCCGTTTTTGCCGCAAACCTCTGGTGACTGTCTGCTCGGATCGGGTTGATTTTAAAGAGTCTATCCCTGCCGGGACTATCATTGAACTGGTTGCCCGCATTGCGCACGTTGGCCGCACCAGTATTAAAGTGGATGTCGATATTTTTGTAGAAAATATGTATGACGATGATCAGCACAAGGCTATTTCAGGTAACTTCACATTCGTTGCTTTAGGCCCGGATCGTAAACCAACACCAGTTTTGGGTTAAGAACCTGGCGTTTACCTAATGTAAGTGGTTTAGCAGGAAAGATAAAAGCACGCAGCCTAAACTAGTGATGGTATTGCGACTAATGGAGAGCTACCCGAGTTTAATCCCCAAAGCAAAGCTCTCCAAGCCCAGGTTGCTGAGATACAATAGAGGTAAGAGCAGATCGAGTTGTAACCATTTTGCAAAAATTTTTCGAAGACCGTCATCGCTTGTTTTGGCTGTTGCACACCCTGGGTTGGGTGGGTTTTGCCTTAATCAGTTATTTGGGCTCCTTGTTTCAGGAAATGCGCAGCGCCTACTGGATAGTAGTGGCGTTGGATGCTTACGCAGGTTGGTTACTGACCATTCCACTGCGTTATGCTTTTCAACGCGTCTGGCACTGGGAACCCTGGAAAATGCTACTCAGCGTGCTGGTGGTCGCTATTCTTATTGCCGCCGTTTGGACTGTATTTCGTAACTTTAATTACTGGGAAATTTACCGGCACGGTTTTAAACCCGATAGCTGGACTCAGTATTTCCGCCAGACCACAGTAGGTTTTTATGTCCTGTTAAGCTGGAGTGGTTTGTATTTTGGTATTAAGTACTACCAGACGTTACAGCAGGAAAAACAAAAGTCGCTGACAGCCAGTAACAAAGCCCATGAAGCCCAGCTAAAAATGCTGCGTTATCAGCTCAATCCGCATTTTTTGTTCAACACTTTAAACGCCATATCGACTTTAGTCTTATTAAAGGAATCAGACACTGCGAATAAAATGTTGGTCCGATTAAGCGACTTCCTGCGTTATTCGCTGTACAAAGACCCTATTAAAAAGGTGCCGCTGCAACAGGAGTTGTATGCTGCCAATTTATATCTTGAAATAGAAAAAGTCCGGTTTTCAGAACGACTGACTATTATTTATGACATTGATGAAGCGGCGGACCTGGCATTAGTCCCGAGTCTTATTTTGCAGCCTTTGGTTGAAAACGCTATTAAATATGCGGTAGCAAGCCAAACCTGTGGTGGCAAAATTATGATCACAGCGCAAAAGTTTGGACATGATTTACTGATGGAAGTGGCAGACGACGGGCCAGGAATGGTGATTTCCGATGGTTTGCCAAAAGGGGAATCTGGCGGAGTAGGTTTGGTTAATACCAAAGAGCGATTAGCGGCCTTGTACGATCGTAATTTTTCTTTGGTCTTAACACATAACCATCCACGGGGTTTGAAAGTAAATATCAGAATACCATTTGAAACAGAGAGTACTGATGAAACAAATGCTTAAGGTCATAGTAGTCGACGATGAACCGTTAGCTCGCCGCGGTATGTTGGTACGTTTAGCTGACTTCCCTGAACTGGAAATAGTTGCCGAATGCAGCAATGGTGACGAAGCTGTAGCCGCTATCCGAGAGCATCAGCCTGACGCTGTGTTTTTAGATGTCGAAATGCCAGGCTTGGATGGGTTTGGTGTGTTAAAGCAATTGCAACAGCAACAGATTAACTTGCCTTATATCGTCTTTGTCACGGCTTATGATCACTATGCGTTGAGCGCTTTTGAAGTGCAGGCGCTGGACTATGTGCTCAAACCTGTAGAAAAAGAGCGTTTGGCTGCTGCTGTTGCAAAGCTTACGAAAAACTTCGAAGCCAAAGATCATCAGCGTCACAAAGGCCAGTTGGCAGCTGTGGTTGCACAGCTGACAGGTGAAAAAACCGATCAGATTTTACAACGTCTGGACCAGTCTCAGCCGGTGATGAACGAGCGGTTTCCGGAAGCCATCAGTATCAAAGACAGTGGTGAAATAACCCGTGTGCCAGTGAGCGCAATCGACTGGGTAGACGCTGCTGGTGATTATATGTGTATTCATACCCGGGATGGTCAAACCCATATTTTGCGCCGCACTATGAAAGAGCTCGAGCAAGAGTTGGATCCTAAATTGTTTGTCCGGGTGCATCGCAGCGCCATCGTCAATGTCAACACCATCGCCAAACTACAAATGCTGGCCAATGGTGAACATCAACTGATGCTGACCAATGGGCAAGCAGTGAAAGTTAGCCGCAGTTATAAAGACCGCGTCAAAATGGTATTTAATTCCTGAGTAGTTTCTGTTTGAAAAGCCTCCTCCCGGAGGCTTTTTCATCGATGATATTAGTACTGAGCAACCTGCTGTTGCCAGCGCAGTAAATAACTGTCGACCTGCTTTTTCTTATCTCCGGTTAATGCCAGAGGATACAAACCCGCCTGACCGTTAATTTCGCCTACCATCATCATATGCGCGCCTTGTAGCAGTTGTTCAACGGCATAAGCACCGAGTTTAGTTGCAAGAATGCGATCCGCGCCCACAGGGCGACCACCGCGCTGAATATGGCCCAGAATTGACGCCCTGCACTCTATACCTCGTTTTTCCAGATCAGCCGCTAAAGCCGAGACGCCGCCTGGGTACATGGTTTCAGCGATTACAATGATATAACTGCAATTACCTCTATGCTGGCGGGCTTGCTCGACATGTTGTGCGATTTTGTCCAGATCAAGCTCTGATGCCAGCTCAGGGCAAATAATTTGTTCAGCACCTGCAGCAATACCAGCCGCAACTGCTAAGTAACCAGTGTGGCGCCCCATGACTTCCACTAAAAAAATCCGCTCAAAGGCATCTGCCGTATCTCTGATTTTATCTATAGCATCCAGCGCTGTATCCAAAGCTGTGGCAAACCCTATAGTAAAATCAGAGCCGTCGATATCATTGTCTATAGTACCGGGAATACCAAGCAGCTGACCTTTGTAAAAGGCAGACAACTTCACGCAGCCACGGAAACTGCCGTCGCCTCCTATAACCAGCAGAGCATCCAGCTGCAGATCATGCAGGTGCTGCGCTGCCTGTTGTAAACCTGCTTCAGTGTGCATGGCTTCACAGCGCGCACTTTTTAAGATAGTGCCACCATCTTGGATAATGCTGCTGACATGATAAGGCAACAAGGTCTGGTACTGCTGTTCGATCACCCCGTTAAAGCCTCGCTGAAAACCTATGACTTCAATTTCATTGGCATGCGCGGTCAGTACCAGAGCTCGCACACAAGCATTCATTCCGGGGGCATCGCCACCGGAGGTTAACACTCCAATTCGTTTCATTTTATTATCCTTGGGCTTGTCTGTTTCTTATCCTAGCGCAGTTAAGCTCCCTTGCCTTGATCTGGGGCAACAGAGCGCATAGTTCTGACTTATTTTTTCTGGTGCAGGTCGCTACTCACAGACAAAAGTAAGACTTCTGTCGGATAATAGCAGCCTTAGAAAGGAGAGGGTATGCATCAGTCGTCTGGCCGGGTTGGTTTAGGGTTTAGTTTAGCGTTGTTAACAGCAGTGTTATGGGGCTTGTTACCTATAGCGTTAAAGTGGTTATTAAGTTCCATGTCAGCGGCAACCATTACCTGGATCCGTTTTATGGTAGCAGCTGTGTTGGTTGGAGTCGTGCTGCTGGTCCACAGAAAGATCCCATCGCTTGGCGTTTTAACGAAAAGAAAGAAGCTGTTGATCCTGATTGCCATTGCAGGTTTATTGTTAAATTACATTTTGTATCTGAACGGTTTATTTTTGCTGACAGCAGAAACGGCTCAGGTGGTGATCCAATTGGCACCATTTTTGATGATGCTGGGCGCAGTTTATTTGTTTAAAGAGCGGTTATTGCTATGGCAAAAAATAGGAGCCTGGTTGCTGGTCTTCGGTTTGTTACTGTTTTTTAACGACAGATTGGCTTTATTACTGACACAGTTTGGCTCTGAGGGCTATGGTTTGCTGCTGGTGATAGCGGCTGCTGTAGCCTGGGCTTGTTATGCGCTGGCGCAAAAACAATTGCTGATGAGCTTTAATTCTCAACAAATTATGTGGCTTATTTATATGGCCGGTGCTTTATGTTTTCTGCCCGCAGCAGACTTGGCTCCCGTGTTAGAGCTCTCTGGCTGGCAATGGAGCATAGTAGTGTTTTGTTGTCTGAATACTATTGTGGCTTATGGTGCTTTTGCTGAAGCATTACAACACTGGCAAGCCGCCAATGTCAGTGCCGTATTGGCCATTACGCCACTTTTGACTATAGGTTTTGCGCAGTTATTGGCTTATTTCTATCCGCAGTTTCCGGGCGAATCACTAAATGCCTGGGCTTGGGTTGGTGCTTTGTTGGTCGTGGTGGGGTCAATGCTGACGGCTTTAGCGCCCATGCTGAGGCAAAGACTTTAAGAAAATGGGGTCAGATCACATTGTTAACAGTTAACAATGTGATCTGACCCCATTTTAATTAGTTGATTTGTACTATCTTACAAGTGTTTGAAGCGCCAACAGTTTCCATCATATCGCCGTAGGTCAAAATCACTAAATCGCCGCTTTTTAAGTGCGCAATATCCTGCACAGCTTCAATAGCTGCTGCTGACACTTTTTGCTGACCCGGAGTTTGAGTACTGTCAAAAAATACCGGATATACACCACGATACAGCGCCATTTTATTTAAGGTCTTCTGGTGACGTGACAGCGCATAAATTGGCTGAGATGACGTAATGCGCGACATCAGCTTGGCAGTATACCCAGACTCGGTCAGAGCAATAATAGCTTTAATGCCTGTTAAATGATTGGCGGCATACATAGCGGATAAAGCGATGGTTTCGCTGATTTCAGTAAAAGAGACATCCATGCGATGTTTCGAGCTTTGCACTCTTGGGTGTTTCTCGGCACCATCACAAACACGAGCCATAGCTTTTACTGTGTCTACCGGATATTTACCAGCAGCAGTTTCACCGGACAACATCACCGCATCTGTACCGTCCAGCACAGCGTTGGCTACGTCCATCACCTCAGCACGGGTTGGCATTGGGCTTTCAATCATCGACTCCATCATTTGAGTCGCAGTGATCACCACGCGGTTGAGCTGACGTGAGCGGGCAATAATACGCTTTTGCTGACCTACTAATTCAGCATCGCCGATTTCAACGCCCAAATCACCACGAGCAACCATCACCGCATCAGAAGCACGGATAATATCGTCCAGAGTTTCGTCATCAGCCACAGCTTCAGCACGTTCTACTTTTGACACTATTAAGGCTTCAGAACCTGCAGCACGAGCCAGTTCACGGGCAACACGGAGATCATCACCACAGCGCGGGAAAGACACCGCCAGATAATCCACATCGATGTAAGCAGCTAAAGAGATATCGGTTTTGTCCTTTTCCGTCAGGGCAGGAGCCGACAAGCCACCGCCTAAACGGTTAATGCCTTTATTGTTGCTGAGCTTACCCGCCACAGAAACTTTGGTATGAATACGCTGACCGACCACGTGCTCTACGATCATCTGAATACGGCCATCATCTAATAACAGTACATCACCTGGCTGAACGTCGGAGGGCAACTCTTTATAGTCGATACCGACCTGAGTTTCATCGCCTTCGCCTTTTGGCAAATCAGCATCTAACACAAAGTGTTGGTCTTCTTCTAAAATGACTGAGCCATTTTTAAAGGTAGAGACACGGATTTTCGGGCCTTGCAAATCACCCAGAATAGCGACATGAGCGCCGGTTTTGGCTGCTGCAGCTCGCACCATTTCAGCGCGTTGTTTATGATCTTCGGCACTGCCGTGAGAAAAGTTAAACCGAAATACGCTGGCACCAGCCAGGATCAGTTTTTCAATAATGGCTTGTGAATTCGTTGCAGGTCCAAGGGTAGCGACTATTTTAGTTCTTCTGGGCATCAAGAGCTCCTAAAAGCTTATCTATGGATGGGTCGACTTAAGTGTAATGTAATTTTATTACAGAATATAGCTGCAGTTTGAATAAAACTTTCAGCTTTAGCCGCTTGTCCGACCTGTTAAAGTAAAAAACAGCTAAAAAAAGAGGGGCTTCTTACAAAAAGCCCCTCTGCATTACAGATCAGTTGTAAGACGGGTCATTAGTTTTGAAAGTCTTTTTTATCAAAACGTGAGCCACGTAAGCTGTCTTTGACCTTTTTCAGATTCTCACGAAATTTGGTGCCTCGACGCAAAGTAAAACCAGTCGCCAGAATATCAATCAGTACCAGTTGTGCTACACGGGACGCCATCGGCATATACATATCTGTATCTTCCGGCACATCCAGCGACAACACCAGGGTACATTCCTTGGCTAAAGGGCTGTCGTAAGCCGTAATACCTATGACTGTTGCATCGTTTTCACGGGCAATAGCAGCGATATCACAGAGGTTTTTGGTCCGGCCTGTGTGACTGATACAAACCACCACATCACCTTCGGCGCTATTAATAGCACTCATACGTTGCATCACTATATCGTCAAAACAAACGACAGGGACGTTAAAGCGGAAAAACTTATTTTGCGCATCATGTGCCACAGAGGCTGAAGCGCCTAAACCAAAAAAGGAGATTTTTTTCGCCTGAGTCAGTACATCCACTGCGCGATTAATAGTAAGAATATCAACGTTTTGGCGAGCCGCATCTAAAGCCGCCATAGTGGATTCAAAGATCTTCGCCGTGTAAGCCTCAGGGCCGTCATCTTCTTCCACATGGCGGTTTACATAAGGAGTACCGTTGGCCAAACTCTGTGCCAGATGCAATTTAAAATCCGGAAAACCTTTAGTATCCAAACGGCGGCAGAACCTGTTCACTGTAGGTTCGCTGACATCGGCCATCTTGGCCAGAGCCGCTATACTACTGTGTATAGTGGTTTGCGGATTGGCCAGGATCACGTCGGCGACTTTGCGCTCTGATTTACTGAAGCTGTTGACGCTGTTAATTATTTTTTCCAACACATTCATCGGATAGTCCTGACTGAGAAACACTGAACAACACAGTGCAAAATGTTGTAACTCGCTTTGTTATACAACCTGGTGCCACTGCAAAATAGTGATAAAGTTACGACAAAGCAGCTGATTCATTGCCTAGGCTGCCTTATTATATGAGAATAGTCAAAACTTTAGCGTCTCTGTAATTTAATTACAACTTATCTGGTTTACATCTGGCTTTTGCTCGGCTAGTATGCGGATAAGTGTTGTAAAATTACATCTAATCAAGGGTCATTCATGACAACAACAGCACCACTGAACAAAGCCTGTGATCTGATTCTCTTTGGCACCAAAGGCGATTTAGCTCGTCGTAAGTTATTGCCAGCACTCTATCAATTGGAAAAATCTGGCCTCTTGCATGCCGACAGCAAAGTCATAGGCGTGGCCCGTGACGAATTAAGCTTAGATGGCTATAAAGAACTGGTTGAAACCAACTTACAGAAATTTATCAAAGAACCTTTGGACGCCGATGTTTTAGTTCGTCTGAAGGCTAAATTAGAGTACGTTCAGGTCGACCTGACCAAAGAAGATGCTTATAAAGCCTTAAAACAGGTGACCGATCCTAAAAAACGTATTCCTGTCAGTTACTTTGCTACTGCTCCTTCTTTGTTTGGCAATATTTGTAAAGGCTTGTCTATTGCCGGTTTGTCGGCAGAGCCGGCCCGTGTGGTACTGGAAAAACCTATTGGTCACGATTTAGCCTCATCTAAAGTGATCAACGATGAAGTGGCTAAGTATTTTGCTGAATGCCAAATCTACCGTATCGACCACTATTTAGGTAAAGAGACAGTACTCAACCTGTTAGCTTTGCGTTTTGCCAACTCCATTTTTGCCGCCAACTGGGACCACAATGCCATTGACCATGTGCAGATTACTGTGGCCGAAGAAGTGGGCGTTGAAGGCCGCTGGGGTTATTACGATGACGCAGGTCAAATGCGTGACATGGTGCAAAACCACTTGTTACAGGTCTTGTCGCTGATCGCAATGGAGCCACCGGCTCGTCTGGATGCCGACAGTATCCGTGATGAAAAGTTAAAAGTTCTCAAAGCGCTGCGTCCTATTAATGTATCAAACGTGCAGGAAAAAACTGTCCGAGGTCAATACGCGGGTGGTTATGTCGCTGGTACTCCTGTGCCTGGTTATCTGGACGAAGAAGATGCGCGTCCAAACAGCAAAACCGAAACTTTTGTCGCTATTAAAGTGGATATCGACAACTGGCGCTGGGCTGGTGTGCCGTTCTATTTAAGAACAGGCAAACGTATGCCGAAAAAAATGAGCGAATTAGTCATTTGCTTTAAGCCGCAGCCACACAATATTTTCTTTGAAACCTACAAACAGTTGCCAGCCAATAAGCTGATCATCCGTTTACAGCCAGACGAAGGCGTAGAAATTCAGATCATGAACAAAATTCCTGGTCTGGGCGAAAGCATGCAGCTGCAACAAACCAAACTGGACTTAAGTTTCGATGAAACCTTTAAGTCGCAGCGTATCGCCGATGCCTATGAGCGTTTATTACTCGAAGCCATGTTAGGCAACCAGTATCTGTTCGTGCGCCGTGATGAAGTTGAACAGGCCTGGAAATGGGTCGACGGTATTTTGGATGCGTGGAAAGTGACCAACGAGCCGCCAAAACCTTATCAGGCTGGTACCTGGGGTCCTGTTTCCGCCATTTCGTTATTGGCGCGTGAAGACAGAAACTGGGACGAATAACAATGCAGCTTCATACTTTCGATTCAAGCGCCGCATTAAACCAGCAATTTGCCAGTGAGATCAGCAGCCGTTTGGCTGCTGCTATCGCAGAAAAAGGTGCTGCTACTTTGGTGGTGTCCGGTGGCAAAACGCCTTTGCCGTTGTTTAAAACCTTATCTGAAACTGATTTGGATTGGTCACGCGTGACTATCACTTTGGCGGATGACCGCTGGTTACCTGAGACTCATGCCGACAGCAACGAAGGCTTGGTGAAAGCCAACTTGTTGCAAGGCAAAGCAGCTAAAGCTCGTTTTATCAGCTTATTTGACAGCGCATCAGCAGACGACGCCTATAAAGGTTCTGCCACAGTCGCGGCTCGGGTCGCTGAACTGCCGTTATTTGATGTGCTGATTTTAGGCATGGGAGAAGATGGTCACACAGCCTCTTTATTTCCGTGCAGCAAAGAAATTCAGGCCGGTTTAGCTGCCGATGCACCAGTGGCATTGGCTGTGACTCCAGCTACTGCGCCTTACCAGCGTTTGAGTTTAAGCAAAACGCGCTTACTCCAAAGCGCTGTGATTTATTTACATCTGGTTGGCCCCAAGAAGCTAACTGTTCTGGAACAGGCCATGGCAGGTCAGGACCCTTTGCAAATGCCGGTACGGGCATTTTTGCATCAGCAGCAGGTCCCTGTGCATGTAATGTTCACAGCTAACTAATCGACAAGACGAGGTTAACATGAATCCGGTTATACAACAGGTCACAGACAGAATAGCGGCACGCAGTGAGAAAAGCCGTGCGCTTTATCTGCAGCGGATGGAACAGGCCCGTGCCAAGGGGCCGCACCGCGGTGCTTTGGCCTGTGGCAATCTGGCTCATGGTTTTGCAGCTTGTTCAGCTCAGGAAAAATCTGATTTACGTAGCTTAACCAAAGCAAACATCGGCATTATTTCCTCGTACAACGATATGTTGTCTGCGCATCAGCCGTATGAAGCCTATCCGGCCATTATTAAAGCCGCTGTTGCTGAAGTGGGCAGTGTCGCGCAGTTTGCTGGTGGTGTACCGGCCATGTGTGATGGTGTGACTCAAGGTCAGCCAGGCATGGAGCTGAGTTTGTTAAGCCGTGACATTATTGCCATGTCTGCCGCTGTTGGTCTGTCGCACAATATGTTCGACGGTGCCATGATGCTGGGTATTTGTGACAAGATAGTGCCGGGATTACTGATGGCCGCTTTAAGTTTTGGCCATCTGCCTTTTGTGTTTGTGCCAGCAGGGCCTATGCCATCAGGTATTCCAAACAAAGAAAAAGCCCGGGTACGTCAGTTGTATGCTGAGGGCAAAGTAGGGCATGACGAGTTATTAGATTCGGAGTCTGCCTCTTATCACAGCGCTGGTACTTGTACTTTCTACGGTACTGCCAACTCGAACCAGCTTGTGGTTGAAGTGATGGGTTTACATTTACCTGGAGCGTCTTTTGTTAATCCGGGTACTGCATTACGTGATGAACTGACTAAAGCTGCAGCGCGTCAGGTAACCCGTTTAACTGACTTGGGTACTGATTATTTACCTATCTCCAAAATTGTGGATGTAAAAGCTGTAGTCAACGGTATTGTGGGTTTACTGGCCACTGGTGGCTCTACCAACCACACCATGCACTTGATAGCTGTGGCACGCTCAGCTGGTTTTATTGTGAACTGGGATGACTTTGCTGATTTGTCGCATGCGACTCCACTGATCACCAGAATTTACCCGAACGGTCAGGCCGACATTAACCACTTCCAGCAGGCTGGCGGTATGGCGTATTTAATTCGTACTTTATTAGACAATGGTTTGTTGCATGAAGATGTGAATACAGTGGCAGGCCCTGGTTTGCGTCGTTACACCCAAACTCCTGTATTGCAGGATGGCAAATTAGTATGGGTAGATGGTCCGACAGAGTCATCTGATCTAACAGTGTTAGCTGATGCGGCTAAACCCTTTAAAGATCACGGTGGTTTGCAGGTGTTATCCGGCAACGTGGGCCGTGGTGTGATTAAAACCTCAGCACTTCGTGAAGGTACTGAAATAGTGCAAGCACCTGCTGTGGTGTTTTCCAGCCAGCACGAATTAGATGCCGCTTTTAAAGCTGGTGAATTGAATAAAGATTGTGTAGTCGTTGTGCGTTTCCAGGGCCCACGTGCCTGTGGTATGCCAGAGCTGCATAAACTGACTCCGCCTTTGGGTGTATTACAAGACCGCGGTTTCCATGTCGCGTTAGTGACAGACGGTCGTATGTCCGGTGCTTCAGGTAAGGTACCAGCCGCTATCCACGTCACACCAGAAGCGGTTGACGGCGGTGTGATCGCTAAAATCCAGACCGGCGATATGATGCTGGTGGATGGTATTAACGGTGTATTAAAAGTATTAGTGTCAGATGAAGAGCTGGCTAAACGCCAAGCTGCAACCCGTGATATGAGCGATAGTCACTGGGGCATGGGCCGTGAGATGTTTGGCGGTATGCGTATGGTAATCACCGGTGCAGAACAAGGTGCCTGTAGTCTGTTTAACACAGAGGATCAATACCATGGCTGATATCCAGTTCGCTATTGTTGCTGATATTGGCGGCACTAACGCACGTTTTAGCCGTGTTGATTTAGATAGCCTGCATTTAGACAAAGTGGCGGTGTATCCATGCGCAGACTTTGATACCTTGGCTGATGCTTTGCAGTTTTACCGTAACGAGCAAGGTTTAACAGCCATTCGCCATGTGGCTTTGGCCATTGCCTGTCCTGTCACAGGTGATTTTGTCAAAATGACCAACTTCCGCTGGCAGTTTTCTGTAAGTCAAATGAAAGCCGATTTGGATTTAGCCGAGTTTATCGTGTTAAACGATTTTACCGCTGTGGCCATGAGCTTACCTGCGCTAAAACAAACCGAGCTGGTACAAATTGGTGAAGGCCATGCCGATCAATTTAAACCTATGGCGGTGTTAGGCGCTGGTACTGGTTTAGGTGTCGCGCATTTAATTCCTACCGCTTTAGGCTATTTACCATTGCCAGGCGAGGGCGGTCATATCGACTTTACCGCTCAAACCGAACAGGAATGGTTTATTCAAAAGTTTTTAGCGAATAAATACGGTCATGTAAGCCCCGAGCGTTTGTTATCAGGCCCAGGCTTAGAAGATTTGTATCTGGCTGTTGCTGCCTTTAACAACAAAGCGGTTGAGCCTTTAAACGCCGCCCAAATCGCTGGTAAAGCGCTGGACGGTAGCTGTGTGTTATGCAAAGCCGTTATCGAGCAGTTTTTTGCCAGTTTAGGTGGTTTGGCAGGGGATTTAGCCCTGACCTTAAGCACTTTTGGCGGCGTTTTTGTCGCTGGTGGTATTACGCCAAAATTACTGTCGCTGATTAATCAAAGCGAATTCAGAACCCGATTTGAAGCAAAAGGCCGGTTTAAAGACTTCAACCGCCGTATTGCAACTTTTGTCGTCACTGCAGAGCAACCAGGTTTAACCGGCTGTGCAGTCTACTTAAAACAACATATGGCGAGTTAACACTATGGCATTTGAAAATTGGCAACTACAACCTGACGTTTTGTTCGCACAAGGCCCTGTGGTGCCCGTCATTGTGATCAAAGATTTAGCTGACGCTGTTCCTATGGCGAAAGCCTTAGTGGCAGGCGGCATTAAAGTGTTAGAAGTGACTTTACGTACTCCTGTGGCTCTGGATGCAATTCGTTTATTGGCCACTGAAGTGCCTGACGCCATAGTAGGTGCTGGTACTGTCACAACAGCCAAACAGTTGGAAGAAGTGATAGCAGCAGGTGCACGTTTTGCTATCAGCCCTGGTTCTACCCGTGAACTGCTGCAAGCAGGGAAAGACAGCGCTATTCCGCTGATCCCTGGTATCGCCAGTATTTCCGAACTGATGGAAGGCACAGCAGTAGGTTACACCCACTTTAAGTTTTTCCCGGCAGAAGCAGCAGGCGGCGTTAAAACCTTAAAATCAATTCACGGCCCATTCTCTGATATACGTTTCTGCCCAACAGGCGGCATTAACGAGAAAAACTTCAAAGAATACTTAGCCTTACCTAACGTACGTTGCGTAGGCGGTAGCTGGATAGTGCCGGACGACGCCATTAAAAACAAAGAATGGCATAAAATCACAGAGCTGTGTTTAGCAGCTGTGGAAGAAGCGAAAACAGTGCAGAAGTAATGCTTCTTTGCATGTTATAGCTTGATATGAGGAACCCGGCTTTGGTCGGGTTTTTTTATGGTTTGGGATTGCAGTGGTACCACTTTCAAAAAAATACAGTGGTGTGTCTTGAGTAAAAACATGAACAACTAGCGTACAGGCTGTATAGGTTTTGTCGGCGATAAATTTACTGATTTCAGAAAATGTTGTTGAAATAGAGGTACATCAGCGTTAGTTTGGTATGAGTAAAAATCATCAAAGAAGGCAGAAAAATGTTCGACTTGCGGGCATTCTACCTTTGAAAACGGATTGTTATGCATAAATACATATGAACATCCTTGAAGAATTAGAAAAACTGAAACGGGAACGAAGTCAGACCTCACCTTTTAGCTCACTAGAAGAATTCGAGAACTGGTCAGATTCTGTTCGCCCCCTTCTTTCGTTTAGTAAAGAGCTATCAACTGCATTTGCTCAGTCCGCAACAGGGGCAACAGTAACAGCTCGAATGGGGAGCCCTGAAGATTCAAAAACCAACATGAATAATGCAATTGGCATTCTTAATCAGGCTATTACAGCCGCAAAATTAAGAAATCAAGAAGCATCTGAACCAAAGAGTTTTTCCAGCCAAAACAATGAAAAAATCGATGAAAGAACAATTTGAAAATCATCCAGTTGTATTTGGTTGCAGTCTACTTCTTGCAGGCTTTCTGGCCGGCGTTTCATTCATGTCTTTTGTTTTTCCGTCATTTACTGCGGCACCAGAGCTGCCTGCAGTGGTAAGCAAAGAAAACATAGAGTGCAATGTAGATGGCCTTCCTCTTTTATCCGAATCTCACGATAAAAGAGTTTCAGTTATGCGGTCTCAGCTCTTAGAGTTTGAATCTAAAGCAAGTGACAGGATGATCATAAAGTAGCTACCAAGAAAAATATCTGGATAGTGCTAATCGAGTCCGTGAAGATATAAAGGCAGAGAAAATCGCGGGATAGCCAAATTCTATAACTTTGGGTTGAGGCGGGTTATAAAGATTATATAAAGATCTAGCGTTGGGGTAGCACTGCGATTTTCTTGTTCCTCGGACAACAGAGCGTCTTAGAATCTAAGGTTATAAAACTTGTTGCTTAATGCACTATTTTCAGCTGATTGATCGTTCTGATTAAAATTGAGTTGAATCGAGCTGCAACAATAACCACTATTTGTTTTTATAACGTACATTACTATGTCTGATCCAAAAATTCCTTAGCAGAAATTAGTTCCTGCAGGGCTTTGAGTGCAACAGGTTTACTGTACAGGTATCCCTGCATATAGTGACAACCTTTACTCAATAAATAGTCACGTTCATCGATTGTCTCTACACCCTCAGCAATACATATGACTCCCAGGCTGTGTGCCAAGGTCACTATGGTGTCGATAATAGCGGTGTTATTCGCAATATTAGAGACAAAACTACGGTCTATCTTGATCGCATCCAGCGGAAAATCCTGGATATATTTTAGCGATGAATAGCCTGTACCAAAATCATCCAGAAATATTTGGAAACCTGCTCTACGGAGTTCATCCATATTTTGGATTGCATTATCTTTATTCTGGATTAAGGTTGACTCAGTGATTTCCAGTCGAATTACACTTGCAGAAATGCCACTTTGGATCACTATCTGTTTAAATCGGCTTAGCATGCTTTGGTTGCATAGCTGCGTTGCCGCCAGATTAATAGATAAATACAAGGAGCGGCCTGCGTTGCCCATAGATTTGAGATCTTCACAGGCTGTTGTCATTGAGTTATAGGCTAATTCATCTATTAAACCACTTTGCTCAGCAATAGGAATAAATATATCTGGTGAAATAAACTGACCGTTATTCTGCCAGCGCGTCAGCAATTCTACACCGACGATCTGACCTGATTGTGCATTAATTATGGGCTGGTAATAGTTCATCAGGCTGTTCTGGGCTATCGCTTCGCGCAATTGCTGTTGCAGAAGAAACTTCTGTTTGGTTTGTTCCAGCAACCCGGTTTGGTAAGAGTAGGGCTGAACGGTGCCACTTTCTCTAGCGACACGTAAGGCAATTTCCGCTTGCTTTAATAGTTGTGGGGCTGATTCCAGTTCTGTCGTTCGACAAGCTGTACCCGCGACACAGGACAAGGTTATATCTTGCTCAAAGACGGTAATAGGTTGAGTGATCAGTGCTAATAATTGTTCTGACACACTAGCAACATAATGGGCATCACCCTTGCTCAAAGCGATGATAAAAGCTGACTCAGCAGCATGGATCAGCAAATCAGGTGTACTTATTTGACTGCGTAAACGTGACGATATTTGCAGTAATGCCGTGTTGGTTGCCAAATCACCAAAAGCACTTTTAATCTCGCTAAACTGTAACACTTTCACCACAATAAAAGCACTGAACTTTGAATTATCCTCAGTGGGCTTTAAATACTGCTGTAATAAATTGCGATTAGGTAAACCTGTTATTTGATCATAATTCGACAGCTGTTCAAGCTCCTGCTCCGTTAGTTTGTGTAAAGTAATATCAGTGTACAAGCCGTAGACTTGCTGCGGTTTATCTGCGTCAACTACCGCTAACTTACCCACGTCCTTAAACCAGCGCCACTGACCATTAATTGCTTTTACCCTGTAGATACAATTGAACTCAGTGCTTTCAGCTTCTTTTAATGCCTGCCAGTTTTGGCAATAACTGGCTTGATCATCCGGATGGATTTTATTCAGGTAATCGTTAACACTGTAACTTGATTTAGGACTTGAGAAAAGTAACGCCATCCTATTGGAATACACCAGACTGTCTGTGACAAGGTCTGCTTCCCAGACATCACTGGAAGCCACAGCCAACGCCAGTTCAAGTTTGTTTTTTACCTGCTTGAGCGCATCATGTTGGTGCATTAACTGAGATTGCTGCTTGATCCTGTTGCGAAACCAAAGCAAGGTGATAACAAGCATAATGGCAGCGTAACAGGTATAGGCCAGAGGACTTCGCCATGGCGGGTAGGCAACATTTATATGCAGCTCTGCAGCTTGACTGTATTGCTCTGCTGCGGGATTAAAAGCTGTGACATTTAGCATGTAGAGACCAGGCTTGAGGTTGGGTAGAGCCAACTGAGGCCCAGCTTTTACATAGTCAGCTAAATCTGCAGGCCCTGTTAGGTCAAAGCGATAATACATATCGTCTTGAGTACTGTAGTTAAAGTCAGAAACCTGAATTTTAAGGCCATAATCGTCGTGCGCCAGCTCAAGCTTTTGCTGTTGTGAAGGTATCAATTGCGCAGCTAATACTCGAGATTCCAACTCGACTTTTGTGAAATAAAGTTCTGGCGGAGTGTGCTGCTTTGCTACAAATTGACTAGGCTCAAACATAGTCACGCCGCGCATTGAACCAAACACCATTTTTCCATTGTGCTGGACAAAGTGACTTGAAGCACTATTAAACTCGTTGTAAGCCAAGCCACTGCGATGAGTGAACTGACGCAGTAACCTTTTTTCAGGGTTAAAACGCCACAGGCCTGAGTGGCTGCTCATCCATAAATATCCCTGAGAGTCTTGTTGCAGGGCATACAAAGTAGAGGTGGTCAGTGTGGGTTGTTCCTGATTGAAAAAATCACTTTTTTCAATCAGTGTCTTGCTATCCAACTCAAGCAACCCCAGGCCTGATATCAAAAACCAAAGACTCTGGTCAAGTTGTTGCACACCCTCAGCAAACAAGACTTTGCTTTTATGCCTATCCGGTACCTGATAGACCAGAGAGATCTCGTCTTGCTGAAGATCGTACCGCCAGATAGCCGCCTGGTAAAAAAAGAAAAACTCATTTTTATCTGCTGGATTAACACCAAACCATTGTGCTTGCTCAGGTGCAGACAAAAAGGAAGATAGCCGCTGCAAGGGAAGAACAGTTGTCTCATTCTTAATCCAAAATGCACCTTTGGTCGTCAAAGCCAACAATTCTTTATTGGAAGTTTGTGTCACACTGTAAAAGTATTGTTGAAAAAATTCGGTGTTAAGCTGGTTGTCAAGCGGCACTAATTGTTTGAGTTCTATATCAAACCTCGATAGCGACATTGCGTTTAACAACCACAGATAACGACCAGACTGATCGGGGTAAATTCCATAAATTGTTGAATCTGACTCGATTGCAGCTTTATCACCATTTAGCAAAAAGTGCTCAGTTTTACCGTCCTGCCAGTGGTAACGATTCAAGCCGTTTTGTGTACCAATCCATAGATCAGTTTTCGTGCTGTGTAGGCCAAACACATAGTTATGGCTAAGTTTTTTTGTGCCAGTACTGTTATACAGATTTTCAAAGCCACTAAACTGACTATGCCATAAGTAGGCTCCGTCACCTCTGGTTCCCAGCCAGAAAGCGCCGTCATCAAGTTCAATAAAATCTAATATAGTGTCGTCTGCATAACCATAGATGGTTTGGCCTGGCTGGAATAATGAGCGGATTTTCATGGTGTGGCTATCGAGGTTCAGTAACCCGATATCAGTACCAAGCAACAAGCCATATTTGGACGAGTTTTTTATTTTCCAGATGTTCTGCTCTGGGAGCAGCGTTTCTGCCAGCACGCTTTTGCCCGGCTCTAATATAGCCGCTACCGGCAGGCGGTATAAGCCACTGACAGTGCCTATCAATAGGTATTTATCCTGCAGCAGCAAGGCTTTACTGTTGAGTTGATCTGCAGTGGCCTTTTCTGGCAAATAATGAATAGGTTCTACTGCTTTGGATGCTAAATCCAACTGATATAACCCCATGGATGTAGCGATAATTAATCTATCATCTAGTCGTAGCAAGTCTCTGATATGGTGAGTCGCAGGATCCTTCCCACTGAAGCTGAATACTTGAGTGAGTTGCCCTCTCTCGTTCTGATGATAAATGCTTAATGCATTGGCATACCAGCGGTTTTGTGTGTGGTCCTGACGAATTAAATAAATGGCATCATCGGGAGGAAGTACTTTATCATGTTCACGCTGTAAATAACGGCTGCCACCTGTGAGCAAGTTCATTTCAATAAGGCCTGCATCCGCAGTAGCTATTTGTAATTTTGTCTCAGTAATAAAATCAAAGTCCCAAACGATATCACTACTTAAATTAAGTAAAGGCCGGATATGCTCTACACTGCTGCCATCAAAACGGTCTAAATCACTTTCAGTCGCTAGCCAAAGTTGCCCTTTACTGTCTAGCTTCATGGTATAAACCACACCCTGACTTAAACCGTTATCGGGCGAGAGGCGCGATACCTCGACCGCTGCGACTGCGGCATGACTTATCAGCACTGATCCAGCCAACATAAAAATGCATGCCCCTTGAATAAAGGCTATGAAATGTTTCGCAAATACGCTGATGTTTGGCATGAAAGACTTACTGAAAAATTGCATATAAAAATTATGATGTACTTATTATTTCAGTATTAAAATTGAACTATAACACTAGGAAATAATAAGCAGCAACATTCGGTTATCACAAAATAAAACTTACCTTTTATTCATATTGTTTATCGCTTTGATTTTTGTGACCAAAGAGGCACTCTATCCAGGGCAAGATCACGAACGTTTTTTGGCCAATCCAAGCTGGTAGCTGACCCAATCGCCAGCTTATGATCAGATACTGCCTTTTACAAAGGGCAATTCTGTGAACCTGAACGTATTTTCTGAACACTTTTCCTGCATCGAAGACACTCGCCAGTCTGCCAAAATTACGTACCCGCTGTTTGATGTGCTTTTTCTTACACTGTGTGCCGTGATTGCTGGCTGTCAGGGGTGGGAAGACATTGAAGATTTCGGCGAACACAGGCTTGCCTGGCTGCAAAAGCTTGGATTCTTTGCTTTAGGTTTACCGGTACACGACACCATAGCGCGGATCATCGCACGCATTGAGCCAACCCAACTGCAACACTGCTTTGCCAATTGGATGCAGGCAGTCACGGTGTTGACTGATGGCGAGGTGGTCACCATAGATGGTAAAACACTATGCAGCTCGTACAACCGAAAAAGCCGTCGCTCAGCCATTCACATGGTAAGCGCTTTTGCCAGTGCCAATGACGTAGTGATGGGGCAAGTAAAGACCGAAGAAAAGTCGAACGAAATAACAGCGATACCAGAGTTGTTAGATTTACTGAGCATCAAAGGCTGTTTGGTAACCATTGATGCAATGGGTTGTCAAAAAGACATAGCAGCAAAGATTGTTGCTAAAGAAGCCGACTATTTGCGGCGGTAAAGGGCAATCAGGAGACATTGCACGAGGGCATTCAGGCTGCTTTTAGAAACCACCTGAAATCAGAGCCAGAGCAACTGAACTCCGTTGAGAAAGCACATGGTCGGATTGAGTACCGAGAATATCACGTGCTGGATAGCAGTGTGTTGCCTGCAAGCATGACTGACGCATGGGTTGGCTTAAAAAGCATAGGCCTAGCCATTAGCTATCGGATGACGAAGCAAAAAGAAAGTCGCCTGGAGTACCGCTACTTTATTAGCTCAGCAGCCTTAACCAGCAACAGATTAACTCAGGCAGTTCGAAGTCACTGGGGAATTGAGAATAAGCTGCATTGGGTGCTCGATGTCAGTATGGATGAGGACGACAATCAAATCTTCCGGGGACATGCAGCAGCAAATATGGCAACAATGAGACATCTTAGTTTAAACATGCTTCGTGCCGAGACCAGTAAAGCGATGAGCGTGCCACGCAAACAACGCAGAGCCCATATCGATGAAGGTTATCTTGAGAAGGTTGTCATGGCAGGCTTAAGCATGGATGAAACAACCAATGGGGTCAAGTCTTGCCCCGCGTCCCATTATTCGAGCTATTTTCCGCTAAATTTTCTGGTCTTTTTCCTCAAACTCATAGAAGCTGAATCAGCCTGGTATTTTAGGCGCAAGACAAGGACTGACGCTACAGACGTTCAAAGTCAGTTCGCACTCTTATGCAAAGCTGTATGTGCAAATAACACTAGTCAACATATCCTATTGATGAGGTTTACTATGCCAAAAAGTCTATTGATAAGCTCAATCTTTGCGCTCTTATTATCGGGCAATTATGCCTTAGCTAATGAAGCCTGCTTGCTTGAAACCAATGCGGATTTTATGGGGGTAAAGCTGGATATTAAAGACTGCATACAAAATGCAGGTATGGCGACTGCTGATTTTAAAGCTCAATGTGAGGGCTTGTCGCAAGCTGTGGTTTCTATGGGTGGGCCAGCGGCCAAGATTAGTTATTTATCCAGCTGTCCTGTGCCTTTTCAGGCGAAATGTGATCATTCAAGCACCGCACAAACTGTCTTTTTTTACTATAAACGATCGGCTGATGAAGCGGCAGGGCTCGAATCCAGCTGTGGGCTTATGCAAGGGAAGTATACAAAAGGTACATTATAGTAAAGGTGAGCGGCCCAGCGTCTTCATGGTGCGCGGCACAGCTCTTAGGGCCTGGCAGTAGCGCCAGTGACCACACCTGAATCCAACAGGTTGTTGATGCTGTTGTTTCATCATGCTTAACCAGAAGCTGACAGTAAAAAAGTGAAATGCGGTAAAAGTTATTTTACTGTTAATGATGTGTAGCATCTTTCGTGATGTTTTCTATACTGAGATCAGCTTTTGTTAAACCTGCAAGGAGCTGATGATGGAAGACAGTATAGAACTGATGTTTATCATGTTGGTGGCGCTTTGCCTTTATGTGTTGGCGTTACATTTTGAGCATAAAAAGCAATTGTTTATGCTGCAGGCCAAACTTGATTTATTACTTAACCAGCAAGGACTGAAGTTTGACTGGCTAGAGCAGTTACCGGAAAAGTTGCGTCAACAATTGCTTCAGGTGAAAGAAAGAGAAGGGATTTGGCTGATACGTCAGGAGACAGGTTTGGATGTGATGGATGCTAAGGCTTTGCTTGATCAATACAAACAACAACATTCCGATCACACTAAAGCCACGTAGCCCTGCGAAGAGGGCTCAGGAGCTGACTACTCGCAAAGCCGGTAACCAACCCCGGCTTCAGTTTTCAGATGCCGTGGCGCCGACGGATTGTCTTCCAGTTTTTGCCTTAGCTGCGCCATATGTACGCGAATGTATTCGGGCCTGTCTTGGTAATGCTCGCCCCAAACCTGCTGCAAAATCTGATTATGTGTCAAAGCTGAACCTAAGTGGCGCACCAGCAACAATAAAATATCGTATTCGGTTTTGGTCAGGTGCACTTGCTCACCCGCTTTGGTGACGACACGTTGTACCGGATCCAGCTTAATATCGGCAAAAGCTAAAGGCTTAGCGGTTTTTTGTTGTTGTCGTAATGCGGCCCGAACCCGGGCTAGCAATTCAGCTGAACTAAAAGGTTTGGTGACATAGTCACTCGCGCCAGAGTCTAACGCCCGCACTTTGTCCTGCTCTTTACCCCGGGCAGAGATGACTATCACCGGCACTTCGGACCAGCTGCGCAGTTGTTGTAACCACTCAATGCCATCCATATCGGCCAAGCCTAAATCCAGCAGAATTAAATCAAAACTATGTTCTTTTAACAGCGCGAAGCCATGTTGGCCTTCGGCATGAAGCTGGCATTGATAACCCTGACTTTGCAGCAGCGTCTGTAAAAAGCTTTGTAAGCCTGGGTCGTCTTCAAGCACCAATAAACGTACGGTATTGGTTGTGGTATTTAGCATAGTGGCCACTCCAACACTGCCGTTACTTTTTCTGATGTTGAGTCAGTGTGTAATTCAAACTTGCCCTGATGCAAAGCGGCCACTGCCTTGCAAATATTAAGCCCTAAACCATGGCCTTTATCACGGGCTGCGGGGGCAACAGACTTGAGGCCGTTACTTAACCGGACAAAACAGTGCGAGGCGGTTTGTCCGATAGTTAACTCAAAAGGTGCAGCACCGTAACGCAAGGCATTTTCCAGCATATTGGCTAAGGCTATCTCCAGCAGCTCTAAATCACCTTTTAAAGGTGTCGCTGCGTTACATATTAAATAAGTGCTGAGTTCTGCTGCTTGGTCGCCACGCCTGGGCAAAGCGCCAGCCACTAAATCGTCGGAACTGAAATCGCAGTGCTGAATACGATGAGTGCTCAGTTGGGCTTTGCTCAGCTCCAGTACTTTTTCAAAATGCTGATTTAAAATCTGGCTTTGCTGGTAAATATTCTGCGCTTGCTGCTGACGTTGTTCTGTACTCAGTTGCAACTGTGGATCGGCCAGCATACTGGACGCGCCCATAATGGTGGCCAAAGGGGTGCGTAAATCGTGGGATAACGAGCGTAACAACATAGCTTTTTGTTGTTCCAGCTGAGCTTTGACTCTGTCCTGCTGCGCTTTTTCACTCAGTTCCAGCCTGGCATAACTTTGCGCCAATAACGACTGTGCTGTATGCAATAAAGTTGGGTGGCTGGATAAAAAACACTCTGGCACTACAATCCAGGCTACAGCCGGAGAACCCACCGCAAGCAACGCCTGCTCAGTGCTTACTTGCGGCTGTTGCCCCGCAACAAGTTGCACTGAGGCCCCTAAACGACGACTTAATAATTTGGCGGTGTAAGCGCATTGTTTTTGCCAGTCCTGCCTTTGCCCTAAACCTTTGGCCAGCATATACATGCCACGGGTTTGAGACATGGCATAACGCAAGCGTTTGACTTGTTGTTTTGAGCGCTCAGACAGCAGACTTATCAGCAAACCCAGCAACACCATCACCACAAAACTGATCAAAAAACTGGCATCGTGTACATCAAAAGTGTAATAGGGCGGCACAAAACACCAGTTCAGCACAAGCACTGACACTAAGGTGGTTAAACTGGCCCAGCGCCAGCCGTATTGTTGCGCCTGCCAGGCTACCCACAACAATTGCAGCATGGCGACATCTGTCGGGCTTATCCAGTCACGCAGCGGTAAACACAGCAGTATGATGACGAGTGGAAGTAGAAAAGTTCCGGCCAGCTCTTGCACGTAACGCAGTGTCCATAATTTGGCCATCTTAGTACCGCCAATAGGAAGGAGTAAACAAAATGAGTAAGGTCAAAATTTCCAGTCGTCCCATTAACATGCCTAAACACAACCACCACTTGGCCGCATCCGGCAAAGTCGAAAAATTACCAGCAGGGCCAATAATGCTGCCAAGGCCAGGGCCGACGTTGGCAACAGCCGTTGCAGCTCCCGTCACTGCGGTAACTAAGTCCAGCTCACAAAAGGATAACGCCATAGCGATAAAGGCTATGGTAGCAAAATAGATAAAAAAAAAGGCTAAAACGTTACCTAACAACTGGTCATCCACTTTTTTGCCGCCATAACTCTGACTCCAGACAGCTTTGGGATGCACCAGCAATTTTAATTGTTTAATCAGTAACATAGCAGCTAATTGAATACGGAATATTTTCAAACCACCGGACGTAGAACCCGAACAAGAGCCAGCAAAAGTTAAGTAAAAAAACAGCATAATGGCCATATTGCCCCAGACCGTGTAGTCCTCTGAGGCATAACCGCAGGTGGTGATAATGGAGACTACATTAAACAGGCTATGGGTGAGGGCATCAAATACGGCTCTGTCGTTATGCACCGCCTGATAGACAGTCAGCAGCACACTGCAAAACAACACTATGGCAACAAAGGCCCGTACCTGAGGATCGCGCCACAAAGAGGTTTTATCGCCTTTGGCTAAACTTACAAAAAGCACAAAAGGCATAGCAGCCAGCATCATAAAGAAACTGCTAAACCAGAAAATTTGCGGCGAATCCTTGTAAATGCCAAAAGAGGAATCGTAGTTGGCAAAACCACCTGTAGCTGCAGTTGTCATGGCATGAGTAATAGCGTCAAAGCCAGTCATTCCAGCCAGATAATAGGTGGTCATAGTGCAAGCGGTCAGAACCAGATAGACAAAGCCAATAGCGGCGGACAGGGTAGAGCTACGCGGTAAAATTTTATCTGAAGTATCCGAGTTTTCGGTTTTAAATAACCGCATGCCGCCAATTTTCAGCGCAGGTAAAATGGCAATCGCCATCACAATAATACCTATACCTCCCATCCAGTTCAGTACAGCGCGCCAGAATAAAACACCTTTGGGCATGTTATCTAACCCGGCAAATACGGTGGAGCCTGTGGTGGTGACAGCGGAGACGGTTTCAAACACTGCGTCTGTTAACGTACAGTTGGGTACGATAAGCCATAACGGAATGGCCGAAAACACGCAAAGCGCCAGCCAGCTTAAGGTCGTCAGTAAAAACAATTGCCGGTGTTTAATATCTTTGGCATCTCGGCCTTTGTACACCAATGTATAACCCAGAGATGCGGTAAAAACAGCAGAGCCCAAAAACACCCAAAAGCTGCTTTCGTTATAAATAATGGATACCGCCATAGCGACCAGCTTGACCGCAGATAACATCAGCAACAAATGCCCTAAAACTCTGTACATCAGGTAACGACTTGAGCTTTTTACCGCAGAACCCAACACCAAAGTGGCGGCCATAAAATTTTATCCGGCTTGAAACAACCATTGAATTTTAATGCTTTGGCTCAGGGCAGGTTATAAAGATTGTATAAGGATTTAGCGCAGAGCCGGAGCTACGAAGCTGGCCCTGCGTTTTTTGTGCTATCAAGGCTGGGATTTCATAAAATCAACGTCAGAAGCTATAGGTTACGCCCATATTTATTGCTGATCCTAAGCCTTTAACGCTATAGCCAGTGCCATAACGGAATGCCTGCGAACGCGCTGGAAAGTAATCCTCATTCAGCAGGTTTTCTATACCTGCAAACAACTGCCAATTGTTGATCTGATAGTTCGCGGCCAGATTTAACAAATCGTAATTTTGAATCGGGCCCTGATCGCCGCTATAAAAACCATTCGCATCAGGATTAAAGCGATCACGGTTAAACACATGCAACCAATACATACTCAGGCTGATGTCGCTGGTCGGTCGGTAACGAACAGAACTGCTGAGCTTAGGCGCGCTGATTTGCCTGGCTCCCAGATAAACATCATTTTGAGTGTCTTTGCCTTCGGTATAACCGTAAGAAGCACTCAACTGCCATGCATCCGACAGACGGTATTCGGCTGAAGCTTCATAACCCCAGATCTTTTGTGGTGCACGTACCGGACGGTAAATGCCAGTAGTCTTATCAAGCTGGCTGCCTGTGCCTAACTCTGATTCGCTGCGATACACTGCAAAATTCAGAACTAGGTCATCAAGTTGGCTGCTAAAACCTGCTTCGTAATTTTTAACAACAGAAGCTTCACTTTGAATTAAGTTGATATCGCTGACCGTAGCTGTGCGTAGCAGTAAACCTAAATCCGGAACTTCAAAGCCTTCTGAGTAACTCAGATAAGGAGAAAATGCATCGGACCAGCGGTAGCGCAGACCCAGATTATATGTTGTTGCATCGTAATCAATGTCGCCACCTGTGACGGCCGTTGGTGTAGAGCAAGTTTGGGCGTCACGGCACAATTTCAGAGTGTTGTAATCGGCCACTGTTACACTGACAGATTCGCGTCGTGCACCTGCTTTTAATGTCCAGTCATCACCCAGTTCCCATTTGCTTTGTGCAAAAAAAGCATGCGAGCCCATATCCATTTCCGGCACCCAAAGTCGGCCATCCAGCAGAGGTTGTGAAGTAACATCCTGCAGCAGGTCAACGCCATAGATAAAGGTGGCATCGATCTCGCCCAATGCAACCTGACTGGTTAGTACTGAACGTAAGCCGTCTTTTTCCGATAAAATAGCAGATTGTCCACCATCCAGACCTAGATCCGGGTTTGCCAGTGTCGACGACCAAAAAAACACATTATCAATTTTTTGTTGGTAAGCATCGATAACCAAAGCCGTGTTGCTGAAAATCTCATCGTCCTGATATTTCAGCATCAGGTTGTAGTTACCCGCAGGTCCTTGCGGTGCCCCCTGAGCGACTTCACCTTGAGTTAGCGGCACAGCATAGGTTTTTTCGCCCAAGTCAATATTTCCCGGCACATCACGATAATTCGCATCCTGCTCTGAGTCATAATAGTTATAGCTAAACTGCAAGGCGCGCTGATCATCCAGTTGATAGGCCAGTTTTAAAAAGGCGTCACGTTGCTTACTATCGGATAGACCATACTGCAGACCAAGGATGTCGCCTTCTGCATCGCGTTGCACTCCATATTTGTCCTGAGATAACTTAGCCACATAACCTAAGTTTCCAGTACTACCATCCACAGAGAGCACTGTACGATAACCGACACTGTCACTAGTTTTAACCAAACTGCTGCGTACTGATTGTGACAGCATAACGTTGGCTGATCCGTCTCCCGGCTTTCTGGTGATGTAGTTGATCACTCCACCTGCAGCGCCATTACCCCAAATCGAAGTAGCACCGTTAACTACTTCAATACGTTCAATGCTGGCCGGATCTAAAGTTCTGATCCCTAAGCCGCCATTACGCAAAGGTGTGTCCTGAGGTACGCCATCAATCATGACTAAAACATTGCGACCACGCAGGGTCTGACCGAAGTTACTGGTGCTACCGGTGCTTGGAGCCATACCTGGTACGGCCACGGCAAGAAGGTTTTGTAGTTCTGAGCTGACCTGTAAATTTTCTTTGATCGTTTGTTGGTCAATCAGGGTAATGCTGGCTGGCACTTCATCCAGACTCTCTGCTATGCGGCTTCCTGTGACAGTGATCCGCTCAATGCTTTGTGTATCCTTATCATTTGCCTGTGCCGCGAGAGGACTTAACGCCAGTAATACCGCCAAATAGGTCTTTGTTTGTGTGCCGAACATGATTTTCCCAAAGAAAGTAAAGTTAAAATTTGGGCAATTATAGGCAGTGCCAAAGCAATTGACAATCGTTATCATTTGCGTGCATTGGATAAGTAAGGGTAGCAGCGGTGTATATAGACGGTCTTTTGGCCTCGTAAACACCTTTGAATTGCAATAGAAAATTAACAGCAGCCGTGGCTCTTATCTACTCGCTGCATTATTCGGCTGATACAATCTAAAGCTGGCCCTTTAGATAACTCACTACACTACGCGCCAGCGGGCTATGTTCATATCCACCTTCGAGCATAGAGACTAAGCGGCCACTGCAATGCTGGTCTGCAATCTGTTTCAACTGCTGGCCCAACCATAAATAATCCAGTTCTGTTAGTTTCATCTGGCCCATATCATCTTCCATATGCGCATCAAAACCAGCGGATACCAACACCAACTCTGGCTGAAATTCGTGCATCAAAGGCAGCCACTCTTGCGTAAAACGCTGTTGATACAAAATGCCAGTAGTGCCAGCGGCTAAAGGCATTTTGACAATAGAGGGTGAATGACTGACAGGGTCAGTGTAGGGGTAAAACGGGTGCTGAAAAGAGGAAAAAAATTTGACTCTTGGCTCCTGCTGAAAAATATCTTCAGTCCCATTGCCATGGTGCACATCAAAATCGACAATCAGCACGCGCTGCAACTGATACTGCTGCATGGCATAAGCAGCGGCTATGGCGATATTATTAAACATACAAAAGCCTTTGGCGGCTTTGTATTCCGCGTGATGACCAGGCGGTCGTATTAAACAAAAGGCCTGAGTGTCTTGCTGTTGCATCACCGCGTCTACTGCATTAATGCCAGAACCAGCTGAATACAAAGCAGCGTTGAGTGATTTTGCATTGGCCCGTGTATCATCATCCAGCCAGATATGGCCAGTATCCGGTACTGCATCAAAAACATGATCAACATAAACAGGGCAATGGGCTAAACATAACTGCTCACGAGTGGCTGGACTGGCGTCGCGTTGTTGCACCACAAATTCCAGACCAGAACTTAACAGCTGATCTTGTACGGCGTGAATACGGGATGCGGCTTCCGGATGATCGTGGCCTACGTCGTAGGACAAACAACGGCCATGGCTGAAGATGACTAAACTCATTGGCTACTTCTCTGGTTCAGCCACTTTTAATAGCAGCTCTAAATAAACTTCATCCGGGTCGCCACTGGCGATACGCTTAAAACCGGCTTTTTCAAACACCTTTTGCATCGGTTTGTTGTCGGCTCTTACATAAGCCAGCATGCGGTTGAGTTCGCGCATTCTGGCTATTTTGATCATTTCTTCCAGCAGACGTTTAGCCATGCCTTTGCCGTGTTGTTTTTCCCGGGTTACAAAAGCCACTTCAGCGCTATTGTCGGTTTCATTCAGGTAATAACGGCCTACAGCCTGAATTTCCAGCACTGAGCCTTGTTGTTTGACAATACAAAGCGCCAAATCGCGGGACTGATCGACACTGACTAAAGTACAGGACTTCTCCCGGCTCATTTGTTTGGGATGGTGGTTGTACCGCAAAAGCAAGGTTTCTTTAGTATGGGAGTAAAAAAACTCCTGCAAACGGCGTTCGTCAGCAGGGTTTAAGGCTCGCAAATCAAACTGCTCCCCGGCTATGGTTAAGGTTTTTACGCCTACTTTGCCAAGCTCGACCACATCTTTAGGGTAGTCTTTTTGATAATGTGGTACCCAGTAACGGGTTCGAACCTCATCCAGCAGTTGTTTACGAAACTTAGGATGAGCAACACGAATTAGTTCCAGCGCGCGTTCGCGGATACTTTTACCTCGCAGTGAGGCGACGCCAAATTCAGTCACCACATAATGCACATGGCCACGAGAGGTAACCACGCCGCCACCTTCGGTGATAGTGGCGACTATGCGTGAGACTGTGCCGTTTTTAGCCGTAGAAGGCAGCGCAATAATAGGTTTGCCACCTTTACTCATTGAGGCTCCGCGGCTGAAATCAACCTGACCACCAATGCCGCTGTAGAATTTGTGCCCAATCGAATCCGACACCACCTGGCCTGTTAAGTCGACTTCTATGGCGCTGTTAATCGCAATCATGGCGTCGTTACGGGCAATATTGGTTGGTGAATTCACATATTCGCTGGGGTAAAACTCGACATGAGGGTTGCCATCAACAAAGTCGTACAAGGCTTTGCTGCCCATACAAAAACTAGTGACGGTTTTGCCTGGGTGAAAGGTTTTCTTTCTGTTGTTGATCACGCCTTTAGTGATCAATTCCATCACTCCGTCTGAAATCACTTCAGAGTGCACACCTAAATCTTTGTGGTTACCGAGATAACGTAAAACAGCCTCAGGAATTTTACCTATGCCGAGTTGCAAGGTCGCGCCATCTTCAATCAGCATCGATACATACTGACCAATACGTTCTGTGACTTCATCCAGTTGTGGCGCCGGTAATTCAGGCAAATCTTCGGCTTGTTCAATAAAGGCGTGAATTTGGCTTTGATGAATAAAAGTGTAGCCATTGGTGCGCGGCATCTTAGGGTTAATTTGCGCTATGACTGTTTTTGCTGAACGCACAGCAGCGGATACGGCATCTACAGAGACGCCCAAGGAGCAATAACCAAACGCATCGGGCGGGCTCACCATCACCAAAGCCGCATCTAACGGCAGAATTTCATTTTTAAAAAGCGCCGGGACTTCAGATAAAAAACAAGGGGTGTAGTCAGCTCGCCCTTCAGCGACAGCACTGCGGACTTTGTCACCGGCAATAAATAACGCATTGATTTTAAATAAATCGCTGTATCGTTGTTCTGCCCAGCAGTTATCCGCCAGCACCATCAGTTGCACCAGCTCTATATCATGCAGGTTTTTACTGCGCGCCATTAAATCGGCGAGCAATGCCTGAGGCGCGGCGGCGTGGGAGCCAATAAAAATACGATTACCGGATTGCAGCAGTGCACTCCAGTCTAGCGATTTTGCCGGCGATTTATCTGATGTTTTGGCCATACGGCATCCTTTTTCTTCAGCTTGTCAGAATACAACGGATTTGTCAGTGCGACCAAAGTCGATTTAGTCCGATTTCCCGCCAAAATAATTGAAGTTACAGCGCGACTACAACTAAGCAAGGCCCCATCCGCATAGTGATCTGTGTGAATGGGACTGTAGGCGCACTCAACAACACTCTAGCTTCAAGTAGAAAGGGGAGCTTTGAGCTGGCGCAATTCTTCTGCCAGTATCCGCCAAAACTCTTCCTCCAGACACTGTGCCACATTAAGCCGTGTGTACTGATCCGCATCGGGCAGGGTGCTGAACTGGGAACCTGGTGCCAATGCTGCAGCTTCAAGGGCGACGGGTATTAAGCAGAGATGCTTTGAGTTTAACGTTAAAAAAGCGTATAGTGGCGCGCTATTTTTGGGGCTGTGCTGGAAGGTTTGATACCAACAGCATAGCTTGTATATGACTCTTTGTTGGATCAAAAACACTGTGATTTCTACCGCAAATATTACGATGCAATTTGGCGCTAAGCCGCTTTTTGAAAATATCTCCGTTAAATTCGGCGACGGCAACCGCTATGGTTTGATTGGCGCCAACGGCTGCGGTAAATCAACCTTTATGAAGATCCTCAGCAAAGAGTTAGATCCGAGCTCTGGCAACGTTTTTGTTGAACCGAATCACCGCGTAGCTAAGTTGCATCAGGATCAGTTTGCTTTCGAGCAATACACTGTAATTGACACAGTGATCATGGGTCATGCAGAGCTTTGGAAAGTGAAAGAAGAGCGTGACCGTATTTACGCTGATCCAAATATGAGTGAAGAAGACGGGATGCGTGTGGCCGACCTAGAAGTCGCATTTGGCGAAATGGACGGCTACAGCGCTGAATCCCGTGCCGGCGAATTATTGATAGGCGTAGGTATTCCGGTTGAACAGCATTTTGGCTTAATGTCCTCTGTGGCTCCGGGCTGGAAGTTGCGGGTGTTGTTGGCTCAGGTGTTATTTGCCGACCCTGAAATCATGTTACTGGACGAACCGACCAACAACTTAGATATCAACACTATCCGTTGGTTAGAAGAAGTCCTCGCTGAACGTAACAGCACCATGGTGATCATTTCGCACGACCGTCATTTCTTAAACAGCGTTTGTACTCACATGGCCGACTTAGATTACGGCGAGCTGCGTGTTTACCCAGGTAACTACGACGAATACATGACAGCGGCCACTCAGGCGCGTGAACGCTTATTGTCTGATAACGCCAAGAAAAAAGCTCAGATAGCCGAACTGCAAACCTTCGTCAGTCGTTTCTCTGCCAACGCCTCGAAGGCACGTCAGGCTACTTCACGTGCTAAACAAATTGATAAAATTCAGCTGGCTGAAGTCAAAGCCTCCAGCCGAGTGAACCCATTTATCCGTTTTGATCAGCAAAAGCAGCTGTACCGTTTAGCCTTAGAAGTGACAGAGTTAAACAAGAGCTTTGATGATCTGCACGTTCTGAAAAACCTTGATCTGACCATTGAAGTCGGGGAGAAGGTCGCCATTCTTGGTACCAACGGTATAGGTAAAACCACCTTCTTAAAATGTTTAGTCGGCGATTTAACTGCTGACAAAGGCATAGTGAAATGGTCTGAGAACGTCAATATTGGTTATTACGCGCAGGATCATGAGTACGAGTTTGAAGGCGAGAAAAAAGATATGACTCTGTTCGACTGGATGAGTCAGTGGAAACAACCGTCAGACGATGAACAAGCTATTCGCGGTATTTTAGGTCGTTTATTGTTTTCTCAGGATGACATCGCCAAGCCAACACGGGTGTTATCAGGCGGGGAAAAAGGCCGGATGTTATTTGGTAAGCTGATGCTGCAACGACCAAATATTCTGGTAATGGACGAACCGACCAACCACTTGGATATGGAATCTATTGAATCCCTGAACATGGCACTGGAAATGTACAAAGGCACACTGATTTTTGTCAGCCACGACCGTGAATTTGTATCGTCACTAGCGACCCGTATCGTCGAAATGACGGACAGCGGTGTACGTAACTTCGCTGGTACTTACGAAGATTACTTAGTACAGCAAGCTGAATTGGCTGCTCGCTCTTAATTTGAATTGTATTGTTAAGAAGCCGGCTGATGCCGGCTTTTTTGTGTCTCACGAGGAGTCTTTTTTAGTCTTGTGATGGGCTAATTTCATTGAATGCCTTGTTTTATCCAATTTGTAATCCCATTGATCTAGAACAGTATAAGCCTTTGTACATTTGAGCCAGTTGTTTCAGATGTGATAGGGTAACTAAGTTATTTAGCGCAACACGGAGTTTCTTATGAAAATTAATATAGGCATTGAAGAAAACGATCGTAAAGCCATAGCACATGGTTTGGCGACATTATTGGCTGACACTTACACTCTGTATTTAAAGACGCACAACTATCACTGGAATGTGACAGGTCCTATGTTCCAGACACTGCATGTTTTATTCGAAACTCAGTACACAGAGCTGGCGCTTGCTGTGGATTTAATTGCAGAGCGTATTCGCGCCTTAGGTGAGTTCGCCCCTGGTTCATACAAAGAGTTCGCCAAACTGACCAGTATTCAGGAAGCTGATGGTATTCCATCGGCACAGGACATGATTAAAGACTTGGTGAAAGGTCAGGAAGCTTTGGCCAAAACAGCGCGTTCTATAGTTCCGATAGCGGACAAAGCATCAGACGAACCAACGCTGGATTTATTAACCCAACGTATGCAGGTGCATGAAAAAAATGCCTGGATGCTTAGAAGCTTGTTAGGTTAACACTTTGTAGAGTCCATATTGTTTCGAATAAAATCAAAGCCTGTCCGGTTCACTCCCGACAGGCTTTTTATTTCACTATTCGTTATTATTCACTGATTGATGTTAGTTATAAACTGTGTATTTGACAGTTATATTCGATTTTACCTTATATGGCTCCCCAGCCTATGATGGCTGCGTTCCCTGAATAACCCGATAGAGAGCCGAGCAGCAACTATTGGGTTGGGCAGAACCAATACGTACTTGTTGTGGTGATATAAATCCGCCCTTGCCCCTGTTACAGCAGTGAAACAGGGGCTTTTTTAGCAACAAGAGTATTGAACTTAGTGGGATAGCTGAATTGCAGAGGTTGTTATGAAACGTATAGTGCTATTTTTAATCACCAACTTAGCTGTGATGTTAGTGCTGAGTATCGTTTTAAGTATTGTGTTTAAAGTCTTTGGTATAGATAACCGTAGCATGGGTGGCTTGCTGATATTTGCTGCTGTGTTTGGTTTTGGTGGTTCTTTTATCTCGTTAGCTATGTCCAAGTGGATGGCAAAACGCTCCACTGGTGCTGTGGTCATCACAGAACCTTCCAATGCGACAGAGCACTGGCTGGTCAGCACTGTGCAGCGGCAGGCGAAACAAGCCGGTATTGGTATGCCAGAAGTGGCCATTTATGACTCACCTGAAATTAACGCTTTTGCTACGGGTATGAGCCGCAATAATGCGTTGGTAGCTGTTAGTACTGGTTTATTGCATGCGATGACGCAACAAGAGGCTGAGGCCGTACTGGCGCATGAAGTATCTCACGTGGCCAACGGCGATATGGTAACGCTGACGCTTATCCAGGGTGTAGTGAATACCTTCGTTATTTTCTTCGCCCGGGTTGTGGCTGGTATTATCGACAATTTCTTCCGTTCCAGTGACGAAGAACAAAGCCAGGGCGGCGGTCTGAGTTACATGATCACGGTCTTTGTGCTGGAAATGATCTTTGGTGTGCTGGCAAGCATCATCGTCATGTGGTTCTCTCGTCAGCGTGAATACAAAGCAGATGCCGGTGCAGCGCGTTTAGTTGGCTCAGCCAGCATGGTTGCGGCGCTACAGCGTTTAAAAGGAAACCATGAGAGCCAGTTACAAGGTTCCATGACCGCCTTTGGTTTAGCCACTAAACCCGCAGCTTCAGAGCTTTTTATGAGCCATCCGCCATTGGATAAACGTATTGCTGCTTTGCAAAGCCGCAATTTTGAAGGCTAACATCGAAGTTTAACTTTCCGTTCAAAACAGCGGCTCTGTGGTTTACTACAGAGCCGTTTTGTTTTTCAGCTCTGTTTATCATCAGGCTGATCACCTGGAAGCTAAAAGTTACTTTACTACTATGGGCAAATCACTAAGATAAGTGCCATATCCACCGATGCCACTGAACTACTGTGGCCACTTATGGAATAACCGGAGCTTAATACTGATTTATGGAAATTTTTATTCTTGTGGGTTTGATAGTGCTCAATGGTTTGTTTGCGATGTCAGAGATAGCTATTGTTACAGCGCGGAAATCCCGCTTAACGGCAATGGTACACAGTGGCAGCAGCACGGCTAAAGCGGCACTAAAACTTGCAGAAGACCCTACCCAGTTTTTATCAACAGTGCAAATAGGCATAACCTCTATCGGTATCCTCAACGGTATTTTTGGTGAGTCTATTCTAGCTGAGCCTTTATCCTTGTGGTTGCAGAGTTTTAGTATTTCAGCCGAGATCACCAGCGTGGTCTCTACTGTACTTGTGGTTATTATCGTCACTTACGTCTCTATTGTGATAGGTGAGCTGGTCCCTAAACGTATAGGCCAAATTAGCGCAGAAACTATAGCCTGTCTGGTGTCTAAACCTATGACTGTACTGGCTATTGCCACTAAACCTTTTGTTTGGATGTTATCGGGGTCTACCCATAGTCTGATGCGTGCATTGGGCTTTAATCACCAGATGGAAGATAATGTGACTCATGAAGATATTCAGGCCATGCTGCAGGAAGGTTCCTCCGCTGGTGTGATTGAACACAATGAACACGCCATGGTGAAAAACGTATTCCGTCTGGACGAGCGTTCTATTTCGTCTTTAATGGTGCCACGTTCAGATATCGTATTTTTAGATGTCAGTGAGTCACTGGAAGACAATTTACGGGTCGTGATGCAGGCGCCACATTCACGTTTTCCTGTTTGTCGTAATAATCTTGACGATATAGTAGGGGTGGTGTCCGCCAAACAGCTGCTGGCGCAATCTATCTCGGGTAAAGAGATCCATATCGCCTCCTTAGTTAAACCTTGTAACTACGTGCCTGATAGTTTGTCCGGTATGGAGCTGCTGGAGCATTTTAGAACCAGCGGTTCGCAAATGGTATTTGTAGTGGACGAATACGGCGATCTGAAAGGGATGGTGACCTTACAGGACATGATGGACGCTTTAACCGGTGAGTTTGCTCAGGATGATGAAGATGATCAGATGGTGATCCGTCGTCAGGATGGTTCTTTATTACTCGACGGTTTAATTCCAATCATTGATTTAAAAGATGCGTTGGATATCAGAAAACTGCAGGACGAGGAAGAAGGGCGCTATCAAACCTTAAATGGTTTGCTGATGTACGAGTTGGGTAAAATTCCACAAACTGCGGATATTGTTGAGATCGCTGGCTGGCGCTTGGAAATTGTTGATATGGACGGCAAACGAGTGGATAAAGTACTGGCGCAAAAGATCCCATACGAAGAATCCGAAGACGAGTTGCAGGATTAACCAGTACTTCCGTCATAAAGCAAAGCCCCTGACAGGGGCTTTTTAGTTTCAGAACCTTAGACTCTGAATACTTTGGCATTACTCAATAATTCAGCGGCAAGTAATTCCTGTTGTTTTGCTGTGATATGAAGCTCTGCCATCGCTTGTTCGGTATGAGCGGCCAAAGCTTGTACTGCACTCAGCTCGTCGCGCATTTGCCGATTCTGCTGTACTTGGTGCTCGCTGGCTAGGGCGATAGTGGATGTTGCAGTGCTCACCTGCGCAATCAGTTGTTTAATTTCACTTAACGACTGCTGTGCCTGCTCTGAGCCTATAACACAAAGCTCTGCGCTTTGTCGTTCTTTGGCTAAATCCAGCGCGGTTTCGTCCACTGTGCTCATCAGACGGTTCAGCATTTGCTGAATTTCCATGGTGGCCTGACGGGTGCTGCCTGATAAACGCCGTACTTCATCAGCTACGACTGCAAAACCGCGGCCGTGTTCTCCCGCTCTTGCTGCTTCAATGGCAGCATTCAGGGCCAGCAGGTTGGTCTGCTCTGAGATCCCTTGAATTGTATCCAGCACTGTAACTATGTCTGTAGCAGCGGAGCGCAGTTGGTCCATGCTGTGACTGGAGGAACTGACTTGCTCGGCCAGATGACGCATTGAGCTTGCCACTTTATCCACGGCCTGAAAACCTGCATCAGCTTGCTGGTTAGCATAATTCGCCTGTTCAGCGCTGATGCGTAGCTGTTCTGCCGATTGTTGTAGCTGCAGATCCAGCTGCTGTGATTGGTGTTGCAAGTCGCTGATCGCAGTACCTTGTTGCATAGCTGAACTTTTGCATTCCAGACTGATTTGCAAGTTCTGAGTTGCAGCAGAGGCGCTCTGTTCGGATGTACTGGTGAGTTTGGCGACGAGCGTGCCAAAAGAGCCAAATAACGTATTCAGCGCAACACCAATATCTGATAGCTCATCTCGGGTATTTAAATGAAAACGTGCAGATAAATCATGAAATTGTGCGGATTGTTCAATACGCTGATGCAAAGTCAGCATAGGTTTAGCAAAGCGCTGGGCTAATAAATACACCAGTGCTACGACCAGCACACCCAGAATCACTACAACCACAAGAGTACTTAAAATCAGATTAGTTCGAATTGTACCGACCGCTTCCATACGTTCTGATAAGTCTTGCTGCACAATAAGGGCATACTGGTGATGACCAATTTGCAGAGGACGCCAACTGATCAGGGACTCTATGCCACGATAGTCTTCAGCTTCCGCTACACCTGACTGGCCTGCTAAGGCTTCTTTAATTTGCGGTAATCGAAGTGTAGCCTGACCTCCTAAACCATAAGGCCCGGCTTTAAACTGTGGATACTCTGCAATGAAACGGGGTTTATCGGTTAAATAGGGGCGTAATTCCGTCACCAGTCTGTGTTCTTGATCCACCAGATACAAATCACCGGTCTGGCCTAACCCTAAATCCTGCCATTTTTGATTTCCGGTTATCAAATCTGTAAAACGACTGACAGGGTACTGAGCTATTAAAAAGCCCACCGGGGTGTCGCTGCTGTTTGGATGAAACACGGGCACACCAAAAAACAGCACTTGTTGTTGGAAAGAACCATTAAAGGCGCTGATGGCGGAGATTTGCAGACCTGCTTTAGGGTTTTGTTGTAAGCTTTTGGCAAGTTTTGCCAGTTCAGTGTCGGCAAAAGCGCCATTTTGTAAATTGCTGGCAAATACCGGGCCTTTATTAACGTTGTATAAAATGTCCAGACTGTTGGCATCTATCAACAGTAAATCCTGAAAGCCATAACGATCGACTATTTCCTTAAAGCTGCTGTGGTATTTTTTGTGCTGCTGACCATAAACGGAACCATCGCTGCGATCTTCCAGCAACTGCTGTTTTCCTAACGGTTGAGGATTTTCGGCCACATAAAACTTTTGCAGTAGCAAGGTCTCAAATTTGGCTTTCTCAAGCCAATCTTTGGTATTGATCGATAAGCCTTGGGTCTGAGTTTGGTAGTAGGGCTGGTATTTAGTGCTGTACCAGGCATTCATTTGCTGCTTCAGACTATCCAGGTTAGGTGCTGAAACTTCGTACCTGTAGGAAACAAAAGGGTTTTTAAAGCTGTAAATGGCTTCTTGCGTCAGTCGGTTATGAGCCAATACGTTCAGTAACTGCTGCTGGCTGTTAAGTTGGGTTTGCAGCATAGTATGCCGGCTGGCGGCAAGAGCCTGAAATTGTTGTTCTGCACTCTGATAGACAGCGTCCGAGCTGTCTTGTAAAGCTAATAATCCGCTGGTACTGGCAGATAAAATCACGGCAATGATGGTAAGTACACCAGCTCCAATGGTTAGTTTTCTGGCGATATTCATACAACAGCTATCTCCACAAGGTTTCAGGCACAGGCAGAGTAGAGTTGGTTGGTTGCAGAATTATGACAATTCAGAAACCGTTGCCACGGCTGCTGAATTAACACGCTTCATATGGAATTTAAGTAATATGCTTATTCCTTTATGGAATGAAAAAGCTTTGCTAAGATAAACAATCTTTAATTCGATCCACCCACCAGTAGCGGTGATTTATGCAGCAGCCTGTCGTCCATGCTTTTTTCGAGCCCCAAAGCTTCACCTACAGTTATCTGGTGTGGGATCCTCTAAGCAAAGAGGCTGCGGTGATCGATCCGGTATTGGATTTTGATGCAGCCTCCGGTGCCACCAGCACAGGTTCTGCAGAGCAGATCATTGCTAAAGTCAAACAACATAACCTGACAGTACAGTGGTTATTGGAAACCCATGTACATGCCGATCATCTGTCTGCGGTGGCTTTTCTGAAACAACAGCTGGGGGGTTGTATTGCGATAGGCTCGCGTATCACTGAAGTACAACAGTTATTTACTCAGGTGTTTAATCTGAAAGACTTAAAACCTGACGGCTCGTCGTTTGATAAACTATTTGCTGATGGCGAGGAGTTTATACTCGGAACCATTCGCTGCTCTGTATTACACACCCCAGGGCATACACCGGCCTGTGTCAGTTATTGCATAGGGGATGCAGTCTTTGTCGGTGACACTTTGTTTATGCCAGATTATGGCTCCGCGCGTTGTGATTTTCCGGGCGGTGACGCCGCAACCTTATACAACTCGGTTCAAAGGCTCTATCAGTTGCCGGAGCAAAGCCGGATGTTTTTATGCCATGATTACAAAGCTCCTGGCCGTGATGAGTTTGTGTGTGAAACCACTATAGCAGCGCAAAAGAAGCAGAACATCCATCTAAAACAAGGTACCAGTGAAAAGGATTTTGTCGCTATGCGCACGACCAGAGATAAAACGCTGAGCATGCCAAAGCTGATATTACCATCGGTGCAGGTCAATATGCGGGCAGGGCAGTTTCCTGCTGCAGAAGATAATGGCACTGTGTATTTAAAACTTCCGGTTAATCTATTCCGTTAAGGATCTTGTCAGAGGGTACAGTCTGATGCAGCTGTTGATGGTGACTGATATTTTTGGCGCTCAGCCTGAGGTGCTTTCACAGTTTGATCAGCTAGGTTTGGATTATCTTTGCGTACAGCCTTATGATCATCAGCCACCGTCTTTTACTGATGAGACTACAGCCTATCAGCATTTTCTTGCGCATGGTGGTCTTCAGGCTTACATCAAGAAACTAGGGGATGTGCTTAAAGCCCAGACAGAACCTGTATTTTTAGTAGGTTTTAGTGCTGGTACCGCAGCCTGCTGGGCGAATCTGGTGGTAGAGCATTTAACCATTGCACAGTGTGTTGGTTTTTATGGCGGCCAAATTCGTCAGATGACGCATCTAGAACCGCTTTACCCAATAGAGCTGATATTTGCCGAAGAAACACATTTTTCCGTGCTGGATGTGATGGATGATTTAGCAGGTAAAATGAACCTGCAACAAAGCCTTGTACCTTATTCTCATGGTTTTATGAATCTGTTGTCTAAGGGTTATCATGCTGATGCAGCGCAGGTCTATTGGAATAAATTAAAGGCTGGATATTTATCCAGCCTTTAGTGGTCGAAATAGAGGGTTAGCTATTAACGCACGTTAGTGCTTTCGAAGATTTTATCTGCTGAAGCGGCAACAAAACCACCATACAGCTGGCCGTTGGCCATAGGGTAACGACGGGCAAATTCGTAGAAGCAACTAGGAATATTACGTGTGCCATCAGTAAATTGCACCGGTGCTTCGTCTGCTAAAGTTGAAGACTGTTCCAGTAAGACTTCTGGTGTGCCTTTGATTTCGCCACCTGAGGTGTTTAACGGGAAACCCGCGTCTTTTAGTGCCTGATTCACTGACTCTAAGGTCTCATAATTCTTCAGTGCATTGACGCTGACGGTAAAGTGGTTAGCACGGTAACCCCAGACAGACATCCAAGCGGCATATTCACTTTCAGCTAATAAGGTTTCGTAACTTTGCTGATCAATAGTCCAGTGACGGCCTGAATACAGGAAGTTATCAGCTGTGACCGCTTCTTCAGGGATTTGATCAACCAGTGTACGCACTATGCTTTGCAGCTTTTCAGAGCACTTCTCTAACAGCAATTCAGAGATAAAGACTTTTGGCAGCGTTGGATCTTTATGCTCAAAGTGTTTGGCATAGAGTTTTTTCGCTTCAAAATGGTATTCACCACCTTCGGTATAGCCCAAAGCCAGCAGGTGAGCTGCGAGCTTGTCCAAACCTACTTTTTCGATGTTAAAAGTACGAAGTGCAATATGGTCATTGATCACGTCGTCTTGTTGTGACGAGCCTAAAATGGCATGAATTTTTTTCGCCGATGGGGTCACTTCCAGATAGTTCGCCCACAGTTGGTTAAACAGTTCTTTCACATCAGTATGCATAACGAGTCCTGCTCTGTTGATTAGGGTGTTCTCGCCGGCAAGTGTAATGACTATACCGGCTTATTGTTTTGATCTGGTTCAGTTTTATAGCACTAAACCCGGACTTAAGGTTGCTGGCAATACCACCTGTTCGGCTTCAACTGAAGAGACAGGGTAGGCACAATAATCAGCTGCGTAATAAGCACTGGCTCTGTGATTGCCGCTGGCGCCTATACCACCGAAAGGTGCCGCACTGGAGGCTCCGGTGATAGGTTTGTTCCAGTTGACTATGCCTGCACGGATCTGCTTAAAAAACAGCTGATAATCATCAGCAGAATCCGCCAGTAAACCTGCAGACAAGCCATATTTGGTGTGATTTGCTTGCTGGATCGCCTGTTCGAAATCATCGTATCGATAGACTTTTAACAGCGGACCAAAATGTTCTTCATCCGGAATGCCGTTTACGCCTGTCACATCCAGAATACCAGGTGTGACATAAGCACCATGAGCTTCAGGCAACGTCAGTTCAACTAACACTTTAGCGCCCATCTCAAATAGCTGTTGCTGAGCTTTCGCCATGTCTTGTGCCGCTTTGGCAGAAATCATCGCGCCATAGAAAGGCTGTTCTGTAGCAAAAGGATCAGCTACTTTGATATTTTTCGTTGCAGCAACCAGCTCTGCCAAAATTGCATCACCATTGGCGGTGTTGGGCACAAACAAGCGACGGGCGCAGGTGCAGCGTTGACCAGAGCTGATAAAAGCTGACTGAATAATGTCATGCACCGCAGCTTTGATATTGGCAACATCTTTGATAATCAGTGGGTTGTTACCACCCATTTCCAATGCCAGGATTTTACCTGGCTGACCGGCAAACTGTTGATGCAGGTAATGCCCTGTGCCTGAACTACCGGTAAAAAATAAGCCATCCAGCTCTGGATGTGTAGCCAAAGCTTTGCCTGTGGCGACTTCACCTTGCAACAAGGTCAACACGCCTGCAGGTAAACCTGCCTGTTGCCATAACTGCACAGTGTATTCCGCCACTTTTGGCGTTAGTTCAGATGGCTTAAATACCACTACGTTACCTGCAATCAAAGCCGGAACTATATGGCCGTTTGGTAAATGACCAGGGAAGTTATAAGGACCAAAAACTGCAACTACACCATGGGGTTTATGGCGGATAAAGGCCTTTGCGCCAGGCATAGGATTTTCCACCGTGCCAGTGCGCTCTTCATGGGCTCGCTTGGATATAGCGATTTTACCTATCATGGCAGCTACTTCTGTACGGCTTTCCCATAAGGCTTTGCCTGTTTCTTCGGCAATGGTCCGCGCCATGGTTTCGCTGTTTTCTTGCAGCAAGGCTGCAAATTTTTCAATCACAACCAGACGCTCTGCCAGAGACAACACTGACCAGCGATAAAAAGCCTGACGAGCTGCCAATAAAGCCTGATGTACCTGCGCTTCATCAGCACTGTTGCCTTGCCAAATGGCTTGACCTGTTGCCGGGTTTACAGACTGAAAAGCTAAACCATAACCGGCTTGCCATTGACCTTCGATAAACTGCACTGTTGCTTTTGAAGCTGCTTTTGTATTTACTTCGTTCATTTCACTGCCTTTTCTAAAGAGAGGTAACGCACAGAATCGCCATTACTGACCATCAAAGCTTCCGCTAATTCAGGGCTGATCACCAGTTCGTGATTGTCATTCAGGGCAGCATTTTTACTAAATACAGCACGGAAATTGGCTGTCTGCGTATTGCAAATAGAAAGAGTGGCGTTGCCTTCAACAGGTGCAACCCGTACTTTCATTTTGTGACTGTTACGGACTGACTTAATTTGTTTTAACTGACATTCCACCGTTGGGCCACCATCGAATAAATCAACATAACCACGGTTGAAAAAACCTTCGTTTTCCAGCAGCGCCAAAGCAGGTTTAGTGTTTTCATGCACTTCACCTATCACTTGTTGCGCAGATTCCGGCAACAAGCTGACATAAATAGGATGACGTGGCATCAGATCGGCAATAAAACCTTTATTACCAACACCAATCATATAATCAGCGGTAGGGAAGTCGATGCTGAAAAAATACGACTGCAGCCATTTCCAAAAGGGCGGTAAACCTGATTCATCGGCCACACCTCGCATTTCTGCGATCACCATTTTGGAGAAACGCTTTGGATGCTCAGCCATAAATAAAAAGCGCACTTTGGATAAAAATCGGCCGTTTAAACCCTGACGATAAGGCTCGCGTAAAAACAGCGTACAAATCTCAGATACCCCTGTGTAGTCGTTACACATGGTCAGTACCTCAACTTGTTTAAATACATCTAACTCTTTGGAGTGATGCACTACGGTGCTTTTATGGAAATGGTACAACGGATTTTCCAGACCAACTGAGGCTTCTATCCCTGAGGTGCCAACTATTTCACCTGTGCTGGTATCTTCCAATACAAACAAATAACCCTGATCGCCCATGGCCTCAACGGCAGTTGCGAAACTTTGCTCTGAACGGGCAATTTTCGCCTGCAATTTTTGCTCATTGACCGGCAAAGAGGTAAAACCGGCACCTGATTCAATCGCGATTTGCATCAGGACAGGGTAATCCGATTGTCGGATAGGACGGATCAACAACATAAATTCAGTATTCCTGCGTAGTTCTTGTTTTTATAAAGTTTTTTGAGAAAAATCGGGGAGCTCAATCAGCTCCCCGCACAAGGCTTAAGCCTGTACCATTTTAGCTACAGCCTTTTCAAGACGTTTGAAACCTTCAGCTATGTCAGCTTCCGGAATGATTAGTGACGGAGTCATACGAATAACACTGTAGCCTGCGACTAACATCATTAAACCTTCATCAGCTGCAGCCAGCATAAAGTCACGGGCTTTACCCTGATACTTGTCATCCAGTGCCGCACCTAATAACAGGCCCTGACCACGAATTTCACTGAACACATCGTATTTAGCATTAATAGCTGCTAAACCTTCACGGAACAATTGCTCGCGCTGTTTTACGCCATTTAATACTTCAGGCGTATTCACCGTATCAAAAGCAGCAATACCTACAGCACAAGCCAGTGGATTACCACCATAAGTCGAACCGTGTGTACCTACGACTAAATGTTTTGCGATAGCGGTGGTGGTCAGCATAGCGCCGATAGGGAAACCGCCACCTAAGGCTTTGGCCGTGGTCAGAATATCAGGTACTACGCCTAAACCCATGTAAGCGTACAACTGACCGGTACGGCCTACACCAGATTGTACTTCGTCAAAAATCATCAATGCATTGTGCTTTTTACATAAAGCAGCCACACCCTGAATAAATTCAGAGGTTGGCGTAATGATACCGCCTTCACCTTGCAACGGCTCTAACATTACTGCGCAGGTGTTGTCAGAAATCAGTGCTTCAAGACTTGCCAGGTTGTTGTATTCAGCATGCACTATATCGGCAGGTTTAGGACCAAAACCGTCTGAATAGGCAGGTTGGCCACCTACAGTTACAGTAAAGAAAGTACGGCCGTGGAAACCTTGTTTGAAGGCGATAATTTGGGTTTTATGATCGCCAAACTCATTTTTAGCAAAGCGGCGCGCCAGTTTTAACGCAGCTTCGTTAGCTTCAGCTCCTGAATTGGCAAAGTAGACTTTTTCAGCAAAAGTAGCGTTGACCAGTTTTTGCGCCAGAATAAGAGCTGGCTCGTTAGTCATCACGTTTGATAAATGCCATAACTTGTCAGCCTGCTCTTTTAAAGCACCCACTAATGCAGGATGGCAATGACCTAAACAGTTCACGGCTATACCGCCTGCGAAGTCGATGAACTCGCGCCCATTTTGATCCCATACTCTGGAGCCACTACCTTTGACTGGGATCACTGCAGATGGTGCGTAGTTCGGAACCATGACTTCATCGAATAAAGATCTGCTAACTTGCATTGTCGTTCTACCTTAATACTTTGTGTTAACGCCCCTGAAGCACAGAGGACAGAAGAAATTTCATTTATTATATTGGCCAGACTTACCAATATGCAGTAGCATTATTAACAATATTGCAGTTAATTCTGTCATTTTGATAAGGTGATTGAGCAAAGTGATAAGTTCTGATGACGAAAAACTCCTGGGCATGTTACGACGTAATGCCAGAGCCAGCATTTCTGATTTAGCCAGGGCTTTAAACGTCTCGCGTAGCACAGTACAAAACCGTCTGCATAAACTGGAACAAAGCGGTGTGGTCAAAGGTTATATACTGGAATACGGCAGCGCATTTTTAAACCAGTTAGTCTCAGCCCATGTGGCTATCAAAGTGCGACAAAAGTTGACGACAAAAACCAATGTAGAGCTAAAGCAAATCAGCCAGATCTCTGAACTCTATGCTATTAGTGGTGAATACGACCTGATTGCGGTAGTCCAGGCGCAAAGTACAGAGCAGTTGAGTCACATTTTGGATGAAATTGGTAATCTGGATGGGGTAGAGCGTACTAACTCTTCGGTCATTTTGGAGACTAAATTCAAAAGATAAGGCCTGAAACCAGCACTTTCAGGTCTGACCAGCATGCAATGATCGTCATTTAACAACACTTTACCCCTTGTAAGGTTGCTGCCTTAGCCAGACCTGTTATGATCGGGCGCAGTTGAGCCAACAGGCTAGTCTCGAGAGATCTCCATGAGTACAAAACAACCTCTTTATACCTCCTACGCAGGTCCGGCATTATTAGAAACTCCGTTGTTAAATAAAGGCAGCGCTTTTACCAAAGAAGAGCGTTTAGCCTTTAACCTGATTGGTTTATTGCCTCCACGCTATGAAACTATTGAGCAGCAACTGGCGCGCGCTTATATGCAGTACTCCAGCTTCGCTGAACCTATTAACAAGCATATTTACCTGCGTGCTATTCACGATAAAAACGAGACCTTGTTTTACCGTCTGGTCAAAGAGCACCTGGAAGAAATGATCCCGGTGATTTATACGCCAACAGTAGGGGATGCTTGTGAGCGTTTCTCCGCTATCTATCGCAGCGCACGTGGTATTTTTGTCTCCTACAGCGAACGTGAGCATATGGATGACATACTGCGCAGCGTCACCAAGAAAAAAGTGAAAGTCATAGTAGTCACAGACGGCGAACGCGTGCTGGGCTTGGGTGATCAGGGCGTAGGTGGTATGGGCATTTCTATAGGTAAGTTGTCTCTATACACTGCCTGTGGTGGTATCAGCCCGGCTTATACCTTACCTGTAATGCTGGATGTGGGCACCAATAACGAGAAACTGCTGAATGACCCTGTGTATATGGGTTCTAAACATAAGCGTATTACCGGCGAAGAATACGATGCCTTTATCGACCAATTTATGAAAGCAGTAAAACGCCGTTGGCCTGAGGCTTTAGTGCAATTTGAGGACTTCGCGCAGCCTAATGCTATGCCTATTTTAAAACGCTACCGTGAAGAATACTGCTGTTTTAACGATGATATTCAGGGGACTGCCGCTGTGACTGTAGGTTCTTTGCTGGCCGCTTGTCGCAGCAAAGGCGTAAAACTGTCATCGCAAAAAGTAGTCTTTGTTGGCGCAGGCTCAGCAGGTTGTGGTATCGCCGAGCAAATCATCAGTCAAATGAAAACCGAAGGACTGGATGATGCGACAGCCCGCCGTCAAGTTTATATGGTCGACCGTTTTGGTTTGTTAACCGAAGGTATGGCTGATTTACGTGACTTCCAAGAAGCCCTGATGCAGAAAAAATCAGATCTGGCGGATTGGAGTTACAGTGGCGACTATGCCTCATTACTAGATGTGATGAACTGTGCAAAACCAGATATTTTGATTGGTGTGTCTGGTCAACCAGGCTTATTCACAGAACAAGTGATCACCGCAATGAAAAAACATTGCGAGCTGCCAATTATTTTCCCATTAAGTAATCCTTCAAAGCAGGTAGAAGCTACACCTGAACAGGTGATCAAGTGGACTGAAGGTAAAGTGATTATCGCGACCGGCAGCCCGTTTAAACCTGTGACTTACAAAGGGCAGACTTACCACATTGCACAGTGCAACAACTCCTATATTTTCCCAGGTATTGGTTTAGGTGTTGTAGCAGTCAAAGCCAGCCGTATTAGCGATGATATGTTACGTATTGCCAGCGAAACCTTGGCTGCGGCGTCGCCATTAGCCAACACAGGGCAGGGTTCTTTACTGCCAGCTTTGTCTGAACTGTCTGAACTGAGTAAAAAAATAGCCTTTGAAGTGGCTAAAATTGCACAGAAACAGGGCTTAGCACTGGAAATCAGTGACGATGAATTGCTGCAAAAAATTGAGCGCAATTTCTGGACACCCGAATATCGCGAATATAAGCGCGTAAGCGGTCATTAAAATCGGCCATTAAGTTTTCTGTGCTTGCTGTTGCAACATAAAGAAGCTAAATAAAAAGTTGGTTTAATCAATACCTTAGCGATTAAACCAACTTTTTTTGTTTTTCCCTCCAACTATTTCTTCTCCAGCTCCGACTTACTCATAACTGAAACACAGGAGCCTGTTATGAAATTCCAACAATCATTGACCTTCACTTTATTATCCGTTGCTATTGCAATCACTGTCGGCTGCACAGCCCAGGCTGAAACTGCATCGGCAAGTGTTACCGCAGTACCTCAACAAATTGCTTTTATTAAAAACTGTAAAGTTATACAACAGCGCGCTATGACTGCAGATGAGGTTGCTGCATACCAACGCTTAGAAGCTGTTGAGCAGCAAATGGAAGAACTGCATTTACCTATAAAAGCATTTGAAGCAGAAATGGAGCAACGCAGCGAACGTATGGCTGAGCTTTCAGATCTTGTGCATCAGGAAGATGAACACAGTATTCGTATCGATAAAGCTAAAATGGCTGAACAGCACACATTAGCCGAAGAAATCCACGAAATTACTGAACGCCACAGACCGCATTTTTCAGCTTTAGAGCAAAAAGGTGATGAAATCAGCGACATAGCCGATGACTTTACCGACTTGCTGGAAAAGTCAGCGCCAGCCGGTGGTTTTGATCATATCCAGGTCATCTCGGATTCAGGTAAAACAACAGAATGTTACGATGATGGTATTAAACTGATTTCACGGAATTAATCTTCATCTTGATCAGGAAACCATAGGCGTTGATGTGTATGGTTTTCCTGCATAGCTTGGGCATGTGTTCTAATTAATGAGTTTAACGCTGCAAATAGAGGTATCTGATTGATAAATAAAGACATATCCCCGCCACCTCCAATATATTAAGTATCACATAATGACAAAATTATGTTCAAAATCAATGGTTTGGCATACTTTTGTTTTATGTTTTTGGTATGGTTTGCTTATGTTTTCAGGGAGCAGGGAAAACATCAGAGAAAAGAGCGACATTTTCAGGGGTTAATTTTTGAATCTGTTTCAAATTGAAACAAGAGTGCACTATTACTGTAGTGCACTCTGAGGCCCCACCAAAAATTCAAAAAAACATTTTCCGCTCTGAATTCGAGTCAGCAAAAAGGCCCGTAAACGGGCCTTGTTCGGCAGAGGGGAGGCTTTGCCTCCAGCGGGGCTTTTAGCCCCTTAGTCACCGTTCAGCTCAGCCTATGGCTGGCTTCACTGCAAAGGGGTTCCACCCCTTTACCCCTAAAAGCAAAATCACAGTAATCGCACACATGCCCCATAAAAGGGGCATATGCGCTCATTGCTGCGCTGTTGGTGTTTCAGTAGGTTGGTTCTGGCTATAGGCAATAGAGTCAGGCATACAGGTGATCTTTGCGTCGTAACCTTCAATGGCCATATAAGCCACACATTCGCCCATCATTTTGACACGATAGGTTAGAGGATAGTAGGGACTGCCTTTTTCATCGACAAAAGAGACAGAATAGCCATTTTTTGTTTTTTCCCATCCAGCCATATACAAAACAGGCGTTTTTTCTTCCTCAGATTGGCTCTGTGGCTGTTTTTGGGTTTGGGTAGTCCCTTGGGTGCTGTTTTTGGTTTGCGTTGATTGCGGGGCGACTGGCTCAGCATCACAGCTACCATAAAGAGCTTTGTAAGCATCGTTACAGGTCCAAATGCCTTTTTTTGGTATTTCAGGTTCAGCGGTGACAAGGGCGTTGACTGCAAAAGCGGACAGTAACGCCCCTACAGAAAAAAAGTGAAAGCCTTTAATTTTGTGATTCCTAATTGCATTTTTTAGCCTCTGCATAGTGTTGATGTACCGGCCGTGGGTGTAGTAGGTCGGAAGAATAGTAGTCAGGCCGTCATAGCCGCCAAAGTTTTCAGATTCAGAAAATAGTTGTTCAGTATCATAGGCTTCATATAAACGATCACCGTAAAGGTTCCATTGGTCGACCTTCATTGATGTGACTTCTGTGCCATAGAGGACAATACCCATATGAATACGGGGCAGAGGTAAATCAAAGCCGGTAAAAAGTTTAACCAGAGAGGAAATAAACGGGATTTTCATCCTGTCCATACGGCGACAATAGACAACGTGTTCGGCAATGGTTCGCCTTGCGTCACTGTCCAGGTTATCTATATCCTGAATAATAAAAATTGCATCCCATCTCAGTTTTCGGAGAAGTTTAAAAAAAGCGTTTACGTCTTTCCGCTTTGGGTCATTCCAGTTACGTGAATTGAGAAAAATACCGCATTCGTCCAGTACAAGAAGGCCGTTTTTATTTTCGTCTATTTCATCGCCTTCATACCCTAGGGGAAGCGCCTTTAAATCTTGAATTGAAGGTATATCAGGGATTCTGTAAAGCTCAGTGTTTTTTTTATCTATGCCTATCATGTGTTCGGGATAGATATTAAGGTTTGTAGCAACCTTGCGACCTTCGAGTAAGTATTTCTGGATGCGTGAGACACTCATAAGAGTTTTGCCAGCACCCAATTTTCCTGTGACAACCCATACTGGCATAAATTAAGCCTTAAAATAGCCGAGAGCTTTTTCTGCCCAACGCGCTTTCATCTTGGCCACTTCAACTGTGATATGAAAAATCGTTGAAACGGTGTAATAGGTTAAAATTGCGGTGACAAGCTGAGGAGTAGTTTCGGGGAGCATGGCAGCAATAGGCGTGACAATCATATGTCCTATTGGCCCCATAGAATTGATAAATCCGGTCAATGCAGAATTAACCCATGTAACAAGTGTAAAACAAGCACCGCCAACAACTGTTACCAAAATGGCAAAAATAGCGATACTTTTTAAAGCTCCAGTTAAATAAGCTGTTAAAAACCACTCACCAATCTTTTGAATAATGGAGCCAAAAAAACCAAAAATAGCTGTTGCGAATAATGGCATATTAAAGCCTCATATTTTGTATGGTCTGATGAAATGATTTAATCATAAACAACGCAGTAAGCATGTAAAAAACCCACGTAAGCACAGTTCTGATAGTCGGTGTATATGCGCACAAATCCATAGACTTAGAACCAAAATCTATGGGCTGGCATGAAGACTGAGCCAATCTGAAAAAATCAGGAAGACTACTATATGACTTAAGCTCATTAGTGATGCCGGTGATTTTTTCCATGCCTTCAACCTGACCGTTTACCTTCTCCATAATTTGGGTGTAACCGTCATCAAGTTTTTGCTGATAGTCAGGCAAAGCAAGGGAATCAGCGGAGGCTGAACCATCAGGAATGGTGCCAGACAATGAATCGGCTATGCTGCCTAAGGTGTCAGATATGCCGTCTAATTTTTCATGAGTAACAGTGTCGCCGCCGGAAGGGCCACCGCCTATGCCGCCTTGAAGTGTGGAGTTTATTCCGTCGAGCTTTTCGCCAAGCTGGGCACTGGTGTAGTACAAATCATCTGACAATGCTGAGCGCATGCTATCAACGGCGTCTTCCACGTTTTCAACTGAATCATCTACGTTCTTTACTGCTAACTCTACATCATCGAGTCCATACCCAAGACTTCTGACCGCAGAGGAAATTTCCTGTGACGCACTGGCAATGGTCTGTAAATTCTGACTATCAATAGCAGTAAAACCATCACCACCTTCAGGTGGGCAAGGTGGATCACCAAGAGAAATACCACAAGGTTGATCAGGACCACCACCGGATAGGGAGGTAATCCTACTGACTAAATCGTTGTATTCGTAATAGCTTTGCTGACGATAGTCAACCATGCGCTGAGCAAGGTTGTTCATGGTATTCTGTGTGTAATTAGATATCTCGTAATCTCTGGTTTCGGCTTGGGATGCTAAGCTTTGAAGTGCTCCAACACCATCAACGATACCGCCAAGGGTAGAACTGATGGCTTCTAATTTGGGAATTTCTTCCATAATGAGGTCGGTGTCATCCTGCAATTCCTGAATCTTGTCTCTGGTCTGCTTATGCAAATCTCTATTTTCAGTATTGCGTTCAGTGGCTAACCTTGCATCAGTAACAGCCTGATTGTTTATTTCGTTTAAGGCGCCCTGAACAGCATTGAGCTGATTAAAGTTCGTTACAGTTTGGTTATATGTTCGTATTGTTTGGTTTCTGATCTCTTCATCCTTTTGAGCAGTCAAGCTCATAGCCGCAGACATTTTTTTAGAAAAATCACTTAAATTCTTATTGGCGTTATTGACGGAAGTGATGATGGCATTTGTAGCCACAGCAAAATCACCAGACAATTGCAATGGTGGCGAAGTTGGATTATCGGGAACTTCCACGTTAACAGGGGGCTGCTGTTCAGGTGGTGGAGTCTCCGGTTCATTCAAAGTAAACCCTGTATAGCGATATGGGCCGCCAAACGCTTTACCATAAGAGTCAACAGCACAAATCCAATCAGAAGTCGCCTGAATGATGCACTTATCACCGTCAGTGTCTACAAACTGGACAGTTTCACGTGCGGGGCAAAAAGTGCCAAGCTCTAGGACTGGCACAATAGTGCCGCCTAAAGTTAAACAGCCAGCAGAAGCATGAAAACAAAAAAAGCCTACTAAGAGGCTTATGGATAAAGTGGTAATTTTCATAGATTTACCTCAAAAAGTTGGCCTGTGGTGAACGTGAAAGCCACAGGCCAGATAGCTGATTAATTAGGTCGCTTTTCCAGCAAACTTTTTAAACAGTTTCATACCTACACCTGCAACAACAACGGCAACGAGAATTGGCCACGCGTCCGCAATCAGGTTGCTAGCTTCTGTACTAATAGACGTCATTGCTGCAGAAGCTGGGCTTTCCTGAGCAAAAGCAACACCAGAGGCCAACAACAGACCAGAAGCGGCCAAAACCTTTTGTTTGATAGTTTTCAACATAAACACACCTTTTTAAGTTACGTTCCACGTAAAACGACGGAACACATAAAACAGGTAGGACATAGCCCACCCAATGAAGTAACAGCCCAAACAGGCGGCTACGATAATTGGAGGTTCAATCATTTGGCTGAACCCTCATTTGCGTTAAACCCTAAGCAGAAGCAAATACAACAGCCGATATACATGATGGTTACAAGTAGTTGATTGAATTGCTCAGGGGCTAAAGTTACGGTTTCCATTACTTAAACAAATCCAGAATTTCATTTGCCAGATAGTTAGTGATGCCAACATCGCCTTTTGTGCCAATCCAGCCGGAAGAGTAGAACGGTAAAGAAATTTCAGTACCGGCAAAAGCAGCTAATTTAGCTGGTACGCCTTGCTGGACTAGCTTGTCAGAAATAGTGAGTTCTAGGGTGTCTGTAGCCGGTTGGCCGTAAGCATCGGTTCGGGTTACTTCAATGCCGCATTTAACAGTTTCACGAACAACGCCTTGCTGGTTTGGTCTGCCTTTTTGAACGCGACAGCCACGGAAAACGCCGTTTAAGGTGAAACCCTGAAAAGTTGGAATATTTAATAAGTTGCTCATTTTCTATTGTCCTTATGACACAAGTCTAAGTTTCATTTGTTGATGTAGTGGTTTAGGTTCCACCCAGTTGTCGGGGTGTTGGTTATCAAAATCGACGTTCACAAAGCGGATCAGCGGGACCACGTTGGATAGGTCAGATTTTAAATTCTGTAGATGCGCGCGACTAACGCCAGCCGTCGATAAATCGGCCAGATAGCGGCCAAACGTGGCGCGGTCGGTTTCACGGTAAACGGTCTCAAAGCCACGGGTTTTAATGCTGTTGTAAAAGCTAAAAAGGCGGTTTGCTTTGGCATAGGTGCGGCCTTTTGCAGATTCGCGGTAAAAATGTTCTTTCAGTGAATTATGTATGTCAGTGTCATTGTGTAGGTGCATTTTCGCCCCCTTGAAACTGCTGAAAACATCGTTCCAGCTTTTTTTCCATAGGTTTTTAAGTAGGTGTTTATCTGCAAGACAGCGGTTAATAAAATCGAGTAAGTTTTGCGGCATCCCATTATCTGAGAGCCATTGAGCAAACAAGCGAGCTTCAAAGCGAATGGCATTGGCGGCCATTTGCTGAACCTGTGGATCAGTTAATGCGTTTAACTGGTTCATCAGGCAGTTAGTGAGATTTTCGTCACCTTTGGACTTTAAAAGGCGCTTTTGTATCTCTTTAATGGCGTTTTGAAGCTCTGGGCCTTTGAGGTAGGCTTTTAACTGTTTTCTGCGAGAACTACGGCTATTTTTTCCGGACGCTTTGCCCCAGTAGACAGTTGTTAAATAATCGTCGGTCAGTTTGTTTTTGGTCTGGCCTGATGAAACGTTTTTCAGGACGTTTAAGACTTGTAAAGCGGTGTTTTCATTGACGACACGGGCGGAGTAGGTGACATCAATATAATCGAGTTTTGCAGTAGGCCAATCGAGATAATTTGAAAGCTCTGGCATAGCCAAAATAAACGCTTCAACCAGCGCAAACAGGCATAAATCGGCATTGTCTGAGCCGTACACATTGTGACCCTGTAAAAGTTTGGCAGGGTTGCCGCATATTCTGATGTACGGGTAGCAATTAAAATCAGTGCCATCGACAAATAAAAAAGCGAGGCTGGCGAAGCTGGACGGGATAGACTCAAATTTGTGAGTTAAACGGGTGATTTCGGGCTTGCCAGACTGGTCAAAATCAATCTGACCAGAGAAGGTTAAACCAAGGCGCTTTTTTACCTCTGGGTCAAGGTTATAAGTCTGGCTACACTCTACAGCATACTCAGACTTGAACATCACTTGAATAGCGCCAAAATCTATCATTTAGAAACATCCAAGTTGCAAGACCAAAGTCCAGAGGAAAAAACACTGGAATTTTTACAGCCTGAGCTGTCTGTAAAATCAAACTTTTGACAGACAAGACACATAGAGCGACCAGCTAAACTTCCTGCGCGTAAAGTGGTGGAAAGTGAGTTTTCTTTTGTGGGTAAAAAGCTGAAATCTAATGAGTTTTGCGTTAAAAACCGTTCTAGCGTTAAGTAGTGTTTTGGCGCATCAACTGCTATATTCGCTGTGACAGGCGTATCGTCTTTGCTTTCTACGGTTTTAAGCTGCAAATACAGCTCATAATCAGAGTGGCTAGACCGGAAAGACTGGCTTTTTGCTAAGACCAGTTTGAACTTAGCGCCTTTTTCCTTGAGCTGAATTACGTCCTGTAGGTTCATTGGTCAGGCTCCAGCTCAGTTATTCACAGATTCTGTGGATAAGTGCCCAGCAGCAGGGGCGGTGGCTGGAACCTGTACCGCTGGTTCCTGCTGTGGGGCTAAATAGATATTGTCCCGAGGTGCGTCATAACCGCATTTTGGACAATAAATAAAACCAGTTTCTTGTTCAGGACTATAAAAATTATCAGCCTGTGGATTATCGCAACGTGGACAAATTGCGGTTAATTCGGGCGGTTGGTCAGACAGATTTGTAAAAGTTTGAGTTGTGTCTTTCATTGGTTCCAGCCTTTGAAGTTAGTTAATTTGGTTTTCGTTTTTGAAAACTTGATGGGCAGATTAGTTTTCGAAAATGAAAACGTCAAGAGGTTTTTATGAATTTCAGTGCAGAATTGTTAGAGCAAGCAAAGGTGATTTTGAAACTAGGCAAAGATGCTGAGCTTGTTGAGCTATTGCCAAAAATGACTAAAGGCAACTTGTCGCAGATTAAAAACGGAGCGCGGCCACTAACTGAAGAACAGGCTTTAACGGTAGCCAAAGCATGCAATCTGAATCCTGAATGGGTGTTGGTGAATCTGGCTGCTGAGACTAGCAAGTCTGAGGCATGCAAACCGATATGGGCTAACCTCGCAAAAAAGCTGAGTAAAGCAGCTCTGGTTTTCGTCGTAGCTGGTCTGCTGAATTCAGGGCTGGTTCCAGATTTAGGTAAACATAGATTTTTGGCCCGTTCGCGTTTATTCGCATAATGATTATTATGTTAAATTGAATGTATGATGGTTGAATGATGAACCTTCACTCGCCACCCTAATACCTATGTTCAACCAGTTGTCACACCTGATACCTGATCCAATTCAATTTATCAGGCATCAGGCTTGTATCTCTATAGATCAAGCCGACTTAATACCCACTTGCAGTATCTGGTCGTGTTCGTCGATTTGCCGTACTGTCAGTACTAATTGATCCAACTGCACCTGGTCGCCAACCACCACGCGTCTGTGGAATTTTTCTGTGATGTATTCCGATAAACTTTGGCTTGGGTCCTGATCTGCAGCGAATTGAATACTGTAGAAGCCATCCAGCTCGTTTAAGGTGATTTCGCCGTTTAATACGAAGTCGCCGAAGAAGTCCAGTTTATCCAACGAGGTTTGCTCTGCGCTGGTGGACACTTTGTCACTGACTGCTTTTACATCTTTGGCTTTGCTTAATACCAGCAGCATATCGTTTAGTTGAAAGCTTGGGCTTTGCTCGGCTTTGATCCACTCGCCTTTACGCAGCACACCTAAGTAGCTGACATCAGGTGACATATTCAGTTGCTGCCAGTCGCTATCGACAATAGGTGAACCTTTGCCGACTTTAAAAGACAAGACTTGCAGCAAATCATTACTGGCAACACTGTCGAGAGTCATGGAATGATCCGGGCCTGGCTCTGGTGGTACTTCTAATTTCAGCCAGCGTGCAACTGGTGCTATAGACCAGCCCTGAATAAGCAAAGACACGATCACCACGAAAAACGCCACGTTAAAGTACAAATCTTTGTTTGGTACGCCAGCAAGCCATGGGAATAAAGCAAGAATAATAGGAACTGCGCCACGAAGCCCTACCCAGCTGATAAATACCTGATCTTTCTTTGGAAAATGAAATGGCACCAGGCTTAAAAACACTGCTATCGGTCTGGCTATAAAAAACATTACCAACGCTAATATCAGCGCAGGAATTGCATACTCCATCAGTTTGCTTGGCGTCACCAATAAACCAAGCATCAAAAACATAATGATTTGACTTAGCCAGGCTAAACCGTCGTGCATGCGTAAAATCTGCTGAATTTGGGGTAAACGGGCGTTGCCTATTAAAAAGCCCATTAAATACACGGCCAGAAAGCCGCTGCCACCAAATTGGTTAGTTAAACCATAAACTAGCAGCGCATAGGACACGGCCAGTAAAGGGAAAAAGGCGGCGCTTAATGGCAGTTTACGGCACAAAAAAACAAAGAGGCGCCCTGCTCCATAACCTACTGCAGCGCCTACTATGGCCTGTTGGAAAAATACGGTCGACAAAGACCAGTTCAATTCACTTTGACCCGCTAAAACGCCAACCAAAGTGAATGTCAGCATCACAGCCATAGGGTCGTTACTACCCGACTCTATTTCCAATGTGGATGCCACCCGCTCTTTAATATGTAAGCCGGCAGATTGGAAGATAGAAAATACAGCGGCAGCATCTGTTGAGCTTAATATGGCGCCGAGCAGCAGGCCTTCGAGCAAGGTCAAATCAAACAGATAAGAGGCTGCAACACCTAAAATACCGCAGGTCAGCACTACACCTAAAGTAGCTAAAACAGTTGCTGGCGCTAAGACGACCCGGACTCTGTCTGGATGAGTTCGCATACCACCATCAAACAGAATAATCACAAGAGCTATGGAGCCAATCAGCAGAGCAACATCAGGATTGCCGAATTTGATGCCTAGCACACCGTCTTCACCGGCCGCCATACCAATGACAAGGAAAACTAATAATAAAGGCGCACCTAAGCGCGCCGAGATCAGAGTCGCAACTATACTGGAGAAAAACAGAGCCCCTGCAACCAGGATTGTTAAATTCACTGCATCCAAATAAAAGCTCCTTTTTTCTTAATGCGCGGGGTAAATCTCCCGGTAGATTTGTTGTAACGCAGATAACGGATCGGCAGCTTTGGTAATGGGGCGTCCTATCACCATATAGTCTACACCAGCCTTTAACGCATCAGCCGGTGTCATCACCCGTTTTTGATCGTCAGCCGCTGCAAAAGATGGCCGGATCCCTGGAGTAACCAAACAGAATTCTTTACCAAATTGCTGTTTTAATTCAACAGCTTCTTGCGCAGAACAAACCACACCATCCAAACCCGATTTATCAACCAGCCCTGCAAGTCTGAGTACTTGCTGCTGTGGTGTTAAATTGATACCCAGCTCCACTAAATCACTTTGCTCCATACTGGTCAATACGGTGACAGCAATCAGAAGAGGTTTTTCTTTGCCGAAGCTTTCTAAGGCTTCACGGGCGGCAATCATCATACGGCTACCACCAGAGGCATGTACGTTCACCATCCAAACGCCTAAATCGGCAGAGGCTTTCACTGCTTTGGCCACTGTGTTTGGGATATCGTGAAACTTCAGATCTAAAAACACATCAAACTTGCGCTGATGTAGCTCTTTGACAAAGTCCGGGCCAAAGTGAGTGAACATCTCTTTGCCGACTTTTAAGCGACATAAAGTCGGGTCAAGTTGGCTGACTAAATTCAGTGCTGCAGTTTTTTGTTCAAAGTCTAATGCGACCACTATAGGACTGGTGTTATTCATCAAATTCTCTTTTTTTGTCAGATCAGCGACCGTCAATACCGGTCATTGGTTCTACCGTTTCCCACTGCTGGCAAGAAGGGCAAAGCCAATAGGGTTGTTTGGTTTTAAAACCACAATTGCGGCAATGATACAGCACTTTGGTATCCAGATAAGCCTGTACCATTTGTTCTATTTCAGCCAAATGCGGCTCAGACGGGTTTTGCAACCGTCTGATTTGAATAAATTTTAAAAATAACCGGATATTAGGCTGCTGCCGGAGTTTATCCGTCAGCAAATTTTCAGCCTGCTGCAGATGATGCTCATCAGCATAAAACTGCGCCAGCTCCGCGGTCGCGCTGATATTTTTATGTTTGCGGCTTAGCTCCGTCAGAAGTGTCAGCCACTCCGCAGGTTCTGGTGTGGTTTGTTGAACCAGAGGCAATAATTCAGCCGCCCATTGCGGCCTTTGTTGCAGTATGGCTAGCAACAGCTCACGCGCTTCGCTAAATTCTTCTTCGGCAATCAGTTTTTTTGCCAGCTCGTATTTAGGCCGCAAGGATACCGGATAACGTTGGATCAACAGCCTGTAAGCACCGCTTGGTGCCGGTTCTTTACGCCAGGCTTCACAACTAAAATTCGCCACAGCAATACGTAAGGAACGGGACTCTGTCTGTTCTACCACAGCACGGAAGTCCGTGGCTTTTTGCCATTCGTGAGTTGCTGTAAATAAGCTAAAGAGCTGCTTTAACACAGCTTCGCGAATACTTTCCGCCTGCACCAATGCGCTTAATAAAGGTTCTGCTCTATCGTATAAACCCGCACTAAAGTAATCTTTGGCCAGTTCAAACTGTATTTTCTGCGCCTGTTGTTTTGGCAGTTTGAGCTGATGTAATTTTTCATGAATACGAATGGCTTTATCCCAGTCACCACGTCGACGGAACAGGTTGGCTAGTGCCAGATAGGTATCAATAGTGGCGGCTTCCACATCGAGCAGTTGCAATAATTGCTCAATAGCTTTGTCTTCCTGATCAGTTAACAGGAAGTTTAAGCCAGAGGATAAGTTTTTGGTGACAGAAGCCCTGCCCTTAAGCTCTTTTTGTTTTTCGCTGTTGCGGCCCATAAACCAACCGTAAGCGGCGGCGACAGGAAGCAACAGAAATAACAGTTCCAGCATAGGTGTCAGGTTTTATCTGAAGGTTTAGCAAACCAACCTTTGGCTTTTGCCTTCAGGATAAAGGCCATAGACACGCTCAGGCCAAGCAGAAAACCACAGACTAAAAACAGAGCGGCGATATCCACCACTCTGAGTTCTGTTTTTGCAATAAGATAATTAAATTCAGCAACTTGCTGATTGAGGGAACCCAGAATAAGCCCGAAAATAATCAGGGCGATAATAAAGACAACATAAAAAAATCTGGTCAAAACTCCGTCAACCCCGTTTTTTAGCTGAAAAGAGATCAGGTGTTCGCTTTCACCCGGTCACGTAATTCTTTACCCGGTTTGAAATGAGGCACGTATTTGCCATCTAATTCCACTTTATCGCCGGTTTTTGGATTGCGACCTACACGAGGTGCGCGGTAATGCAGAGAAAAACTACCAAAACCACGAATTTCGATACGCTCGTTATTCGCCAGTGAGGTGGCCATTTGTTCCAGAATTTCTTTGACTGAAGATTCGATGTCTTTCACCTGGACATGAGAAAAATCAGTAGACAGTTTTTCGATCAATTCAGATTTGGTCATGGACCCTCCGCAGTATCAGTAGAATGAAGGACCAGAGCAAAAGCTCCGGTCCTTCTATACAAGCATCAATTAGTCAGCTTTTTGAGCAGCTTTGAATGCTTCGGCCATAGCGTTACCACCAAAGTCAGCATCATCTTGCTTCTTGATAGTGTCCATAGCTTCTTTTTCTTCAGCTTCGAATTTCGCTTTGATTGACAGGCTGATCACGCGGTTTTTGCGGTCAACACCCATCAGGCGAGCTTCTACTTCTTCACCAACTTTTAATACTGTAGTAGCGTCTTCGATACGCTCACGAGCGATGTCAGATACGCGAACGTAACCTTCAACACCACCTTCCAGCATTACAGTAGCGCCTTTCGCGTCAACTGCAGTTACGTTGCCTTTAACGATAGCACCTTTTTTGTTATCAGCAAGGTAGCCGTTGAACGGGTCTTCGTCTAATTGCTTGATGCCTAAAGAGATACGCTCGCGCTCTGGGTCAACTTGTAACACAACTGCGTGTACTTCGTCGCCTTTCTTGAATTCACGTACAGCGTCTTCGCCAGTTGAATTCCAGCTGATGTCTGACAGGTGTACTAAACCGTCGATGCCACCGTCTAAACCAATGAAGATACCGAAGTCAGTGATTGACTTGATCTTACCAGATACGCGGTCACCCTTGTTGAAGCCCTTAGCGAACTCTTCCCATGGGTTGGCTTTACATTGTTTCAGACCTAAAGAAATACGACGACGTTCTTCGTCGATTTCCAGGACCATAACTTCCACTGAATCACCTAAGTTAACAACTTTAGATGGGTGGATGTTTTTGTTAGTCCAGTCCATTTCTGAAACGTGTACTAAACCTTCAACGCCTTCTTCGATTTCTACGAAGCAGCCGTAATCAGTCAGGTTAGTTACGCGACCAGTGATGCGAGCACCTTCTGGGTAACGTGAAGCGATAGCGGCCCATGGATCTTCACCCATTTGCTTCAGACCTAAAGAAACACGTTGTTTCTCACGGTCAAACTTCAGAACCTTAACTGGGATTTCGTCACCAACGTTAACGATTTCGCTTGGGTGTTTAACACGTTTCCAAGCCATGTCAGTGATGTGCAGTAAACCGTCAACGCCACCTAAATCTACGAATGCACCGTAGTCAGTCAGGTTCTTAACGATACCTTTAACTTCCATGCCTTCTTCTAAGTTTTGTAACAGTGTATCGCGTTCAGCACTGCTTTCAGATTCGATCACAGCACGACGTGAAACAACCACGTTGTTGCGCTTCTGATCCAATTTGATTACTTTGAACTCAAGTTCTTTGTGTTCTAAGTGTAATGTGTCACGTACCGGACGCACGTCAACTAATGAACCAGGCAGGAATGCACGGATACCATCAACTTCGACAGTGAAACCGCCTTTAACTTTGCCAGTGATGATACCGATAACAGTAACTTTATCTTCACAAGCTTTTTCCAGGCGAACCCAGGATTCATGGCGTTTAGCTTTTTCGCGAGATAATAAGGTTTCGCCGAAACCGTCTTCTACCGCGTCCAGAGCTACGTCGATGATGTCACCAACGCTCACTTCAATCTCGCCAGCCAGGTTTTTGAATTGTTCAACCGGGATTGCTGCTTCAGATTTCAGACCGGCGTCAACCAGTACTACGTCTTTATGGATAGCAACGATGGTTCCTTTAACGATAGAACCAGGGCGAGTTTCGATAGTCTTGAGGCTTTCCTCAAACAGTAGTGCAAAATTTTCAGTCATATTCACTTTTTCAGTTTAAGTGCTCCACGCACAGTCCTGTGTCATGGGGTTGCTAAGTTAACTTGTCATCTTCCTTGCGACAAGCTGTCCAACGTGAAGGTCTAGGCCTGGTTCAACTTTTTACAGACGTTGAGAACCTCGTCCAACACTTGTTCAATGGATTTATTGGTCGAATCCAGCATGTATGCATCGTCTGCAGGCTTTAAAGGCGCTACGGCGCGATTCATATCCCGTTCGTCACGGGCCTGTATTTCGCTCAAAAGGTCGCCGATGTTAACATCATGGCCCTTTTCTTTCAACTCTAAATAACGCCGTCTGGCGCGCTCTGAGGCGTCGGCTGTTAAAAAGATTTTAACTTCTGCCTGTGGAAACACCACAGTGCCCATATCACGACCATCTGCCACTAAGCCAGGAGCTTCTTTAAAGGCACGTTGACGGCGTAACAAGGCTTCACGTACCCGCGGCAACGAGGCAATTTTTGAGGCCACTGAGCCTACTTCTTCAGTACGTATGGTATGAGTGACATTTTCGCCTTCCAGCGTAATGCGGGTATTGCCTTGCTCGTCGCAGCTAAACTGTACATCAAGGTGTGCAGCCAATGGCTGTAAGGCTTCTTCGTCAGAAGGGGCAATCTGATGATGGATAGCAGCTAAAGCTAACACACGATAAATAGCTCCGCTATCCAGCAGATGCCAGCCCAGTTTTTGGGAAACTAAACGGCAAATAGTGCCTTTCCCTGAGCCACCTGGACCATCAATGGTAATTACCGGCGCTTGTTGCATTCTGCCTCCAAAACAGTCGAACACACAAAAAGATGCGGCATTATACAGAAAGAAATGACAAAAAGCGCGGTTTAATCAAGGAGGTCGCGTAACCATTTAGGTTACGCGTTATTTTTCAAGCTAAAGTGCTGAGTTTGCTAAATACTTCAAAGTATTGAGGAAATGTTTTACGGGTACAATCCGGATCTTCAATAGTGACAGCTGTATCGCTTAAAGCCACCAAAGAGAAACACATCGCCATCCGATGATCGTTATAGGTCGCGATGCTGGCATGTTTCAGTGTCTTTGGCGGTGTGATTAAAATGTAATCTTCACCTTCTTCCACTTCAGCACCTACTTTACGTAGTTCTGTTGCCATCGCATTCAGACGATCGGTTTCCTTCACGCGCCAATTATAAACATTACGGATAGCTGTTGGGCCTTGCGCAAACAAAGCTGTGGTCGCAATGGTCATAGCTGCATCAGGAATAGCGTTGTAATCACGGTCTATGCCTTTTAATTGGTTACGGGTAACCGAAATGTAGTCATAACCCCAGTCTACTGTCGCGCCCATAGCCTCTAATGCGTCGGCAAAGTGAATATCGCCCTGCACTGCATTTTTGCCAATACCTGTGACTTTAATAGTACCGCCTTTAATAGCAGCTGCAGCGAGGAAATAAGAGGCAGAGGATGCGTCTCCCTCCACCAGAAAATCTCCCGGTGACTGATACTGCTGGTTGCCTTTGACGACAAAACTTTGATAGTTATTGTTTTCGACCACTACGCCAAAACGCGCCATCAAGGCCAAGGTAATATCAATATAAGGCTTGGACACCAACTCGCCGCTGATGATAATTTCGCTGTCACCCGACAATAAAGGTGCCGTCATCAGCACTGCAGTTAAAAACTGACTGGAGACTGAGCCATCAATACTGATTTTGCCACCACTAAGCGCTTTACCGCGAATACGCAGCGGCGGATAGTCTTTGTGCTGCAGATACTCAATATCGGCATTCCATTGCAGCAAGGCATCTACCAGATGGCCAATAGGCCTTTCATACATCCGTGGCTCACCTGTTAAGGTGACATCAACGTTCGATACTGCCAGAGCTGCAGTTAAAGGGCGCATCGCTGTGCCGGCGTTGCCTAAAAACAGCTCAAGAGGTTCTTTATGCTGAAATACGCCAGCTACACCGGTGATCTCGCAGACTGTTTTATCCGCAGATAACGAAAACTGTACGCCAAGCGCGGTTAAGGCATTGAGCATATGGCTGACATCGTCACTGTCGAGCAAGTTGGTGATACGGGTTGTGCCTTTGGCTAAAGCTGCCAGCAATAAAGCGCGATTGGAGATGCTTTTTGAACCTGGTAAATGCACCACGCCTTCGACTTTAGCTATAGGCTCTAAGGTTAAAGTTTTCATCAGCCGTGTACCCGCTCAAATTCTTTCATAAAGGTGACTAACGTTTGTACGCCTTCTAATGGCATCGCATTGTAGATACTGGCGCGCATACCGCCGACCATACGATGGCCTTTTAATGCCAACAAACCATTGGCTTCGGCTTCGTTGACAAACAAGTCGTTCAGAGTTTCGTCAGCCAATAAAAACGGCACGTTCATTGATGAGCGGAATTGAGGCGCCACGTCATTGCGATAAAAATCGCTTTGGTCGATATAACCATACAAGGTTTGTGCTTTGAGGGCATTACGCTGTTGCATCGCCTCAACACCTCCCTGACGTTTCAGCCACTGGAACACCAGTCCTGCCAGATACCAGGCATAAGTAGGCGGTGTATTAAACATACTGTCGTTGTCAGCGGCCAAACGATAATCCAACACACTAGGAATACTGCTGCCTTTGGCTGGTAACAAGTCTTCACGCACTATGGCAAGGGTTAAACCTGAAGGCCCAATATTCTTCTGAGCACCGGCGTAAATAACGCCATACCGGTTGACGTCGATATGCCGAGATAAGATAGTGGATGACAGATCGGCCACTAAAGGCGCTTTGGTATTTGGTAAGTCGATAAACTCCATGCCATCCACAGTTTCATTCGGGCAAAAATGCACAAAGCTGGCGTTGTCATTCAGTTGCCAGTCGGATGCCGGTATTAAAGTACGAAGACCATCTTGCTTAAACTGAATAGTCTGAGCTTTCAACGCAGTGAATTTTTCAGCTTCTTCAACCGCAGCCTTAGACCAGGCGCCTGAGACAATATACTCTGCACTGACTCCGGTTTTGGCTAAATTCAGTGGTACAGCGGAAAACTGACCGCGACCACCACCGTGCATAAACAGCACTTTGTAGTTTGCCGGTATGCACAATAAATCGCGCAGGTCCTGCTCAGCCTGAGCCGCAACCTGCATAAACTCTTTGCCTCTGTGACTCATCTCCATAATGGAGCAGCCGCGACCATGCCAGTTGAGCAACTCTTCCTGTGCCTGTTGCATTACTTCCACCGGCAACATAGCCGGGCCAGCACAAAAGTTATAGGTGGTCATCTCTTGCTCCTGTTACAACGCATTATCGAATGAAAAATAAATTAGAAAACTGATTTTGGTCATCTTTGGATGATCTTTTTTATTGTGGCCTTGGGTTGTTTATTGAAAAAGGTCGACGTCTGGACGGCTCTTTCTAAACAGCCGCTACTGTAGCGCACTTTGCAAAAGACAGAAATAAAAAAGGGGCCAGATCACATTATTTTTTAAGTAATGTGATCTGGCCCCTTCTTAACAGTCTTACTCTTCTTCGCCGTCCGCTACAGTATCCTCTGTCGGATTTTGTGCGGCTAATGCTGCAGCTTCCGCTTCTGCGGCTGCTACTTCTTCCTGATCCTGAATTTCGTCGATGCGTTGTACACCTACTACTTTTTCACCTTCGATGGTACGGATCAGAATAACACCAGCAGTGTTACGGCCTACTTGTGAAACTTCGCTGACGCGGGTCCGTACCAGTGTGCCTTTGTCAGAAATCAGCATGATTTCATCCAGCGCATTCACTTGGACTGCACCTACCACCAAACCATTACGTTCGGACACTTTAATAGAGACTACGCCTTGAGTCGCACGGCTCTTCTCTGGGTATTCCTGCAATGCGGTACGTTTACCGTAGCCGTTTTCAGTCACCGTCAGAATAGCGCCTTCGCTCTTCGGCACAATCAATGACACCACAGAGCCGTTTTCGCGTAATTTAATACCACGAACACCGGTCGCACCGCGGCCCATTGGACGTACCTGTTCTTCGTTAAAGCGCACTACTTTGCCGTCGTCCGAGAACAACATGATCTGGCTGTTGCCGTCAGTGATATCCACACCAATTAACTGATCGCCTTCGTTCAGGTTCACGGCAATAATACCGTTACTACGTGGACGAGAGTATTCAGTCAGTGAGGTTTTCTTCACAGTACCGTTGGCCGTGGCCATAAACACATACTTGCCTTCTTCGTATTCACGAACCGGCAGAATAGCGGTGATCCGCTCGTTTTCTTCCAATGGCAGTAAGTTGACTATTGGCTTACCACGCGCCTGACGCGAGGCCAGCGGTAATTGATACACCTTCATCCAGTACAGACGACCGCGGTTAGAGAAACACAAAATGGTATCGTGGGTACTGGCGATCAGTAGCTGATCGACAAAGTCTTCATCTTTGACCGTTGTTGCCGCTTTACCGCGACCACCACGGCGCTGAGCTTCGTAATCACTCAGCGGCTGGTATTTGGCATAGCCTAAATGCGACAAGGTCACGACCACGTCTTCTTCGGTGATCAAGTCTTCCATGTTGATATCCATCGCATTATCCTGAATTTCGGTACGACGGGCATCTCCATATTGGGCTTTTGCCGCTTCTAATTCTTCACAGATCACTTCCATTAAACGCTCCGGGCTACCCAGAATGTGTAATAACTCAGCAATCAGTACTAACAGCTCTTTGTATTCGTCCAGAATTTTTTCATGTTCCAGACCTGTCAGTTTGTGTAAACGTAAATCCAGGATCGCCTGAGCCTGTTGTTCGGTCAGGAAATACTCGCCATTACGGATCCCAAAATGCTCTTCCAGCCACTCAGGACGGGCGGCGTTTTCACCGGCGCGTTCCAACATGGCGCTGACATCACCCAACTGCCAGCCACGCGCCACTAAACCTTGTTTCGCATCAGCCGGGCTTGAAGAGTTCTTAATTAAATCAATGATTTCATCGATATTCGCCAAGGCTATGGCCAGGCCTTCCAGGATATGGGCGCGGTCACGGGCTTTACGTAAGTCGTACACTGTTCTGCGTGTCACCACTTCGCGGCGGTGCAACACAAAACATTGCAGCATTTCTTTTAAACCCAGCAGTTTAGGTTGGCCTTGGTCCAGCGCCACCATATTGATACCAAATACAGTCTGCATTTGGGTCTGGGTGTATAAATGGTTTAATAAAACGTCTGAGGATTCGCCACGTTTGACTTCAATGACAATACGCATACCGTCTTTATCCGACTCGTCGCGTAATGCTGAAATGCCTTCGATGCGTTTTTCTTTCACCAGCTCGGCGATTTTTTCAATCAGACGGGCTTTGTTAACCTGATAAGGAATTTCATCGACAACAATAGTCTCACGGCCGGTTTTTTCGTCGGTTTCGATATGAGTTCTGGCGCGGATATACACCTTGCCACGACCAGTGCGATAGGCTTCTTCAATGCCTCGGCGGCCATTGATAATGGCGGCAGTCGGGAAATCTGGTCCAGGTATCAGTTCCATCAGTTCAGGAATGCTGATATCCGGATTAGCAATTAACGCCAGACAGGCATCAATCACTTCATTTAAATTGTGTGGCGGAATATTGGTCGCCATACCTACGGCAATACCTGACGAGCCGTTCACCAGCAGGTTTGGGATCTTCGTTGGTAATACAGCCGGGATCATTTCAGTGCCGTCATAGTTAGGCACATAATCCACTGTTTCTTTGTCCAAATCGGCTAACAGCTCACCCGCAATGCGCGACATGCGCACTTCGGTATAACGCATCGCTGCTGCAGAGTCGCCGTCAACTGAACCGAAGTTCCCCTGACCGTCGACCAGCATATAACGTAAGGAGAAAGGCTGGGCCATGCGAACTATGGTGTCGTATACAGCGCTGTCGCCGTGCGGATGGTATTTACCTATCACGTCACCGACAACACGGGCAGATTTTTTGTAGGCTTTGTTCCAGTCGTTGCCTAACTCTTTCATCGCAAACAACACGCGACGGTGAACTGGCTTCAAACCGTCCCTTACGTCCGGTAAGGCACGTCCCACAATAACGCTCATTGCATAATCGAGATAAGAATTCTTTAATTCTTCTTCGATATTAATGGGAACAATTTCTTTGGCCAAATTTGTCATAAAAAGCTTTTTTCCCTTAAATCAACAAGATACCCGCGTTTTTTACTGTAATGGGTCGCGGGACAAAGGCGGATTCTACCACAGAAAAAATACCTTGCCAGTTCTGTTGTGCTTTGTACAGCGACGACTGGTGATTGCTCAAACAGATCAAGGCTTTATAATGGGCGAAATTTTTAGTGGATGCGCTTATGAACTCTTCTTCCAATGTCGATCCGGCCGAAATTGCCAAATTTAATGAAATTGCTTCCCGCTGGTGGGACCCGTCCGGTGAATTCAAACCACTCCATCAACTGAATCCTTGCCGTTTGGCTTTTATCAGCGACCAGGTGCAAGGCTTATTTGGTAAAAAAGCTGTGGATGTAGGTTGTGGTGGCGGTATTCTGGCTGAGGCGATGGCAAAAGCTGGTGCAGAAGTTACAGGCATTGATATGGCCGATGAAGCTTTAACAGTAGCGAAATTGCATGCATTGGAGTCTGCTGTATCAGTACAGTATCAACAAATTACTGCGGAAGATTTTGCCGCGGCCAATCAAGAAGCCTTTGATCTGGTGACCTGCATGGAGATGCTGGAGCATGTGCCAGAGCCAGCTTCTGTGGTAAAAGCTTGTGCTGCTTTAGCCAAACCAGGTGCGACACTGGTGTTTTCGACCTTAAACAAAACCTGGAAAGCTTATCTGATGGCCATAGTTGGCGCTGAGCAAGTCCTCAAACTGGTGCCTAAAGGTACGCACGAATTTGAGAAGTTTATCCGCCCTTCTGATCTGATGCGTTTTATTGATGATGCAGGTTTACAGGTAGTGGATGCCACAGGTCTGCACTACAACCCTGTGAATCAATCCTTCCGCACTGGCCCTGGGCTGGATGTGAATTATTTTGTGGTAGCGAAAAAGCCGGTATGAATAAGATACTAACCAAGCCTGCTGCTGTTTTATTTGATTTAGACGGCACGCTGGTGGATACAGCACAGGATTTAGGCGCAGCGCTGAATTTTGTGCTGCGACAGCATGGTATGCCTGAAAAAAGCTATGAAGAATATCGCCCTATGGCCTCTCATGGAGCCAAAGGTTTGCTCCAACTTGGTTTTGGCGAAGCGATACAACAGATTGATTTTGGCAAAGCCCGTCAGAGCCTGCTAGATCATTACCATCAGCATAGCGGCGTACATAGCCGCTTGTTTCCGGGAGTTGAAGAGTTATTCGCTGCACTTGAGGCTCGACATATCCCCTGGGCTATAGTGACGAACAAACCTTATAAGCTGGCGGCCAAAGTACAACGTCAGTTACCTGCTTTACTTAAAAGCCGTTTGTTACTGGGCGGCGACAGCCTGGCACAACGTAAACCTGATCCAACTCCGTTATGGATGGCAGCCCATTATATGCAGGTTGAAGCTAACTCCTGCTGGTATATAGGTGATGCGGAACGGGATATAGAAGCAGGCCGTCGTGCTGGTATGCACACTGTGATGTGCGATTTTGGTTATGTCGGACCAGATGATAAAACTGAACTTTGGGGTGCAGATTTGCATATTTCCCACTTCACAGACCTGATCCAATACCTCGACTAAGTTCAGTTTTTTCATATTTTTGGTTAATTAAAAATCACCTCTTTGCAGGTGATTTTGCGAATGACTTAAATTTTAGCCGAACAGACAAAATAGATTTTTTACTGAAAAACTCTTGCTTCCCTACAGAGGTTTTTAAACGCCTATTTTGCACGTTAGCGAACACTAACATGCTGTTTTTTTCGCCCGCCAGCAGGGGTTGCAATTGCTATCAATCCACTCTATCTTGTGATCCATTCTACTTTCACCCCTAGATGTTGTGTCGTTCTATTGAGTTCGACCTAATGAAGCCAAAAGCGGGTGAATTCGCTGCACAGAAAAAATTCTGTGCACACAATAATAACAATTGAGATGGAATTTTCGGCGGAAAAATATGACTCAAACATTATACGTAACCAAAAGAGATGGTCAGCGCGAACCATTAGACTTAGACAAAATCCACCGTGTGATAGATTGGGCTGCTGAGGGGTTACAAAACGTATCAGTGTCTCAGGTTGAGTTACGTTCTCACATTCAGTTTTACGACGGCATCAAGACCGCCGATATTCACGAAACCATCATCAAAGCCGCTGCCGATTTAATCTCAAAAGAGACGCCGGATTACCAGTATATGGCTGCTCGCTTGGCCGTATTCCATTTACGTAAAAAGGCTTATGGTCAGTTCGAGCCACCAAAGCTGTATGACCATGTGGTCAAAATGGTGGAAGAAAAGCGTTATGACGCTCACATTCTGGCTGATTACAATAAAGAAGAATTAGAGCAGCTGGATAGTTTCATTGTCCACAGCCGCGATTTAGATTTCAGTTACGCTGCGGTAAAACAGTTAGAAGGTAAATACCTGGTACAAAACCGGGTCACAGGCCAGATTTACGAAAGCGCACAATTCCTTTATATGCTGGTTGCGGCTTGTTTATTTGCTAATTATCCAAAAGACACCCGTTTAAGTTACGTGCGCCGTTTTTACGATGCTGTGTCTATGTTTAAGATTTCATTGCCTACACCTATTATGTCTGGTGTACGTACTCCAACACGCCAATTCAGCTCTTGCGTGTTGATTGAATGTGGTGACAGTTTAGATTCCATCAATGCCACCAGCAGCGCTATCGTAAAATATGTTAGCCAGCGCGCCGGTATCGGTATTAATGCAGGTCGTATTCGTGCTTTGGGTAGCCCAATCCGCAACGGTGAAGCTTTCCATACCGGCTGTATTCCGTTTTACAAACATTTCCAGACCGCTGTGAAAAGCTGTTCTCAGGGTGGTGTTCGTGGTGGTGCAGCAACACTGTTTTACCCTTTGTGGCATTTGGAAGTGGAATCTTTGCTGGTTCTGAAAAACAACCGCGGTGTGGAAGAAAACCGTGTACGTCACTTAGATTATGGTGTGCAGTTTAACCGCCTGATGTACACACGCCTGATTAAAGATGAAATGATCACCCTATTTAGCCCTTCTGACGTACCGGGCTTGTATGATGCATTTTTTGAAGATCAGGAAAAGTTTGAAGAGCTGTATGTCAAATACGAAGCGGATGCCTCTATCCGTAAAAAGCGGATTAAAGCGGTTGAACTCTTTACCCTCTTTATGCAGGAACGAGCCAGCACAGGTCGTATTTATTTGCAGAACGTCGATCACTGCAATACTCACAGCCCATTTAATCCAAAGTTTGCTGCGGTTCGTCAGAGCAACCTGTGTTTAGAAATAGCACTGCCAACCAAGCCACTGAATGACATCAACGATCCAAATGGTGAAATTGCGCTTTGTACTCTGTCTGCTTTTAACTTAGGCGCTATTGAACATTTAGACGAGCTGGAAGAATTAGCTGAACTGGCTGTACGTGCTTTAGATAGTTTATTGGATTACCAGGACTACCCTATCCTAGCCGCTTACCACGCCAGCATGAATCGCCGTACTTTAGGTATAGGCGTAATTAACTACGCCTATTATCTGGCGAAAAATGGCGTTAAGTACTCAGACGGCTCCGCCAATGGCTTAACGCACCGCACTTTTGAAGCTATTCAGTATTATCTGATGAAAGCCTCGAACAAGCTGGCGCAGGAATTTGGCCCCTGCCCTAAATTTAACGAGACTACCTACTCTGAAGGCATTATGCCTATTGATACCTATAAAAAGGATCTGGATAAAGTCTGTGCCGAACCATTGCATTACGACTGGGAGCAGCTGCGCAAAGATGTGGTGCAATACGGTTTACGTAACTCAACCTTGTCCGCACTGATGCCATCTGAAACCTCTTCGCAAATTTCAAATGCGACCAATGGTATTGAACCACCTCGTGGACATATCAGTATAAAAGCCAGTAAAGACGGTATTTTGAAGCAAGTTGTGCCTGAGTATGAACGCCTGAAAAATCAATATGAGTTGTTATGGGATATGCCAAACAACGATGGTTACATCAGTCTGGTGGCTATTATGCAGAAGTTTGTTGATCAGACCATTTCTGCGAATACCAACTACGATCCGGGTAAGTTCGAAGGCGGCAAAGTACCAATGAAAATCTTGTTAAAAGATTTACTGACGGCTTATAAGTTGGGTGTCAAAACTATGTACTATCACAACACCCGCGATGGCGCTTCCGACATACAGGAAGACATCAAAGCGACGCCGGAAGACGATGGTTGTGCCGGTGGCGCCTGTAAAATTTAAGTCCGGGGCTGCGTTGCAGCCCTCTTTTTGTATGCATAACTAATAATAATCTGGATATTGCTGATGAGTTACACCACCTTTAGCCGTACGAACAATGATCAAATGAAAGAGCCGATGTTTTTTGGCAATCCGGTGAACGTGTCCCGTTATGATCAACAGAAATACGGCATTTTTGAAAAACTGATCGAAAAGCAACTGAGCTTTTTCTGGCGTCCTGAAGAAGTGGATGTCAGTAAAGACCGTATTGACTTCCAACAGTTACCAGAACATGAAAAGCATATTTTTATCAGTAATTTAAAATACCAGACTCTACTGGATTCAGTACAAGGCCGTTCACCTAACGTGGCTTTGTTGCCTATCGTCTCGTTGCCGGAGCTGGAAACCTGGATTGAAACCTGGGCCTTTAGTGAAACTATTCACAGTCGCAGCTACACCCATATCGTACGTAATATCACCAATGAGCCACACAAGGTATTCGACGATATTCTGCTCAATGAACGTATTATTGAACGGGCTGATGATGTAACCCGCTACTACGACGATTTAATTCACTCTGTCAACCTCTATCATCTGTTTGGTGAAGGCACTCATCAGGTTGCTGGTGAATCTCATACCATCAGCCTGCGTGATTTGAAACGTAAACTCTACATCTGTATTTTGTCTGTGAACGTGCTTGAAGCTATTCGGTTCTATGTCAGCTTTGCCTGCAGTTTTGCCTTTGCTGAGCGTGAACTGATGGAAGGCAACGCAAAAATTATCAAACTGATTGCCCGTGATGAAGCCCTGCATTTAACCGGCACCCAGCATATGTTAAATATTATGGCTGCAGGTGAAGACGACCCGGAAATGGCGGAGATCGCCAAAGAGTGTGAAGAAGAAGCCTATGCTATTTTCCGTAAAGCGGCAGAGCAGGAAAAAGACTGGGCTGAGTTCTTGTTTAAAGATGGCTCGATGATTGGTTTAAACAAGGATATTTTGTGCCAGTACGTTGAATACATCACCAATAACAGAATGCAGGCAGTGGGCTTAAAGCCTATTTTTGGCACAACACAAAACCCTATTCCATGGATCAATGCCTGGTTAGTGTCTGATAATGTGCAGGTGGCTCCGCAAGAATCTGAAATCAGCTCTTATTTAGTAGGCCAAATCGACAACGAAATGGATGGCGCTGACTTCGGCGATTTTGATCTCTAAGCTGCGCCTACTGACATGGTAAAAGTAGTGGTGAAGGATGTGCTCAGTCTGGAGTTTGAGTCTGAGCAACGCACCCTGCTTGATGCATTGGAGGCGAAACAACAGCAAGTGAACTATCAATGTCGTGAAGGGTATTGTGGCGCTTGTCGTTGTAAGTTGTTGTCTGGTTCCGTTAGTTATCTGAACGAACCCTTAGCTTTTGTCCGCAAAGGCGAAATTTTACCTTGCTGCAGCATTCCCATTACAGATATAGAAATAGAATTGCCCTGAATATCCTAAAGATACATCAGGGCAATTTTTTATCAGAAATCTGATTTAACTTAAGACTTCTTAATACCTTCTACGCTCAGATCCAGATGCACAGTGGCAGAGGCTGGGCCAAGAATATTCTTAATAGCGAAATCTTCCAGGTTAATGCTGGTGGTGCCAGCAAAACCAGCGCGATAGCCACCCCATGGATCAGCACCTTCACCCAGCTTAGTGGCGTTGATCACGATTTCTTTCGTCACACCGTTTAAGGTGAAGTTCCCTACTACATCAAAATCAGCACCTGCTTTTGGTACTATCTTCGTACTAACAAAAGTAGCTTTGCTGTTTTTGTCGACGTTCAGGAAATCCGGGCTGCGTAAGTGCTTGTCGCGCTCAGCATGGTTAGAATCGATACTTTTCGTATCGATCTCCAGCTGGATTTTAGAGTCAGCTAACTTGGCAGCGTCATAGCTGAAGTTACCTTTAAAGGTATTAAAGCGGCCATATAACCAGCTGTAGCCTAAGTGGCTGATCTTAAATTGCACAAAAGCATGTGCGCCTTGGGTGTCAATTTCGTATTCAGCAGCTTGTAATGCTGGCGCTGCTAACATAGATGCCATTAAGCTGGCGACGAATAACTTCTTCATTCCAATCTCCTTTTACATTAAGGTTTAAGCATGCGTTTTAACGTATTGTCTTTATCGAAAAAGTGATGTTTCAGTGCAGCTAAGGCATGTAATACCACCAGCGCAATCAGGCCATAAGCCGCAAATTTATGTACCAAACCTGCTTTATCTGCTTGTTCAGCAAATAACTCGCCTGCCGAAGGTAAATCAAACAGCCCAAATACCTCTATTGGCCGGCCATCCGCAGTAGAAATCAGGTAACCACTGCAAATAATCAAAAATATAAGTGCGTACAATGTCAGGTGTGTGAAATGACTCGCTCTTTGTACGGCTTTACTGTGACTGGCTAAAGGCGTGGCAGTTCCATTTAATACACGCCACAGTACTCTGTAGCCCATGATCAATAGCAGCAACACCCCGACACTTTTATGCCAAAAAGGTGCGGTTTTATACCAGGTGCTGTAGTAGGTTAAATCCACCATCCAGAAGCCTGATGCAAAAAGTCCTATCACCACCACAGCGACCAGCCAGTGCAGCACTATACTGGTCCAGCTGTATCCGTTATTTTCTGTTGTCATAGGTTCTCCTTTGAATAGAAACAGCTTATCTTTCCAGAAGATAGTTTAAAATAACAAAAATAAGCACATTTTGTTCTATTAAATAGAATGTTAATCTATTTAACTGTGGACTTCAGACGTAAAAAAAGAGCCATGAAGGCTCTTTTTTAAAGATAGCAGAATTTAAAACTCAACTTTACCATCGCGGATATGTTGCTCACCGCGCGCTTTCGCCAAGGCAATCTGTTTTTGACGCTCAGCAAAGGAAGCTTTTTGCTCTTCAGTAATTTTGTCGTGGCAATGTGGGCAACTTAAACCCTGTACATACAGCGGCGATTTCATTTCATCTTGTGACAACGGCATACGGCACGCATAACACTGATCGTAACTGCCTTGTTCCAAACCATGTTTAACAGCAACACGCTGATCAAATACAAAGCACTCACCTTGCCATAAACTCTGTGGCTCTGGCACTTCTTCCAGGTATTTCAGAATACCGCCATCAAGGTGATACACTTCTTCAAAGCCCTGCTCTTTTAAAAAGGCGGTCGACTTTTCACAGCGGATCCCACCGGTACAAAACATAGCGACTTTTTTATGTTTGGTTTTGTCCAGGTTTTGCTCCGCCCACTCTGGGAACTCACGGAAGCTGGTGGTATTTGGATTAATGGCGTTTTTAAAGGTGCCTATGGCTACTTCGTAGTCGTTGCGGGTATCGATGACAATAGTCTCTGGATCAGAGATCAACTGATTCCAGGCTTCACCTTTGACATAAGTGCCCACTATATGAGCAGGATTGATGCCTTCTACGCCCATAGTGACAATTTCTTTTTTCAGCTTGACCTTAGTGCGATAAAACGCCTGTTCATCGGCAAACGACTCTTTGTAAGACATGCCATCAAAACGGCTATCGGCAGCAAACCATTGCAGCATCGCGTCTATACCTTCGCGTGGGCCACAAATAGTGCCATTAATGCCTTCTTCAGCTAACAGCAAAGTGCCTTTGACTTTATTCAGAACTAAGTGTTGATAGAGCTTATCGCGTAAAGCAACATAATCAGGTAGAGCGACGAATTTATATAAAGCAGCAACAACGTACATCTTTGGGTTCACCTTCTGCAAAGCCGGACCGTAAATCCGGGGCAAAAATACGGGCGAGCATTATAACTACTGAACATGAAATAACAAGTTACGACTGGCTTAATGCCGGAATTCCAGCTCAGGTGGCACGGCAAGTGCCAGCTCAAAAGTTTGCTCTCCATCTGTGATCAATAATTTATCATCCTCTCGCCATAGATCTAACTGCATATGACCTTTGAGCATGTTGCAAAAATCCAGTAGCTGTTGATGAGATAAAGTATGGAACTGTACATTGCTGAAATGTTGTTTGTATTGGCTTTTAATTTTTTTCTGATCCGTTTCATCCAGAAATAACACCACCTGATCGGCCTGATGACTGGCGCGTTGCATATGCTTTTCGCTAAGTAAATCGACATTACACCAAAGTTTGATATGGTCGGTCGCATCACTGACATACAGATCAGGCGTTTTGCCAGCGCCCTCTGTTTTCGACAATTGGGGGGAAAATTCAAAAAAGGACAGGTAGGCCAGCAAACGACGGGCAAAATGTTCCGCTAACTCTGTTTTATAGGGTGCTATATAACAGGTTCGTTTTTGGTACAGATGGCTCACCTCTGATGCATAATTCAGATCCAGCCGAATCACCTTACTGATTACTTGCATACAGACACCTCACTGGTATCGGCAACAACCTCTGTTTAGTGTAGCTGAGATTGAATTGCACCATAGATCAGATGCATAGCCAGTGCCAGTAATACGCCTCCCATTAACCTGTCAAACCAATAGCCTTTTCGAAGTAAAAAAGACCTTACTTTTTCGCGGGTTAGGATCACAGATAAAAAAGAAAACCAGACTGCAGTAGCACCAGCCATATAAACGCCGTAGATCACTTTGTATGAAACTGGTGTCATAGGCGAAATAATGACGGCAAAAAGCGATAAAAAAAACAAGGTCGCTTTGGGGTTCAGGCCATTAGTGACAAAACCTGAAGTAAAAGCTTTAAGCAAGGATGGACTTTCCGCTATAGCTTCTGCTTTGTCATCCGTCGTAACTGAAACAGGTGCACCACTGCGAATAGCTTGCCAGCCTATGTAAGCCAGATAGGCTGCCGCCAGTACGCTGAACAAAGTAAATAACCAAGGCGTAGTTTTAATCAACAGCCCAACACCGAGCAGCGAGTAACAAACATGCAGAAAAATCGCCATGCCTATACCCATGCTGGCTGCGAGTGCGACATTACGACCATAACGCACGGCATAACGTAAAACGATCGCAAAATCAGGGCCAGGGCTTGCAACAGCCACCAAGTGAACCGAGGCGATTAAGATAAATTCAGGCCAAAACTCCATGCCCTATCCTTTTGATTATTCGCAAATTTATGACTTGTAATTAAAACATGAGACTACAGGCTTTCGAAGTGAAATCTCGAGAAAATGTTACTTCATCACAAAAGTACTTGCGCTAGAATCGTTAATCCGCAAAAATGTTATAACATCACACTCACTAATTAACGCTAAAAGGTTTTCCGATGCGCCCTTCTTTTTTTCAACTTTCTCCACTAGCTGTGCTGGTCGCTGCAGTCTTTTCAACTCAAGTTCAGGCACAAAGTATTAGCATTAACGGCCTTATTTTGGATCAGAACGGAAAAGCTATTGAGCAAGCTCGTGTGCATGTGCATGGCCGTCAGCAGTATGTGTACGCTGATAAAAACGGCCGCTTTACTATTCAGACCCCTGCGGATGCAGAACTGCATATCTCAGCCAAAGGCTATGGTGATCAATTTGTGAAAGTCGCAGACGCACAAAACGACCAGCTTAAGATCCAACTTGAAGCCGGTGGTCTGGAACGGATTGTGGTCGCTGCTTCTGGTTTGCACCACTATGACCTGGAGATGGCCAACCCTGTCTCTGTGTTATCCGGTGAAGAACTCAGCCGAAAAACTGAACCAACGATAGGCGAAACCTTAAAATCCATGCCTGGTGTACACAGTAACTATTATGGTCCTGTCGCTGCCAGCCCTATTCTGCGTGGCCTGGATGGTCCACGTGTTCGCATTTTAAATAATGGGTTGGATTCAGCCGACGTATCACGTATCGGTCCTGATCACGCTATCACAGCTGATGCCATTACCACTGAGCAGATTGAAGTCTTGCGTGGCCCCTCTACCTTGTTATACGGCAGTGGCGCAGTCGGTGGTGTAGTGAATGTCGTCGACAACAGATTACCGCGTCAGTTGCGCCCTGCCAGCACTCAGATTGAAACCCGCTACAGTTCTGGTGCAGATGAAAAAACTGCGGCTTTGGCGCACGACGGGGGTCAGGAGCAAATAGCCTGGCATTTTGATGGTTTCAAGCGCAAAACAAATAATTACGATGTGCCCGACTTTACCAATGATGAGGGAGAAAGCACTAATCAACTGGCGAACTCCTGGTTAGATAATTCGGCAGTCAATGGCGGATTAAGCTGGATCACCGACAAAGGTTTGTTAGGTTTCTCCGTAGGTCATATTGACAGTGAATACGGTATTCCTGGTCATCACCATCATCATGAAGAACACGAAGAAGATGAGCATGAAGAGGAAGAAAGCCATCAGGAAGACGGTGTCTTTGCCCGCGTAAAACAAGACAGATACGGCTTAGCCGGTGAGCTCTATAAACCATTCGCTGGTATTGAAACTTTATCTTTTAACAGTGCCCTGACCCGCTACCAGCATCATGAAATCGAAGGTGGCGCTATTGGTACTACCTTCAAAAATGACAGCTTTGAAAGTCGTTTCACTGCTGAGCATGAAACCTTTGCTGGCTGGCATGGGGTTGTGGGTTACCACCTGCAGCAAAGTGATTACAAGGCTATTGGTGATGAAGCTTTTACACCGGACAGCAAAACAGACTCCCACGCTTTATTTGTGTTGGAGGAACGTAGTTTCGGTGATTTCACGGCGCAGTTAGGCGCCCGCATTGAACAGGTCGACTACAAAGCTTCCGGCATTGAATTTGAGCATCACCATGACGAAGACGCAGCGGAAGAGCATTCGTCTGAAAACGTCAAAAATGATTTTACTGCTGCTAGTGTCTCGGCAGGTCTGGTCTGGAACTTCCAGCAAGGTTACAACTGGGCACTGTCAGTGAGCCGCTCTGAACGAGCCCCAAGCGCTGCTGAGCTTTATTCCAACGGTGCGCACATTGCGACTCAAACCTATGAACTGGGCTTGGCTTATGCGCTTGCTGCCGATGGCGAAATCAGCAAATCTGAGTCTGATCTCAAAAAAGAAGTTGCGAATAATATCGACCTGACTTTGCGCAAGTTTGAAGGGGACTTTACCTTCACCTACAACCTGTTTTACAACAAAGTGCATAACTATTTATACATGCGGGATTCTGGCTTAACCATGGCCGATCTGGAGGCTCACGGGGAAGATGGTCATGAAGAAGAACATGATCACGAGCACGAAGGGGAAGAGTTCTCCATTTTCCATTACCAACAGCAGGATGCCACTTTATATGGTGCCGAATTCGCGATTGCTTATCAGTTGACGGAGGAGCAGGAATTGGAGTTCTTTATCGACTCGGTGCGGGCTAAACTGGATATCGGTGGTGATTTGCCACGTATCCCGCCTGTTAAAGCGGGCGCTGGCTACAGCTACTCAGCACAGGACTGGTCTGCCACTATCGATTGGACTCATTATATGCAACAAAATCGGGTTGCAGCAGGCGAAAGCGCTACAGCGTCTTACCAGATCCTTGATCTGGGTTTTAGCTACTACTTTAATCTGAATGATCTGGACCTGACAGCTTTTGCTAAAGCTAATAACCTGACAGATGAACTTGGATTCGTGCACAGCTCCTTTATTAAACAAGATGCACCTCTGCCAGGGCGTTCTTTCACGCTAGGCATTAAAGCTCGTTTTTAACTTATAAAACGCACAAGGCCCCTAATATAGGGGCCTTGTTATCTGAATTCGTAAATTATTGACCTCTGGCAAACAGGCCAGTTCCTTTGTCTTCCATCGCTTCCCGGTACCCTCCGAGCCATTGCGATCTGGTGTCTAAATTCTGATAAGGACAAATCTCTTTTGAGCGACCTGTGACAGCGGCGCGATAACCTTGAGCATGAGCACGTTCTAAACGATCTCTTTTCTGTCTTTTCATAAGGCAATCTTCCTCGATCTGGTAAATAACAAGCAACTTGCGTTGCACTTTAATAGATAGTCGAGATGCTCAAAAGGTTCCACAATTAAACTTAACCCTACCCTATTGACATTAAGTAAGAACCTGAACTTATTTAAGATTTGATGACAAAATAATTTAAAATTTTTGAATTTTTCTGCGCTGTTTCTCATGCTTGGGTATCCTTTCCCTTAGAGGTGTAGCGCTTGTACGACAGCAGCACTACTAGCAGGGTGAAAAAAAACCTGCCGAAGCAGGTTCTTTAAACCGGATCTAACTTTACTTTACCCGTCTTCTTAACAGCACTAAAGGTAACAGCAGCAAAGTTAGCCAACCTGAAGTGCCACCTTTGCGCTCATAAGTCACTTCTTCTGGTGCGTTACAGCTTTCAATAGTGCCGTTAGGGACAGGTGTTAATTTCACTGGACGAGTAACGTTTTCAAGTACCGGGTTACCTGCACTATCTTTCACTACTTCGCCTTTTGCATCTTTTTGCTCTACAGAAAAAACAGCATTAGCGAGAATTTCATTGTTGTTGTTGATGTCTTTTGCTTCAACTAAATTAAAATTCACACCACAAGGCAGCAACGTATTTAAGTCAGTCATAGTCTGATCTTCCAGATTGTATAAAAATGCAACCTGGCGACGTGTCGTGCTGTCATCTGGGATCACCTCAGCTGCGCCTACAATCAGGTTGTTTTCATTAATAGCGGAAGGGATAGTGCCTGACGTGCTGAAAAAGCCATTAGGGTATGTGACTGTTTTGGTATTGTAATCAAAAATAAACATCCGGTTACGTGCTATACCGTTCATTCTTTTATTCGCATTGCCGACTATGATGTTTTCATTGTTGATATCGTTTGCTGAGCTTGAGTCCCACTCCAGCGGATCAACAATGGCAGAAACCTCTCCTTCGGCAAATACTGTCGCATGACTAGTTCTGATTTGGCGCTCTTCATTTACATAGGTGGAATAGCCAACAGCTACAGCGTCATCGTTTACTGATAAAGCACGACTAACATAAGTCAGATCAGAGGTCTCTGCTATAACAGGGCCTAAAAAGCCGTATTGAACCGGAGCCGAAATCTGACCTGTGTCGTTCATTTTCCACACCAGTGCTCTTTCAACATAACTGGTGGTTGCAAGATTATAGTAACAAAGGCTTACAGGGGATGCTTTACCTGTACATGTGGTTTTTAATGCTTCTTGCGTCGCAGTTGGCATAGATACACTGCCTGAGCCCGCGATATAATTCGATTCGCTAATTTTAGAAGCAAAGGAAAAACCGCCGCCTAGCTCTTCAAAAGGGATAGGTAAAGGCGTGACGCTATTGCCATTGACGACATATGATTTCATGTAGCCCGGTTCAGGCTGCCATAATTCCAGTGTCTCAGGAGAAGGGGTCGTCTCAGTCGCTTCAGGAGTAAAGCTTTGTAAAGTAAAGGTTGTTGTAGCTAAAGCAATGGCGTTCCCACTGCTATTAATATCATAAAGATATTCTCTGTTGGTCGGGACGGCGGACTGCTCTCTGATCTTAACTTGCGCACCTGTTGATAAGTTCAGTGCCATCACGTCACTGTAGCGTTGAACACTAAAATTAGTGCTTTTGCTTTCTAAATAACTCAACAATTGTGCCAATGACGCTGCGGTCACATTGCCCAGTTTAATTTGTTCAATAGCTTCAGCCGATAATCTGGCTGTTAAATCAGCATCTTCAAAATTTAATCGACTGACATCAACCGGGAAGTTGTAGATCAAACTACCACTACCTACTACATCACCATTATCATTAATAGCTGCGCCATACTGAGAGCGTGTAGTGCTGACTTCCGGCAACTCCTGGACCTGATAAACAGCGGCATAGGCTGAGCTGGCTGCCAGGCCGGGTAATAAGGCTAATACTACGGGTGATAATCTCATTCAGGTCCCCTGTTACTGCTGATTTAATGCTTCTAATTGTTCCCAACGCTCATAAGCGTGCGCGAGCTTCGACTCGGTCTCATGCAATTGGTTCAACGCTTTTTGGGTGTACTCGGCACTTTGCCGGAAAAATTGTGGATCATTCACTTGCTGCTGTAAGGCACTTAATTCGGTATCAAGCGTCTCGATTAAAGCGGGCAATAGTTCCAGTTCTCGTTTCTCTTTGTATGATAACTTCTTACTGCTGTTGGATGAAAGCTCAACTGGCTTATCTTCGACAGGTTTTACACTTTTTTGCACTGTTTCAACAGCTTTTATAGTGTTTTGCTGCCGTTTTTGGTAGGCCAGCACATCTTCGTAGTCACCGGCTATGTCCACCACCTTGCCCTGACCGGCAAAGTACAGCGAACTTGTCACCGTATTATTGACAAACTCCCTGTCGTGGCTGACCAGAAGCACAGTGCCCTGATATTGCTGCAAAATATCTTCGAGCAGCTCTAAGGTTTCCACATCCAGATCGTTGGTCGGTTCATCGAGGATCAGTAAATTGCTGGGTTTTGCGAATAATCGCGCCAGTAATAAACGGTTTTTTTCGCCACCAGATAAAGCCCGAACTGGCGTTCTGGCGCGCGCCGGTGCAAATAAAAAGTCCTGCAGGTAACTCAGTACATGACGGGTCTGACCATTTTGGGTGATCTCTTGTTTACCATCAGCGACGTTGTCCTGCACAGTGGCATCTAAATCCAACTGAATACGGTGCTGGTCAAAATAAGCCACTTCAAGGTTAGTACCGCGTTTAATCTCACCACTATCGGCAGTGTATTCACCAAGCAGAGTTTTAATTAAGGTGGATTTACCCACACCGTTAGGACCTACCAAGGCGATACGATCACCCCGCATCACCAGAATATTCAGATCTTTTAAAACAGTCTCACCTTTGAAGCTGACATTCACGTCTTTGGTTTCAAATACCAGCTTGCCGGATTTTTGCGACTGCTCAATAGCAAATTCCACTTTGCCCATTTGCTCCACCCGGGCAGCGCGCTCATTCCGTAACGCTTTTAAGGCTCGAACACGGCCTTCGTTACGGGTACGACGGGCTTTAATGCCCTGACGGATCCAGACCTCTTCTTCCGCCAGCTTCTTATCAAACAGCGCATTGTGCTGCTGCTCGGTTTCCAGCATTTTTTGCTTACGTTCCAGATACTCGGCGTAATTACCAGGATGTGAGGTGAGTTCACCCCGGTCCAAATCGATAATACGACTGGCCAAAGCACGAATAAAAGCCCGGTCGTGCGAGATAAAAATGATGGCGCCTTTGAAGTTCATAAAGAACTGTTCCAGCCATTGAATCGCCGCGACATCCAGGTGGTTGGTCGGTTCGTCCAACAGCAGCACATTAGGTTGCGACACTAAAGCTTTGGCCAAAGCGGCTTTACGCAACCAACCGCCCGATAATGAAGCGAGGGTGGTATTCGGATCCATTTCAAACTGCAAACACAGCTCTTCAATCCGGCTTTCTAACTGCCAGCCCTGACGGGTATCAAGCTCCGCCTGTAAAGTGCCAAATTCGCGTTGCTCTGCCTCGGTCGCGTCAGAGAAATGGTCAGCCAGATGATAAAACCGCTGCAATTTTTCTGCTAAATCGCCTGCGCCTTCACGAATAAAATCCGCTACTTTAATATCCACCCGGGCTGGTGGGTCTTGTTCTAAACGGCTTACCACTAAATTATTCTGTCGCACCACCTGGCCGTCATCCAGATTTTGATGACCGGTCAGAATTTTTAAGAAGGACGATTTACCCGCACCGTTACGCCCCACCAAACAGACGCGCTCGCCGGCAAATAAACTGAAATCCACTTTATCTAAAATCGGATGGGTACCAAAAGCCAGACTGGCTTGCTGAAAACGTAATAATTCCACTCTGTATTATCCTGCAGACTGCGCAAGCAGTTGTTGTATCTGTTCAAGGTCAAAGGGCCAGAACAATTCCTGTTCATTCACTTTTAACACCGGAATATGCACACGATAGCGTTCAAAAGCCGCTGGTTCGTCCACTATATCTATAATTTCTACCGCACCTGCTAAACCTGCCTGCAGCAAAAGCTGCTCGGCCTGCTCACATAAATGACAACCCCAGGTGCTGTATAAACTTAATTTCATTCGTCTACTCGTTTAAATAACTCAAAGCAGACGTGGATATTGGGGTTGCGTTTAAAATCTTCCGGTAAGCTCTGAGCTGAGATGTCTTTGATACTCCAACCCGCTTCTTCCAGTGCGGCTTTGTCGATTTTAAAGCGTCTTTTATTGTTGGAGAAAATCACTTTGCCATTCGGCGCTAAACAACGCCCTACCATGGTCAGCAACTTGACATGATCCCGTTGCACATCCCAGGTATCTTCCATTCGTTTTGAGTTCGAGAACGTTGGCGGGTCGACAAAGATTAAATCAAACTGGTTTTTACAGCCTTTGAGCCAATCCAGGCAGTTGTCCTGCACAAACTGATAAGCTTTGCCATCCAGTCCATTGATCAGGAAGTTACGTTTTGCCCAGTCCAGATAGGTATTGGACATATCGACCGTAGTGACAGACAAAGCGCCACCTAAGGCCGCATGCACTGACGCTGTGCCTGTGTAAGCAAATAAATTCAGTACTTTTTTGCCTTTGGCTTGCTGCTGAATAGCCAGGCGTGTAACACGGTGATCTAAAAACAAGCCGGTATCTAAATAATCACGCAGGTTGACTAAAAACTTAGCGCCATATTCAGTGACTTCTTTGTATTGCCCTGCTTTGGCCAGCGCCTGATACTGCTCTTTACCTTTTTGTTTTTCGCGAACTTTCAGTACCAGCTTGTCGCTGCTAATGCCAAGCACCTTAGGCACTAAGTTCACCACATCAAATAAACGTTTTTGCGCGATTTGCTCATCAACGTTAGCAGGTGCGGCGTATTCGTGGATCACCACTTCGCCGTCATACCAGTCGACCGCCACGTTGTATTCCGGAATATCAGCGTCGTACATCCGGTAACAACTGATGTTTTCGCGTTTCGCCCACTTTTCCAGCTGCTTGACGTTTTTCTTCAGGCGATTACCAAAAGATTCACTTTCGCTATAAAACAAGGCGGCAGTTTGGCTGTTGGCATTCACCTGCACTTGCTGTTCAGTCAAATCAAATAGAGTAAATTCACAGTCTAAAGGACCGTTAGTAAACTTATAGCTTTTGGCTTTGGATAACTTCAGCGCACGCAATAAATCCTGGCTTGAAGTAATAATGGCTAAACGCCAGCCCTGATAGTGTTTTTTCAGACCTAAGGAGAATTCTGCATACACAGGAATAAGTTGAGGCAAGTCGCCTAACCGCTCACCGTATGGCGGGTTGGTGATAATCACACCTTTACCAGCACAAACGGCCGACTGAATTTGTGTCGCATCCTGAGTAATAAATTCAATAAAATCAGCCACGCCAGCACGGGCAGCGTTTTGACGGGCCTTTTGCAAGGTGCGCTCGTCAGTATCGCTACCAACAAAACTGACGCCTTCGGCTATGGCTTTGCGAGAGCCTAAAGCTTCAGCACGCAGTTGTTGCCACAGTTCTGGCTGGTGATCGCCCCAGCTTTCAAAGGCAAATTTTTCACGCTTTAAACCTGGCGCCAACTGCCGTGCCATCAGCACTGCTTCTATTAATAAAGTACCGCTACCACAAAATGGGTCATATAAAGGTTGATCCGCCTTCCAGCCAGCGCGCAATAATAAGGCTGCAGCTAAATGCTCTTTTAATGGTGCTTCGCCCTGCTCTTTGCGATAACCTCGCTGGTGCAACGACGGACCAGAGAAATCCTGGAAGAAATGGAAATATTGGCGCTCTAAACGCACCTGAAAACGTACATCCGGATCAATACGATCGACATTAGGTCGTGCATCGTACCGCTCGCGGAACTGGTCTACGATGGCGTCTTTCACGCGCATACCACCAAACTGGGTATTGTCTATGGTCGGGTGTTTGCCGACACACTCGACCGCAAAACTTTGTTCCATCCGCATTAACGAAGGCCAGTTAATGCGCATAGCAACCTGATACAGGTCTGAATTGGCATCAATTTCGATGGATTGTTCCAGGCGCAGAATACGGGTCGCTAAACGCGACCATAAGCACAGCTGGTATGCATCTTTAAGTTCAGCCTTAAAGCGCACCACGCCCATGCCTAATTTAATAATTTCGCCTTGATAACGACGGATTTCATCCGCCAATAGCTCTTCAACACCTTTGGATGTTAAGGCCCAGAATTCCAACATATGATCTGCCCTGCAATAAAATGGCGCACATTATAACAGAAGCGCTTTCGAAAGCATTGGGATGTTTTTCAACACGAAAACAAAGATTTGCGGAGCTACTACTTCAGAGACAGCAACGAGCGCCTACTTAAAGACCTATGCGTTTAATAATTGTGCAGTCAGTTCAGTTCTTTGGAATTTACTGACATTAAGCCTTGCACTGCCAGGGCAAAAGCTCTACTATGCGCCCCGCAAACACGGACGCGGGATGGAGCAGCCTGGTAGCTCGTCGGGCTCATAACCCGAAGGTCGTCGGTTCAAATCCGGCTCCCGCAACCAAATTGAGAAATTAAGAAAAACGTGAATGCAGTACACTCTTAACACACTCTGCTCAGTGTTAAGTTACGGACGCGGGATGGAGCAGCCTGGTAGCTCGTCGGGCTCATAACCCGAAGGTCGTCGGTTCAAATCCGGCTCCCGCAACCAACAATGTTTATATTTTAAATCCTGATAGTTACTGCTCGACTATCAATACGGACGCGGGATGGAGCAGCCTGGTAGCTCGTCGGGCTCATAACCCGAAGGTCGTCGGTTCAAATCCGGCTCCCGCAACCAACTTTAAAGCCAGCTTAATGCTGGTTTTTTTGTATCTGGAATAGTTAGTTTCATTACTCCATCAACCTAAACCAGTCTCTAACTGTTAGCTTAAGCCTCACAATTTCGTCCTCTGCTAATGGGCTACAATGTGCAATTGGACCCCTTAGTAGATTTAAGCTGTTCATTACCCTGTTAAATCCTTTCTCACTACTAAACAAGTCACCGAATCTATCCCAGTTTTTTCTGACGATTTCACCAAGTTCGCCAAAGGTCGTATAATCAAGCTCGTCATCAGATCTTTGAGTGAATGCAGAATCAATTTCCCTCTGAATATTATCCCTAACGTTTTTTCTTATGTGTTCAGGTATTTCTGCTATATCCCACCAGTTTTCGCCTATTTCAGACTTGAGCTTTTCTTTCATGATGTTTCTTATTGAAACTTCTAAACAATAAAACAGCTCATAATGAACAGCCATCTCTCTGGCTTCAGATCTTATAGCATGTTGAAATTGAGGATAATATTCTTCATCTTTGTCTTTTTCAGGGTCAAAATCACGACCAAGCTCGACCTTAAGATTATCTTCGACATAATCTAATGCTCGCTCCGCCATTTGGTTTGATATTGCAAATAGTTTTATTTTGTCTTCCATAACTATTTCTTCAGTAGGTTTTCGCGAAGGCTTTTAAAAATAGCATTAAAAACTGCTACATCATCAGTTTTGGGTAAAACCAAGTTAATTGTGTAGGAGAGGTTTAGTTTAAAGTCATCATCTTTCGTTCCGCTGCTAGCTAATTCGGGTTGAACTTGCATGATAGGTGTCTCTGGTGCTATTTCAGCTGCAGGATTAGCCTTGAAGTCTGCGAATACCTTTAAAGCCTCGAAAGTACCACAAATCGCTCTTATTGTTGCGTTACCTTTTTCTAGGCCTGTCATTTCCATTATTAGCCCTTCAAGATCGCTTTTATTTAAGCTATGTGCATATTCATTTCTTGAATAAATATCCGCATATGCATTTCTTATAGCGCTCGCCATTGCCGCTTTAGAAACTTTTTCATTTGTATTTCTGAATTGTTTATAGAGAATAGTCGGCGCTCCATCAGTACCTAATAAACCTAATTTTTTTGCAAGTGGTATAAATGCCTTCGCTCCTCCACCAGGGAATCCTAATTCAGTAGCTAAATAGTCTTGTGTAAACCTATCTGGAGTAGCTGCAACTTTTATTTTGTCTAATATCTTCGATATTGTTCCTGTAGCATTCATAAATGCTGGATAATTTTTTGCCATTTTTGTTCCTTGATTCCTTGTTATTTATTGCAACTAACACCCGAAGATAATGCGGCATACCTTTTGCTGGTCAAGATTGCGTATCATAAAACTGCATAACATTTGCAGGTTGCGGTGGCACATTATTTTCTTTTTCTGGCCGATTATTTTTACGTTGGTCCACTATGAATTTCTAAATTAGAGTGTTTTTTCTTCGTCGGCAACAAATAAATATGCCTGTTTATTTGCTCAAAACGTGCCTACTTATGGTTAAAGTAAATAACAGCATTCATTCACCATGTACAACCAAAGTGCACTTCTGGCACAACGCGACGATGCAAAGGAACTTAGGAAACGGACGGGCTACTACGTTAGCAGACCCTGTCCAGCATGGACGCTGGACAGGAGCCTACAGGGATGTATTTACGGCGCGTCTGCGTTGTAGTTGACCGCGCCGTTTGAGCCGAAGCTCTTGTTAGCTCTGAAAGTCTAAATCACTCAGACTGCAACAATAACTCTTCCAGGCAATGTTGCTGTATACCGTAAAAGGTTTTGATCTGTTGCACCTGCGCCAGAATTTGTTCGCGGCTTTTAGGCTTTTGGCTTTTGACCGCCAGAATCATTTTATTTTTGCTGGTATGCTCCAGCGAGATAAATTCAAACACCTGAGTGTCATAGCCATAAGCCTCAAGCAGCAAAGCGCGCAGGCTATCGGTCAGCATTTCGGCTTGTTCACCTAAATGTATGCCGTGTTTCAGCATAGGTTGCAGTAGCGGCGGGCTAATCAGTTGTGGCCGCAGTTGTTTATGGCAACATGGCGAGCACATAATCATTGAAGCGCCGGTGCGTATGCCCATATGAATAGCGTAATCCGTAGCTATATCGCAGGCATGCAGCGCTATCATCACGTCTATGCCTTTGGCCTGAAAATGCTTCACATCGCCCTGCTCAAAGCCAATGCCCTTTAAGTTCAAATCGCAGGCGACACCGTTGCATAAATCCACCAGCTCCTGCCTAAGCTCCACTCCTGTCACTTTGGCATTAAGCCCTAACTGATGTGTTAAGTAATCATGCACAGCAAAAGTTAAATAAGCTTTGCCTGAGCCAAAATCGGCAATATGCACTGCAGGCTTTTGCTTTAAGCCGGTTTGGCTTAAAGCTCGGTCGAACACTTCAACAAACTTATTGATTTGCTTCCATTTACGCGACATGGCTGGCACCAGCTTATGCTGAGCGTCAGTCACACCAAGTTGCTGTAAAAAAGGCCTGTCCAGGTTAAGAAAACGCTGTTTTTCTTTGTCATGAGTCAAGGCTGCAGCAACAGGTGTTGTCTGCTTTATCGCTTTAGTACTGCTAAGCACCTTGCCTTTTTTGCTGACACTCAATTGAGTTTCGCTATCCAGCGCCGTGAAATGAGCAGCTTTAAAATCAGTACCTAATAAAGTTTGGATCTGTTGCAGCCCCTCAGCCACAATGAAATTTTTAGTGATATCTCGGGTTTTATGCCGGTATAAAAAACTTAAATGCGGGATTCCTTTTAATACCACAGGCCGCACTTCAATTCGTACCAGCGTGTCGTCGTCGCCCTGATAACTGCTTAACAACAGCTTTTGCCAGCTGTTGTGTTCAAGCTTTTGCTGAAGAAGTTGCATAAAGGCGCTGAAATCTGAAGTACTCACTGAAATTCTCTGCAATAAAAAAAGGCCGTTAGTATAAACCTGACAGCGTAGCGCTCCATAGCGCTTTATGGCGCCGACGTGTTTTTTGTCTCTGGCAAAGCTTCTGAGTCAAACTCAATCTGAGATTTTTCAACAAAATACTCAGGAAGCTCAGCCTGTATTGCCGGAGTTAACTCTTTAAATTCATTGACCTGTTTCACCAGGTTCGCCCTACCCTTATACAACTGGCTTTCTGCGGTTTCATAGGCTTCCTGCGCTTTGTTTAAGCTCTCTTTGACTCGTAAAAAAGTGGTCAAAAAGGTACGCAGTTTGTTAAACACCGCATCAGCGCGTTTGGCCAGTTCTGCCGTGTGTTTATGCTGCTCTTCGTAGCGCCATAACTGCCGCACTATGTTCAGGCTGGTGAGTAAGGTCGTGGGTGTTGCAACCAGCACATTTTGATTCAGTGCTTGCTGAAACAAGCTTTCATCGGCTTTTAAGGCTTCAACAAAAGCAGATTCAATGGGCACAAACATAAAGACCAAATCCGGAGAATTCAGGCCAGGTAATTTATGGTAATTGCGGTCTGACAATTCTTTGATACGCGCCGCCATAGAAGCCACATGCTCCTGCAGCGCCAGTTTACGATCGAGCTCGTCTTCTGAATTGATATAGCGGCTGTAGGCGTTTAACGACACTTTGGCGTCAATAATTAAATGTTTGCCCTGGGGTAAAAACACCACTAAATCCGGCCGCAGTTTATTGCCGTCTTCCTGAGTGACAGAAAACTCGCGCTGGTAATCCTGGCCTGATCGCAAGCCGGAACGCTCCAGTACATTCTCTAAAACCAGTTCGCCCCAGTTGCCCTGAGTTTTTTTCTGGCCTTTGAGTGCCACAGCCAGTTGATGCGCTTCTTCGGTGATTTGCTGGTTCAGCAGTTTTAAATGCTGTAGTTCGTGATTGAGTAGCGCCTGCTGCTGGCTGTCTTTCAGGTGAATATCTTCCACTTTGCTTTTAAAGGCATCTAACTGCAAACGGAATGGATTAAGCAGGCTGTTTAATGCCTCTTGGTTCGAGGCCTGAAAACGGCTGGATTTTTCTTCAAAAATTTGCTGTGCCAGCTGCTGAAACTCAAGGCTGAGTTGCTGCTTGCTTTGTTGTAACAAGGCCTGTTGCTCGGTGAAATGCTGCTGCTTTTCTTTTAAACTAATTTGCAAGGCGCTGTGCTCGCGCTGCAGCTGCATATAATCCTGCTGCTGGCTTTGATACTGCTGCTTAAGCTCAGTCCAAAGCTGGGATACCTGCTGATACTGACTTTGGCTGCGCGCCAGTTCAGCGGCGTATTTTTGCTGCTGGTAACTTAAATCTTTAAAGTCGTCCTGTGCCTGTTGCAGCTGTTGCTGAACCTGCTCCAATAAAAGCTTATCATGCTGATTTTGTTGAGCTTGTAGTTGGTTTGTGCTTTGCAGCAACAGCAGTTCTTGCTGCTTTTTCTGTGATTCTCTGTACCAATACCACAGGCCGCCTGCACAGCAAAGCATCCCCACAGCACAACACAACAATAAAATAAACGAAGCTTGTGGGGTCATGGTCCTCTCGGTATCTGGTTATTTAGCGGGTGGCGTTACCTATAGCGCATTTATTTTCAATACAAGCGCTGACTGGAGGCATCAGCATCTGACAAGTCGACATTAAGCCAAGCTTTTCATTTTGCTGCTTTTTTAGCTTCTGGTAACGTTCACTGGTGTAGCTTAACATTTTTTCATCTGTGTGCAGTGTCGAATAAATCAGATACTGATCAGGGCCACCACAAGGCCGGGCTCCTACACCAATGACTTTGCATTGGTTATCCTGTTGGCATTCTTTGTTTTCTGTCAGGCGCTCCAGCCGCATTTGTAATTGGCGGGTGTCCAGTTGCAGTTGAGCTAGTGGGCCGTCTAACTGGGTGGACAGGTTGTCTTTATCTGCAGGCACAATAGCGCAGCCTGTTAATGCCATAACAAGCAAACTAAGAGTTAACGTTTTTTTCATTTTTTATCTCCTGAACAGCTTGCTCGCCCAAACGACGAAAAGCCCTGCGACAGCGCATGATTGGCCTATCTTAGAGATCGAATGGCAAGCGGACAAGAGAGATACAGCAGAAATTTGTAAGCAATTTATTAACTTGAGTAAAGAGAGCGAAAGAAAACTCTCTTTACTCAGATCAAATGAAGGTGAAAACTAAATCTTCGCTTCCAGCTCAGGCAGAATAGTAAACAAGTCACCCACCAGACCGTAATCAGCCACCTGGAAAATCGGGGCTTCAGGATCTTTGTTGATAGCGACTATAATTTTAGAGTCTTTCATACCCGCTAAATGCTGGATAGCACCAGAGATACCTACTGCAATATACAAGTCTGGCGCTACAATTTTACCTGTCTGACCAACCTGCATATCGTTTGGCACAAAACCAGCGTCAACCGCAGCGCGTGATGCACCAATAGCAGCGTTCAGCTTGTCGGCTATACCGTTTAACAGCGCAAAGTTTTCGCCATTTTGCATACCACGACCACCAGAAATGATCACTTTAGCAGCGGTCAGTTCAGGACGTTCTGACTTGGTCAGCTCTTCACTGACAAAACTGGATACGCCAGCATCTTTCGCAAGGCTGATACTTTCAATGGCCGCATTGTTGCCTGTATCTACAGCATCAAAAGCTGCGGAGCGCACGGTCAGCACTTTAATAGTGTCGCTGCTTTTTACTGTTGCTATCGCATTACCAGCGTACACAGGACGTACAAAGGTATCAGCGCTTTCAACAGCGATCACATCGGAAATCTGTGCCACATCTAATAAAGCAGCAACCCTGGGTAAAAAGTTTTTACCGTTGGTCGTTGCGCTCGCCACTATATGCTGATAACTCTTCGCCAATTCAGTCACCAGCAAACTGATATTTTCAGCCAGTTGGTGTTGATACACCGCAGCGTCAGCGTGCAGTACTTTGCTTACGCCTGCTAACGTTGCTGCTTCAGCTGCTACGGCGTTTGAATTAAAACCAGCAACCAACAGATGAATGTCGCCGCCAATCTGACTGGCAGCTTTGACTGCTTTAAAGGTATCTGCCTTCAGACTCTGATTGTTGTGTTCTGCAATAACTAAAATGCTCATCAGATCACCTTCGCTTCTTGTTTTAATTTGGCAACTAACTCGTCTACTGAACTTACGATCACACCAGCCTGCCGGGACGCAGGGGCTGTGACTTTCAGCGTGGCGACGTTAGAACTTAAATTCACGCCGTAACTGTCTGCCGCTTTTACATCCAAAGGTTTTTTCTTTGCTTTCATAATGTTAGGCAGTGACGCATAACGCGGCTCGTTTAAACGCAGATCGGTCGATACCACGGCTGGCAGGGCCAGTTCCACTTGCTGTAAACCGCCGTCTATTTCGCGGGTGACTTGTACTTTGCCATCGGATACTACAACTTTAGAAGCAAACGTGCCCTGACCCATACCAGTTAATGCAGCCAGCATTTGGCCTGTCTGGTTATTATCTGAGTCTATGGCTTGTTTACCTAAGATCACTAATTGCGGCTGCTCGTCAGCCACGACTTTGCTTAATAACTTCGCCACTTGCAGCGAATCTAAACTGAGTTCAGTGTCAATCTGTAAAGCACGATCTGCACCCAATGCTAAAGCAGTACGCAGTTGCTCTTGCACCGCGGCAGGACCTATAGACACCACCACCACTTCTGTTGCAATGCCCGCTTCTTTTAAACGCACCGCTTCTTCCACGGCGATTTCACAAAACGGATTCAATGCCATTTTTACGTTGGCTAAATCCACACCGCTTTGATCGGCTTTTACCCGTACTTTGACGTTGTAATCTATAACCCGTTTGACCGGTACTAAAATCTTCATAAAAACCCCATTCGGTCGCTATACTCAGCACTAAGTTGACGTTAAGGTAAAGCTGATTCTTTCCAGGCAATCAATCTACTTACTGTTGACGTTAACGTCAACCTGAAATACCCTAGCGTAGAGCAGAAGTTCTAAATTTTATGTCAAGATAAGCATCCATCAGCAGAACAAGGCAAAACGCCAGACAAAAAAGATGGATAAGTTGAGGTTGTTGTGGTTGAACGTGAGTCGATGGAATTTGATGTAGTGATAGTTGGTGCTGGCCCTGCGGGTTTGTCGACCGCTATCCGTCTGGCTCAGCAAGCCAAAGCTGCAGGCACAGACATCAGTCTCTGTGTGGTGGAAAAAGGCTCTGAAGTGGGCGCCCATATTTTATCTGGTGCCGTGTTTGAACCCCGCGCTTTAAATGAATTATTCCCTGACTGGCAAAAAATGAATGCTCCCGTAACCACTTCGGTTACGCATGACCATATTTATCTGTTTAAAAACGACACCGCAGCGCAAAAATTGCCGAATGTTCTGGTGCCAAAAACCATGCACAACGAAGGCAATTATATTGTCTCTATCGGCAACTTATGCCGCTGGTTAGCCACTCAGGCTGAACAGTTGGGTGTTGAAATTTTCCCAGGTTTTACCGCAGCAGAATTACTGATAGAAGATGATATCGTCAAAGGCGTGATTACGGGTGAAATGGGCGTAGCTCATGATGGCAGCCAAAAAGACAGTTACGTCCCAGCCATGGAGCTGCGTGGCAAGTACACTGTGTTTGCCGAAGGCTGCCGCGGTCATTTAGGCAAACAACTGATTGCCCGTTTTGAGTTAGATAAAGACCGCTCCCCTCAGCATTATGCTCTGGGTTTTAAAGAAATCTGGGATGTGCCGGCAGAGCAGCACCAACAAGGTTTAGTGGTACACAGCGCTGGCTGGCCATTACAAGACGATACCAGTGGTGGTGGTTATTTGTACCACGCTGAAGGCCAGCAGATTGTGGTTGGTTTAATAGTGGATTTGAACTACAGCAACCCACATCTGAGCCCTTTTGAAGAATTTCAGCGTTACAAACAACACCCTGTGATTAAACAGTATCTGCAAGGCGGCAAACGGGTCTGTTATGGTGCGCGCGCTATTGCTAAAGGTGGCCTGAATAGCCTGCCGAAAATGACTTTCCCTGGTGGTGTTTTGGTTGGCTGTGACGCTGGTACGCTGAACTTTGCCAAAATCAAAGGCAATCACACTGCAATGAAATCCGGCATGCTGGCGGCTGAAACTATTTTTGCTGCTTTACAGCAAAACAAAGCTGGTGCTGATCTCACTGAATTTGCAGAGCATTTTGAGCAAAGCTGGTTATTTGATGAGTTATTCAGAAGCCGTAACTTTGGCCCTGCGATGCATAAATTCGGCTCCTTCTGGGGTGGCGCTTTTAATACGCTGGATCAGAATATCTTCGCTGGCAAACTACCCTTCACGTTAAAAGATAACACTCTTGATCATCTGACGTTAAGACCGGCGGCTGAAGCACCAAAAATTCAGTATACCAAGCCAGACAATGTACTTAGCTTTGACCGTCTGTCTTCCGTGTATCTGTCCAACACCAATCATGAAGAAGACCAACCCTGCCATCTGAAACTGGCTGATACCAGTATTCCTGTGGCGGTGAACCTGGCCTTGTATGACGAGCCTGCACAGCGTTATTGCCCTGCCGGCGTCTATGAAATTGTCGAAGACAATAATCAGCCGCGACTGCAGATCAATGCGCAAAACTGTATTCATTGCAAAACCTGCGATATCAAAGACCCACGCCAAAACATCACCTGGGTGACACCAGAAGGTGCAGGTGGTCCGAACTATCCGAATATGTAACAGTCAGGGGGAGATGGGATCAGAAGCAAAAAACTAAAATCGACAGCTTCTGATCCCATTTATTTGCATTTAACTGCGTTATTTTTCAATTTTATTTTTCTGATTATCAAAAAGTTCAATTCTCTGCGATGATTTTGCTGTACTGTTCCTGATGCCAATTGTAATAATAGACAGCTAAGTCTATGTTTATGACACGAATAGATAGCAGCTCAGAACAATAAAAATAGCCCGGAAGGTCATCCATGAGTACAAAAGTGATAAAAAGCAGCGCCAGTAAAGACGATGTCAGTGTAACAGTGCGTCCATTCTCTGCTACTGAAACTGAAGCTGACCTGAATTTTGGTTCGGGCCGCTATATGTATTTCACTGAACGCGACCTGAGCCGGATTTTGTCTAATCTGGATGCTTTGCGAAATAGTGTTTTCCCTATCCCGGCTTCAGATGAAGAAGATGCCAACAGACGTCAGCAACAGTTTCCTTCGGTCTGTTTAATAGGTTTAGGCCGCTGTGGTTCTAATATAGCGCTGGACGTGGCCTCTCTGGTGTACAACGCACGCAGCTTCTATATGAATGAATTTAATATTGAAGAGCGTCAGCAAAAAGAAACCGAATACCGCCCTGTACGCTGGATTAAAAAAGGCCTTAATCTGGATAAATCGCATCAGGTCAAGCCTGTGTTTCTGATTGAACCTTTGGTGATGTTGGGCGATTTAGACAAAGATATTGAAGGTCGTATTCGTTTTTCTCACAAAGGTGAAAAGTCCAATTTCCTGCAGGACTATAACAAAATGAAAATCATGGACTTGTCTGAAGTCCATGCTGGTGGTGCCGGTAACGCTCCTATTCTGGGTCAGTATTTAGCCAAAATCATTCTGAATAAAGACACACAGAAGTTCTCCAACCCGGATTGGAAATTTATTCACTCTTATCTGATTGACTCCTGCGGTATCAAAGCCAACCAATCCCGTTTGTATTTTTATATTTTCAGTGCCGGTGGTGGTACAGGTTCTGGTATGGCGTCAGAGTTCGGTTTGGCGCAGCAATACGCTTATATGGCCAAAACCTTCGATACCAGACCAGAAACGGAAAACGAAGCGAACGCGGGCCACTCTTTTGTGTTCGAGCCCATTTTCACCAGTGGTATCTGTATTCTGCCGAATATTACAGACCATGGCGTGGAAATGTCAGAAGCGTTGCATATCAACTCAGGCCGCTTGTTATGTAAATACCTGGCGGAAGAATGGGATTTCTCGTACAACCTGGAAAATGAAGACAGTGCTGAGTCCAGCGTGATGCACCGCATTCGTCCTTGGAATGCGATGATGCTGATTTCTAACGACATTATGCGTTATGCTGAAGAAACCGACGATGGTGAAATTCAGCACATCGACGTCAATGCGATGGAGAAATATGCCAACCAGTATATTTCGCAGCAAATCTTCAACATTTTAACAGCGCAAGCGGTCACCACAGACTATGACGAAAATTACTTCCGTCGTGCCGGCATCGATATTGGTGAAACCATACGTTTAGACGCCAACGACTTGTTTATGAGTCTGGCAGGCCCTGTGGCTGTAGCTTATGCTGAATCTGTGATCCCAAACGCGCCAGCTGCTGTGGATAAACTGAAACTGTTCGACAAAAACAGCAACAGTGGTTTGAATATTGACGACCTGTTTTTCCGTTCTATTGACCTGCCCCACTTTAACAAAGTGACACAGGCCATTGAGGGCATTAGTTTATTACCTATAGAGTCTGGTCGTTACCGTGAAGCCTTAGCTTCCTATGTGAAAAGCGGCTACGATCCAAAAGATTTAAAAGACCTGCATTTCTTTAAAAACTGCTCGTCTGTGGTGTCGATCATCTCGTTACCAAAAGACTACAAACTGTCCTACATGGATTTAAATCGCCTGAAGAGCCATTTGAATACCTTGTTCCCGAACACGACGTTAAAACGTTATGCATTGGTGATTGGCGCTTCAGCCAATATCTCGCTGACCACATTGATTGTAAAAAGTCCGTGTTTAAGTGATGATTTCCTGACGCTGATTGTGTCGTTCATCAAACGTTGTTTTGCCAAAGACGATTATCGTTTTAATGATTCACTGGACAAAGCCATGCTGGACTTTATCCGTGAAGAGCACTTCGATGAAGAGCGTTTGGACAGCATGCTGCATGAGTTTGAAAACCCGGCGAAAATTCTCGATACCAACTGGTATGCAATTAAACCTATGTACGAGAAAAAATACCGCGAACTTATTCGTAATAAAGACAAGTTTGTCTCTATCAATGACATTCGTTTGTCCCGCGACAGTGTGAAAAAGTCTATTCATTATCTGCGCGAGATCTATCGTCATAAGATCAGTAAAACTAAGGTGATCTCACTGAATAACCTATCAGATAAACCGTCTGAAAAGTCAGCCAAAACTGACCCGGGCGCGGATAAAGCCTAAGCCTGAAGGCCTCCGCACAGCGGGGGCTTTTTTTATAGAGAAACAACACTGTCGTTTTAACCTGCTAATTTTTCTTTTGGAGTCTCTGATGAAATCCTCTTTATCTTCGCTGCTAAGCAGTTTGCTTTTGTGCACTTTTGCTTCACAGGCAGCATCTCACGACAATATGAATGCCACTCTGTGGTACCAAACCTCAGCTGAATTCAAAGCCAGTGCTATTCAAACCTACCAGACTGCGGCTTTACAGTTGCCCCATGCTATTGCTGATAAAAACTGGACGGCCTTGCCGAACCAGACCAGCAACTATCAACAGCTGCCTTTGGCTATTATTGTTGATATTGACGAGACTATTCTGGATAACTCGCCGACCGCAGCCCAAGCTGTGTTGTTAAACTCTGGTTATGATCCAAAACGTTGGGATCAATGGGTGGCTATGGCGTCCGCCAAAGCTGTGCCAGGCGCTGTGGCTTTTGTCAACAAAGCTGAAGGTGCCGGGGTAAAAGTGCTGTATATCAGCAACCGCGAGTGTGAAAAACGAATTGGTTCCAATGACAGTTGTCCACAAAAAGCCGATACGCTGCGTAACTTAAAAACCGTAGGTATAGAGAAGATCGACGCCTCACAAATCTGGTTAAAATCAGAACAGCAAGGCTGGAGCAGTGAAAAAGAAAGCCGCCGTTTGTTGGCAGCGAAAGACTTCCGCATTTTAATGTCTATTGGTGATGACTTTGGCGATTTTCTGCCAGACGTAAAGAAAAACATCACGCCTGAGCAGCGCTCCGCTCTGGTCGATCAATATCAGAACTACTGGGGTGCCAAATGGTTTGTCTTAGCCAACCCAACATATGGTTCATGGCAGACCATTTTAAAGCAGCCAAACAGTCAGTATTTGCAGTCTGTGCCTGACACTAAGTAGTCGCTTGTGCTTCAAATAAACAAGGGCCTAATGGCCCTTTTTTATTGCGATGATATTAAGGTAATGCCTTGCCCCTGGCGGCGACATAAAGCGCATACCAGTGCTCACGGCTTAATTTAACTGCTAAGGCTTTCTGGCAAGCGGCGATACGAGCTGGCGAGGTGGTGCCTATCACTGGCTGAATTCCGGCCGGGTGCTTGAGTAAAAACGCCAACACTATTGCTTCAGCGCTGGTTTGATAGTCTGCGGCTAACTGAGCCACCAATGCAGCTGTCGCTTGCTGAGCTGCAGTTTCAGGCCTGCGGCCTCCGCTAAACAATCCTTGCGCCAGACTGCCCCAGGCCTGCAATTGCACTTTGTGTAACTGACAGTATTCCACTGTGCCATAACTGTAATGATGGGCTGCGCCCTCCGGCATTGCCGTCAGTACGTTTTGCTCCAGATAGTTGAAGTCGTTCAGGCTCATTTGCAACTGGTTGGCAACCAGCGGATCAGGCAAAGCAGATTGTAATAGCTGCAGCTGTGGCCAACCAAAATTGGACACGCCAAAAGCTTTCACTTTACCTTGTTGTTTCAGCTCTGCAAAAGCTTCAGCCACTTCGTCAATCAGCATCAGTTGGTCCGGTCTGTGCAGCAATAAAATATCTATATAGTCGGTTTGCAGTCGTTTTAACGACTGGTGCACTGAATCCAGAATATAACTTTTACTAAAATCATAACGCCCTACTGTGGTTGCATCGGCAAAGCGAATAGCGCATTTGGTCTGCAGTAGTAATTGGTCACGTAAACCTGAATGCGCTGCAAGGTAGTCACCAAACACAGCTTCGGCTTTGCCGCGCGTATAAATATCGGCATGATCAAAAAAGCGAATACCAGCCTCCAGCGCGGCCTCTATCGCGGTATAAGATAAATCACGCTGCTCTTTACTGGTGGTGGGATGATCCCAACTGCCGCCCAATCCCATACAGCCATAAACTAAGGCATCGGCTTGGGGGAAATAATGCTGAATAGGTAACATCTATGGTCCCTTCTGAAGAGTGAGCTGTAAGTTTACCTGATCTGCCCGCCTTGCCAAGAGCAGGTCCGTTTTCTGCTTTAAAATAAACACCAGCCTTGCCCCTGATGCCTTGAGCCCCTAAACTATCGTCCTTTTTCAACTGCCGGGTGTGAAGCTTTGGACCAAACTACATTGTTTCGTTTGAATAAATTTATCAGTGACACAGGTTTTTGTTCGCGTCGTGAAGCCGACAAGCTGATCGAACAAGGTGTGGTGACGGTCAACGGCTTGCCCGGTACTTTAGGCACCAAAGTGACAGAACAGGATCAGGTGCTGGTCCATGGTAAACCATTAAAAGCCAAACCACGGCGGGTGTATCTGGCTTACCATAAAGCAGTGGGTATTACCTGTACCACAGAGCTGGATGTCAAAGGTAATATTATCGACGCTATCGGCTATCCGGAGCGGATTTTCCCTATCGGACGGCTGGATAAAGAATCTGAGGGTTTAATTTTCCTGACCAACGATGGTGATATCGTCAATAAAATTCTGCGCGCTGGTAATGAGCACGAAAAGGAATATGTAGTGACGGTCGACAAGCCCATCACTGAACATTTTCTGCGTAAAATGGCGTCAGGCGTGCCTATACTTGAGACTATTACTTTACCTTGCCAGGTGAAACAAATCTCCCGTCAAACCTTTAATATTGTGCTGACTCAGGGCCTGAATCGCCAAATCCGTCGTATGACTGAGTTTTTGGGCTTTAATGTGACTAAACTCAAACGGGTTCGTATTATGAATGTGCGTCTGGCGGAGTTAAAAGCCGGACAATACCGCGAACTGACCAAAGCTGAAATGGCAGAGTTAGAAGCTAAGTTATTAAGCTCGAGTAAGACAGAAGAAGCCTCAGCGATGGCGCTAAAAGCCAACATAACCTCAAGACGCAGCTAATGAATAAACAGCTGCGCTGGTTTCTGCTGCTTTGTGGTTATCTGTTGGTGTTGATACTGGCAGCTTCAGCCGCACAGCACTGGAACTATCGGCAACTGACACTCAAAGCGCAGCATCAAAGCGACAATCTCGCCGCTTTCATTCGCTACGAAATAGGCCGCTACGCTGATTTACCGAGGCAAATAGCCAGTTCGGACTTATTACAATCCTTGTTACGAGACTTACCCCGCAGTACAGAGCAACTGAATCAATATTTGTTCCAATTGCAGCGTAGCGCTGATGTCGCCGATCTCTATTTGGTAAACCCGTCAGGCATTGTCATAGCCAGCTCCAATGCCAACGGAAAAATTTATTATCTGGGTCGTGACTTTGGTTTCAGGCCTTATGTCCAGGATGCGTTGGCTGGTCAGGATGCACAATATTACGCTTTGGGCCATACCAGTGAACGCCGGGGTTACTACTACAGTGTGCCTGTGCGTATTCAGAATAAAATTCTGGCGGTGATGGTAGCTAAGGTCGATCTGGAGCCTATAGAACAACATCAGCAGCAAATTGCCGGTTTAGCCGACAGTCATTTTATGGTCACAGGCCAAAGTGATGAGGTATTTTTATCTGATGTGCCCCAGTGGCGTTTAACCAGCCTGACGGGGCGCTCCTTAACGGCTTCAGAGCAACAAAGATATATCACTCAGGCGATAGAACCTCTGCATTATTCGGTGGGCTCCGCCTTGCTGGCGTCTTCTTACCCGTTATGGCATTTACCTGTTGACGATAAAACCCTGAGCTTTTTGCCCTACCAGCGCACCTTAGCTGAATTTGGTTGGACTCTGACTGTACTGGCCTCTCCGACTCCGCATCGTTCAGCCTTGTGGTCAGCCCTGTTACTGGTCACTTTAATCTACAGCTCCGCCTTACTTGCAGTGTGGGTGAGACGCGAGCGGAAAAAACGTCATCTGCAGTTGCTGCAGCATAATCAGCAACTGGAACAAAGAGTGATAGCCCGTACCAAGGATTTGGCGGAAACCAACCGACAGTTGATCCGCCAGATTGAACGACGCGAACAAACCGAAACTGAACTGGCCCAAACCGAACAACATCTGGTGCAAACCGCTAAACTTGCGACCATAGGCGCTTTATCTGCGTCGCTGAATCACGAACTGAATCAGCCACTGACAGCCTTGCAAAGTTATGCTCAGACGACTGAAAAGCTTATAGACAAAGGTTATCTGGATGATGCCAAAACTAATATTCAGGCGATGCGCCAGTTAATGCAGCGACTGAGTGTCATAGTGGCGCAGTTTAAAGATTTCAGCCGTAAAAGTTCTGGCAAAAGTCAGTTGGTGCAGGTGAATAAACTCGTGCTGGACGCGCTGGGTATAGTGAAGCACCAATGTCAGCAACAAGGGATAAAAGTGCGACTGCAACTGCCTGAGCAGTCCCCCTCGGTTCTGGCCGACAGTATTCAATTGGAGCAAGTGCTGGTGAATATTCTGACCAATGGCGTGCAGGCGATGGCAGGACAAGCAGACGCAGCTTTTCATATTGCAGTCAGAACACAAGCACAGCAGGTCAGCATTCATATCCGTGATCAGGGCCCAGGTATAGAACCTCATCATTTAGAACGTATTTTTGAGGCTTTCTTTAGCACCAAGCAACGAGATGGCCTTGGTTTGGGCCTATCCATCTCGCAACGTATAGTGCAGTCCTTTGGTGGCCAGCTTGAGGTGCGTAACGCCCCACAAGGTGGAGCTGAATTTATTATTGTGCTTTTGACGGCAACGACGGGATCTTAAATGGCAAACATAGAGCAGCAGCTTCCAGCTATTATTTTTATTGACGATGAAGCCGATATCCGAAGTGCCGTCAGTCAGCTGTTTAAACTTGAAGATTTGCCTTGTATCAGCACCGCCAACCCAGGTGAAGTGTTAAGTCGCATCAATACAACCTTCAACGGTATTGTCATTACCGATATGCATATGCCGGCATTAAACGGCCTCGAATTACTGCAAAAAATTCATGCTATTGACGCTGAAATTCCCGTGGTGATGCTAACAGGATATGGAGCCGTCTCTCTGGCTGTGAAGGCAATGCAACAAGGGGCTTATGATTTTCTGGAAAAACCCTTTGATAACGATCATCTGGTGGAAATCAGTCGCCGTGCTTTGGAAAAACGTCATTTAGTAATGGAAAACCGTCAATTAAAAGCAGCGGTTGAACGGGAACAACAACCCGGCTTACGGATCTTAGGACAAAGCCCAGCGATGCAGCAGCTGCGACGCACTTTGGATGCGGTGATCAATGCTCCTGCTGATGTGTTGATTTATGGTGAAACCGGCACAGGAAAAGAGCTGGTCGCGCGTTACCTGCATGAACAAAGCGACAGACGTCAACATAATTTCGTCGCTATTAACTGCGGCGCTATTCCGGAGCAGTTGATTGAAAGTGAGCTGTTTGGCGCAGAAGCCGGAGCTTTTACCGGTGCTGACAAAAAACGTATAGGTAAGTTTGAGTTCGCGAATGGCGGCACCTTGCTGCTGGATGAAATAGAAAGTACACCCCTGTCTTTGCAAGTCAAACTACTGCGGGTGCTGGAAGAGCGCAAAGTCACCCGCTTAGGTTCCAATCAGGCGATTGAGCTTGATATCAGGGTGATAGCGGCCAGTAAAGCGGACCTAAAACAGCTGGCAGCTACAGGAGAATTCCGGAGCGACTTGTATTACCGCTTGTCTTTAGTGGATTTACAGCTGCCCCCCTTACGTCAGCGCAAAGACGATGTATTTTTATTGTTTTCACATTTTGCCCGCATTGCTGCCGCGCGTTTTCATAAAGAATATATTCCATTACAAACGGCCGAGTTACAGCAATTAGCACAGCATCAATGGCCTGGCAATGTACGTGAGCTGCGCAATATGGCCGAGCGTTATGTATTAATGGGCGCGGATATAGCTTTTAATCAACAGCCCCATAAAGCAGAGCATGGCATCACCGGCAGTATGAGTTTGCAACAACGGGTGGAGTACTACGAAAAGATGTTACTGGAAGAGGCTCTGAACCAGCATAAAGGCGCAATGAAAGCTGTGATGGCAGAGCTGGATTTACCCCGCAAAACCTTGTACGACAAAATGGCAAAATACCAACTGACCCGCCGGGATTTTCTGGATAAAAACGAAGACTAATTATGGTCTTGTGTGGATTTGGTGACAGCGCTTATTTTGCTTTGTGTGGAAATCCACACAAGCTTTTACACTCAGCCAAAAACACACACCTAACCAACTGTATTTAAAAAATATTTCAAAAAATAAAAAGCTGGCTTCCTCTTTGCTATTCACTGTCTGACAGGGAGATTTTCTCCATAATCAGAGAGACAATAACAATGAAAAATAAAGCCATAAAGCTGTTATCCAGCCTTTATATCCAGGTGCTACTCGCCATCAGCATAGGTATCTTTTTAGGTCATTTTTACCCGGAGCTTGGCACCGCCATGCAGCCTCTGGGCACGGCTTTTATCAAGCTGATTAAAATGATTATCGCGCCCATTATCTTTTGTACCGTAGTGGTGGGTATAGCCGGTATGGAGGATATGAAAAAAGTAGGCAAAACAGGTGGTTATGCCCTGCTCTATTTTGAAATTGTCTCTACCATCGCCTTAATTATTGGTTTAGTGGTGATTAATGTCGTCAAACCTGGTGTGGGTATGCATATAGATCCGGCCAGTCTGGACCAGCAATCCATCACTAAATACACAGCGCCTGATCAGATGCAAAGCACTACAGATTTTTTACTGAACGTGATCCCAAGCAGCGTATTTGATGCCTTTGCCCGTGGCGATATGCTGCAAGTGCTGTTTTTCTCTATTTTGTTTGGTTTTGCTTTGCAACGTTTAGGTGGTCGGCAGAATCTGATTTTTGGTTATGTCGAGAAAAGCTCTGAAGTCTTGTTCGCCATAGTGCATATGCTGATGAAAGTCGCGCCTATCGGTGCTTTTGGTGCCATGGCCTTTACTATAGGTAAATACGGTATTGCGACTTTGTGGTCTTTAGCTGGCCTCATGGCAACGTTCTACATCACCTGTTTAGTCTTTATTTTTGTCGTGCTGGGCGCTATTTGCCGCTATCACGGTTTTTCGATCAGCAAGTTTATCCGCTATATCAAAGAAGAGTTGTTGATCGTATTAGGCACATCGTCTTCTGAGTCTGTACTACCACGCATGATGGCCAAGCTGGAAAAGCTGGGTGCGACTAAGTCCACTGTAGGTTTGGTGATCCCAACAGGCTATTCCTTTAATTTGGATGGCACTGCCATTTACCTGACCATGGCGGCGGTATTTATTGCACAAGCGACAGATACGCCTATGGATTTAACTCAGCAACTGACTCTGCTTGCCGTATTATTAGTGACCTCTAAAGGTGCAGCTGGCGTCACTGGCAGTGGTTTTATTGTTCTGGCGGCAACCCTGGCTTCGGTAGGCTCAGTGCCTGTGGCTGGTATCGCGTTAATTTTAGGCATAGACAGATTTATGTCTGAAGCGCGGGCTTTAACCAACTTAATAGGCAACGGTGTTGCGACTTTAGTCGTGTCAAAATGGTGTGGCGAGTTAGATACGGCGCAACTGGATAAGGAGCTTGCCCAAGGCGCGACACCGCCGCAAACGACTCCAACAGCGACAGCCGCAACAGTGGAGGTGCAACATGGTTAAGTCGTATTTATCCGCCGCCATTTGCACTACGCTGGCCTTTAGCTCAGCGACCCATGCCTTTGAATTGGATTGGTACGGCAAAGTTGAATTACAGGCGCTGGATGTGGACAAGGGCTTGTACAGGTATGCCGATGAGGGCCACCAGATTGAGGCGCCTTTCTCACGCTTAGGTGTAAAAGCCAAACATCAATTGACCGACGGTTTGGCGCTGATTGCGGTGTACGAATGGCAAGTGAACGGTCTGGATGACGCTAACAAAGATCACAGACTAGGTTCCCGTAACACCTATATTGGCGTTGCCGGGACTTATGGCGAACTGGTGTTTGGTAAAAATGACACTAAGTTTAAGAAATCTGAGGGCAAAATCGATTTATTTAACGAGACAGTGGCCGATATCGCTCAAATTACGCCAGGTCAGGACAGGCTTGAAAATGTGATTGGCTACCAGTCTCCGGTGATTGAGGGTTTTAACTTATCTGCCACTTACCAAACAGGAGCCAGCGACGAGGTTGCTGGTGGCTACGATTGGGTGCTGGGCTATGGCGACCCTGCTTTAAAAAAGTACCCGCTGTATCTGGCCTATGGCCGTACAGACGAGCTGAATAACATCACTGCAGAACGTTTATTGGCTCAGATGCCTTTGTGGCAACTGAATGGATCGACACTTGCTGCCGGCCTGATGTATCAACACAGTGAAGATGTGGTGCGCAACATAGCAGGCGATGCCTGGCTGGCTCAGCTGAGTTATCAGCGTGGTGACTGGACTTACAAGTGGCAATGGCAAAAAGATGACAGCCAAACCCGCCATGCAGAAAATGCACGCCTGCATAACATCGGATTGGATTATCAATGGCGAAACAATTTGACGGCTTACCTGCTTCTGTCCAAACTCAAGTTCGAAACCGATAAAGATCATGCGGCCGCTTTAGGCCTGAAGTTTTTATTCTGAACATACCGGAGCTTAGCTCCGGTTGCTTTAAGTAAGGATTATCTATGTCACCTGTTACCCGCCGCTTACTTCTGCTCTGCGGTCCCTTGTTACTCTTACTCACCATTTTTTTTCCCCCTCCGGCTGTAGAAATGAGCCAGGCAGCCTGGATGGTCACAGGCTTAATGGCCTGGATGGTGCTGTGGTGGATCACCGAAATAGTACCTATCCCAGTCACCTCGTTACTGCCGATGATTTTTATTCCTCTGCTGGGTATAGATAAACTCGATGCAGCAACATCCCCTTACGCGCATCCATTAATATTTTTGTTTTTCGGCGGCTTTTTCCTGTCTATTGCGATGGAAAAAACCAATTTGCATAAACGTATCGCTTTAAAAGCCTTGTCTTTAGTCGGTACTTCTCCAGGCTTGCAAATAGCGGCTTTAATGGGCGTGACTGCGTTTTTGTCGATGTGGATGTCCAATACAGCCACAGCCGTCATGATGTTGCCTATTGGTTTGTCCATTATCGCCATGGCCAATGCTTCAACTCAGGACCAATTTGGTAAAGCCGTATTATTGGGTATCGCCTACAGCGCCAGTATTGGCGGTATAGCCACTCTGATAGGGACACCACCTAATGCGTTATTAGCTGCTTATCTGTCGAAAAGTTACGGAATGCAAATCAGCTTTGCCGATTGGATGATTTTGGGTGTGCCACTAGCGCTGACTATGCTGATTTTATGTTGGCTATGGCTGACAAAGATACATTTTCGTATGCCCAAAACAGAGGCACGTCAGAATGATACGCCAGCCCAGTTACAAGCTTTGGGTGTGATGTCGCGTTCACAAAAACTGGTGCTGATGGTGTTCGCTCTGGCTGCGTTGAGCTGGATCAGTCAGCAATGGTTAGTGAAATGGACTGGATTACCCATCAGCGACACCGTGATTGCACTTTGCGCCGCTGCTTTATTGTTCTTATTGCCGGGTGAAAAAGGCTCTGGCACTGCGTTGTTGGAATGGAAAGACAGTCAGAACCTACCTTGGGGCGTTTTATTGTTGTTTGGTGGCGGTTTGAGCATGGCCGATCAGATCCAAAAAACCGGTGTGGCTGAACTTTTAGCACAACAACTACAGTTATTGGACGGTGTACCGCCTATCCTGCTATTGGTTGCCGTCACCAGCCTGATCATCTTCCTGACAGAAGTCACCAGCAATACAGCCACAGCAGCAGCTTTCTTGCCACTTTTAGGGCCTGTAGCTGTCTCTATGGAGTTATCGCCGCTGTATTTAGTAGTTCCAGCCGCCTTAGCTGCCAGCTTTGCCTTTATGCTGCCAGTGGCGACGCCACCCAACGCCATAGTATTTGCGTCAGGTAAGTTACAGATCAAAGACATGGTCAGAGCAGGTCTGGTGCTGAACCTGATTGGTATAGTGGCAATTAGCTTTTTTAGTCTGTGGTTAGGACCACAGCTGGTGAGTTAACTGCATGTAATTCAAAAGAAGCGGCTCAGGCCGCTTTTTTACTGTAAGCAGCGACAGAAAAAACTTGTAGGTGGAAAGTAAAAAAGCAGCCTTCAGGCTGCTTTTTCTTAATTTGGAGCGGGCAACGAGGCTCGAACTCGTGACCTCGACCTTGGCAAGGTCGCGCTCTACCAACTGAGCTATGCCCGCTTAGGCATTGTGCAGATAACAATCTGCTTTTGGTATCTTATCTTTCTAGCTTGTCTCAACAGAGTGCTGTTGAGATGGTGCCCGGGGCCGGACTTGAACCGGCACGCCCTTTCGAGCGAGGGATTTTAAATCCCTTGTGTCTACCGATTTCACCACCCGGGCAAACACTTTTCCATTTTGTATTACAGCCAACGACATTCAACCAAGTAACGCATTAAATGGAGGCGGGTCCCGGAGTCGAACCGAGGTAGACGGATTTGCAATCCGCTGCATGGCCATTCTGCCAACCCGCCATCTGGCGTACGACTTGGAGCGGGCAACGAGGCTCGAACTCGTGACCTCGACCTTGGCAAGGTCGCGCTCTACCAACTGAGCTATGCCCGCTTTGCACTGGCCATTCGCCGTAACACGAGACGCATTCTACTGGTTTATGCTTTTACGTCAACCACAAATTTATGCTTTTAAATTCGTTTGCTCAAAAAGTAGCTTCACTGCTGTTTTTGCAAACTTTTTCCGCTTATTTACTCAGCGCTGGCCAGGATGCTTTCAAGTAAACCAACATGGACCAGACGGTCAGTAAAGTGGCTATATACAGCAGTGCCATACTTAAATCAGTCAGCCAGCCTACGGGTTGCCAAATCAAGCCAATCAATGCCAACATCTGAGCTGCTGTTTTGTATTTACCCACTTCTGACACGGCCACCTGAGCACGCTGCCCTACTCCAGCCATCCATTCACGCAACGCCGAAATTAAAATCTCGCGGCTGATCATAATAAAAGCCGGAATAGTCACCCACAACGTTTGCATATCCACAGCAATCAGTACCAATGCTGCTGCAACCATCAGTTTGTCTGCGACCGGGTCTAAAAAAGCACCAAAAGGAGTCATCAGCTGCATCTTACGAGCTAAATAACCGTCTAACATGTCAGTGATAGCGGCAAACCAAAAAGCAAAAGCAGCAAAAAAACGGGCGTGTTCCAGCTCAGAGTAAAAGCAGAATAAGCAAACCGGGATCAAACACAATCGGAACAACGTCAACAGATTTGGAATATTCCACATAACACTACGTCTCAAAGTCGGCACAAATTTTTAGTTATTGTGACATGCCTGGTAAATCTTTTCGGCCTGTAGCCTGGAAATTCCCGGTACTGTCGCGAGTTCGTCCACTGAAGCCTGCATCACGCCATGCAAACCTCCGAGGTATTGTAACAAAGCTTGTCGGCGTTTCTCACCTACTCCATCGATATTTTCCAACGGGCTTTTTATAATGGCCTTACCGCGTTTATTGCGATGACCTGTAATGGCAAAACGGTGCGCTTCGTCGCGGATTTGCTGAATTAAGTGCAAAGCCGGTGATTCAGTGGGCAAAGAAAATCCTGCCGGATTGTCCGGTAAAATTAAAGTTTCTAAACCAGGTTTACGGCTGGTACCTTTAGCAACCCCAACCAATAATGGTTTTTTCGAAAAAGACCAGTCACTGAAAAAGTTAATGGCTTGAGTCAATTGTCCCTGGCCGCCGTCTATTAAGATTAAATCGGGAATACGGCTTTCATCGGTCAGCTTGGCGTAGCGTTTATTCAGGGCAAATAACATAGCGGCATAATCATCACCAGGCGTAATCCCCTCGACATTAAAACGACGGTATTCACTTTTGTTCGGCCCCTGACCATCAAACACTACACAAGATGCAATAGTCGATTGTCCCATGGTATGGCTGATATCAAAACATTCCATTCGTTCTAAAGACTCGAGCTTGAGGATTTGTCTGAGCTCGCGGTAGCGCACAGCCACCTGCTCTTTCACTGATAATTTAGTCGCAGCAGCAAGCTGGGCATTTTTTTGTGCCAGAGCCAGATAACGGGCTTTTTCACCCCGTTTGGCGTAAACAAAACTCACTTTACGTTGGGCTAATTCACCAATAGCTTGTGCCAGCTGTTCATCTTCCGCCACCTGCTCGCTCAAGACCAGTTCTTTAGGCACCATTTGACCACCGGCGCCGCTTAAATAAAACTGGGCTAAAAAAGACGGTAAAATTTCTTCTGGCTCAGAACCCGCCGGCACTTTTGGAAAGAAATTTTTACTACCCAGCACCTTATGATCCCGAATAAAAAGCACATGAATACAAGCCACGCCATGGGACCATTCCAGAGCTATCACATCCATCTCTTCGTGATCACCACTGACGTATTGCTGTTCCTGTACTTTGCGCAAGCTGACGATTTGATCGCGAAACTGCGCCGCTTTTTCAAAAGCCATTTCACTACTGGCTTGTTCCATTTGCCGTACCAATTGCTCTATTAATTGCTGGCTTTTGCCGGATAAAAATAACGAGGTATTTTTCACTTGAGCCGCATAATCTTCGTCTGAGATTTTGCCCACACAAGGCGCTGAGCAAAGTTTTAGCTGATATTGCAAACAAGGCCGGGTGCGGGCCCGGTAAAAGCCGTCCTCACACTGGCGAATAGGAAATACTTTTTGTAACAGCTTTAAGCTTTCCCATACAGCGCCCGCACTTGGATAAGGACCAAAATATTGGCCCTCTACTTTGCGGGGGCCACGGTGCGAGCTGATCCTGGGGTGCTTATGGTTGGTGATCAAAATAAAAGGGTAAGACTTATCGTCTCTGAGCAAAATATTGTATTTCGGCAGGTACTGCTTAATCAGGTTGTTTTCTAAGATCAGCGCTTCGGTTTCGCTTTGTGTCACCGTCAGCTCTACGCTATGGATATGGCTAACTAAAGCCCGGGTTTTACTGCCGGAGACATTCTGGCGGAAATAACTGGATAAACGCTTTTTCAGATCTTTGGCTTTGCCGACATAAATGACGGTCTCTTTCTGATCCAGCATACGATACACGCCCGGTAAATGAGGCGCTGTTTTCAGGAAACTTTTGGCATCAAACATCGAATTTAAACATCATAAGGGCAACTACAGCTTTGCAATATCGATCATGCCATGACGCAAAGCGAGGTGAGTTAACTCCACATCACCGCTGATATCTAATTTTTCAAACATACGATAACGGTAAGAATTCACTGTTTTGGCGCTCACATTCAGCTGCTCAGCGATATCATTGACCTTCTGTCCCCTGGTGATCATCAACATAATTTGCATTTCACGGTCGGATAATTCTTCAAAAGGATTCTGATTACTGCTGGTCACCCGACTCATCGCCATCTTTTGTGCGACTTCACCTGAGATATAACGCTCCCCGGCATGTACTTTACGAATGGCACTAATCATCTCAGAGGGCGCCGCATTTTTCGAAATAAAACCGGCAGCACCCAGTTGCATGACCTTAGTAGGAACAGGCTCTTCGCAGGAGACTGATAAAGCCAGCACTTTGATTTCAGGACAATAATGCAGAATACGTTTGGTAGCTGTCATACCGCCCATACCAGGCATATTCATATCCATCAACACCACATCTGGTGTCTGAGCCCGGCAAAACTGAATGGCAGCTTCACCAGAAATTGCTTCACCTATCACCTTGATGCCACGCTCGTCCATTAGTATACGACTGATACCGGTTCGAACCAGCTCGTGATCATCCACTAATAACACATTTATCAATTTGCTCTCTCCGGCGCCAAGGTTAACATCTTCAGTCTAGCTGCATTCTGTCTGAGCATAAAGCAGAGAAGGGACAAAGCTCAAGCCCTTCAATGCAGAAAGCGTTAAGTAACATAAAATTAGTGGGGAAAAGATGAAAAAACGTTATAAACCAATGAGATGCTAACCAGCAGATATAAAAAAACCACCCTGATGGTGGTTTTAATGGCGGAGGGGGAGAGATTCGAACTCTCGGAAGGCTATTAACCTTCGCCGGTTTTCAAGACCGGTGCATTAAACCGCTCTGCCACCCCTCCGCGTTGGACGTCATATTAGGGGCGCCGCCTTTTTTTGTAAAGTGCTTTTCTAGCGCTTTGTATTCGTTTGCTCAGCATTTGTGCAAAGTGGTCACTTTTTACCAATTTCCTCCCGCATTTCTGACGATTAAGGTGTAAATAACTGCATCAACACAGATTAAACTGAACAAAACCTGACAGTCCTGCCGCTGTTGATTACAATAGGGCTACAACAGATCAGGACCTTCTCTGTCATGAGCAAAAAACGAATTTATGTCGCCTACACAGGCGGAACCATTGGTATGCAGCAATCGAGCAATGGTTTTGTGCCTGTACCCGGCTTTTTATCCGAGACAGTCAAAAACATGCCGGAGTTTTACCGCTCTGAAATGCCGGAATTTGATATCCACGAATACCACCCTGTGATTGACTCCTCTGATATGACACCAGCGCACTGGTTGGAAATTGCCACTGATATTCAAAGTCATTATGCTGACTATGACGGCTTTGTGGTACTGCATGGCACTGATACCATGGCGTATACGGCTTCGGCTTTGTCTTTTATGCTGGAAGATTTAGCCAAACCCGTTATTGTCACAGGTTCACAAATTCCATTGGCGCAATTACGCTCCGACGGCCAGGTGAATTTACTCAATGCTTTGTATTTAGCTGCCTACTACCCCATAGCTGAAGTGGCGTTATTTTTTAACAATAAATTATTCAGAGGAAACCGCGCGACTAAAGCAGATGCGGATGGTTTTGATGCCTTTGCTTCTCCGAACTTTTCACCGCTGATTGAAGCAGGTATTCATATCAATTTAATAGCAGGTCATTTGGCGTCGACGGCAGTGACCAAAGCTTTAAAAGTTGCGCAAATCACACCTCAGCCTATCAGCGTGGTGACTTTATACCCTGGTATTAGTGCGGATGTGATCAGAAATATGGCGGCCGATCCGATCAAAGCCTTAATTATTAAATCTTATGGCGTTGGTAATGCTCCGCAGCAGCCTGAATTACTTGACGCTCTGACGGAGGCTTCAAAGCGCGGTACTATTATTGTCAACTGCACTCAGTGTTTTAAAGGCAAAGTGAACATGGGTGGCTATGCCACAGGCAATGCCCTGAGAGCTTGTGGTGTGATCAGTGGCTACGACATGACACTCGAAGCCACCTTAACCAAATTACATTATTTACTGAGCCAGCCTTTAAGCACTGAGCAAGTCCGGCTCTTTATGCAACAAAGTTTGCGTGGTGAATTGACATTGTAAATTAGCGGAGTACTGATGTAAAAAAGCCAGCTTACGCTGGCTTTTTCGTATGCTGTATTTGCTTTACGCAAACACAACTTTTAGACGTTGCAATAAGCCCTGCTCTTCTGCTTTCAAAGCGCCAAAACTTAACCAACGTGTTAATAACGCATCCACCGTCAGGCTGGACCCTGAATTGTGTTTATCGGACAGCAACTGCAGTTGAACCTGAGCTTTGTCTGAAGCGACACAGTCTTTGCCACTTATAAGTTCTATAGCGGTAGTAAGCTGAGCGCGGGACAGTTGTGTTTCATTGCCTCTGGCAAAGTATTCACGAAAACGCGCCGGAATAGCTTCAGCTGTTGCATCAGCTTGTTCGAGCACCGCAAACAATTGCTGATAACTGACATAAACAGCAGATTGCTCCAATGTCTCCAGCTTCTGCTGGACTTCCGCTAACAACTGTTGCTTTTGCTGCGACAACACAGATTTTGCAGGCAGCTCCAGAGCTTTTAATGCGCTCTGGGCAACATGCAAGTCTGACACTGTTGTCGCTTGCGCACACTGTGTTGCAATCTCAGCGAATTGAGTTTCAGCTTGCTGTTGTTGCTCAGCCCACTCTTGGTCTTGTTGCTGTCTTGCCGCAGTTTTGTTGGCAAAAATCTGATCACAGACAACTCGGAATGCTGACCAGAGTTGTTGATCCGTTTTACCGGCAAAACCTATCTGTTTCCAGTCTTGCTGCAGCTTTTTAGCGCCAGCCACTGCTTCATCAACGGATAAATTTAGCAACTGTTGCGCTTTCTGGATCAGCAGTTGTTTTTCCATTAAATTCTGTTCATGTTGACCGCGAACACGAGCTTTTAACTGATCGACCAGAGTTTTAAACTGAACTGAAAGTTCTTTATAAAGACCAGATTCTGTAGGGCCACTTTCCCGCCAGCTTTTTTGTAATCTGGTCAACTGGCTATCAAAGCTCTTATCTAAAGGCTGATCTAATAAGGCGGTTAAATCCGCCAGAATTTGCTGTTTAATCAACGCATTTTGTTTACGCTGCTCATCCTGCGCGGCGAAATAGTCGCGGCACGGTGCAAAAGCCTGCTCGCAGGCCAAATTAAAGGCTTGGTTCAATTCTGCTTCTAAAGCTTCATCAGCACGACCTAAAGTTTGCCAGGTAGCCCGGGCTAACTTTACCTGCTCGGCACGTTGTGGCGGTTCTACATCAGTGGCAACAGCCAAAGCTTGCATGTGCGCAACCAGTTCCTGCTTACGAGGTGTCGCAATATAGTTTTGGAGCTCATTGAGCTGCTGTAATTGCTGTTCAGCAGCCTGATAATCTTTTGCCAGTTGTTGTTGCTGAGCCACACTCAGCTCGGCGTAACTGTGTTGAATGCCTTTGAACAAGCCAAACAACACTTTGTAACGCCCTGCTTCATGTAAACGCCTGAATTCAGCGAGCTTAGAGCGCACCGATTTCAGATTTTTCTCGGCCTGGATAGCAAACTCGCTCATCAGTGGCTGCCACTGCGCATCGAGTTGCTGCTGAGCTTGGGCCAGACTTTCTGGCAACATAGCGCCTAAAGTTTTACGACCTTTACTCCAGTCTTGCTGCCACTGCTGATACTTGGCTTCGATTTGTTGAAACTGTGCTGCATCCGCAGGCACAACAGCTGACGACCAATCGGCTAACAAGCGGGTTAATTTAAATAACTGTTCAGCTTGAGCTGGTAATTGCTGTAATTGACGTTCAAAGGTGGCCAGCGCTTTTTGCAGACCCGCCTTTATCCCTGTTGCTAAATCACTCTGTGAGAGCTGTTGTAGCAAAGTCGCAGCTTCGGTAGCTAATGGATCCGTTTCATCTAAGCGGCCTTCAGACATCAGCTGAGATAACTGCTGCTGCATCGCCTGAATTTGGTTTTCAAACTGCTGTTGCTGCTGTTGTAATGCCGCAATTTTTTGCTGTTGAGCTAACTGTTGTTGTTGTTCTTTGAGCAGCGGCGCCCAGGCATTTTCTGTTAATACTTTTATCTTTTCGTATTTTTGCCTCAGCTCAGCCGCATCGTCCAGCAACGCCAGCTCTGGCTGCACAGCATCCCACTCTTGCTGGTACTGCTGCCATTTTTGCTGCATCTGAGTTAGATCGCCACGTTCGCGCACTGCATTGAATTTTGCTAACAACAAATTGACCGTTTTACGAAGCTGGACAGGTTTTTCTTTGGCTTCTTGCTGTTGTTGCAGTTGCAGTTTTAATTCACTGGCTAAAGGCTCAGCCAATTGTTTGCTTAGTTTTTCTAACTGTTTTGGCTCGGTGATTAAAGTAAGTAACTGACGTTTTTGCTCCAGACTTAACAGATCTTGCTGCAAATTGGTCAGGATCAGATCTGTTTTCTTCAACCGCATAATCAGCGAAAAACGGATATCTGCGTCTGCTTCCGTTAAGGCTAATCTCTCTAAAATGCTGCTTCTGTGGCACTCTTGAATAAATTGACGTTTTAAAGGCGCGGAAATACGATTGTCCAGTATCATCTGTATCAGTTGAGTTTCGGCATACTGCTTTAAACGTTCAGCACTGTCCTGTTTACTGGCTTGCCACCATAAGGAAAATTCATTTAATTTCTCTAATGCAGCACGACGTACTGCTTCGTGACCATCATTAAAGGCTAGTTCATGCAAGATTTCTTTATGCTCAGCATCCACACTTAACCCGGCAATTGCCTGTTGCCTTACTGCAGCGTCTTTATGTTGCCATTTCGGCGCAAACCAACGTTTAAAGATCATCATGCGCAAACCTTGCTATCGAAGAGTCCTGAGGGAATTGTTTTTTCATTTCGGCTTTGGATTTAATCACCATTTCTCCATCCGCCCCTATGGTGTAGGGTTCAGTGGATTTGAGTACGTAAGCCTGATAAGCCATCACCAGTTGCAGAGTATGTGCTTTTTGAGTATCTGACAGCACTACACCATCAGCCCAACGTCCTGTGGCTACTGTATCTAGCAGAGATTGGTAGGTTTCTGGTGACATCGCCAGAACAAGAGCTTTGAAATCCATATTAATTTTTTCGCTTCAAATAGATCAGACGAGCTCGGGCATAGATATACCAAAGAAAGCCTAACGCTATCATGCCTTTGGAGACAATTGCTTCATAGCCATCCGGCTCTAAGGCCCAAAAATACAGGAAACAGAAACCAGCCAAAAACAAAATGAGTGCGAGCATCGATTGATTCAAAGCGCCTTGCATCTTTTTGTCTCTGGCTTCAGTGGCTAAATGCTGTTTTCTTTCGGCTGACATGCCTGCCATATCTAACTGACAATGCTGGCAATTCTGACTTTTATCCGAAATTTTTTTCGCGCAACGTGGGCAGGAAATAATTGCCATAGTAAAACCCTCTAAAAGTTATGGCGCACTATAAAGCAAAAGAACAAGTTTGCAAGCCAGCTCAAGCTGGCTTGCGTTCTAGCGGATACGTAGTCATTAACGCAGTTGATCAACCACAGCAAGCACGGCCACTAAGCTATCCTGCCCCAGCTTCATCGAACGTACATCAGACCAGCCGTAGTCTAAATCCGGTAGGTTCGCATTGTCTTTAAATGGCATTTCAAGGGTGTACGACAGACACTTAAACTGTTCTGCAACCCAGGTAGAAGCAATAGTAAGGTTCGCTTTGCCCGGTTCGTCCAGCTCATAACCAAATTCAGTTTGAAACTCTGGAGTCACTAATAGAAGCGCATTTTTAAACGCAGTTTCCAGTTGTTGCATTTTGGCATTGTAAGAAGGCACACCTTCAGAGCCTGCAACAAAGTTATACGGCAGGTTTTCATCGCCATGCACGTCCAGCAGCATATCTACACCGATTTCCAGCATCTGTTGGCGGACTAAATACACTTCCGGGCTTTTTTCCATACTGGGTGTTTGCCATTCACGGTTTAAATTCACACCAGCGGCGTTGGTCCGTAAATGACCACGCACGCTACCGTCCGGGTTCATATTTGGCACTATGTAGAACACAGCTTTGTCCAATAAGGTACGAGACACTGCATCGTCTTCATCCAGCAGTCGGTCTAATAAACCTTCAACAAACCACTCTGCCATAGATTCACCGGGATGTTGACGAGCAGTGATCCAGATTTTTTTCTTGCCATCTGCAGGCTCACCCACGACCAGCATGCTCATGTCCCTGCCGTCCAGAGTTTCACCCAGTTCAACAATTTGCGCCATACCAGAGCTTTGTGCTGAATGTAATAAATCCATATGACGTTCGTAGCTGTAGGGCGCGAAATAAGCGAAGTAGACAGATTCAGCTTCAGGATAATGGGTAATGACCAATTCATCATTGACTAACTGTGTCTCTACTCTGAACCAGGTTTCTCTATCATAAGAAGCGACAGCCTGATAGCCTTTCCAGCCATCCGGATAAGCAGAATCTTTAACGTTTACAATACGGATAGTATGAGGCTCGGGACTTTGAGAATGTAAACGGAAATGGAACCATTGGTAAAAATCAGAGTTGTGGTCTTTACGGATCGCCAGCTGAATATCGGCTGGATGTTCGGCTTTGATCACGTCAATATTACCGCTGTCAAAATTACAGGTAATTTTCATAACATATCCACTTGGTTAGGTAACAGATGCTGCCTTGGGGCAGTCTTAACGGACCGGTATCATAACACTATCCCCATCGTACTTGAAGCCACAGCTTTGTTGACTGCCAGCTTCCTCTGTCGGTTTTTTTCGGCTCGGGCCCGGCTAAGCTTAGCGCCTACAGATTTAGTAACCTTTGATAATAAAAAGGCCGCACTAAGGCGGCCCGTTCTGAGTTCTTTTGTTATTTACTGATAGGTAAGGTTGGGTATTTAATACCAGCCATCTCGTTCATTACACGGATCACCTGAGTGCTGTAACCAAACTCGTTGTCATACCACACATAAAGTACACAGCGGTCATCCTGCACTATGGTCGCCTGAGAATCGACTACACCAGCATAGCGTGAACCTACTAAATCGCTGGAGACAATTTCAGTGGAACTGGTGAAATCGATCTGGTCTTGTAACTCAGAGAACAGCGCTACTTTTTGCAAATAGTTGTTCAGCTCTTCACGGTTGGTTGATTTATTCAGATTGAGTGACAAAATCGCCATAGACACGTTAGGGGTTGGAACCCGGATCGCGTTCCCCGTCAGCTTACCTTTTAATTCAGGCAAGGCTTTAGCGACAGCACTTGCTGCACCCGTTGACGTGATCACCATATTCAGTGGTGCCGCACGACCACGACGCTCGGCTTTGTGGTAGTTGTCGATTAAGTTCTGATCGTTGGTGTACGAGTGTACAGTCTCGACGTGGCCGTTTTTAATACCGTATTCATCGTTTAACGCTTTTAATACCGGCGTGATCGCATTCGTTGTGCAGCTTGCAGCTGACACTATGCGGTCTTGTGGCTGGATCATGCTGTGATTCACACCATAGACCACGTTGTGCACTTCGCCTTTAGCCGGAGCCGTTAATAAAACCTTCGCTGCGCCTTTGGATTTAAAGTGAATAGAAAGTTCTTTATCATCTTTCCAAATACCGGTGTTATCCACCACCAGCGCATCGTGAATGCCATAGGCGGTGTAATCGACCAACTCAGGTGAATCGGCATAAATCACTTTAATAAAAGTACCATTGGCTTTAATACCGCCATTTTCTTCATCCACGGTAATACTGCCGTTAAAAGGGCCATGGATAGAATCGCGACGCAGCAGACTGGCGCGTTTCTCTAAATCACCTTTGCGACCGCCCCGCACCACTATGGCACGTAAGCGTAATTTACTGCTTGGGCCTGAACGCTCCAGCATCAGACGGGCTAACAGACGACCAATACGGCCGAAACCATACAGCACAACGTCCACAGGCTTTATTTGATCATCACGATGTAATATTTCAGAAAGCTGACTCTCTAAATACTGCTGTAAAGTTTGACCTTCGCCTGCGTTTTTATACAAATAGGCAAAAGCCAGCTTACCAATATCGACGCGGCCTGGAGCCAGCTCCATGTTGGAAATAGCTTCAAGCACAGGGAAACTTTCTCTTAAGCGTAACTTCTGCTGCTCAAAACGTTCAACTGTTTTATGGGCTTTAATAATATCAATAGTGGTTGCGTTTACCAGAGGACGACCATAAACCACAACTTCAATACCTTTATTACGATACAAGCGACCTATGATTGGTTGCATATTCTCAGCGTACTCCTGGCGTTCCTGCCAGCTGCGTTGATACTGTTCTTCGTGTGATAGAGTCATGGTTTCGCCTTATACGTCTTGTAGGTTCAGAGGTGTGCCTGTGGTCATCGCCACATTGAGGCAAGCGCATTGTAATTGAACATGTAATACTACGACAAGAATTACAAAAAGATTTTTTCTGAATTCTTCGTTATGCTGGAAGCAGAAAAGACAAATGAGACACTTATGAAATATTTGCTGGTAAGCATTAGCTTGGTATTGCTGGGAGCCTGCTCTGAAGGTGAACTGACGCTGCGTGCTGTTTGTGAAAAAGAACCTGGACTTTGCAACGACTTAAATGATGATTCTCATTGCAATCTGCAACGACGTGATCTGATTATGCAGCGCTTTGAGGAAAAGCATTTACCTTCGGATAAAAATAAATACCAGTTGCTGATAGATCTTGAAAAATACTCAAAATGTATTGAGTTGGCCGCAGGTATAGAGCATATCAAGCTGAAAGATAAAACCAGCACGCGTATGGTGGATTATATAACAAGTCTTAGAGAAATCAAACGTTTAAGTGATGAGACCATCAGCTCTGATGATCCGCATCTGTTGTATTACCACTGGTCACGTAATAAGAGTGACAGTCATCTGCAGCGATTTTTGCAAGCTGAACAAAATAATCAGCTGGAAACACCAGAGCTGCAAATGGCATTAGTCAGTTATTACAGCAAAAGAGACAGAGAAAAAAGCATTCAACTGCTGCATCATGCTTTGGAGCTTTATCCGCCACAACCTAAGGTCGATCCGGAAATTTATGCATCCTTAAGTAGCATGTTTTATAAGAAAAAAGATTACGCCAGCTCCTATCATTGGGCTTTATTAGCGCAGCAAAGCGGCGCTTTTAATGTCGAGCTGCAGGAGCTAAAAATTTATTTGGAGCAAGCCCAGCTTGATCACGAAAAAATTAAAGATACAGCTGAGCATACTCTGGCCCAGCTGCAACTGGGGCACTTTACTCCGCCGAAATTTTAACATCCGCGTTAAAGAGTAATGATACGGAGTTTACACAATACCTTTGCCCGGTTGGAGCCGGGCCATCGTCAAACACATGACCTAAGTGTGCATCACAGTGCTGACATAAAATCTCGATACGGTTCATGCCATGAGAGTGATCTTTTTCATATTTAACCTGGCCTTTGATGGCTTTGCTAAAAGACGGCCAGCCACAGCCTGAATCAAATTTATCTGCTGAATCGAACAAAGGTTGCTGGCAACAGACACAGTGATAACAGCCTGTTTCTTTGTTGTGTAGCAAGGAGCCACTAAAAGGATACTCAGTGCCCTTTTGCCGTGTCACTCTGTATTGCTCTTCGGTGAGTTGCTGACGCCATTCATGTTCAGTTTTTTTCATTCATTACTCCAGGTCAAAGTATAAGCAGCAAAACATAAAGGTACTGCGCTGTCCTACAGCTGTTTATGCCGACTATGCTCCTTATACGTAAAAAGCTCCTTGCGGAGCTTTTTATTTACTTAATTTTTTGCATCGGCCTGTCGGTATGACTCCAGTCGACGTGGAAAGTTTTACCTTTGGCTTTGTCGGTACGTTCAAAGGTATGAGCACCAAAATAATCCCGTTGTCCTTGCAGTAAATTAGCAGGCAGCACGGCTGTGCGGTAGGAATCGTAATAACTTAAAGCCGAACTTAATGCGGACACCGGAATGCCTGTCATGGCAGCTTCTGCCACAGCCCGACGCCAGTTCATCTGATTGACAGAAATTTGTTTGGAGAAAAATGGATCCAACAGTAAATTCTGTAAATCGTCGTTACGCTCATAAGCTTCAGTAATAGACTGTAAAAATACGGCGCGAATGATACAACCAGCCCGCCAGATTTTTGCAATCTCAGCAAAATTCAACTGCCAGCCATACTCAGCTGCTGCGGTCTTCATTAAATCAAAGCCTTGTGCATACACACAAATTTTAGCGCAGTACAGTGCGTCATGCAGCTGCTTGATCATCTGCTCAGCAGTCTGATTTGTGCAATGTTCACGCACAGGACCAGATAACAAGGTAGATGCTAACACCCGCTGATCTTTTAAAGTCGACATAGAACGGGCAAATACAGCTTCGCTGATGGTAGGTGCAGGACAACCTAATTCCAGACTGCTGACCGCAGTCCAAAGACCAGTGCCTTTTTGTCCTGCTTTATCCAGTATTACATCGACCAGGGGTAAGCCTGTTTCTGAATCTTTCGTGGCCAGCACTTCAGCGCTGATTTCCATCAGGTAACTGTTTAATATGCCCTGATTCCACTCTTTAAACACTTTGGATACCTGCTCTGCACTCATGCCAAGTGCGTCACGCATCACCTGATAGACTTCACAAATCAGCTGCATATCGGCATATTCGATACCGTTGTGCACCATTTTGACATAGTGACCTGAACCGCCCGGCCCGATATAAGTGGCACAGGACTCGCCTTCCGTCACCGGATTACCGGGTTCGTGCCGTTCCAGCGGACGGCCTGTTGCCGGGTCTACTTTGGCTGCGATAGCACGCCAGATAGGTTCAATCCTGGTCCAGGCATATGGGTCACCACTTGGCATTAAGGAAGGGCCAAAACGGGCCCCCACTTCACCACCAGAGACCGCTGTACTGAAGAAAATAAATTTGCCTTCGTAGTGTTTCTCACGGCGCACGGTGTCTGTCCACAAGCTATTGCCGGTATCGACAATAATGTCATCGGCCTGAATACCGGCATCAATTAGTTTTAAACAGACATCATCTACAGGTTTGCCGGCTGGCACAGATAAGATCACTAAATGAGGAGAGGATAAACGCGACAGGAGTTCGGTATAAGAGCTGCAGCTGATGACGCGGGCTGGTTTATCGCCCCGCTCGGCTTTGTCCTGCGCTATCACAGCTTCCAGTTTTTTATGGTCTAAATCAAAAGCGGCAACCCGATAACCGTGATCAGCCAGGTTTAAAATGAGGTTCTTCCCCATGACACCTGCGCCGACAAAACCTATATCACATAATACGGATGTCTCAGACATTTGATTTTCCTTTTAAAATCCGGCACTGCAAAAGTGGCCGCGATTATACTGGAAAACTCTGGATAAAGAAAAAGCCAAGCTGAAAAAACTCAGCTCCAAATGGATAAAGATCGTGCGCTTTGCAAATAACGAGTTCTTGTTGCTGCTTTTTCCAGCGGCTCACCTGTGTCAAATTCCGTATCCAGCAACAGCTGCCAACTTTTTTTCGGTAAATCGACCTGCAGTGGATGATCTCCTGCGTTGATAATCACCAAAAGACTTTGCTGATCTTTTAAATGCTCTATCACAAAAACACAGTTGGTTTTGTAGGGATCTGTCCAATCTTCGTCTTGTTTTACGCTGCCATCTGCCAGATACCAGCTCACCTGATGTTTGTCACCATGCAATTGATACTGATCGTCCAACAAAGAAAGCTGCTGTAAACAACTAAACTGCTGACGCAAATGAATCATCTTTTTGACAAAACTCAAAAACTGACTGGCCCGGTAGTCTAGCTGCCAGTGCAACCAACTGATCTCATTGTCCTGACAATAAGCGTTATTGTTGCCTTGTTGGGTTTGACTCAGCTCGTCCCCTCCGAGCCAGTGCACTATGCCCTGACTGAGCATTAGAGTAGCCACTAAATTTCGCTTATGCTGGTATCTTTTGCTTAGAACATCAGCGTCGCTGCTGGGGCCTTCCACACCATAATTGAGGCTTAAATTATGGCCATGGCCATCGCGGTTTTGCTCCGCATTCAGCCAGTTGTGCTTATCCTGATACGACACCATATCCTGCAAGGTAAACCCATCGTGATAACTAATGTAATTCACGCTGCAACAAGCTGGTTTATGATGTTTCTGAAAAATATCGCGTGACCCTAACAACCGGGTAGCAAATTGTGGTAGTTGGCCTGGGTCCTGACGCCAGAAAGAGCGAAAGGTGTCTCTGCATTTATCATTCAGTTCAGACCAATGCGCAGGAAATTGTCCGAGCTGATAACCAAAGGGACCTAAATCCCAGGGTTCAGCAATCAGCTTCACCTGACATAACACCGGATCCTGTGCTATCACCTGTAAAAAAGTAGCGTAGGCATCAAAGCGTTTATGCTCACGAGCTAAAGTCACGGCCAGATCAAAACGAAAGCCATCGACCTGCATCTCAGTGGCCCAATAGCGCAATGCATCCAACACCAAACGCTGTGTCATTGGATGAGCAACGTTGAGCGTATTGCCACAGCCGCTGTAATTACAGTTCTGCTGGTAGTCGGTAATATCGGCATGATTTTCAAACAGGTAATAATGCCGGTTTGCCAGGCCTCTGAAGCTTAAGCGGTAATCTTCTGCTTCAGCCGTGTGATTAAACACTACATCCAGAATGATTTCCAAACCATGCTGGTGATAAGTGCGAACTAACTCCTTAAACTCCTTGACGGCATCATCCACCTGATAGCGGGCGTCCGGAGAAAAAAAGTTGATGGGGTTATAACCCCAGTAATTACTTAGTTTCAGCTTTTCTAGGCGAGGTTCACTCATAAAACTGGCGACAGGCAACAATTGAACCGTCGTGATCCCTAAGTCTTTTAAATGCCGGATCACAGCAGGATGGCACATGCCCTGATATTTACCACGCAGCGTTTCCGGCACATCAGGATGTAGTTTGGTCAGTCCTTTGACATGAGCTTCGTAGATAATGGTTTTTTCACGGGGTATGGCTGGTTTTTTTGTGCCTTGCCAGTCAAATTCAGCGGTTTTGAGTACAGCCTTAGGCACCATGTAATGACTATTCACCTGATAAAGCCGTTCGTTCCATACCAAAGCCCTGTTTAACTGTTTGGCGTAAGGGTCTATCAACAGACGGTTGCGATCAAATACTAAGCCTGAACTGGCCTGACACACGCCTTCTGCACGTAATCCATACAGAGTGCCTTGCTCAATGCCAGCCACATGCAAGTGCCATGAGTCACCAGTGCGGGCGAAAAACTCAATTTCGGTCAAGGGCTCTTCTGTATCAGCACAAAACAGACATAACCAAAGCGCCGAAGCATCAGGAGCGTAAACCGAAAAATTCCAGCTATCCGGTCCTGTTTGCTGTGGTCCTGGTGGATATACACTACCCACAGTGCTTATCCATTCAGACATCTGCTTTGCCTTGCTGCTCACGTTATTTTTTTCTCAAATACAGGGTCGATAAAGGAGGTAAATCCAACTGCACCATGTAGTTTAACCCGAAGGCCGCAGCTGCAAAGGCCGGTAAATACTCTCCTACAGGGTAATTACTGCCCCAATAGTATTCGCTGTCTGTATTAAGGATCACTTCGTATTCGCCCGGCTCAGCTACTGATAAACGAAAGCCGCTGCGAGGGACAGGCGTAAAATTACTGACCACGTATACCGCATTAGCTTGTTTGTCCAAACGATAAAAGCTCAAGGTACTGTGTTCAGCATCCTGATAATTAATCCAGCGAAAACCAGCCGCATCATGGTCCAATTGATGCAATGGGGGGCAAGCTTTGTAGGTCAGGTTTAAATCACGGAACAGCTGTTGCACGCCCTTGTGTTTATCAAAAGACAATAAATACCATGGCAACTGCTGGTTATGATCCCACTCAGAGCCCTGACCAAATTCATTGCCCATAAAATTCAGCTTTTTACCCGGATGGGCAAACATAAACGCATAATAAGCGCGTAAATTCGCAGCTTGTTGCCACTCATCTCCAGGCATCTTATTGATAATACTGCCTTTGCCATGCACCACTTCGTCGTGAGATAACGGTAGGATAAAGTTCTCGTTGTACGCGTACACCATAGAAAAGGTTAAATCGTTATGATGGAACTTCCGATAGGCGGGGTCTTTTTTAATGTAACGCAGGGTGTCATTCATCCAGCCCATATTCCATTTAAAGCCAAAGCCTAAACCACCTAAATCCACGGGCCGGGTGACGCCATCAAAAGAAGTGGACTCTTCTGCGATCATCATGGCCTTCGGATACTGCCGATACACTTCAGTATTGAGCCAGCGCAGCAGACTGATGGCTTCGTAATTATGGTTGCCACCGTCAATATTTGGCACCCACTCGCCGTCCCGACGGGAATAATCCAGATACAACATGGACGCGACGGCATCGACACGCAGCCCGTCGATATGAAAGTAGTCCAGCCAGAACAATGCACTGGCCACTAAAAACTGACGAACCGGGTCTTTACCGTAGTCATAAATGCAGGAGTTCCAATCCGGATGCCAGCCACGGCGTGGATCTTCGTATTCATACAAATGGCTGCCATCAAAGCGGGCCAGTCCGTGCGCATCTTCCGGAAAATGCGCCGGAACCCAATCTAAAATCACGCCAATTCCAGCCTGATGACAGGCATCGACAAAAGCCTTGAACTGATCAGGGGTGCCAAAACGTGAGGTCGCGGCAAACATCCCAAGTGGCTGATAACCCCAGGAACCTGAATAGGGATGCTCCATTACCGGCAATAACTCAATATGGGTGTAGCCCATATCCAGCACATAAGGAATAAGCTCAAGTGCAAGCTCGGTATAGGTTAAAGGTTCGCCATGCTGGTTATGCTTCCAGGAGCCCGGGTGCAACTCGTAGATGCTCATCGCTTCATGGTAGGGATCAACAGTGCGCTCTTGCCATTTCTTGTCTTGCCACTTGTACTGTGAGTGGTCGAATACCAGCGATGCATGTGAGGGGTACTGTTCAGCAGCAAAAGCCAGCGGATCAGCCTTGTGCGGTAGTAAATTACCAAAGCTGTCTTTGATTTCAAATTTATACCGCACACCAGATCCAATTTCAGGAACAAGCAATACCCAATGACCACATTCTGTGCGCTGCATAGGATGACGTCGGCCATCCCATTGGTTCATGTCACCTATCAAACTCACGCTGGATGCATTGGGCGCAAACACTGCAAAACGTGTAGCTTTGAGTGTCTTTTTACCCAGTTGCAGTTCGACCAACTGAGCACCTAGCTGCTTATACAAATTCTCTGGCTTGCTGTTGACAAAGTGTACAGCGTAGTAAGCCTCTTCTTTGAATTGATAAGGGTCAACCAGCTCGTAGCTATGGTGATGCGGTGTTTCAATCTGAAAATAATAAGGACTGGTTTTGCGTTTAGTTGGCAATTCAAGCTCAAATAAACCGTGTAACACAGACTGAGCGGCCATCTGCCCTAAAGACTTTCGGGTCGCAAAATCAAAAACTTCTACCTTTGCTGCATCCGGCAGATAGGCCCGGATCATAAAGCCTTTGGTTGTTCCTTTTTGCCAGGACAATAAAGAAAACGGAGAAGAACAACTGGCAGAGGCTAACTGAGTTACGGACATGAACTATCCTTTTGATTTTTTTACCGTCTTAATTTCTAAGATAACAAATTAGAGTAAAACTGCCATGAGGTTTTGGCAGTTTTATGGCCGAATTATTTGAAGCCATAGCTTTAATTCATTTATGGCTTCAAAAATTCAGCTTCATTTACATCGTTTGGGTCAGTTAATTGCGACGCAAACGAGTGAGCTCTTGCAGCAACTGATTCACATTCTGTTGCTCTGATAGTTGCTCAAGCGTCATCGTTAGTTTGCGGCGCCAGTTCGGATATTCATCGCTGGTGCCCGGAATATTGACTGGTTGCGTCATTTCCATCCAATCTTCCAATTGTAGACATAACAATTGGCTGGAACCTTTAGCAACATGGCGCTGAATCGCATAACTCAATTCAGTGCTCATGCCAACGTGATCAACATTATGATCAAAATGAGGAGCTAACATCTGGTGACCATGCAATGAATCAAGGATTTTTTGCTTATCTTTGTGACGGGACTCAAAAAGACCCGGCAACTGATCATCACGGTAGAGCCCTACTTCTTTACCTAAATGCAGGTCACCACAGTGCCAATAGCCAATTAAAGTAGGCATATCATGGGTCGTTAAGGTCGCCATCGCCTGCACTGGATAATGAGCCGGAGACACGTAACCACCATCTTCGGCTTTTTCAAAGAAAAACACCCGATAAGAATACATGCCATATTCAGCCAGTATCTCGCGAATACCATCCGGCACTGTGCCCAAGTCTTCCCCTATAACGACCACCTGATGGCGCTGAGATTCAAGGGCTAAAATACCCAACAAATCCTGAATAGGATAATAGATATAAGCACCATCACCAGCACTTTCAGCGCCTTTCGGCACCCACCATAAGCGTAATAAAGCCATCACGTGGTCAATACGCAGCGCACCAGAGTTCTGCATATTAGCGCGGAACAAATCGATCATAGGCCGGTAGGCTTGCTGAAACATTTGATAAGGCAACATAGGAGGTAAACCCCAGTTTTGGCCTTTGGGTCCTAAAATATCCGGTGGAGCCCCTACACTGGCGCCACGACAATACAAGTCCGGGTTGCCCCAAATTTCGGTTGAGGCTTCACTGACCCCAACGGCCAGATCGCGATACAAACCTAATAACATGCCCTGCTCTTTAGCGAAAGCTTGTGCCTGAGCCAACTGCTCTCGAGCGATGAATTGCAGGTAACAGTAAAAATCCAGTTCATCAGCGTGGTCTTTGGCAAAAGCCAATACCTCTTCGCTGTCTGGTCTTTGCCAGGCTTCTGGCCATACTGGCCAACCCCAGGCATGCATGTCTTTTTGAATCAAATGCGCGTGAATTGCATCATAAAGCGCCAACTGTAATAAACTTTCACCAGATTGTTGTTTAAATACAGAAAAAGACTGAGCCAGTTCAGTATGTTCCGACTGATGTTCGATAAACCATTGATATAAGGCTTTGAACACCGGCAGTTTCAGACGGGTTACTGCGCTATAATCGACCCACTCTGCAGCGCGCGCAGCATTCAACTGTTGCTGAAATCCCGGAGCATTGACCAGCTGTTTTACTTGCTTGCATTGATCAAAACCAGGCATGTGTGGCGCAGCCAAATAAATAATATTTAACCAGCGACGTGACGACGGGCTGTACGGACTGGCGGATTCCGGCATGGCTGGATACAGCGCATGGATAGGGTTTAACCCAACAAAATCAGCGCCTTGTTTGGCTAAATGCCCCAGCAGGAAACGTAAATCTGCAAAGTCACCTATGCCCCAGTTTTGCTCAGAGCGCACACAATACAATTGGACAGAGACACCCCATTGTTTTTGTTTCTTAAATTCTGCGGGCTGGAAACAAGCGCTCGGCGTAATGATCAGTGATTGTACAAAATCCAGCTCACCCAGAGTCAGGCTTAAACTATGATAACCCTGGTCAAGCAAAACAGGTAAAGTCCATTGATATTGCTGATATTCTTCGCCGTCAAATACCATCACCTGATTTAAGTCAGCATCATCAGTTGCTGTCACTGTAAAACTATGTGTTTTGCCTTGTTCTGTGGTCAACACCAGCTCTAAAGGCGTATTGGCTAAAGCGATAGGTAACTTCAGTTCGATTTGGATATCGTGCCCGGCTTTTTGCACAGAAACAGGATCCAATAACTGCTCCCAATGATCTTGCTGACGCTCCAGAAGCTGCTCACGAGCCAGTGCATCGTTATCTACGGCAAAGCCCTGAGCTGCCAGCAAAGTGAGTAAGTTTTTCTCTGCGACTTCTGATTGATTGCCCCATGCGTCAGTAAATTGTGTTTCTATGCCGGTAAAGGCAATCAGATCAGAAAGTAATTGTTTGTCCATAAAGGCTCCAGCGACCTGCTTTTTGCTCGGAAAAGTAAATGGTTAGGAAAAATTAACTACCACAGTCTACTCCAGATTCAAGAGCCGGATTAACAAAATACGAATGCATAACTTTTTTGTACTTGAAAAGAACGGCAAAAAATGTAATTTTATTACAGAATTAAATTACAGTCTGGGGATAGGTTATGACAATTCGTGTAGCAATTAATGGTTTTGGCCGCATCGGCCGCAACGTTTTACGCGCTTTATATGAATCCAAAAAGAATTACGACATCAAAGTTGTAGCCATCAACGATTTAGGCGATGCCGCTATTAACGCTCATTTGCTCAAATACGATACAGCGCATGGCATTTTCTTCGCAGACGTTGAGCACTCAGACAAAGCTATTTTCGTCAACAAAGACGAAATTCTGACGTTAAGTGAACGTAGCCCGGCGAATCTGCCGTGGGCAGAATTAAATATTGACGTGGTGCTGGAATGTACAGGTCTGTTCACCAACCGTCAGACTGCCGGAGCTCACTTAAGCGCAGGCGCTAAAAAAGTCATTATCTCTGCCCCGGCTAAAGATGTGGACGCCACTGTAGTCTACGGTGTAAACCATGACGTTATTACTAAAGACATGACCATCATCTCTAATGCGTCATGTACCACCAACTGTTTGTCTCCTATCGCTAAGCCGTTAAACGACGCTTTAGGCATTGAATCGGGTTTAATGACGACTATTCATGCGTACACCAACGATCAGCGTTTAAGTGATGTGTATCATACTGATGTGCGCCGTGCCCGTGCTGCCGCTATGTCTATGATCCCGACTCAGACCGGCGCAGCAGCAGCTGTAGGTTTAGTGGTACCAGAGCTCAAAGGTAAATTTGACGGTTTAGCCGTTCGTGTGCCAACGCTGAACGTATCTTTAGTGGATTTGTCTTTTATTGCCGGTCGCAATACGACTGTGCAAGAAGTGAACGATATTATCCGTAAAGCTGCAGCTCAGAGCCCAATGAATCAGGTGTTGGCGGTCAACGATTTGCCGCTGGTATCAGTCGATTTCAACCACAACCCAATGTCTTCTATTTTTGATGCCAGCGAGACCCGTGTAAACGGTCGTTTAGTCAAAGTGATGGCCTGGTATGATAATGAATGGGGTTTCAGTAACCGTATGCTGGACAACACTGTTGAGCTGATGAAATTTTCAAAGTAAGGTATTGAGATTACTCGGGGCGGCTTTTTAGCCGCCTTTTCTTTCTTTAGTCTTTGAGATCATCCAATGAGCAATAACTGCATTACTAAACAATCTGGTTTCGCCCACTTAACAGACTTGCCTTGTTACGTACTCCAATGTGGTCAGGCTACTGCGGTGATCAGTAGTTATGGTGCTCATTTGCTCTCCTATAAGCCACAAGCAGAAGTGGAACTGATCTATCTGTCGCCTGAAACCGTCTGGCAACATAACACCCCTATTCGTGGAGGTGTGCCTGTGTGCTGGCCCTGGTTTGGTCCTGCTGCGGCAGAGTTCAACCCTAAAGCTCAGAAGTTGCCCAATCATGGTGTGGTGCGGACTGAATTCTGGCAAGTGATACAACAGTCTGTGACCCAAACTTCTGTAAGTATCGAATTTCGTATAGCCACCAAAGAGTTGCCTTATACCAAGGCGCCTTCTTTTTTAGGTTTAACTTTGCAACTGACTGAGTCTGCACTTACTCTGACACTGCATTCTGACCAGGGCATGCAACAAGCTGCATTACATAGTTACTTTAAGGTTGACTCAGTGCATCAGGTTGCAATCAGCCCTCTTGCCGGCACTTATCTGGATAAAGTGCAATCAGGCAACAGTGTTGAGCAGCAGCACACTGAACTTAGGTTCAGCGCAGAAGTGGACAGAGTTTATCTTCACACGGCCACAGATCTCAATCTGCAGCACAACCACAAAGTTCATATCATGCAACAAGGCCATGATGCCAGCGTGCTCTGGAATCCATGGATAGAAAAAGCAGCAGCCTTAAAAGATTTGCCTGATGATGGGTATCTGGATTTTGTTTGTGTCGAAACAGCGCGTCTGAGCCTGACCAATACGGCTCCGCTGCACCTGGTACAACAAATCCGTTATTTAGGCCAGCTGGAATAAAAAGGCAGCAGCAATAGCTTTTCTCCTTCTGTGGCATGAAGCAGCTGAAGCTTTAATTGCCACTTCATCCGAGGTTGACTGCAAGCCCCTAATACCATTTCGGCCTGGTACAGTCTGGCTTTGCCCTCAGCAGTTTTGAACAATAAGGGGATAGTCCCCATAGTCATCGACAATCCTGTGACTTCTGCCTGTTTGATTTGCCAGCCATCAGACAACTCAACAGTCCAATACAGAATTTCCTCAACTGGCGCATCGGCTGGGCTTAAACTAATACTGAATTGTGTATCCTGATGCAGTTGCAACACTGAGACCCGAGGTTCTGCCTTTTGATCTGAGCAGCCACTAAGACAGACTAAATAAAAAGCCAGAAGCAGCAATCTCATCTGATTATTTTCCGTAAAAAAAGAGTGACGAGTGTAACGTCTTGTCGTGATGAAACGCAAAACATTGCTGTAATTGGTTATTTTGCGACCAGCAGTATTGTTCTACATCATAAAAGCGGCGGTTTTGCCTATCTTTTTCAAGGCAAAACTCGTATTATTTCGCCCCAAAATGGTTAGTGGTTTAGTTGCTTTGCAAGTTATGGAGGCTGCTACACTGTTAATCAACAATAAGAAGGGTCACCTTAGGGTGAATTTTTAATCACTAGCAATAAACTGCAGCGGAACTCAACATGAGCCAGACCAAATCGTTAAATGTTGACTACAACTATACCGTTGTCCGCCTTTTTGCCGTCACCACAGTCTTGTGGGGTATTGTCGGTATGGGGTTGGGTGTATTACTTGCGGCGCAACTTTATTGGCCCGCACTTAATTTCGACACGGCATGGTTTACATACAGTCGTCTTCGTCCTCTTCACACTAACGCAGTAATCTTCGCATTTGGTACAAGTGCCCTGTTTGCCACATCCTATTATGTGGTGCAGCGTACCTGCCAAGTTAGGCTTTTTGCAGAAAAGCTTGCGATGTTTACTTTTATTGGCTGGCAAGCAGTCATTATCGCTGCAGTCATCACCTTACCTATGGGTATAGGTAACAGTAGTAAAGAATATGCGGAGCTGGAATGGCCCATTGATATTCTGATTGCTGTGGTTTGGGTTTCTTATGCTGTGGTGTTTTTTGGCACTTTAGTCAAACGTAACACCAGTCATATCTATGTGGCGAACTGGTTCTACGGTGGTTTTATCATTACTGTTGCAGCCTTACACATCGTCAACAGCATGGCTGTGCCTGTATCCTTTACTAAGTCGTATTCAGTGTACGCTGGTGCAGTGGATGCGATGGTGCAATGGTGGTATGGCCACAACGCTGTAGGTTTCTTATTAACAGCGGGCTTCCTGGGTATGATGTATTACTTCGTACCAAAACAGGCTGGCCGTCCTGTGTACTCCTACCGTTTATCTGTGGTTCACTTCTGGGCTCTGATCGCTTTATACATTTGGGCAGGTTCTCACCACTTACACTACACTGCCCTGCCTGACTGGACTCAGTCCGTAGGTATGGTGATGTCAGTCATTCTGTTCGTTCCAAGCTGGGGTGGCATGATCAACGGTATCATGACTCTGTCTGGTGCCTGGCATAAACTGAAAACTGACCCTATCTTACGTTTCCTGATTGTGTCTCTGTCCTTCTACGGCATGTCGACTTTCGAAGGCCCGATGATGGCAATCAAGTCAGTAAACGCTTTATCACACTACACGGACTGGACTGTAGGTCACGTTCACTCTGGTGCTTTAGGTTGGGTTGCTATGGTGTCTATCGGTGCTATCTATCACCTGATCCCGAACATTTATAACCAAGGCCGGATGTACAGCATCAAGCTGATTAACACCCACTTCTGGTTACACACTATTGGCGTGGTTCTGTACATTGTAGCTATGTGGATCAGCGGCATTATGCAAGGCATGATGTGGCGTGCAGTCAATACTGACGGCACTCTGACTTACAGCTTTGTACAAAGCTTAGAAGCCTCTTACCCGTTCTACCTGATGCGTTTTATCGGTGGCTGTTTTGTCGTCACAGGTATGCTGGTCATGGCGTATAACGTTGTGAAAACTATCAGAGCGAAAGATGGTGCTCTGGAACCAGTAGCTGAAGCAGCGTAAGGAGCTTATTGTGTCTAAGAACTATCATGAATTTTTCGAGAAAAGTGCAGGCTGGTTAGCCATAGGCACAGTGCTTGCAATCAGCTTTGGTACACTGGTTGAAATCACTCCTCTGCTGTTTTTAAAAGAAACCACCGAACCTGTGGACGGCTTAAAGCCGTACACAGCGCTGCAACTGGAAGGCCGTGACATTTACATCCGTGAAGGTTGTGTCAACTGTCATAGCCAAATGATCCGTCCGTTCCGTCATGAGGTGGAACGTTATGGTCACTACTCTGTTGCCGGTGAAAGTGTATGGGAACATCCATTTTTATGGGGTTCAAAACGTACTGGCCCTGATTTAGCCCGTGTAGGCGGTCGTTACAGTGACGATTGGCATTATGCGCATTTAATCAACCCACGTGACGTAGTACCTCAATCGAACATGCCAGGTTTCCCGTGGCTTGCGACCAATACGCTGGATGGTGAGTTGACTCCGAAGAAAATGGAAGTCATGAACAAACTGACCAAAGGCAAAATGTCGCCGAACGATGAAGACGGCCTGATGTATTCAGCCGAAGAAATCGCAGCGGCGACAGAGTCGGTCAAAGGAAAAACAGAGATGCAGGCGTTAATTGCATACCTGCAATCCCTTGGCACAGCGCTGAAGTAATTATGATGGATATTGCAACCCTACACAGTATTTTCACCGTGCTAGTGTTTGTAGGTTTTATTGGTCTTGTAGTCTGGCTTTTTGTATTAAAACGCAAACCAGACTTCGAAGAACAGGCAAATTTGCCTTTTGCAGACGACCAAAAACCAAAACAACAACAGAAACAGGAGTCGGATCATGAGTAGCTTTTGGAGCACTTGGATCAGTGTCTTAACAATAGCGTGTATCGTATTTTGCGCCGTCATTTTAACCTGGAATTTAAAAAACCATGTTGGAGTGAAAGAAGGCGAATCCACTGGTCACGAGTTTGACGGCATTGAAGAAATTAACAATCCTCTGCCAAAATGGTGGACTTACATGTTCTACGCCACCATCGTCTGGTCGGTGTATTACTTTGCCGCCTACCCTGGCTTGGGCAACTACAAAGGTTTTTTAAACTGGACCAGTTCAAATCAGGGTATTAAAAACCTGGCTGAATCCAAAGCTGCTGTAGAACAAAACAAACTGGATGGCAAAAATGTACAGTTGGACCGCGAATATGATGCAGCCAACGAAACTTATGCCAAAGAGTTTGCTAAATACACCAGCCGCGACATTCTGGATTTAGCTTACGATCCGGACGCATTAAAAGTAGGTCAGCGTTTATTCCTGCAGAACTGCTCTCAATGTCACGGATCAGATGCTCGTGGTCAGCGCGGTTTCCCTAACCTGACCGACGATGACTGGTTATATGGTGGTACGCCGGACAAGATCAAAGAAACTCTGCTGTATGGCCGTAAAGCAGCAATGCCAGCCTGGGGTGATGCTTTGGGAGAACAAGGCGTTAAAGAGATGACCGCTTATGTATTAAGCCTGTCAGGCCGTAAGGTGAATGATAAAGACGCAGCTGCTGGTAAAGCGAAGTTTGGCATGTGTGCGGCTTGTCATGGTGCAGATGGTAAAGGCAGCTTAGCCCATAATCTGCCGTTTGGCGCACCTAACCTGACGGATAACACCTGGTTATACGGTGGTTCACACGGCGCGGTAGAAGAAACGCTGCTCAAAGGCCGTAATGGTCAGATGCCAGCATTCAAAGAGATTTTAGGAGAAGACAAAATCCATATTATCTCTGCTTATGTCTACCGTTTGTCACGTCCGGAAGAAAGTTCTAAGTAATCTTTACTGAGAATGCATTACAATAAGCCCCGCTTTGTGGGGCTTATTGCTATCTGAAAGAGGAATACCTGATGTTGCATGATACAAAACCCTGGTACAAACAGCTGTGGCCCTGGTTATTGATCGCCTTCCCCATCGTCTCCTTTATCAAAGGCGGCCATACCATTTACATCATGCAGCAAAATAATCCTGATCTGGTGATCGATGATTACTACAAAGAAGGTCGGGCCATCAACATGAATTTAGCCAAATACCGTGAAGCAGAATTACGGAATTTGCATGCCAGCACCTTGATAGCTGCCAACCAAGTCATAGTAAGGTTTGAGCAAAACAAAACTCTGGGGCAACACCTTCAGCTGGAGTTTTTTCACAATACGATAGCGGCTAAAGACTTTGTCATTACAGCTGAACGCAGCGGTGAAAATCTTTATGTCGGGACTTTGCCAAAAAGCCTGGAAGGCAAATGGAATCTGGTCGTCTCAGATGAGCACAAAGATTGGAAACTGCGGGCAAGCGCTATGCTGCCACAACAAGGTGAATTTAAACTGGGATATTAACAGTGTCGTATACGGGTTGTTTTCACTGCAATGAAGCCATACCGGCTGGGTCAAACTTTAGCCTTGTTGTAGAGCAACAACAGCGACTATTTTGTTGTCCTGGTTGCTTGGCAGTCGCTGAAACTATTATCGAACAAGGGCTTGGCGATTATTATAAATTTCGCACTGCCCCTGCCAGCAAAGCTCAGCTGGTTCCGGATCAGTTACAACTGGTGAACTATGACAGCACCGAAGTGTTGTCCGATCTGACTCAGCATAAAGACAATCTGACCCAGATTGAATTGTCTATCAGCGGTATCAGCTGTGCCGCCTGCGCCTGGTTGATTGAAAAACAACTGCAAAAAAATCCGGCTATTCATAACGTCAGTGTCAACTCTAGTACAGCCCGCTGTGTGGTCAGTTGGGATGTGCAGCAACTCAAACTCAGTGAACTACTTAATATTATCAATAAGTTAGGATATCAGGCTTCACCTTTTATGGCCGATCAGGAAGAAGCGGTTCAGCAAGCAGAATTGCGTCGGTTTCTAAAACGTCTGGCGGTGTCCGGTTTTATGAGTATGCAGGTGATGATGCTGGCGTTTGGCCTGTATTTTGGTGATTACACCGGCATCGATCCTGAATTTGAAGGCTACTTACGCTGGATCAGTTTATTCCTGACCACCCCGGTCGTGTTTTACAGTGCTAAACCTTTTACCCTAAGCGCATGGCGGGCTATTAAAGGCCGTGAGCTGAATATGGACGTACCTGTCACACTAGCAGTGTTCTATACCTTCCTCGCATCTGCCTACGCTACTCTATTCGATACAGGCGAAGTCTATTTTGAATCCGTCTGTATGTTTGTGTTTTTACTTCAGCTGGGTAAGTTTTTTGAATTCCGTGCCAGAGCACAGGCTCGGGCAGCGACAGGGAACTTATTAAAAATAATGCCGGTATCAGCACGACTGGTGCAAGGTGATGAACTGGTACCTACCTCTGCCCGTCGTCTGGAAGCAGGCCAGGTGATCCTGGTACAGGCTGGTGAAACTATAGCCGCCGATGGTGTGGTGTTGTCTGGCGAAAGTTCGGTAGATGAATCTATGCTCACCGGCGAATACAAAGCGGTGAACAAAGCCGCGGGCGATGCCGTCATGGCTGGTAGTATTAATCATGATGGCGTGTTGAAGATCACTGTGCATCAGGCCCTCGCCCATTCACGCTTAGGTCAGATTATCGAACTGCAGCAGCAAACACTGAATCAAAAACCACAGATAGTAGAAAAAACCACTCAACTGGCGCGCTTTTTCATTCAGCGCTTGTTGATTATCGCTTTAGGGACCTTTTTGGTCTGGTATTTCTGGCTGGACAAAGACAGAGCGTTTTGGGTAACGCTATCTGTCTTGGTCGCGACCTGCCCTTGTGCTTTAACTTTAGCCACTCCTACAGCCATCACTTGCGCTTTGGCACGTCTTAACCGCAAAGGTATCCTGATCAAAAATCAGCAAGTGCTGGAAATTTTGCCACAGCTCAGTTCCATTTTCCTGGATAAAACCGGCAGTCTGACGCAGGGTCGTTTTAGTATTCAACGCATTCAACTGTATAACAAAGCCTACAATGAGGATACTCTGTTAGCACTTATTGCCCGTATCGAGGGGTATTCAGAGCATCCCATAGCAAGAGCCTTTTCGGCTTACCACAACACTGAAATCAAAGTCGAACAGGTCCAAGTGCATGTAGGTTCAGGCTTATCAGCGCGCTGGGTACAACAGGATGGAACAAGCCTTGACGTTAAAGTTGGCAGCGCCACCTTTTGTGGTGCTCAACATCAAACAAGCGCAGCCGTCTGCTGCAGTATTGATGATCAACTGGTGTGCTCTGTTGAACTTGCCGACGCGCTTCGCCCCGAGGTACCGGCGCTTATTTCTGCGTTAAAACAACGTGGTTTGCGTTTGTCTATGTTAACAGGGGATTCTTCTGCTCAAGTGGAAGAAGTGCAACAGCAGTTGCAATTTGATCAGGTGTTTAAAGGTTGTAGTCCTGAGCAGAAAGTTGAACATATTCGTCAGGCGGTAACACAAGGCGATAAAGTCTTGATGTTAGGCGACGGTATTAACGACAGTCCGTGCTTTCATGCTGCCCATGTTTCTGTCGCACTGGATTCAGGCACTGATTTATCAAAAAATCAGGCGGATGTAGTGTTGCTGCATAATGACTTGAGCACACTGCAAGAACTGCTTGAGGGCGCTGCATTTGCACAACGTATCGTTAAACAAAATCTGTGGTGGGCTGTGGGTTATAATCTGGTGATTATCCCCCTGGCCGTGATGGGATTTGTCTCTCCGTATATTGCGGTTATTGGTATGTCGTTCAGTTCTATTTTAGTGGTATCTAACTCACTGAGGTTACTTAAAGCATGAGCATTATTTATGTGCTGATCCCCATCGCCATACTTTTTGTTTGTATTGGCCTTGGCATCTTTTTCTGGGCTGTGCGTAGTCGCCAGTTTGATGATTTAAACAAAGAAGGTATGAGTATTTTGTTTGACGATGAAAAGAAAACTATCAAGAGTGAAACAGATACGGATAAACAACCGCCGCAATGAGTCAGGAACTTGCCCTTAACCTGCTGGCGGCCCTGAGTATAGGTTTTTTAGGTAGCAGTCATTGCCTGGTGATGTGTGGCGGTATAGCCAGCGCATTGCAACTCTCTATGCCTCAATTAACGCTTCTGCAGCAACTTAAACTACAACTGATGTTAAGTCTGGGTCGTTTAACAACTTACAGCCTATTGGGCGCGCTTACAGGTGCATTTGGCGCAACTGTGCTGGTAAAACTTGGTATCAGTTTAATCTGGCTGAAGCTGCTGGCTGGTGTATTACTGCTGCTGATGGCTCTTTATGTTGCCCGATTATGGTTCGGCCTGACGCTGCTTGAAAAACTGGGGACACTAGTATGGCGTCGGATCCAACCTTTCGCAAAATCCTTATTGCCGCTCGATAGCAGTGCAAAAGCTCTGGCTTATGGCATAAGCTGGGGTTTTTTACCTTGTGGTTTGGTGTACAGCAGTCTGGGCTGGAGCCTGGCCAGTGGCAGCGCTTTACAAGGTGCGGTGTTGATGTTTGCTTTTGGTCTGGGTACCTTGCCTGCTATGCTGGCGGTCGGGCGTTTCGCGCAGAGCCTGAGTCGATTTAAAAATAAACAGTGGGTTCGGGCCAGTGCTGCACTATTACTGGCTTTGTATGCCCTTTACACTATAGCTATTGCAATAGCGCCGCGACTTTTCTAAGCTGGGAAAGTCGTTACAAAGGAACAGTTTTATGTCCGGTTCAAATTTAAGTTGCCAACACTGTGGTTTTAGCCAGCTCTGCCTGCCTTTTACATTAAATAATGCCGAGCTGGATACGCTCGACGATATTATTGAACGCAAAAAGCCGCTGCACAAAGGTGACTTTTTAATTGAAGCTGGTAACCCCCTGCATTCTTTGTATGCGGTACGCAGTGGCTCTTTTAAGACTTTTACCTTAACTGAATCCGGTGAAGAACAAATCACCGGCTTTCATTTACCTGGTGATGTGATAGGTTTTGATGCAATAGGAGAGCAGCAACACCCAAGTTTTGCTCAGGCGTTGGAGACCGCTATGGTTTGCGAAATCCCCTACAGCCAGATGGATCAGCTGATGGGACAATTGCCCAAATTACGTCAGCAAATGATGCGCCTGATGAGTCAGGATATCAGCGGTGATCAACAAATGTTGCTGTTGTTAAACCGGAAGAACGCGGAAGAAAAACTCGCTGCCTTTTTAACTAATCTGGCACAACGTTTTGCAAATCGTGGTTTCTCGAAAAAAGAGTTCCGTTTAAGTATGACGCGCGGAGAAATAGGTAACTATTTAGGTCTGACCGTTGAAACTATTAGCCGTTTATTAGGTCGATTCCATAAGGATGATTTAATACAGGTCGATGGTAAGCTGATTTGTATCAGCGATCCGGAGGCGTTAAGTAAACTGGCTGGTGGGTCTGCTATAGCGCGCTGATCAGTGTGATATACCCAAAACAAGGCAACAGCTGCCGAGGGTTTTATTGATCCAGCGCAAGGACTTATCAGCCTACCTTCGCTACCTTGGCTACACTTACAAGGCAAGCCTTAGCTTAGCAGGAGCATGATATGACCTTATATCCGAAAGTACTGGTAGTACTGGACCCTTCGGTGGTTGAACAGAAAGCCCTTAAGCGCTCAGTTCAACTGGCAAAACTACAAGATTGCCAACTAACTGCTTTTCTGTCGATTTACGATTTCTCTTACGAAATGACCACTATGTTATCCGGCGAAGAACGGGAATCTATGCGCCAGGCGGTGATCAACGACAGAGAACTTTGGATCAGCGAACTTATTGCGGAGCACAAAGAACAAGGTCTGAAGATAGATATTCAGGTGGTCTGGCACAACAGGCCCTTTGAAGCCATAGTGCAAGCGGTATTGGAAAAAGAATACGATTTGGTGATTAAAGGTACGCATGATCACGATGTACTCAAATCGATGATTTTCACCCCTACCGACTGGCATATTTTGCGTAAATGCCCTTGCCCTGTTTTACTGGTTAAAGATCATGAATGGCCTGCACATGGCAATATACTCGCCGCAGTCAATGCGGGCAGTGAACAAACCCATCACAGCTCGCTGAATCAACGTATCATTCAGCAATCCAAACAGCTTGCCGCTTTACTCAATAGTAAAGTGCAGTTGGTTAATGCTTTCCCCGGCACCCCTGTCAATATCGCTATTGAAATTCCTGAGTTTAATCCGCAGGAATACAATCAGACGATGAAAACTCATCATCTGGAGGCTGTACAAAAACTGGCGATGGAATTTGAATTGCCAGCAGCACAAACTCATGTGCAGGAAGGCATGCCTGAAGACGTGATCCCCAAACTAGCCGAACAACTGGATGCCGAGATGGTGGTGATAGGCACTATAGGCCGCACCGGTTTATCTGCTGCCATCATTGGTAATACAGCTGAGCATGTGATCGACAGGTTGGATTGTGATGTACTGGCGGTCAAACCCGCAGGTTTTGTCTGCCCTTTAGCAAAACAATAAGCTCCTATGCTACAAAGCTGGCGTGTAGTTGGTTATACTACGCGCCATTTTTATCTGGGGTCGTTGTTTTATGTCACATGCAGCAGAAGCCAAAGCACAATATAACCTGAACAAATTACACAAACGCCTGCGTCGTGGCGTAGGTCAGGCTATTGCCGACTTTAATATGATTGAAGATGGCGACAAAGTGATGGTGTGTTTGTCCGGCGGCAAGGATAGTTATACCCTGCTGGATATTCTGCTGAACTTGCAGCAATCCGCTCCTATTCAGTTTTCGATTGTAGCGGTGAATCTCGATCAGAAACAGCCAGGTTTTCCTGCAGATGTGCTGCCAGGCTATTTAAGCCGTATTGGTGTAGATTTTCAGATAGTTACAGAAGACACCTACTCTATTGTCAAAGACAAAATCCCTGAAGGAAAAACCACCTGCTCTTTGTGCTCGCGCTTGCGCCGTGGCATCTTATACCGCACAGCAAAAGAGCTGGGAGCCACTAAAATAGCCTTAGGCCATCATCGCGACGACATGATTGAAACCTTGTTTTTAAACATGTTTTACGGCGGTAAGATGAAGTCGATGCCAGCGAAGCTGATCAGCGACAACGGTGAGCATATTGTTATTCGTCCTTTGGCCTATTGCCGCGAAAAAGACATTGAAAAATACTCTGTTGCCCGCCAGTTTCCGATCATTCCTTGTAACTTATGTGGCTCGCAAGATGGTTTACAACGTCAGGTGGTGAAAGAAATGCTGCAAGACTGGGACAAACGTTTCCCTGGCCGTATCGAAACCATGTTCCAGGCCATGCAGAATATTGTGCCCTCTCATATGATTGACAAAAATCTGTTTGATTTTGCAGGGATCAGTAAAGATAAGCCTTTGGCAGTCGAAGGTGATATGGCCTTTGATAAACCTGACGTGCCAAAAGTACCAGTGGGTTTGCTATTGGATGAAGACGAACCGGCCTCCACCTCAGTACAATTTGTTGAACTGACCTAGGGGATGGGCTTGCCCCATCCCGGCGCACATTCCAATGCAATACCAGACTGGGTCAGCGCTTATTAAATTCTTCAAACAGCAGCCTCAGCTGCTCTTTTTCATTGTTAAGCCCTATTTGATGCAGAAGTTCCATCACCACTTCTGCTGTGCATAAGGCCCCGGCTTTTTGATTACGTCGCAGTGCATACACTGAGGGTGAGTCTGGTTTGACACCAAGGCGGTAACAGGATTGCAGATAAGGGCTTTGTCTGAGCATTTTTGCCGCTTCCTGCCAGGTGGCATCCAACAAAATCCAGTGTTTAACCGCCTCGTTTACCCGGCTGGCCAACTCTATTACAGCTGCGGGATTTTGTGGCTGATACTGACCTTGCTGTAGCAGATAACAATCCTGAGCCGTATCTGCTTGCAAGGGATACACTAAACCCAATTGCTGCGCTGCAGATAAAGCCAGCAACCTTTGGTCTGGGGCTTTACGTTGCCATTCAATCAGTTCTACTCTGACTTTCGTTGAAGCAGCCAAAGCTTGTACCACCAAAGCACCGGTATTGGTATCTTTCTGTAACTCCCTGCTGTGGGTCAGCAGATAAAGCCCCAATACAGTCATGTCGTTTAAGGCTGCTGCAGTAAAGGCGTCGCGTGATCCGGTACTTTTGAAAACTGTATTGTTGCTTTATCCGATAAAGAGGCTGGTAACAAGATCCGGCAGCGATTTTGCTCACACTGCAACTGCTGACTCAGGGCTGCATCTGAACTTTGCGCTACGACTTCGGATGCAAAATGCACAGTCAAACCTGAAACTTCAGGTAACCAGTATTTGCCCCAACCGGCCAATGAATCCAGAAGTGCATCAAACTGAGCTTGTAACTTACGCAGCTCAGCCACAGTAGCCTGCTGCGGCACCGGCATCTTACTGCGTAGCTTAAAGTTTAAATCACAGGCATCGGCCCCCTCAGGTTGCTTGAGCACTATCAGCGCTTTTTGCGCGTTTAGCATCAGATCAAAAGGCAGCATCAGCTCGCCATTACCAGCAATGGTTAAAGGCGCTTCAGAAATATCAGTGGTAATTAAGGCTTTATCTACGCTACAGGCCTCACTGGTGCCGGCTTTTTGCAACACAAAAGCCAGCGTAATATCACTGAATTCGACCTTTTCACTCTTTTTCATCCGGGCATAAAAGCCATCGTAATTAAATACAGTATCAGCCACAGCTGAAGAACTAAAAGCAACCAGCAAGCTGGCAAAAAAATAAGGTTTCATAATTAGCTGTCTATATGTTTGGTGTTGGCTTTGAGCATGGTATGGATTTCATCGACATAATCCTTGCCACGCTCTGAATAGCGGATCAGACCTGTGACCAGATGATGTCCGGCGACCTCACCTTCAGCGCGGCGTTTGGCTCTGAGCTGACGTAATTCCTCATACACATAAAAAGTATTGAGGTTATAAAAGTAACTGTTAATAGCTGCGGCCACATGGGGAAATACCGCAACTTCATGGTATTTACCTGCACTGCGCTTTTGTGGCACCAGACCACAACCTGCTTTAAAACACCATTGACCAAAAAAATTGTACGCTTCCAAAGCAAAACGACTGCTGCCCCAGCCGGATTCTTTCGCAGCCTGGATCAAGACTAAATCAGCAGGTATGGCATCGACACGGCTTAACAGCAAACGAAAGCCTTGTGCGTCCACATCTGGATAGTCCAGTTTAAACTCGTCGTACAGGCTGTAGATAAAAGCATACTCTTCGACCGTCAGCTCCTGTTGCTGCTGTTTTTGCTGCACTTCGATGACTTGCTGACGAATATGCAGCAATCTGGCATTTTCACGCTCAATAAAAGGCAACAGGTAATCAAAGAAAGCTTTTTTCTTCTCGACCACATCTTTGTACTGGTCAAAGTCAGGTACAGGCAATAACTCTGGCATAGCAACAGGATAGGCCAAACGCTTTAACAACTTGCGTTGATCTGCTGCATCTAATGATTCGAGTTTTGATGGGACTTGCCAATCCGCTAATGAAGCAATGTCTTCAACAGGAGCAGGCTTAAGCCAGGGGTACAGTGCGGCATAGAGCACCACAGCCCATAACACCAACCAAAAACTCAATTCTGTTTTCTTCATGCAATACCCTGAATTCGTCTTTTTCCGGCCAGCCACAATGACCTGTGCCACCCAGACCCTAGTGGCGCGTATTCTAACCAGATCTGGTTGTAGTTTCGACCACAAAATGGTCGAAATGATACGCCACCTGCAGACAGAGATAGCTAAGACACTGTTTTAAAACAACAATTAAAGTGGCAAGAAAACTGCATATTCGCTATAACAATGAAAAAAGGAGAATAACATGCGTCAATTGAGTTTAATTTCTGCACTGGTTATGGCTTTATCTGCAACGACGGTGATGGCTGAGGATGTTAAAGTATTAGAAAAAGTGATCGATGCTAAAAGCTTCACCAAGCTGGTATTAGACGTTCCGGTGGGGGAAATTAATGTCAAAGCATCTAAAGGTTCTGAGATTAGCTTAGTGATTGAATTAGAGCCTGATGAAGATTGGTTAGGTCGCAGTAGTGATTTATCCGATGTACAAATCAGCATAAGTGACGATGGTTCGACCTTAAAACTAAAAGTCGATTTAGAAGATGACGATGACGTCGAGCAACGCTGGACTGTGACTATGCCGGCTGAGCTCGCGGTCTCATTAAACTTAGGTGTAGGCTCAGTTGAAATTGACGATCTGACCTCGGATATCAACGTGGATTTAGGCGTGGGTGAAGTAGATATTGACGTTGATACCAGCTTGTTCGACTCCATTAAACTGGACGCTGGTGTAGGTGACACCTCGATAAAAGGTGGTAAAGGCCGTTATCAGCGGGATCAGGTGTTAGTTACCAGTTCTAGTCAATTGCATGGCGAAGGTAAAAAAGAGTTAGAAGCCAATGTAGGTGTAGGTGATATTGAGGTGCGTGATAACCAGTAACTCAGACTAAAACAACCTTTAAGGCGCTTTATGTAACCAATTCGGTGTAAAGCGCCAGTATGACTTTAACGCCTCTTTTAAATCAAAAAAGCTGGTTAACGGCAAGGAATCACCGCTGATACAACTGTAAGTAAAGCGGTGACAATTGTTCCTTAGCAAATCGTAATGCTGATAGTTGTAAATCTGCTCAATAGCCCGGTTTGCCGCAATTTCTGAACCTATGATCTCGCCTGCCGGATTCGTGGCAAAAATTAACTCAGCACCGGATCTGTCCGCTAAAAACCTGTTAAAAGATAAAGAACGCACTAAACCAGAGCCAGCCAGTTCCACTATTTGCCCATCTCCAATATAAATTCCCGTATGCTCAAAAAACTGAAAAATTTCACAGCACACTACAGCGCCTGCAGGGATAGCTCGTTGACTAATCATAAAACTCCTGATTTTCCGGCTTTTTTTTCTTATCATACTTGCAAAAGACGTCTAGGCGTGTAAAAAGGTGTAAGCAAAAATATTTATAACTAATAACGAAAAACGGAGACACAAGGGTAGCGGTATGAAACCAATAGAGCGCTCGACAAAATTAGATGGGGTTTGTTATGACATTCGGGGTCCGGTGGCACGTGAAGCCAAACGGATGGAAGAAGAAGGTCAGCGTATTTTAAAGCTCAATATTGGTAATCCAGCGCCTTTTGGTTTTGAAGCACCGGATGAAATTTTAAAGCACGTGATCCACAACCTGCCAACTGCTCAAGGCTATAGCGACTCGCAAGGCATTTATCCGGCCCGTGTGGCGGTTGCTCAGTATTACCAGCAGCGCGGCATTCTGGGAGCTGATGCGGATGACGTCTATATAGGCAATGGAGTGTCAGAGCTTATTCTGATGTCGTTGCAGGCACTTTTAAATAATGGCGATGAGGTATTGATCCCCTCCCCTGATTATCCGCTCTGGACCGCTGCAGTAAATCTGGCTGGCGGCAACGCTGTGCATTATCGCTGCGATGAGCAATCAGACTGGTTCCCGGACTTAGCTGATATCCGCGCCAAAATCACAAAAAAAACCAAAGCGCTGGTGTTGATCAACCCAAATAATCCGACAGGTGCCGTGTACTCTAAAGCCTTTTTGCTCGATCTGTTGGCCATCGCCCGCGAGCATAAGCTGGTGGTACTGAGCGACGAAATTTATGACAAAATTTTGTATGACGGCGCAGAGCATGTCACCACAGCCTCTTTAGCAGATGACTTGTTTATGCTGACCTTTGGTGGTTTATCGAAAAACTACCGTATCGCAGGTTTTCGGGTTGGCTGGATTTTATTATCCGGTGCAAAACATCTGGCGAAACACTATATCGAAGGTTTGAATATTCTGGCTTCGATGCGTCTGTGCGCCAACGTACCTTGTCAGCATGCAGTACAGACCGCTTTAGGTGGTTATCAAAGCATCAACGAGCTGATCATTCCTGGCGGCCGTTTGTATGATCAGATGGATTTAGCCCATAAGCTGGTGACCAGCATCGACGGTATCAGTTGTGTCCGCCCCAAAGGTGCGATGTACTTATTCCCTAAACTGGATCGTAAAAAATTCAAAATCAAAGACGATGAGCTGTTGGTACTGGACTTCTTACGTCAGCATAAAGTGTTACTGGTGCACGGTCGTGCCTTTAACTGGCCTGAGCCGGACCACTTCCGTATTGTGTTTTTACCCCACAAAGAACAGCTGGAAATGGCCATTGGCCGCTTGGCTCAATTTTTACCAGGGTATCAGCAATAATGAATACCGACCACAACAGCATAAACACACCTCAAGAGCCAAGTCATTTTTTTGCACATCTTTTTCGGATGAAGCTGATTAACAGATGGCCGCTCATGAGAAACGTCAACACCGAAAATGTGGCTGAACACAGCCACCAGGTTGCTGTAGTAGCCCATATGCTGGCGCTGATTCGCCGCGAAATCTTTGCAGGTGAAGTGCAGCCTGAACGAGTCGCAACCCTGGCGTTGTTTCATGACGCCAGTGAAGTGCTGACGGGTGATTTACCCACGCCTGTGAAGTATTTTAACGCGCAAATTGCGCAGGAATACAAGAAGATAGAGCGTATAGCAGAGCAGAAACTACTGTCGATGTTGCCGGAAAAATTACAGCCTTTTTATCAGTCTTTGTTACTGTCCGAACAGTATTCAGCCGATGAAAAACTGCTGGTCAAAGCGGCGGATACGCTGTGCGCCTATGTAAAAACTCTGGAGGAACTCTCAGCTGGCAATCATGAGTTTGTGCTGGCGAAAAAACGTCTGGAGGCTGTGCTTGAAAGTTATGCCTTGGCGGAAGTGAGTTACTTCCTGGAAATTTTTATTCCAAGTTTTTCGCTGTCTTTGGATGAAATCAGCCTGCAGGATGGCCAGTTGTAATCGCCTATCCGATCCCTGCCGAAATCATAAGGGCGCGATATCAGCGCCCTTTTCCAAACCGGTTAATGCTGGTCCCGGCATACTTCCTGATTAAACTCAAACTCTATGGTGGTATGTTCCAACCGATAAGGCTGTAATAACTGCCGGATCTGCTCTTTATACGCTTTTAACTGATCCGCTGCGGTTTCCGCCTTTAATACTAAATGTGCTGTTAACACATGTTTTTCACCATCCAGAGACCACAAATGCAGGTGATGTACATCCTGAACAAAACTAAGATCTTGTAGCTGGTGTTCTATTTTAGCCGCCAGTTTTGGGTCGGGACTGACCTGTAAAAACAGCGCAAGAGTATGGCGTAAATTGCGCCAGACATTGATCAGAATAAAACAGGTAAAACCAATACTTAATAAAGGATCCAGCCAGGCCCAGTCGGTAAAGTAAATCAGGATAGAACCTACAAGCACGGTAACCCAGCCTAATACGTCTTCCAGCAAATGCCAGGTCAGAATTTGTTCATTTTGAGTTTTACCACGACGAAGTTTAAATACCGCAGCGCCATTAACCAGCACGCCTAACACCGCCAAAGCCATCATACCTGCAGCATGGGGCAGTTGTGGTTCCCACAAGCGGGGTATAGCCTCATATAAAATCCAGCAGGAGCCCAGCACTAGAATCACGCTGTTGATCAAAGCACTCAATAAAGACCAACGCCGGTAACCATAGCTGTATCGAGGCGTCGCCTCTTTGCCTGCAACTTTCGCGGCAAACCAGGCAAAGGCGATGGCCAGGGTATCGCCCAAGTCGTGCATAGCGTCCGCCATAATGGCCACACTATTGGTTAGCCAACCACCGATAAACTCAATAATGGTAAAACTGAAGTTCAACCAAAACGCCGTGGCTATATTGCCTGACTCAGAACCGTGATGATGGTGATGGTGACCAAACAAGCCATGAGAATGGGGATGACCGTCCTCATGTTGACGTTCAGCGCCCTTCGTATGGGCATGCCCCTGGTCGCAGTCCGTACCGTGCTGATGAGTTTTATGGTCTGAATTTGAATGATCGTGTGGCATGCTACACCTGCAAAAACTGCCGTAATATAAGTACCATATCTGGTTTTCACTGACTCTGCCAGAGCGCTTCACTGCCTTCGACGGAGAATTTAAACTATTGCTTGGTTCAGGCAAAAAAGACTTGAGCCCATGGCAACAAAACACTAGTCTGAAGCTGAAGTTTGGCTGAACGAGGCCGATACAAAACAAGTCGTCAGGAATATTATAAACAACAAATGCCCATGAATTTTACAGTCCTTCTTCTCATAGCTCTGTGTGCTTTACCTTTAACTTCAGTCGTTGCAGGTAGCCTGAGCCACAACAAAAGCGCAGATTACGCCGCCTGGTCAGAAAAAAACCAGGATGGTAGCTGGACCAGGATCACCGAACAAGCCGTCGCACAATCGCCGCTGGTCAGATTAGTGCCGGCGGATATTCATCAGTTTTGCCCAGGTTATCCAGCCCTACCTCAGCAACAACGCAGTCAGTTTTGGGTGGCGTTATTTTCCGCTATGGCCAAACCTGAAAGTAATTTTAAGCCACAGTCTTTTTACCAGGAAAAGTTTAAAGATGCCAAAGGTCGCCGGGTGATCAGCCGTGGCTTATTACAAATCTCTCATGAAAGCGCCAACCAGCCCCGATATTCCTGCGATATAAAACAACCACATTATCTGCATGACCCTAAAATTAATTTACGTTGTGGCGTTAAAATAATGAGCAAATGGGTGAAAACAGATGGCGTGATCAGCCAGCCCCGGTGGAGCACCGAACCCAAAGGTGGCTCACGCTATTGGTCTACCTTAAGACCTGCCAGGGGACATCTTAAGACTATTTCGGAATTTACCCGCGGTTTGCCTTTTTGCAGCCCGAACCAAAGACAACAGGTCTTATTGGGGAGACGCAGCTAATTTACTCAGTAAAAGCAAAGACGTAGAGTAATAATCATCTGTCATTTGCGGTTGTTTTTGCAAAAAAGCGCTATCGTTATATACCAAAGCGCGAACGGCCTGAATACCGGCTGAAGCTTGATAATTTGCTGTTTTTCCACTGAGCACATCGACCCAGGGTAAAATCATCTCCCCCCGCTTCCAGAACTCAGAAAAAGGCTGCTTTAACTCAGTTGTTAATGCTGAGCCCCAAATGAAATACAGCGGGATCCGCACTGCGTCATAACCAAATCTGCTGGGCCAGTCTTTTGATGGGCTTAGCTGTCCATTTTCTGAAAGCCTGATCCAATCTGTAGGCAAGGCGTGTTGACCAAATCTGCTGCCAGCCAGCAGCCGCTGGCCATCCACAATTAATTTACTCCATGGCTGCTCGGGTTCTTTGATTGCAAAAGCAATAAAGGCAGGGATCACCCAGTAGGACAAATTAAGATCCAGACTCTCCTGCTCGGAGAAGCCTGACATACCGGGCAACAACACGGTATAGCCGGCATAGTCCCGAACCAGATGCTTCACAATATCTGCTCTTATCGCAACAGAGGCTGTTTCATAATTAGACTCGTTCCAACGTTTAGCGGCTTTAAACAAAGCCCAGGCGATAAGCACATCCCCATCACTGGCATTATTAGGATCTTTTACCGGCGGTTTTTGCAACGGGTCATAGCGCCAGGAAAATAAAAATACGTCGGGTCTGGACAGATTTTTTCTGGTCCATCGCCATATCCGGTCAAAGGTGGCGCGATCATTGTTCGCCTCGGCAAACAGCATGCCCCAGCCCTGCCCCTCAGAGTGACTGATCTTATTGAAGGTATCAATCACCCGTCCATCCTCGCTGACAAACCGGGTTTTATAGATTTCCCAGTCGGTGTTCTGCGCAAAAGCACAAGATATCGAGGATAAAGACAACAGCAGCAACAGCCACAAGTGTCGAATGAGCAGCATCTTAGGGATCAATAGTTTCTCGTTAATTTTGCATACACCAATTCAAAAACCTGTCCCGGTATGGCTTTTTGAGTTCTGACAGCAATCTCTGGATTACCACCAAGCGCGACCATCCAGCCATGGTAAAGACCTTCAAGTAAGGCACTGAACACCAGTGCTTCACGTTCAGCTTCTTTTTTACCATAAGAAGGCAATGGAAAAGCACCATGATAGAACACCAGACTAAGGTCATGCATTTCTATTTTTACCCAGCCCCAGTCCATACTGCTTAAAATCAGATTCATCGATTTTTCCAGATCTTCGATACTGTCGTAAAGCGGAACCGGATGCATGGCGGCGAGTCGGGTCCCCATATGGCGTAAAAAAGCCCGGGCATCTTCATCACCGGCAGTCTGATAAATTTCTTCGACAAATACCTTAATAAAGCTTCGCCACTGCTTTGAGCAATGCTGACTATTGAAATAACCAGAATTCAGTCGCTCAGTCAGCATCATGTCAATCATTAAAACCTCCAATCAGATACTTCATATATAAACGGAACGTTGTTTCGTTGTAATCACCGAAGCTGTCAAAACCTAACTGCCCGCCAACCCGCAGATAAGGGTCTGGCATATATTCACCGGTAGCGCCAAAACTTAAGCCAAAGCCAGATTTACTTGAAGGTGCGTATCCAGCCTGTTGAATAGCACCCAAGGCATAAAACAGATCCAACGCAGCTTGAGCAGCAGTATCTGTTGGAAACAAACTATTACCATCTTCGCTATAACTTTGGAAACCCGGTGCAAGCAATACACTAAAGCGTGCATCTTTCATCTCAAAGCTGTAATTAACCGGAAAAGCTACACTGACATAGTCCTGAGGGCTAAAGTAACCGCCATGACCAAAGGTAAATTTACTGAGGTTTTTATCAAAACTGCTATAGCCGACATGAACCCCTAGCTGTAACTGCTCAGACATTGAGAGTGCCGGTCTGAAATAACCACCCACTTCCATCGACAAGGCTTTGTTCGACTCAACATTGTCACCTTCGTAACGGTGTTCAGCCGCTGAGCCGTAGGCTCCGGTTTTACCATTATCGAAATTCAGTCCTACACCACCGCCATTTTTGGTAACAGCGCCCCAGGTCTCGCCTGTAACATGGTCCACAGTTCCGGCGTAAGCCAGTAAGCTGTCTTTGACAGGTCGGCGCTCCCCCTGCAACACAACCCGGGTATTTTTAGTCACCTCAGGCTGTAGCTTTACGCCACCTACGACGTTGGTTTTTTCAAAGCCTAAAGGCGTGGTTCCAACATCTGCGGCGATCCAATCACCTTTGTATGCCGCGCCCAAAGCGACACCTGTACGACGTTGGGTCTCAGGATCACCTGTACTGACAGCAAGCGCATCCAATGAACTTTGGGCATCACCGATAATATCTTCAAGACGTCCCCTGAGTGTTGCAAAATCATCAATAAACGCCTGAACACCATCTAAGTCTGTTGGGGTCATTAATGGAATTAGAAATACATCAGAATACCCTCTAGCGTCTAACAAAGAATTGACAAATTCATTTACTGTTGTCAATTGATCAGCACTCAAATTTTCAGAGGTCAACCCCAACGCGTCATAGAAATTTATAGTAGCGGCATCAATAAACGCTAACTTAGCTGTGTCAGCCTGAATTCTGAGCTCTGCGAGCCTCGTAGAATTTGGATTGGGTAACTCGCTCTCCGTAATATATAAAGTCTCTGCAGCGGCATAAGTGTTAGCTAAAGTCTGAACATTATTTAGTACAGTATCCAAACCATTTATCCGCGCACTTACCCCGCTGGCCGCATTTACCACTGCACCACGACCAAACAAATTAACATCCTGACCCGACACTGAACCTGAATTTAGTGAGGTGGGAGTAATTGATAGTTCCGCTCTGTCATTGCCCAAAACGCCGGTCGAAACCACCAAAGGGGTTTCTACAGAATCAAGGCCTGAAGAGCCCTCCGAGCCCTCTCTGACACGTAATACAACATCCACATCAACCCGGGTTTGCGTACTTTGCTCTAAATCGAGCAACATACCGTCAATTTGCTCGAATAAATCCGTTGACGTACTAGCAGCGGTGAGGCTGTCCTGTGACTCACTGATTGCCTGACCAGGCAACCAGGAAGGCCTGATGTCCGTTGTAGCAGGCTTTTGCTTCTTCGACAGCCGTTTATCTCTGAACGGATTTGATGCCGTCTCGGCTGGCTCTCTGAACGGATTGGCACTGGCCCCAGAGCTTGTATGACTTCCCCAGACTGACGCATCCTGATAAGCCAGCTTTCTAGCTTTTAGCAATAAAGCTGCAGCTTCGTTGTCATCGCCTTTTGCCTGAGACACACGGGCTGCCATCACCAGTAATTCAGGATCGGCAGCAGAGTTCCAGTCAATACGGCTGAGCAACTGCGCTGCTTTATCGGTATCATTTTGTGCCAATGCAAGATTGACTGCACCGGATAATGCCTGCTGATTAGCCGGGTTAAGTTTAAGCACGTAATTGTATATCTCGTCAGCTTCAGTGGTTTTATTGCCGCTCTCGTACAAACGCCCCATCGCCAGTAACAGCTCTTCGTTTTCAGGCGCTTCCCTTAAGCGTGCCGCCAGCAGATCGTAGGCTAAGGCCAGTTGACCTGAGTTACGTAGTTGGTCGGCTTCACGTACTGCTAGACCTTGCTGCAGCCCCATCAGGGATCTTCTGTTTTCTTCCGTCAAATCAGGCCTTAACATAAGCTCTGTCATCAGCTCCCGGGCTTGTCTGGATCTGCCGCTTTCATTCATCACACTGATATGACCGATGTAATCTCCGGCTTTTTCATCCAGCCCCTGCATCAAATCCAGTTCAACCAGTTGATAAGCAAGCTCGGTCTGATTGGCCTGTACCAGCTCATTGGCCAACTCACCAACCACTTTAGCGCCCAGAGCAGAGCTTTGGTGTAAATCAATCAACAACTGACGGGCTCCAGCCTGGTCTCCAACCGACGCACGCTGAATGACAGCGGAAAACTTATTGCGAGCTGCTGATTGGGCGGCCAGCGCGTTCATCGCTGGAGTTCTCTGACTTTGAGGTATGCTGCTCATAATTCGATCAACATCCAACCAGCGCTTTTGCTCGCTGGCAAACATAGCTGCCGCATACCGCGATTCAGCGCTCTGGCTGGCCGCTTGTAAAGGCTCCACTATAGTGCGAGCCCGGATGTCGTCACCTTGTCTGGCGATAAGACGCGCCAAATCTAACCGGACCCATGGGTCGGCAGGAGCAAGTTTCATGGCGCGGCGTAAACTAATTTCTGCCAACAGATCATTAGTATTGGCTGCATCCGCTCTTAATTTATTCACTTCTGCCTGCGAAACATAGGCAACCCGATTTCTGTCTTTTTCAGGTAACAAGGCAGCAAGACGCTCAGCGTCACTCCAACGGCCCTGACTCTGTAATACCGCAATCAACCCAAGTTTTGCGTCCAGATGAGAGGGATCTTTTTGTAACACCGCGTTGTATCTTTGTAGCGCTTGTTCGGCTTTGCCCTGCTTATGTTCCAGTTGAGCAGCAAGGATTTGAGCTTCGAAGGAGCGAGGTGTTTTTGTAGTCGTCAAAGGCAACACCTGATTCAGCGCTCTTTCGTATTGTTCCTGCTCCATCAGTCGACGAGCCTGAGTCATCTGAGCATAAAAATCTGCTGATTGATAAGCTTCAGTCCATTGTTTCGATTTAGCCGGGCTTAACGCCATAGCTTTTGCTAAATAGCTTTTAGCTTCATCAAACTGTTGCTGTTTAAGACGTATCAGACCCAAACCTGCCACAGCGTCGGCATCTTTGGCATTTTCTGCAACGGCGGCTTTAAATAACCGTTCTGCGTCTTTTAACTTATTGGTATTTAACGCCTGATAACCGCGGCTTCTGTTATTGGTCACCGCGTTATTTTTTTTACGTTGCAGTGTGCTCTGGAAGTAATTGATCACCTCTAAATCATTAGGGTGAATGCTCATATACTGATCGTAGTACTTTTTATCCGATGCAGAGGCATCAAGCCAGAGCAAGGCCTGTCGCCAGTGACTGTCGATTTGTGGTGAAGTCGCCGCCATAGCAGATAACAATTCAATACCCTGACGCCTGGTGTTTTCATCATAACTCAGCACCTGAGCATAAGCCTGGCGCAGACTACTGTTCAGCGAAGCGCCTTGTGACAATTTGTTGAGCTGCGCTTTGGCTTCTGCAATACCGCCCTTGGTTCCTGCCAACGTCAGATAGTATTCAGCAGAGAGCTCCAGCGTCGGAGTCACACCACCAAATACCTCCTGGTAGCGTTTTATGGCGGCGTCGTACTGTCCTTGCGAGCTTAAACGGCGCGCCTCAGCAAGAGTTGCAGGATCCACGGCCTGCACCGCTTTCGCGGCACCCAGTTGTTTAACCCGTGGATCGGCAGGCGCAATTTGAGCCAATAAATTAGTCCACTGCTGCGTTGCTTCTTCATCACCTTCGCGCGCGGCTATCATGCCCATGCGATAAATGGCTTCTTTGTTTTGTGGATCTGCGTTAAGTATCCGCTGCAATGCGTCTTTGGCCAGATCGTTCCGGTTTTTTTCCTGCCAAAACTGAGCCTGCTCAAATAATGCAGTAAAAGAGCTAGTGTCATCAGCAGCGAAACCTGGCGCAAGATAACAAGCAAGAAAGAGTGCAATCATCGACTTATTCATTATTCCCTGATCCTGTTTTTAGTCTGTTTTGAGCACGCGCACTGAGCAGTGGGAATAAAATTAAAGCTCCCAAAAATGCAGCCAGCGCTAATCCAATCACCATGAAAACCACATGCTGACCGAAAAACCATCGAACCTCCATGTGCCATGGCATGTCACCAGAGGCGACCAACTCACCGGCTCTGGCACTACGAACATGTCCCTGACTATCGAGCAGTGCCATATCACCATGCACCTGGCTGCTGACCAAGGGTTTAGCCAGCGAATGTAACAACTGTGGTAACTGCTTCGACTTTTCGGCGGTCAGCAACACAACAACCCGGTCGGAGTCGACCGGAGAAACAAAACTAAATAGCCCTTGCACTTTCTGCGCGCTATCCAGTATCCGATTTGCAGTTTTTACTTCTCTGTCCCAATCGCCTTGCAAAAACCACAAGGAACGGTCAAACCAACTGAATGATTTGATAGTCATCCGGTCTTTATGCACATCAAATACACTGCGCTCGAGTAAAGCCGACTCATCTAAATCTTTAAAATTAGAAATAACCAGCAAATCGTGATTTTTAAGACCTGAAGTGACAGTCAATCCCGTTTTTACATCCATCCCCAGTGCCGGATAACCTGTGTTTTCTCCCATTCTGGCAGCGACTTCCAGTAAGGTTTGGATTTCCTCGTTGCCAGGGAACACAGGAAGTAAAGCAACGGTTTCGGACAAATCAGCATAACGGGTAAATGGAAAACCAACGCCGACAAAAAATGACAGGTTAGGTAACTGAGTAAAATTTTTAGCCTGCGTTAAATCTATGCTGGAATTTTCGAAGATTCGCCCGGCGCTTTCGGCTGGTAACTCAAGCTCGCAGCCTGTGTCGTTCGCGACAAAATTATAAAAAAGGCTGAGCTTATTCTCGCCATATAATAAATAAGGAGGGATTTCTATCTGTGCTTGCTCCTGACGGATGTCGCGCCCTAATAAGCTATTAAATGAAGCCCATAATCCGCTTTGATTAACTGGTAACGAGGTGAGATATTGATTATTCAGCGACACATCCAGCGTAGACTTTTGCTCGTTCAGCCATTGCCCTTCAGGAAAGTTATATTTAATGGTTAATGGGATCACTTCTCTTTCCCAGAAAAACAAATCTGGGGAAACCGTAAAATTCACTTCAATCGGGGGATGAAAAAAACCACGGCTGACCAGACGTTCTTCATCCTGTAATTCGCCAAACTCAATAGGTTGCTCAGTGGAAGCCCATCGTGGTGCATCATAGGGTTTGCGCGCATTCTGTTGCAGCTGTTCTGCTTTTACATAAGTTCCGGTCAAAGAAGACGTGCGGGTCACCAGATGAGTAGCGGCAACTTTCAGCTCTTCGGGGGTTCTTCCCATCACCATCAATAACTTGTAAACCGGATTGACAGGGTTTTCAATCAGCCGAAGCTCTGGGCCCTGCACTGGAGGAATAGGCAAACCACTGATGGTTTCATTGGGCATCACAAATACGATGGCATTGTCAGCTGGTAGACTATTTCGAATCACAGGAAAAGTAACGGTCTGATACTGCGCAACGCTTCCGATATAAGACGCAACAATAGCGCTGCTGGTTAAGGTGGCCGAAGTGGTTTTTAGCGGCAATACGATAGGTAATTTAACCAGCCCCATGGCTCCTGAGTTAAAAAACGGTTCAGGAAATCGAGCCAAGTCAGTGCTGACCGCTAACCGCTGTAGGGACAGCACTAAGGATGAACGCTTGGCAACGTTCACCCAAATATCCTTGGATAACACGTTATTGCACTGCTGCAGAGTTTTCGCATTCAGACGAAAATCAAGATTATTAGAACCCAAAACCAGAGCTGGAGGAATGGGGATCTCAACCTGCAACGATTTGGCATTAAAAGGACTTAATTCAATGGTCTGCAGTAATTGTCCATTGAGCATGACATCCAGAAAGCTCTCGTCTTCCAGCAAAGCGTCGGAGTAATTGAGGTCGAGCTTCAGATTTGCTAACCGGACGAATTCATCTCCACGTATTTTGAAAGTTACGCCAGCTGAAGTCTCATTGCCGTAGAAGTATAAATCCTCTTTCAGACCAAAATCTTCGAAACCAAAAACCTGAGTACGAATATTGAATGCAGGAGCAGGTACTGCAGCAGTATTTGCTGCGTTCACTGCAGGCTGTTTTGGCTGAACAGCAGCCTGCTTAGATGTGGCCGGATTATCCAGTGCAGCGCTCAACGCCTGATTAGAAATAATCACAGCAGAAATTGCTATCAGTACCAACAGCGCCAAACGGGGTCTCCAGCCACTCAGAGGTCTGCTGCGCTGTGAAACCTTATTGGCTCTGTTGTTTTTGTTTTTAATCGACTCCTGAAACAACCCACTGACTGCGCGCATCACCCGCCATATCGAAGAAAAAATATTATTTTCTTTGCTTTCCGTTGAGTTCGGCAGCCAGGCATCCGCTCGCCCCATCACAACTTTCACTAATTCACGGCGCTGAGCAACAGGTAAATTCTTAAACTTGAATCGGATACTCTCGTCGTCGCGGTACAGCGTCTCAACAGGAAATACCATAGGGACCTGATTCAGATAGATTTCAATATCCACTATTTTTTCGTTGTCAATTTGACTAGATACCGTCTGCACCGATGCGCCGCCCATCGACAAATTGATTGATTTTGTTTTCAGTGTATGGCCAGTTTCAAGATGCAGGACGACCGGCAAACTGACATCAAGACGAACGGTTTGTCGTACTTGTTTCATTTCCCGAGCCACAGCCACAGACGCAAACAACATAATGCAGCTAAAACCTGCCCAGAATAAATTCAACAACAGAACTTTTGGCTCGACTTGATAATGCTCGCTCCAAATCAACTGTACTATGCCGGATAAAAAACCACACAACAGCAGAACCAGAGTAAAAAGATGTGGCTTGACCATGTCGTAATCGAAATAGCCGTTTTCCAGTAAACCTCCTTTTTCCGTGACATTAAACTTACCCTTACGGGGATTAACCAAAGTCGCGATAGTGGGTAACACCAGATGGAAAGATAATACCGCTTCATAAATCTCGCCCCAAAAGGTGTGCCGGAACTTGCCCTGCAATCTTGAGTTGGTATAAGTGGTGAAAAATAAATGAGGCAAAGCGTAAGCCAGAATCATCTCCGGCGATGCATCAATAATATTTTGGCCGAACAACAGGTAGCACAGAGGTGCGGTTAAAAAAACGATTCTGGGTAAAGAAAAAAGAAAATGCAGCATAGCATTGAGGTAACAAAGCCGTTGAGCTAAAGATAACCCTCTGCCGAATAACGGATTATCCAGTCGAAGTATTTGCAGCATGCCTCTGGCCCAGCGAGCCCGTTGTCCTATGTGTAACGCAAGGCGCTCTGTGGCCAGCCCTGCTGCCAACGGCAGCGCCAGAAAAGCTGAATTCCAGCCACGACGTTGTAATTTGAGTGCGGTATGCGCATCCTCTGTCACGGTTTCAACCGCAAAACCACCAATTTCTTCAATAGCGCTGCGACGTATGACGGCACAAGAGCCACAAAAGAACGCAGCGTTCCAGAAATCATTGCCTTTTTGCACTGGACCATAAAATAACTCCCCTTCTCTTGGAATTTCATCCCCAATGGTCAGGTTGCGCTCAAACGGATCGGGCGAATAGAAGTAGTGTGGCGTTTGCATTAACGCCAGTTTTTTATCTTTGATAAAGGCGCCAACTGTTGCCTGCAAAAATGCCCGGGTTGAAACGTGATCACAGTCAAAAATACAGATCAGCTCACCACTGGTCATAGTGATGGCGTTGTTCAGGTTGCCTGCTTTTGCATGATTGTTATTGTCGCGGGTGATATAACCGACGCCGGCTTCAACAGCAAAAGCACCGAACTCAGCCCTGCGACCGTCGTCCAGGATATAAACCCTGATCTTTTCAGGTGGATAATCGATATTTTGTGCAGCCAGAACCGTATCTTTGACGACATCCAGGCTTTCGTTATAAGTAGGAATGTAAACATCGACTGTTGGCCACAAGGCAATGTCATCCGGCATAGGTTCAATTCTTCGCTCCAGTGGCCAGATGGTCTGAAAAAATCCCAGTGTCAGAATAATCCAAGCGTAGAACTCTGCCGCAAGCAGACCAAGACTTAAAAAGCCTTCCATAAAACTATCGAAAACTAAGGTCTCGGTGGTTCGCCAATACAGATAGCGTGTGGAAACAATCACACACATCAGAAGCATAACAACGTGAGTCCAATGGTTCTTGCGCCGCGACACCAGAAACAGCATCACAGCACAACTGACGGCAAACAGGACCTGATTTGATAAACTCAGTGGTGTTGTAACAATAACAAAAGCAACGGCTAGCCAAAACAGCACGGCCACAGCACTAAGTATGCCTGATGGCGTTGAATGATTCCCTTTCATGAAATACCTTGCAGCTATCTACTGTATTTTTTGTATTCGCTCGCCTGGAGTACAGGAAGGATGCGATGAATATTCCTGGCAATATTATCTATATCCGCTGCCACAGAGGATGCTCGGGCATACCTGAACACAGAGGTTTGGCTCGCATTGGCTTCCGGTACAGCTTCATCACGATGAACTATCCCAAGCAAGGAAGCAGATAATCGTTTATTTAAAAACTCGGTGATCTCACGATTCAGTTGGCTTCGCATATCTATCTGGTTCAGTAAGAAATACGTTCTGCTTTTTGCCGATTCACCGTAAAACTCGCCAGACTCAATCTCAGGCAAAACACTCAATGACGCACTATCTGCCAACAAAACGTTGATAATCATTGGTTCTAGCAAAGAAAGTGCCTGCAATGCAGCTGATGGACCCGGCGGTAAATCTGCAATAATTACAGTGTCAGGCTGATTGAGTAAAGGCTGCAATCTGCTGATAAGAAAATCTGGATCTGAGCGCAATTTTTGCTCATAGGCTTCGATCTGATGTTTACTGACCCGCCCATACGGGAGGAAACGTACGCCGGAATCCGATTCTTTCAGAAGCCGGCTCCAGTCGGTTTTGGTATGAAAAAACTCGACGTAACCACTTGAATCACTCAAGGGCATACCAAAATGCAGTCTGACAGCGTTTTGGTTATCAAAATCAATAACTATCACTCGATGGCCGAGTCGCTGTATGGCGTAAGCGATATTGGCAGCCATAGTGGTTTTCCCCACGCCACCTTTGGGAGACGCTATACAGATGATACACATTAACCGACTCGCTCGAAAAATAACTGCAATGAATTCGTTTCTACAGGACGTTCCTGAAGAACTTCTGGTTGTGGATTCTTTTTGAACAGACGAGAAAAACCATGTTGTGCAGCGCTGTTTTGATTAGGGTAATCTGCAGCTTGTAACTTAGATACTTCTTCTGCTCGTTCAACAGGTGCTCTTTCTGTTGCCACGCTATTTGAATCGGTGACGGCAAAACCAGACTGCTTTGGATTAGAAGAATGAGTGAGCGGAAGTACTCTGTCACTTTGGGATTCGACAGGTTGAGGCTTATAATTAGCCACTTCGTTCAGTAGATGCCATTTAGAATGCCCCGTAGAAACTGAGTCGTTATGAAAGCTTCGATAATTAAGCTCTCCATCGCTGACTTTGCTGACAAACCTCAGTACATCATCATAATTATCCATTCCCCCCCCTTACAACAAGCTAATCAGCGTCCACTGCAACCTTGTAGTTCACTAGATATCATTAATTAACGAAAACTGTAGCGACAACCACGATGTATCATTTTTTTCATTATTGCACGCCATTATTGAGTTTTCAAACTTATTTACTAAACCTCATTGATACAAATGATAAAAAACATCCATCAACCTAGATTAATTGATTCAATTGCGAAAATTTAAAACAGAAAATTAAACTATGGCCAAAAAAATGGGGGGGCAGGAATGGAAGACATTCAACATTCGGGGAGTTGTCAAATTTAAAGGGGGAAGCTTATGGCTGAAGACACTATAGCGGAGGTTTATTTACATGCTCTTATAAAAACGAACGCCAGCCAACAAAGTTGGCCGGCGTTACAGATTCTGCTCAAAGAATTAAGCAGTTAAAGCTTCTTTTGCCTTAGCGACTAAAGCTGCAAATGCGCCTTTGTCGTATACAGCGATATCAGCCAGGATCTTACGGTCGATTTCAACAGATGCTCTTTTCAGACCATCGATGAAGCGGCTGTAAGATAAACCGTTCTGACGAGATGCAGCGTTGATACGCGCGATCCACAGTTGACGGAATTGACGTTTACGTTGACGACGGTCGCGGTAAGCGTATTGGCCAGCTTTGATAACTGCCTGGAAAGCGACACGATAAACACGACTGCGGGCACCGTAGTAACCTTTAGCCTGGTTTAACACCTTCTTGTGACGAGCGCGCGCTGTCACACCACGTTTTACTCTTGGCATTTGAAATCTCCTAAATTATGCGTATGGCAGACAACGAGCGATACCAGCAACGTCAACTTTTGCAACTAACGTTTTTGGACCTAACTGACGCTTACGCTTAGAAGACTTCTTCGTCAGAATGTGGCGAAGATGTGATTGCTTACGTTTAAAACCGCCTGAGCCGGTTTTCTTAAAGCGCTTTGCAGCACCTTTGTTGTTTTTCATCTTTGGCATAGTTAAATAACTCGCATTGTTTAGATTACAACGAATAATAAGGCGATAAAAAACGCCGCTTTATTCAAGCGGCGTATCTTATGCTTGAATGCACTTATTACTTCTTATTTGGGGCCAGCATCATGATCATCTGACGACCCTCAACGCGGCTTGGGAAAGATTCGCAGATAGCGATATCTGCCATATCTTCTTTAATCCGGTTAAGCATCTCAATACCGATGTCCAGATGCGCCATTTCACGACCACGATAGCGCAGCGTTACTTTAGCTTTGTCACCCTCTTCAATGAAGCGACGCAGGTTGCGTAGTTTTACCTGGTAATCGCCTTCATCAGTTCCAGGCCGGAATTTTATTTCCTTGATCTGGATCTGTTTTTGCTTTTTCTTCTGCTCTTTAGCAGCTTTGCCTTTCTCAAACAGGAACTTACCATAGTCCATCAACTTACAAACAGGGGGCTCCGCAGTTGGGCTGATCTCTACCAAGTCAGCGCCTGCTTCTTCAGCTAAACGAATAGCTTCTGAAGTGTTCACCACACCTAATTGTTCACCTTCCAGACCTAATAAACGCACCTCTTTGACGGTGATTTCTTCGTTAATACGATTCGGTCTGTTCGCCGGTAAAGTTTTCTTTCCTACTTTAATAGTATGTTCCTCCAAGAGTGAAAATAATCAGACCCGGTTTTTAATTTCAGTGGTCAACTTGGTTACAAAGTCGCTTACACTCATTTTTCCGAGGTCTTCGCCCTTCCGTGTTCTTAACGCGATATCACCGGCTTCAACTTCTTTGTCACCGACTACCACTAAATAAGGAACACGCTGTAGCGTGTGCTCGCGGATTTTAAAGCCTATCTTCTCATTTCTCAAGTCAGAAATAGCTCTAATACCATGAGATTTGAAAGTTTTTACTAAATCCTGCACATATTCGGCCTGATTATCGGTAATATTCATCACCACAACCTGAGTCGGGGCTAACCAGGCCGGGAAAAAGCCTGCATACTCTTCAATCAAAATACCGATAAAACGCTCCAGCGAGCCTAAAATCGCACGGTGGATCATCACTGGTACTTGTCTGTCGTTGCCTTCTGCAACAAAACTTGCACCTAAACGACCCGGTAAAGCGAAATCGAGCTGCACTGTACCACATTGCCAGGCACGGCCTAAGCAATCATGTAAAGTAAATTCAATTTTAGGGCCATAAAACGCACCTTCACCAGGTTGCAGGTCATAAGCTATGCCGTTGGCATCCAAAGCTTCTGCTAACCCCTGCTCTGCACGGTGCCACATCTCGTCCGTACCAATGCGTTTTTCAGGACGAGTAGATAATTTCACCTGTACGTCTTTAAAACCAAAAGTGCTGTAGACGTCAAATACCATTTTGATACAGTTGGATACTTCAGCCTGCACCTGATCTTCAGTACAGAAGATATGAGCATCATCCTGAGTAAAACCACGCACCCGCATCAAGCCATGTAAACCACCAGATGGCTCGTTACGGTGACAGCAACCAAACTCAGCCATACGCAGCGGTAAATCGCGGTATGATTTCAGGCCCTGGTTAAAAATCTGCACATGGCCAGGACAGTTCATAGGCTTGATGGCGTAATCACGGTTCTCTGAGCTTGTGACAAACATATTGTCGGAGTACTTTTCCCAGTGCCCTGAACGTTCCCACAGCACTTTGTCCATCATAAATGGACCTTTTACTTCCTGATAATCGTATTGCGCCAACTTTTCACGGACAAAAGTTTCCAGCTCGCGGAAAATAGTCCAGCCGTCGTTGTGCCAGAACACCATGCCTGGTGCTTCTTCCTGCCAGTGGAATAAACCTAAAGCTTTACCAATTTTACGGTGGTCACGCTTTTCCGCTTCTTCCAGTTGCAGTAAATAAGCGGCTAATTGCTTTTTATCTGCCCATGCTGTGCCGTATATACGTTGCAGCATTTTGTTTTTGGCGTCACCACGCCAGTAGGCGCCTGCCACTTTCATCACTTTAAAGTGTTGGCAGAACCGCATATTGGGCACGTGAGGGCCACGGCACATGTCGATGTATTCTTCGTGATGGTATAAACCCGGCTGATCGTCTTTAGCAACGTTCTGGTCGAGGATTTCCATTTTGTAGCTTTCGCCACGCAGAGCGAAGGTGTCGTACGCTTGTTGCCAGCTTACTTTCTTCTTCACTACGTCATATTCGGTTTTGGCCAGTTGCAGCATGCGCTCTTCAAGTTGAGCTAAATCATCGCTGCTGATTGGACGGTCTAAATCCACGTCGTAATAAAAGCCGTTGTCGATGACAGGACCAATCGCCATTTTGGTGTTCGGCCATAACTGCTTAATGGCATGACCTAATAAGTGAGCGCAGGAGTGGCGGATAATTTCCAGACCTTCCTGATCCTTAGCGGTGACAATACTTAATGAAGCATCTTCAGTGATAAGCTCACAAGCGTCGACCAATTGGCCATTGATTTTGCCGGCTATGGTGGCTTTCGCTAAACCAGGGCCTATGTCTTTGGCAACGTCTAATACAGATAAAGGGGCGTCAAATGCACGCTGACTACCGTCAGGTAAAGTAATAACTGGCATGATAAGTCCTCACAGTGGTGGCCCGTACCAAGGGTCACATGTTGATTCAATTAAATTTAAGGAATGCGTTTTGCGGTTCAACCTTACGAGCGGTAGAACAAAGCAGTACAACACGTAGTTGGCACTGTTTTTAACAAAAAGCGGCTGCATCATAACCGAAGCGGCACTTTATCGGCAACATCATCGGCAATAAGGCACAAAACGCTCATATAAAAATGAAGCTTATCTTCGCCTGATAGGACTTTAACGCCTACACTGAAAAGTACAGGAGCTCACTAACGGAAGGAACCGCGGATAATTAGTCGTCAGCGCTTGCTGCAACAGGCGTTGGCTAACGGAGGAACTATGGACTTAGTGCATAAAACTATTCTTTGCCCTTTCTGTGGTCACCCCACTCATATTACGTTGGATGTCAGCGGTGAAGACCAGGACGATATTGAAGATTGCAGCAACTGCTGCAACCCTATTCATATACAAACCCACAAAGATGAACAACACAACAAAGTACAGGTGTTTATCGACGCTGAGGATGAGCAGTATTATTAGCGGGATGAGATAACCCCATCCCCTACAAAAACTTTGCTGCAAGGACCCGTTCAACTGTGTCCACTATGGTGACGGTTTGCTGATCCAGTTCGATATTGACGCTGTCGCCCGCTTTGCGTTGGCCTAAAGTGGTGATGTCCAGTGTTTCTGGTATCAAGTGCAGGCTAAAACTAGTGGCTGTTACTTCACCTACAGTCAGGCTAATGCCATCAATGCTGATAAAACCTTTGCTAAGCACATAAGGTTTGAACTCTGGTTTTAGCTCAATATCCACCCGCCAATTCGAACCAGTTTGGCTCACAGCTAAAATAGTCGCAGTACCATGCACATGGCCTGACACTAAATGCCCGCCAATTTCACGGCCAAAAGTTAAAGAGCGCTCAAAGTTGACCAATGAGCCAGTGTTTAAAGTACCTAAGTTAGTTTTGGCTAAGGTTTCGTCAATCACATCGAAGCTCACCCAACCGCAAGGCTCCAGTAGACTGAAATCGGTGGCGGTTAAACAAGTGCCATTTATGGAGATACTGGCACCCCGCTCCAGATTTTCTAATAAGTGCACAGGCACTTCCAGAGTTAAGCGGCAAAACTGCGTCTGGTCGCTGATTTCTTTAACTTGAACTTTCGCCTGAACTATTCCGGTAAACATAAGGTCCCTGCTGTGCTATCTTTACGGCGTTTTTTCGCCTGTCTGACAAGAGTTGTTATGTTACCTTTTTCCCGCTTTGAAGCAAAAACCATTCTGAAGTTATCCGGCCCTATTATGCTGGCTCAGCTAACCCAAACCATGATGTTTGTCGTCGACACTATTATGGCCGGTCGGGTCAGTGCGCTGGATATGGCAGCTATTGCTGTGGCTTCTGCCATTTGGTTGCCTATCATTCTGACTTTACAAGGTTTATTACTGGCACTGACTCCTATTATTTCTCAGCTGTATGGCGCAAAAAATCATAAAGCCATTCCACATAATGCGCTGCAAGGTTTTTATCTGGCGATGGTGCTGGCGACAGTCATAGTCATCGCTATGCAGTTTATCCATCTGCCGCTGCAGTACTTGTCGATGGAAGAAAACCTGCGTGCCAAAGCAGTGGATTATCTGGTGTATGTCAGTTACGGTGTTTATCCGGCAGCAGGTTATATGATCTTTCGTAACCTGTTTGAAGGCATAGGCAATACCAAAGCCACCATGTGGATAGCTTTTGTCGGTATTCTGGTGAATATTCCGGCCAACTATGTGTTTATTTATGGCAAGCTGGGGATGCCGGCTTTAGGCGGCGCTGGTTGTGGTGTAGCGACATCTTTAGTTTTTCTGGCGATGTTTATTGCCATCACTATTTATGCTTTCAGAAGCCGTAGCACAGCGCTTTATATGAAAAAGCCAGACAGCCTGAAACCCAATCGCAAGGATTTATGGCATATCATTGCCATAGGCACACCTATCGCCTTTTCACTGTTTTTTGAAGTGACTTTATTCTCTTCCATCCCGCTGATGATTGTGCATTTAGGTCCTATAGTGGTGGCCGGTCATCAAATTGCCAATAATTACAGTGCTTTGGTGTTTATGTTGCCTATGAGTATGGGTATGGCGACAACGATACGGGTCGGTCATCTGGTCGGCAGTAATGATGTGCAGGAGCTGAAAAAAGCCGTATCCACTGCAGTGCAGCTGGCGATGATGATGGCGGTGGGTATAGCACTAGTCACTTATTTTGGTCGTTTTTTAGTGGCGTCACTCTACTCTACCGATCCTGCCGTATTGGCTGTGGCGACCTCTATTTTAGTGCTGGCTTGTTTTTATCAGATCTCCGATGCGATACAGGTGGTGTCTGCCTGCGCTTTACGTGGCTTAAAACACACCAAACCTATCTTTTTTATCACCTTTATTGCCTATTGGCCGATCGGTTTTGGTTTAGGCACTGTATTAGGTTTAACCGACTGGATTTTGCCCAAAATGGGTGCTCATGGCTTCTGGATAGGGATTATCGTCGGTTTGTCCTGTGCAGCGGTGATGCTGGCGCTTATTTTAAGAAACCAAATCAGGCGATTAGAAGATGGCAAGATGTTACAACAATAAACTACAGCGGTCGTTCATTAGCCTATTCAATATAGTTGTTGCTGTTTTACTACTAAGCAGCTGTAGTGATCCGGCCATATCCCTGATGGATGACTACAGCAGCAGGCTTGAACGTGTTTTAGGCCTGAAGCTGCAAGAGCCAGCGCCACTGGATTTGGAACAGCTGCCGTCCATCACAGACACCAGAGCGGAGATCAAAGACAGCAGCATTACGCTGGTTGAGTTAGTGGCTACCAGGGCTTGTGGTTTAGATGCATTACTGGGGGAACGTAATAGCAGTTTGGGTAAAGTGATGAGCCCAAGTCAGCGTTTAAAGTACGAACTGCAGTTTTTAAAGCAGGTGCAACCTTGCTTAACCCATCCGGAGATAGCCGCAGATTTACAACAAAAACTTGCTGCCATTGCTTCTGGCAAAGCCTTACAAATCAATCAACACTGGCAGAATTTTTTGCAGCAGGATCAGACTTTACGTCAACAACTGCACCCCTACCGCAGTTTGTCAGAGCCAGACTCAGTTGCAGGTGTGACTGAAACTATGCAAGCCTTACATTCCTTGCTTGCTCTGCAAAAAAGTATTGTTCAGCAGAACTGGCAGCAGGCCAGTAGCATCAATCCCGAACTGGCGTTAGAAGCTTTATACAAGGCCAATACGCTAAGCCAGCTACAACAAAGCTTGCGCTTCAGTCAAAACTGGCTGCAAAGCTTAAATCAGCAGTTAGATCAGGTTGATTTAACTGCCCAATGCCCAATCGGTAAAAGCTCAGACAAAGCAGAGATTTTGAATACCATTTTACAGCAGTATTTTATTGGCAAGGTACAGGTCTATCTGGCACAGGTGGATGGTGCTTATCAGCAGTTATATCCGCTATTGCAGCAGCTGTATCAGGACACAGCTCTGGCGCAGTCTATTCAGCAACGCTTCGAAGTGCCCAATACTGAATTAAAAGCAGAATTAAAACGTCATGTGTTCTGGTGGAAAAAAGTACAGCAGCAGTGCCCAAAAACTTAAAATGGGATCAGATCACATTGTTAACAGTTAACAATGTGATCTGACCCCAATTTTACATTTCAATGTATTGAGGCCAGCCTAACAGCGGATTCAACATCCCCTGTTTATGCTCATAAGCGTCACGGCGCTCTGGCGATGCATTCTCTGCCAGTAATTTTTTATACCCTTTGGCAAATTGCAAAGTACGTACCAGAGCAGTATAGAAATTATCTCCCAGCTCCACTGCCACAGCTTCAGCAAAACCTGCAGGTAACAAGCTAAGCACCTGTTCGGTATGAGCTTTGAGAAAGGTTACGTCAAACCATTCTTCGGCTAACTCGATATCGCGTAACCGTTGTTTTAAATCCTGTTTCACCTTGCAACCCTTAGTGCAAAGACGATACAGCACCACTTCGGCCAACATATCTTCCAGGTTAAAATGCTCGAACGGGTCGAGCTGGGTATGGTAGAAATAGGTTTGTTTCACCACACTGATGGCCTGACGCCGACGCGATTCTCGAAGAGCCTGCTGATACACAATCACACCTTGCCACTCTTCCGCATCAGGGGGGCTGGCAATATCCTGCAACAACTGCTCTTCCACTTCACCATATAAGGATTTGCGGTTTGGCGTCTGCTGGCTGACTTGACACAACATGCTCCAGCCTTTCTGGAAAGGTTTGACTATACCTTCAGGGCTTACCAGCAAGGCCAGAGCTTTGTCCAGATCATGCTCCGATAGTTCTGCCAGACCTAAACTCGCGACCCCAATAATGTCGTGGGCTGCTTGTTCCAACAGGTGCATCTTGTATTTGTTGTAAAACTTGTCAGCAAACTTCAGGCTCATCAGCACAGCTTTGCTTTTGACTTGTTCCAGCTGCGCTTCCGACAGTTTTTGCTCTGCTTTAGCGTAATTGAGCACTTTGGTTAAAAAAGGCCCTTGATCGGCATCACGCACCACTAATTGCATCACGGATCCTTTGCCTTAATCGAGGAAACTAAACATATCATCCACTTCGGCGTATTCGTCTGTGGATTGATTTTTCTCTTTGGCTTGCATCACCAGCTCAGCTGCGAACTTATTGATAATGTGCTCCCAGCCGGAGTTTTCGTTCCGCACCAGATTTTTAATCGCCTCTTCCACCTGCGGTGTCAACTGGCGGATCAGTGCCAATAAACTGCGTGGGTCGTCATAGCCTAAACCATGTACTTCCTCGTTCAGATGACGTTCTGTGTAGCTGATGGCTTCTTCTAAGTCCTGCTCTTCTTCGTGCAGTAAATCATGCACTTCGTCTTCGTCTTCAATTACTTCGCCGCGGTACAACTCGATAAAAGGAATAGACAAATAAAACAAACCAGCCGGATCTTCAGCTATAGCTTCGAGAATTTCAGCCTGTTTGCTTTCGCTGTCCTGAGTCCGAATAAGATAAGTTAAAAAATCAAACGTATGCTGCTTCAAATCGTCCGCATTGTTTTTGATTTTCTCTTCCCAGTACAAAGGCTGCTGGCAGACAATGTCACGGATTTTCTCTGGTGTCATCAGCTCAGAAATAATAGAAGGAAACGAAATATCGTGCTGACTGTTAATTTGAGTCAGAGTCACAATATCTATGTTTTCAATCACTTCAACCAGTTGGTCGTCCGACATCGTATTGGCCATCAGCTCAAACTTTTTGCTGGCCTGTTTCGGCTCTACAATGGCAAGCTCTTTGATTTCCGCAACGGCAATTTCAATCAGACTATTCATCAGCGACCTTCCCTGTTAAAGGTGATTTCATCATACTGGTCATCGTAACCCTCTTCTTCGTCATCACGACCTTCGTAATCATCATCCGCGTCATGCCGGAAGGAAGGTTCGTCCGAGTCTTCATCTTCGTCGTCAAAGCTGTCACGTGGCCCCGGAGCCGCAGCCACATGCTTATTCAGCATAAAAAGCACAGCACAGCTTTCAATCAGTAAATCTTCGTTAAATTCACGGATGGTTTTGACCAGTGGTAAATCAGCATTATTAAAAGCCACAGAGGTTTTAAACTCATCCCAGACTGGCATGGTGTTTTTGGCAAGCCAGGCAGCCCATTTCAGATTGGCTTCAGGGGTAAATTTAACCCGGCCATAAAGCGCCACGGGCAAATACTCAGGCACTGAATGCAACATCTTCGGATCAGCCTGTAAAATGCTTTTGATTTGGCTGGTAAATTTTTCCAGTGCTTTGGGTGTGTCCGGATCGTTGTAGGATTCAATATTTTCATAAGCGTCGGTTTTTAACGCTTCTAAACGGTTTTTGTCGAATGTTTTGCTCATCAGTTTTAGCCTTTTACGGACGGGTAATAACTATCCCACAGCTCTTTCATCGCTGCGGCTGGGTCCGGCACTATCACATTATTAAAATCTTTGATAAAAGCCGCGCGTTTTTTGGCATCAGACAATACATCATAGGCTTCTTTCACCTTTTGTAATTGCTCTGCAGCTTGCTCTTTTTCATCGTCGCTTAAATTCCGCAGTTTATCCGGGTGGTACTTGTTGGATAAACGCTTGTAGGCTTTTTTAATCTCGTCTTCACTGGCGTTTGCTTTGACGCCCAAAATGCGAAAATAATTAATCATTCACTATCCATTGAGTTAACACATAAGCTATGAGTGACAAAACGACTCTCAAGCTAAAGTACGGTGATTCTAACAGAAAACTCTGGTGCTGCAGCAGGTCTACTGAATGAGTGAGCCCCACTCTTTCAAAAGTAAATCAACGGAGTTTTGCATGATATAACAGTCATTATTTACTTAATGACTGTTATGGTAGACAGGATCCCAAACCTGGTAAAGAAAAAAGCCTGTGAGTGATTAGCTATTCATCCATTGCTGAACCGCAGACACCAGCTCATCAGGGTGAAACTTTGCAATAAACTGATCTGCCCCAACTTTTTTCACCATGGCTTCGTTAAAGACACCACTTAAAGAGGAATGCAGAATAATATGCACATGACGCAAATGCTCATTGGCTTTAACTTCAGCAGTTAAGGTGTAGCCATCCATTTCAGGCATTTCGATGTCGGAAATAATAAGAGGCACTTTTGCTGAAATATCACCTCCCAGCTCCTGTGCTTTGGCTTCGAGCCAGTTGAGCGCCAGCCGGCCATCGTTCACAGTCTCAACATGGATACCTATGGTGGATAATGCACGTTTGACTTGATTGCGGGCCACAGCAGAGTCATCGGCTACCAAGACTGTATAATCTTTAAAGTCGATATCTTTGGCTTTTTCTTTAACCGATTCACTGACCGTTTCATCAACAGGCGAAATTTCTGAAAACACTTTTTCTACATCAATGATCTGTACCAGCTTATTATCAACTTCTGTAACAGCAGTTAAATAATGTGAGCGACCTGCTCCATGAGGTGGAGGTAAGATTTGTTCCCAGTTGACGTTGACTATACGGTCCACCCCACCGACTAAAAAGCCCTGAGTATTGCGGTTGTATTCAGTCACCAGAATAAAAGCATTGCTTAAATCAGACACAGGTTTCCCCCCTGTAGCCTGACTTAAATCGATCACTGTTACAGGTACGCCACGTAAATGCGCTATACCACGCACATTCGGGTTCGCTCCTGGCAACTCACTAAGCTCAGGACAGCGTATCACTTCACGCACTTTGAACACATTGATGCCATAAGGTTGAGTCCCGTTCAGACGAAACATTAACAGTTCGAGGCGGTTCTGACCCACAATATTAGTGCGCTGGTCAATGGAGTTCATCAAGCTGGTCATACATACACCTCTTCACTTAAATAATGTTGCCTACACAGGCCTGTTTACAGACTACAGATTTATACGGCTAAGTTAACCGACTAACCATCAGATTTACTTGACTATTTGTCAAACACACTCAACTAGTATAAACGCAAAGTCTCGACTGAACTTTGACTAAAATCATGACTTCATCGCGCTAAAATGAAAAATACGATAAAAACTAAAAATTAGCAACAGTCTATCAACAGATAGGCATACACGTACACAGAATAATGCGGTTTGGTTATTAGCATAGCTGGCAAACAAAAGATAAACAGCGGAAAACAAACAAATAAAATGCAATGAAACGCCAACGGCTAAGTCATTTTAACCTATAGATTAAAAAGCCATTGCGGTTAGGTTTCTGCTTACATTTTTATACTGCCTTACCCGCCCAATTTGTTTTAAGCTGTAGGTGTTGAAACAACACCATGGAAGTCTTATGAAAATCAAAGAATTAAGTCTGCTAACTTTGTTGGCATGCAGTGGCGGCCTGTTTGCAGAGGAACAGTATTCTTACACTATTCTGGTCGACAAGGGCGTAAAAGCCGGCGAGCAGATTGTAAAAGTGAATGACGAAGGCGAAATTTCTGTCCGGTATATCTTTAAAGACAACGGCCGTGGACCTGAACTGGATGAGAAAATCAGCTTAAACAAAGATGGCTTTATCACAGACTATCAGGCCAAAGGCAACACCACTTTTGGTTCAGTCATTAACGAACGCTTTAAAGTACAAGGCAATAGCGCCAGTTGGAGCACAGGCAAAGATCAGACAAAGGTGAACTATCAACAAAACGCCTTGTATCTGCCGGTCGATGGCTCACCTTATCTGTCCTCTATTGCGATAGCTGCTCTGGCTAAAAGCGGCAAAAAATCTTTGCCTCTTTTACCCAGCGGTACCTTAACTCAGGAAGTGGTTAGTGAACTTATCGTCGACAATGGCGGTGAAAAACAACAGGTCCAATTGTTAGTCCAGACGGGTGTTGGGTTTGAACCGAATTTTGTCTGGGCAACGCAAGGCGAAAACCCACGGCTATTTGCTTATTTAGCGCCAGGTTACCTTACTCTGATAGAGGAAGGCTGGCAGCAGAATGCCAAAGCCATGCTTGAGCTCCAACAAAAGGCTGAAACCCAGCTTCTTGAAAAGCTGGCGACCTTACCGAAAAAGCTCAATGGCCTGACTCTGGTTCGTAACGCCCGTATTTTTGATAGCCAAAGGCTGAAACTAAGTGCGCCAAGCGACATTTATCTGTTACGTGGCAAAATCACCAGCATAGTGCCTACAGGTTCGCTGCATAGTCCGGTCGAGCATGAAATTGATGCAGCCAATCGTATTGTGTTACCAGGCCTGTTTGATATGCATGGCCACTTGTCACGCTGGGAAGGAGCGCTGCATTTAGCCGCAGGGGTCACTACGCTTCGGGATATGGGTAATGACAATGCGACTTTGCAAAGTATGATCGACGAAATAGATACCGATCAGCTGCTGGCACCAACTATAGTACCAACGGGTTTTCTTGAAGGGGAAAGCGCCTACTCCGCCCGCAATGGTTTTGTGATTAACGATCTCGCTGAAGCCAAACATGCCATCGACTGGTATGCAGCTCATGGCTACCCACAGCTGAAAATTTACAACTCTTTTCCAAAAGACATTCTTAAAGATACAGTCTCTTACGCTCATAGCCGCGGCTTGCGCGTCAGCGGCCATGTGCCCGCATTTCTTAAAGCAGAGGATGTCATCGCTGCGGGTTTTGATGAAATTCAGCATATTAATCAGTTAATGTTGAATTTTTTAGTGAAACCAGACACTGACACCCGAACCTTAGATCGGTTTTATCTTCCCGCCAAACAAGTGGCGGATCTGGATTTTCAAAGCAAAGCAGTACAGGATTTTATCCGCTTACTGAAAAGTCACAATGTGACTGTGGACCCTACACTGGCGACTTTTGATTTCCTGAAAAAAACCGATGGCACAGTAGGTGAACCATGGCGCGCCATCGTTACTCATTTGCCACCTGATATTCAGCGCGCCTACGCCCGGGCTGAACTGGATATTCCGGATCAAGCCACTGCAGAGCGTTATGCGAAATCCTACGCCAAAATGATTGAGTTTGTTGGCATGATGTACAAGGCGGGTATTCCTGTTGTCGCAGGCACAGACGAGCTGGCCGGTTTTACCCTGCAAGGCGAATTGGAGCTGTTAGTCAAAGCTGGCCTGACACCGGCAGAAGCCTTACAGGTGGCCACGTTAAACGGCGCCCGTTACAGCAACCTAGAACAACATAAAGGTCAGATCAAAGTAGGTTTTGATGCCGACTTGTTGCTGGTGGATGGTGATCCAACCCAAAATATCAGCGATATCCGCAAGTTGGCTTTAGTGATCACTCAGGGCAAAGCCATAGTGCCGACTGATTTGTACCAAAAGCTGGGTGTGAAGCCTTTCGTAACAGACTCTATAAAAATCCGTGATTTTGCACCTGCTCAAGCTCAAGGTGGCGGCAAAACCAGCACTGGTCACCGGCATTTGCATTAACAGTGTTGAAACGACTTAAAAAATAACAAAGGGGTTCATCTGAACCCCCTTCTTTTTTCGGCTATTTCTAAAGCTGAGTCTTACCAGCTATCAGGCCTGTCTAACCTGGCTGCTGCTCCAATTGTGGCTGCAGCCATTTTTGTACTGCACTGGCCAGTTCATCCGGATGGAATTTGGCGATAAACTGATCAGCACCAACTTTTTTAATCATCACTTCATTAAAAACTCCACTTAAAGAGGAGTGTAAAATCACGTGAATGCCTTTGAGCTTGTCGTTTTGTCGCACTTCAGCAGTCAAAGTGTACCCATCCATTTCCGGCATTTCGATATCAGAGATGAGCAGTGGTACTTGTACTTGTGCAGCTAAGTTGTCAGTCTGCTCTGCTTTATTCAGCAGCCAATCCAGCGCTTGTTTGCCGTCATTCACCAGTTCAACATGAACGCCCATCGACTCCAGCGCACGACGCACCTGATTACGGGCCACAGCAGAGTCGTCCGCAACCAGCACTGTGATATCCTTCAAATCAATCCGCTCAGCAGCTTGTTTGACAGATTCGCTGATTTCTTCCTGCATTGGGGATATTTCACTGAATACCTTTTCTACGTCTATGACCTGCACCATACGGCCTTCGATACGGGTAACAGCCGTCATATAATGACTGCGACCAACACCAGCAGGAGGCGGCAACATTTCTGACCAATTCACGTTCACGATCCGCTCTACATTGCCAACCAGAAAGGCCTGCACATGGCGGTTGTATTCTGTGACCAGAATAAAAGCCGTTTTCAGATCCACCAAAGGTTTTCCACCCGTGGCTGCACTTAAATCAATCACCGTAATAGGCTCGCCCCGCACGTGGGCCACACCCCGCACATGACTATGAGCGCCAGGCAGTAAATTCAGCGCCGGACAAGGTAAAACCTCACGCACTTTAAACACATTGATACCAAAAAACTGTGGGCCCTGTAGTCTGAATAACAATAATTCCAGCCGGTTTTGTCCAACCAGATTGGTTCGTTGGTCTACTGAACTTAATACAGAGGTCATATCCCTCTCCTTCGACTTGACACCACCAGCCTCTTAGAGAAGGCCGACCAGTTTATTACTCTGTCACTAGTATAACGCTTGGGTGTCGAAGAGATCAGTAAGTTTCTGCACTGAGTAGTGACAACAATCATCTGATTTATCTACATTTCAACATCGGTATCTTGCAAGCTTGCACACTCACTCAGCCAAGGATTGACTCAAAAACTTCGCTCGCTGCGAACGCTATGTAGCGCTCTTTGGTAACCCCTAGAAATGACACAACAGATCCACTTATTCTTACGATTCGGCTGTATCTGTCTCGTTCAGTACAAATTCTTACGCTGATAGCTATCGGCAACGTCTCTCATGAAAGCTACCAGTTAAACATAGTGCCATCTTCCAACCGGTTTACCGGCAGATAAGCACGTTGATACGGGTATTTAGCAGCCGAAGCTTCATCAATATCGACACCATGACCTGGTGTTTCACCAATCTTCAGGTAGCCATTGTCAAAGTGATAGTCATGCGGGAATACGGCATCGGTTTCCGGTGTATGGCGCATATATTCCTGAATACCAAAGTTTGGCACCCAGGTGTCAAAGTGCAGCGCAGCCCCCATAGTGACAGGGCTTAAATCGGTCGCACCATGGAAACCAGTACGGACATGATACAACTCAGCCAGATGAGCAATGCGACGTAAATGGGTGATACCGCCACCATGCACTATGGTAGTACGGATATAGTCAATCAGCTGTTCGCTGATCAGTTGCTGGCAGTCATGGATGGAAGCAAACACCTCACCCACAGCTATAGGCGTAGTGGTGTGATGACGAAATAAGCGGAAACCTTCCTGCAATTCAGCCGGCACGGCATCTTCCAGCCAGAATAACTTATAAGGTTCTAACGACTTACCCAGTTGGGCTGCTTCAATAGGCGTTAAACGATGATGGGTGTCGTGTAATAAGTGATGCTCAAAACCATAAGTATCACGCAGAGTTTCAAACAGCTTAGGCACAGAGTTTAAGTATTTGCTGGTTGACCAGAGGTTTTCTGTCGGCAAATTACCATCTGCTGGTTCGTAATACATTTTATCGCCGGACACACCATAAGTGCTGGCAAGACCCGGCACACCGGTCTGAGCACGGATGGCTTTGTAGCCCATATCGATATAACGCCCTACTTCAGCGACGGTTTCGGCGATATCACGGCCATTGGCATGACCATAAACCATCACACCATCACGGCTACGGCCACCCAACAACTGATACAACGGCATATTGGCAGCTTTGGCTTTAATATCCCACAGCGCCACGTCTATCGCGGCAATAGCTGTCATACCAACAGGGCCACGACGCCAGTACGCGCCACGATAAAAAAACTGCCAGATATCTTCGATACGGCTGGCGTCACGACCTATCAGGCACGGGATCAGGTGATCCTGTAAATAACTGGCCACGGCCAGCTCACGGCCATTCAGGGTCGCATCCCCTATGCCATACAAGCCTTGGTCTGTGGTGATTTTAATAGTGACAAAGTTTCTGCCCGGGCAGGTCACAATAACTTTTGCATCAATAATTTTCATAATATTCCTCAAAGTGACGGCTGACGACAAGGATGCAACACAACACTCTCAACAGTGGTTTTGACTGCTACGCTTGAATTGTACCGGTCGACAGATTAAATTGGTCAGGCCTATTGATTAACACTAACATTTGGCCTGTCCAATTTTCAATATCAAACATTTGGACAGACCAAAATAAATTTGAAGCCACTATGACACAAACAACAGACTCTCCGCTGAAACTCAGTACAGAACGCAGCCAGGCCAATAGCCCACGCTTGTATTTATTAATAGCCGACAAGCTGGCGCAAAATATTGCTAAAGGCGAACTGAATCCGGGCGATCGGCTGCCGGCAGAACGTGATTTAGCGCAGCACTACGACGTCAGCCGCCAGACGGTGCGTGAAGCCTTAATAGCGCTGGAAGTCTCAGGGCTGGTAGAAATTAAGCCGGGTTCAGGGGTGTATGTACTGAAATCTGCTGCGTTAAAAAGCTCTATTTTGACCGATGACGCGCCCGGCCCTTTGGAGATTATGGAAGCACGGCTTTTAGTAGAGGGTGACGCAGCGGCTTTAGCTGCAGAGCGCATCAGCAATGAAGAGTTGTTAAAACTTAAAGCCTATTTAAACCAGATGACAGCATTGGTTGCAGCACAAAAAACGGCCGAAGCCGAAGCTTTTGACCGCAAATTTCATCAGTTAATAGCCAGCGCCACCCGCAACAGTGCATTGCAGTCTATGGTGGAATGGCTCTGGACTTTAAGGGAGTCATCGGAAATTAGCCGGTTATTTGCCGAAAAAATCCGCCGTCAGGTGGCAGGCCCTAATATTCAAGCGCATGAAAACATTTATCAATGCTTAAGCCGCCGTGACGCAGCAGGAGCCAAAGCAGCGATGCAGGAGCATATAGCTCAGGTCACTGAAGCTTATATTCTTTTGGTTGCTGATTAACAACTCTATGGGACAGACCAAAAAACGGACTGTCCACTAGTCATGACCCGTAAGACGTTTTTGTCTGTAAGTTTGAGCTCAGCATAAGGTATTTTGAGGTCACTATCTGCCCTTGCAGGACAGCAGGATTAAAGGCAAGGCTCTTCAAATCAACCACAGTTTTCGCTCAATTTCAGGTTAGATTACAGCGACTTCAATATCGTCTTGATCAAAACCGAATACGTTACCGTCAAAATCCACAGATAAACGAACACTATTTCCCGGTGAAGTTATCCGAACTATATGACCAACCTGACCATAACATTCGCTCGTCGAATCAGTAACTATGACGTCAAGGCCGATAGTCCATAGTGGTTTTGTCATAATTTTCTCCAAATTTGACGTCAGATCAATACAACAGGTATTGATTGTTGGGCTGGAGTGTACGCGAATTGACCTTTCAATGCGAGATAAGCTTGCAACTGCTTTAACTGCATGCTTCAGGATCCGCCTGCTATCAGGCAGCGAATTTCGAAACAAGCCAGCATAAAACCAGCGCAGAGCAGAAGCTTTGCGTGAAGTACTTAGAGGTGACTACTGTGACTAAAAAACAAAAACGCCACCTAAAAGGCAGCGTTTTTGCTTAAGAATTTGGTGCGTCCTAGTGGATTCGAACCACCGACCCCCACCATGTCAAGGTGATGCTCTAACCAACTGAGCTAAGGACGCATTGCTGTGTTGCAACTATGTCGTCACAACGGGCGCTATGTTATGCAGCCACTGCTTTGCTTGCAAGTACTTTTTTTAAAACTGCTGTTGTTTGCTGTTATTTTAAACGCTTAGTGTGAAAATAGGCGCCTCCATCCTGAGGCCTGAAGCTATAACGATGATTTCAGTGATATATTCGCCATCATACCTCACCTTTTGGAGTTGCAGATGTTTACCCCTGTGCATACCTGCGAGTTTGCTGAACTGGCAAAACAAAAAATTGCTGAATTTAATGCCTTGCACTGGGATGCCTCAAAGCGTCAACAACTGGGCTTAAAACTGGAAAACGATAAAGGTGAATTAGTGGCTGCTTTGGCGGGGCGTACTTTTGGTCACTGGTTTTATCTGGAGTCATTATGGTTAGATGAGAGTATTCGTGGCCAAGGTGTAGGCTCAAGCATACTGGCAGAGGCTGAACAGATTGCGAAGGCTCGTGGCTGCAGCTTTGTGATCCTCGATACACTGGACTTTCAGGCCAGGCCTTTTTATGAACGTCATGGTTATCAGGTCCAGTGGACTCAGAGCAACTACCCTTTAACCGGCTGCAAACACTTTATGACAAAACAACTTTAATCTGCAGGCTGACGCTTTTTAGCGTCAGCTTTAAACACTGTATCTACCCACGCCGGATCGCCGTCATTGGCTGCGGCTTTAATACCTAAAATGCGACACATCAGGTTATACAATTCGATATTGGCAAAAGCCGGGATCTGGCTGCCCGTTCTGAATACAGGACCATGTCCGATAAAAATAGCCTGCATTTCAGGGCTATTGTTATCATAACCATGACTGCCTGTGACAAGACCGCGCCCTGGTTTTTCCCGCCATTCTTGGTGTTTGTGTTTTTGCATTAAACGCCAGCCGCTTTGAGGCACAACCAATAAAGGTGCGATACGTTTGCTGTTCTGATAATGCCAGCGCTCTGGTAATTCTGACTTTTTATAGACCCGGGCTTGAGGTGGCAATGAAGCATTCAGTTGCTGATAAATCGACTCTAATTCACCCGCTTTAGGAAAAATCGATACTATTTCAGGAGTCCATAAAATAAGAGCAGCTTTCTTTTCATCAAACAGTTGATCCAATTCAATCACCTGCTGCTCTGGTACTTTGGCCATGCCGTGGTCTGAAACCAACATCAGATTGATGGTGCTCATCAAACCTCTTTGTTCAAGACCTGCGACTAACACCGTAAGTGCCTGATCGACGTCCGTTATAGCTTCGGCTACTTGCTCAGAATCAGGTCCGTACGCATGCCCTGCATCATCCACTGAGCTGAAATACAGCGTCAGAAACTGAGGGCGTTTCTCTTCAGGCAAATCCAGCCAGGCCAACACAGACTTTACTCTGTCGATGTTACTGACAGAACCATCATATGCCTGCCATAAACCGGGCCTCACACCTTTAATGGCCGCCTCAGAGCCAGGAAAAAAATAGGTACCGGTTTTTACACCTTGTTTTTCCGCTGTAACCCAGACTGGTTCACCCAGCCACCAGCGCGCATTCTTCACTTCTTCTGGTTTGCTCATGCGAAACACAGCGTCAAAATCCGCATCATAAATGTTGTTTTCCACTATGCCGTGATGAGCAGGATATAAACCTGTGGCTATGCTGTAATGATTAGGGAAAGTTTTAGTTGGGAATGAAGGCTGCATGGCCAGAGCAGTGACTCCGTTTTGCGCCAGTCGATGCAAAGTTGGCGCTTTATAACGCTGCAGATAGTCCCGAGCAAAACCGTCGATAGAAATCAGTATTAAGCTATTTGCTGGGTGTTGTTTAGCAGGAGAAGCGCTAAGGTCCAGACAAATAAAGACAAAACACAGCACCATAGACAAATTACGCATCAGACAACCCTAACCCAGACAGAATAACAACAGTGTACTGAGCCTTTCAGGCTGTCAGATGACAAAACCGACCAAAGGTAAAAAAAATGCTATCAGTGGAAAGTCCGGAAGCATTCAGAGCTACAAATCGGAAAAACCAGGTCAGGCGACCACCTGCCAGCGTCCACCTTTGGCAGGGCCAGTACGAACCAACCTACCTTCAGCTTTGAGCTTCGCAAATTGCTTTTCAATGGCTCTGGAACTTAAACCCAGTTCATCCGCTATTGTTTTGGCACTGAGCCTATTGTCTTTTTTCAGCTTCTTCAGAATTTGATCTTCAGTTTTATACCAAGGGCCTGAAGCTTTTGTTTTTACTTTGTGTGCGTGTAGCTGCACAAACTGAGACAAGTCGACGAACGGCTGCTCAGGTAAAACCATCCTTGGCTGATGGCTCTGTATCAGTTGTAGTTCAGCGGCTAAGGACTCCTGGATACACCGCAGCATAAAGAGTATAAAACTGGTCGCGTCATGTTTGGGTGTGGCTTGTCTCAGGCTTTTATAATAATCGCGGGATTTTTCTTTCAGCATTGCTGTAAAAGGTAAATAGCAAAAAGAGGCGTGCCACTGCATTAAAACCAACTGCTGCCATAAACGGCACAAGCGGCCATTGCCATCTGAAAACGGGTGAATATAAGCCAGTTGAAAATGCATCAGGCAAGAGACCAGTAAAGGATGAAGCTGGTACTGTTGCAACGAAGTAATAAGCTCCTCGACCTGAGCCGCAACCTCTGAGGGCGCTGGCGGCATATGAACCAGCTTATGGTCCTCATAAACCCCAGCCCCCTGCTGGCGGTACTGACCCGCATCCGATGCAACATGGAGCATAAAAGCTGCATGAGCTTTACGTAGATCCACGCTCTGATAAGGCCGAAAGCTATCCAGTTGTTGATACAACGCCAAAGCATTTTTTGCCTGCCGGATATCCTGCACTAAAGCCACAACCCTTTTGCCTGCAGCCAAATCTTGCAACTGAATAAAAGACAGAGAATTATGATCAAGCGCCAGACTAGCCTGAATGGCTCTGAGCTTTAATGTCTCCAGTTGCGCGACTGAAGCCAAAGATAGAGCGTAACTCCAGTCGGCCACTTGTGCCTCAATACTTTGTATAAGGTTCGATAGCTCTGCTTCCGACTGATTAAAAGTCTGGTACTTATCCATCACACAAGCCTCTGCTTTACTTCAAAAAGTATATTTATTGACCTACTAAGACTAATAGAGGTTCACTGAAAAAACAAAGTGTTAGCATTAGTTGGTCATTTTTTCTAAATTTCTGGAAATAAAACCGAAAAAATAGAACAGATCAGCTTGCTTTCGTGATCCGGCTCACTAACTATTGAAAGACACACTATCAATAATTTCAAAACCTGTTCAACTGAACAGATTATGTGCAGGAGTTTTTGTGCAGGTAAGGCGTTATACAACTTCTGAACTTACGTTAAGGTTTTGGGCCGCATTTTTATTACTGCTGACCTTTAGCGCTATTTTTATAGTTTATGTCTATGCAGAAAAACGTATTGATGCAGCCAATGAGCAGCGGGTCTTCTCATTAAAAGTGATAGGAGAATTGCGTCAGTCTTCAGACGATTTAAGCCGAATGGCCAGAAGTTATATAGCCACAGGTGAACACCGTTACAAAAATCACTTTGACGAAATTATTGCCATCCGCAATGGTCAGGCCGCTCGTCCAATCAACTACTATCAAGTGTACTGGGATTTGGTCGACGACAACAACCTAAGACCCAGACCCGCAGGCTCGCGGATAGCACTGCTGGATTTAGCTGAAAATGCTGGATTCACACCAACGGAACTCGCCGCGCTGCAGCAAGCCAAAATTCAGTCTGATGCGCTGGCACTCAACGACATTAAAGCAATGCAGCTGCTGGAACGGCCAGAAACTGATCCTGTTGAAAAAGCAAAAAATAAAGAACAAGCCCTACTTGCTGTGTTTGACCAGAACTATCACACAGCGAAGAAAGCCATAATGCAACCCGTTGCCACCGTCTACAGTCTGGTGGATGAACGCACCGCGGATGAAGTCGAAGATGCCATGTTTTACGCCTTGATGATGCGTATCCTGTTTATTATGTCTGCTTTACTGCTGTTTTATGCCCTGTGGGATATTAAACGGGTTCATAACAGCATTCTGGGTGCTTCTGTCAGTCACCTCTATGAGCAAATTAAAGCCATGGGTCGGGGAGAAGTGCTGCAAAGTGCTGAACTGCGAAAGGCAAAACCAGGCAGTATTATGAGTTGGCTTGGCGCGACTCAACTTCGTCTAAACAGTTCGATACAAGAACGTCAGAGCTTGATCCACAGATTACAGCAAAAAGAGCAGTATCAGCGTACCTTAATTGACAGCATCCCTTTTGTTGTCTGGTTAAAAGACATCCACGGCAGCTACCTTGAAGTGAACCGCAAATTCGCTGAAGAATTTCCAGGTAAAGATATCAATGATTTAACAGGCAAAACCGATGCAGAGTTATTTGATGCACAACGTGCGTTAAGCCACGTTGTACATGATAAGCAAGTGCTGTCATCAGGCCAGCCGCAGCTGATCCAAACTCAGCATAAAGTCGGAGTCGAACAGCATTGGTTTGAGACCTACAAAGCACCTGTTTTAGTGGAGGGTGAGCATGTTGGTACAGTGGGCTTGTCGCGCGACATTACGCTTGAACATACAGCGGCGAATAAATTGCGCTTATCTGCCAGCGTATTCACCCATGCCCGCGAAGGCATTATGATCACCGATCCCTTAGGTGTGATCATAGATGTCAATCAAGCCTTTACCGAGATCACAGGCTATAGTGCCAAACAAGCTATAGGCTGCACGCCACGCTTGCTGCAGTCAGAACATCAGGATGAACAAAGCTTTAATGCTTTATGGCAACGCCTGCAGCAACAGGGCTTTTGGTCTGGCGAGCTCTGGAGTCGAAAAGCTTCAGGCGAGGACTATTTCCAAAGCTTAACCTTAAGTGCTGTGCTGGATGATAAGGGCCAATTGCAACATTATGTAGGTTTGTTTTCTGACATCACTAACCAGCACCAACAACAAAAGTATCTGGAAAAAATAGCACTTTATGATGGCTTGACCGGCCTCTCAAATCGCAGTGCCTTAACTCAACAGCTGCAGTCACTACTGAAAAAAACCAGCGCCGGGCAACTGCTCGCTATCGCCTATCTGGATCTGGATGGATTTAAAGAAATTAATGACCGCCATGGCCATCAGACTGGCGATCACTTTTTAATTGCCTTGTCTGAACGTTTAAAAACTCAATTGACCAAAGATGAGCTATTGGCTCGTATTGGCGGTGATGAGTTTGTGGTGTTATTACCACAACTTAGCGATAAAAAAGCGGGCATGAAAAAGATCCAGCAATTACTGGATGTCGTGGCTAAACCGATAAAAATCGATGAATGGATGCTCTCGGTGTCCGCCAGTATAGGCCTGACCTTTTATCCACAGGCAGATACAACAGAAGCTGAACAGTTGATACGACAAGCGGATCATGCGATGTATCAGGCCAAACAGGATGGCAAAAACCGTTGCCACGTCTTTGATACTGACTACGCCCGCAGTTTGCGTGGACATCAGGAAACTATACTGGATATTCGTCAAGGTCTGGCGCAAAAGCAATTCAGGTTGTTTTATCAGCCAAAGGTCAATATGCACACAGGAGAAGTGATAGGAGCAGAAGCCCTGATCCGCTGGTTGCATCCTCAAAAAGGTATGGTGGCTCCAGCTCTGTTTCTACCCGCCATAGAGCAGCATAGCCTGGGCGTGGAGTTAGGTTATTGGGTGATTGAAGAGGCATTACGGCAACTGGCTGAATGGCAACGTCAAGGGATGACTATCCCTGTGAGTGTGAATATTTCCGCCTATCATTTACAGCAACCGGACTTTGTCAATCGTCTGCAGTTGTTGCTGCGTTTTTATTCAGAGGTGCCAGCATCCTTACTACAGCTGGAAATTCTGGAAACCAGCGCGCTGAATGATTTAACCCATGTGCAAGCCGTGATGCAGGCCTGTATCCGAAGCGGTGTTAGTTTTGCTTTGGACGACTTTGGCACAGGCTATTCTTCTTTAACCTACTTAAAACGTTTGCCTGCCACAGTGTTAAAAATCGATCAGAGCTTTGTCCGTGATATGTTGGTCGACCCGGACGATTTGGCCATCCTCAAAGGTATTATTGTGCTGGCCAATGAGTTTAAACGTGAAATTGTTGCAGAGGGTGTTGAAACTACAGAACATGGGGAGCTTTTGCTGCAATTAGGTTGTACTCATGCACAGGGCTACGGTATAGCACGCCCCATGCCCGCCGAGCAGTTTATGCCGTGGAAAAAAGCCTGGCTGCTGCCTGATGTCTGGGCCAAAGCCTGTATCGGTGGCGCAACAACTATCTCAGGCACCGATAAAACATTGACCGCAGACTCTAAGCACAGAGCCATTTAAAGCTGAAGCATCAGGTCTGGCGAAAAAAGCTACAGCCAAAGCAACATCTTCAGGTAAACCAGCCTGATGCAGTGAGTTCATTCTGCGCCCTACTTCCCTCACCATCATTGGCATAGCGGCGGTCATTTGGGTTTCAATAAAACCTGGGGCTATAGCATTAAAGGTGATGCCCCTGACTGATTGTGTTGCCATAAACTGACAGTATCCGATTAACGCAGCTTTTGAGCTGGCGTAGTTGGTCTGGCCTTTTTGACCTGCCAGGCCGTTCATTGACGACAACAGCAGTACACGACCGTTGTTTTGGATCTGATGCCGTTCCAGCAAAAGTGCGTTGATCCTTTGTACCGCACGCAGGTTAATATCCAGCGTCTGCGTCCACTGAGTTTCAGTCATACGATGAAACAACTTATCCCGGGTAATGCCAGCGTTGTGCACCAGAATATCCAGTTGGATCCCTTGTTGTGTCAACCAGTCACTTAAGGTTTCAGCACTTTGGGGTTGACTGATATCCAGCAGCAAAGCTTTACCGGCTAACTGCTGCATTAAGTCCGTGAGTACTGGTCCAGCTTGTGGAATATCCAGTCCAATCACGGTAGCGCCCTGCTCTGTCAGTGTTTTGGCGATAGCAGCGCCAATACCACGGGCTGCTCCAGTCACTAAGGCAGTTTTCCCCTGCAACGGCTGCTGCCAGGGTTTTAATACCGTGACAGGCGCCGCAGAGACTGGCAATACTTGCCCTGTGACATAAGCTGAGGCCCTGGACAGGAAAAACTCTACGACGGGTAGCAGTTCCTGTCGTACATCGTGGTGCAGAGTTAACAGATTCGCTGTGGTGCCAAAACGTCCCAGCTCTTTAGCTATCGAACGGGTAAATCCCGATAAAGCTGCAGCGGCTGCAGCGGCATCAGCACTGGATACATCATCTATTGCGCGGGCAAGTACAATAAAGCGGCCATTTGGGGTTAACCTTGGCAACAGAGGAGTTAACTGCTGCCACAGCATATCCAACTCGCAGGTGCTTTGCAGTTGTGTACCATCAAATACCAATGCCTGTAGCGGCTGTCCTGTATCTTGCAGGCTCACTGTTGCCAGACTACTTAACTGTTGCCGCAGCAAGACACTATGCTCCGAGGCTTTGCCACACAGCAGTAAACTCCCTGTAAAACACTGAGTTTCCCCGTCCGGTCTTTGCAACAAAGCTGGCTGTGGCACGCCACACCAACGGCCTACCGCAGAATTTAATAACGCTGTTATCCAGGATGCCATTATTAAAGCTTAGTCTGGTGAAAAGTTTTGCTATCTTAGCGATACGGCTGCTTATACTCCAGCCTGATCGCCTTAAAAGATAAAACCAGCATTGCAGCTGGTTTTATCTGAGTGAGTGCACAGAAGTAACTCAGGCTTTTTTCACCCAGGCTGCACACCAGCCTTCAGCACTGACTAGTTTGCCCGGGAAAATATTACATCCCCTTAACGCATCACCGTCTTTGCCCTGCACTTGCATACAGTTGGCACAATTAGCTCCAGCCACAGTAGACTTATCGACATATTTCATTGCTACTGCCAGTGGATCATCAGCTTTCACCTGCTCCTGAGCCAATGCATGCAATGCTGTGCCACCTAAGGTAATGCCTACTAAGGTGGAGGCCGATAGTTTTAAAAAATTACGTCTGTCTAAATTTCCCATCTTGTTACTCCGTTTTTGTCATTGTTGCATCAAGGTGTTCTGCCCCTTGACGTTACTTGGCTATCTACCTTACTGAGTATGGACGAAATAAGATTATATGGCTTTGATCTAAAGCAGTTTTTTATAGGTTCAACTGGCAAGTTCAACAGACAGTTCTGTAAACATCAGTTCCAGATCCTGGACTTCGTGACATAAAACTTTAGCCATTGCTCTATGGTGCCTTGCTGCCGTTGTTCTTGCAGGTAAAGGTTAAAGGCAGCTAGTTTCGGTTTCCAGCGAGGGTGAAATGCGACCGTCAGAGCCACAGCATTAAAACCTTGTGCAGAGCGATACAGAGCCTCATCGGGAAAGTGATGATGCAATAACCAGTTCGCGACATGCTCGTTGATGAAGGCAAAATCACAACGACCATTGAGCAACATTTTCAGTTGAGTCAGCTCGCTGGAAGAATCGACCCGCGCCGTTTCATTGCTACTAAAATACGGCTCTAAGGCGTCATAAACATAATACTGGCGGGTGCAAACCGTTTTTCCCTTCACCAACTCAGACAATTGAGCCTGCGCTGCTATAGGATGGCGAGCCAGTAAATAATCTTTGTGTTCCAGTAAAGGCTCAGAAAACAATAATTTTTCTGGATGTTGTGTCCACTCTTTCGCTAATAAAATAGCGTCTACTTCCCCTTGGTAGAGTCGATGCTCAGACCGGGTTCTGTTATCGAACACATAATGCACAGCAATATTTTGCTGCTGAAAAAAGTCCTGCAATATCTCCGGAACCAAACCAACCACCTTTTGTGTGGTTTCGTCCTGATACATATAAGGTGGCACCTGAGGGTAATAAAGCACAAATTTAAGATCAGCTGGTGTGAGATCAAGTTGCTTCGCAACAGCGCAGCCCCCTGAAGCCACTAACATCAAAATCAGTACTTTTAATAGTTTCATACCGTTATCCGTCTAACCAGACCAAAAGCTATCTGTCGATTAAGTCGATGATACTAGCATTAGCGTTTTTATCAAATACTTGTTTTTAGCCAGAGTCCTCCGAAAAATTATGGCCTGACTGTTGTCAGTGAACCAACAGTGACATAGAGTGCCGCCACATCTTATTTTTCTGAGTTTTAGTGAGTTATGAAACAACACCTTTTGTGGTTTGGTATCGCCAGCTTAGTTTTGTCTGCCTGCAGTCAAACGTCCGGTATTCATCAATCTAATCAGTTTGATAACAATGGGCTGGATAAAAAAGCCAAAGCATTGAGTGGCACCTATCAGTTGCAGCAAGGCGCAGCATTAAAAGCTCAGTGGCTGACACCGGAGTTGTTATCCGGTCTTGAAGAGCAATTGAAGTACCTGAACAAAAAGTCAGTAGCACAGCAGCATAATTTACCAGGTTTAATCATCACTAAAAGCCAGTTGCAGCAAAGCATCCATGACTTACTGCAATGGGCGGAGCAACCCACGGCTGAAGGAGGCAAAGCTTTTGCACTGCACCAACTCTCAGGTGAAGATGGCAAAGGTAATGTGCAGTTTACCGGTTACTACGTGCCGGTGTTTAAAGTACGGACCACAGCGAATGCAGAATACAAATACCCTATTTATCGTAAACCTGCAGGGTTAACAAACTACCCGAATCGCGAGCAAATTGACTTCGAACAAGCGCTGGCGGGTCAAGGGCTGGAACTGTTTTACAGCAACAGCCTGGTCGATAATTTTTTTATGCAGGTACAAGGCTCTGGTGTAGTCGAAGATGAATATGGTCAGCAGCATTTATTAAGTTATGGTGGCGGCAACGGTCATTCGTACCGCAGTTTAGGCAAAGTTTTGATTGAAATGGGCGAATACACAGCCGACACCATATCCGCTTCAGCCATTAAAGAATGGCTGGCGAAACATCCGCACAGACAACGTGAACTGATGAGCCGCAACCCCAGCTATACTTTTTTTTCTGCAGGTTTGGATAAACCCGTAGGTGCCGCCAATGTGCCTTTAACGCCATTGCACTCTATAGCGGTAGACCCGGCTTTTATTCCTTTAGGTTCGGTGTTACTTTCGCAGGTGCCGGTGCTGGATAACAAAGGTGAATTAACAGGCCATGAGTTCAGATTAATGCTGGCACAGGATAAAGGCGCGGCTATTAAAACCCCGGGCCGGATTGATGTCTATCAGGGTATTGGGGAGGAAGCGCAGCAGCGCAGCGACAGCTTGCGCCATTACGGCAAAATCTGGCTGGTTTTGCCGAAAACTTAATACCTAAGGGTCAGAGCCAAAGCTCTGACCCATTACTTTCAGTGAAGATATCAATTCAGATGCTTTTTCAGTGCCTGACCGGCTTGATCCAGTGCGGCTTGCGTAGCTGGTACATCAGAGAGCACATTCAGTAAACCAAAGTCGTGGATCATGCCGTTGTAGCGCACTGACGTCACTGTCACTCCAGCCGCATCCAGTTTGTTGGCATAAGCTTCCCCCTCGTCACGCAGTACATCTAAAGCTGCGGTTTGTACCAGCGCTGGTGGTAAACCTTTTAACTGCTCTGTGGTTGCACGCAGTGGTGAGGCATAAATTTCGTTACGTTCAGCTGGGCTCGTGGTGTAGTTATCCCAAAACCACTGCATCATATTTTTGCTCAGGAAGTAGCCGTCTGCAAACTGGTTGTAGGACGTATTTTCAAAGTTCGCGTCTGTCACAGGCCATAACAGCAACTGGAATTTAAGTTTTGGAGTACCCGCTTCTTTAGCTTTTAGAGCTACCACCGCCGCCATATTGCCACCGACACTGTTACCGGCAACTGCTAAACGTGAGCTGTCGATATTCAGCTCTTTACCATGCTCTGCTACCCATTTGGTTGCAGCATAAGCTTGATTAATAGCTGTTGGGTATTTGGCTTCCGGTGATGGCGTGTAATCCACATACACAGCAACTGCACCAGAGCGGCTGACTAAATCACGGATTAAACGCTCGTGGGTTGGAAAATCTCCTAACACCCAACCACCACCGTGGAAAAACATAAAGGCTGGCAATACCCCTTTGCTGCCTGCAGGACGCACCACCACCAGTTTTAATGGCTTGCCATCAATCCTAATGGTTTTTTCACTGATCTCAGCAGCTGGTAATGTGGCACCGGCCTGAGCACCAGTTAAGACAGCTCGGGCATCTTTAGGCGACAATTGCTCTAAAGGTGTACCACCGCCCTGAGCCAGTGCATTTAAAAAGCCTTGCGTCTGTTGTTCTACCTGTACATCAAGAGCAGGACCACCAGCGGCGAAAGCACTGTTAATGCCTAAAGCAATGACTGTGAAACCTACAATTTTACGAAATCTGTTCATATTCATCTCCTCGCCGCAGCGGGCAGCGGTTAGTGGTTAGCGGGTAGCGATAACAGGATTCTTACTCATCTAACTATTATCGCGATACATTAATGATTAAAAAATTTAGCTTATTGGGCTGACTGTTGTGCTGTTAGCTAACAATCACTAAACGCACATCAATATTGCCGCGGGTTGCGTTGGAGTACGGACAGACCTGGTGAGCTTTAGTCACTAAATCCTGCGCTACTTCCATGCTTACACCTGGCAGGCTGATTTGCAGTTCGATATCCAGACCAAAACCACCTGGGATTTGACCAATACCCACCTCAGCCGTGATTTTGGATTCGTTACTCACCAGCACTTTTTGCTGGGAAGCGACATATTTAATGGCACCTAAGAAACAGGCTGAGTAACCAGCGGCAAATAACTGCTCAGGGTTCGTGGCTGAACCACCAGCACCACCTAATTCTTTAGGAGTGCTTAATTTCACATCCAATACGCCGTCTGAAGAGACTGAACGACCGTCACGACCTGAAGTTGAAGTTGCTGTTGCTTTGTAAAGTACTTGCATGATGTATTCCTCTGTTAAGTTTATCTGTTTGCAATATGTGTTATCGCAATAACTGTATAATTTAAAGAAAATGGGTGAACTCACCCGGTTTTACTGCTGTTACTGCCAGTCCTTACGGACCTGATCTCTACTCTTTACGAACTCTTTTCTACCTACTGTATCCGGTCGTTTTACTGCTGTTAAATCAGCTGTTCGACCTGACTTGTGACTATATTATTGCGATAACTATTATTTCGCAAGTTTAATTTTGAATTATTTTGAGAAATTTAACTAACACTATGATTTTTAATGGATTAAAAATTAAAAAAGGGCCACAAAGGCCCTTTTTCCCACAAATAAACTTCAGAGTCGTTTGGTTAGCTGTGCCCGTAACTGCACTAACTCCTGACGTAGTGCATGGATCTCTGGCTCAGCCATACCGCAACTTAAACCTACAGTACGATTCACTTCAACTGCCTGCACTCGCATAGCCCATCCCGCTTTGGTTAAACGAATTTCCAGAGTGCGTTCATTTTGCGGATTACGGGTTCGGATCAACAAGCCCATAGCTTCCATTCGTTTAATCACAGGAGTTAAAGCACCTGAGTCTATTTGTAGCTGCTCGCCCACATCTTTTAACGCCAAACCATCGTTCTGCCACAAAATCAGCATGATTAAGTACTGCGGATAAGTCAGACCCAGTTTATCCAACAAAGGCTTATACACCTTAGTCATCGCCAAAGAGGTGGAATACAAGGCAAAACAGAGCTGCTGATCCAGATGCAAAGCTTTTTGGTTTTGAGCATCCAAAGGGGTTGGGATTTGGTCTGAAGAATTCGCCATGCTGAAATTGCCTGTCTAAGAGCTAACAAACCGCAAGGTTAATCAGCCGATAGTCAAAGGTCAACTTCTTCTGCGTTTTTGTGAGCTAATCCAGATTGCTTCTCAACATTCGTGCTTTCTATAAATTTTCCCATGGGACTCTTGATATCCTTTTTTTAACCCTCACTTATGTACCGTTCGTTACATAACGCATGTTTATTAGCCAGTCCATCACTATTTTTTGTAGTGTCCTACAAAATCAAAGTGCTGAGGACCGGGTAATAGCTATGAAGTTTTAGATCGTTGCCCACAGTAGCCGCCTTAGCAAATAACACAGGCGTTACTACGGAATACAGCAGGAGTCTTGATGCAAAAAATTTTATTGGTTTTAGTGATGCTAGTGCTGGGCCTGCCAGCTCAGGCACAAGTAGCAGCTATTGATATCGTCAAGGGCGAAGGCGAAGTTTTAGGTTTGCGTTTGGGGTATAGGCCTTCTGAGTGGCATCTGTCTGAAATACCTGTCTTAGGCGATGCCCGGCTCTATATGGAAGTCAGCGCAAATCTGTGGCGTTACGGTGAAGAGCCCGAATATGAAAGTAACATTGCGCTCGCTTTGTCTCCAGTACTGGTGAAACAATTCAGTACCTTCTATGACAGAGCCTTGTTTTGGGAATTTGGTATAGGTTTTAGTTTGCTCAATAAACAACGTTTTGCTGGCAAAGATTTAGGCTCTCATTATCAATTTGAAGACCGCATAGGATTGATCTGGCAGGTGCAAAGTCAAGCTCAACTGGCACTGCGTTATATGCATTACTCCAATGCAGGACTGCAAAAACCTAATCCGGGCCTTGATTTTATTGCCTTATCTTATGCCTATAGATTTTGAATCTGTAATCCAACGCACATAAAAGCCGCCTGAAAAGGCGGCTTTGTTTTTAAATCAGAAACATCAGACTTTAAAGCGGGTTACCAACGCATTCAAATCCACAGCAAGGCGCGACAATTCATGAGCGGAGGCGCTGGTTTGGTTGGCTCCAGCGGCAGTTTGTGCGGCCAGATCGCTGATATTGACAATGTTGCGGTCAATTTCACGCGCTACTTTGGCTTGCTCTTCGGCCGCACTTGCGATCACCAGATTACTGTCGCTTATTTTATTAATGCGTTGGGTAATAATACTCAAAGCTTCGCCTGCAGCCTGCGCTACGGTTAAGGCATGGCCTGCTTTGTCGCTGCTGTGTTTCATTGCGCTGACCGCATCCCCTGTACCACTGCGGATCTTCGCGATCATCTCTTCAATTTCACGGGTTGAAGTTTGAGTACGATGCGCCAGCGCCCGAACTTCATCGGCTACTACAGCAAAACCACGACCCGCATCTCCCGCTCGCGCCGCTTCAATAGCAGCGTTTAATGCCAGTAAGTTTGTTTGTTCGGCAATAGCACGGATCACGTCCAGAACCTTACCAATGTCCTGAGACTGCACAGCCAGACCCTGGATCAAATCCGACGTTAACGCCACATCCTGATTCATATCGCGGATGGCTTTTACGGTTTCATCGACTTGCTGTTGGCCCTGTACCGCCATTTTGGCGGATTCTGTCGACTGCTCAGAGGTTTGTACTGCAGTTTGTGCCACCTCATCGACGGCAGAACTCATCTCGGTAATAGCCGTTGCGGCTTGCTGAATTTCGTCATTTTGCTGCTGTAAACCACGGGACGAGTCTTCGGTGACAGAATTTAATTCTTCAGCAGCAGACGCTAACTGATCCGAGGAATTAGAAATATGGCTCATCGCATCCCGCAAATTTTGCTGCATTTTTTGTAGTGCGGCCATCAAACGACTAGCTTCATCTGCACCACTGACGGCGATTTTCTGAGTTAAATCGCCTGAGGCCACAGTTTCTGCCACAGTAACCGCCTCATTCATAGGAGCGGTAATACTTCGAGTCATCCACAGCGCAATAAAAATACTGACGCTAATACCGACGAGGATAGCGAGAATCACAAAAATTTTACTGGTCTCATAGTTTTCAGTGGAAAGTGCTGTCTGTTGTGTGGAATGCTCTCTGTTGATCTGCGCCAATTGCATCAGAGCTTTAGTCATTTTATCTGAATGGCCTGTTAACTCTTCATGACTGATCCGGGTTGCTTCCGTTTTATTACCCGAATCAAGCGCCTGTAATAAGCGAGCCTGGCTTGCAAAATAACTTTCTTGTGCAGCAACAAACTGCTGATAAACTTCGCGTTCCCCTTCGATAGAAATTAGTGTTCCGTACTTCTGTTGATGAACAGCTACATCAGCCCTGACTTTGGCCAAAGCCGCCTGATAATCCGTTTTTTGCTGCTCCGTCTCTGCTAACATCAAACGAAAAGTAAAAATTCGTACTCGCATCATATCCAAATTTAATGCGGCCAGACTATCCAGCGTTGGAATAGTGTTACCCTCAATCTCATCGGAGACAGTTCGCATTTGCGCCATATTCATCAGTGCCATGCTGCCTTGTAAGACCACCAACAAACCCAATACTGCGAACCCAGCCAATAAGCGGGCGCCAATGTTATAGTTCCTTAAAAACATTTGTGTCTTTCCTGTGATTGATTTTTAGAGACGAGCTTTATTTCCATAAAAGTCTAGGCGACAAAATAAAAAAAACTCAATTTTTTTCAGTAAATTACGCACTAATATTCATATTTGTACTGAGAAAACAAAGACTGAGCTAACTGCCAGATGGGCCCTGGTCTTTGATTTCCAATCCGCAGACCATCCACCTCGACCACTGCTGCCACTTCTTTGCTGGAGCTGGTTAACCAGACCTCATCAGCAATCAGTAACTCATGTTTGCTGACAGGCCGTTCTTCTACGGTCAGCTTACTGTGCTGACGTAAAATACTCAGTAACAGCTGACGCGTAATGCCGGGCAGTATCTTGTGACTTAGAGGCGGCGTGATGACCACCTTATTCTTAACAATAAATACATTGGTTGAACTGCCTTCGGTTAAAAACCCATGCTGATCAAACAGAATGCATTCATTTAACCCCAAAGCGGCCGCCTGCTGGTGATGCATCACATTGCCCAGTAAAGCGGTAGACTTAATATGGCAACGCTGCCAGCGTAAATCCTCAGCTGTGATCACTTTGTAACAAGGTGCAGTCTCTGTATCCGCCAGAGGTTCTGCGGCTATCTCAAAGCTATAAGCAAAAATAGTAGCAGCAATAGCTTTTGGATAGGCATGAGCTCTCTTTGTATCAGTTCCACGACTTACGTGCAGGTAGATGCCAAGATTGCCCTCACCATTGGATTGGATTAACTGCTGCACCAGTTGCTGCCAATCCTGCACTGTCATCGCACACTGAATATCTAAAGCTGCCAGACCTGTTTGTAAACGCTGGATATGAGCAGCAAACCCCACGCAACGCCCACCATAAGACGGGATCACCTCATAAATACCATCACCGAATAAAAAGCCTCTGTCCATAGGCGAAATTTTTGCCTCAGCCGCCGGCATAAATTGTCCATTTAAGTACACCACACTCATCTGTTTTATCCTGCCTGTTTTTTAGTCTGGAAAACAAAGATGCTGTAAATCAGCAATTAATAACTCTGCATGGTCAGGCGATAAACTATCCTCAGTCAGACTGGCAAGGCCTGTCACGCCGTCAACAGCACCGCGCTCCACTAAATAAGCTAAGAGTTCTTTCGGCTGACAGTCGAGCAGCCAGCCACAACCAGTCTCTGCATCTTTAAGCTTTGACACTAATGCCAGTACGCCATAAGCAGCCCAGTTAGATACGTCGGCCAGTAATAATTCGTCACAATAAGTAACAGACGGAGTGATAGCCAGCTGCGATACCGCCTGATAAAGCTTCCCCATCCCAATTTCATTGCCACCATCACCTATTGCTATAGCTGGACAACAGGCCTGTTGAAAAAATACATCAAAATTAGCGCAACGTGCCGAGATATCCTGCCCTCGCATATTGTAATAGCGACCATCTGCGGCCAAACCTGGTCTTTCTATGGAAATAATTAGTTCAGGGTGGTGTTGCTGCAAAAACTCATCAGCAAAAGCCGCTGCATCTGTACTATTGACCGGTAGTTGTAAGCAGGAATAATCGTCTCTTAACGCTGAAAATAACGGCTCACCACAACAGAGTAAGGGCGTGGCTCCCAGTTTTTCCAGTACCTTGTATAACACCAGAGCACCAACAGGGCCGTCAGTTTCAAAGCTATCGCCGACCGGAAAGCCAGTACCTATCAGTACTAAGCCTTTGCAACCGACCATGAGCTGAGCTGCCCGCAAATAACTACCTGTTGGTAAATGCGCTAATAACGTGGCCATACCACGCAGGTTTTGCCTGACCATCATCTGCTCTATGTCAGCACTGAGCCTGAGTAAATCCATTGACCTTAACTCCGTAATTCCATAGCCAACTGAGCCCAATACTTTTGTTGTTCGTGCTGATAAGCCAAAAGCTTTTCGGGCTCCATTTTATAAAAGCTAACCCTCTGGCCTTGTCGGCGCTGAGCTAAAGCAGCGGCATCAGAGGCAAGTATCACTCCGGGTTTAGGGTACCCCCCCAGAGTTTGCCGGTCATTTAAAAGCACTATAGGCAAGCCATCCGGTGGCAGTTGCACAGCGCCATAACAAATGCCCTCAGATAACAAAGCTTTAGGCTGGTACAATAGCGGTTCGCCCTGTAATCGATAGCCCATGCGATCATACAAGCCGGACACCTGATACTCAGTGTTGCAGAGCTGCTGCCATTGTGAATTGTCAAACCAGTGCTGTTGATACCCTGGCACTAAACCCAGTTCGAGCGAAGCTGAGAAGTCAGGCCAAAATTTTTCCGGTAAAGACCAGAGTAAAGGCCTGTATGCCGGGCGCACAGGTAAAAACTGACCTTGTTGTAATGCAGCCCCGGCAATGCCTCCGACTTTTTCCCGCAGCACAGTGCTGTTGCTGCCAAAGTGTTTGGGGAGCTGGAAACCTCCCGCTACCGCCAGATAACACCTCAGCCCGGATTTGGCAAAGCCTAACTCAATTACATCGTCTTTTTTAATTCGATGACTTTGCCACAAGGCCTTAGACTGGCCATTCACCTTGAGTGGCATTTGAGCGCCGGTCACACAAAACACTGTATCAGCCAAAGCCACTGCAATCAAACCACCGACTGAGATTTCGATCTGGCAGCTTGGATGTGGGTTTTGCAGCAACAGATCGGCAGTGCGGTAGCTGATCGCATCTGCGGGCCCGCCCTGAGTTAAGCCTAAGTGGGCATAACCAAAACGCCCCAGATCCTGCAAGGTCGCAAGCACGCCGGGATGCAATACTACAAATGCAGACATCAGCACAATTCCTGCGGCAATTGGCCACCTAAAGCCAAAAATTCATTTCGGCTTATTGATTGAAACCGAACTCTGTCGCCTACCGCAAAAGGCATCAATGCTTCGGCGGTTCCGGCACACTCTGGTTTGAATAAAGCCGTTGGACATAAACCCAGAATATTCCAGCCACCCGGCGATTCAGCCGGATATACCGCGGTTTGTCTATCCGCTATCCCCACAGCACCTTGAGGAACTTTAGGACGGGGACTCACTAAACGCGGTGTAGCAAGACGTTGATCCAGCTCCCCCAAATAAGCAAAACCGGGCGCAAAACCTATGGCATAGACTCTGTAGTCCACTGACTGATGTAAATCAATCAGTTGTGTTGGGCTTAAGCCCGCCCTTTTCGCTACCGCCTCCAAATCCCACGCCTTGTGATAATACACAGGCAATACCACTAGCCGGCTGGCTTGCTCTTTTACTGACTGGCTTAAGCTGAGTTGCTGTTCCAGCAAAGTTTTGATCATCAGCAAGCCTTGGTGATCAGGTTTTAATACAATCAATAAGGATGCATAAGAAGGCAATAATTCCTGCAGCTGCTCACCCAACAACAACCGGACTTGCAGTTGCAGCTGCTGCAACTGACTCAGGTTTTTCTCTGATATTTCTGCTGGTAAATATAAAATCAGTGCGTTCTCACCCGCCAGCTCCAGTTGGATCATGTCCCCCTCAGCAACTGACGAATGGATTTGACTAAAACAACGGCCGCTGGATTATCGCCATGCACACATAAAGTATCAGCAACAAGAGCGACTTTATCCCCCGTATCACTGACAACAGTGCCAGTTTGCAGTAACTGCTGCACTTGCTCCAGCGCAGCCTGATAATCCAGCACACTACCTGCCTGACTGCGAGGTGTTAAAGAGCCATCTGTTTTGTAGCGCCGGTCAGCAAAAGCTTCAAACAATAATTCCAGCTGATAACCTTTGGCCAGTTGCTTGTGCTCTGTTGCCGAAACACTCGCCAACAGCATCAGCTTTAAGGATTTATGATAGCCAGCGACCGCCTGCATCACAGTTGCAAGCAAGGTAGGATTTGCCATCATATCGTTATACAAAGCACCATGAGGCTTGACGTAACTCAGTTCCAGCCCAAGACTTTTGGCTACCCCATCCACGGCGGCAATCTGATACCACAGCAAATGCTTCAGCTCCTCTGCCGGCATTTTGATGGAGCGACGACCAAAGCCTTGTCTATCGTCATAACTGGGGTGCGCGCCAATTTCGACCTGATGTTGTTTTGCCAAAGTTAAAGTACGCACCAATACCGTCGGATCACCGGCATGAAAGCCACAGGCAATATTGGCCTGGTCAATCAAAGGCATCACCTCTGAGTCTAGTCCCATGTGCCAGGCACCAAAACTTTCGCCTAAGTCACAATTTAATTTGAGCAAAGTGTGCATTAAAAACTCGCTAAAGAAGTGTTCAGCAGATCCGTCACCAGCATATGGCCCGGACTGTGGGTGATACAAAATTCAGGCTTTGCCTGGGCGATCACTGCTTGCGGTGTTACACCACAAGCCCAAAATACTGGTACCTCGCCCTGCTGAATGCTTACAGCTTCGCCATAATCTGGTGATCGGAGATCCAAAATACCAATAGCCTCTGGATCGCCAAAATGTACCGGAGCACCGTGCACAGCAGGAAAACGACTACAAATCTGAATAGCACGTATCGCATCAGCAGGCTTCATCGGTCTCATACTGACCACCATAGTGCCGGAAAAGCGCCCTGCAGGGACGCATGGCAGATTGGTATTGTACATAGGGACATTTTTGCCTTCGCTAATATGGCGGATCTCCAGCCCTGCGGAAATTAACGCTTCCTCAAAAGAAAATGAGCACCCAATCAGAAAACTAACTAAATCTTCCTGCCATAAAGCGTTAACATTCTTTACTTCATCTGTCAGCTTGCCATGGCGGAAAATACGATAGCCAGGTAAATCGGTCCGAAGGTCAATGTCCTTTCCCAATTCAGGCAGTAAAAATTGACCGGGTTCAGATACCGCCACTAAAGGGCAGGCTTTAGAATTGCGCTGGCAAAACAGCAAAAACTCCGCCGCCCAGCTCTGTGGCAAAATCGCCATATTGCACTGCACATAACCGGACGCTAAGCCGCTGGTCTGGCTGCTAAACAGACCTGTTCGGATCTGTTGACGTAACTGATAAGGGCTAAGACTATTCATCATCTGGAGCAAAAGGATGGAATAAATCCATACTAGCGGATTTAGTGATCTTTCCCAACCCTCTGTGACAAAAGCATAATTTACCTGGTAAAACATAAGAAATTGCCCGGAGGACGAAGCGATCTGATCGGGATGTTTTACATTCAGGTAAAACATAAAAAAGAGCACCGAAGTGCTCTTTTCATGCTATCAGCCCGAGTTTATTTTGAGGTCAATGGCTCGCCATAACTGGTTACGGCTGGTTTTCTATTGCGATTGAATCTGGCTTTCACTTTGCGCTTGAAGGTTTCCAGACTGTCATAGAAAGTCGGTACCACCAGCAAAGTCAGCACAGTAGAAGTCAGTACCCCACCTATCACTGAAATCCCCAGAGGTTTGTAGAACGCAGCGCCCTCACCTATACCAATAGCGACAGGCAGCATACCTGCAACTAAAGCAAAAGTGGTCATCAGAATTGGACGTAAGCGCTCACGACCAGCAGCAATTAACGCCTCTTCCAGCCCTAAACCTTCACTTTCCTTTTTACGGGCGCAATCAATCAGCAAAATACCGTTTTTCACCACTATCCCCATCAACATCACCACGCCTATTAAACTCATCAGGTTTAAGGTTGCACCGGCTATCAACAAGGACAACACCACACCGATCAGAGATAAAGGCAAAGACATCATAATAGAGACTGGTGCCAGGAAGCTGTGGAACTGAACTACTAAAATCAGGTACATCAACATCACAGCTAAACCCAAAGCCCCAAAAATGCTGCCGAAGACTTCTTCCTGATCACGGCTCTGACCACCGGACACCACATCATAACCAGGCGGGAATGGAATAGTTTTCAGCAGTTTTTTCGCATCGGCATCTACTTCACCAAAACTGCGACCTTGTACGTTGGCACCAACAGCCATCATACTCTCGCGGTCTAAGTGCTCAATCACTGCAGGCCCTTTGCCTACTGTCACTGTGGCTATTTGTTCCAGCGGGATCATAGCGCCGGTGCGATTAGATAATAGCGGCAAGCGTTCCAAATCCTGCACTGTCATCCGTTCTTCCGGTTTAATACGAACATAAACGTTACGGGTTTCCCCTGTTGGATCTATCCAATCGCCAATCTCAGCACCAGCAAATGCCAGACGTAGGGCACTGGCCGCATCACTCATCGACAACCCCAAGCTGGACGCCAAACCACGGTTAAACTCAATTTGAAGTTCAGGTTTAGGATCCTGAGTCGATAAGCCAACATCCACAGCACCAGGCACAGTTTTCAACTTTTCCATGTAATCCATCACCAGACCTTCCAACACTCGGCTATCCGGCCCACGGAACTGAATTTGCAGTGCTTTACCGCCACCACCGCCATTTAAATCAGCGGAGACAGTGTATTCAGCCCCCACCAGTTGCTGCACCTTGGCACGTAATTCCGCCGCCACTTCACGGGAACTACGATCACGTTCATATTCTTTTTTCAACCGGACAAAGATTTGAGCCCGGGTAATATTGCCCTGAGTTCCTACAGTGGTTTGGGTATATAACTTTTCAGGCAACTGGCGGGCTATAGCTGCCGCCTGCTCGGCTTTTATACTGGTGTACTCGATACTGGCTTCTGAAGGCGCACGCACTGAAATCACCACACCACCATCGTCAGTTTCAGGCAGGAAACCTGAACCACCATGAGCACCTTGCAGATAGATAGCACCAAAGAAGGAACCAAAAGCCAGCAACCACATCGACTTACGGTGTTTTAACGCCCAGCCTATTAATCTGGAGTAACGTTCAGCCTGATGATCAAACCAGAGATTAAAACGCTGTAATACTTTGCCAAGACCACGGCGTTTGGCATTTTTATCATGGTCCGGATCGTGCCAATAGGCGGACATCATCGGATCCAGCGTAAAGGAGATAAACAAAGACACCAACACAGAACAAGCCACAGTTAAACCAAAAGGCTTAAACCACTGCCCGGTAATACCATCCAAAAAGGCGATAGGAATAAATACCGCCACAATAGACATAGTGGTAGCGATAACCGCCATTCCAATTTCTTTGGTGCCATCACGGGCGGCGGTCATGTTGTCTTTGCCCATTTCCATATGGCGGACAATGTTTTCCCGCACTACGATGGCATCGTCAATCAGAATACCAATCGCCAGTGACAAGCCTAACAGCGACATAAAGTTCAGCGTAAAACCACAGGCCCAGACCGCGATAAAAGACGCTAACACTGAAGTAGGCAGAGCCAGTGAGGTAATCAGTGTCGAACGCCAGGAATTTAAAAACACAAAAACAGTGACAATAGTCAGTAAAGCGCCCATAGACAGTGCTTCTGTCACGTTGCGCATACTAGCCGCGACGTCTTCACCTGAGTCACGTACCACCACTAATTCAAAATCGGCAGGTAAGGTTTTCTTTAACTCTTCAATTTTTGCTTTGATATCGTCCGTCACACTGATAGTGGAAGCGTCACGGGCTTTAATCACGTCGATACCCAAAGAAGGCGTACCATTAAAGATAGACAAACGGCGCTGCTCTGCGGCGCCATCCACCACCTCAGCGACTTGCTCTAACCGTATGGCCTGATCGCCGTTACGTTTTACCACCATTTGTTCAAATTCACGCACATCGCGCAGACGGCCCTGGATACGAATACCCTGCTCTTCCATACCGTTCACAACCCGGCCTACTGGTGCAGCCACGTTTTGCGCACGCAAAGCATTGACCACATCCATAGCCGACACATTGGCTTCACGCATCGCATTGGAGTTCAAGAACACTGTCATTTCACGTTCTTTTTCCCCTTCCAGATTGACCAGCGCTACACCAGGCACAGCTCGTATTTCGCGGGCTATTTGATGTTCAGCCAGTTGCGACAGTTCTATCGGATCCATGGATTTGGACGATAAAGCCAGCGACATAATAGGGAAAGCATTCGGATCTTCCCGACGCAGGAAAGGCTCTTTCATCTCCGTCGGCAGTTTGTCCCGTACCACGGCCACTGCATCCCGCATTTCCTGCGAGGCTTCAATCAGGTCTTTATCAAACTCAAAAATTGCCACTATCACCGCATTGGACTCACGGGCATATGAGCGTAGCTCTCTCATCCCGGTGATGGTAGCCATCGAGTCTTCCACCCGGTTTAACACTTCACGCTCAACAGTTTCAGGCGAAGCGCCAGGATAAGGAATGGTCATCACCAGCACAGGAGGCTGAACATCAGGGAATTGGTTAGTTTTCAAATTGGTCATCGCAAAATAACCAAATATCATCATAGCCAGAGTGACGGCCACCACCACCATAGGGCGCTTGATACTAAAATCAGATAAAAACATGGTTTAATTTCCTGTGCTGACTTTAGCTGAGGTTTGCTCTTCCACAGACAAGGCTGCGGCAGCCAGCTCGGCTTTAACGCCGTCCGTTAACGCACCTTGTGGATGACGTAAAATCTGAGCACCTGAGCTTATACCGGACAAAACCTGTTGAGTTCCCCAGCGCTCGTCTTTATCACCCAATGCTACTTCGGTCTTTTTCAGTTCGTTGTTGGCAAACTGCCAGACAAAGTGTTTATCGCCCTCACGGATCAATGCCGACTCTGGCACCATCAAGGCATCGCTGTTTTGCACCTCAACATGCCCCTCAGCGTACAAACCAGCTACCAGCGACTGTTCTTTCAAATCCATACTGACTAACAATTGCACCTGACGGGTACTTTCATTGGCCAGTGGATTAATGCGCTCTACAGTACCAGTGAAAAACTGACCGCTATAGCCATTTACTTTAAAGGTCACTTTATTGCCTACTTTGACTTGCCCCACACGGTCAGCGGCCACATAGCCCTCAAACCGAATACTGGCAGGGTCAATCAGCACCATCAAACCTTTGCCCACCTGAGCTGTATCACCAGCAGACACTTTGCGGGTTGCCACTACACCCGAAAATGGCGCTTTAACTTCGGTTTTTTCCATCTGCTGACGCGCTTCGACCAAACGAGCCCGGGCTGAGGCTAAATCAGATTGAGCTTGGTTGGCTTTGTTTTCCGCCGCTTCTAAGCCTTCCTGGGTCACTAAACTCTGTTTGGACAAAGACTGCATGCGTTTAAGTTGGCGGTTGGATTGCTCCAGCGTCACTATCGCCGAACGTTCAGCTTCCTGGGCTGATAACAATTTGTCGCGGTAGGTCGTTTGGTCCAGCTTCACTAATACATCACCGGCTTTGACCAGATCGCCATTGTCTTTGAATACCTGCATGACAATGCCGGATACTTCTGCGTTGAGTTCAGCTTTCACCACGGGTTGCAACGAACCAGAAATCACGGGTCCTCGAGCTAAATTGCTCTCTGCTAAAGTCAGTAAATCCTGCCCCACCAGTTGTAGTGGTTTTGCACTGTCGTCTTGTATTTTTGCCACTTCAGGCTTAGAACAAGCCGCTAAAGCACTGGCAACACACAAGGCGATTAATGTTAGTTTTATAGTTGTCATGGTCCAGACCCATCCAATAGTTCACGCAAGCTTAGCTAGTTTTTTATTCACCTCACTATAAAACAGTCAGAAGTTTCAGTCCTGCGAAAAGGGTAACAAGTTGTAACCGTATCAGGACTTTAAAATCGGCACAGCTCAACAACTGTGTTTTTTTGAAGAAAAATCAGCCAACTAACTAAAGAATGAGCCGAATCTCACTGGAAAGCCGCGGTTAATTACTGCAGTATAAACAGCTTCATTGACTCCACTTCATATATAGGGAAGTTCCGGTGCCCGATAGTTTAAGTTTATTACCCGCCATTCTGGCCATAGCTGTAGTGATTTGGCGTAAGGAAGTGATACTGGCACTTATTCTAGCCGTCGTCTGTGCTGAAGTTCTATTGTATTTAAAACAACCGGAACTGAGTGTCTTTGCTGCTTTGTTGCACGGCCCGGTACAAAGTTTGGAACGTATAATCTCTGTCACCTCATCGGCTGATAACAGCAGGATATTATTTTTCTCCCTGCTTATCGGGGCGCTGATGGCCTATATGCGCGATTCGGGTGGGGTCTCTGCTATGGTCGATTGGTTTATCCGCAAGGGCGTTGCCCGAACTAAACGTCAGGCTGGTTTTATCAGCTACGGCATAGGTATTCTGGTATTTATCGAATCCAATTTGAGTGCGTTAACCGCAGGTATAGTGTCGCGTGGTTTGTACGATAAATTTAAAATGAGTCGTGCCCGCCTGGCTTATATAGTCGACAGTACCAGTGCTCCTGTCTGTATTTTGATTTTACTCAATGGCTGGGGAGCTTATGTGTTGGGGCTGCTGAGCACTTATAACCTGCCGGAGTCTGCTGTCTCCGTGCTCATTGGCACTATCCCACTGAATTTTTATGCCTTGTTTACCCTGATGGTGGTGTTCTATACCATCTATACCGACAAAGTCTATGGTCCGATGAAACAGGCCGAACTTGAGCTCAATACAGTCGCCAGCCATAGCGATATTGATACCCCGGCAAGTAATGCCTCCTTGATGTTAGTGCCGTTACTGACTCTGATTGCCGGTATGGTCGGTTTTATGCTGTGGACAGGAAATGGCAGTTTAGTCGAAGGCTCAGGTGCTAAGGCTGCTCTTTATGCTACGACTCTGGCTTGTGTAGTGGCTTATGGCCTGATGGCTCTGACTCGAAAATTTAACCATCAGCAACTGGTGACTATAGGCTTCAGAGGTATGGGAGAACTCTTGCCTTTAGTCAGCATAGTGCTGTTATCTTTGGCTTTAGGCAGCGCGATGAAGGATTTAGGCACTGGGGTTTATGTTGCTTCTTTTGTCAAAGAGTCCACTCCTTTGGTATTAATTCCGGCCCTGCTTTTTATCACTGGAGCCATTATCTCTTTTACCACTGGCACTTCATGGGGAACATTTGCCATTTTAATTCCTATAGGTATGCCTTTGGTCGAGATGCTCGGATTACCGCCTTCGCTTATTCTGGCTGCTATTTTAAGTGGTGGTATTTGGGGCGATCACTGCTCGCCCATCTCAGATACCACAGTAGTCAGTGCGGTCGCATCAGGCTGTGATTTATTAGAGCATGTAAAAACACAGCTGCCTTATGCGCTGTTTTGTGGCGTGCTGGCTCTGATCGCCTTTTTGATCAGTGGCTGGGTGATGATTGGCGCCTAAAACGCAAACAAGCTATGGGTCCATACGGGAACTACAGTCGATGAAAACACAAGCCATAGTGGCTCTGAGCTGCTTTTTGTTACTATCCTGTGCTGCCACAGAGCCACAAAAAACGCAGCCACAAGCCAAACCAATAAGCTCAGCAGCAGTAAAGGCTCAAGGCCAGATCCGGATCGAAACCGATAAACCTGCTGACATTGTGAATGTCACAACTCTCACTAACCAAATACAGGTGAGCATGGCCTATGCTGGTCCTGATAATTTCACAGCCACACCAGTGCCGGGTTATCAGGCGAATCACTGCTATTTGCAGCAGAAAGCCGCGCAAGCTTTAGCGCAAGTTGCGATACAAGCCGCTCTTTTGGGTTATCAGTTGCAATTACTGGATTGTTACCGGCCTCAACGCGCATCTAATTATTTTATCAGTTGGATGGCAGATGCTTCGGATCAAAAAACCAAAGCAGCCTATTATCCTCGTCTGACTAAAGCAGACTTACATCAGGGTTATATTGCCGCACACTCGGGGCATAGCCGTGCCTCCACTGTGGATTTAACTTTACTGCGAAAAAACGCTGCGGGTCAGTGGCGCCCTGTAGATATGGGTGGTACTTATGATTTATTTGACCCTGTGTCTCATTTAAACAGTACAGCTATTACCACAGAACAAAAAGCCAACCGATTGTTATTAAAAGATTTAATGCAGCAACAAGGCTTTACCTCTTACGAGCTGGAGTGGTGGCATTTTACGCTGCACAACGAACGCTACCCAAACAGCTATTTTGACTTTGTGGTGAATTAAAAGGAGCTGTTATGCCCTCTTTGCGCCAGTCGGCCTCTGGCATAGTGTTGCTGATCACTGCAGGACTTAGTGCTTGCACTAGTACCGGCTTTCTGCCCACAAAACAACAGCAGCTAATGACTCAACTGTCAGCACAATTACAACAGGCGCAACTGCCCACAGACGCGCTGGCTTTTATCGCCTACCCACTGGATAGGTCTGTGGCACCATTGGGTTATCAGTCTGACAAAGCCATGCAACCCGCTTCCACCATGAAACTCGTCACCAGTATTGTCGCACTGGAGCAACTGGGTCCGGCCTACCGGGCAAAAACTCAGTTACGCTCTTACGAAGCCCCTGCGCAGAAGATGCAACAGCCTTTGGTGCTGAAGGGCTTGGGGGATATGGACTTTAATGTGCAGGAACTCTGGTCTTTGCTGCAACAGGCTTATGATCAGGGCATACGTCAGGTACCAGCCATCCAGATTGATCGCAGCTGGTTTAATCCTTCACGTCCTGAGCTAACTGCTTTGCCTTTTGATGAAACGCCAAGAGAATATTACAACCTGCTGCCCGATGCGTTGTTTTTACAACGGAATATGCTGGGCATCCAACTGCAATCCACCGCGGATAGCGTCACAGGCCAGTTTTATCCGGCACTACAGGATCTGGAGCTCATAACCAGTCAGGTTGTGTTAACCGACAGCCACTGTGCAGATTGGTATCCACATCCCCATCATTTAGTCTTTAAACGCCAGCCCGACAGCTTGCAACTGATAGTACAGGGAGAGTTTCCGAAACATTGTCAGAAAAGGGATTATTTGCAATTGCTCAACCGCACCGATCTCAGTCGTTTACTGGTGCAACAGTTGTGGCAACAGATTTCAGGACAAACACGAGTCCCAGTGCTGGAAAAAGGCGCGACTGAAGCCACTGTGCTGCTGGCAGAACATCAAAGCCGAGCTTTAGCTGAGGTCTTACGGGATATAAATAAAAGCTCTGACAATGCCCTCACCCGCCAGCTGTATTTAGCCTTAGGCGCCCAACAAATTAACACCCCGGCTGAACGTACGGCGGACCGCTCAGAGTTACAGGTTCGCAGTTTTCTTAGCCGTATCGAACTGGATCATAGCAGCCTGGTGCTGGAAAATGGTTCGGGATTATCCCGCACTGAACGTATTAGCCCGGAACTAATGGCAGCTGTGCTGCAGTATGCTTACCAAGCACAGTATCAGCCAGAACTTCTCAGTAGCATGCCACTTGCAGGTGTCGATGGCACCTTAAAGCGCCGTTTTACTGAGAGCCCGGCCAAAGGCAAAGCCCATTTAAAAACCGGCACTTTGCGTAATGTCACGGCACTCGCTGGTTTTGTCACGGACCAAAGCGGCCGCAGTTGGGTTGTTGCCAGTTTTATCAATCACCCTAAGGCCAGCCGTGGCCGCGTGGTCCTGGATAGCTTGATTGACTGGATCACAATGCAGTCTGTGACCAATTGACTCTGTCTGACTAGAGCGGACAAAAAGCAGGTCCAGCCTGCTTTTCAACCTGAGTTACCGCGTTACACCTTAAACTTCGACAATACAGCACTAAAATCCTCAGCGATGCGTTTTAAGCCCTGACTGGAATCTTTGGTTGTGGCACTGTGTACCGCATTCTGTTGTGCAGCAGAGTGAATATGGTTGGTTTTTTGACTGATACCATCAGCTACATCACGTTGCTCAGCCGCTGCAGTACTGATTTGGCTGTTCAGGTGATTAATTTCCTCTATGGCTTTAAGCACTAAATCCATAGCCTGACTGGCTTCAGTAGCTTTGATCTCGTTATCTTTGACCGTCGCCTGAGCCGTTGAGTTTAAGCTTTGTACTTCGTTTACACCTTGTTGTAACTGTTCAATCATACGTTTGATTTCGCCAGTGGATGACTGAGTACGGCCAGCTAATAAACGTACTTCATCGGCCACCACACTAAAACCACGGCCTTGCTCACCGGCCCGTGCGGCTTCAATAGCGGCATTCAGCGCCAGCAGGTTGGTTTGTTCGGCTATAGTGTTAATGACTTCAAGTACTTTACCGATCTCAGTACTGGAGGCTGATAAAGTGGCAATAGAGCGCTGAGATTGTTGTGAATCCAGTAACTGCTGAGCGGCATTTTTCACTGATGCATCCAGTGTCTTCATCGCACCTTGCGTTAAACGTGAGGCTTCAACACTGGCTTGTTCTGCTTGCTCGGCATTATGAGCCACCACAGAGGCTGTTGTCGCCAGCTCATGCACAGATGCAGCTGTCACTTCTAAATCGACGGTTTGTTTCACCACCTCAGCGCTAGACTCTTCGGCCACATGAGCCAGTTCTACCGACGCCTGCACCAGACCATGAGTCATAGAGCTCAGCTCTACTATAGTTAAGCGTAATTGCTCAAGTAACTGGTCAAAGCAGCGTGCCATTTCACCAAATTCATCACTGCTGTAGTTGGAAAAACGACGGGTTAAATCACCTTCACCTTCGGTAATAGCTTTGATCGCTTTAATAGTATCGTTAACCCGGGTTACGACAATGCTATGGGTTAACCAGTACACCACCAATAACAGAACTATTGCTGCTATGACGATGATCAACGAGGTCTTTATCACTTCATCACGCACTTCGGCGCTGAGTTCGTCGTTGGAATACGCCAAGACTATCTGATAACCCCAGGGCGCAAACTGCTCTGTCTGAATAGTCCACTCCGGATTTTTCGTTTTTACAATCTGCTCCAGCTCTTCTGCTTTGATATGGCTGGACTGAGCACGGATAGCGCCGTTTCTGTCGAGCAAAGCAACGAAACCTGAATTCAGTAAACGGCTGGACGCCAGCAGCTGTCGTAAAGCTTCTAAATCGGCTTTGTAGCCAACATAACCTATCCCCACCACCTCACCTTGTGCATTGGTCAGGGGTTCATAACCTGTGACAAAAGGGTTGCCTAAAATATCCACTGAACCATAAAAAGCCTTGCCTTGACGGATAGCCGCCATAGCTGCACCGGTAGGTGCCAATAAAGTACCTGTTGCCCGGCCAGTGTCAGTGATGACGTTGGTGGAGATCCGGACAAAATCATCGCCAGTGCGGCTGAAGAGTGTAGCGGTGCCGCCCATAATAGCTGTCAGATCATCAACCAGTTGGTAGCTGTTGCCCTGAGCTTCGGAACCTAAGAGTAAATCCGGTACTTGTTGCGAGCCAAAGGACAAAAGCCCCCCCTGGGATACAGGCCCACGATCAGCAATTCGTTTGCGCAACAGCTTCATGCTGCTTTGCACCTGCTGACTTAACAGGGCATCAGTAACTGTTAAGATATTCGTGATTTCGCGATTTAAGCGAGCTTTATCTGTGTGAACAGAACTTTCTATCTCTTGATACTTTGAAAACGAGATCACCACTATGGAACCCAACATCGCCAGTAAAACCAGGCCGGTGAGTGTTAACATAAACTTACGTTGTACCGACATAAAAAATTCCTTTGTGGTTTGTGGTTGCCTTTACTAAAGGCGACCTGGATCAAAGTATTACGCAATAAAATAGTTTAGCCTGTAGATTTTTTTCATAAACCAGACCGAATTGGCTTATAAAAAAACCAGTCATCAAGACTGGCTAAGCATAGACATAGTATCATTTTTACTGATGTAATCGTTTACATTGCCAGTTTATTATGCCAGATCCGATTTTGAAACCAAAAGACTTTTCAGCATTTTGTACACTAATCCAGCAAGAATTTACTCAACCGCAGAAGCAGAGCTCTCTTGCCAACAGATTTTGAATAAGCTTCAATGGCAACTCAGATCATTCAACTGGCCAGCAGAGCCAGCGAGAGCGCCATGACCTCTACTTTTGCCGCTATAGACTGGCTTATCTTTGTTTTGTATTTTGTGCTGCTCTCCGGTTCGGGTTGGTGGATTAACCGCTTCGCTGCACAAAATAGTCAGGAGTATTTTATTGGCAGCAATAACATACCCACCTGGCTGGCCGCTATATCAGTGCTGGCTACAGCACAATCTGCAGCCACTTTTTTAGGTGGCCCCGATATTGGTTATCGTAGCAACCTGACCTACCTTGCCAGCACCTTTGGTGCCTTGATGGCGGCGTTTTTTGTTGGTTATTTTTTAATTCCACGCTTTTATCGCTACAAAGTCAGCACAGTGTATGAATTGCTTGAACTACGTTTTGGCAGCAGAGCAAAAAAGCAGGCTGGCTTGATGTATTTATTTGGTCGTATTTTTGCTAATGGTGCCAGGCTTTATATGGCAGCTATTGCAGTGTCGATGATTTTATTTACCGATATAGCAGTGCAGCATGTCATATACTCCGTAGCCCTGCTTTGTCTGGTCTCAGTGCTATATTCCATTTTTGGTGGCATTCAATCTGTGATTTATGGCGACGCATTGCAGTGTTTTGTGTATGTCGGTGTAGCGGTTCTGGTGCTGTTGTATTTATGGAGCTCCATTCCAGCCGATTTTTCAAGCGTCTGGCAGGCTTTGCAGCATCCACCGCACAATGCAGCCAGTAAACTAACCTTGATAGATACCAGCTGGGATTTCAGTTCTGCCGGAGCTTTTAGTATCTATTCCAGTGTCACCGGCTTGTTTTTGCTTTATATCGCTTCTTTTGGTTTGGATCAGGATTTAACCCAACGTGCTTTAACCTGCAAAAATGCCCGTCAGGGTTCGTTAGCCATTCTCTGGTCGGTGGTATTGGTGGTGCCTGTCACGCTTGTTTTTATACTGATTGGTTTTTTGCTGCATATTTTTTATCAAAGGCCCGACTTGATGGCGGGTTCTGGCGCTGTGATGCAAAGCAGTCAATTCAGCGGCGAAACTATTACTGTGTTTTTGTATTACGTCTTGCATGAAATGCCAGCGGGTTTGCGTGGCCTGGTCACAGTAGGTGTGATAGCTGCGGCAGTGTCTACCCTGACGTCAGGCTTAAACTCCATGGCCTCTGTGATTATTCAAGACTTGTATAAACCCTTGCAGCAACAACGACAAGCGAAAACAGAACAGCATTATGTTCGTGCTGCGCGTGTCTCTATGTTGCTTTGCGCCATTGCTTTAGCTTTGATGGCGCTGCTGTGTTTTTACTGGCAGCAAAGCAGTGACATGCCGTTGCTGACTTTTGCGTTGGGTGTCATGGTATTTAGCTACAGTGGTCTGCTTGGAGTCTATGCAAGTGCGCTCTTTAGCCAGCGAGGTAGCCCGACATCCGTTTTAGCGGCATTAATTGGCGGCTTTGTCATCACCCTGCTGATGCAGCCATATCTGCAAAGCTACTATTTACCACCAGACTGGCAGTTTGATTTAGCCTTTAGCTGGCAACTCTGTATAGGTTTTGCCTGCTCTTTTATCATTTGCCAGCTGGGAAAAACTAGTGGCTCCGTCGCAAAGACAGAACTAAATGGAGTGCCCGCCTGATGCGTATGACTCTGCTGTTACTTTGTTTCGCCGCCACCTGCTTTGCTCAAGACGAAGCACTACAAACTGGTGCCGAGCAGCTCGTGAATCAGCCTGATATCTCCCCTGTTGAGCTAAAAGCCAAACACATAGCTTTGGTAGCGAATCAAAGCTCGCTTGTGGGCGATACTCATCTGTTGGAGCTTTTACTGCAACAAGGCCTTCAGGTCAAAACGGTATTCTCACCCGAACATGGTTTTCGTGGTACCGCCGATGCAGGAGCCAAAGTAGACAACAGCATAGATGCAGAGACTGGTGTAGCAGTGCTGTCTTTGTATGGTAAAAACAAAAAGCCAACGCCAGAAGCTTTGTCTGGCATCGATCTGCTAATTTTTGATTTACAGGATGTGGGGGTACGGTATTACACCTATTTATCGACTCTGCATTATGTAATGGAAGCCGCTGCAGAGCAAAATATCCCATTGCTGATCTTAGACAGACCCAACCCGAACGGCGCTTATGTGGATGGTCCTGTACTTGAAAATCACCACCAATCTTTTGTTGGGATGCACCCTATCCCACTTTTACATGGTATGACACTGGGTGAGTTGGCGCTGATGATTAAAGGTGAAGCTTGGATTAACAAAGCGGAGCAATTAAAGCTTTTCGTATTACCGATAAAAAACTATCAGCGGGACATACCATATGATTTGCCAATGCGGCCAAGCCCCAATCTGCCGAATGCTCAGGCTGTGGCTTTGTATCCCTCTTTAGGATTTTTTGAGGCCACGCCTTTAAGTATCGGCCGTGGCACTGACTTTCCATTTCAGGTGCTGGGTTACACCAATCCGCCTTTAGGCTCTTTTGCTTTTAGCCCTGTCGCTAAAGCTGGCGCAGCATTAAACCCACCCTTGAAAAACCAACTGGTGTTAGGACAAGATTTGCGTAAAGTAAAAGCAGGAGGTCTGGATTTAAGTTATTTAATTCAGGCGCAGGCCATCTTTGCCAAACATCAGCTAAAGCTATTTAACTCGCCGGATTTTATGGATAAGTTATCTGGTACGAGTAAGCTCAGACAACAGATAGAACAAGGCTGGAGCGAAGCACAAATCCACCAGAGCTGGCAGGCGGATCTGCAAAAATTCAGGCAGCAACGCAGGCCCTATTTATTGTATCCGGATCATCCGCTTTAAGCCGGAAACAGCTCAGCCATCTGCGCTAAGGTGGCACCAGTCACTCTATTAATGCGCCAGTCGTGCAGCATCACAGCCCCCAACGACTGATAGAAATCGATAGCAGGCTGATTCCAGTCCAAAACAGACCATTCCAGACGGCCACAATCGCGTTCGACCGCCAGCTTCGCCAGATAAGTAATCAAGGCTTTACCGACACCCACGCCACGGCAAGCAGGCTCAACAAATAAGTCTTCCAGATAAATTCCTGGTTTAGCCAAAAAGGTAGAATAGTTATGGAAAAACAGCGCAAATCCTACGTCTTTTCCCTGATAATTCGCCAGCACCACTTCAGCATAAGCTTTATCTGCAAATAAGGTATCACGTAGCTTTTGTTCAGTCGCTACCACCTGATCCGACAGCTTTTCATAGTCAGCCAGCTGTTGAATAAAACTTAAAATAGCGGGCACATCAGCTTCAGTCGCCAAACGCAGTTCAAGGCCATCAATACGGGTTGAAATAATGCTCATCAGAATTCCTTAACAAAGAAGTGGGGCAGAAAAATAACAACACAAAAACAAAGGGGTCAGAGTCATTAATCCGCTATCAGCACATCAATGACTCTGACCCCTTGGCCGGCAACGAACTAATTACTTAGCGCGGCTGCGGTATTCGTCAGTACGGGTGTCGATTTCAATCTTGTCGCCGATTTCAACGAAAGCAGGAACCATTAATTCGAAACCTGTGTCCAGCTTAGCTGGCTTCATCACTTTACCTGAAGTATCGCCACGTGCAGCTGGTTCAGAGTAAACCACTTCACGAACAACGATAGTTGGCAGGTCAACAGAGATAGCACGCTCACCGTAGAAAACGACTGAACATTGCATATCTGGCACTAAATATTTCAGTGCATCAGTCATGTTTTCAGCTTCGATTTCGTACTGGTTGTACTCAGCGTCCATAAACACATACATTGGATCAGCGAAGTAAGAGTAAGTCACTTCTTTAGTATCCAACATAACTTGTTCAAATTTGTCGTCAGCACGGTACACAGTCTCCTGACCTGCACCAGACAGCAAACCTTTCATTTTCATTTTAACAACAGCAGCGTTACGGCCAGATTTGTTGAACTCAGCTTTCTGAACAACCATTGGCTCGTTACCAACCATAATCACCTGGCCAGCGCGTACTTCTTGAGCAGTCTTCATCATAATTGAAATATCTTCTTGTTAGGAAAAATTGCGCGACATTATAAGTTTATTTTCAGCAAAACGCACGAGGTTGCTGGCAAGATCTTGCTGTTGTGTTAAATATTCCTGCCATTTTTTGTTATGCACCTGAATTTGCTCACTAAAATTACTAAATAAACTGAATTCTGCACTGATATCCTGCTCCAGATTCCAGGCCATATGCAGCTTTTCTATACAGGCTTTTTGTTGTGGTGGTGCGTGCTGCAAGTACTTGTCCAAAAAGGCCTGTAGTTTGATTAAGTGGGCCTGCTCTTCCTGCCGGTAAATTTGCCAGATAAAAGGCCGCCCAGCCCAGTGAGCGCGGATCACCGAGTCTTCACCCCGGACAAAATTAATATCGCAGCAGGCCAGCAATTGGTCGTACATAGGCTGTGGCATAAAATCTAAAATGCGGATACTTAACGACTTATCATCAAAACGGCCTGTTTTTAGTTCGGAGTAAAGTTGGGTTAAATCTGTCGCCAGCTGGCCTTGAGGCACCAGCAACAAGGTACTTTGTGCTGACCTGGCTAATAACTCAAGCCAGGGACGGATCTGCGACTGACTGTAAGCAAATAAAGATATTTTTTGCTGATAATTCATGGCGTCCATAAGGCCGAGCTGTTGCCAAAACTCTTGCTGTAGCTCAGTTGAGTTACGCAGTTTGGTCAAAGAATCAACCCGCCCCTGCTCTCGTAGTAAGCCACCTGTTTGCTCAGTAAAACCCGGGAAAAAGAAATACTTTTGCAGCGGTAAATAAGGATGAGGCGAAGGCAAGGCATGACAGCCATGTACCCAGTCTTCCGCCGACAGGTATTCCAGATTCAGCCATAAAGCTTTGTCCGCAAAAGAAGCCATCCACTGTAAATAAGATGGCGGAATAGTGCAGGCTAACGCTTCTATCACCAAATCCGGTTTATCTGACTCTGTAAGCGTTGGCAAAACAGCAGTCCAATGCCTGACCATTACATCATGTTGCCACTGACTGGCAAGGTCTGGCTTTACGCTGTGACAGATTTTCTGAAAGCTGGCTAAATCGTCGACCCATAAGGTCACCTGCCATTGGTGTTCATTCTGCAATTGCCTGGCTAAACGCCAGCAAATGCCAATGTCACCAAAGTTATCGACCACAGAGCAGAACAAATCGCAGCGCATGCTTTACCTTTCAGATCAGTTGGCTTAGTAACGCTTTTAACGATTTTGCCATTAAATACAGGGTGGCGATACTAAGGAGCAGACAGCCCCAAAGCAAGAGCTGATACCATAATTTATGTGCGCTTTGTTTTAATTTTTGCCAAAAACTCTGTGGTGTTTGCCAGTCCGGTAATTGTCTGAATAGCAACAAAGCCAGCCAGGCCAATAACACCCAGCCGAGTAACACCACAGATAACAACAGAGCAACTTCAAACGCGACTGAAGGGCCTTGCAGCAGGTAATAGGCACCAAAACTAAGTGCATAAAGCCCCAGGAAGACCAGACCAAAACGCCAGACATAAAGCCGCTCTGCCACTTGCTGCGCTTTTTTAAGCAATCTCATGATTGTGACAGCTCTGTGGGAACGGGAAATAAAGGCACCAGCCCTGCTTGCCCTGTCATATCCGCCACTAACCAGATTTGTTCAAACGGATGTTGGGCTGGAATTTTTAATAAATGAGGGGTCTGTTCCAGTTCTTGTGCATGCCAGTCCGGGTGTGCATTACGGATCACCAACCAGACCCTTTCTGAGTCATAACTTTTTTGCGCTTTATTACTGATAAGCTTATCCAGTGCCAGCAATAAACGATCAGCCAGCGGACATTGGCGAAGAGACTGCAATGCCTCCTGTGTCCCCCCTTTGAGTTCACGGCCAAGAATTTTCATAGCCTCAGCCTCACTGCCATACAAGTGAGCTATTTCCAGATCCAACCGCTGTTGATCCAGATAACAGGATACGTCAGGCTTCGCCGGTTCGTTATGCCAGATGTGTTGCATTTTGACACCAAACTTGTGCTGGTAAAGCCGCATAAAAATTCTGGCTGCCTGATGTTCCAGCGCTATTTTTTCTTCACTACTGCTTTTCATCTTACCCAAGGGCGTTGTGTTTCGTATAAGCTTGTATCTTAACGAAAAAGTCAGGTGGTTATGTATTTTTTATTCGCTGTGGTGATCTCTTTGCTGGCACTGCCCTCCGGAGCGTCGGAGTCGGCATGGATTTCTTTAAAAACTAAAGCCGGCATTAGTTTGAGTTACCGATATAACCCGAAGCTGGAAGTCAAAGCCAGTGCTTTTTATCCCGGCAATCCAGAGCGCTTTTTATTGTTACTCAAAGATACCAAATCCGTCAGGCGCTGGCTGAAACAAAGTGAGAGCGCCAGTTTGTTGGATGGCAGTACAGAGCGGCACTGGAAGGTCTATAGCCGCTTTAAAGCAGTCTGGCCCGTCAGCCCACGGGATATGGTGACCTGTGCCGATGTCATCAAAAAGGAAAAAGAGCAACAAATCCAAATCACCGATTGCTCAGATTTAGTAGCAGAAGCTAAAAACTATGTGAGAATTCGGGACGTGAAAGCAGTCTGGACTTTAACTGCCAAAGATCAGGGGTTTGAGCTGCAGTATCAGGGCAGTGCCGACCCTGGTGGTGAATTACCTGAATGGCTGGTAAAACAACTGACCTTAAGCTCGTTACGTGCCAGTTTTGTGGCTTTTAAAACTGAATTAAAACGCCCGGTTGATCAAACAAAACCAAGCGAAGTTATTCGTTAGATTGAACCTGTTTTTGTTTTAACTGCTCATAAGCACCGGCATTCGTCACATTGTTGTATCCCATGCGCCGGAGGGTCTCTAATGCAATACCTGAACGGCGACCACTGCGGCAGTACAACTGAATGTCCTGGGTTTTATCAGCACTGATAGTCGTAATTTTTTGTTCAATTTCATCAAAAGGAATATGAACAGCGCCTTCTAAATGCCCAGCCCTGTATTCTTCAGCGGTACGCACATCAATCGATAGACTTTGAGCCAGAGCCGTTGGCCCGCATAGTAACAACAGCACTACCAGTAATGTTTTCATCGTCAAAGTCCTTACCAATTTAATAACAACAGCACTTAGCCAGTGATAACAAGCGAAGTGTAGACTAAAAAATTAAGCGATAACAAAAAGATAAATTCTGAATAATCAACATTTACAGCATCCACTGTGCATAAAGCTCAGCCAGCACAGGCCCTACCGATAACACCAATAAAAGTGCCATAGTCCAGTTAAAAACACGCTGATACAAAGGTTGATTGAGTACTGAACGAAGCAAAGCACCACAGGTTAACCAGACTCCGACACAAGGGAAACTGACCAGTAAAAATGCAGCTGTGATTTGAGTCACATCCCACCAGGCGTTGCCGGAGACTGTCGTAAAAGCTGCCACAGCACCAGAAGCCATAATCCAGGCTTTTGCATTGACCCATTGAAATAAGGCGGCTTGTAAAAAACTAAAAGGTTTAGCGTCTGAGCCTTCAATACTGCTGGGGGTGCTGGAACCAATTTTCCAGGCCAGCCACAGTAAATACAACACACCTGTGATTTTGATCCAGATATGCAGCAGGGGAAAACGTTCAAATACCACGCCAAAACCTAAACCAACCAACAACACCATCAACGGGAACCCAAAACAAATACCGAAAAAATGCGGCAGGCTGGCTTTAACACCATAGTTCACGCCGGAGGACAACATCATGATGTTGTTCGGACCTGGGGTGATGGTGGTAGAAAAGGCAAAAAACAGTACGGCGAAAAAAACGTCCACTTCGACTCCGGATCGCAAGGGGTTAATGCGTTGAATCTAAAGCAGATCAGGCTAGTAATACAACCAAAAAATAGTTAATTCGGCTTGTACCAGAGGACTGACTCCCCCAGCGGCGTTTCCGGAGGTAACAATGGGTTTTGAAGTTCAACCAGTTTACGCTCTGACAACCTCATTGTTTTTAACTGACTGACAAAGTGTTTTTGGAACAATAGATCAAAGCTGCCATCTTTGAGTGCCTTGCGTAAACCCGACTCAATTTTTTCTGCCAGTTGCGGATTTTTATTCGAGACAAAAAAATACACAGCACCCGGATAATGCAGCAGCCAATCGGTTTCAATATCTAGCCCTTGCGCTGCAAAAAGTTGCTGCTCAGCTTCTATTTCCAGCACACTGCGTGGCACCGCATCCACTCTTTTGTGCAGCAGCATCTGAAACAAACTCTGATAGCTGGAAGCGTTCAGCACTTTAAATTTGTTCTGACGCAAAACATCGGTGTCGACCCAGTCATGCACCTGCGACAGCATAAGCTGTTTCAGTGCTGCTTCATCTTTTAAAGCGCTGAACTTTGCCTGATCTTCATGTCGGATCAGCAACAACCTGTAGCTACCAAGGCCTTTGTAAATAGGAATACGTATGGGTAAAAAGCGTTTTTCACGTTCAATGGATGTCATGGTCCAGACTATATCTACTTCAACGCCGGTTTCCAGTAAATGCAAAGCCCGGCTTTTGGACACCCGCGCAGAGGTGCTTTGCAAAGTAGCAGTGCTACCAGCTTTTTTTAAAGCCAGTTCAACTAAAGCAATAGGATAGTTTGAACGTTTATCAGCTGGATCTTCGATGGCTGGATAACGCACAATGTCAGCAGACAACGAGTTGAAGGGAAAAAACGCCAGACAAAGCAGCAGATAAAAGCGCGATCTGTACATCAGGCATATCCTGAAAAATGAACTGCTTAGAGTCTAGAAGAAATCAGGTCAGAGTAAAATTAGACCAGTAGGTTTAATTTTACTCTGACCTGAATGAAAGACTTTAATCTTCGAAGAAGGTATCGCGCAGCGCTACTGTGCGGTTAAAGACTAAATGATCCGGTGTTGAATCTTTGTTGTCAGCACAGTAATAACCTTCACGCTCAAACTGGAAAGCTTTTTCTGCTTCAGCTGCTTTTAAGCTTGGCTCAACTAAACCTCTCTTCACAGTTAAAGAAGCAGGGTTAATCACAGCTAAAAAGTCTTCTTCAGCCGCAGGGTTTGGCACTGTGAATAACTTGTCGTAAATACGGAACTCAGCAGGCACAGCTTGTGAGGCTTCAACCCAATGGATCACGCCACGCACTTTGCGGCCATCGGCTGGATTCACGCCTAAAGTCTCCGGATCGTAAGAACAAATCAGTTCAACAATATCACCAGCTTCGTTTTTAATCACTTCATCAGCTCTAAGCACATAAGCGCCACGCAAGCGAACTTCACCACCTGTTACCATACGTTTGTACTTTTTATTGGCTTCTTCACGAAAATCCGCTTTATCAATATACAAAGTACGGCCAAAAGGCACTTTACGGCTACCCATGCTTTCTTCTTTTGGATGGTTATGTACTTCTAACCATTCCAGCTTATCGGCCGGGTAATTGCTGATAGTGACTTTTAACGGATCAATCACTGCCATAGCCCGTGGCGCATTGGCATCCAGATCTTCACGGATACAAGAGTCCAACGCACTGATTTCAATCATATTGTCTTGCTTGGTCACACCAATACGTTTGGCGAATTCACGCAAAGACGCTGGCGTAAAACCACGACGGCGTAAACCTGCAATAGTCGGCATACGTGGATCATCCCAACCTGCAACATGACCACCTTCGACCAGCGTATGCAACTTACGTTTACTCATCACCTGATACTCAAGGTTCAGACGGGAGAATTCAATTTGCTGTGGATGGCAATCAATAGTGATGTTGTCCAAAATCCAGTCGTATAAACGGCGGTTATCCTGGAATTCCAATGTACATAACGAATGCGTTATACCTTCCAGCGCATCAGAGATACAGTGCGTGAAATCGTACATTGGGTAAATACACCACTTGTCACCCGTTTGATGGTGATGCGCAAACTTAACGCGGTAAATCACAGGGTCGCGCATACAGATAAAAGCTGAGCTCATATCAATTTTAGCGCGCAGCGAACATTCACCTTCTTTAAAACCACCGGCTCGCATTTTTTCAAACAAGGCCAGGTTTTCTGCAGGGGAAGTATCACGGGTTGGGCTGTTTTTTCCAGGCTGAGTTAAGTTGCCGCGGTATTCGCGCATTTGTTCAGCGTTTAAGAAACAAACGTAAGCCAAACCTTTGTTAATCAGTTCAACCGCATAACCATACAAAGTATCAAAATAATCTGACGAATAACGCACATTGCCAGACCACTGAAAGCCTAACCACTGCACGTCCTGCTGAATAGAATTGACAAAGTCGATGTCTTCTTTTTCAGGGTTGGTGTCGTCAAAACGTAAATTACACTGGCCGTTGTAATCCTGCGCTATACCAAAGTTCAGACAAATAGACTTGGCATGACCAATGTGCAGATAACCATTAGGTTCCGGCGGGAAACGGGTCACAGTCGTATTGTGTTTGCCTGAAGCCAGATCGGCATCAATGATCTGACGAATAAAGTTAGTGGGGCGATGTTCAACGTCCGCCATAAAATTCAAATCCTTATCTAAATGCACCGACAGCGAAGGCGTCAGTTGGGAGATATAAAATATTGCCGGATTATATACTCAACTGAGCGCAAGAAGCGAGTTTCAAACAGAAGCTTGCAGCATTTCCATATACAACAGTTCCCAGACATGACCATCTAAATCCTGAAAACCATGCGCATACATAAAGTCATGATCCTGGGGCTGGTTATAAGTTCTGCCACCCGCATCAACCGCCTTTTGCACCAATTCCTCCACTTCTGCTTTGCTGTGGCAACTTAAGCAGTTCAGCACTTGGGTTTGCTGATGGCTGTTAATTAAAGGATTCGGGCTAAAAGAGACAAACTTCTCTTTGCTGAGCAACATCAGGTACAAGTGATCGCCGAGCACAATGCAACTGGCTGTATTGTCACTAAACTGCGGATGAAAACCAAAACCCAGCTGCAAATAAAAGTCGGTGGAGGCTTTTAAATCAGTCGCAGCTAAGTTGATAAATAATGTGCGTTTCATGCTGTTTCCTTCCATCGGCATCAGCCACCAGATTACCTGAAGCTGATTACGACTAAAAGATAGATTTTCCGGCTCAGCAGGGGCGAAATACATCCAGACTTTGTCGATGAATTTTGCTACTAATTTGAAAAATACCTAACAAACTATGGAACAAATTGTCATGGCTGAGCTTTTGTGTTGTTCTTTGTGCCATACATTCAGCTTTTAACTGCTGAGTACTGGCATAAGTATCCGACATCCACCACAACATAGGTACTTTGGTCTGGGCATCAGGCGCCATCCAGTAAGGTAAACCATGCAAATAAACACCGTTTTCACCCAGCGATTCACCGTGGTCAGACAGATACAGCATCGCCGTCTGATAGCCCTGCTGGTCCTCTAAGGTCCGGATGACACGACTAAGTAGCTCGTCAGTCGCCACTATGCTGTTGTCATAGGCATTGATAATTTCAGCTTGCTGACACAATTGCAGTTGTTTGTTGGTACATTCTGGTAAAAAGTGCTTTTGGCTATCAGAGCTACGTTTGAAATATTCAGGGCCATGACTGCCCAACTGGTGCAATACAATCAGCCGATCTGAGCTGTATTGTTTAGTGAGCTGAGCTTGCAATGCCTGTACTAAAATCTCGTCCTGACATTGCCCGTCTTTACATAGTGGATTGGTGCTGTCGTTAAATAAAAACTCCGACGGTACTCTGTCACACACCGTTTTGCAGCCCGAATTGTTATCAAACCAGCTGACAGCTATACCACTGTGCTTAAGTATATCCAGCACATTACTGGAGTTTTTTGCCACAGACTCGACATATTTATCGCGCCCCATCGCAGAAAACATACAAGGCACAGAGTGCGCTGTGGCTGTACCGCAGGAGCTGACATCGCGAAAACTGTACAGAGGTAACGCAGATAACTCGGGGTTAGTGGCTCTGTGATATCCATTGAGCTGAAAATGATCCGCTCGCGCCGTTTCTCCCAGAACCAACACGACCAACCGAGGTTTTGCTGTTTTCGCAGCAACAGGTTGCACAGCATCAGTACCGAGCTGTATAAATTGTTCAGGGAAACGGCTTTTTAACCAGGAACCAGAAAAGGATACCGCAGCTGATACAGGACTGACAGGCAAAGCCAGATGTTTAATATCCCTGAAATTACGGAAAAAAGGCGCAAGATCTGAATAGGCGGACGCAGCCAGACTAAAAAGCGCAACGAAAATCAGCACCAGACAAAACAACCAATGCAGCAAAAACTGCCGCAATGGCATCACCCTAACTTTGATCAGACTACTACACAGCAACGGAAACAACATCATAGTACAGACAGTCCATAGCATAGTAATACTGAGCAATCCCCTCGCCTCTGCTGCATCCGTTTCCAAAGCGTTTTGTAGCATAGAAGTGTCAATCACTATGCCAAAGCTGGTAATAAAGTGATAACTCACAGCCCCAGCCGCAAATAACAGCAGCATCACAGGTTTTTGAATTGCTCTGAAACTCGCTAAAACAGACAGTAAAAAATTCAGTAAAAACAACAATAAAATCAAACTGAGCTGCAATTTAAACTGACCTGGAACTTTAGCCTGAATACTGGACAAAAAAGGCCCATTGAGCAGCAAGGTCATACCAAGCGCAGAAATCAGCGCAAACCATAACGGATGCCAGAGCTTTTGTAACTGAACCGCACTTTGATGTACGCTCGCCGTCGGTAACGCAGAAATCAAGGACTCAGCCATTCTGGCTCCCTCCAGCAGATATACCCGAAGTATCAAAACTCAGTCTTTGTCGTCGGCTATAATAAATGACACTGCAAAGTGCCCAGCAAATAGCGGCGGTAGCAATATCATGAGAGAAAAAATGAGCTCCCCGGCTTTGTTGTACTGCCCCCAGAAGCAAGCCTGTCACCGCAGCACCAATCAAAGCGTTGGAGGCCCACTGCGGCTTAACATCGAGGAAAAAATAATAAAGCCCAAGCCAGGCAAAGCCTATGCTGGCATGCCCAGCGGGAAAACACAGATGAATGGGTGTGCCCTCAGGTCTTGGCTCCAACAGGCCATAAAATGGCAGATCTCCGCCAAATTGCTGCAGATCCCATGGGCATTCCATAGGTAAAACATGCTTCAGTAAAGAAACCACAGCAAAACAACTGATTAGTGAACACAACAAAGTCGCCACAGCACGGCGCAGCACAGCAGATTGTCCGGCAAAGCACAGCCATACTCCGTAGCAGCTCAACGCCACGACCACCATCAGATTTAAATCCCGCACTCTGTCATGTAAAATTGTCTGCATCAGCCAATGTTGCTGTAAAACCCAACGGCTGCCCTGCCGTTGATACAACCAGTCGGCCACTACAAAATCCAGTTTCAACTGGTAACACAGATAAAACATCAGGCCCAAAATAAGCAAAGGCAGCAGCACTGTTTTTATTGTCGTTTTTATTAAAGTGCCAGCATAAGAAGAAGTTAAAAGAGGCAAAATTTCTACTCCGGTTCAGTCACTGCTGTTGTAGCCTTCAATCTAAAGCTCAAAACTTAAGACATACTTAAAGCATAAAAAACGGCCGGATCATTCCGCCGTTTTCATTCGATTGGATCCGTGTTGCCCGCAATGAGCGGAGCTGGAGTTTTTCTGCTCTCTGTATAAATAGGAAGGCAACTGTACTAAAGCCAGAGCAGTGTTTTTATCTGCAAGCGACACAGCCTGAGCGCTTAAATTTAGTTTTTTCTGTTGGGGCTGATACACCCCGGCAACGGTTTCACCGTTAGGTTTTAGGATCACTAATTCTGGCTGCTGTGGTCCTTGCTGCATCAAGGCGAAATAGTTTTCAAACTGCAGCAAAGCGCGGCCCGGGCTGGTTCGGTCCAGCGTAAAATCACGGCCTGTCATGGTATGGCAGCTGGAGACACCCATCATAGATAACAAGGTTGGCGCTAAATCAATCTGACTGGCAATAGGTTTCAGCAGTGCTGGTTTTGTATCAGCCCCTAAAATCAGCGCCGGAATATGAAACTTTTCGACCGGGATCAGGTTGTCTCCGTACACTCTGTTGTCATGATCGGCCACTATTAAAAACAAAGTGTCCTGCCAGTAATCACTTTGTTTGGCTTTGTTGAAAAACTGGCCCATGGCCCAGTCGGCATATTTCACCGCATTATTGACACTAGCTTTTGGCTCTTCGTTTAACTCGATGCGGCCATCCGGAAACTCAAAAGGCTCATGATTACTCGAAGTGAAAATCAGGCTGAAAAATGGTTTATTCTGCTGATGTAAAGCCGTTATTTGTTGGTGCGCAGCAGTAAATACATCCTCATCACTGGCGCCCCAGCTGCCGGTAAAGACGGGATTAACCATCTGACTTTGATCGACAATCTGCTCCACCCCATTGCCGGTAAAGAAGCTGCGCATATTGTCAAAATGAGCTTCGCCACCATAAATAAACTGAGTCTGGTAACCTTGAGCTTTCAGGATGGATGCAAGCGTAGTGAAATGTTGCTGACTGCCTGATAACTTCACTGTGCTTTGAGCCGGCGTCGGCGGAAAACCAGCCACTACAGCTTCAATACCACGCACAGAACGGGTGCCTGTGGCATACAAATTTTCAAACCAAATGCCCTGCTGTTTTAACTGTTCAAGCTCTGGTGTCACGGCCACCCCACCTAAAGATTGTACAAAAGTCGCGCCTAAACTTTCCTGCAGCACGATTACCAGATTCAGTGGTTTTGCGCGCTTGACCACAGCCTGTTGCCAATGTGCTGTTGGGTACTTAGGATCAGTAAAGCTGTAGGACTGTAGCCAAGGCCAGTCCAGACTTTGTTGCAGCATTTGATTGGTCGGCAACTTGCCATAAATCTCACTGGAGTGCGCTTCATGCCTTAAATTATACAAAGCATAAAGCACTGAATAGGAAGAACTTATTACCAGTGAATTGACCATAGCGTCCGATGTGATAGCGAATATGGCCGGATTAGCGGGTCTGTGATCTGTGGTCGAACGAATACCAGCAAAAAGCAGTACAAGCGCCAGACACCAAAACCCAAGAGTTTTAATGACAGACCAGCTTTTCAGGCTGCATTTCCCAGAACGAAATATACGCCGCATCAACCAGGTTAAAACCAGAGTGGCAACCAGACCAAAAACTAAAGGCCAACGAAAACCAAACCATAAGGTCGATAAAACTTCTTTGGGGTATTTCAGATACTCGATAAAAAGCCGGTTTGGCCGCACATCATATTGCAGAATAAAAGCCGGCGTCGCCAGCTCCATAAACACCAACAGCACTAAAGCCGCCAGACACCATAAATAGCTAAACTGAAACCAGAGCTTGCTCAGGCTACGCAACGACGCCAGTGGAAGCAGCAGCACTGGGAGCACTAAGAACAATGACACCACAATAATATCGGCGCGCAGACCTTGGATCAGAACATCGAACAACAGCCCTGCGGCTTCCACTCTATCGTATTGCCATAACACCAAAGCCAGTCTGCTCAGACTCAACAGCGCCAGTGCAAAAACTGCAGTGCGGATCAAATAACGAAAAGGGCCTAAACAAAATAAATTTGACCAGAAAGACGGTTTTTCAGCAGTAATCATAAATAGAGGCCAGCTTGTAGTTTTAATTAAAGCCAGCATAAAAGTGGATACTTAAGACAAACTTAAGAGAAATAACCTCAGCGCACCACTGAATAGCTGTTGTCACCAGTGAGTCACTGAGTATTTAAAGCAAAAACTTGACGCCTGATAGGTCGTACGTACAGACTGATAACAAACGGAGATAAAACGACGCTAAGCACAGTGAAAAGCCACTTCAGGCCAACATGTGCCTTTATACCGGGTTCAGCTCAACTCCCTCCTGAAACAGAGATTAATTTTGCCTGGAGTAGCAGTACTATGATCACAAAAAATGCGGAAGCGAATTTATACCAATTGGTGTATATCAGCGAGCGTTGCAAAGCCGATGGTGATCAGGTGATTAACGATATCAAATTACAAGCGGAGAGTAACAATCACAAACTGAACATCACCGGCGCTCTGCTTTTTAACGAACGCTATTTTCTGCAATATATTGAAGGTGAACTTAACGCTATTAATAGTTTATACAACACTATTTGCAGTGATCCTCGCCATAGCAACGTTCGTTTGTTATTGCATAAAGAAATAGCGGAACGTGATTTCTCCCGCTGGAGTCTGGGCGTGAAGAAATTACTCGATATCGAAGAGAATCAGGACTTACTCAGCCTGTTAAGTATGCTGGGGCAGGCTAACTCTGTCTCTGAAACCCAACTGGATTGGTTTAAGCTGGCATTAAAGTAATCCATTGCCGGTCAGCCGTTTTCCCGGGTAGCTTTATTCGGTGTCAAAACTCATACTCCAGGGCAAAACGTAAGGTGCGATCGACGGTTTGGTTGTCGATAGCCACTATGACTGCCAGCTCCCATTTCAGCTGCTCTTGTTTATCAAACTTATGCACCCCCATTAGGCTTGGACCTGCACCTTTGTAGTTTTCACCGGCGTACAATTCAATGGCGGGTTGCACTGCGGGTAACCAGCGGTAGCGGTACTGAGCACGGAACTCCCCCTCCCATTCGGCGTTCAGGCTTTGGCCCCACTCATACACAGCCAACGCATTTAATGTCAGGCTGGTTGGACCGAATTCTTTTTCCATTAAAAGGCCGCTGGTGAACTCGTAATTGTCCTGGTTATTTTGCCGCTCCAGCTCGAACAGCATGCCCCAGTCCGCACTGTACTGACCTTGCTCGGTCAGCATCCAGCGCAGCTCCAACTCGTAGCCCGATAACTTGTAGTCTTGCTGATGAATCCGGTCGGCAATGACATAGACTTCAAGGGCAGTACGTTCAGAGAGCGAAAAACCGTAACCTAGTTTCTGCCCCATGGTATTGTTGTCTGGGTGCTCGGCCTGCCGCTGATAAAAATAGCGGTATTCGAACTCACGTTCCAGCGGTTGTACATAAGGGTGGTACACCTTATCTACTACCCTGCCATCAGCCCAGGCTGTTGTAACAGTGGCCAAACAAACAAAACACAAAGCCTTTACTACTGCTTCTTTGCCGTAAAGCTTCATCTTTTTTTCTCCATCAAGCTGCAACACCAGAACAACACAACAAAACACAACAGATACAACAGGACCTGCGACAGGCTGGGTGTGGCTTCATACCCCATCAGTGCCTGCAAAAAGAAACCTAATTCGGACTGCTCCGACAACCACAACTCGGTTTGCCACAGCTGTGGCCCGGCGACCAACCAGTCAGATTGGATCAACAGAGCCGATGCCATCATCACCTGACGGGCGCCAGACAAGGACAACAATAAGGCAAAACTGCTGCTACGCCATTGCTTAAGTTCAGTTAAAAGGTAGTACCAAAGCACAGCGATGCTGGCACCAATGCCAACACCTAAAGCCGCACCTAACCACAAATCAGCGGGTGTATTTTCAGTCTGTGTCGGTAGCCAAATATATAACAATAAGTTACTGCCACTGATACTGAATAAACACGCAGCAGCCAAAGCTGAAGCCCATAATGCATACTGAGCTTTCAGAGCTGAGACACAAAGCAAGATAAAACAGCTCAGATAAAACAAACTGTACAACAGCTCCAATCCTAAACCATCCAGTTGTTCGGAGATCCAGACCATCTTCAGGCTGACAAGGCTCAGTATCAGCAACGAGGGCAAAGCAAAAAACAAAGCGAACTGACGCCAAAGAACTCTGTGCCACACCAGTAACGTGGCCAGCAGTATACAAAGCGGTAATAGCTCGCGTAAAAACATCAGTACCGTATTAATAAGCATGATTTGCCTTATGCTGTCGCCACTCTGCTTCAGGCAGAGCTATCAGTACCCCTTGTGCGCTGTCTGGATTGTATTCGCCAAAAAACTGGTATTCTCCGGGTTTCAAAGGCCCGACAAATAAAGTTGCTTTACCTTTACCTAAAATGACTTTTTCGCGATTTAAACTGAAACTTTCAAACTCTTCAGGCGACGGATCCTGATTCAGCACTATAAGCTTTACCTTCTCACCTGCGGGCACGTAAAGCACAGAGGGTTGAAACAGATGATCTTTAATCTTCAGCTCAAATACATGTTGCTCCGCCACAGCAGGCAAAGTCAGTAAGAATAAAGCGGCAACAGATAAGGCCTTATTCTTATTTTTTTTCAAGGATCTTCTTTTTAACTCTTTGTTTTTCAAAGCGGCAGCTCCACTGTCACTTTTAGTCCACTACTAAAATCCGAAAGCCCAAGCCGAATTTGACCTTGATGCAAAATCACGATGTCCCGCACTATAGCAAGCCCCAACCCTGAACCTGTAGTACCGGATTGATGCCTGTCACCTCCGACCCGATAGAAACGATCAAAGACTCTGCTGTATTCTTGCGGCGCTATGCCTGGGCCATTATCCTGCACCACCAACACAGCTTTGTCCTGTGTAGCAGATAACTCCAGTTGAATAATACCGCCAGTCTGAGTGTATTTACTGGCATTGCCCACCAGATTGCTGACCAGCAAACGCAAGGCAAAAGCGTCGCCTTTCAGTGACAAATGCTCCAGCCCCAGCAGTTCTATTTGTTGCTGTTTATTATCAATTTGTGGATACCAATCGGCCACCACCTGACGGCATAAACCTGCCAAATCCAACTGTTCTGTCCGAGCCTGAAAATGCTCAGGATTGGTGCGGTTCAAAAGCATAATCTGTTCAATCAGCGCGCTCATCCGCTCAACACCAGACTGTAAAGCCAACATCGAACCTTCAGGATCGCTGATACCAGAGCGCTGCCACTGCTGCGACGCGTTGTGCAGATTGACTTGTAATACGCTTAAAGGAGTGCGCAGTTCATGCGCTACATCAGAGGCAAAACGTTTTTCCCGCTCAAAGGCATCGGCTAAACGGGCAAATAACTGATTAGTGGTTTTCAGCATCTGATCCAGCTCTGCCGGAACCTGATCCAGCTCGACCGGACTTAAATCATTAGCTTTTTTTGACGACAGCTGAGCAGAAAAACGTCGGATTGGTGATAAGGCTTTACTCACCACTAACCAAATCAATACCGCTTGCAGAGGTAAACTCAGCACCACAGGATAAATAGAGGCCGTGATCACTTCATCTGCCAACTGCTGCCGTTGTTGCAAGGGTTGCGCCACTATCACTGTCAGCACATCGTTGGGGGTCTGACGAAATACCCGCCACCTTTTACCGCCAAAATTATGCTCGCTAAAACCTTCAGCGTCCGACATCGCGCGTTCTGGGGCCAAGGCGCTGCGATACACCAGCTTACCTTGCTGCCAGACTTGTAACGCCAGACCTAACTCTTGCTCTGAACCTGCCTGATACTGCTGCGAAAGACTGGACGCCAGCACCTGTAAATCCTGATCAAACAAAGCCTCAGCCCGGCTCACGCTTTGTTTATAGCTTTGTAACGCAGCAACAAAGCTTATCAGCGTAAAAAGTGCAATCAGCACTGTGACTAAATAGCGACGTAGGGATCGCATAACCTCAGGCTGAGCTCACACTGTACCCCACGCCTCGCAGGGTTTTAATAAAATCTTTCGGCAGTTTTTTCCGTAAATTAGAGATATGTACTTCAAGTGCGTTGCTGGCAACTTCTTCACCCCAGGCATACAAACTGGCTTCAAGCTGTTCGCGGGTTTTGATGCGTCCAGCTGACTCCATCAGCTCCTTGAGCAACATATATTCACGGCGGGACAAGGCAACTGTTTCTCCGTCGAGTCGAACCAAATGCGCACTGGTATCCAGCTCGACTTGCTGTAACTTAATCAAGTGAGTGGCCGCAGTGCCCAATCGGCGCTCTATCACCCGTAAACGGGCAAAGAGTTCAGCCATGGCAAAAGGTTTCACCAGGTAATCATCGGCGCCTAAATCCAGGCCACGAATACGATCGTCCACTCCATCGCGAGCCGTCAGCACCAAGACCGGCACATGAGTGTCCTTTTGCCGGCTTTGTTTCAGGACATCTAAACCGTCCATATCAGGCAAACCTAAATCCAGGATCACAGCATCGCAGTCTTTGGCTTTAATGCTGCTTAAGGCATGTTGACCCAGACTTACATGATTCACCGTAAAGCCTTGACTGGACAACGCCAGCACCAGGCCTTTGGCTAAGTCCAGATCATCTTCGACCAGCAATAGTCTCATACCTCTCCTGCCTTCATACTTGCAGCCGCAGCTTTGTTCGAACCTGAATACCTGCGGGGCTTAGCCCCGCCCCGGTTTTTCAATCCAGCTTAACGTTTGAGCTTTTTCGCTACTTTGGCTTCCAGCGCAGCGATTTCCTGCAACCTGCCCTGATCCGCACTAATACGATCCGGACGCGGAGCCGCCTGCTTCGCCTTTTCAATGTAACTCATAGCGGCTTTATAGTCGCGTTCTTCAGTTAAAAATTCTGCATAAAAATAATTAGGATCAATACCTTGAGGATTAATACTCAAAGCTTTTTCTAACATTTTTTTGGCATTTTTATCGCTGCCAAAGCCAATAGGCCAGCCTGGGACTTTGTAATACAGCACGCCTAAACTGGTGTAGGCCGAACCTTGTAAAGCCTGGCTATCAATTTTTAGTGCAGCTTCAAGGTCTGCTTTGGACTCTTCAGCCAGTGACATAGCACCCAAGCCGCCTTTTACACCGGCATAACTGGATTTGATAATACCACGCCAGATCAGCGCTTCTGCTTTATCCGGATTGGCCGCCACTACGGCGTTGGCTTGCTTGACCAGCTCAGGAAAGGCTTGTTCTTTTTGCTCTTCGCTCATGCTGTAATTCACTTCAGCCCAGCGGTCCTGCAGAGGTTTAATATCCTGCAGTACATCGGCCTGTGCAACGAAAGCCAACAAGAACACAGGGACCAAGGCTAATTTTTTCGATAATCTGTTCATCTTTACCTCTTTAGTGGTTTTTGCCCACTGCAAATAATTCAATGAGTGTGAGTTTACTTTTTAATCCCATATCGACCAGAGCCGGGAATACTCCGTTCAGGCGAACAAAAATCCGTTCAGGCCAGCCAAGAAAACGGCGAAGCTGATTCGATGTCAGTTGTTTGATCAACTGTGCTGCAACCCAGGTTGGACTATCCATACTATTGCCAAGCTGCTGATTCAGCTGCACAACATCGATGGAGTTAATACTGGTTTCTGTGGCTCTTGGCGCGAAGTACTTCACCTGTACGCCACTCTCAGCTAACTCTCGCTGTAAGGCTTCAGTAAAACCACGCAAGCCAAACTTGGTCGCGCAGTAGCCGGTAAAGCCGGGATGGCCTATGCTGCCAAAGGCCGAACCCACGTTGAGAATTTGGCCTTTGTGCTGATGCAACATCGGCAGAAACAGCTGACAAAGCTGCATAGGCACCAACAGATTAATACTGACCAAATCGCTAAACTGCTGTTGCTGGCACAAGCCAAACTGACTAATCCCCGCGTTATTAATTAGCACATCAATGCCGCCATGCTGCTGGCAAAATTGCAGCAAGCCTTGTTGCTCTGCTGTGCTGGTTAAATCACAAGGGTAAATTAAAGTTTCAGCAGCCAGTTGGTTTTGTAGGGCGCGCAGTTTTTCAACTGAGCGGCCAGTTAAAATCAACCGCGCGCCCTCGCCGCTTAACTGCCTGGCAACTTCAGCGCCAATGCCACCCGTCGCCCCTGTCAGCAGCACAGTTTTGCCTGCTAGCAAGCTCATACGGTCGCCTCCTCTGGCACAACTTTTTTAGTCAGACCATGAGGTTGCTCCAGGCTACGAAATACATCGCCGTATAAGTGAAAAAAGCGTTTTGCACTGTGGATAATCAGCGCCTGATCGGTTGGATCGGTGATCTTGTCCATCAGGCTTTCAAAGAACTTGATATGGTCCTGATCCAAAGCGCCATGCGAGTTCAGATAACTAAACGCCTTACGTGGCAGCTGTAAGGTGCCGGCAATTTTACTGGCTGCCTGCTCTGCTAAAGCAATGGAGGTGCCTTCCAACACCAGCACCATGCCAAAGAAGCACAATGGATTCACCCGGCGCACCGAGTCGTAGGCATAAGACACCATCAGCTCAGTAGCAAAAGCCGGAGTGCTGCGTCTGGCCTGCTCTTTGTCATAACCACAAGCGGCAATGTCGTTTAATACCCATTCCTGATGCCCTAATTCCTCTTCAATATATTCAGCTACGGCTTCACGCAGCCACTCTTTCGATTCAGGTAATAAAGCCCCAACCGACATCAACAACGGTACTGTATGTTTAACGTGGTGGTAAGCCTGATTTAAAAAAGCTACATAATGATCCAGAGTAAAGTCGCCTGCGAAAGTACGACGGATCATCGGAGCTTCCAGTAAATAAGCACGCTCTGCCTGGGTTGCATTAACCAGCGTTTGATAAAAACTCATAGGACTCTCCAACAACATGATTAGAAACAAATAAATTATTGATTTCGCTTTGGTATTTCTTAAATACCTCAGCTCGGCGTGGCCGGCCATTAGCGGTTAAGGTGCCATCGGCCACAGACAAAGGTTGAGTTAACAACTGATAGGCTTTAATTTGCGCGTAATCGGGTAACTGCTGGTTCACCTGCGCCAGATAAGCTGGCACCTGCGCTAGCGCTTTGGTATCCGCTACGTACAACAAGGCAGCACAATAAGGCTGAGCATCGCCCACCAACACCGCCTGACGAATTAAACCGCTTTGAGTTAATAAGGCCTCAGGCCATTCGGGTGAAATATTTCGACCCAGGCTGGAGATCAGTAAGTTTTTACGGCGGCCTAAAATACGTAACCGGCCTTGTGCATCCAGCTCGCCTAAATCGCCGGTAAAGACTTTGTCACTTGCAGATTCTGCATCGCCTAAATAACCAAGGAATGGCTGTTTCACGACTATTTCACCATTAATAATCTCAATATCGCGATGCGCTAGGGGCAAGCCGACTAATTCAAGCTCTGCAGCACAACTCTGACGGGCATCCACAGCAGATAAAGCCACCACTGACGCACATTCGCTTAAGCCATAGCCCTGATACACAGGTAAACCAAGACGTGCAGCCTGATGCAAAAGTGCTGCAGATACGTGAGCACCACCAACGGCAATAAACTCCAGTGATGCCGGAGCTTGCCAGCCCTGAGCGCGCGCCATCACCAATAGTTGCAGCAGCTCAGGCACGAGGATCAGACTTTTTGGTGTTGTGCCGCTGATAAGGCTTAGCAAGGCCTGCGGATTGCTTAATTGACTACCGTTGAAGCCACGTAAGGAGTCAGGCGCTATTAACACTTCACCACCCGCTAATAAAGGTGCGTAAATACCGGCAATATTTTCCAGCAAGGTGCTTAACGGCAATAAACACAAATGTTTAGGTGCGTTTTGGTTGATGCGCTCCAGCAGACTAATGGCGACATCGAACTGACTTTGGGCTGACAAACACACGCCCTTGGGCTGGCCTGTAGAGCCCGAAGTAAAAGTAATTTTCTGGCAAGTCGATGGAATAACTGCGCCAGAACTTTTTAGCTCACGGCGATACAACAATAAATCCCCGATTTGCTCCAGCAAGGTAAATTCTGACGAGAGTTGTTCCTGATCTGTGATATAGACATCAGGCTCCAGCTGCGCCATCACGTGAGCACGCTGACTTTCAGATAAATAAGTGGGCAGCGGCACCAAGAGTAAATTTGCGTCCAGACAAGCTAAATCGAGTAAAGCCCACTGCGCAGAACTATTGGCCGCCAAAGCGATACGCTGTGCACCATACCCCAACAATAATTCCTGCCATAAAGCCATCTGCTGTTTGATTTGAAGCTGTGAATAGGCCACACCACTGGCTAAGTCACGCAGTACCGCTGTTGTTGGTAATTCAAAACGCATTAGCAGTCTCCTTCAGGTAAACGTGCTACTAACTGATGCAGCTGTGGCCAGTGTTGATGGGCCAGCGCTGTTAATTTTTCATCGCTGTGAATAAGGCCAGTCACCGCAGCTAAATCCATCAGACAAACTTTTGGGCTGGTCTCGTAGTAACTGCCCCAACTGGCCGCATCTTCGCCTAAAGCTTCAGCTTTCGCTTCGCCAAGCTCTGTCAGCTCAATACCATGACGACTTAAAATGCTGCGTACTTGTGTGGTCGCTGCACATAACAAATACCGGTAATTCAGTTGATCGAGTGCATAAGCCATTAAGACAAACAACTGCAATAAACTTTGTCTGTTGATGGCATATAAATGACCAATTTCAATCAGTTGAGAACGCTTAGCATCCATGCCATGCTGGCCAAGTACCTGCTCAACCGGAGCAGACAGGTACTGTTCGATAAATAATGAATTATCCGCAGCACTGCGTAATCCCAACACAGCCTGCCATTCACCTGAGCGGCTGACTCCTAAAAGATTTGGCATAAAACTCTGCACATCAGCCTGATAGGCTTTGGCAAAACCTGAGGCAATAAACTGCTCAATGGAAGATCGCTGCAGATCTGATGCTTTCACTAATTGCAGCAGCGCTTTGCTGTCAGTGTCGGATTGGACCGGCAATCTGACCGCAACAGAGGGGTCGAACTGATAAGAAGACAACATAAACGCACTCCTGCATACCGATTTAGCATGCAGTGTGCGTCAGGAAGCTTAAAGAAAACTTAAGGAAATGATTAGTTGTAAAAAGAAGATTGGCCTGAGCTTGGTTTTTTCCTGCGTATTAAGGTCGAGTTGGAAAACCAGCATCCAGCCATGCCTGAAAACCTCCGGCGACAGAAATGGCCTGACTAAATCCCATCTGTCTCAAAGAGTCGGCAGCCAAAGCCGAACGGGCGCCGGAGCGGCAGATCAAATACACCGGCTTTGTCGACAATTGTTCTAAGGCCGCCATGGTATCGCAGTGTGCACTGACACTAGGGTGCTGATGAATGCGCATTTCCAGCACACCACGCGGATAGTTTACCGAACGGTCAATAGAGCCCTGCGCATATTCATCAGGTTCACGTACATCGATCACTAAGGTGTCATGGTCCTGCAAAGCTGACCTCAACTCCTGCACCGATACTTCCTTTATTCTGGCTTTCGCCTCATTCACTAATTGCTGCGAACTTTTCATACAGAGAACCTTCATTAATTCAAAATGGATTGAGTAAGTACCACGGATGCCATCACTATCAGGAATACTGAAAACGCTTTTTGCAGTTTTTCTTTCGGTAGTGTGTGACCTAGCCATGACCCAAACAAACTGCCGGCAACACCACCCAGGACCATAATGCCCATCACTGTCCAGTCGAATGAAAACTGCTGAGCCGTGAGCACTTCATAGTACTTGGCAAAACCTACAAAAGATTTAAGCGTGATGATCAGTAAGCTGGTGCCAATAGCAAGCACCATGGGCACACCACCTAGCAGAACCAGAGCTGGTACGATCAGAAAGCCGCCGCCCACTCCAACAAAACCAGTGATCACACCAACAATAAGGCCGTCCAGTGCCACTTTTAAAAACTTGATCTCGCCCGCGCTCTGCTCTGCGTTTTTACTTCGCCACATCATGACGGCAGCGACAAGCATCAGCAGCACAAAAACTGAGAGTTGAACCACACTGTCAACCAAGGTTCCTAACCAGGCTCCACCATAAGTACCCAGCATACCGGGAACACCAAACAGCAGGACGTGAGGCCAGGATACCCTTTTATTCCAGATATTCGGAATGCTGCCAAATAAACTGATCCCAGCCACGATCAGTAAAGACGAAGCTATAGCCAAATTTGCTGGCATATCCACCAGATACATCAGAACAGGTACGGTCAGGATAGAGCCACCGGATCCAAAAATCCCTAAGCTCAACCCTATAAACAATGCACCCAGTATTGCGTGTGTCATAAAATCACCTCGTTATGCTTAAACCGTACAGCCCCGATTAAGCTCACAACTGATTAATAGGTAACTTTAAATACACCTTGCCCTGCTCGTCGGCTGGTGGCATATGACCAGCCCGTATATTGACCTGTATAGAGGGTAAAATCAGCCTTGGCATGGCCAGCGTTGCATCACGGGCTTCACGCATCGCGACAAATTGCGCTTCAGTGACACCATCACGCACATGGATATTATGCTGACGCTGGGCACCTACTGTAGTTTGATAGTGATGCTCACGCCCTTTCGTAGGATAATCGTGGCAAACATAAATTTTGGTTTCAGCAGGCAGCGCCAATAACCTACTGATGGAATGGAATAAAGTCGATGCACTGCCGCCAGGGAAATCACATCGCGACGTGCCCACATCCGGCATAAATAAGGTATCACCAACAAAGGCGGCTTCTTCATTGACCAGATAAGCTAAATCAGCCGGCGTATGACCTGGAGTATGCATAACCCGGATCTGCATAGTTCCGACTTGAATAATCTCGCCATCATGGAATAACCGGTCAAATTGTGCACCGTTGGGCAAAAACTCTTTTTCCAGATTGAACACCTGTTTAAAGATGGTTTGCACCTGCGTGATCTGGGCGCCTATGCCAATCTGAGCACCCAGCTGCTGCTTGAAATAGGGGGCGGCAGATAAGTGGTCGGCATGTGCATGAGTTTCTAACACCCAGTCCACAGTCAGATGCTGTTGCTGAATATAAGACAGAATAACTGCTGCGCTTTGTGTGGCGGTGCGACCAGATTTGTAATCAAAATCCAGCACAGGGTCGATAATAACAGCATGCTTTGAAGCGATATCACTGACGACATAACTGAAGGTTTCGCTGTCTTTGTCTAAAAAGGCCTCTACATGTATTTGACTCATCTTGTACTCCCTAAGGATTGGCCGATTGTGGCCACACAGTTATGCAAATAATATATATAAATATAACCAAAGGGAATAAAAACATTAGCTTATTCTAATGCAAATAAATTATTAAACATGTTAGTTAAGGTTGCTATTGATATATAGACAAGCAGCTTGACCGTCTTGTTTGCTGAGTTTTTGCGCCAGGCAGGTAAGTTTGACGAAAGACGAGAGCCCATAAGCTGTCGCGCAGTTGGAGATGTCTACATCTGGTTTGTAATTACAAACTCGTTTTTCATAGATTCAGACCCCTTTTACCTTAACGCAAAGAAGCAGAGCTATGGGCGCTGTCGCCTTGTCTTTTTCGCAATTCCTTGTATAGCAGCTCTGAATGCAAAAACCACTTAAAGTCATATAATTCATTGTTTTTAAAGTTAACTCTTATTCTCGGAGCTCCAAGAATGCGCCTATAGTCGACAGAGACAATATCCTCGTTTCTCTTTACAAAGCTATAACCCGTACTCTTTTGTATAAACTCAAATCCACTCTGACTGAAGAGCAGCTCCTCAGTACCATGCAGATCAAGCGCATGCTGATAATGACGAAGAAAAGCATCAAAAAATACAAACACAGCCACACCACTGATTAACCCTACTATAGTGCTGTTGTTGATAAGTTCGGGTTTGTAATAAATCAGAAAAAGCCAAAGTGCTAACAGCAGATAAACAGGTCTTTTCAGGTAACGGATCCGACGCTTTAACGCCTCTCTATCAGCTCTAAATTTATTCATTGACCACCAACTTTTAAACCTGAGAACTCTTCCGTGCCAGTATTTTTACTCTGACACAATGTACTCTCACTAATTTGTATATGAACCAAGCTCAAGCTCAGCGGTAGGCTTTTTTTTCGTAAAAATATTAACTTACCTCCTAAACTGACACAGATCTTTCACTATGGTTTGAGTTTACTCAGAAAATAACCCCATCTGTGCATCCGTCAACACATCATATTGCCGAAGCGCGGCAATTTTAAAAAAGGCGTTGCTGCGCTTCAGGTCGTCAAACATTTTGGCAATTTTGTCGTCTTCTCTCTGAATGAGTGTGTAGAGCTCCAGCTAGGTTTGATGCGGTTGCCCTGCTCTGCCCGCTGATAGCTTTTCAATGTGATGGAAAATTTGTTCACAGGCTAAGTTCAGCAGCTCAGGCTTTAGATCCCGGATTATTTTCCAATCTCGTTCAGATATGGTGAGCATCGCTACTATCTCCGAAAAATGTAGAGGCTTTGCTCAGAAACGAATGCTTAAGACCTTGTCTCCGGGAATCCACTGAGTACAAAACTAACGTCGATGTACCGCTATTTCAACAGAATTTTAGAGGCATCATCAAGGCATAAAAAAAACCCGTCACAAGGACGGGTTTCTTAACTGAGATGACTAAAGGTTGGATTACCAGCCAGTCAGTTCTTTCAGTGCTTTACCGATATCGGCTAAGCTTTTCACGGTTTTCACGCCTGCGTCTTCCAGTGCAGCAAACTTCTCGTCCGCTGTACCTTTACCACCAGAGATGATGGCGCCTGCGTGGCCCATGCGCTTACCAGCAGGTGCAGTTACACCAGCGATGTAAGAAACAACAGGTTTAGTCACGTGTTTTTTGATGTAAGCAGCAGCTTCTTCTTCAGCTGAACCACCGATTTCACCGATCATAACAATGGCTTCAGTCTGTGGGTCTTCCTGGAATAATTTCAGGATGTCGATGAAGTTAGAACCAGGGATTGGGTCACCACCAATACCTACACAAGTAGATTGGCCGAAACCGTAATCAGTCGTTTGTTTTACTGCTTCATACGTCAGAGTACCTGAACGTGAAACAATACCAACTTTACCTGGCAAGTGAATGTGGCCTGGCATGATACCAATTTTACATTCGCCTGGAGTGATCACGCCAGGGCAGTTAGGGCCAATTAAGCGTACGCCTAATTCGTCACATTTTACTTTGGCATCCAGCATATCCAGAGTTGGAATACCTTCAGTGATACAAACGATCAGTTTGATACCGCCGTTAGCAGCTTCCAGGATAGAATCTTTACAGAAAGCAGCTGGTACGTAGATCACTGATGCTTCTGCACCAGTGGCTTCTACCGCTTCTTTTACTGTGTTGAATACTGGTAAACCTAAGTGAGTCTGACCGCCTTTACCAGGAGTCACACCACCGACCATTTTAGTGCCGTAAGCAATGGCTTGTTCAGAGTGGAACGTACCCTGAGCACCAGTGAAGCCCTGACAAATTACTTTGGTATCTTTATTAATTAAAACGCTCATGGATTACCCCTTATGCCTTAGCCGCTGCAGCAGCTACAACTTTTTGTGCAGCGCTTGTCAGGTCTGTGTCAGCGATAATGTTCAGGCCGCTTTCACCCAGCACTTTAGCACCCAGTTCAGCGTTGTTACCTTGCAGACGAACTACTACTGGTACTTTAACGCCAACTTCTTTCACTGCGCCAATTACACCTTCAGCGATCATGTCACAACGCACGATACCACCGAAGATGTTGATGAATACGGCTTTCACAGCGTCATCAGACAGGATAATTTTGAAAGCTTCAACAACGCGTTCTTTGGTCGCACCGCCGCCAACGTCCAGGAAGTTTGCTGGTTGGCCACCGTGTAATTTAACTATGTCCATAGTACCCATAGCTAAACCTGCACCGTTCACCATACAGCCGATGTCACCACCTAAAGCTACATAGTTCAACTCCCATGAAGCAGCGTGCGCTTCACGTGGATCTTCCTGTGAAGGATCCTGCATAGCTTTTAATTCAGGGTGACGGTACAGAGCGTTGCCGTCGATGACCAGTTTGGCGTCTAAGCAGTGCAGATCGCCAGCTGGAGTAATAACCAGAGGGTTTACTTCCAACAGAGCTAAATCTTTTTCCTGGAACAGTTGAGCCAGACCCATGAAAATTTTCACGAACTGGTTAATTTGCTTGCCTTCCAGGCCTAATTTGAAGGCTAATTCACGGCCCTGGAATGGCTGAGCGCCCACCAGTGGATCGATAGCAGCTTTCAGAATTTTTTCCGGAGTTTCGTGGGCAACAGTTTCGATTTCCACGCCACCTTCAGTAGAAGCCATAAACACGATACGACGTGAAGAACGGTCTACCACAGCACCTAAATACAACTCTTTAGCGATGTCAGTACAGGTTTCAACCAGGATACGACTTACAGGCTGACCTTTTTCGTCTGTCTGATAAGTTACCAGGTTCTTTCCAAGCCATTTTTCAGCGAAAGCGCGGATATCTTCTTTGCTTTTCACCAGCTTCACACCGCCCGCTTTACCGCGACCACCAGCGTGAACCTGAGCCTTGACAACAAACATGTCGCCGCCGATTTTATCTGCAGCTTCTACCGCTTCTTCAACAGTTGCTGCGGCGATGCCTTTCGATACAGGCAAACCATATTGGGCAAACAGTTGCTTACCCTGATACTCGTGCAAATTCATGGCTATTTTCCGTTCATTTTGACATTGAAGGCCACACCGGTGGTGCGACCTGACCTTTAGATCGGCGCGTATTATAGTGCCAATCAGTCTGATAAAAAATGCTGTTGCCCGAAAACAACAGCATTTTTAGTTACTTTTTCCAGATATCAGATATCCAGCAGAATACGGGTTGGATCTTCCAGTAACTCTTTAATGGTCACCAGGAAGCCGACTGACTCTTTACCATCGATGATACGGTGGTCGTATGACAGTGCTAAGTACATCATTGGCAGAATTTCCATCTTGCCGTCAACAACCATCACACGGTCCTGGATCTTGTGCATGCCCAGAATGGCTGATTGTGGTGGGTTGATGATAGGAGTAGACATCAGAGAACCAAACACACCACCGTTGGTGATAGTGAAGTTACCGCCTGTTAAGTCGTCCATAGACAACTTACCGTCACGGCCTTTGATGGCTAAGTCTTTGATGGCTTTTTCAATTTCAGCCAGATTCATTTTGTCACAGTCACGCAGAACTGGCGTGACCAGACCACGGGGCGTAGACACAGCAATGCTGACGTCGAAGAAGTTGTGGTACACGATGTCATCGCCATCGATAGCAGCGTTCACTTCAGGGAAACGTTTCAGCGCTTCGGTTACAGCTTTGACGTAGAAAGACATAAAACCTAAACGGATGCCGTGTTTCTTCTCGAACACGTCCTGGTACTGCTTACGCAGATCCATGATTGGCTTCATGTTCACTTCGTTGAAGGTTGTTAACATAGCAGTGGAGTTTTTCGCTTCCAGCAGACGGTTGGCAATAGTTTTACGTAAACGTGTCATAGGCACACGTTTCTGTGAACGATCACCTTGTACCGGCGCAGGAGCAGCAACAGCAGCGGCCGCTTTAGCTGGAGCAGCAGGTGCACCGGCTAAGAACTTCTCTACGTCTTCTTTAGTCACACGGCCATTTTTACCAGAACCCTGGATTTTGGCAGCGTCTAAGCCTTTTTCAGCGATCAGGCGGCGAACAGATGGCGTTAACACTTCATCTGATTCTGCAGCAGGAGCCGCAGCGGCCGGAGCAGCTTCAGCTTTAGCCGCTGGTGCAGCGGCTGGAGCGCCACCTGCAGTCATATGACCAATAACTTGTTCTGCGTTTACAGTTGCACCTTCAGCGTGAACGATTTCGCCCATCACGCCATCAGCCTGAGCCACAACTTCAAGTACAACTTTATCGGTTTCAATGTCAACCAGGACTTGATCACGGCTAACGGCTTCACCTGTTTTTACATGCCAGGTGGCGATTGTTGCGTCTGCAACTGATTCTGGTAGTACCGGGACTTTAATTTCCACTTTGTCACCTTTTTTAAAAAATTGGGTTCTGAATCGTTACTTAAACTAAAGTCAGAGCGCCTTGCGGCAGCACTGACTGAATACAAAGCGGCGCAGCTCATGCTGCGCCAAATTATTAAGCAATAGTTAAAGCTGCGTTGACTAAAGCCTGTTGCTGTTTGTTGTGCACAGACAAGTAACCTACTGCAGGTGAAGACGACGCTTCACGGCCAGCGTACGTCAGCTTTCCAGTTGCTGGTATGGAAGACCAGAAATGGTGTTGGCTGCAGTACCAGGCGCCCTGGTTTTGAGGTTCTTCCTGACACCAGACAAAATCTTTGACATGCTGGTAGTCTTTCATGATGGCCGCCATTTCCTCCGCCGGGAAAGGATACAACTGCTCAATACGGACTATAGCTATGTCAGTGATATTACGTTTACGGCGTTCTTCCAACAGATCGTAGTAGACTTTACCGCTACACATCACCACACGTTTCACATCAGCAGGCTTGATTGGGTCAATCTCACCAATGGCGTTATGGAATACACCGGACGCGATTTCTTCTAAAGAAGAAGTGGCTAACGGGTGACGTAACAACGACTTAGGTGACATTACAATCAGAGGTCGACGCATTGGACGTACCATCTGACGGCGGATCATCGCATAAACCTGAGCCGGAGTTGTAGGCACCACAACCTGCATATTGTGATCAGCACAAAGTTGCAGGAAACGTTCTAAACGGGCTGAAGAGTGCTCAGGGCCCTGACCTTCATAACCATGAGGCAATAACAGTGTCAGACCACATAAACGGCCCCACTTCTGTTCGCCAGAGCTTAAGAACTGGTCAATCACCACCTGAGCGCCGTTGGCGAAGTCACCAAACTGACCTTCCCAAATCACTAAAGCACGAGGCTCAGCTGTGGCATAACCGTATTCAAAAGCTAATACAGCTTCTTCAGACAAGGCCGAGTCGTAGACCTGGAATGGACCTTGTGAGTCACTGATATGTTCCAGTGGTGTATAAGTTGTTGCATCGTTTTGGTTGTGCAGCACAGCATGGCGGTGGAAGAAAGTACCACGGCCTGAATCCTGACCAACAATACGGATGCGGTTTCCGGCACCAACGATAGAAGCATAAGCCAGAATTTCAGCAAAACCCCAGTCGATCTTTTTCTCGCCTTTGAGCATCAGAGCGCGGTCTTCATAGACTTTACCCACCTGACGCTGCAGCGCATGAGTTTCCGGCACTATGATGGCCTTTTCACCCAGAGCCACCAGCTCAGCAACAGGCATGCTGGCATCGTAAGCTGCAGTCCAGTCGTGACCTAAATAAGGAGTCCAATCCACTGCAATTTCAGTCATAGGACGCCATTCTTCCACCACGCAATCGCCTTTATCTAAAGCGTCACGGTAGCTGTCGACCATCTGTTGCACTTGTTCTGCTGTGACCACACCTTCAGCAATCAACTTCTGAGCATATAACTCACGGGGTGTTGGGTGCTTTTTGATTTTCTGGTACATCAGCGGCTGAGTTGCATTTGGCTCGTCCGCTTCGTTGTGACCGTTACGACGGTAACAAACCAGATCAATCACCACATCACGTTTGAAAGTATTGCGGTAGTCTACTGCCAGCTGAGCCACAAAAATCACAGCCTCAGGATCATCACCATTGACGTGGAAAATTGGCGCCTGAACCATCTTGGCGATGTCAGTACAGTATGGCGTAGAACGGGTATCTTCCGGGTTAGAGGTAGTGAAACCCACTTGGTTGTTAATGACCAGACGGATAGAGCCACCCACTTTAAAGGCACGGGTCTGAGAGATGTTAAAGGTTTCAGCCACTACACCCTGACCTGCGAATGCAGAGTCACCGTGAATAGTGATAGGCAGAGCTAAAGTACCATCTGTGCTGCCGCGGCGGTCTAAACGGGCACGGACAGAGCCCATTACCACAGGGTTCACGATTTCTAAGTGTGACGGGTTAAACGCTAACGCCAGGTGAACATTGCCACCTTTGGTTTCGAAGTCAGATGAGAAACCCATATGGTATTTCACATCACCTGCGCCAACTACTTCGTATTTACCGGCGAACTCATCAAACAACTTGCTTGGGTTTTTGCCCAGTACGTTGATCAGGGTGTTTAAACGACCACGGTGCGCCATACCAATGATACAGTCTTTAGCACCCTGCTCGCCTGCTCTGTGGATCATGGCTTTGAGCATAGGGATCATGGCGTCGCCGCCTTCTAAACCAAAACGCTTGGCGCCAGGGAATTTAGAAGCCAGATATTTTTCCAGACCGTCTGCAGCCACTAAGCCTTGCAACAGTTTGGTTTTTTCTTCTTTGCCAAGCGCACGTGAGGCCTGTTGGCCTTCTAAACGTTGTTGGATCCAACGTTTTTCATCCGTCGACACTATGTGCATATACTCAGCACCTATAGAACCACAGTAAGTGGCCTCCAGTGCTTTGTATAAGTCGCCTAACTTCATACTGGTTTCGCCACCAGCAAAAGAGCCGACATTAAATTCGGTATCAAAATCTGCCTGAGTCAGGTCGTGATAGGACAATTCCAGATCACGTACACGAGGCTGCTTCCACAGGTTCAGCGGGTCGAGATTAGCATGCTGATGACCACGGAAACGGAAGGCATTGATCAATTGCAGAACTTTCACCTGACGCTGATCCGAACCACCTGCGTTCACCGTAATCACTTCACGGTGTTTGTTTTTGGCGAGTTCAGCGAACTGCTGGCGAATGTCGCTGTGACGGGATTCGAGTTCTACGCCGTCAATTTTTGGCAGACTGGCAAAAAATTCACGCCATTCATCACTGACGCTGGTCGGTTCAGCTAGGTAGGATTCATAGAGTTCATCGACATAGGCCATGTTGCCACCGCCTAAATGAGAAGACTCTAACCACGCCTTCATTACACCTTCGTGCATTTAGTTTCCCTTATTCGAAGCACCTGGAAAAAATTAGCAAAAAGCGCCCCAGGTTTTGGGCGCGCTTCATTTTATACCAATCAGCGCCTTTTAGCTCTGACAAAGGGCGCTTAAAGCGCCCGGTTTAACAGCATAGATTTGATCTGACCTATGGCTTTGGTCGGGTTCAAACCTTTTGGACATACGTTGACACAGTTCATGATGCCATGGCAGCGGAACACGCTGAATGCATCATCTAAATCGTTTAAACGCTGTTCAGTGGCAGTATCACGGCTGTCGGCTAAGAAGCGGTAAGCGTGTAATAAACCAGCTGGTCCGATAAATTTATCCGGATTCCACCAGAAGGAAGGACAAGAAGTTGAACAACAGGCACATAAAATACATTCGTACAGGCCGTCTAACTTTTCACGTTCTTCAGGTGTCTGCAGGTATTCACCAGCAGGTGGCAATTCGTCATTGATCAGGTAAGGCTTCACCTTTTCATACTGAGTGTAGAACTGAGTCATATCTACAACTAAGTCACGCACTACAGGTAAACCTGGTAATGGACGGATCACCAGCTTGCCACCTTTGCCTTTACCTAAGGCAGACAATGGCGTAATACAAGCCAGACCATTTTTACCGTTCATGTTCAGACCATCTGAACCACATACGCCTTCACGGCAGCTGCGACGGAAAGATAAAGTGGGGTCTTGCTCTTTTAATTTCAACAGGGCGTCCAACACCATCATGTCACGACCTTCCGGATTATCCAGAATGTAGTCCTGCATACGTGGTGCGGTATCAACGTCAGGGTTGTAACGATAGACAGAGAATACTAACTTCTTCATTCTGCATCCCTCTTAGTACGTACGTGCTTTAGGCGGGAAAGCGTCACGGAACTTAGGTTCCATGTTCACTTTACGCTTAAACATTGATTCAGTATCTGGTGTGTAGACGCTATGGCATAACCAGTTTTCGTCGTCACGGTCCGGGAAGTCAAAACGAGCGTGGGCACCACGGCTTTCAGTTCTGTAGTTGGCTGCAACTGCAGTTGAAAACGCGGTTTCCATCAGGTTGTCCAGTTCTAAACATTCAATACGCATGGTATTGAAGTCTGAGCTCTTGTCATCCAGACGCGCATATTTCAGACGCTCACGGATTTCTTTTAACTGAGCTAAACCTTCAGCCATAGCCGCACCTTCACGGAATACCGAGAAGTTCAGTTGCATACATTGCTGTAAATCTTTTTTGATTTGAGCCGGATCTTCACCCTGACCTGGTTTGCTGTCTTCCCAGCGCTGAGTACGGGCTAAAGCAGCCTGCAGATCAGAATCAGAAGCGGCACGGTATTCAGTGGTAGCTGCCAGAGCTTCACCCAGGTGTAAACCTGTAGCACGACCAAATACCACTAAGTCTAACAAGGAGTTACCACCTAAGCGGTTCGCGCCGTGTACAGACACACAAGCGATTTCACCGCAGGCAAATAAGCCAGGAACTACAGACTCAGTACCATCAGGTTTTGGATGAATAACCTGACCATGGACGTTGGTTGGAATACCACCCATCATATAGTGACAGGTTGGGATCACAGGGATAGGCTCTTTCACCGGGTCTACGTGAGCGAAAGTACGGGACAACTCACAAATACCAGGTAAACGGCTTTCTAAAACTTCTTCACCTAAGTGATCCAGTTTCAGTTTGATATGTGGACCCCATGGACCATCACAACCACGGCCTTCACGGATTTCAGTCATCATAGAACGGGCTACAACGTCACGACCCGCTAAGTCTTTAGCGTTTGGTGCATAACGCTCCATAAAACGCTCGCCGTCTTTATTTAATAAGTAACCACCTTCACCACGACAACCTTCAGTCACCAGAACACCGGCACCTGCAATACCTGTCGGGTGGAATTGCCACATTTCCATATCCTGCAGTGGTACGCCGGCACGCAGCGCCATACCTACACCATCACCGGTATTGATGTGAGCGTTTGTGGTTGAGGCGAAGATACGGCCAGCACCACCAGTCGCCAGAACTACAGCGCGAGATTTGAAGTAAACAATTTCACCGGTTTCGATGTCAATGGCAGTACAACCTACCACTGCGCCATCCTGGTTTTCCACCAGATCCAGTGCATACCACTCAGAGAAGACCTGAGTTTTGTTTTTTACGTTTTGCTGATACAGCAGGTGCAATAAAGCATGACCTGTACGGTCAGCCGCTGCTGCTGTACGGGCAGCCTGCTCGCCACCAAAGTTTTTCGACTGACCGCCAAAAGGACGCTGATACACACGGCCGTTCTCAAAACGAGAGAAAGGTAAACCCATGTTTTCCAGTTCAGTAATGGCTTCAGGGCCTGTTTTACACATGTATTCAATAGCGTCCTGGTCACCGATATAGTCGGAACCTTTGACAGTATCAAACATGTGCCATTCCCAGTTGTCTGGGTGAGAGTTACCTAACGCAACAGTGATACCACCTTGCGCAGATACAGTGTGAGAACGGGTTGGGAATACTTTGGATAACAAAGCACAGGTTAAACCTGATTCAGTAATTTGCAGAGCGGCGCGCATACCTGCGCCACCTGCGCCTATTACTACGGCATCAAATTCGCGTACTGGAATATTCACTTAAACACCCCACAGAACAAAGAGACCAACAGCAACATAGCCAAAAGCTAAGGTGTATAACAGGAACTGTAAAACGCCACGCAACGCTGCGTTTTTGACGTAGTCAGTTAATACCTGCCACAGACCAATTTTGGTGTGTACTGCGATACAAACTAAGGCTAATAAAGTGAAAGCTTTCATCAGCAGACTGGAAAACAGCGCCTTCCAGACATCGTAGGTTACTTCAGGAGTAACCAGGAAAAATCCCAGAATAAACAGAGTGTACAGCGTCAGAATGACTGCTGTGGCACGTAACGAGACGTAGTCCTGGACACCGTCGCGTTTTAAACTGGCTTGATTCAGAACCATAACCAAACTCCTGCTAAAACAGCTAATACAATCCACAGTACGATAGTCACTACTGCGCTGGTTTTACCGGATTGAAGTTCTTCCCAGTGCCCCATGTCCATAATCAAATGACGAATGCCACCAATCATGTGATACAGCAAAACTGTGATAGTACCCCAGGCGATAAACTTGGCGATGAAGGATTGTAATACCAATTTCACTTGCTCAAAGCCTTCAGCAGAAGACAAAGAGACTGCCCAAGCCCAGATCACAAACACCAGAGCGAAAAACATGGCGACGCCAGTTACGCGGTGCAGGATCGACGCTAACGCAGGAGCAGGAAAAGATATTGTTGTAAGGTCTAGATTTACAGGTCTTTGCTTTTTCACAGTTTCTTGCCCATCGACGCTCTTTATAGAGCTTTGTTGTCATTATGTGTTGCTGAATAATCAGTCAACGCCCAATGGATATACAGGCTACAGCTCGTTGTGGTTCAGCCTGTTTTTTTATCTATCAAACGCTGAACAGGTTTAAAACCCGCGACAGTATATAATTCACTAGTTCGGATTACAATTTATGTTTGATTTGGTTATCGAATTTCTGCGTAGACAGAGAGTACAGCATTCCACTTTGATGACAATACGACCAGAGTCGAATACTTATTATCCAATCACGCATTAAAATTGACTTTTAGGCAGCACTTGACGTTAGAATAGCTGCGAAAAGGTTTAACCCAATTAAAACAACAGGAGAAATCCAATGGCAGATAAAAAAGCTGTCGTGCAGATCGAAGGACAGGCACCATTTGAACTTCCTATCTATTCTGGCACTGCAGGCACTGATGTTATTGATGTTCGTGCTTTAGGTCAGCAAGGATACTTCACCTTCGATCCGGGCTTTATGGCTACGGGTTCGTGCGAATCAAAAATCACCTATATAGACGGTGATAATGGCGTGTTGTTACACCGGGGTTATCCAATTGAGCAATTAGCAGAACATTCAGATTATCTGGAAACCTGCTACCTGTTACTGGAAGGCGAATTACCAACAAAAACTCAGTACGACGAATTTGTGCATACCATCACGCGCCACACTATGGTGCATGAAAAAATTGCCTCATTTTTCCAGGGCTTCCGTGTTGACGCTCACCCTATGGCCATGCTTTGTGGTGTGGTGGGCGCTTTGTCTTCTTTCTACCACTCAGACCTAGATATTAACGACCCGGAGCAGCGTAAACGCAGTGCTCACCGCTTAATTGCCAAACTACCTACTATCTCCGCCATGGCGTATAAATACACTGTAGGCCAGCCTTTTGTGTATCCACGCAATGACTTAACTTATGCAGAAAACTTCCTGCATATGATGTTCTCTGTACCAGCTGAAGATTACAACGTCAGTCCAATTCTTGCTAAAGCAATGGACCGTATTTTCATGTTGCATGCCGATCATGAACAAAACGCATCAACCTCTACAGTACGTTTAGCAGGTTCTTCAGGTGCCAACCCTTATGCTTGTATAGCAGCAGGTGTGGCGTCTTTATGGGGCCCCGCACACGGCGGCGCCAACGAAGCTTGCTTAAAAATGTTACAGGAAATCGGCTCTGTAGAACGTATTCCTGAGTTTGTCGCTCGTGCTAAAGACAAAAACGACAGCTTCCGTCTGATGGGCTTTGGTCACCGCGTGTACAAAAACTTTGACCCTCGTGCCAAAGTGATGCGTGAAACCTGCCACGAAGTATTAAAAGAGCTGAACATCAAGGATCCTCTGCTGGATGTGGCTATGGAGCTGGAGCGTATTGCGCTGTCAGACCCGTACTTCATCGAGAAGAAATTGTATCCAAACGTCGATTTCTACTCAGGCATCATTCTAAAAGCCATTGGTATTCCAACCAGCATGTTTACAGTGATTTTCGCCATGTCACGTACTGTAGGCTGGATTTCCCACTGGGACGAAATGTTGTCCGACAAAGGCCACAAAATTGGTCGTCCGCGTCAGCTGTATACCGGCTACACCAAACGCGACTACAAAAAAGCCTAACCTGCAACTGAGGCCGGATGTTATGATCCGGCCTCGTTTTTATGCTTTAGGTTAGCAACCTTGAACTTCGATCTCCCCGCTTTGCGCCAACAATTCCCGTTTTTTAACGCCCATCTGGATTGGATTTATCTGGATAACGCCGCCACTTTGCATAAGCCTCAGGCTGTTCTTGATGCAATCAGTACCTTTTACAGCCAGCACAACAGTAATGTGCACCGCTCCGCCCACGGCTTAAGCCAACAAGCCACAGCTGCGTTTGAAGCGGCCAGAACCACTGTGGCTCAGTTTCTCAATGCCCGTTATTCGCATGAAATCATCTGGACCAGCGGCACTACAGCAGGTTTTAATCAACTGGTATTTGGCTTAATGGGGCCAGTGTTGCAGTCCGGCGATCGGGTATTAATTTCATCTATGGAACATCACGCCAATATAGTGCCCTGGCATATTCACGCCTTACCCCTTGGCGTGGAGCTGGATGTGGTGCCTTTAACAGCTGAACATCGCTTTGATCTTGCGGCCTTTACAGAATTATTAAAGCTCAAGCCTAAAGTAGTCAGTATCAGTCATGTCTCCAATGCGCTGGGTCATATTCAGCCGCTAACCGACATAGTGCGTCTGGCCAAAGCTGCAGGCGCAATAGTGGTGCTGGACGGCGCCCAGGGCATTGTCTGGGAGAAAATCGACGTACAGGCTTTGGATGTAGATTTTTATCTGTTCTCTGGTCACAAGCTGTATGGCCCAACAGGCATTGGCGTTTTATATGGCAAAACACAATATTTAGAGCTGCTTCGGCCACTGTTAGGCGGTGGTGAAATGATTAAAACTGTCAGTTTTTCGAGCAGCAGCTGGAACGATTTACCCTACAGATTAGAGGCTGGAACGCCCAACATGGCGGGTGCTATTGGTCTTGCTGCTGCTATTTTATGGCTACAGCAGCAGGATATGGCCGCATTTCAGCAGCACAAAAAAGCTCTGGTACAGCGGTTTTATGCCGGTTGTCAGCAAATTCCGGCTTTGGAGCTGTTATCTGGTCCGACAACTAACGCAGGAATTGTGGCACTCAACCTGAAAAATGAGCACCCTGCCGACCTCGCGACCCTGCTTGACCAGCAAAAAATCGCAGTTCGGGCCGGAACTCATTGTGCTATGCCGCTATTTCAGGCCATCAATCACAAAGGTTCTGTGCGTTTTTCTTTTGCCTGTTACAACAGTTTTGACGAAATTGACCGAACTTTGACCGCTTTAGCTACAGCAGTGGAGTTACTTGCCGAATGATCCGACCAGATATCTTTACAGAAACCGCGACTGCGCTAAAAAAAATTTACGATAACCAGCTGCTACAGTTGCGCCAATTGAAAGACTGGCAAAGTAAATACCGGATTTTAATGACGCTGGGCAAAGAATTACCTACTTTTGATAGCGAGTGGCACAGAGATGAATTCTTAGTGCAGGGTTGTGAAAGCAAAGCCTGGCTGCTGCACTACCAGGATCCAACAACAAATCAGCACTTTTGGGCTTTTGACAGCGATGCTCGTATTGTGAAGGGGCTGATTATTCTGCTGTTAGTGCAGTTGAATGGACTGACATCGGAGGAGTTAGCGCACGTGAAGCCTGAGTTATTACTGAGCGAATTACAGCTACAACAAAATATCAGTCAGTCCCGCAGTAATGGTTTGCTGGCTGTATTGAATCGGATCAAGGCGTCGCTCTGACCCACACCTGAATTTAAGCGTCAGGCTTTATTGGCTTTCTCAGCGAGTTTTTTTAGCACTCTGGAGACTGCCACAAAAGCAAAAGAGCCAGTCACTACAGTCACAGCACCAAAACCACCACTGCAATCTAAACGCATGGGGCCATCCAATTCTGGTTTGGTCTGGCAAACAGTGCCATCGCCTTTTGGATACACCAACTGCTCAGTAGAATAGACCGCATCTATACCAAAACGCCGTTTGGGGTTGCGGCTGTAGTTGTAGTCGCGGCGCAGCGTATTACGAACCTTAGATAATAAAGGGTCATACACAGTCTGGCTTAAATCCGCCAACTGAATTTGGGTCGGATCCACCTGCCCGCCTGCACCACCAACTGTGACTATGGCAATTTTATTGCGTTTGCAGTGCGCTATCAGCGCCACTTTGGCTTTGATGGAATCGATACAATCCACTACATAATCAAAATCGGTGCTCATCAGCTCAAATAAATTGTCATGCGTGACAAAATCTTCCACCTGATGCACCACGCATTCCGGATTAATGGCTTTAATACGTTCAGCCATCACTGCCACTTTATCTTTGCCTATGCTATCGGACAAGGCATGCAACTGCCTGTTGGTGTTACTGATACAAATATCATCCAAATCAATCAGGGTAATTTCGCCTATACCGGAGCGCGCTAAAGCTTCAGCCGCCCAGCTACCCACACCACCAATACCCACTACACAAACATGAGCGCTCTGAAAGGCGTCCAATGCTTTGGTGCCATACAAACGGCCTATGCCGGCAAAACGTAATAAATAATCGGACACGTTAAGTACTCTTTTACTCTAGGGTTTTAGAGGTCGTAGGTTTTTGATAGGAAGGCCACTCCAGCAAAGCAGGTTCTGCCCAATTCTGATTGAGATGCTGCTGCAACGGCTCGGCCAAAAACTCTGAGCCATCAGAAGGCGGCAACACCAGCTCAATTTGCGCACCAGCCCAGCTAAAATACAGCGCATAAGCGTGCAGGTAGAGACGATCGGCGGCGCTGCCCTGATACAACGCATCACCCAAAATAGCAGCGCTGACACTTTTTAAAGCCACCCGCACCTGATGGGTTTTTCCGGTAAAAGGCTTGACCAGAAAAGCTCTGCGCCCTGGCACTTCATAAAACGCCGAGACAAAATAACTGACAGCAGGATTGCTTAGAGTACTGGTCAATTTCCAGGCCGAACGGCGCGCCTGCACCATATCACCTTTAACCCAGCCTTGTTTTTTCTTTGGTTTTTGATCGGTCAGCGCCAGATAAAACTTTTGGATCTGTTGGTTTTGAAACAATTCAGCCAACTTCGCTGCCGCTTCGCTGCTTTTAGCCAGCAGCAATAAACCTGATGTGCCTTTATCCAACCGATGCACCGCATAAAGCTTCAGCCCAAACTGGGCTTCAGCTAAAGCGACAACACCGGGTTCAAACTCGGAATGAAAACTGCTGCCGGACGGTTTATCCAGCACCAGAAAATCGGCGTGATCAAAAACAAGTTTTAACGTCATTTATAAAGTCGCTGCCACCAGACGGGCCCGTGCTAAATCTTCTGGCGTATCCACGCCTACTGCCGGAACTTCAAGCGCAGTAGCGACATGAATAGCTTCGCCTTGCCATAAGACTCTCAATTGCTCTAAGCATTCAATCTGCTCAAGCTGAGATGCTGGCCAACTGACATAATCCTTAATAAAACCAGCACGATAAGCGTAAATACCTATATGACGACGATAAATGTCAGCCAATTCTTTGCTAAAGGCTTTATCTCTGTCATAGGGGATCACAGAGCGGCTGAAATACAGCGCATAACCATGTTTATCGCTTTGCACTTTCACCACATTGGGGTTTTGTACTTCGTCCTGATGTTCAATAGGCACTGATAAAGTCGCCATCCGTGCTTTGCTTTGACAGGCTAAATTTTCAGCCACCTGACGGATAATAGCTGGCGGAATAAAAGGCTCATCGCCTTGCACATTCACCACTACTGTGTCATCGCTCAGGCCCAACAAAGACACCACTTCAGCCAAACGTTCAGTGCCTGAGTTATGGGCTGGACTGGTCATACAAACTTCAGCGCCAAAGCCTTCGCATGCTTGTTGCACCCGAACATCGTCTGTGGCAATCACCACCCGCTCTGCACCACTTTTAATAGCCTGACGGTACACCCGTTCAATCATGCTCTGACCTGCAATATCAGCCAGAGGTTTACCCGGTAAACGGCTGCTGGCATAACGGGCTGGAATCACCACCAAAAAGCCCGTATTTACGAACGCCATTTTTCCGCCTCATCCAGACTTAAAGTACGGGCTTCAGCGCTTAACAACACCGGAATATGTTGTTTGATTGGATACGCCAGACGATCTGCTGTGCAAATCAATTCCTGCTTTTCTTTATCCAGTTTCAGTTTGTTTTTACACAAAGGACAAGCAATGATGTCCAGCAAGGCGATATTTAAAGCCATTAGTCTTCTCTCCATTGACGCAACTGGTGCTGCAGCCAGAATTTAAATTCGTCCGACAGGTCGGCTTCGACCGGTAGGTAATACCAATTGGGTTTAGCAAAAGCGCGACATTTGACCGCATCTTTTTCTGTCATCAGCACAGGGCCTTCGATATCAGCCAGACTCTGTTCATCAAAAGCAAAATGATCGCGGAAAAAAGCTGTGGCTTTAATCTCTATACCAAAATTTTTTACCGTATCAACAAAACGTTGTGGATTGCCTATGGCTGCTACTAAAGTCACAGCCTGAGCTCGTTCTGGCCATTGGCTTTGACCATCTAATGCCAGAGGCTTAACAGGCTTTAACAGCATTTTATATTGCGCCAACTCAAAGTCACCGCTATTCACAATCACCGCATCGACGTTTTGTAAACGCGATACAGGTTCGCGCAAAGGCCCTGCCGGTAATAATTGCTGATTGCCCAAACCTCGTTGACCATCGATCAGCACCAGTTCTAAATCGCGCTGTAACCTATAATGCTGCAGACCATCGTCGCTAATCACTATATCGCAGTCTGTAGTCTCCAGTAGATACTGCGCCGCTGCCACTCTGTCCGGACAGACCACTACAGGACAATGACTTTTGCTCGCCAAAAGCAAAGGTTCATCGCCAACATCTGCAGCCAAATGCAACGAAGTCACGCGCACAGGCGCTGTGATACGGGCACCATAACCCCGGCTGACAATACCAGGGGTAAAACCCTGCTCTGTTAAAAACTTACATAACCACAAGGTGAAAGGCGTTTTGCCTGTACCACCAACCGAAATATTACCGACAATAACAACAGGTTTTTCCACCGCAAAGGACTGAAACCAGCCGCGCTGATAACCCAAACGGCGAATAACAGCGACCAGAGCGTACAGCAGACTCAGCGGCCAGAACAGCAATGTATAAGAGTGCTGGCGGTACCAGCCTTTCTCCCACCAGTTCATCCGACTTCGCTAAATTGCATTTTATACAGCTGAGCATAGTAGCCATGTTGTGCTAACAAGGACTGATGATTGCCCTGCTCGACAATCTGGCCCTGATCCATCACTAAAATCTGGTCAGCATTTTCAATGGTAGATAAACGATGCGCTATCACAATACTGGTGCGGTCTTTAAACAGCTCATCCAAAGCGCCCTGAATTTTACGTTCTGATTCGGTATCAAGGGCCGAAGTGGCTTCATCCAGAATAAGTACAGGAGCCTGACGCAATAGAGCGCGGGCTATAGCGATACGCTGACGTTGACCGCCAGATAAAGTCACACCGTTTTCGCCAATTTCAGTATCTAGTCCGTCTGTCATTTGACTGACAAACTCCATCACATGAGCTTTTTCTGCCACTTCCAGCAGACGCTCACGGCTTAATTCACCGCGGTAGCCATAGGCAATATTATTGGCGATAGTATCGTTAAACAGCACCACTTGCTGTGAGACCACAGCCATTTGTGAGCGCAATGAATCCAGTGTGCAGTCTTTGGTGTTGATGCCATCCAATAAAATTTCACCTTGATCAATTTCATAAAAACGTGGCAATAAGCTGGAAATGGTGGTTTTGCCGCTGCCGGAGCGGCCAACCAAAGCGACGGTCTGACCAGGTTCGACTTTGATATTGATCTGCTTTAACACCTGTTTTTCATGACCCGGGTAGTGAAAGCTTAAGTCTTTGATTTCAATGGCACCTGTCACCTGTTTCAGTTCAATAGTACCAGTGTCCTGCTCTGGTTTTTCATCCAGCACCTTAAACACATTAGCCGCCGCTGCCATGCCGCGCTGAAAATCACTATTGACTGTGGTCAGCTGTTTCAGAGGTTTTAACAGCAGCATCATGGCGGTGATCATTTCACTGAAAGTGCCAGGGGTTAAGGTGTCCAGCATAGCCGGGAAGCTGGCCAGATAAATCACAAAAGCCAAAGCAAAAGAAGCAATCAGCTGGATCAGCGAAACGCTGATAGCGCGCGTCGCTTCCATTTTTACATCCAGCTGCCGGTTGCGGTTATTCACCGCTTTAAATCTGTTATTTTCTAAATCGCCAGCGCCAAAGGATAAAATCACTTTATGGCCGTTTAACATTTGCTCCGAGCTGGTGGTGACATCGCCCATAGCGTTTTGCATATTGCTGCTGATTTTACGAAAACGTTTCGATACCTGCGCAACTATGACGGCAATTAGTGGTGCTATGACTAAAAAAATCAAGGAGAGCTGCCAGCTGTTATAAAACATCAGACCTAAGCAACCTAACACAAACACACCTTCGTGGATCAGCACCACCAGCGCTTTGCTGGACGCTTGTTTAATTTGTTCTGCATCGTAGGTAATTTTGGAAATCAGCTCGCCAGTTGAGTGTTTGTCATGGTAACTGACAGGCAAAGCAATCATCTGGCAGAACAGTTGCTGGCGTAAGTCTTTGACGATATGAGTACCAGCCCAGTTCAGGCAGTAGCTGGAGATAAAATGAAACACACCACGCAGGAAA